>Ga0160428_1000025_pt1 | contig 208589 bp, 185 predicted proteins | sample SolpanmetagenomM_FD_108198 | JGI IMG/M metagenome (GOLD analysis project Ga0160428, IMG submission 108198) | Solar panel surface microbial communities from Lawrence Berkeley National Laboratory, California, USA - M | ecosystem: Engineered > Built environment > Solar panel > Unclassified ... | reverse complement strand
ATACCAACGTGTTTGACCGCTACATTGTGCTGCACGCCGCCGACTACGCCAGCTCCGCCTACGTGCGCGCCCACGGCCACCTGGGCTACAGCCGCGGCTGCCCGGCCCTGCCGCCAGACCAGTACAAGGCCATCATCAGCACCCTGCGCACGGGTAGTATGCTGCTGGTGAGCGGCCCCGGGCTGGCCTCGCGCTGGCTCGATGGCCCGGCTGCCGGCCGGCGCTTCGAGCGGCGGGGCTGGCGCTAGCCCCGGAATTTTTCTTGCGCCCGGCGCGTTTTGTGTTATCTTAGCCTAGCGCATTGCGTATAACAACGCAGTGAAACGGCCCGGCTTAGGGGCGCGTCTTTCTCGATTCTCTCACCCGCATTTGTCATGAAAAAGCATCATTCCAGCGTAGTTCAACGCCAGCGCGAAGGCCGCCGCCGTTCGCAACGCCTGATGCGGCGCGTGCTGCCCTTCGTGGCGTCGCTGTTTCTGGCTACGCCGCTGGCTGGCCCGCTGCTGAAGTCGTCGGCCCACGCCCCGGCTACGGCGGCGCTGCACCGCACGGCTGCCGTGGCCGCCACCCCGCTGGCTCGCTTTGATGCCTCGCTGCGCGGAACCTACGACCGCCTCGGTGCCGAGCAGCAAGGCCTGCGCTTTGAGGTGTTTCAGAAAGCCATGACCGGCTACCTCAACCTGCGCGAAACCGGCCACCTGGCCGCCGACCAGCAGCACCTGACAGTAGTAGACTTCGACCTCCCCTCGACTGAAAAGCGCCTGTGGGTGCTCGACCTGGCCAGCGATAAAATCGTGTTTCATACCCTCGTGGCTCACGGCCACAACTCGGGCGAAAACGGGGCCAGCCAGTTCTCGAACACCAACGAGAGCAACATGAGCAGCCTCGGCTTTTACGTGACGGGCCACGAGTACGAAGGCAAGCACGGCCACTCGCTGCGCCTGCAAGGCCTGGACGAAGGCTTCAACACCAACGCCTTTACTCGCTCCATTGTGATGCACGGCGCCGACTACGTGAGCGAAGGCTTTATCAAGCAAAACGGCCGCCTGGGCCGCAGTCTCGGCTGCCCCGCCCTGCCCCTCGACCAGTACGCCCAGATTATCGACCAGGTGAAAGGCGGAAGCTGCTTGTTCCTGAACAAGTCGAACGCTGGCTACACCTCGAAGTACCTGAACCAGGATATTGCTCTGGCTGCGCTGTCGCCTAAGGCAGCCAGTCACTCGTAGGTAACCTCCAAATATAAAAAAGCCTCTTTCCAGTTAGGAAAGAGGCTTTTTTATTGACCTAGCCCGTGCCGGTCAATATGGCTACACCGGCCGCCTAGCTAGCGCAACTGCGGTAGCCACAGCAGGCCTGACAAAAGGCCAGGCGCCTAGCGCGGGGGGAAAGGCGGCTGCCCGATAAGGGCCGCGTAGCGGGCCATAATTTCGGCCTGACTGCCGCCCGTCACCACGAAGTAGCTGAGGCTGCTGAGGCCCTGCGAACCGTATTCGAGCACATCGGGGTGCTGCTTGCCCAGGTCCAGGTAGCCAGGCGTAGCGTGGTCAAATAGCAGCAGGTAGCCTCGGCTGCTTAGTACCACGGGCAGCGGCGCACTCAGGTTGGGCTCCGCGTCTTGGGCGCTGGAGTGAGTTTGGTCGGAGAACTCCAGCCGGTGGCCGCTCTTGTCGAGCGGCCGGGCGCGGGCGTCGAGGCTGTATAGTCGCTCGCCGGGCGCCAGCCGAAAGCGGATGCCCGTGCCGGCTAGCTCACCGGCGTGGCCGGGGCTGGTTTCCTGGCCCGAAGCTGAGGCGGCCGCCTGGCGCCGATAGGCCGGGCTAGCCTCGCTGTATACCGTACCCCGTTCGTTGGCAATGCTGATGCAGAGCGTCTTTTTGTTGATAATCAGCGCTTGCCCAGTGCTCTCGCCGCCCTCGGTTTTGTGCGCGGGTACAATGAAAAAAATACGCTCCGCATTCTCCCACAAGCCTTTATGCCACGGAATACCCAGGGCTTCGGCTAGTCCCATTGGCTGCTCCAGCTTGACGTCCACGTAGTCGTGCCCGCGCGGCTGTACCACACGCTGCGATGCGTCGGCCACGGATGAGTCGGCCTGAAACTGCCGGCTGGGGGCGAAATAGCTGATTTTGACTACGCCTGCCACCCATTCCTCTATTCGCCGCTTGCTGCCGTCGGTAGCCTCCACTACCAGGGCCTCATTCGTAAAGTAGTAGCGCTTATACTGCCCACCCGGCACTTCCTGGGTGTGGGCTGGCCAGCGCGCGGGCGGGTTTTGGGCGCAGGCTGGGGTAGTGCCCAGCAGCCAAGCTAGCGCCAGCCAATAGGCGCCGTGCAAAAATGAACTAGCCATAAGCGGTAAAGACAGGGCGCAAAGGTGCATAGCCCGGCGCCGCCGGGCTAGCCGGCCCGGGGCCGGGCTGGCCATTTGCCCGAATTCTTCACCTGCGCCACGCCGTTTGCCGCCGACCTTTGCGCACCTCGCTCTCTCGCTGGGCAGCTGAAGTAATTAGCTGAACAGCAGCCTTCTTATCTACCAATAATGTCAGATTCTGCTACCCTTGCTGCGGCCCCACCGGCCGCGGGCGCCTCGCCGTACGCGGCGGTGTTCATTGATTTTGAGAACGTTTATTATTTTCTCAAAAACCATTACCTCGACCCCCAGGACCCCCACGACTACGCCCTCGACCTGGTGCGTGCCCTGCGCGATACCCTCAAGCGCGAGTTGGGCCTCGACTCTCTGGTGCTCAATGCCTACGCCGATTTTGATAAAATACCCACCGGCCCGCAGGGGCCGCTCTACCTCATGGGCGTGAGCACGCGCAACGTGCTGGGCACCGACCACAAAAACGCGGCCGACATGCAGCTCTGCATCGACGCGCTGGAGGTGCTGTATACCCGGCCGGCCATCGGCACCTTCGTGCTGGTGGCTGGCGACCGCGACTACATCCCGGTGCTGCAACACCTGCGCCGGCAGGCCCGGCAGGTGAAGGTGGTGGGCTTCCGCGAAAGCATCTCCGGCGACCTGTTGCAGATGCTGGGCCAGGAGCACTTCCTCGACGCCCGCGCCCTGCTGCCCGCCGAGCGCCTCCAGGCCCTCGAAGACCACCGTGCCGCCCGCCTGCGCCAGGGCGAAGAAATGCGGCGCCTGCGCCAGCAGGGCCTCGTGGGCGTGCAGTCGGCCGCCGCCCGGCAGGCCGCCCAGGATGCCGCCGGCCTGGTTAGCCCGCCGCCCGCCGAAAGCGCGGCCAGCCCCGCCGAGGCCGCCCCAGCCGCCGCGCCGCGCCCCAGCGCGCCCGCCCGCCCCAGTATGCTTGAGCAGCTGCTGCAAGAGCCGCCGGCCACGTTTGCTCCCATCCGGCGCATCACGCGCGACGACGAGCGCCGCTGCCTCGAATTCCTGCTGCTGCAAGTGCAGCGCTTTGGTAGCCAGCAGGCTACGCCCGAAATCTGGGCCAGCCCCTTCCTGCGCCGCCTCACCGATGTGCTGCCCGAGCTGCCCGACTGGGAGCGCCGCCAGCTCCTCAACCAGTTGCGCGATGCGGGCGCCGTGCGCCTCGAAAAGCGCGAGGGCGAGCCGCACCCGTTCTCGGTTATCCTCGTCAACTACCAGCACCCCGACGTGCGCGAACTCAATCCCGGCCCCGCCGAGGAAAAACCGGCGGGCTAGCCCAACAAAAAAGGGAGCGCCGCGGCGCTCCCTTTTTTGTTTTCCGGAGTAGGTGAGGGGCCTACTTGGCGCCGCCGGTGGGCACGGGCGTGATGGTGCCCGTGCCGCACCAGTTGCCCGGCTTGGGGTCATTTTTTTTGTCGCGCTCGAAGCACGAGGTAAGCGCGAAGCTCACGAGCAGGGCGAGCAGCGGCAGGCGCAGATAGGTAAGGGCTTTCGGCATGAGCGTAGCGGGTAAAAGTGAAGGATAGGCTAGCGAGAAGAGCCCAGCCTGCGGGCTGGGGTTGCAACCGCGCCAAAAGATACCCATTTTTTGCCAAAATAAACGCCCTCAGCCTATTGGCTCAGCTCGAAAAGCGGCAGCGGCTGCAAGCCGGCGTACTTGCTGCCTAGCTTGGGGAGGTCGGCGGCGTGCACTTGCAGATAGTTGTTGTAGGCCTTGGCGGCGGCATCGTAGTGGGCGCGGTAGCCCACCACGTTGGCATCGGCCAGCTGAATGGCCTCCACGTAGTCGCGCACGCGCTCGGAGGGCGCGTTGCCCTCGGGGGCGGCAATGGGCAGCACTATTTTCAGCACCGAATCCTGGGCCGTGTCGTAGCGGTCGATGAGGGCCGACGAGGCCATACTGGCGCGGTCGTAGCGCTGCTTGGGCAGGCGGGCGCGGGCGGCGCGCAGGCCGGCTAGCTGGGCCTGGTTGGCGCCGGGGTACTTGCTGAGGTCTTGCAGCAGCTGGCGCAGGTCGTCGAGCTTCTTGTCGTCGCTGGCCAGCATCCGCGTCCAGTTGGCGTCGGCCGAGTCGCGCAAAATGTCGAGCTGCGCGCGCACGGCGGCCGGCGAGGCCGGGCTCTCGGTGGTCGTGGTAGTGTTTTTAGTGGCGTCGGGCTTGCACATGGGCAGCACGGCCAGGGTCAGCAGACCCGCAAAAAGAACGGCTTTCATAAAAACCAAACGGCAAACCCGGCGGTACTGATATCCTGCCCAGGTGCCCAAATTTACGACGCCCGCCGCTGGGCCGGTGCGCGCCGTACCTTTGCGGGCCGGGTTTACCGCTAGCTTTTTTTGTAGTTTATGGCTGATTTAACGCCCCTTTCCCAGCTCGGCGAGTTTGGCCTCATCCGCCACTTGCAGCGCGACCTTGCCCTTACCCAGCCGTCGAGCATCCTCGGCATCGGTGACGATGCGGCCATTTTGGCCCCGCCCGCCGGCCACGAGGTCGTAGTTTCGACCGATTTGCTGGTCGAAGGCGTGCACTTCGATTTGTCGTTTTCGCCCCTGCGCCACCTCGGCTACAAGGCCGTGGCCGTGAACGTGTCGGACGTGGCCGCCATGCTGGCCACGCCCACCCAAATCGTGGTGGGCCTGAGCTTGCCCGGCCGCTTCACCGTGGAGGCCGTCGAAGAATTATACGCCGGGATGCGGCTGGCCTGCGAGGCCTACGGCGTAGACCTGGTGGGCGGCGACACCACTAGCAGCCGCGGCGGCTTGGTTATCAGCGTCACGGCGCTGGGCACCGCGGCGGCCGGGCAGGCCGTGCGCCGCTCGGGCGGCAAGCCCACCGATATTCTGTGCGTGAGCGGCGACCTCGGCGGGGCCTACCTGGGCCTGCAAGTGCTGGAGCGCGAAAAGCAGGCCTTCCTGGCCGACCCCAACACCCAGCCCGAGCTCGACAACTACGACTACGTGGTGCGCCGCCAGCTCAAGCCCGAGGCGCGCCTCGACATCGTGCACGAGCTGCGTGAGCTGGGCGTGCACCCCACCGCCATGATTGACATCTCGGATGGGCTGGCCTCGGAGGTGCTGCACCTGTGCGCGGCCAGCGGCACCGGCGTGCGCGTGTTCAGCGAGTACCTGCCGCTCGCCAACCCCACGCTCGAAGCGGCGGCCGAGTTCAACCTCGACCCCATCACGGCGGCCCTCAACGGCGGCGAAGACTACGAACTGCTCTTCACCATCCCGGTCACCGACCACGCCAAGATTAAAAACCACCCCGATATCACCGTCATCGGCCACCTCACCGAGCAGAATGACGGAGTGAATTTGATAACCAAGTCGGGCCAGGCCGTGCCGCTGAAGGCGCAAGGCTTCAATCACTTTTAACCGCAGATTTAACGGATTTAACGGATTTCGCGGATACGCCCCTGCGGGGCTGACTACGCTTATGCGCTAGGTTATTTAGCCTGCCAGCAAGCGTAGTCAGCCCCGCAGGGGCGTATCCGCGAAATCCGTTAAATCCGTTAAATCTGCGGTTTAGTCTTCGGGGTAGGGGATGTACACGAAATTCGTAAACTCCTCATCCACCACGAAGAGGCAGCAGAATTCGTCGGGGTTTTTCCAGGTGGCGATGAAATCCTCGGCTTTTTCGGGGTCCACGATGCCTTGCTGGGCCAGTATTTCGAGGTAGCTGGCGAACACGTGCCACTGCAAGTCCTGCTCGTCGGCGTTGATGAGCAGGCTGCCGAGCTGCACTTCCTGCCGGGCAAAAACGAACACCGGGTACTGCGAAATCTCGCGCTTACGAATCTGGTAGGAAGCTTCCTTAATGGTGTCGGAAGCGGTGGCAAAATCCTTGGTGATGGTGCCCAGGTATTTGCCGTTGAGCTCGGGGTCGTTGAAGTAATCCATTGTGAGTAATAAGGTTATGCTGCGAGGGTAGGGACTGGGCGGCGGCCCACGCGGTCGGCCAGGCGCTTGCCCAGCCGGATGGCCGGGCGCTCTACTACGATATTAAAGACTGTGCCCGCCGCCAGCGTGCCCGCCACCACGGCCAGCAGCAGCACGCCGAAGGCCAGCGGGCCCGACGCAAAGTGCGCGGTCAGCTTGTCCCAGTGGTCCATTACGTAGATGACGAAAAACCAGTGCAGCAAATACACGCTGTACGAAATACGGCCCAGAAACAGGAAGGGCCGCCACTCCAGCACCCGCTGCAAGCGCGGGCTGTTGATGACGTAGGCCAGCAGCAGCGCCGCCGCCACGCCCGTAAAATGGAAGGTATCGAGGCGTAGCAGGCCTAGCCAGTAGTTGCCCAGCTCGCCGGTGGGGTAAATGCGCAGGATGTGCCGCAGCGAAAATAGGACCAGCACCAGCGCATACAGCCCAAAGCGAAACGGGTGCCACCAGGCCCGGCGCGTATCGGCGGCCGCAATGCGCCGGAAATAGTACGTGAGCCCGATACCCAGGCAAAAGTGAAACAGCCCCCACGACACAAACGCCGGCCCCAGCACCAGCACCACCAGTACCAGCCAGCCAAACAGCTGCCGGCTGTGCCGCAGCAGCAGCACCAGAAACGGCACGAACAACGAGGCCGACATCTCCAATTCCAGCGTCCAAGCCGGAATGTAGAGGTCGTGCTTACCCCGGATGAGCAGCGCCTCCTCGGCCCAGTGGTGGGTATTGAGCACGAAGTCGTGGGCTAGCACCCCTAGTGCGTCGTGGCGGTGGTTATAGAAATAATAGCCCGCCAGCGCCACCAAAAACGGCAGATACAGCCGTACCACCCGGTTAACCACGTAGCGGCGGTAGTGCAGGTCGTCGATGGGCAGCGAGGTATCGGGCTCGAAGTATTTCCACGACAGCACCAGCCCGCTCAGCACAAAAAACAGCGACACCGCGTCGCTGCCATTGAATACCATTGAGGCCAGCTTGTAGTTGAGCGTTTCGCCCCAGCGCCAGCCGATGAAGTGGTACACGATAACCGAAAAAGCCGCCAGCCCGCGCACGCTGTCCAGGTAATGTATTCTCATGCAGCAAAGAAAAGGGCCGGCCAGGGGAGTAGAGCCGCTAGCATAATTGACAAAGGTGCCCTGGCAGCGGCTGGCTAGCCCGAGCGCCTACGAAGAGCCTGGGTTACAATAGGAGGCGCTCGTTTATTAAGGACAAGAATCCTAGCGCCCCGCCGCCATGACCACTAAGGAACGGTATTTTTCGGGCTTTCTAATGCTGTGGCCGGCGCTGCTGCTGGGCTATCAGCTAGTGCTGATACCCCCGCTGGCCTCCACCATCAGCTATTTCCCGGCGGCGTTGTTCTTCACTTTGATGCCCGTGGTTTTTCGCTCCAAAAGAAATCACATCGGGTACTGGCTGCTGTGGCTGGTGCTGCTGGGGGTGAGCGTGTACAGCACCTTCATGATTATTCTGTTAAACGGACTTATTACGATGCTGGGGGGAGGGAATCAGGGCAAGTGAAGTAGGAGGGCCAGTGGTAATAGGTCCAGCAGTGCAGTCAAAAGCGGATTGGAATTTAATTCCTGCTAGCCCGTCATGCTGAACTTGCCGAAGCATCTCTACTGCGCCGCTAGGGTCGTTGGGTAGAGATGATTCGGTAAGCTCAGCATGACGTTCTTTTAAAGTCCCAAACAAGCTTTAAGGCAAGTAGGCGGTGGCAACATCCTTGGTGATAGCGCTCAGGTATTTGCCGTTTAGCTTAGTGTCGTTGAAGTAGTCCATACAATAATTTAGGCTGGTGTTATTTTCTTGCGAAAAACCAATATTGTAAGCAGTGTGCTCAATATAAAAACTGCAAAGAGTAAGATTGCTCTTCGGGGGTGCCCAGGTAAAAAATAAAAAGATGATGCGAGAGCTACACCTATAAGAGGCAGATTGAAATAATAATCTTTGGTCACCTTTGCAGTGACTATATTCTGAATAATTATGATGAGAAAATAAGTCATCATAATTAAGGCTACCGACATACCAATGAATTTGTAGCCATAACGAACAGGCGCAAGTTGATACACCGCTTTCATAGAAAGGCTGCAAAAAAGCCAGCAGATAAGTAATTGAAAAAGCGTTCTTAGAAGGGCTCTCATCGCAATTAAATTACTATTCCAATCTGACCAGCCAACATTGCTTTTAAGGAAGCAGAATTATACCTACTTCAATTCCAGCAGCACCACGTTCTCCACGTGGTGAGTGTGCGGGAACATATCCACTGGCTGCACGCGGGTTACTTTGTACACCTCATCGAGTAGCTCCAGGTCGCGGGCCTGGGTGGCGGGGTTGCAACTGATGTAGACGACGCGGGGCGCGCGCAGGGCCACGAGGCGCTTCACCACGTCTTCGTGCATGCCGGCGCGGGGCGGGTCGGTGATGATGACGTCGGGGTGGCCGTGGTGGCTGGTGAAGGCCTCGGTGAGCATGTCCTTCATATCGCCGGCGAAAAACTCGGTGTTGGTCACGCCGTTGATGTCCGAGTTCACGCGGGCGTCGAGCACGGCCTGCTCTACGTACTCCACGCCGACCACGCGCCGGGCTTGGCGGGCCACGAAATTGGCGATGGTGCCGGCGCCCGTGTAGAGGTCGTACACGAGGTCGGTGGGCTTGATTTCGGCAAACTCGCGGGCCACCTTGTAGAGGTTGTAGGCACCGGCCGAGTTGGTCTGGTAAAACGACTTGGGGCCGATGCGGAAGCGCAGGCCTTCCATCTCCTCCTCGATGTAGGGCTTGCCCTTGTAGCACACCACTTCAAGGTCGTGGAAGGTCTCGTTGCCCTTGTCGTTGAGCACGTAGTTGAGCGAGGTAATCTGCGGAAACTTCGCGTACACGGCGTCGAGCAGCGGCTCAATGGCCTGGTGCTCGCGGTAGCATTGCAGAATCACCATCGTTTCGCCGGTGCTCTCGGCGGTGCGGATGATAAGGTTGCGCAGCAGCCCGGTTTGCTTGATGATGTTGCCGAAGCGCAGCATGTTCTCCCGCGCGTAGTCGCGGATGAAGAGCCGGATTTCGTTGCTCGGCTCGGGCTGCAAGTGGCAGTGTTCCACGTCGATAATCTTGTCGAAGCGGCCCGGTGTGTGGAAGCCCAGTACCCGGCGGTCGTACTCGGCGGTTTCGTCCTTAATCTGCTCCTCGGTGAGCCAACCCATGAAGCTGAACGTGTATTCGAGCTTGTTGCGGTAGTATTTGCGCTCGGGCGAGGCCATGATGCGGCGCACTTCGGGTATCTCCACCTTACCAATGCGCTGTAAGGTGTCTTCCACCTGCTGGTGCTTGTAGTTGAGCTGCGCGTCGTAGCTGATGTGCTGCCACTTACAGCCACCGCAGGTGCCGAAATGCTGGCAGAAAGGCGTAGTGCGCAGCTCCGAGTACTTATGGTACTTGGTGGGCATGGCCTCCATAAAGCGCTTGTGGGCCTTGCTGATGCGCAAGTCCACTACATCGCCGGGGGCCACCTGGTTGATGAATACGACGAGGTTATTGATGCGAACCAGGCATTTGCCTTCGGCCACCATGTCTTGAATTTCGACGTTGAGGAGGGCTTCGGGCGGGATGGAATTGGCGAGCTTGGTGGCTTTGCTGGGCATAATTTTTTTGCGGGGTAAGGGGCGCAAAGTTACGGCCGGGCTAGGGCAGGAGCCGTGCCGCCGATTAGCTCGGTAGTGGTGGTCGCCAATGAGCGAGTCTAGCCTTCGTCAGCTAAGTTGATTTAGATACGCTAGCCAGTAAGCCAAGGGAGACACCAAACAAAAAGCCCGTGCATCAGCACGGGCTTTTTGTTTAAGGATTAGCTAAGCGGGTTATTATACCCACTTATTATCCAGCGAAGCGCCATTCACGTCGATTTTGTTGGCCGAGATGACCAGGCTCAACACCATCGAGGCTTGCGTTTCGGCACCGCGGGCGTCAAAGTTTTCGGCGTAGCCTACGCAGTAGGCTTCTTTGAACGCGATTTCTTTCATTTTCGAATCCTGGTCGCCACGCTTAAACACAATCTTACCATCGGCGCGCTTATAAGGGTCAAGCATCCAGCTGATTAGCTTTACGCTATCAGTCGAGACAATCGTTACCTTAATGGTACCACCCTGCACTACAGAAGAGGGGCGGCCTTTGTCGTCGGTAGTTTGATTGAAAGAGTAGCTGCAGCTTACTACTTCACATTCTTCGCTGCCGGCAGCGTCGAACACAGCACTAAAAGAGGCCATGAGGAAAAGGGTTTAGTGAAAAAGAACTCCTTGGTTAGCTTTACGCAAAGCTATGTTGGAAGTTTAATATGAACGTTGACTAACAATAATTTAACGTAAAAAATGTTAGTTACCTGCACGCAGCAAGTAGTCTAAGTGCTTGTATTTTATTGCTGTGCGTACTCCGCATTCCAGTCACGGCCGGGGTTGTCGGGGTCATCGCCTTTGGTACCGTCGAGCGACACTAGGAAGGTTTTGGCCGGGAAGTAAGGCACCATGTGAATGTCGAGAATGATGCGGTCCTTCTGGTCGGGGTCGCGCTCAAACTTTTTGATGGAGAACTTCTCAATGAGCTTGCCGGGGCCCGCGATGCCATCCAGGAAACGCACAATCTGGTTCTGGATGTCCATCCGCATGTTGTGGTCCCAGTTTTCGAAGGCCCGCCGGTTAAGGAAGTCAATCAGCACCTTGGTCACGTAGTCGAACACACGCACCACGGAGTAAGTCTGCAAGCCAATATTATCACCGTTGAACAGCGTTTTGGCCGAAAAAGCCATTACGCGGCCGTACTCGTTGACCATCGGCACGAGGCCAATTTTTTCGAGGTTGGAGATTTCGCTTTTGCGTAGCGGAAATTTTACGCCGTCTACCTCATTCAGGGTACCGTGCTTGCGGCCGGCCGTTACCTGCGAGGCTAGCGTGGAGTAGATGCGGCCCGCGAGCGCCGAGGAAGGCGGCACAAACAAGTCGTCTTCCTCGCCTATTTCTTCAATTTTGCCGCGGCCCACCAGCCAGTTGGCGGCCATCACCACGTTGGATTTGTGGGCCTCGCCCCCCGTCAGGTTGGCTTCCTCGAATAGCTCGATGACATCTTCGGGTGTGTCGTAGTGCTCGAAGTCGGTGACCATCATCACCTTGTTTTTGTGGGCTATTTTGGCCCACTTATCTATCACCTTATTCGAGCCCAGGTAGCCGGGTACCACCAGTAGCGAGTAGTCGTCGCGCAGGTCTAGGCGGTCGTAGTTCTGTTCCAGCTCGGCCGATACGGCGTCGATAAACGTGGTATTATCGAGGTCTTGCAACTGGTCTTTGTCCGCGTTCATTACGGACACGTTTTTTACTTCGTCTAGCTCAGTATTCTTGAAAAACAGGGCTACCGAGCGGTAAGCCTGCTCCAACTCATTGGTAGTTTCGACCGCCTTCTTGAGGTTTTCGGTCAGCAGCTTTTCCTGCTCCTCAATGCGCTGGCCGCCTTTTTCGATGGCGTCGGCCACGCTGTCAGTTTCGCTCAGCAGGGCGTGCCACAGGGCTAGCCGCTTCTTGAGCTGCTTGCGGTCTTGCTTTTTATTATCCTCCGAAAGGAAGATTTTCTTGCGGGCCTTCTTTTCCGGGTTGAGGTTGGAAGCGCCGTCGATGGTGGTTTCGAGCAAATCGAAGCCGCCTACTTTGAGCAGCGACTGAATACTTTGTTCGAGGGCCGGGGCGGCTGCCTCGCGGTTTTTGTAGCCCGCCGAGGCGGCATCTTGCTGTTCGAGTGCCATAAGGTGAAAAGGGCAGGTGAGCGGAAAAGGAAGCGTGGTAGAAGCGAGCTGACTAGGCCAGGCGGCTAGTCGAGTTCTTCCATCATAGCCTGCACGGCGTTAAGAAAAGCGGCCTTAAACTCGGGGTTTTCGAGGGCCGTCTTCAGAATCTTGTTCGACTTTAATTGCCGCAGCAATTTCTGAAGGTCGTCGGTCTCGCTGGCCAGGCTCTGGAGAAAGGCACTCTGGTTGATAATGCCCTTTTTGCCAAAGTCGCCCAGCGAGCTGAAGCGCAGCTTTTCGGGCACGGCCGCACCCTTGGCGTCGTCAAACTCAACGTCGATTTCGGGCTTGAAATGGGCAAATACGGCCTCCGGCGTTTTGAGACCTTCTACCACCACCGGCTTGAGCGGCGTGTTGGTAGTGAGCTTTTGCACGAGCAAGGTGCGGTTGAGCGGGATGTCCGAAATTGCTTCGGAGGCGTTGTCGAGCTTGCGCTCCTGGCCGCCAATTCCGTAAGTGTACATGAGAGGGAGTGAGGAGTAGAGCTGAACACGCAGGCGTAGGTCCGCCGGAAAGTGCTCACCAAGGTAGGTGTTTTGAACTGCTCTACGGGCCGTGCGTGCCAAAAGTTGGCGCGCAGTAGCTAGCCAGGGCTATTCTGCTATAGGGCCGCGCCCGCCGCCGGCAACTGCCTTTAAAAGAACCTCCTTCGCGCGCCGTACGTAGCCAACGCACGCATTGCCGTATTTCTTCACCCTTATTCTTTCGCCGCCGGTGGCCTACTCCGACAACCTCACGCGTAGCCTGCACATTGCGCAGGCCGTAGCTCACGAATATCACCAGGCGCAGTACGCCGCTCCGCACCTGCTTACGGCCTTGCTGCACAACGAGATAGGGCTAGCCTCGTGGCTGGTGGCGGTGCTCGACAAGGATATTCACTACCTGCGCGAGTGGGCCGAGGTGCGCCTCGAAGACCAGCCCAAGGCGGCCCGCCCGCCCGAGCAGCCCACTCCCGACCCCAGCGTGCAGCAGGTGCTCGAAATGGCCGACCTAGTGGCGCTGCAACTCGGCCATGACCAAACCGACCCCCTGTGCACCTTGGCGGCGCTGCTGCGGCCGGGCCTAGCCTTCACGGCCGAGCAGTTGAAATCGCTGCCGCTCACGCAAAAGGAAATCCTGGACGCGGCCCAGGCCGATGCCCCCGCCGCCGCGGCCCTGCCCGAGGCTAGCCCGGCGGCCGCCGCGCCCGCCGGCAAGGGCGGCGCGCTGGCCACCTACTGCACCGACAAAACCGCCCAGGCCCGCACCGGTAAGCTCGACCCCATTGTGGGGCGCGACCGCGAAATCAGGCTGGTGGCCGAGATACTGGGGCGCCGCACCAAGCCCAACGTGCTGCTTATCGGCGAGCCGGGCGTGGGCAAGTCGGCGCTGGTGGAGGGCTTTGCCCAGCAGATAGCCCTGGGCCAGGTGCCGGTGCATTTGCGCGAGGTGACGCTGTTTGAGCTGGACATGGGCACGCTGGTGGCGGGCGCTTCTTATAAAGGAGAGGTGGAGGACCGCATTAAAAAGGTGCTGACCGAGCTAAAGCAGTACACGCGCGCCATTTTGTTTATCGATGAGATTCACGTGCTGCTCGACCCCAAGGGGAGCGCGGGCAGCGGCATTGCGCAGTTGCTCAAGCCCGAGCTGGCGCGGGGCGAGCTGACCGTTATCGGGGCTACTACCAACGACGAGTACCGGCAGTACATCGAGAAAGACGAGGCCTTCAACCGGCGCTTCGACACCGTGCGCGTGGAAGAGCCCTCGCTGGTGGTGGCCGAGCGGATGCTGGAGCGGGTACTGCCCATTTATGCCGCGCACCACGGGCTAGCCCTGGGCGAAGGCACTGTAGGCGAGGCCGTGCGCCTAGCCAAGCGCTACCTGAAGGACCGGCAGCTGCCCGACTCGGCCATCGACCTGGTAGACCGCACGATGGCGGCCATCCGGATGCTGGACGAGCAGGCCGTGGCCGGCCTCACGCAGCTGCAAGCCGACTTCGACGCCCTGGCGGCGCGCGAAACCGAGCTGGGCGAGGCCGACTACCTGCGCGAGCTGCGCTGGCTGCTGCACCAGGCCCAAAACCAGGTAAGCCAGCTGTGGCTGAACCAGCTCGAAAACGAGCAGCAGCCCGAAACCCTGGAAACCAGCGCCGAGCTAGCCACCTACCTGCGCGAGCTGCTCGCGGCCGTGCGCGGGCTGGCCGACACGAAGAAGGACAGCGTAGAAAAGCAGGACATTGCGGCCATCGTATCGGGCAAAACCGGCATTCCGCTGGGCAAGCTGCAAAGCAACGAGCGCGAAAAGCTGCTGCGCATGGACCAAACCCTGCAAAAGCGCGTGGTGGGCCAGGAAGTAGCCGTGAAAGCCATGTGCGCCGCCATTCTGGAGTCGCGCTCGGGCCTCACCAAAGCGGGGCAGCCCATCGGCTCGTTTTTTCTGCTCGGGCCCACCGGCACCGGCAAAACGGAGCTGGCCAAGGCCCTGGCCGACTTTCTGTTCAACGATGAGGCGTTTCTCATCCGCTTCGACATGTCGGAGTTCAAGGAAGAGCACTCGGCGGCCCTGCTCTACGGGGCGCCTCCCGGCTACGTGGGCTACGAGGAGGGCGGCCTGCTGGTGAATAAAATTCGCGAAAAGCCGTATTCGGTAGTGCTGTTCGATGAGATTGAAAAGGCGCACCCGTCGGTATTCGATATTTTTCTGCAAATCCTGGATGAGGGCAAGCTGCACGACCGGCTAGGCCGCGAGGGCGACTTCAGCAACGCCGTTATTCTGTTTACCTCCAACATTGGCTCCGAGCAGATAAGCGCCAGCTTCGCCGCCGGGCAGGTGCCGCCCGCCACCGAGCTGATGGAAACGATGAGCCGGTATTTCCGGCCCGAATTTTTGGCGCGCCTCACCGAGATTGTGCCGTTTGCCCCCATCTCAGAAGAAAACGTGGGGCGCATTTTCGACATTCACCTGCGGCCGCTGCTGGAGCAGCTGCGGCGGCAGGGCATCACGCTCGACCTTAGCCCCGAGGCGCGCGAGCACCTGGCGCTGTCGGGCTTCACGCCGCGCTACGGCGCCCGGCCCATCACGGGCGTTATTCGCTCGCAGCTGCGGCGGCCCATCTCGCGGCTCATTATCAGCGGCGAGGCCCGCAAGGGCACGGTGCTCAGCCTCACCAAACCAGCAGATAGTGCTGAAATAGTGTGGACGACTACCCAGCCCGACCCCGCGCCGGAAGCGGCGCTGTCCCCGGTAGCCAGTGTATAGAAGGCTAGCCTCAATTTAACGCCACTCAACTTAACGCTGGTAGTACAAGCGTTAAACCTAACTAAACGTACAGTACGCGATGCCCTCGTTCTATGCCGAGTTAACCGTAGCGGGTCAGGTGTACCCGGCCCGGGCGTGCCAGTACAGCTTCGAGCAGGCCACCGATGAGCGGGGCCGGGTGCAGGCGCGGGTGCGCCACGGCCTGCTGCACCTGGTGTTCGACGTGCCCGACAACGACCAGCTGCTGGCTTGGGCCAGTACGCCCCACAAGGAACTGGCGGGCCACGTCACGTTCTTTGCCGCCGACCGGCGCACGGCGCGCGAAACGGTGAGTTTTGCGGCCGGGCAGTGCGTGAGCTACCAGGAAAATTTTGTGGCCGGCGAGGGGGTAACGGGAGCTTATATGTGTCAGCTCACCATCACCAGTAAGGGCCTCACGCTCGCGGCTGGCGGGCCAGCGCAAGTATTTGTAGCTCCGGCGGCGCGCGAGTATGCGGCGCCTGTGGCCGCGGCTGTACTGAAGCCACTGATAGCTCCGATTGGTGGCCGAGGACCGGCTGGCTTTGGTGATACTCGCGGCCAGTTTAGTGGGCGCGTATATGATGCAGAAAGATGCGGGGGGAGCATTCAGAAACTTGACTGGCGAACAGTCGTTATTCAAGCCGAAGGGATAGCCATTATTAAAAAACACATAGGGCGGTTTGGACCAGTGCGTGCTAATCAAAAAATGGTCGCTCGACTTGAACAGATTTCTGGCGGTGAACTAGCTCCTACTGAGTATGACCAGCGGTACTACACGCACGAGTTGCGCGAATACGAGCGCTATCGTGCGCTACACGTTTCCGACGGAGTAGACCCAGGCTATGAAATATGGAATGATGCCCACTCGGCTACCTTAGAGGACTATCAGATAAACGAGCACACCCATCCACTGTACCATCCCGACATCACAGAGGATGATTTTTAATAGAAAAGTTATGGAAAGCATCAAAACAATTATACTCTCTTATTTGCGTAAGCGCCAAGCTGAGGGTCAAGAAGCATCAGTGCCGGCTCTGGACCGCTATCTGGTATATGTCAAGAAAGAAGAAGTGTACATTGGTGGCACCTTACTGACAGTTATCAGCGAAATGCTTGAGGATGGACTAATCACCAAAGGTGCAGGGTCTATCATCAGTTTAACAGAAAAGGGCCTTAATTATTAAGTAAAGTCGCCCCTCTTAGCACAAGGTGTCACGTAAAGTATTTTACGGGCCATCCCTAAAATATGCTAAGTCTGCTGGTAAATAAAGTGATAACTGCCAGAATTTTAACAATATGCTGCACGAATTTTAAAATAGTATGAAATCGCAGCGCACAATGCAGGTAAAAGAAATATTTATCTTGTCGGACGGTAAGGTGATTTTATTTGGTCCCTTGACAGGTTCGACTGACCTGATACGACCAGGTAAGTGGAAATTGTTAGTTGACAAAGTTGAATACGCTGTGGTGGATATAAGCGGGGAGCAAATAATGACTCGACGAGCAGTTAAATCCGAGTACCGAGCTATTTCCACTTATACAGCACTTAAAAAGGAAGAGCTTGATACAGCACACCGTTCAATAGAATTGGTGTCAGAAATATGAATACGAATGATTAAGGTGTGCGAGGCAGTGAATTTTGCTGCTCAAAAATTAGCGTGCGAAAATTAAATTCAGCAGTGCATGCGAGTAATAAGTCAATTGTTAGAAAACGCAAGCCATGAAAACTTTATTCCTTTTGGTAAAAGTGACGAGACTATCGTGCGGCAATTCGAGCAACGACTAGGATTTCCACTCCCAGCTGATTATCGCGTTTTTCTGTTAGAAAATAATGGTGCCAGCGTACGCAATCAGACTTTTTATGTAGATGACCTAGCGCAGGATGTACTGATAGACATCTTCTATGGTATTACTAACAAAGAAGAGGACTTGACCCTTGAAAGCTGGCTGGCAGAATACGGAGATGAATTGCAGGAAAAAACATTAATTATTGGGGTAGACCAGGGTGGGGGAATGATTACGTATATCACTGCTGGGGAGGATAGCGGGATTTATTATTGGGACCATGCACATTTTTTTTCTCAGTCATCTCAGGAGGAAGGAAATACCTATTTTCTGGCAGAATCATTCACTAACTTCTTAAGACTTTTAAAGCCTTATCAACCACAAGCAGGCGAGTGATTGTCTAGCAAGCGCTGTCAGCTTGCTAGCCAGCAAAGTGAAATGGATAGGTAGTAGAAGTGGCGGCCTTCCTAGCGTCGCCACTGCCGTAACGGACATTAAAGGCTAGGCATTTAATGTGGTGAGCCTGCATGTCAACATCATTGGGCGCCCGCCCTGCTCAGTTTCGCGTGGTCACGCGCAGGTGGTTGACGGCGTAGGTAACTCCTCAATTAATTCCTCATTAGGGGCTCAGTGGTCAAAACGAATAGTGGGCATTCAGTTACTTTGAGTTAGCAGGAACAGGAAATGACGCTCCTTGCTATTGCATTGCCGCCGCACTGAAGTAGCAAACATTCTATTAATTTTCCCTGGTTTCAAATGTTTGCCAAATTGCTCGCCCGATTTCCAGACTATACTATCAACAGTACGCCTACTGCCGATTTGCTAGCGCGCTATAGTGGGTTGCTGCCGCCGGAAATGCTTGCGGTGTGGCAAGATTATGGGTTTGGGACTTTTCGCGATGGCTACCTCAAAATTGTCAACCCGGATGACTTTAGTGAGTTGCTAGCCGAGACTTACCGGCTGGTTAGTGTGCCAGCAGCTGCGCCACCTATCGTACTTTTTGCAACTGCAATGGGCGATTTGCTGCTGTGGGAAGACGGATTCTTAATGCGAGTGGACTACCGACATGGCGAAACCGAGATTATTGGGCAAAGCTTAAATCTGTTTTTCAAGAATCACGCGGATGATTATAATCTGCAGCAACGCCTGCGCTGGGAACCTTACCCAGCCGCTCGCGCCCGACTGGGCATGCCGGCTTTCGATGAATGCTTCGGCTACGTGCCGCTTTTGGCGCTGGGCGGCCCCGAAACGGTAGACCACCTGGAAAAAGTAAAGCTACGCGAGCACATTTACCTTATCAGCCAAGTTGCGGGCGTGCCAGAGCGCTAACTACTTGACCGGATGAAAAGGAGGTAGTACGGCACGCGAGACGGTGAGCTTTGCAGCCGGGCAGTGCGTGAGCTACCAGGAAAATTTTGTGGCCGGCGACGGGGCAGCCGTGGCCTATAGATGGCATTTCACTATCACTAGCGAGGGCCTCACGCTTGTGGCTGGCGGACCCCGCAGGTATGTATTTGTAGCCCCAGTAGCGCGAGTATATAGCACATATGTTGCCCAAATAACTGTCGGGTGGCCTATTAACAATAATTGCCTCAATTGGCCTTGCGTCGCACCTGCCGACTAAGTAGTCAGTAGGAAAGTAAATACTTCTTTAAATTGAGCAGTATCTGCGAGCAATAAATCTGCTGTTAGAAAATGCAAATTATGAAAAGCGTCATTCCTTTTGGTAGAAGTGACGAGACTATTGTTCGGCAATTTGAACAACGCCTAGGATTTTCACTGCAGGCTGACTATCGCGTTTTTCTATTAGAAAATAATGGTGCCAGCGTACGTCATCAAACATAAACTATAAATAAGCGAGTAATTGGCTAGCAAGCGCTGTTAGCCTGCTAGCTAGCAAGGTGCAATGGATTACCAACTTTAATACCCGATGAGGCCGCCTGCACTACCGGCAGCCAGCCGGCCCCACTTGTTGGCGGCCATTCGCACGGCGGGCTTGCTTTTGTCCTTTTACTCCCTCTTCCTATTCGGCTGTATGCAAGCCCCGTCCAACCCTATTTATAAGCACACGCCGCAGGAATATTTTCCGACTTCGCCAGCCCTGGAGGTGGCGCAGGCCATTCGGCGCGATGATGTGGCAGCTCTGGAGCAGGTGCTGGCCCAGCACCCGGGCCTCGACCTGAACCAGGCCGGTCGCCAGGGCGTCACGTTTCTGTTCTGGGCCTACGCGCACCACAGCGTCAAGATGCTGCGGGCGCTAGCCGCCCACGGCGCCGATGTGAACCGGCCGCTGCTGTTGCCCAATGAAAAGGGCGGCACCGACCCCACGCACCTGCTCAATATTGCCGCCGCTGGCCCCGAAGACCAACTGCTGGTGGCCCTGCTCGACCTCAAAGCTGACCCCAATGCGAAGGATGAGCGCCACGAGCCGGCCCTGCACAATGCCCTGTATGCCCACCAGTATCAGCGCATGAAGCTGTTGCTCGACCGCGGGGCCGACATTGATGCTACTGATAGCTCGGGCGCTACCGCCGCCGTGGTGCTGGCGCGCATCAACTACTTTGAAATGGTGCACTACCTACTGGAGCGCGGGGCCGACTGGCGCAAGGACAACGGCAGCATTGCCACCAACACCCAGGAAAAGGACGTTGGCAACGCCCAGGCTACGCAGTGGCAAATCAAGGTGAAGCACTGGCTACTGGCGCACGGCGTCAAATTCCCCGTGCCTTCGTCGGGCGCTCGGCGCTACGCCGCCATTCGCCAGCAGTGGGAGCAAACCTCCGAGGGCCACGCTTGGCGCGTCAAGCTCGATGCCCTCGGTGCCCAGCCCGACGTGGTAGGCAAGCCCTGGACCAAGGAAGAAGATGCCGCCCGGGCCGCCATGAAAGCCTGGATGCGCACGCAGGGCATTGCGGAGCCACCGTTCGTAAAGCTCACTTCCGAAACCAAAAAATAGCCCCCGCTAGCTTGCACTGGTGGTAGCTGGCCAAAGTAGGAAGGCGAATAAGAAAGGCAGGCAAGTTTCGTACTACGAAACTTACCTGCCTTTCTTAAATTTAAAAATCAGCTGCAGAAGAGGATTTGTACGCAGCTCTTAGTAGGCTGCGCTAGCCGTCACTACCACCTCGTAGGGCAAATTAACCGCCGACTGGCCCGTCAGCACCGTGTGCAGGGCCTGGGCCTCGCGCTGCCACTCGGGGGGGCTGAGGCGGCTGCTAGCCAGCGGCGTCAGCTCTACCCGAATGCACCGCACGAAGCCCGCCGTGGGCGAGGGGCTGGTTTGGAAAGCCTTGCTCACCTGCACGTCGGCCAGGTGCAGGCCAAGCTCGGCCCAGCAGGCCGCCCGAATGTCGGCCAGGGTCACGAGGCGGTTGCGGGCCAGCAGGTTGCGGCGCAGGGCGTGGGTGCGCTCCTCGGGGCGGGGTCGCTCGCGGCCGCCCATAGTGGTGGTGAGCAGGCGCACCTCGTCGAGGTAGTGGCCGTCCTGAATGCGCAGGCGGCTGCCGGCGGGCAGCCGGTTGGCGGCCTCGCCGTTGCTGGCCCAGTATTCGAGGTACACGCTGTCGTTCACATCCTGCGGGCGCAGCAGCAGGTAGGGCACGGGCTGCTCGGCGGCCTCGCTGCGGTCGAGGCGCTCTTCGAGGCGCGACAGGTTCTGGTCGAGCTCGCGCAGGATGGTACCGATAAAATCGGTGCCGGCGGCCGTGAAGGCCCGGCTCTCATCGCGCAGCAGCTCCAGCAATTCGCGCAGGGCCTCGCGGCCGGTGCGCGTGTCGAAGCGACCCACGCCGTGGGTGCGCAGCGTGTAGGTGTCGGTGGCGCCCTCCGACAGGTCGCTGAGCGTGGTAGACCGGTACGACACGTTGCTGAGGCTGTACACGTCGCGCACGGATAGAAATGGCTCCTCGCTGGCTAGCGGAAACAGGTTGAGTGCCGGCTGCAAGCGAAACAGCACCTTGTAGAGGCGTCGGTTGAGCACCGGAAAGCAGTTGAGCGCGCACACCAACTGCTCAAACGCCTCGGGCGGCAGCGCGTGCGCAAACCGCACTTCGAGCCACACTAGTGGCTCGGTGAGGGCCGTGAGTTCGGTGGCGGCCTGGGCAAAGGCCGTGGCTAGCTCGGCGGGGTAGGGGCGGGGCACGTAGGTGGCCAGCGCCCCGGCCGGGCCTTGCAGCCGCACAAAAGCCGGCGCGTAAAGGTCGCGCACCTGGCGCTCCAGCCGCTGCAAAAAGTCGTATTCCTCGTGCAGCTGGCTAGGGGGCGCCGCCGGTGTCGCCTCCGGGGCCAGCCCCGGCACGGGCACCAGCTCCACGCCCCCCAGCAGCCACTGCTCGCCCGGCAAGAAGGAGGCGTAGGTGGCCCGCCGGGGCTCATTCAGCCAGTCAAAATAGAAAGATAAGTCGCTTAGTGACATGCCTTCGGACGGCACGGCTAGCCCTATCCACAGGCGGCGGTGCTCGGCCGGGCCCGGCGCCAGCACCTGCGCCACGGGGCGCTTGGTGCCACCGGCCTCGACTTGCCACACGGTGGTGTCGGTAGCCAGGCAGCGCACGCTGCCCCCCACGAGGCGGGTAGCCTGCAAGGGCGAAAAAAACAGCGCCGGCCCGGTGGCCTGCCGCCCCACGGTGGGAGTTTCGAACACAAACTGCGCATCGACGGGCAGGTTCACCGTGGCCTCGCGGGCGCGGGCCTGGGCAATGGCGTGGGCCGGGTGCGGGGCGTCTACCACATCGGGGTTAAGCAGGGTGGCCAGCCGCTCGATGAGCCGCTGCTGGGTGCTGTTGAGCTCCTGCCCGATTTTTTCAAACTCCACGGCGCAGGCTTCGAGCAGCAGCTGCACCAGCGGGTCAAACCCGTCGAGGTCGGCCTCGCCGTAGCCCCACAGTTCGGCGGCTTGCCGGGTGAGCCGGCTCTTGATGCTGGCTTTGCTAAAATCGGTGGCGGGTGCCGGAGGAAGTAGGGGAAGAAGCACGGGGCAAAGGAAAAAACGGCCGCTAAGGCGCCGCCAGCAAAGAAAATAGGTTACCCAACCGAGAGCGGGGCCACAAACAGGCTGGCCTGAAACGCAAACGGCTCGTTGGTGTGGTGCAGCAGGGCGTTGATGGTGACGTCGAGCCGCTTGCGAATGCGCTGATTCACGTTTTTAAGCTCAAAGTCCAGCACCGCAATCTGGGCCCGCGCCTGCACCAGCCGGGGCTCGTACTCGCGAATGGCCGCCTCCACCGACTGCTGCACGCTGTCTTTCCAGCGCAGGGTGGTCATGGCCTCAAAGTCCTGCTCCCACACCTGGCAGCCAAACGTGGGGTCGTAGCGCGACTCGCCGAAGTGCGTGGTCAGCATCAGGTACAGGTGCTGGGCAATCGACTCCTTCATCGAGCAGCGCGGCAGCTGCTGGCGCTCCACGAGGCCCACAATATCGAGCGGCAGGCTGTAGTACGTAGCACTCATAAATAGGAAAAAAAGGGCGGGCCAGATGCACGCGGCCGGCGCCGCTAAAGCTACGCCGGGGGCCCGCTTTTCGTTGTGGCCTGCCCGCGGCCGGGCCCGGTAATCGCCGCAGCGACTAGCCCACGCGTAGTTTTTAGGCGGGTGCCGGCCAGCCATTTTACCCTACCCCGCGTATATTTCTGTGCTCCTACCATCAGCCGGCCCTGGCTAGCCCCGCCCATGTCTTTCGAAGCTGCACTCGTCCTCTCTTCCAGCGAACAATATACCGTACGGCGCTTTAGCTGGAATCTGCGGCAGAGCACCGACGCCGTGGGCCGCCCCGAAGCCCAGGTGCGGGGCGGGCAGCTCCAGGTAGAACTCGACTCGGTGCCCGACGAGCTGCTGCATCACTGGGCTCTCGACGATACCAAAAAGCTGAGCGGCAAGTTGGTAGTGTACACTGACAACCAAGCGGGCGCCGTGCGCAAAACTATTGAGTTCACTGATGCCTACTGCATTGGGCTGAGCAAGAGTTTCGACGGCTCGGCTTCGGCCATCGGCATGACGATGGTGCTCACGCTTTCGGCCGAAGAAATCAGCAGCGGCACGATAACGCTCAAAAACCACTGGCCCAAGTAGGCTGGCTGCCAGGTACAAAGGCAACAATTTGTTGTCAATAACTTGGTTTAATCGGTTTTCCGACAGGTATTTGGCATAAAGATATCGTCTTACTGATTGTCGGAATTAGCTTCCTCCGCACAGGTCCACAGGGTTACAATATTGCCTCGCTGCACACGTAAAATGGGAGAATTAGCTTGCTTATGCAGCACATCGCCAATGGCCAAATAATAACGTAGACCAGTGCCATTCTGAGTCGGCAGTTTGGCCTGTTGGGCACGCGTAAAGCCATTAGCCCCGTCAAAGGTGCCAAAGTCGTAGCGCGTTTGCTTACTGTTGAGGTACCACAAGAAATTGTGATTATTGCTATCGCACCCCGTAACGCGGCCAGCCACAGCAGTAGCGGTAGTTACCTCGGTCAGTTGTCCCTTTGTGAGCCGGCTGAAAAAGGCCCAGATAGTCGGCGTTATGGAAATGACGATGGCGATAATTGCCCCGTAGTGAAGCAGATTTTTTGCTGTTCGCATTGGGCGAAAGGAGTGCTTAAATACTCGTATTAATAAAGATTCGCCCCGATAATCATGCGGCCTTACAAGGGCTAGCCCCTTAGTCGGCTGGCCTACCCTCGGCGCAAAACCACTGCGACGTGCTGCCACCGCGCTGCACTACCAGCGTGGTCGAGTTGGCAGCTTTGGTCACGTAGTCGCCCACCCGCAGGTACTGGCCCAGGCCCAGCGCATTCTGCTCTTCCAGGCTCAACTGCTGCTGGGCGGGTGTGAGCGGTGGCCCGAAGGCGTTGAAGCTGTAGTGGCGCTGCTTGTCGTCGTCGAGAAAGTACAGGTGGTTTTGCCGGTTGGTTTCCACGCCCGTGATGCGGCCGCGCACGGCATCGGGGTAGCGCACCACCAGGGTGGGCTTGCTAGCTACCGATACGACGCCGCGGAGAACGAAGAACACGGCCACAATGATGAGGGCCAAAACGCCGGCGAATTGCAAAAAAGCTTTCATAGGGGCTGCTACTGACTAGCGGAAAAGAGCAAGCAGGTTAGGGCACCTACTTATCATTATTCTGGTTGATGCCCGGAAACTGGCCCCAGTGCCAGCCCGTGATGGAGCGGTCGGGCAAGTGGCGTTCCGGGGCCGCCGGAATGAAGTCGCCCCCGTTGCCGAACAGCAGGCCATACTCGGTTTTGGAGCTGCTAATACCCATGCTTTTCAGCCGCCGCCAGTCGAAGCGCCGGAGCACGTCCGCCACGTCGGGCTTGATGGTGAACTTGTTTTTGAAAGGCGTTTTTATCTGCACCTTGCCCGACACGCCCACCCCCAGGCTGATGCCCCGCCACACGGACTGGCCGCTGGGGTCGCTAAAAAAGGGGATGGACTGGTAATACGACCCTACCAGGCTAAATGCCTCGTAGGCTGGGATGGAAATGCCGGTGCTCCAGAACGTGCCCGTCCAGTTGTAGCCGTTGGCAATCCATTGGTTGGAAGCCGGCTGGCCTACGCCCTCCTTGCTGTAGGTGCGGGCCCAGGCCAGAATCAGCTGCACGGCGCCCGCCGCGGTGGGCATTCCGTCTATCGACCCCACGGCCGTCAGGGGGCTGGTAGAGCCCTTGCTGGCCGTGCCGCTGTAGCCGTAGTACACGTGCACCTCCGGGAAATTGGCCCGCACATCGCCCCGCGAGTGCCAGATGAGGTTGATGCCGCCCAGCCCGGAAAAATTGGTGCTGAACAGCGGCGTGTACAAGTCCAGCCCGCCCGACAGCCCAATATCAAGCCCAAAGGCATCGGGTAAAATTCCCGTCAGGTCGATAATAAGATTGCTCAGACGGGGCACGTAGCGCGCCGGTATGTAGTCGTACAGGTTGAGCTGGTGGGCGGTGCGCCCATCGCCGAAAGCTAGCCCCAGGTAGGTGCCGCCCTGCCCGCGAATAACCCAGGTATCGTGCTTCACGGCCAGCGGCGTGGGCGCCTGGCGCACGGTGGGGCGGGCTAGCTTGGCTTTGTCGCCGGCCGGGGCCGGGGGCTGGGGGCGGCCGGCACGCGCCAGGCGCTGCCGGTCGGTAGAAAAAGTAGGGGCGGGCGCACGCATGAAGGGAAGAATTTGGTCGTTTCAGTTCTGTGATACGTACAACTATTTCGGGGGGCTACTTTTAGGGCTGGCGGCTGGCTTGCCAGGGCTGGCTATCTTTGAATTCCTTTCCACATTACTAACCTCCCCACAGGCAATGGCGATTGCAATAACTGCACAGATATCCATTGGTGGTGGCAAGCCGCTCAGCAACTACCTCAGCATTTCCATTCGGCAGGAGCTGTTTTCGCACCACTCCTTCCAGGTGGCGGTGCCCTACGAGATGCTGGAGCAGGAGCGAACCGATGGGTTTTTTCACCAGGCGCACCAGCTGTACTGCGGCAAACCCATCACCATCACGCTCACGCCCACCGTAGAGAAGGCCTACCCGGCCCTGGTATTTAAGGGCGTCATCACCCACATTTCGCTGTCGAATGCGGGCAATTTTTCGCACAGCTTCGTGCTCAGCGGCTACAGTCCCACTTACTTGCTCGAAGACGGCTCGCAGCGCCGCAGCTTCCTCAAAAAAGGTCTCAAGGACATCTTTACCGAGGTGCTCAAGCCCTACACGGCCAACACCGTAACCTACGGCGCGCTCAAGCCCCAGCACCAGGACCAGGTGAAGTACACGGTGCAGTATGGCGAGAGCAACTACGTGTTTCTGAGGCGCCTGGCCGATGCCTACGGCGAGTGGTTTTACTACGACGGCAAAACCATCCGGCTGGGCAAGCCGACCGATGGCCAGGCCTTGCCCTTCACGGTGGCGGGCACTGAGGGCTTCACGATGGCCATCGACCTACAGCCCACCAAGTTTGTGCTGGGCCGCTACGACTACCTGGCCCACCAGCCCTACCAGGGCGACTCGGCTAGCCAGGCGCTAAGCCAGCTCAACCCGTTTGCCGCCAAGGCGTTGGAGCAGTCCGAAAGTCTGTTTTCGCAGCCTGCCCGCTTCATCGCCAACCGCCACGTGCGCAGCCAGCAGCAGCTCAACACCACCATCAAGGAGTGGAAGGCCAACCAGGTGAGCGGGCTGGTGACGTTTCAGGGCAACGGCGAAAACCCGGGCTTTGGGGTGGGCAAGCTCATTGCGGTGCAGGGCGTTTCGGCGCAGGGCCAGCACGACTACGGCAAGTACCGCCTCACCGAAGTGCTGCACACCGTGCAGGCCGACCAGTACCAGAACACCTTCCTGGCCCTGCCCGACGCGGCCGAGCACCCCTCGCCCAACCCCGAGGTGCAGCCGCCCATGGGCGTGCCCGAGCTAGCCGAGGTCATTGACGCGGCCGACCCCCACAACCTGGGCCGCATCCGGGTGCGCTACTATTGGCCCGTGGCCGAGCCAGCCGAAGCCGAAACGGGTTGGGTGCGCGTGAGCACGCCCTACTCGGGCGATGGCAAGGGGCAACTGTTTACGCCCGAAGTGGGCTCGCAGGTGCTGGTGGGCTACGAGCAGGGGCTAGCCGAGTTTCCGGTGGTGCTGGGCAACCTGTTTCACCCCCAAAACAAGCAGGGCGCCAAGTACACCACGCCCCAAAATCACCTGAAAGGAATGCAAACGGCGGGCGGCAACAAGTTTGTGATGAGCGACACGGCCGGCGCGCAAACGATTCTCATCTCCAACTCCAACAACAAGGGCACCTCCATCAAGGTCAGCTTTCAGGGCGATGGCAGCATTGCCATTACCACCAATGGGCCCATCAATATCACGTCGGGCGACAGCATTGCCATTGAGGCCAAAAAGACGATTTCGCTGCGGGCCGGCGAAGATATTACGCTGGCGGCCGACAAAAACATTATGGCCGAAACCAAGGACGAGAGCATCGGCATCCGGGCCAAAAAGCGGCTGGCGCTCACTGCCACCGACGACAACCTGAGCCTGGAGGCCGGCAGCAAAAAAGTGGTGGCCAAGGCCGCCGACAACGTAGAGCTGTCGGCCGGGGCCGTGGCTAAGATTATGGGCGCCGACATCAAGCTCAGTAAATCGTAGGCGGCTCGCCATTTTAGTAACCTAGCACTCGCACATGGCTAATGCATTGGACCAGGCCAAGGATACCGCGCTCGCGGATGCCATCGGGAAAACCAAGGTGGGGGAGGCCGAGCCGGAGGCCGGCAAAGTAGGCGTGAAGGTGAAGGCGGCCATTTTCTTTGATGGCACCGGCAACAACCAGAGCAACATCAAGAAGCGCCGCCAAAACCCATCCTACATGAAGCCCGGCTGGTTTCAGTCGGATAGCGACTACGAAAGCTACGCCCAGTCGTACTCCAACGTGGCCCTGCTATTTTTTCTGCACCAGAAGAAAAGGGCGGGCGAACGAATAGTGTCCGTGTACATGCCGGGCATCGGCACAAGCAACGATGGCAAGGACGACACGCCGGGCGGCGCCTTTGGCACCGGCCCCACCGGCATCGTGGCGCGGGTAAATGACGGCATTACGGAAGTGGCGAGCAAAGTAAAGCGGTTGGTTAAACAGGTTGATAATGAATACTTGCAGGAGCTAACTGTGTACGTATTCGGCTTTAGCCGGGGGGCTGCGGCGGCGCGGCACTTCTGCGCCCGGCGCGCCGACTCGCAGGGCCGCAAAAACAACCTGTGCCGGGAACTGGGCGTGGCCCCGGCCGTGGTGACCCTGAAGTTTGTGGGGCTGTTTGAAACCGTTTCCTCGTTTCACGACGACCCTAGCAAACCGCCGGAACTGGATACGGACCTGGGCAAGAAGCTGGCTTCGCACGCCTTCCTGAAGGACAGCCAGTTTCAGAACGACGTGCCCGAACTGCACCTGACCCTCGACGACCCAACCCTGGTGCACGCCGTGCAGCTGCGGGCCGCCGACGAGTATCGGGTCAATTTTTCGGCTACCAACATCGACAGCGCCCTGCGCACGGGCAAGGGCTACGAGCTGGTGGTGCCGGGGGCGCACTCCGACGTGGGGGGCGGCTACACCCAGCCCACCGAAGAGGTGCGCGAGTACGGCGACCCGGTGGCCTACAAGCAGTGCCAGTATTTTCAGCAGCAGGGCTGGTACGGCCCCGGGCAGGTGACCACCTCCATGCAGGACGGGGGCCAGGATGAGAAAGGCCGGCCCCTACCCAAGGTGCGGCTGCTGACGGGCAAGCGCACGGTGCCTAACTCGTACCAGTACGTCACCCTGTCGATGATGCTCAAGCTGGCGGCGGCGGCCAACAGCGGCATCGTGTTTGCGGAGCCGACGGCGGCCGACGAGCGCACCATTACCCACACCGTGACGGCCCCGGCCCGGCTGGTGGCGCTGAAGGGCCAGCTGGAAAAATACGCCCTGTCCACGTTTCCGGGAGGCGGCAAGTCGCTGACGGCGCCCATTGCCACGGCCGATTATCACTGGCTGCGCCAGCACTACCTGCACCTGTCGTGGAGCAGCCGGCTGGGTATGAACCTGCGAGTAGACGAAACCGCCTTCGAGGCCCGCCAGCAGAAGGTTTACGCCGCCGAAGAGCAGGCGGCGAAGGCCCGCCCCCCCGGCAGCCCCCTGCCCCCAATGGCCCCCCCGCTCGAAGACGACAGCTACCTTCCCACCCGGCTAGTGCTACCGGGCTAACTCCTGTTTATTATGCTTAGCTTTCTTTCGTGGGTAGCCGCCGGGGGGTGTTGCCTGCTGGCGCTTTGCCTTTCTCCTGCTCCTTCTGCCATGTCGCCCGTCCCTGCCGAACGCTTTCGCCTCTCCGCTGCTCCGTGTGCGGCCGAGGGCTACCCCATGGAAGTGATTGATGGAAGCTTCCGCAACGCGGACGGCACGAGCTTTACCGTGGCGCCCGGCTTTCTGGAGGGCGACTGGGGCAGTTCGGCCATTGGCTGGGTGGGCGACCCGATGCAGCCCGCCCCCGACAGCCTGGAAGTGCGCTGGTTTTCCTACCCCGAGGACAAGTTCTATCACGGGAAGTTCCTGCTGCCCCAGCAGCGCCTCTACGACCTGCTCAAACAGGGCTACTGGAACACCAGCGAAAAAAAGCAGGAAACCTACGATGAGCTAACGCTCTGCCTCTTGCCCAAGGGCGTGGTGGTGGTTTGGCTCACGGGCCAGAACCAAGTGCTCATTGGCCGCTACCAGGGGCAGGAAATTCACTACGATTTCAAGCGCTTTAACCCGGGGGCCAACCGCGCCCGCCTGCTGGTGCAGGAGCACGCCAAGCTGCCCGCCCACGTGCAGGCGGAAATCAACTCCCACACCCTGAGCACCAAGCGGTGGGACACCTACCTCAAAACCTACAGCTGGCACCTGACCTTTAGCCAGCCGCTGACGCTGCTCGACTACCGGGTTAGCTATTTCAATGCTGAAGCCACCACTTACCCCCTGACCCCCGACCTGGCCACGTATGCGAAGGCGATGCTGGAAACCCAGCCGCGGCCGGTGCCGAACCGCCTGCTGGTGACCCTCGACGCCGGCTACGGCCGCAAGCGCGGCGTAAAAGCCACCCTGGATGAAGCCGAAACCCTGGCGGCGTTCCAGACCCTGCACGCGGCTAGCCCCAGCCTGCCCCTGGCCCTCTGCCTCGACACGGATGAGCGGGTGAGCAAGGTGCGCGTGTGCCTCCAAAACGCCCGGCAGCAGGTGGCGCTGGCCAAAGCCAAGGTAGAAGTGTATGATGCGAAGTAACCGGGCCAGCCGCCAAGTAGCCCCATGATTACCAGTGCCTTATCGACTTTGCTGCCGCCGCTGCACCCCGCCGTAGCTACCTACCTGGCCACGAGCACCCACGACACGTATGCCGCGGGCAGCCTGCAAAGCACCACCATTGCCCGCACCCTGGCCCTGCGCACTGCCCCCACGGCCCAGGGGCTGGTGCTGACGCTGGAGGCGGGCCCACCCGTGGTGCGCACCGCCGCCGACCCGGAGCCCCTGGTAACGCTGGCCCAGCAGCTAGCCGGCCTCTACGCCCGCCTGGAACTGCTGCTGACCCCCGCCGGCGAAGTAGCGGCCCTGCTCAACCACAGTGAGCTGTGCCAGCAAGGTGAGCGCTTATTAACTGAGCTGCAAGCCGCCGCCGCCCCCGATGACCAGGTGACGGCTACCGTGCTGGCCTTTGCCCGCCGGCAGCTGGCTGCGCCGGCAGCGGTGCTGCACTCGCTGTCGTTCGATTATCTGTACCAAGCCCTGCTGCCGGGGCAGTACCGGGCGGGCGCGGAGCGGCCAGCCCGGCAGTTTGCCGGTTTTTTTGATAAAACGCCGCTCTGGTTTACTGAGGAGGCGGTGGCCGGGCCAGCCACCGCCGAGGGGCTGCTGCCGCTACGCTTGCAGGGCGCGCTCGATGCCCAGCGCACCAACCTGCGCGCCGTGCAAGCCCGGCAGGCCGAAATCTGGCAGCGGGTGGCCCAGGCTAGCCCACCGGCTCCCCTGCCCGCACCGCACTTTTGCTACGAGGCCACGTATGCAGTGGAGCAGGCTACCGGCCTGCCCCAGCACGCCGACCTCACGGTGTACGCGCGGGCCGGCCAGCTCCTGAATCAAGAATATCACCTTACCCTGAAGCGCATATGAGCCAAGTAGGCCAGGAACTCGTGTGCAATGGCGCCATTTGCCGCTGCAACAAAGGCACGCTGCCGAGCCAGCTGCAAGTGGCCAGCCCCCACAACAGCTACTTGCAGGGCAAGCTGATAGCTACCAGCCTTGACAAGACTTTTCTGCCTTTCGGCACCTGCATCCTCAAGAATAATACGCCCTGCACGCCCGCGCTCCTGCTGTGGCAGGATACCTTTGAGCTGGTAGAAATCAACCAGCCCGGCCGCCACCCGCTCCTGGAAAAAAGCACGATTCCCTGCGCCATAGGGGGGCAGGTCAGCATTGTGAGCACGCTCCAGATTGCCATCCCGGGGCTGCCCGCCCCGCCCCAGGTGGAGGCGGTGCGCACGGCCTTCGCGAGCCTCTGCCCACTGCTGCTGAACGAGGAGCCAGCTTAAAAGCGCATTTAGGAATAAAACAGAACGTCCTGCTTCGGCAAGCTCAGCAGGACGTTTCAGTGGTGTCTTTAGTAAAGTCTAAACACGCTCCGATTTCTTACAGCAGCCCGAAGAAGCGGGCGGGGCGACCCAGCTCTAAGTTAATGGGTTCCAACGTTTTCTCGATGCTGGCCTTCAGGTCTTCGGTGGCGGGGGCTTGCAGAATCTGGATGAAGGCCGTGCGCGACTGCTCCAGCAACTGCTTGCGCTCTTTGCTGCGGTTTTTGTGGTCGAGGGCGCGCTGGCGCAGGCAGTCGGCCTCGGCAAAAGCCACCTGGTCGCGTAGCAGTTCGATGAGCTGCTTGGAGCCCGCCGTGGGCGGGGCTACTACGGTGGCCCCGCCGCCACCGCCGCCGCTGGGCGCGGGGCGGTTGAGGCTGGCTTGCAGCATAATTATTTGCTGGCGAGCCTGGTCGAGTTGCTGCTGAAGGCGGTCGGTGCCAGCGGCGGCGGCCCCGCGGCGCGTCGATTCCTGGCGCAGGGCGTCGATGGTGCTGCGGTTGGAGCGAAACAGGTCGAAGTCGCGCAGCACATCGCGGGCCAGTAGGCGGTGCGCCGGAATCTGCATCTGAGCCGAGTCGAGGCGCAGCTGGCTCAGGCCCACGGCAATATCGTTGAGATAATCCTGGTTGCTGGTGGCTAGCCGGCCCAGTACAAGGTCGTTGGTTTCGACGCGCATGCGCTGGTCCACGGCGTCGATGCGCAGCAGGTGGTGGGTGAGCGTGTCGAACTGCGTGATGAGCTTGGTTTGCTCGAGGTGCGTGCGGTCGAGCTCCTGCTTGAGGCGCGCGTTCTCGGCGGCGATGCTCTTGTTGGAAAACAGGTAATAGGAAGCACCCAGCGGAATGAGCAAGGCCAGCAGGTAGAGCAGCGCAAATTGCCAGAGGCGCGTGCGCCGTTCGGGTTGGTTGAGGGGTTTCATGCAAGTGGGAAAAAGACAGCCAACGGGGAGAGCAGCGCAAAATTAGAACGGGTTCCAGCGGGCGATGCCCGCCGGGCGCGATTCGGGGATGGGCGCCGGGGTAGGCGTGGCGGCCACCGGGTTCTCGTTGATGAACGTCTGCCAGCCCTCGCGGTTTTTACCGATGTATTCGAGCTGACTCAACTGCCGGAAAATAGCGCCCAGCAACTGCCACAGCTGCTGCTGCTGGCGCAGGTGCTCGTGCAACTGCTGGTGGTCGTAGCGCAGGCTTACAGCGCCCTGCAAGGCGCCCAGTAGCGTGGCCGGGGCAATTTCCGACCACTGCTCGAAGTAGCGCAGCATCTCCTCGCGCTCGGCCTCGGTGAGGGTATCGAGCGAGGTTTTTACCTGTTTGGCCACCCGCAGCAGCGCATCGAGCAGGTAGATGGGCGGCTGGTCGGCGGCCATCAGGCGCAGCGTGGTAAGCTGCTGGGCCAGGGCAAACACGCTGTGCTCGGCCAGGGTGCGCACCAGGCTGGCGAGCGGGCTGCCCTTGTCGGGGCGCAGCTTCACCTTATGAATAATCTTGAAGGCATCAGTTTCCAGCTCCGTCAGCTGCAAGTCGAGCTGGTGCAGGGCTTGCAGCAGGGCCGGGTGGCTAGCCAGCGCCGCGCTGGGCGGAATAAACTGGGCTACCGGCCGCAGTTCGCCCTCGGTATACAGCAGCTCGCCTACCACGAGCACGAAGGCCGCGCTGGCCTCGCCCGCCAACTGCTGCGCGGGCACTACGCTCAGCGTGTAGCTGGGCCGGGTGTAGGGGTGGCGGGGCGGCATTTCATCGGGGGCGGGGGTGCCGGTGGGTACCCGCTCGAAGGGGTTGACGCCAACTAGCACGCTAAAGCGCAGGCCCTCGGTGGCGGCCAGGCCGTAGGTGGCCAGCAATTGGGCCAGGCTGGTGCGGGCGGTAAGGGGAGCACTGCTAGGTGTAATCTCGATGCGGGCCCCGCCAGCCGTGACGGCCCGGCACTGGGTGAGGCGGGCCTGCACCTCGCCCTGCACATCCACGCTCATAAGCAGCTCGAAGGCGGCGGGGCTACCCAGCTCGTTAGGCGCGGGCAGCAGGCCGTAGTTGTCGGGCCGCAGGTGCAGGGCGGTGGCATCGCGCAGGTGGTCCAGCGTGGCGCGCTCCGTTTCGGTAAAGTGGCGACGGGCGATTTTCATCCCGTCTACCCAGTTCACGGGGTAGTACGTAATCTCTGGCAGCATAACTTCGAAAGAGAGGCGAAAAGAACGTAGAAAAGCAGGTGTTTAGCGGGCGTTAGGCGGCCGGCTCGGGGGCATCCGGCGGCGGCACGCGCTGCGCTACGATGATGCTGCCCTGGCGCAGGAAGTTGTCCTGGAACGTAAAATCGGGGTCAAAATAGCGGCGGCGGCGCCACCAGGGCTGCTTGGCGTAGAAGAGCCAGCCGTAGGGTCGGCCCTGGCTGTCAACATATTGCAAGGCCTGGTCGGGCTTGAGCTGGTTGTAGTCAGCCAGGAAAATGGCGAACAGGTCGCCCAGGCGCATCTGGTAGGGGGCCTTCGACGAAAAGTCGTGGTACAGCGTTTCGCCGTGGCGGCGCGTCATCCAGAAGTGCAGCACCATGAAGTGGTTCAGGTCCATGCGCGACAGGTCGGGGCTGGGAGCCAGCGGGTTATAGTGCCATAGCTTGTAGCGGCGGTAGGGCACCGCCCGCCACGCCCGGTAAGAAGCCCAGAAGAAAAACGGTAGTAGAAAGGGAATAACCGCCAGCGCAAAGCCGCTGGGCGGCAGGTAGCCTTTGGCCCAAGGCACCCACTTGAGGGCCAGAATAGCTCCGGCCCCCAGCACGGCGGTGCCTGCTAGTAGCAGCCCGCCCTGCCAGGGCCGGCGGGCATCGTGCCACGGCAGCCAGCGCGGCAGCTGGGCCGCGTAAAGCCAGCCTAGCAGCACCATCGCCAGCTGCAACAGGGCCTGGGTAAGCGGAAACGACCACGGGCTGCGCACCGCCGCCAGCCCCAGCAAGCCAAAGGCCAGCCCCGTGCCGAGTACATATAAAAGGGTGCTAATGAATATTTTGCTGCCTTGTACGCGGGAGGTGACAGAGGAGAGCGAACTCGTAACGGCCCCGCGGGCCTGCGACTCGGGATTGGGAAGCATGGGAAAAGGCAAGCGAAAGAACAGCACCCCGGCCTTGCCCCGACGAGGAGGCCGGCCCCCAATGTACGGTAATTTGGCGCTAAAGGCCAATAAACTGCCCCGGCCAGCCCCAACGAAGACCCCGCCGGGTCCGTACGTTTGCGCGGCGGGCGGCCCCGCGCCGGCGCTCTTTTTTCCTTTTTCTGATGGTTACTTCTACTTCTGTTCATGAACTGCTGGCCCGGCTGCGGCGGCAGCCTTTCGACTTGCGCACGGAGGTAATCTTGGCCGAACTGCTGGCCTACGGCTACGCCTTCGACGACTTTGTGGTGCGGCCGGTGGGGCTGTTTGCCCGCCGCTACCGGCGCGACCTGGGCAGCGTGCGCGACGAGCAGTTTGTGCGCGGCAACCGCCCCGTGGTGCGCACCACCCTGGAGGTGCACCGCGAGGGCCTTTACGACGCCCTGCCGCAGCAGGTATTTCACCAGCCCGGCACCCCGGCTCACACGGTGCGGGCCATGGTGGAGGACATTCGCGCGCAGCGCCAGCAGGAGAAGGCTACCCGGCTGTTTTTCTCGCCCTTCGAGCAGGAGTTCTTCCGCTTCCGGGTGCAGATAGAACAGGAGGAGCGCCGCTATTTCACCAACTTGTCGTCGCGCTGGTACAATGCGGCGCTTGCCCGGTTCTGGGGCCTGGCCGATAGCGGCCTGCCGCCCGCCGTGCTCACCAACCTGCTGTATTTGCTGCCACTGGCCCACGGCATTGTGGGCGACCTGCCCCGTACGCAGCAGTGCTTTGAGAGCGTGCTGGGCCACGCGGTGCGCCTGCGGGTGGCTGCCCCGCTGCGGCACCCGCTGCCTGCCGCCCCGGCGGCCAGCCCCGCCGCGCCCGGCGGCACGCTCGGCAACCTGGCCCTGGGCCGCGACCTCGTGCTGGGCGGCGACTACCAGGAAACGCTGCCCGCGCTCGAAATCAGCCTGCAAGGCCTATCGGTGCCGCAGCTAGAGGCCTACCTCACTGGGGAGTGGCCCGCCCGGGCGCTGGAGTTGCTGTGCACCTACTTCGTGTCGTTTGAAACCGACACGTTTGTGCAGTACGAAATGGCTGCCGCCAGCCTGTCCTTCGAGCTGGGCGAGGGCGAGCAGGCGCCCATTCTGGGCTATAACACGGGGGGTATCTGAGGGGCTGGTTGGTGCGCGGGTAGTGGCTTCAACCATTGAAAAAACCCATTCTGCTAACCAAACGCGCGTTTGCAAATAAATAAAGAACGTCCTGCTGAGCTTGCCGAAGCATCTCTACCGCGCCGCTAGGGTTAGTAATCCTGACGGCGCGGTAGAGATGCTTCGGCAAGCTCAGCAGGACTTTCTAGTGTGGTTTTTTTATTTCTAAACGCACGCTAAATGCGCTTTAGAACTGGAAGTAGATAAACGGCTGAATCTCGGCCGATTTCACCTGGATAACCAGCCAGATGACCACCGTGATGAGCACGGCCTGGGTCACGACTGAGCGGCGGGCCAGCGTGCCTTCGAGCTGAAACGTGAAGCCGTCGGGCAGGACGTGCAGCAGGTAGCCGAGCGCCACTAGCGCAAACACCGGCCGGAAGCTAGCCACCACGGCGGGCAGCAGGTCGGGCCGCAGGTTGTGCGTGATTTGGTGGATGACCTGGCTAGCCACCTCGAAGGTGCCGGCCCGGAAAAATATCCAGCAGAAGCACACGAAGTGGAAAGTGATGACCCAGCCCAGCAGCTTCACCAGCCAGCTGTCGCCGGGCTTGAAAACCTGCTTGAAGAGCTTGTCCATGGCCAGGGCGGCACCGTGCAGCGCGCCCCACAGCACGAAGGTGAGCGAGGCGCCGTGCCACAGGCCGCCCAGCAACATGGTCAGAAACAGGTTGATGTACTGCCGCACCACGCCCTTGCGGTTGCCGCCCAGCGGAATGTAGAGGTAGTCGCGCAGCCAGCTGGACAGCGAGATGTGCCAGCGCCGCCAAAACTCGGTGATGCTGGTGCTCTGGTAGGGCGAGAGAAAGTTGACGGGCAGGCGGTAGCCCAGCAGGAGCGCAATACCGATGGCAATGTCGGAGTAGCCCGAAAAGTCGCAGTAAATCTGCATGGCGTAGCCATACACGCCGAGCAGGTTTTCGATGCCGCTGTAGCGGGTGGGCATGTCGAAAATGCGGTCGACGTAGTTGAGGCTGATGTAGTCGGAGATGATGGCCTTTTTGAATAGGCCGGCCGCGATGAGCAGCACCGCCCGGCCCATGTCCTCACGCGAGATGAACGGCTTTTTGGGAATCTGCGGAATGAAATCGGAGGCCCGCACGATGGGGCCGGCCACGAGCTGCGGGAAAAACGACACGAAAAACGCAAAGTCCCAGATGCTGCGCAGCGGCTTAATCTGGCCCCGGTACACGTCGATGGTGTAGCTCAGGGTTTGGAAGGTGTAGAACGAGATGCCCACCGGCAGCAGCACGTGTAGCACTGGCACCGGCTGCCCGGTGAGCGCCTGCCAGCCGCTGAGAAAAAAGTTGGTGTACTTGAAGTAGAACAGCATGCCCAGGTTGACGAGCAGGCTGAGCGTGAGCAGCAATCGGCGCCGGCCCTGAGTGGGCGAGTCGGCTATCCAGCGGGCAAAATTGTACTCAACTATCGTGGAAAAAACCAGCAGCAAAAAGTACCAACCGCTTGACTTATAGTAGAAAAACAGCGAAAAGGCCGTGACGTAGAGCAGCCGCGCCCGGTGGTGGTTGCGCAGCAGCTGGTACACCGCCAAAAAGCCCAGAAACAGCAGCAGAAAGAACCCGGTGTTGAAGATGAGCGGGCTGCGGGGGTGGTACACAAATTGGCTGGCCAGCCGGTCGAGGTCGAGGTCAGCGAAGAGGGTGCGCAGCAAATCCATCCTGGAGGGCGAGGTAGAGCAACAGACCTTGCAGGTCGTAGCCTTTATTGGTGAAGTGAACGAGGTCGGGGGCGGCCAGGCCATGGGCCAGCCAGGTGCGCAGGCTGCCGTAGTCGCCCTGCACGGCTGCAAAGTCCCAGTAGGCGAGGTCGTGGGCCTGGGCGTAGGCGCGCAGCACGGCGCGCAGGCGGGGCAGGTCGGGGTTGGGGGCGCGGCGCTGGCGGTACGAGTCGGCGGGGGCGGCGAGCAGCACATCGGCCTGGGGGCAGCGGCGGCGCAGGCGGCTCACCAGCGTATCGAGCTGGTGCTGAAAAGCGACGGGGTTGAAGCCCGGCTCATAGGCATCGTTGGTGCCGAGCGAGATGATGAGCAGGTCGGGGGCCAGCACGGGCAGCTGCTCGAAGAAAAGCGGGGTGCGGTTGTAGTGGCGGGCCGCCGCGCCATTGACCCCGATGGTGTGGTACACCACGCCCGGCTGGCCGTTGTCGAGCAGCAGGCCGTAGAGCTGGGCGCTGGCCTGGCGCGGCGCGGTGCGGGTGGCGCGCAGCTCGGCAAAGTCGCGCAGTGAGTCGAGCACCAGCGCGGTGGCGAAGCCAGCCGTGGCCCCGGCCAGCGTGCCCAGCACGCGGCCCTGCGCCGAGCGCACCTGCCAGTCGAAGGCCGCCGGGCCGGGCCGCCGCAGCAGCGTGAGCTTGTTGAAGGCGTAGTTGGGCCGGCGCAGGGCCGGAATGCGCAGCGTGAACGCGGCGCCCGAATCGGGGGTGCTAAGCACGAAGCCGGCCAGCCCCACGGGCAGCAGGCTATCGGGCTTGGACAGCAGGCGGCGGGCCAGCCACTGGCCGGCCTTGGGGGCGGTGCGAAAGCTGGGCGAGCCATCGGCGCGGGCCACGCGGGTTGGGAAAATGAGGCCCCGGCCGGCGTTGCCGTAGGTGCGTTGCAGTTCCTGGCGCACGCGGCCCGAAATCACGTCGGCTTGCAGGTGCGAGTCGCCGATGTGCACCACGCTCACGCGGCCGCCGGGCAGCCCCGCCGGGTGCAGCGGCAGCCGGGCCAGCCGCTGGTAAAAGCGCTGGAGGCCGATTTCGGCGTTCTCGACGCGGTTGGCCGAGGTGTGCAGAAAGGGGTAGGCGGCTTGCAGGCTGTCGAGCGGGCTCAGGGCCTGCGCCCAGGCCGGCCGGCCGCTGGCCAGTAGCAGGCAGAGAAGGAGCAGGCGAAGGAGTGAACGCACTAGAAAACGAGTGAGAAAGCGACCGGAAGGATGGCCAAATCTAAAGAACGTCATGCTGAGCTTGCCGAAGCATCTCTACCGCTTCATTAGGGCGGTCGGCGCGGTAGAGATGCTTCGGCAAGCTCAGCATGACGTTCTTTTTTATACCTATGAATAGAAAATAGGCAGCTTATCGTGAGGCCGAAGCGGCCGGGCTAGCTGCGCTGTCGGGGTGGCTGGGCGCGGGCTTGGCTGGGGTAGGGGCCGGGGCGGCGCCGGGGTGGGCGTATTCGCCCATGAGGTAGTCGTAGAGCAGGCCCGCGATTTTGCGGCCGCCGCGGCTGTTGATGTGCGTGTAGTCTTTGTTGGCGAGGGGCGGCGACTGCTCGACCCAGCTCGTCATGGTGTTTTCGCCGCCCATTGCCTCAAACAGGTTCCAGAAGGCGGCGTGGGTGCGCCGGGCCAGGCGCTGCTGGGCCTCCAGCAGCCGCGGCACGCTGGGGTCGGTCACAAACTCGCCGTCGATGCGGGTGCTCTTATCGCTCATGCCCACGATGAGGATGCTGGCGTTGGGGAAAGCGCGCTGCATACGGTCGACCACGCGGGCCATGGCCCGCTCGTAGAAGGAGTAATCCTTGACGCGGGCGTTGGCCACGTTCACGCCGTAGTGCAGGATGATGAGGCGGTAGTCGAGGGCCGGGCCGAAGGCGGCGAGCTGGGCGTAGGGAATCTTGGTGAGCGACATGCCGCTGTTGCCCCGAAACGAAAAGTTATCCAGCACCACGCCCTGCGGGCTCTCGAAGCTGACGCCGTACACCGGGCGCGGGCCGTGGGTGGCGAAGGCCAGCCGCATGCTGCGGGCGGGCGTGCCAGGCTTGAGCAGCAGCTCGTTGAGCGGGGCAGTGCCGGCCAGTGGGTGCGGCACGCGGTGGCCATCGGTGGTTACCAGCACCTGGTCGCGCCGGGCGCCGGGGCCGTAGAACAGCCGCGCCGTGACAAAGCGCCGGGTGGTAGCAAAGCGCTGCCCGGCCCGAAACTGCACCCAGCTCGTATCGGCCCGTACACCCGAGCTATCGGGGTTCGACACCTCGCGGGGTAAAAACGCGTGGCCCGAAACACCCAGCGGCACGCCGGCCGGGTGGCGGTCGGAGAGCAGGTTGTACTCGTACCAGTCGGGCGAAAACGACTGGTGGATGGTTTCGCGAAAGTCGGCCGTGATGGAATTGACCGGCACGAAGCCCACGCCGGTGCCGCCAAACGCGGTTTGGAGCAGGTTGCGCAGGTCGCCGGTGAGCAGGTCGCCCTCAATCATGGAATCGCCGAAGTAGGCAATGCGCGTTTGGCTGCCGGTGGCCTTGGTGGCGCGCAGGGCCGCCAAAAAGCTGTCGAGGCCCGGCAGGTTGGCCTGGGCGGGGCCCTTGGCCTTGGTGCGGGCGGCGGTTTCGCGGGCCAGGGCCAGCGAGTCGGCGGCCAGGGCAGCGCGCACGCCCGCCGTGTCGGGGGCCACTGGGGGGGCGGCCGCGCCATTGGGCGGGGGAGCGGCTAAGCCACCGGCGGCCACCGCAAGGCTGGCCGCGGCCGGGTCTTTGCGCAGCACATCGGCCAGCAGGCGCACGGGGCGCAGCGGCACGCCCCCAATCGTAAGCCCCGGTTTTAGGAAGGAAAGCCCGGCTAGCAGGCCAACAATGAGCAAAACCAGCAAGAACGGATTTTGCGAGCGCGGTGAACTCATAGCTCAGATTAACTCCCGTAAAATTACGGTAACCCTGGCGGCCGGGCCGGCAGAAAGTCTTCAGATTTAATCAAATAGCGCGGTAGCGCCGTGGTACTGAGCAGGATAAAAAACGGCTCGCCCGGCGAGGTGCCGGGTGAGCCGTGGGGTGGTGGGCGGGTGAGCGGCCGGGTCGTGCTAATGGGCGCCTCACCCCCTAGCCCCCTCTCCGAAAAGGAGAAGGGGGACTAGCCTTAGCCTCTAGCTTAAAAAAGGAGAGAGGGGGCTAGGGGGTGAGGCGCCCGCCCGGCCTTACTTCACCACTTCGACCCAGCCCTTGGTGCTGGTGCCGTCGGCTAGCTTGAAGAGGTAGTAGTAAACGCCGGCCGCGATGGTGGGGTCGGCACCCCAGGCCACGGTGGTGTTGTTGTAGCTGGTGGTGCGGTACACCTCGCGGCCCCAGCGGTTGAAGATGGCCAGCGAGCTGCCGGGGTAGAGCTGCACATTGTCGATGATGAGCACGTCGTTCTGGCCATCGCCGTTGGGGGTGATGACGTTGTAGAAGGCCGTTTTATTGGCGAAGTCCACGCAGCTCGTGTTCGAGTTCGACTCGTGCAAGGGGGTGCCGGGCGTCACGGCACCTTCGAAGGCCACCACCCGGTAGCACAGGTTGAAGCCGGTGCCACTGCTGGCCTGCACGGTATTGGGCACGTCGGCCTGCAAGGTGCTGCCGCTCACAGTGCTCAGGAGCTGGTAGCCGCCGTTGTCGGCTTGCTGGTACACGCGGTAGCCCGCCACCGCAAAGCCCTGGTAGGCCGTCCAGCTGAGGCGGGTGCTGCCCTGGTTGCGGCCGCCGGGGCCGGGCACGGCCACCGCCTTGAGCAGCACGGTGGTGTGCGAGCCCACGCCGGGCAGCACGTCGCCGCAGCCGTTGGTGAGGGCCAGCGTGTACTGGTACGAGGTAGTAGCGGCATTGGCGGTGGCATCGACAAAGGTGGTGGCGGTGGCGGCCACCATGCCCACCTGGGCGTAGGCGCCGGAGCTGCCCGCCTCGCGGCGCAGCACGCGCACGGGGTTGGGGGTGGTGCCGGGGCTAGCTACGCTGAAGGTGAGCGTCACCTTGGTGTTGTCGGTGGCCACTACTGAGGCCAGCGTAAACAGCGGCGCATTGGCATTGTCGGGTACCACGGTGAGGCTGGCGAGTGGGCCGCCGCAGCCATACTGCGAGGTTTCGACCACGCTCACCGTGGCGTTGGTGCTGCTGGGGGCGGCCGGAAAGCTCACCGTGATGGTGGCCGTGCCCTGGCCCGCCGTGATGGTGGCGCCCGTCACGGTCCACTGGAACGTGGAGCTAGCCGGCGCATTCGCCACGGTGTAGGTGAGGGTGCGGGTGGCCGGGCATACAAAGCGCGGCCCGCTGATGGTGACGGCCGCTGGCAGCGGGTCCACGGTGAAGGTGCGGGTGTAGAGCGGGCCCACGCAGCCGCCGGCGCTGGTTTCGCGGGCGGTGAGGGTGTAGGTGCCCACGGCCGTGCTGGCCGGAATAACGACCGTGCCGTTGGTGTTGGCAATGGTAGTGCCGTTGAGCTGAAACACGTAGGTCGAGCCGCTGAAGCCAGCCAGGGTGTAGGTCTGCGGGCCGCTATTCACGCAGAAACGGGCCGGCCCCTGAATGCTGAGCGAGGCCAGCGGCGAGGGCTTCACGGTGATGTAGAGCGTGTCGCTCACGCCCCGGCAGATGCCGCCGGCCGGGTTGCTGGTTTCCGTAACCACGAGCTTGGCTAGCCCCGCCGTGGTGAAGCGGATGCTGGTGGTGTTCGAGGTATTCGTGAGGGTACCCTGGGCGGTGCCAAACAGCTGCCACGAGTACGACGAGCCGTTGGCCAGCGGCGTTTGGTAGGTGTAGGGGCCATCGGCCTGGCACACGCTGGTAGGGCCGGTGGGCTTGGCCGTTTGCAACTGCTGGTTGATGCGCACGGGCAGCACAAAGGCATCGGCGGCGCAGCCCAGCGCGCTGGTTGCAATGGCGCTCACCGAGCCGGCGCCCGCCGCGCCCCAGTTCACCGTGATGCTGGCCGAGCCCTGGCCGCTGACCAGGGTGCCGCTCGTCACGGCCCACTGGTAGGCCGGGCTGCGCGGGTTTTTAATCGCATACACAATGCCCGTGACGGTAGGGCACACCGAGGTCGGCCCGGTAATAGTATCGGCCGCCGGGCGTGGGTTGATAGTGATGAGCACCGAATCCTTGCTGCTGCACCCTAGCGAGGTAGTCGCCAGCACCACGTATTTCTGAATGATGGGCGCGCTGGTCGGGTTCACGGCCGTGAGCACCGGCTGGGCTGCGGTGCTGCTATTGAGGCCCGTGGCGGGCGTCCACTGGTAGGTGTAGCCGGGCAGCGCGGCGGTGCCCAGCGTGATGGTGCTGCCCGCGCACACGGCCTGGGCCGGGCCAGCGGCGGCCGTGGCGCCGGGGTTCACGGTCACGGCCACGGTGCCGGTGCCCACGCAGCCGGTGGCCGTGTTGGTCACCGTGAGGGTGTAGGTGGTGGTAACGGGCGCGCCGGTCGGGTTGGTCAGCGTGAGCGTGGGGTTGGCCACGGTGGCGCTGCTGAGGCCGGTAGCCGGGCTCCAGCTATAGGTGAAGCCCACCACCGGGGCCGCGCCCAGGCTGATGGGCACGCCCGTGCAGGTGGCGCGGGTGGGCAGGCCCACGGCGGCCACGGGCAGCGGCAGCACCGTCACGGTGGCCTGCTGGCTAGCCGTGCAGCCCAGCACCGCTACGCCGCTCGTGATGGTGTAGGTAGTGGTGGCCGTGGGCGTTACGATAAACGGGCCGGGGCCAGTCTGGGTGTTGCCGTTGCCATCGGTGAGGGTGTAGGGCGCGCCGCCGCCGGCCACGGCCAGCGTGGCGCTGGTGCCCAGGCACACGCTGCCGCCCCCCGTGATGGTGAGCGCGCCGGCCGGGGCCACCGTCACAGCCTGGCTCACCGAGTCGGTAAGGCAGCCGTAGGTCGAGATGCCCTTGGCCACGAGGGTGCCGGCGCCGGCCGTGGCCCAGCGCACCTGCACCGAGCGGCCGGTGTTGCTGCCCACAATGGTGCCGCCCACCACGCGCCAGCGCACGCTGGGCGCGGTGCCGCCGCTGGCCTGGTAGGTGCTCACGGTATTGAGGTTGCACACCACTGCGTCGCCGCTGATGGCCGTGGGTCCCGAGGGGCGCGTCACCGTAATGCGCAGCACGTCGGCCACCAGCTTGCCGCCGCAGGCCAGGTCCCTGGCCGTAAAGGCTACGTCGTAGGGCGTGGCGCGGGCCTCGCCGCAGGCCGAGTTGTACACAAACGTGCCGCTGACCCGCCCGCCCGTGCCGCTGGCCGTGGCCGTGCCCGTCACGTTGCCCGGCACCACGGTGCCCGCGCTGCCATTAAAGGTGGTGTTGAAGCCGCCCGCCCCGTCGAGCAGCACGCTGTTCAGGGTGAGGGTGAGCGCGTGGCCGTTGGCCTGCGTCACGGTCAGCGGAATACTGAGCGAGCTGCCTTCCTCGATGGTGTAGCTGCGGGGCGTGGTGGTGGCCAGCGGCAGCACCGGCGTGGCCGTGGCCGGGCAGTCGCCCACCAGCAGCTGCAAGTCGCGCCGGGTGGTGCCAATGAGCACCTCGCGCCCGTTGATGGTGCGGTACTCGCTCACGTCCACTGCCACCACGTACTTGGCGCCCGCCGTGCCCGCGGCGGCCCGGTACTTAGCCGTGCCGGTGCTGGCGTTGAGGCTGGCGTAGTTGCCGGCCGCGGTGCCAAAGGGCGTGCTGGCCGAGTAGCCGGCCCCGCCGTAATAGGGCACCGTGGGCAGGCTAGGGGTGGGCGGGGTAGTGGCGTACGAAAGTGGAAACACGCCCGGCGGCACGCCGTTGTTGCCGTTGTTGCCGTAGGGCTGGCCGAAGGCATACACCAGCCGGTCGCCGTCGGGGTCGGCGGCGTTGTTAAGCACGATGGTGGTGTCGCCCTGGCACACCACGGCCACAGCCGTATCCGAAAACACGGGCGAGCGGTTGGGTAGCAGCGGCCGCGACAGTGCGCTGTAGAGTATCAGCGACTGGTTATTGCCCGCCGTGTTCAGGTTCTTCACGTCCACGTTGCGCGCGCTGCGCGTAAACAGGGCGTAGTAGCCGCCGGCATTGGCCGGCAGGTTCACAATCGCCACAAACTTCTGAAGTCGAAACGTTTGGGTAACGCCCGCGGCCGGGCAGCCCGCCAGGGTGCCGGGGTTCAGGTTGGGCGAGATGGTGTAGGCCGTAATGTCCATTATCCCCGCCAGGCTGCCGGTAGAGGGCACCGTGGCGCCCGAGCCAGCTAGCACGTTCACGCCCTGCACCAGGTTGATTTTAGTCCCCGTGTCGAGGTCATAAATCCCCACCGGCGCATCGGTGTTGGGGGCCGCCGCGCCGGTATTGGTATTGTTATAAATCGTGACGGTTATCTCGTAGCGCAGCCGGGCGTCGGCGGGGCCGTTGGCATCTAGGTAGCGGTAGGTCATTTCGCCGCCCAGCAAGTGAGTGGCCAGCGCCGGGCGGGCGCCCCCCAGGGCCAGTAGCAACAGCACCAGCCGGGGCAGCAGCCCCAGCCGCCGAAGTAGAGTTGGGAACATAGAAGAAAGCAGAAGTGAAAGCAAAAAAAGCGGGCCAGCCCCGCCGCAGCGCGGCTAGCCCAGTCAGGGGGCCGGCGGCTACTGGCGCACCACGCGGCGCAGCGCCGTGTGCCCCTGCGCATCGGTGAGGCGCAGCAGGTAGAGGCCGGCCGGCAGGCCGCTGAGGTCGAGCACGGCCGGCGCGGCCGGGCTCAGGCGCAGGGCCTGGCGCAGCAGGCTAGCCCCCAGCACGTTGCTGACTTCGGCCTGGTAGGTGCCGCTGGCGCTGGCCTCGCTCACCTGCACGCGCAGGTAGCCGTCGGGGGTGGGGTTGGGGCTCACCGTGAGGGCGGGCAGGGCCTGGGCTTCGCGGCTGGCCAGGGAGGTCACGTTCACGGGGTAGTCTTCTACCTCGGCCTCGCCCTGGGTGGTGAGGCAGGCGCTGGGGGTGTTGTTGTTTTGGGTCACCGCCACGCGCAGGCGGGTGGCGCCCAGCCCGCTCGGCACCGCCACAGAAGCGGCACTGGTGGCCGTGCTCACGATGCTGTTGGCCACCAGCTCGCCGCCGGCGCCGGTGGTGTTAGAAAATACCCCGTCGTGGTTAAAGTCAACCCAAATGCTGACGCGGTGCGCTATAGCTAAGTTGGTGGTGACGCTGATAGTCTGGGTGGTGCCACCGGTCAGCGTGATGCTTTGCCCGCCAAAAAAGGTGTAGCCGCCCGCCGAGTTGCCCGAGGCGTTGCCAAAGGCCGCGCCGCTGGCCCCCGCGCTCACGCCCACGTTGGTAATCCAGAGCGAGCTAGCCGCGCCCGAAGCGTAGCCGCCGCTGGCGGCGCAGTAGCTCAGGCAGGGCAGTTGCACGAGCAGGTAGTTGGCTTGGGTGATGGTGCCGCTGCCGTTGGCATTGGTGGCGCGCAGCGTCACCGAGTAGTAGCCGGCCGTGGCAAAGGCCACCTGCGGATTACGCGAGCTGGCCGAGGTGCCGTTCACAAACGTGACGCCCGTGCTGGGGCTGAAGCTCCAGAGCCAGGCCGTGGGGTTGTTGGTGCTCTGGTCGGTGAAGGTGTAGGTGTTGGCCGGCGAGGTGCAGGCCCCGGCCACGTAGGTCGAGGTGAAGGCCGCCACCGGCGGGCTGGTGTTGGGCACCACCGTCACGGTGTAGTCTTCGACCTGGCCCAGGGCGGGCGCGGCGCAGGGCTGGGGGTTGGTGCCGCTGCCATCGGCCACGAGGCGCAGGCGCAGCGGCTGGCCCTGGGTAGCCGTGGCGGGCACCGTAAAGCTGAGGCTGGGGCTGGTGGCGTTCAGCGCCTCGCCCACCTTCTCGCTGGTGCTGAAGGTGCCGTCGTTGTTGGCATCGAGCCAGGCGCGCACGTCGTGGGCGCGCGTGCCGCCCGTGTTGATAATCAGCGTGTACGTAGTGCCTGCCGTGAGCGTGGTGCGCTGCGGGCAGGTAAAGTCCTGGTAGCCCGCGCTGCCATCGGCCGAGGCATTGTCGATGCCAGCCAGGCGCACCCGCACAATGCCGTAGTTGCAACAGTTGGCCGTGGCCGGCAGGCCGGCGCAGCTCACCACCGGCACGCTGGCGTTGTAGGTGATGGTGGTGGCGGCGCTGGTGCTGCTGCCGGCCGCGTTGGTGGCCGTGAGCACCACGCGGTAGGTGCCAGCGGCGGCGTAGGTGTGCGCCGGGCTTTGCAGGGTGCTGCTGGTGCCATCGCCAAAGTCCCAGCGCCAGCTGGTGGGCGCGTTGGTGCTCTGGTCGGTAAACTGCACCTGGCCCGTGCAGGTGGTCGTGGCATCCTGGGTGAAGGCCGCCACGGGCGGGCTCGCATTAGCTGCCAGCACCACGCTATAGTCTTCATCCTGCGAGTATTGGGGCGTCGAGCAGGCCGTGGGCACCGCCACGTTGGCGTAGTCGGAGGCCACGCGCAGGCGCAGGGGCTGGCCCAGCACCGCCGTGGCGGGCGGCGTGATGGTGCCGGTGTGCAGCACCTTGTTATCGGAGCTGAAGGCCAGCTCGTCGCTGGTAAACGCGCCGTTGTTGTTGTAGTCTATCCACACCCGCACGTTTTCGGCGGCGATGGTGCCATTCTTAATGCTGATGGCCACCGGCGTGCTCACCGTGAGCGCCGTGCGCCCGGCCCCGGTGCTGAGGCAGCTGTAGTCCTTATAGCCATCGGCGTAGCCCGCCGAGGTGTTGTTGATGCTGCCCAGCGTCACGTTGAAAATGCCCATGCCGTAGGCCGGGGCCAGCGAATTGCTGGCGGCGCCGGGCGTGCAGGTGGCGGCGCCGGGGCACTGGGCCAAGCCCAGCGCCGGCAGCAAGACTAAGCTCAGCCCGGCCAGCTGGCTAACCCACGAACGTAGAGGTAGAAACATGCACTAAAAAAGAAGCGTCGGATGAAGAAATAAGGAAGCCCGAAACCCAGGGGCGCGGGCCCGTCAATAGCGCCTCCAAGGTAGCCACAAAGCAGGGGCCCGCGCCAGTAAAAATCGACCAACCAGCCCCCGGGCCGGAAATTCAGTGGCCCCGCGTTGCCGGGGCCGTAGGTTTGCACCGTGGGGGCTAGCTCCCGCGCCAGTATCCTCAGTTTTTTGCGAATGACAAGCAGCGTAGTTTTGATTACGGGCGGCACCTCGGGCATTGGCCGGGCCTGCGCCCTAGAGTTTGGCCGGGCCGGCGCCAGCGTCGTTATCACCGGCCGCGACGCGGCCAAGCTGGCCGACACCGCCCGCGAGCTGGCCGCCGCCGGCATCGCGCACCGCACCGTGCAGGGCGATGTGGGTGTGCTGGCCGATGCCAACCGCGCCGTGGCCGACACCATCGCCGCCTTCGGCCGCCTCGACGTGCTCCTCAACAACGCCGGCCTGAGCATGCGGGCCAAGTTTGCCGACGTCGATGTCAAAGTCATCGAGCAGCTGATGCAAACCAACTTTTTCGGCACCGTGTACGTGACCAAGGCCGCCCTGCCGCACCTGCTGGCCAGCAAGGGTACCATCGTGGGCATGAGCAGCATCGCGGGCTTCCGGGGGCTGCCGGGGCGCACGGGCTACTCGGCCTCCAAGTTTGCCATGAATGGCTTTCTCGAAGCCCTGCGCACCGAATTGCGGCCCCAGGGCGTGAACGTGCTCACGGCCGCGCCCGGCTTCACGGCCTCCAATATCCGCCACACGGCGCTGCTCGCCAACGGTCAAACGCAGAACGACACCCCGCGCGACGAGGGCAAAATGATGACCTCCGAGGAAGTGGCCCAGCACCTGCGCCAGGCCGTGGCCCAGCGCCAGCGCAGTATGGTGCTCACCGGCGAGGGCAAATTGGTGGTGTTTTTAAATAAATGGCTGCCGGGGCTGATGGACAAGATGGTACTCAACAAGTTTCGCAAGGAAGAGGGCGAATTGTAGCGCGCTAGGGCAGTTTCCTCACCCCAGGTTCATTTTTTGGGTCGGTCCTTTGCCGGTCCTGCCTGCCCGAAACGGGCAAGCGGGACCGGTTTTTTGCGTTCCCATTTTTCCTTTTGATGAAGCAAGTACTACTGCCCGCCGTGCTCAGCACGGCGCTCACGCTGCCTGGGTTGGCCCAGGCGCAAGCCCCTACCACCCCGCCGCCCACCCAAACCCAGGCCGACCAGGCCACCAATTACCCGCAGCCCGCCGTGGCCGCGCCCACGTTCTTCCTCAAGGACGGCAAGCTGCCGCTCAACGCCGATGCCAGCCGCTACGTCAAGTTCACGCTGCTCAACCAGGTGTGGATGCGCTACAACGAGAGCAACCCTGGCTCAACGGTAGGCGGCTACAACGTGCCCAATACCTACGACATCGGCATCCGGCGCTTCCGCATCCAGTTCTACGGCCAGCTTACCGACCGCGTATTCATCTACTCGCAAATCGGGCTCAACAACTTCAGCTACAACGCTGACCGCAAGAGCGGCGGCACGCCCGGCGCCAACCAGAGTGGCACCGGCGGCTTCTTCCTGCACGATGCCGTGGCTGAATACGCCATCGTGAAAAATAAAGTCTCGTTCGGCGCCGGCCTCGGCGCCTGGAACGGGCTAGCCCGCTACGCCTTCTCCTCGGCCGGCACCATCATGGGCCTCGACCTGCCCACTTTGGAGGAAGCTACCAACGATGTCACCGACCAGTTTGGCCGCAAACTCAGCGTGTACCTCAAGGGCAAGCTCGGCAAGCTCGACTACCGCGTGGCCATCTCCGACCCGCTGCTCTACCAGAAAGCCGCCGGCTTCGTGACCACGCCCGGCCCCAACGCCTCGTTTGCCCTCACGCCGCCCAAGCCGCAGTATCAGGGCTATTTCTCGTATCAGCTCAAGGACCAGGAAAGTAACCTGACGCCCTACACCGCCGGCACTTACCTCGGCAAGAAGGCCGTATTCAACGTGGGCGCCGGCTTCGTGGTGCAGCCCGAGGCCGTGTGGTACACGCTGGGTAGCCCCACCAACGTGCAAACCAAGGCCATGCAGCAGTACGCCGTCGACGTGTTCTACGACGCCCCGCTGACTGCCGCGCCCGATGCGGCTAGTCTGAGCTTCTACGCCGCCGCCATTCACTACGATTTTGGCCCCGGCTACATCCGCAACGGCGCGCCCATGAACCCTGCCACTGGTACCTCCAACCCCAGCAGCAACAGTATCGGCGGCTTCGGCAATGCCTTCCCCGAGTACGGCACCGGCAATTCAGTGTACTCACAGTTGGGCTACAAGTTCAAGGATAACCTGCTGGGCACCACCACTTTCATGCCCTACGTAGCCTACCAGCACTCGCGCTACGGCCGCCTGGCCGACGACGTGAATTTCTACGACGCGGGCGTCAACTGGCTCGTATCGGGCCACACCTCCAAGTTCAGCCTCGCCTACCAGAACCGTCCGTATTTCACCACCAACGCCACCGGCGAAAACGTGGTGGACTCGCGCCGCGGCGCCGTCATCCTGCAATACCAGGTGTATTTCAACTAATTACCAAGCAATTAATTATCGGTTAAAAGAACGTCATGCTGACCGCCAGGCAGCATCTCGCTCGCATCGTTGGGGTATGCCCCTGGCGGTTCGGTCAAGATGCCTCCCGGCGTTCAGCATGACGTTCTTTTTTAACTGCGTTCACTCCACCACCAGCGCATCGGAGACGCGCACGTAGGCCACGCGCTCCTGCCAGCGCACGCGCAGCCAGATGTCGGTGTGGCCCAGCACCAGCAGGCGGTCGCCGGGGGCGGCCGTGCTGAGCCAGGTGGCGCCCGCGCCCGGGCCGGCCATCAGGGCCGCCCCGGCACGTGTGACCACGCCCACGGGCTCGGGGCGCAGCAGCGCCAGGTAGGCCCCGGTGCCCAGCAGGTAGGCCCCGTAGGCTAGCCACGCGCTGGGCTGGGTGCGCTGCCGCCGCACCAGCAGCACAATGGCCAGCCCCACGGCGCCGGTGAGCAGGCCTTGCAGCACGGGGTAGTAATAGCGCTGGGCTTGCACGCGCAGCTCTTGCTGCCAGGTGGTGGGGTAGCCCACCAGCCGCTGCCGCTGCGCCAGGCTGGCCAGCTGCCGCCAGGTGCTGAGGCGCGGCTGCCGGGCCTGGGCCAGGTTGAGGTACAGCATTTCGGCGGCGTAGTGGCCCAGCTGGTGCTGGCAGTAGGCCATGCGCAGCAAAAGCTGGCCCGATACCTGCTGCTGCCGCCACACCTGCGCCCGGTAGAGCGGCGCGGCGGCGGCATACTGCCCCTGGGCAAACAGCAAATTGGCCTGCTCAAGCTGGCTGGCAGCCGGGGGCGGCGCCGTGGCCGAAAAATTTATGGGCCCGCATGCCGTGGCCAACGCCCACAAAGGCAACTGAATAAGTGCGCGCCAGCGGCCCGCGCGCGGCCTCGTCCAGATTTCTTTTTGCGCTAGTGTTGTCAGATTCAAAATGTCACCGTACTTTTGCACCCACAAAAACGGTAACACACCGCCATTGTGAGACAAAGGTATCGGTTCTGTAGCTCAGCTGGTAGAGCAGTACACTTTTAATGTACGGGTCCTGGGTTCGAATCCCAGCGGAGCCACTAAGTCCTGCTTAGGTAAGCAATAAGCAGGATTTTTCAACAACATAGTTTGCTTACAGAGTTTAGTTTTAGTTACGCCTGCCCCTTTTTTGGTTCTGTAGCTCAGCTGGTAGAGCAGTACACTTTTAATGTACGGGTCCTGGGTTCGAATCCCAGCGGAGCCACCAAAAGCCCCCTTAGCCACGTGCTGAGGGGGCTTTTTTGTGCACGCACTTTTCTGGGGCAGTCGGCTGGCCAAGGTGCGCTGGTGCTGGTGCGAAGCGCCGTCATATTGGCTGGCTGGCAATGGGCCAGGTCATTGCTGAATCTTTTCTGTGGGCTTTCTGTAGATAAAAAACCAGTTGAAAGCTTTTATCCTAGTTTTTCATGGAATTCCTCAGAAAAGTCTTCGCCCTTTTTGCGCCCCAGCCTGAGCCGGTAGCGCCTTCGCCGCTTTATGCGGACGACGAATTTTTGGAAGTGGTGGCCCGGCTGGCCCGCCAGCGCACGCTGGCCGAGCAGGCAACTGCCGCACAGCCGGCCAGTGCCGCGCCGCTAGCCCAGCCGGGCCAAGCCGCCGCCTAGAGGGGCCAGCTAGCCTGTGTATGCTGCGCTGCTGGCTACTAAGCAAAAGCCCCCACCTCGGGGCTGAGGCAGGGGCTAAGAAGCGCGGAGCGGGGCAAAATGCTTAATAAAGCGCCAAGCCTTTATCGAGGAAGCTTTTGAAGTTGGCAACCTCGTAGTCGGCGCCGATGGGGGGCACCAGTACTTTCTCCGTTTCGGGGTTCAGCAGCACGTAGTAGGGCTGCGAATTGGTGTTGTAGCGGCTGGCTTGCAGGTCGCTGTACTTGCCGCCGAGGGTGGTGATTTTTTCGCCGTTGAAGCTCGATACGGTTTGCTCGGCGGCGGGCAGTTCCGTTTTGTCATCCACGTAGAGCTGAATGAGCACGTACTTATCCCGAATGAGGGGCAGCACCTGCTTGTCGGGCCACACGTTGGCTTCCATCTTGCGGCAGTTTACGCAGGCGTGGCCCGTGAAGTCGATGAGCACCGGCTTGTGCACTTTCTTGGCGTAGGCCATGCCTTCGTCGTAGTCGAAGAAGGCATCGAGCCGCAGCGGCGCCTGAAACAAATTGGCGTACTTGTGCGGTCCCGAGGAGACTGCGGGCGTGGCGCTACTGGGCGCACTGCTGGCCGCGCCACCCAGTAGGGTAGGCGTGTAGAGGTCAAAGTCCTGGGAATTTTGCGGCGGCAGAAAGGCCGACACGGCCTTTAGCGGCGCGCCCCACAGGCCGGGCACCAGGTAGGTGGTGAAGGAAAGCACCACGATGGCCAAAAACAGGCGCGGCAGCGAAACGTGGGGCACCGGGCTGTCGTGCGAGAATTGCAGCTTGCCTAGCAGGTAGAAGCCGAGCATGGCAAAAATCACAATCCAGAGCGCCAGGAATATTTCGCGGTCAAACCATTCCCAGTGGTAGGCCAGGTCTACGTTAGAGAGAAACTTAAGCGCGAACGCCAGCTCCAGGAAGCCCAGCACCACCTTCACCGAGTTGAGCCAGCCACCCGACTTGGGCAACGAGGACAGCCAACTCGGAAACAGCGAGAATAACGTGAACGGCAGCGCCAGGGCTAGCGAGAAGCCAAACATGCCCACGGCCGGGGCCAGCAGCTGCCCGCTGCGCGCCGCAAACAGCAGCGTGCCCACGATGGGGCCCGTGCAGGAAAACGACACCAGCGCCAGCGTGGCGGCCATGAAAAAGATGCCTACCAGCCCGCCTTTGTCGGCCTGCGTATCGGCCTTGTTGACCCACGAGCTGGGTAGGGTCAGTTCAAACGCACCCAGGAAGGACGCGCCGAACACGAGGAGCATGACGAAGAAAACGAAATTGAAAATTCCGTTGGTAGCCAGGCGGTTGAGCGCGTCGGAACCGAAGATGAGCGAGATAATCAGCCCCAGCCCCACGTAGATGACGATGATGCTGAGCCCGTACACCAGCGAGTTGCGGATGCCGCGCGCCCGGCTGCCCGAGCGCTTGGTGAAGAAGCTCACCGTCATGGGCAGCAGCGGGAAAATGCAGGGCATGAACACCGCCGTGATGCCCCCCACGAACCCCGTCAGAAACTTGACCCACAGTGAGGTGGGGGCTTCCTTGGGGGTCGGGCTGGCGGGCGCGTCGGCGGTGGTGGCCGCGGCGGGGCGGCTGGCAGCAGTGGTGGGGCTAACCGCTGGGGCAGCGGCGGCTTTAGCCTTGGCGGTGTCCGGGGCCTTGGCGGCGGGCGCGGTTTCGAGGGGCGTAAACTCGATGTCGTCGGTCGAAACGGTATCCTGGGCCACGGCGGGCTGCCAGGCCAGGGCGCCGAGCAACAGCCAGATGCCGAGGAGCCAGGTAGCCGGGGCCCGGCACAATTGCCGAAGGCCAGCGGACACGCCGGCTAGGGTGCTACGAATCATGGTCACTGCTTATTTAACGGGGATGCTGAAGGCGACCTCATCGGGCGGCAGGCACTTCTCGTCGTTGCAGACCATAAATTCCAGCTTGCCTTTTACCGTGGTGGGGCCTTTAGCGGCCAGTTTCACCTTCTGCTGAAACACCACCGAGTTGGTGAAGTAGCTCACCTGCATGTTGAAGGTCTTCTCCATGCGCGTGGTGGGGGTGGGCTCCTGCGTTTTGCCCACCAGGGTATAGGCCTTGCTGGGGTCGAAGGTGAAAGTCGTTTTCACGGGGCCGCCGTCCTTCACATTTTGCGAGTAAATGTGCCACCCCGCGTCGATGGTGGCCTTAATGAGCACCACGGCCTCGGTGGCACTGGTTTTTTTGGCGGCGTAGCTCCAGTGCACGGGGGTCAGAATCTGGGCCTGGGCCTGCTGGGCCCCGAGCACTGCCCCGAGGGCGATAAGCACTTTTTTCATGTGACTAACTAAATAGGCAGGGATGCTGCCGGAGAAAATAAACAGAAGCGGAAAAACGCGGGGCTAGCTCAAAAGCGGCTCGCGCAGGCGGCAGATAGGGTGGTAGCCAGTGAAGGCGGTATCGGTAGAGAGGTAGCCGGGGCGCACCGGCTCGGCCTTCACCAGGTCGGTACTGAGGTATTTCTTGTTGCTGTCGCAAAGTAGTGTCACCACTACCGCATCGGGGCCGAGTTGTTCGCGCAGCTTGATAGCCCCGATAACATTGGCCCCGGCCGAGATGCCCACAGCCAGCCCCAGTTGGCTAGACAATTTTTGGGCCATCAAAATAGCGTCGCCGTCGTGGGCCTGCACCACGGCATCCAGCTCGTCGAGCTTCACGATGGCCGGAATAAATTCGTCCGAGATACCCTGGATGCGGTGCGACCCCACTTTGTGGCCCGTGGTGAGCGTGGGCGACTCGGCCGGCTCCAGCGGGTGAATCTGCACCTGCGAAAACTGCTGGCGCAGGTAGTGGCCTACGCCCATCACGGTGCCGCCCGTGCCCACGCCGGCCACGAAGGCATCGGGCCGCAGGCCCTCGCTAGCCAACTGGGCCGCTATTTCGGGGCCCGTGGTGCGGGCGTGGGCCTCGGCGTTGTAGCAGTTTTCAAACTGCTGGGGCAAAAACACGCCGCCCGCCGCCGCTAGCTGCTCGGTGAGCCGGATGCTGCCCAAAAAGCCACCTTCTTCCTTGCTGATGAGCGTAATATCGGCCCCCAGGCTGCGAATAATATCGATGCGCTCCTTGCTCAGCCAGTTGGGCATGATGATGCGCACCTGGTGGCCCAGCGCCTTGCCAATGGCCGCAAACGCGATGCCCGTGTTGCCGCTGGTAGCCTCCACCAGCACGTCGGTGGGCTGCACCTTGCCCAGCTCATAGGCCTTCTGCATGATGTAGAGGGCCATGCGGTCCTTGATGCTGCCCGTGAGGTTGTAGTGCTCGCACTTCACAAATACCTGGCCGGGGCGGCCCTGGTAGGTGTAGCGCAGGGCCAGCATCGGCGTGTTGCCGACCAGGTGCCAGAGGTGCTGAAAGCGCGCCGCCAGCTCCGGCGTGAGGCCGGTCGAAGCTGGGCTAGGGGCAGTAGTCATGGGCTAGAAACAGGTAGTTGGTGAAAAACGAGGCAACGAAACAGGCAACGCAAGCGGGCCGGGCTGGCTGCCTGGCGGCTGGCCACTACCAAGACGCCCGCCGGGCCAGTTTTACCCCACGCTGCACGAACTGCGCACCGCCCAGCCAGTTGCCTTGCTGCTGCCGGGGCCTGCCCCAGGCGCAAAAGTAGTGCGGTAGGCGCCTGAGTTAAAGCCCAAAGGCGCGCAAAAAATGCCGAGCCGGCCAATGGTCTCCTGCGGGTTCCGGGCAGGAGCCAAGTGGCCCAGCGGGGCCGTTACGTAGTTTTCTCGTTAGTGCAGCGGGTAAATACTGGTTTTGTAGCCAGCCGTAGCTGGTTAGAATAGAAAAGCCGTATGCTCGAAGCTATGCACAGGTTGTCCTTGGACTTTGCTCGCCAGCAGCGCGCCCTAGAGTGGGCCGTGGCCCTGGCTACCCACCCGCCGCCGGTGCCGGCCGGGCCGCTGGTGCAGTGCCCGCCCGCCGCGTGCCCCCCCGAGCCCGAAGTGTACCACCTGCTGTATTGCAGCCAGTCGCGGCTGCCGTTTGAGGAAGAGGAGCTGGCCGACCTGCTTGAATTGTGCCTGGCCCGCAATACACGCGCCCAGATTACGGGCCTGCTGTGCTACGGCAACTGCCACTTTGTGCAGGTGCTGGAAGGGGAGGTTACCCAGGTGGAGGAACTGTTTGGCCGCATCGCCCGCGACCGGCGCCACCACCAGGTGCATGTGCTAAGCCGGGGCACGGGCCCGGCCCGACAGTTTGCCGACTGGCGCATGGCCTTCGCCAAAAACCAAACCCAGGAGTTTTACTGGCTCATTACCTTTTTACAAGCTCACCACCACCGGCTGCTGTTGCGGCAGGTGCCTGTGGCCGAGCCCGTGCTGGCTACCATTCTGGCTAGCTTCAGCCAGGCCTGCATGGGCAGCCACGCCGAAGCCTACCTGCCTTCGCTGCTGAACGGAGAGGGTAATTAATAAACTGATAGTATGTTACTTAATCTGAATGAAGACCCGCGCGACCACAGTACCTGTGCGCTATTTTATAATGAAGAGGAGCAGTGGCTGCAAGCCGTGTGGCGCGGCTACGTAGACCCCGTTGAGGCCATGCGCGGCGCCGAGGTGTACCTCGAGCAGGCCCTGCAACACCCCTGCGCCTATCTGTTTAATGACAATTCGCGCCTGACCGGGCCGTGGTTCGAAAGCCTGGAGTGGCTGCTGCGCATCTGGGTGCCCCAGGCCACACGCCTCGGCCTGCGCTACGTGGCGCACGTGGTGCAGGCCGACCAGCACCACGATATCTTCACCGACCATCACAAAGTGGCGCTGCCCTTCGAACTCCAGATTTTTCATAGTACCGAGGATGCCCGCCACTGGCTGGCCCGCCGCCGCGACGCCCAACTGGCCTAGTCCGCCCGGCACCTACCTCGCCCCAACTCCACCTGCCGGATAAGAAATTACTGTCTAAACTAAAAAAGCCTCGCCACCAGATGGGCGAGGCTTCTTAGCACTCTGGTTTGGAAAAGGAAAATGTTGGAAAGGGTGTTCCACGCGTAGTGGTAGTGAGAGCAAAGGAACCTAGCAAAACGAGCTGCCAAAAGGACATTTGCGCTAATTTTGTGACATCTGGTATTGCTAATGAAAGACAGATAAGTCAGCCTTTGCTGAGCAGAATACAACTGAAGGGGCACAAATTGCAACCTTTTTTTACTCATTTTTCATTTATTTTACATTAGTTGCTTGCGCTAAAAGTGCCTTAGCGTGACTTTTGGCTAACTAGGCTACTCACTTATTTCGGAGTGGGTGCGGCACGATGTTGCTCGTGCCGCGCCCGGCATTCCAGTGGTGCGTCGTGCCGCGGTGCGCCGTAACTCGTAACTAAAAAAAGGGGCCTGCGTAAACGTCTGGATGGAGCAGAAACTGTTGTGCCCGCCCGCTGCGCTGCCATTTGCCGCGCCAGCCAAAGCCCATGTCGAGCTAGCCCAGGTCGACCTTATTTTTACGCAAGACCTTGGCATGGTGCCCAAGCGATTGGTGCGCGCCAGACGCCCCCTTATGCCGCCCACCGAGCGCAAGTGGCTAGGAGCTGATTTTTCGCACGTTATCGTTTCGCAGTAACCACCCGTAGCCTCCTCGGCTTGTTGGTTTGCCTTCGGCGCCTCTCGCCTAGCTGGCTATAAATTCGAGTCGTCAGGCTGGCCAGGCATCCGGCCGGCCTGCGTAGCGCCCTGGGTAGCCGGGGCTGCTATTCCACAGCCGGTGCCAAAGCTAGCGAGGGCTGGCCCGTGTAGCTGCTACCTTTGCGGCCCGATTACGGCCCCGGCCTGCTCTAGCTTCATGTTGAAAAACGACCTCCTTCTCCGCGCCGCCAAGGGCGAAACCACCGACCGCACCCCCGTTTGGCTCATGCGCCAGGCCGGCCGCATTCTGCCCCAGTACCGTGCCCTGCGCGGGCGCCTGTCGGGCTTCAAGGAACTGGTCGAAACGCCGGCGCTGGCCGCCGAGGTTACCATCCAGCCCGTCGATGCGCTCGACGTGGACGCGGCCATCATTTTTTCCGATATTCTGGTGGTGCCTGAGGCAATGGGCCTCACCTACGAAATGGTGGAGGCCCGCGGCCCGCTCTTCCCGGAGGTGGTGAAAAGCGCCGCCGACGTAGCCAAGCTGCGCGTGGCCGACCCCGAAGAGCACCTTGGCTACGTGCTCGAAGCCCTGCGCATCACCAAGCGCGAGCTGGGCGGCCGGGTGCCACTCATCGGCTTTGCGGGTGCGCCCTGGACTATCCTGGCCTACATGGTGGAGGGCCACGGGTCCAAAACTTTCAGCAAGGCCCGCCGGATGCTGTACCAGGAGCCGGCGCTGGCCCACCAGCTGCTCGAAAAAATCACGGTGACGACCATCGCCTACCTGCAAGCGCAGGTGGCTGCCGGGGCCGACATCGTGCAGATTTTCGATTCGTGGGCCGGTATTCTGCCGCCCGCGCACTACGCCGAGTTTTCGACGGCCTACATCAACCGCATCAGTGCGGCGCTGGCCCCGCTGGTGCCCGTCACGGTGTTTGCCAAGGGCGCCTGGTGGGCCGTGGAGGACTTTTCCCACTCGCCCGCCCGCACCATCGGCCTCGACTGGAACCAGTCGCCGCGCCTCGTGCGCCAGCAGGCTCCCGGCAAAACGCTGCAAGGCAACCTCGACCCCTGCGCTCTCTACGGCACCCCCAGCCAGGTAAAGGCCGCCACCGAAGCCATGCTGGCCGAGTTTGCGGGCGGCCCACACATCGCCAACCTCGGCCACGGCGTGTACCCCGACACCAACCCCGACAACGTGAAGGTGTTCGTGGAAACGGTGAAGGCGTGGCGCGGGTAAGCTGCCGCACGGCAGGGTGCTGGGTATGCTGAATTTCAGGAAAAGTTGGGCCGGGCTAAAAAGCTGGTTAATTCCCGTTACCAAGGCAATTCCTGAGGCGGCAAGCGACCCTATCATGCAGGAAGATTTTACGCAGGACGACGCCATTTGCTGCGCGCTGACGAATAACCGGACCATCGAAACGGTTTATCAAGTGCTCAACCACTACATACCCGGCTACGAAAAGCTGCCGGGTGACTATGGCATATCCGGCGTCCCGGAAGAGTTGACCTTTGCCGATGAAGACGCCATGCTTCGGTTTTGCCTGGCCGACTCGCGCCTGGTAGGCTGTTTCTTCTGGAACAAACCTGTGGACAACCCGCGCAACATCATGGTTGGGGCCATGCTCACCAGTGATGGCCAATTGGTAATGTCACTGACTATGCCGGCAACCCAGGCGTGTATCGTAGAGGAAACCTACTTGGCCGAGCTGCAAAAAATGATAGGCTCTGATTGCGGGGTACTATATGGGAACCTGCTGCCCGAGTTTGACGACGGCGCAGACTTCCGGGCCAGGTATCAGCACCGGTAGCCCTAAATAACCGCCGCGCCTGCCGACCCAACTTTTATAAACAAATTCACTATGGACAACCCCACCAAAGACAGCAACGGCACCCTGCTCGCCGAAGGCGACGCCGTTACCCTCATCAAAGACCTCAAAGTGAAGGGCTCGTCGCAGACGCTCAAGCGCGGCACGCTGGTCAAGAATATCCGCCTCACCAACTCGCCCGCTGAGATTGAAGGCCGGGCCGGCGGCAGCACGATGGTGCTCAAAACTGAGTTTCTGAAGAAAGCGTAAGACGAGCAATGGCGCAACCGGTGTTTGGAACAGGTTTTATCCTAGTGTCGCTGGTAGTTTCCGGCGGGCTGTTTTTTCTGTGGCGGCGGCTGTTTTGGCGGCTGCTTCGCTCCGAGGCCGCGGTAGTGATTGCCACTGCGATGGCGGCCATCATCACCACGCCGTTGGTGCTGATTGGGCTGCTCTGGCTCTGGAACCTGGTGGCTCACCGCTAGCCTGACGATGGCTAGCGAAGAAGAAAAAATGCTGGCCGGTGAGCTCTACGCCGCCTTCGACCCGGTGCTGCTGGCCGCCCGCACCCGCGCCAAGCGCCTGCTGCACCGCCTCAACGTGACGGAGTACCTGCTCACCGATGCGGCCCGCGCGGTGCTGGCCGAACTGCTGCCCCACGCCGGCGAAAACCTCTACATTGAGCCGCCCTTTCACTGCGACTACGGTAGCAATATCCACTGCGGCCACAACGTGTATTTCAACGTGAACTGCGTGGTGCTCGACGCCGCCAGGGTCACCATCGGCTCCAACGTGCTGTTTGGTCCCGGCGTGCAGCTCTATGCCGCCACCCACCCGCTAGCCGCCGAAGTGCGCCGCACGCTGGAACTGGCCCAGCCCATCAGCATCGGCGATGACTGCTGGCTGGGTGGCGGGGTCATCGTGTGCCCCGGTGTTACGATTGGCCTGGGCTGCGTCATCGGCGCCGGCTCGGTAGTGACAAAGAATATTCCGCCCTACTCGCTGGCCGTGGGCAATCCGGCCAGGGTAGTGCGCAGCCTAGTGTAGCGTGGACTCTGCGAGTCCGCGTGCGAGCGTAGCGAGCAGTTGCGCTGGGTAGACGTTCGCCCACTTATTGCGTGCTGCGCTCACGAGCTGACTCATAGAGTCCTCGTTATAGCCCAGCCGCTTCGGCCTCGGCCAGCAGCAAGGATTTCTCGATGGGCACGACCCCCACCTGCTCGCACACCAGGCCGCCGCCGAGGTTGGCCAGAGCCGCCGTAAAGGCGGCCGGCTGGCTCAGCGCCACGCAGCAGGCCGCAATGCTGATGACCGTATCGCCCGCGCCCGACACGTCGGAGATGGTGCGCAGGTGGGCCGGCAGGTAGGTTTTCTCCTCGCCCTGCTGCGCAAAAACGCCGTGCTCGGATAGCGTAACCAGTACGATTTCGGGCGTGAGTACCTCGCGCAGGCGGGCCACGGCGGCCTCGAAGCCGGGGCGGTCGGTGGCGGGCGGGCCAAATTCCAGCTTCAGGCCCTCGCGCAGCTCCTTCAGGTTGGGCTTGAACAGCGTGCAGTGGCGGTAGGCCAGGAAGTTCTTTTTCTTGGGGTCAACTACGGTGGGTACGCCGCGCTCGCGGGCCTGGGCAATGCATTGGGCAATAATGCTTTCGGACAGCACGCCCTTGTCGTAGTCCTCGAAGATAACCACGTCGGCGCGGGGCAGCAGGTCGGCGTAGGCGGCGAGTAGCTGGCTGGCCTCTTCGGCATTGAGGTCGGTTTCGACCTCCGAGTCGATGCGTACGAGCTGCTGGCCGTGGGCCAGGATGCGCTGCTTGAAGGTGGTGGGCCGGTGCGCGCTGCGGATGATGCCGGTGTCAGGCAGGTGGTGGGCGTGCAGTAGTTGCAGCAGCTGGTCGCCGCCGGTATCGTCGCCTACCACGGCGCACAGCAGCGGCGTAGCGCCGAGCGCCTGCACGTTGAGGGCTACGTTGGCGGCCCCGCCAAGGCGGTTTTCGGTGCGGTCCACATTCACTACCGGCACCGGTGCCTCGGGCGAGAGCCGGCTGGCGCGGCCCCACACGTAGGCATCGACCATGACGTCGCCCACGATGAGCACTTGTAACTTGTTGAAATCGGCGAAGAGCTTGGTGAGCGGGTTAGGGGCAGACATGGGCGCAAAATTAGGTCCACCGGCCTATTGCGCCGGCTGGCTCCGACCGACGGGCTACCAGTTGCTAAAAAAGAGCAAGCAGTTGGGGGCGGACCCTAACTGCTTGCTCTTTTTTAGCAACTGATTATTCTTTTCAAGTAACCAGTTAAGGTCTGACCCCAACTAGCTTCCCTCTTTTGGCAGTTGGTTTCTCTTTTTAGGCAACTGGTTCGGGTCCGGCGCCAACTGCTTGTTCTTTTCAGGCAGCTATTTATTCTTTTTAGTGAATGGTTGAGGGACGACCCTAACTGACTGGCTTCGAGCTAGCCCTCAGCGCGCAATATGGCCAGCGGCGACTGGCTCAGCATCGAGCAGCCAGTAAGCCCGATACTAAGTGCCGTGCGGCTTTAAGAAGCAAATGTTTCGGCGGGCACCAGGCCGTCGAGGAAAGCTTGGAAGCTGCTGGCTACCGTTATGTCTTCGTTGTCATCGGGGTTGAGCCAGCAGACGGCAGGCACCGGCCCTTGGCGGTAGTCCAGCGTAATCCACCAGTGGCCTTCGCCGCACAGCAACACTTGCTTTTCGGGCAGGTCCCACTCCTCGGTCAGGTAGGGCGTCAGCAGGATGGTTTGCAGGATGTCGTCAGCCTCCGGGACGATGCCGAATAATTCGTTCAGCGGAATATGGTCTGGCGCCCAAGAAGTTGGATTAGGCATTGGGTAGGCTAGGCCGCGAGTGGCGCCCCCATTTTGACTGCGAAGAAGCTCCACAAACGCCACTGGCAATTGCACCCCAAGCAGTTGCTCGGCTTCGTGCAGCAACTCAGTAGTGAGGGGTGGATGGTGGGAGGGAGCGTCGCTCCAGAAACTACGCCTGTCAACAGCCATACTCAACGGGGCTACGGGTTCAGGAGGAAAATAAGTTGCAATTAGCCCTCGGCGCGCAGCACCGCCAGCGGCGGCTGGCTCAGCACTGAGCGGCTGTTGAGGCCCCCGATGAGCGCCGTGAGGAAGGCCACCAGCGCCACTAGCACCGGTAACGGCCACAGCGCGCTGAGCGCAAACGGCGTTTCGAATACCCATACGGCCAGCGCCCAGGCCGCCAGGCTAGCCAGCAGCACGCCCGCAAAGGCGGCCAGCGACCCCAGCAACGCATATTCGAGCAGCGTGATGCGCAAAATCTGGCTGCGGCTGGCGCCCAAGGTGCGCAGCAGCACGCTCTCGCGGGTGCGCTGGTAGCGGCTGATGAGCACCGAGCTAGCCAGCACCAGCAGCCCGGTGAGGATGCTGAAGCCCGCCATGAAGCGAATGACGAACGAGATTTTGGTCAGAATCTCGTCCACCGTTTGCAGAATCAGGCCCAGGTCGATGGCCGACACGTTGGGGAAATCGCGCACCAGCGCACGCTGGACGGCGGCCAGCGCGGCGTTGCTGGGCGTGCGGGTGAGGATGACGTGGAACTGCGGCGCGCCTTCGAGCACGCCGGTGGGGAAGACCACCAGGAAATTGGTTTGCACGCGGCCCCAGTCAACTTCGCGGGTGCCGCCCACCACGGTGTTAATGGGCGCGCCCTGCACGTTGAAGGTCAGCGTATCGCCGAGCTTGAGCTTGACGCGCTCGAAGTAGCTGGCATCGACCGACACGCGGGGCAGGCCGCCGGCGGGGGCGCGCTGCGGCGCGGTACCGGCCATCAGCTTCTCGGTTTTGCTGAGTGTATCGCGGTAAGTCACGCGGTACTCGCGAGTGAGCGCCCAGGGCGGAATGCCGTTGGCGGTGTCCTTTTTCAGGGCTGATACCGACTTGCCATTGATGGAGGCCAGCCGCATCGTCACGATGGGCACGCGCTGCAAAATCGGTAGCTTTTGCAGCGTCAGCAGGTTTTCTACGCCTTTTTCCTGCTCGGTTTGAATGTCAAACAGCACCAGATTGGGCTGATTGCCGGCGCCCGACAGCTGCACCCGGCCCAGCAGCACCGACTGCGTGAGGTAGAGCGTGGCCAGCAAAAACGTGCCCAGCCCCAGCGACAGAATGAGCGTCACGGTCTGGTTTTGGGGCCGGAACAGGTTGGCCAGCCCCTGCCGGGCCACGTAGCTCCAGCCGGTGGGGAAGAAGCGCCGCAGCGCCCAGCGCAGCCCCAGGCCCAGCGCCGCCAGGGCGCCCAGCGCCACCAGCAGCCCGGCCGCAAAGCCCAGCGCCAGTTTCCAGTCGCGGGTTTGGGCGTAGCAAAAGCCTAGCACGAATAACCCAATAAGCGCCAGCACCAGCCCGCGCAGCGGGTCGGGCGTGGTGGTATCCTCATCCAGCGAGGCGCGCAGCACCCGCAGCGGCGACACCCGCCGGATGCTTAGCAGTGGCAGCAGCGCAAACAGCACCGCCATCGCCAGCCCCGTCAGCAGCCCCAGGCACACCGAGGCCAGCGATACGCGCATGCTCACCTCTACCGGCAAAAAACTGCCTAGCACTTTGGGCAATAGCAGCTGCACCACCGCGCCCAGCCCCGCCCCGATGGCCGCCCCCAGCAGCCCCAGCCCCGAGGTCTGAATCAAATAAATGAGCAGCGCCTGCCGCCCGCTGGCTCCCAGGCAGCGCAGCACGGCCACGCTGGCCAGCTTCTCCTTCACGTACAGGCTTACGGCGCTGGCCACGCCCACGCTGCCCAGCAGCAGCGCCACGAAGGCCACGAGGCTCAGAAACCGGGTGAGGTCGCGGAAGGCGCGGCCGGTAGCCTGCTGGCGGCTCGCCACGGTATCGGTGTCGATGCCCGTCTGGTCGAGGCGCGCTTGCAGCGGCTTAAGTGCGGCGGCCACGTCGGCGGTGGGCGCAAACTGGTAGTAGGTGCGGTACTGCACCCGGCTGCCGCGCTGCACGAGGCCGGTTTTAGCCAGCAGCGTGATGGGCAGAAACACCTTAGGCGCCACGGCAGCGCTGAAGCCGCTCTGGCCCGGTGTCTTCAGCACGCGGCCCACGATGGGCACTGTGAGGGCGCCCACCTTCACCGAGTCGCCCACCCGGGCGTTGAACTGGTCGAGTAGCACATCATCCACAAGCGCCCCGCTGGCCTGCCCAGTCCGAAACCGCGCGCTGGCCTGCGCCGGCTGCGTTTCCCAGTCGCCATAATAGGGGAAGCCCGCGCCCAGCGCCCGCACTTGCGCCAGCCGCACGCCCTGCGTGCGCGGAAACGACACCAGTGACGCAAACGACACTTCCTCAGTGCGCGTGTGCCCCAGTTGCCGCAACGCCGGCCGCAAGGTCGAGTCAAACGGCTGGCTCGACGAGAGCACCAAGTCGGCGCCCACCAGCTCGCGCGCCTGCGCATTGATGCTGCGCGCCAGGTTATCGCCAAACGAATTGATGCCCACCAGCGCCGCAATGCCCAGCACGATGCTCGACATAAACAGCGCCAGGCGCGAGCGGCTGCGGCGCGAATCGCGCCACGCCATTGTAATCAACCAACTGAAATTCATAAAATAGTAGCGTGAACGCTGCGAGTTCGCGCGTGGTAAGTACAAGGGTAGGGCGTAGGCTAGCCGCGCAGTGCAAACGCAGACTCACAGAGTCCGCGCTACGGTTTCCTCCACCACCTTGCCGCCGCGCATCCGCAGGATGCGCTGGGTTTTGGCGGCCAGCTCCAGGTCGTGGGTCACGAGCACGAGCGTGGTGCCGGCCTCCTTGTTGAGGTCGAACAGCAGCTGCACTACCGTGTCGCTGGTGTCGGGGTCGAGATTGCCAGTGGGCTCGTCGGCGAAGAGAATCTGCGGGCGGTTGGCAAAGGCGCGGGCCAGGCTCACGCGCTGCTGCTCGCCGCCCGACAGCTGGGCCGGGTAGTGGTGCCCGCGGGCGCCGAGGCCCACGCGCTCCAGCAGGGTTTGGGCCTGCTTGGCCACGTTGCGCTCGCCGCGTAGCTCCAGCGGCACCTGCACGTTTTCGAGGGCCGTGAGGGTCGGCAGCAATTGAAAATTCTGGAAAATGAAGCCCACGTGCTGGTTGCGCACCGCCGCCCGCTGGTCCTCGCTCAGCTTATCCAGCTGAATTCCTTGCAGCCACACGCTGCCACTGCTGGCCCTATCCAACCCCGCGCACAGGCCCAGCAAGGTGGTTTTACCGCTGCCGCTGGGGCCTACAATGGCAAACGTGTCGGCTGGCTGCAAGCTGAAGCTGACTTCGTGCAGCACCGTGAGCTCGCGGCCAGCGCTGGTATAGGTTTTGGTGAGATTCTCGACTTGTAGGCTGGTCATCAGCGGGGAAGGAAATACGAACAACTAAACAAACGTCATGCTGAGCTCGCGAAGCATCTCGCTTGCGCCACTAAGAGCATCGGCCCTAACGGTGCGAGCAAGATGCTTCCTTCGTCAGCATGACGTTCTCTTAAAAATAGGTAACAATCTTTCGGGAAGAAAAACGTCATCCCGGTGGTTATACGCTACGTAGGACGCACAACGCCGGCCTATACTTTTGCCTGATTTCAGTTTTCGTATGAAATACCTACCCGGAAGCGCCCTGCTGCTGGCCCTGCTAGCCGCTGGCTGCCAGTCCGATACCAACGCCACCAAAGCCACGGCCGCCACCAGCCCCGCCGCCGAGGCGCCCGTGGCCAAAACCCAGCCGGCCATTCTATTCTTCGGCGATAGCATCACGGCGGGCCTGGGCGTGGAGCCCGACGAGGCCTACCCGGCCCTCATCGAGCAGCGCGTCGATTCGCTGCATTTGCCCTACACCGTCGTCAATGCCGGCCTCAGCGGCGAAACCACGGCCGGCGGCCGCTCGCGCATCAATTGGGTCTTGAGCCGCCAGCCGGTGGGCGTGTTTGTGCTGGAGCTGGGCGGCAACGACGGCCTGCGCGGCCTGCCCCTCACCGACACCCGCAAAAACCTCCAAGCCATCATCGACACCGTGCGCCAAAAGGCGCCGCAGGCTAAAATTGTGCTCGCCGGCATGCAGATTCCGCCCAACATGGGTGCCGCCTACGCCGCCGATTTCAAAAAGCTCTACGCCGAAACGGCCGCCAAGAATAAGCTGACACTCATTCCGTTCCTGCTCGAAAATGTGGGCGGCATCGCCAAGCTCAACCAGCGCGATGGCATCCACCCCACGCCCGAGGGCCATAAATTGGTGGCGCGTACCGTGTGGCGCACCTTGCAGCCCGTTTTATAAATGACCGTCCCCGTCCTCGAAACCGAGCGCCTGCGCCTGCGTGGCTACCAGGCCAGCGACCTGGCGCCCATGCTAGCCATGTGGCAGCAGCCGCAGTTTTACCAGTACCTAGGCGGCCAGCCGCTGCCCGAAAGCGAGGTTTGGATGCGCATTTTGCGCAGTGCGGGGCTGTGGCCAATCTGCGGCTACGGCTACTGGGCGGTGGAGGAAAAGGCGACGGGCGAGTTTATCGGGGCCGTGGGCTTCGCCGATTTTCGACGGCCCATCGCGCCGGCCTTTGGCGAATACCCCGAGGCGGGCTGGGTGCTGGCCCCGCACTACCACGGCCGGGGCTACGCCGCCGAGGCCATCGGCGCGGCGCTGGCCTGGGGCGATGCGCAGTTCCCGCAGCCCCGCACCGTGTGCCTGATTGACGAAGCCAACCAGCCTTCCCAGCGCCTGGCCGCCAAGTTGGGCTACAAAGAATACGCCCGCACCGAGCTAGGGAGCACGCCCATAGTGCTGCTAGAGCGCTTTCGCCCCCCGCAGCAACCCTAAGCCAAAAAGCCCGCAGGGCCTACCCGCTAGCCTAGCCAGCCACCGCAGGTGGCGTATCCGCGCAATCCGTTAAATCCGTTAAATCTGCGGTCAAATGATACGGAGCGCATCCACGTGCACCTCGTCGCGCAGCAGCTCCAGGTTGCGGTAGGTGCGGGGCCGGCCGGCGTCAGTGCTAAGGCTGGCGCGCCGAGCAGCGCCACATCCAGAGTAAGCTGGGTAAACTTGCGCTCGCCCAGGTACACGGCCACCGGGCGGCCCCGGTGCTGGGCCGCGTAGCTAGCCAGCGCCTGGTCTGTTTCCAGCAGGATGCTACTCATACTAAGCGCGGTAAGAAGACTAAACGGGGGCGAAAAATAAGCTAAAGCCCCGACCCGTGCAAACGGGGTCCGCCCCGCCCGCGGGCGCAATCGCCGCGCCTATCCGACCTTTGCCGCTCCCTATGACGACTTCTGCCCCCGACCTGGCCGCACGGCCCATTGGTATTTTCGATTCCGGCATTGGTGGCCTCACCGTGGCCCGGGCCGTGGCCCAGCGCCTGCCCCACGAGCGGCTGGTGTACTTCGGCGACACGGCCCACCTGCCCTACGGCGAGAAAAGCACCGCTGCCATCCAGGCCTATTCCATCAAAATCTGCGACGTGCTGCTGCGCCAGCACTGTAAGCTCATCCTCATCGCCTGCAACTCGGCTTCGGCGGCGGCCTACGAACTGGTGCGCGAGTACGTGGGCTCTAAAGCCGTGGTAGTGGGCATGATAGACCCCGTGGTGGCGCACGTGGGCCAGCACTACGCCGGGCGCCCGGTAGGCCTCATCGGCACCAAGCAAACGGTGGGCTCCAACATCTACCGCAAGAAAATCGACCAGCTCGACCTCGGGGTAGACCTGCACGCGCTGGCCACCCCGCTGCTCGTGCCCATGATAGAGGAAGGCTTTTTCGAGGGCCGCGTGTCGGAGGAAATCATCCGGGCCTATCTCGACCACCCGGCCTTGCAAGGCATCGAGGCGCTGCTACTGGCCTGCACCCACTTCCCCCTCATCCGCCCCCAGATGGAAGCCCACTACCAGAGCCGCGTAGCCGTGGTGGACCCCTCCGACGTGGTGGCCGCCACCGTGGCCGAGGCCCTGGCCGCCCGCCAGCTGCTGGCCAGCCCCGCCGCGGGCCCCGCGCACCACTTCTACGTCAGCGATTTCACGCGCTCGTTCGAGGAGAGTACGCGCTTATTTTTCGGGCAAGAGGTTCAGCTCGAGCATTACCCGCTCTGGGAATAACCCGCTTCGGCTGGCTAGTCCGCCTGCCCCGGCAGCACCACGCTAAAGGTGGTGCCTACCCCCGGCTGGCTCTGCACTGTGATGGTGCCGCTTGCGTTCTCCACAATTTTCTTTACCATATACAGCCCCACGCCCGAGCCCTCGACGTGGCTGTGCAGCCGCTGAAACATGCGAAACAGTTGGCGCTGCTGTCCTTCATCAAGGCCCAGGCCGTTGTCCTGCACTTCTAGTACCACCTCGTGCTCGCACCGGCGGCAGCGCAGCTGCACCACGGGCAGGCGGTCGGGCGCGCGGTATTTGAGGCCGTTGCTGAGCAGGTTGTAGATGATGCTGCGCAGGTTTTTGGCCGAGAACGCCACCGTGGGGCAGTCGGCCACGTCGAGCGCCAGGGTGGCGCCCTGGGCCAGCTCGGGGGCCAGGTCGAGGCGAATGTCCTCGACCAGCGCGGCCAGGTCTACTACCTCGGTGGGCTGCGCGTGCGCCTGTTGCAGCCGCGAAATGTCGGTGAGCTGGGCAATGGTTTTCTGGAAGCGCTCGACCGAGCCCTGCATCATGCGTAGCAGCGGGGCCACCTGCTCGGCCTGGCGCACGGCCGGGGGTAGCTGCTCGCGCAGGGCTTCCAGCAGGCCCTCAATGTTGGTAATGGGCGCCTTCAGGTCGTGGCTGGCCGTGTAAATGAAGTTGTCGAGGTCGGCATTGGTGCGGAGCAGCTGCTGGTTGGCCTCGTCGAGCTCGGCGTTGATGGCGCGCAGCTGCTCGTTGGTGTGGGCCACGTGCTGGCGGGCGGCCACCTGCTCGCTCACTTCGGTAGCCACAATGGCCACGCTCTCAACACGTCCCGCCTCGTCGCGCAGGGGCTGGTACACAAAATTGAGGTACACTTTTTCGAGGTGGCCGTGACGTTCCAGCAGCACGCCCACCTCCTGGGCCTGGTAGGGGTGGCCACTCTGCCGCACCCAGTCCAGAATCTCGGGGAAACCATGCTTGCGGGCTTCGGGCAGCATCTCAAACAGTGGCCGGCCGGCCAGCGCCTCCTGCGGGCGCCCCCAGATGCGCGCAATCATCGGGTTGGCTATTTCAATGACATTATCGGGGCCCCGCACAATGGCAATGGCCACGGGGGCCTGCGCCAGCACGGCTTGCAGCTGGGCCTGGGCCGCGGCGGTTTGCTGGCGGGCCAGCACCTGCACCGTCACGTCGGTCGCAAACACGGAGATGCCCGTTATCTCCCCCCGCTCCCGATAAGCCTGGTAAGTGAAATTGACGTGCAGCTTTTTGGGCGGCCCGGCCGCCCCGGTGGCTACCTCCACTGGTACCTCGGTACCATAGTACGTTTCGCCGGTCTGGTACACGTGGTCGAGCAGCTTGATAAAGCCCTGGGCGGCGGCCTTAGGCTGCACCTCGGCCACGGGCGTGCCCTGGATGGGGCGCCCCCCCATGAGCTGCTGGTAGGCCAGGTTGCAATACGCCACGCGGTGCTCGGGCCCGCGCAGCAGGCTGATGTAGGCCGGCGTGTGCTCAAAAGTCTGGTAAAGCGTTTCGCGCTCCTGCGCCAGGCGCCGGGCGGCAGCCAGCACCTGGGCTTGCAGGGCCTCGGCCCGCTGCTTGGCTAGGACCTGGGCCGTAACGTCGAGAGCAAAAACCAGGAGGCCATCAACGCGACCTTGCTCATCGTAGCGGGCCTGGTGGATGTAGTGAAAGTAAAAATCCTTCAGGGGCCCACCCTGGTAGGTTGGTAGTGGCACGAGCACATCGCGCTCTTCGTAGGTCTGGCCCGTAGCATACACGCGGCGCAGCGTATGCCATATCGGATGGTCAGTTAGCCCAGGCTGGGCTTCCAGCAAGGGGCGGCCCAGCAGCTGCCGGCCCGGAAACAGGCGCTGGTAAGCCGGGTTCACGAGCTCAAAGACCATGTCGGGCCCACCGAGCACGCAGATGGCCGCCGGCGCCTGCTCAAAAAAACGCGCTGAGTGCCAGCGTTGGTTATCGGCCTGCGCCTGGGCCTCGGCCAGGGCCTGGGTGCGGGCCAGCACCCGGTCTTCGAGCTGCTGGTTGAGCTGCCGGAGCTGCGTTTGCGCACTGGCCAGCTCGGCATTGCTGGCCAGCAGCTCCTCGTTGGTGGCCAGCAGCTCGGCGTTGGTGGCGGCCAGCGCCTCGTTCAGCTGCTGCACCTGCCGGCGGGCTAGCACCTGCTCGGTTACGTCGGTAGCAATGTCGAGCACCCCCAGCAACTCGCCCCGGTTATCATAAAGCGGCTGGTACACGAAGTTGAAATATGCCGTGGCCAGTTGGCCCTGTGGCCCGAGCTGGGCCGCCAACTCACGGCCCACAAACGGCACGCCCGTGCGCGCCACCTCGGCAATGCGCTCGGCAAAACCCTGGCCCCGCAACTCGGGCACGCCTTCGAGCAGCGGCTTGCCCAGCACCTCGGCCGGCGCGTAGCCCCACATCGCGCAGAGCTGCTCATTGGCCGCCACCACCTGCTGCGCCGGCCCTTGAAACAGCCCGATGGCCACGGGCGCCTGTTGCAGCACGGTTTCCAGCAGGTTGCGCTCGCGCTCGGCGGCCAGGCGGGCGGCTTGCTCGCGGGCCTGGCTGCTGCGCAGAGCCTGCTCCAGGGTAGTCGGCTCATAGGCCGAGGCATCGGTAAGGCTCACCACCAGTAATTCGCCGCTGCGCTGCGCGGCCACCAGGTAAAAGCCGTCGTATCCCACCGCCTGGTGCGTAAAGTCGTAGGTGCTGGCCTCGCCAGTACTGAATACCCGGCGGTAAAAATCCAGCAGCCCGTTGGTGGCTACGTGGGGAAACAGGCCGCGCAACGTGTCTGTCGGCCGCTCGGGCAGCTGCACCAGGCGCTGGGCGGCGGGGTTCAGATACTCCACCGCAAAATCCAGTATTTCGCCGGCTGGCCCAACTAGCGGGCGCAACACATTGATGGCCGTCAGCGAAACGGCCAGGGTTGCCCGTAGCAGGTCGTCGGCCGATGAAAGCTTAAGCGTAGAAGGCGCAAGAGCCATTTACTGTGTGCGTTAAAGAACGTGCGCCAGCCTGCCACTACTATGCCCGGCGTAGCCAAAGCGAAGGTATGAAAAAAGCCCCCGCGCTACGTACGCAGGGGCTTTTCAGCAAGTTCGTAAAAAGGCTGCCTAAACCGAAAAGCTCTCGCCGCAACCACAAGAGCGCGAGGCATTTGGATTATGAAACTGAAAGCCCTTGCCATTCAGGCCGTCCGAAAAATCCAGCTCCGTACCAGCCAAGTACAGGAAGCTTTTCATATCAACCACCACGCGCACGCCCTTGTCCTCAAATTCCTGGTCCATGGGGCGGGTTTCGTTGTCAAAATCCAGCTTGTAGCTCAGCCCCGAGCAGCCGCCGCCCGCCACCGAGGCGCGCAGCCGGTACGTGGCATCAAGCTGCGAATCACGCATCAGGTGCTCCACTTTTTCCTTGGCTTTATCCGAAACAGTTATCATAATGAGTAGCTAGCGAAGGTGCATCGAAAATACAGCGGCCTGCCACGCCCGGTAGGCCGGCGGCGCTCTGTTAACAAAGATACCGCTAAGAAGGATTCTAAATAACAAAAAAAGGACGGCTCTTTTTGAGAGCCGTCCTTTTTGCCCGCAGGGCTAGCCTAGTGGTGCGATTTTTCCAGCTCCAGAGCCGGCAGGCCATTCTTCACGCGGTAGTCGTTGATGGCCATCTTGATGGCATCTTCGGCCAGTACCGAGCAGTGAATCTTTACGGGCGGCAGGGCCAGCTCTTCCACAATCTCCATGTTGTCGATGGCCAGGGCCTCGTCCACCGTTTTGCCCTTCAGCCACTCCGTAGCCAGGCTCGACGAAGCGATGGCCGAGCCGCAGCCGAAGGTCTTGAACTTGGCGTCGGTGATGGTATTGGTGGCCTCATCAACCTCTATTTGCAGGCGCATTACGTCGCCGCACTCAGGGGCACCTACGAGGCCGGTGCCTACCGTTTTCTTGCTTTTGTCCAGCGTGCCCACGTTGCGGGGGTTGCTGTAATGGTCGATTACCTTATCGGAGTAAGCCATGTCGCTGTACTTTAATTATGAATTGAAAATTATGAATTATGAATTGAAAATTAGAATCAGAATGCAACATAAGTGGCAATTCATAATTCGCAATTTTTAATTCGTAATTGGTGCCTCGCACCTAGTGTTCAGCCCACTCAATGGTGCTGAGGTCTACGCCTTCCTTATGCATTTCCCACAGCGGCGACATTTCGCGGAGCTTGGTTACGGCTTCTTTTACGTGGTTGATAGCGTAGGCGATTTGCTCATCCGTAGTAAAGCGGCTCAAGCCGAAGCGCAGCGAAGAGTGCGCCAGGTCGTCGCTCAGGCCCAGGGCCTTGAGCACGTAGCTGGGCTCCAGGCTAGCCGAGGTGCAGGCCGAGCCCGACGATACGGCCAGGTCCTTCACGCCCATCATCAGGCCTTCGCCTTCTACATATTTGAAGCTGATATTGGTAACGTGCGGCAGGCGGCGCTCTACCGAGCCATTCACGTAGCTTTCTTCCAGCGTCAGCAACTCTTTTTCGAGCTGGTCGCGCAGCTTGCTGAGGCGCTCGGCGTCGGCGGCCATTTCGAGGCGAGCCAGCTCACAAGCCTTGCCAAAGCCCACGATACCGGGCACGTTGAGCGTACCCGAGCGCATACCGCGCTCGTGGCCACCGCCGTCCATCTGGGCCGTCACCTTCACGCGCGGGTTTTTGCGGCGCACGTAGAGGGCGCCTACGCCTTTAGGGCCGTACATTTTGTGAGCGGTAAAGGCCATCAGGTCGATGCCATCGGCTTGCACGTCCACCGGAATTTTGCCTACGGCCTGGGTGCCGTCGCTCATGAAGAGGGCGCCGTGCTTGTGGGCGATGGCAGCAATCTCGCGAATGGGCTGAATAGTGCCCGTCTCGTTATTGCCGTACATGATGGTCACCAGAATGGTCTGGGGCGTCATGGCGGCTTCCAACTCTTCGAGGCTGATGAGGCCCTGCTCGTTCACGGGCAGGTAAGTTACCTGGCCGCCGAGCTTCTCGATGTGTTTGCAGGTGTCAAGCACCGCCTTGTGCTCGGTGGTGGTGGTGATAATGTGGTTGCCACGCTGGCTATACATCTCAAACACCCCCTTGATACCCAGGTTGTCACCTTCGGTAGCGCCGCTGGTGAAGATAATTTCCTTCGGGTCGCAGTTGATAAGCTGGGCAATTTGCGTGCGCGCATAATCCACGCCTTCTTCGGCGGCCCATCCAAAAGGGTGGTTGCGCGAAGCCGCGTTGCCGAATACGTCGGTCAAGTAGGGCATCATGGCCTCCAGCACGCGCGGGTCGAGCGGCGTAGTGGCGTTGTTGTCCAGGTAGATAGGTAGCTTAAGCATGGCGCTGGGCTGGATTTTCTAGTAAAAGCTAAAGTTAGACGTTGACTGCGAATGAAACAGAATTTCGGCCTAAACAGTTTTTTTGAATCCACAAAAATAGCTGGAATTGTTCTAAAAACGTGCACCTCCCGGTAGGCTAGCTTCGATGGCTGGTAGCTTTGCCGGGCTGGCCCAGCCAGCGCGCTTCTTATGCTGACTAATCTTGAACACCTGGGCCTGGCCGTGCGCGACCTTGCCGCCGCCACCGACCTCTACACCCGCCTGCTGGGCCAGCCGCCCTACAAAACCGAGCACGTGGCCAGCGAGGCCGTGGATACGGTGTTTTTTCAGGTCGGCGGCTCCAAAATCGAACTGCTGGCCGGTACCAGCCCCGAGAGCGCCATCACGAAGTTTCTGGAAAAAAAGCCCGAGGGTATTCACCACGTGGCCTTCGCAGTAGATGATATTGAGGCCGAAATGGCCCGCCTGCGCACCGAAGGTTTTGTGCTGCTGAATGAGACGCCCAAGCGCGGTGCCGATAACAAGCTGGTGTGCTTTGTGCACCCCCGGAGCGCGGGCGGCGTGCTGGTAGAGCTTTGCCAGGAAATACGCTAGCCAGGGTGGGCTACCCCGCCAGTACCGCCGCTACGATGGCTATTGGCGCCTCTCGCGGCACGTAGTGGCCCACGCCGGGCAACACGCGCCGTGCGTAGGGGCCGCTGAAAAACTGCTCTTTGCCCTCGGAGGAAGCGACGAGCGCGGCCCCATCCTGCGCGCCATGGAGCACGGTGGTGGGCACGCCGATGAGCGGCTGGGGCTGGAGCCTGGCTTCGAGGGCGGCGTAGCGCGGGTCGGGGGCGGCGGCACCCCAGCGGAAGCGATAGGAGTGGAGCACTACCTCCACCCAGTCGGGGTTATCCCAACTAGCGGCGGTGCGCTCGAAGGTAGCCTCGCTAAACTGCCAGGCTGGCGACCACAAGTGCCAGAGGTAGCGGCTAAACTCGCGGCGGTTGCCTTGCAGCATCTCGCGGCCGCGCTCGGAGTGGAAAAACCACTGGTACCAGTAGGCGTGTACCTGCTCGATGTTCAACTCGTTGCCGGGCTTGCTACCCGTTTCGTAGCCTACCGAAACAGCCACTAGCCGCTCGATGCGCTCGGGCCAGAGCGCAGCCAACACATAGGCAGCCCGGGCGCCCCAGTCGTGGCCCACGAGCACTACTTTATCAAGGCCGAGGTGGTCAAGCAGGTCGATGGCGTCCTGGGCCAGCGCCGTTACCTGGCCGCTGCGGGGCGTATTGGAGTCTAGGAAAATCGAGCCCGCGCAGCCGCGCATGGAGGGCATAATGGTTTGGTAACCCGCGGCTACCAGCTGCTCGGCCACGGCATCCCAGGTGCGCAGGTCATCGGGAAAGCCGTGCAGCAGCAGCACGGCTGGCGCAGTGGCGGGGCCGCGCCGCTCATAGGCAATGCGTAGACTAGGGGTATCGAAGGTGTGGGCAGTAGGTTGGGTGGCGGCCATGGAAGAAATCTGCATCTTTGCAGTTCCTAGCCTGAACGGCCGTTGTGCCGCATAGTTTCGTATGCGACACGAGTTGACTTTGTGGCCGGCAATAGGGCCAGGCCCTAGTTACTCATACTTAAACCGGCTTGTTTTGCCATGAATTTTTTTCGTCAGGAAGTAGATAGCGCAGTGGATGTGCTGCTAGCGCAGCAAGTTATTCTTTATCCTACCGATACAGTGTGGGGCCTGGGCTGTGATGCCGAAGTGCCGCGCGCCGTAGAAAAGCTGTATAAGCTAAAAGGGCGGCCCGAGGGCACGCCCAGCATCGTGCTGGTGGCCGACCTGGAAATGCTGCGCCGCTACGCGGCTGCCGTGCCGCCCGAGCTAGCGGATGCCCTGGCTATCCAAACGCGCCCTACTACCTACATCTTGCCGGCAAGCGCCAACGTGGCTCCCGGCTTGGTGGCGCCCGATGGCACCGTGGGTCTGCGCGTGGCGCAGGATGAGTTTTGCCACAAAGTAGTGCGCCGCCTAGGGCATGGCCTGGTCAGTACTTCGGCTAATAAAACGGGTGAGCCGACGCCCGCCGTCTTTGCGGAAGTAAACCCGGCGCTGGTGCGTGGAGTGGACTACGTAGTGAGCTGGCGGCAAACCGACGACACGCGCGTAGCCCCTTCGCGTATCGTGCGCCTCGGGGCCAATGGCGCGCTCGAAGTAGTGCGCGACTAGCTTACTGCTCCTGGCGCAAGCTGGCCAGTTGCTTTGTCCAGCCGCTTGAGGCACGCAGATGAATTAGTTAGTAGACACAAAAAAGGCCGGTGAGTACGCTCACCGGCCTTTTTTGTGTCTAGGCTAAGCCGCCTATTGCTTCTGCACGCGCAGGGTCTGGGTGGCGCCGCTGGGGGCGATAACCTTGGCGATGTAGAGGCCGCTACGCAGGTCGTCGAGCGACGACAGGCGCAGGCTGGCGTTGGATACCGAAACCTGCTGCTCGCGCACTATGCGGCCGGTCATGTCAATCAGCTGCACGCGCACGGCGTCGGTGCCTACCGTGTTAGCATCGAGGCTCAAGTCAACGAAGCTGGTGAACGGGTTGGGGTAGGCCGACAGGCTAGCCACGGCACCTACGCCCGAGAAGTTTACAGTGCGTACCGGCGAGTAAGACTCCTTGCCGTCGGTATCAATCTGACGCAGGCGGTAGTAGCGGGTGCCGGTTTTGCCAGCCTCGGTGTCGAGGTACGAGTAGTTGAGGGCCTGCGTGCTGTTGGGCGATTTGCTAGCCACGAAAGCCAGCTTGCGGAAGTTGGTGCCAGTCGTAGATACCTGTACTTCAAAGCCGCTGTTGTTTTGCTCCGAGGCGGTAGTCCACGTCAAGCTAACATTGGAACCCGTGGCGGTAGCCAGGAAGGCCGTCAGGCTCACGGGCAGCGGGTTGGTGCGGTCGCCCAGCGTGAGGTAGAAGTTCGGGTAGCTAGGCAGGGCAATGCGGGTTACCGTCTTGTTGGCCTTGTCGAGCGTGCCATAGGCGGGCGTGAAGGGAGCACCGTTCTGGAAGGCGGCAAACAGCGTCAGGTTATCTTCCTTGATACCGTTCAGCTCGTCGGGCGAGTTGAGGTAGTGAAACACAACGTTGAGGTTAGAGCCGGTGAAACCGGTGTTGCCGCTGTTGTCGTCGCCCTGTATCTGGTAGTAGCGCTTGGTAGGCACTGCCCCGGAGGCCAGCGGACCCGTGAGCGGGTCACCCACTACGCGGTACACGATAATCAGGCCCGGCGTATGGTTGGCCGTGAGGTCCACCCCAATGTTGCCGAAGGTATTCATTACGCCAGCAACTAGATTCCGGTCGGCTCGCACCACACCTTTGATATAAGAAGTGTTGGTTTCGCCATAACCGTCGGCGGTGGCGATGGTGGAGGAAGAAAGCAGCGCGATGAAAGAGTTTTTGGTAGTGTCGAACACCGTAACTACGGCGCCGCTACCCGTGTCTTGGGCGGCCGACTGAATGATAACGCCCGCCGTTACCGAACTTGGACGGAATACCAGCGTGTTAGATGGCGTGAGGATGTTGATAACCGATTTGATGCCCGAGCCACCTACTGTAATGTCAGCTACTATTAGCTGGCCCGTAATAATTTGGTCGGCGCCCGCCAGTATAAGCGTCGAGTTGCGGGCGGGGTCCGCCACGCCAGGGCTGTTAATGGTGTTGCCAGCCAGGCCGCCTGCGGGCTGGTTGATGTTGCCGTAAACCGTGAGCGTAGCCGTGCCGATGGTGAGCTGAGCGGCCGAAGAGCCGGTGTTGCCTTGCAGCGTCAGGTTGTTGACCGCGTAGGTAAGAGCGGGGTTGTTGAGAACCGGGTAAACAATCGCCGAGTTGGTTTTGGCCGGGATAACAGCGTTAGAGGTAGCCGTTGGCACGCCATTGCTCCAGTTGGAGGCCAGCGTCCAGTCGGTGCTGCCACCGTTGGCGGTAGTGCTCTGCCAAGTGGTGGTACCGCCCGTGGGGGTGGTGGGCGGAGGCGTTACGTAGAAAGCCAGCGTGTAAGAAGAGTTCGACGGGTCGGTGAACGCGGAGATGGTACCATTAACGTTAACGTTCACACTGAACTGCACGTCCACAGTATAGTTACCACCGTTAACCAAGCCGCTGAGTAAGTCAACGGTAGCGCCGGTATTCTGGAAGATAGGGTCGCCGTTGGCATCGTTTCCGGCGGCTGTCAGGGGTAAAATGCTATAAGCGGGTGCCGGAGTATTGGTCAGGTACACGCGGTAGTTAACCTGTGCGCTAGGGTAAGACCGGCCCCGGCCAGGCTTGCTAACGTTCAGGAAACCTGCATTCAGGACAAGCGTGCTGTTACTATTTAGGTCGTACGTGCCGAGGGCAGGCGCTGCAACGTTGGGGCTGGAGCTGGTAGTGCCCATTGCCGTATAAGTGTTATACGGTGCGTCAAGCGCTGAGCCCTTGTAGTTCTGGTTTGACGCAGTACCACCAGTTGGCTTTTGAGTCAGGGTGATAGCGTCGTTGTAGAAGTCCTGTGCAAGCGCCGCGTGCGAAGCGCCGAGGCCAGCCAGCACCAGCACAAATGCCACGAGCTTGTGCAAGCTACGCTGCCAGCTTACCAAGGCATGAGGAGGTGCAGTAGATATAAGATTTGTCATACGTGTCTGAAAGTTTATCTTCAGGAGAAAAAAATGTTACGGCAGGGGGTGAGTTCTTTTTTAAAAAAGGCAAAAAAATGGCTTATCGTGCTGAAAAAGACGGACGGGCTTGTTCAAAAACCGGGCCCTTTTGGGGCTTGCAGCTAAAAAAAAGCTAATTCAGTCTTCTATCCTTCAAAGATAGCAGGTGAAGGGGATGAATAAGGTGCAGTAAGCTCATCGCAGCCTCATGGATATGTGCTAGCCGGGGGCTTACTTGGGGGCGGGCGCGAGCGTACGGGCGCTTATAAAAGCAATTGGGCTGACACGGCGCTATAAACGAGAAGTAGGGCGAACTTTGTTACGCACAATTTAAAATAACCTGCCGGCCTCAGGTCGGGTGCCAGGTAGCCCACGCTATTTCCCTATATGACCACGCCCACGCTTCCCGACCTACCCATTTTTCGTGCCATTGCCGAGGCTGCCCACGAGCTCGGCCAGCCAGCTTATGTTATCGGCGGCTACGTGCGCGATTTGGCATTGCGGCGCGGCAGCAAGGACATTGACGTGGTAACGGTGGGCGACGGCATTCGGCTGGCCCAGGCGGTGGGCAAAAAGCTGCCGGGCCGGGGCCGCGTCACGGTGTTTAAAAATTTTGGCACGGCCATGCTGCCCACCGAGGAAGCCGGCGAAATCGAGTTTGTGGGGGCCCGCAAGGAAAGCTACCGCGCCGAAAGCCGCAAGCCGGAGGTGGAAGCCGGCACGCTGGAAGATGACCTGGCCCGCCGGGACTTCACCATCAACGCGCTGGGCCTGAGCCTGAACGCCGAGGATTTTGGCGCGCTCGTGGACCGCTACGATGGGATGAAAGACCTGGCGGCCAAGATTATCCGCACCCCGCTTGGGCCCGACATCACCTTCAGCGACGACCCATTGCGGATGCTGCGCGCCATTCGCTTTGCGAGTCAGCTCAACTTTGATATTGAGCCTGATACATACGATGCCATAGCCCGCAATAAGGAGCGGATTAAGATTGTGTCGCAGGAGCGCATCACGACGGAGCTCAATAAGATAGTGGAGTCGCCGGTGCCGAGCTACGGCTTCAAGCTGCTGTTTCAGACCGGGCTGCTTCAGCTCATCTTTCCAAAGATGGCGCTGCTGCACGGCGTAGAAAAAGTGGGCACCCACGCCCATAAGGATAATTTTTACCACACCCTGCAAGTGCTTGACAACGTGGCGGCCGCCGGCGGCGACCTGTGGCTGCGCTGGGCCGCCATTCTGCACGACATTGCCAAGCCCGCCACCAAGCGCTACGACCAGAAGGTGGGCTGGACGTTTCACGGCCACGAGGACAAAGGCGCGCGCTGGGTGCCCGGCATCTTCACCGACTTCAAGCTGCCGCTGGGCGAGGAGATGCGCATGGTGCAGAAGCTGGTGCGCCTGCACCTGCGGCCCATTGTGCTCAGCAAGGCCATCGTAACCGACTCGGCGGTGCGGCGCCTGCTTTTCGAGGCGGGCGACGACATCGACCGCCTCATGCTGCTGTGCCGGGCCGACATCACCAGCAAGGACCACCAGCGCAAGGCCCGCTACCTCCAGAACTTTGACGTGGTGGAGGAGAAGCTGCGCGAAATCGAGGCCAAGGACCACCTGCGCAATTTCAAGCCCGTCATCACCGGCGAGGTAATTATGGAAACCTTCGGCCTCAAGCCCTCGCGCCAGGTGGGCGAGCTGAAGGAAGCCGTGCTCGAAGCCATTCTGGAAGGTGAGGTACCTAATGAGTGGGAGCCCGCCTACGCGCTGCTGCTGCGCCGCGGCGCCGCGCTGGGGCTGGCAGTGGCGCAGCAGTTGCCGGCCACCGGTGCTTTGTAGAGACGCAGCCTTGCCTCTTGGCATTGAGCGACCCCGCGCGCGGACTCGCAGAGTCCACGCTACTGAACGGCCCTGCGCGTGGCTTGAGCAGCGCTGAGACGCGACTGCGGCGCTACAGCAGCCTATAGCCTCGGGTGGGCGGCTAGCCGTACAAGGCAAACCTTGCCTGGTTTTGCCTATGCCCCCTGCTACTACCCCCGCCGCCCCACTGGGCCGCCCCCGCCTGGGCGGGCAGCGCGAAGTGCTGCTGGCCCTGCTGCCCACCCTCACGGTGCTCGGGCTGCTGTGGCTGCTCAAGCTGCTGAGCAATCAGCAGCTCCTGTTTGCCTCGCTGGCCAGCAGTTGTTTTCTCATCTACCTCGACCCCAGCCACCCAGCCAACAGCGCCCGCACGCTCGTCATCAGCCAGCTGGCGGGCGCGGGGCTGGGGTTTGGGTTTCACGCCTGGCTGGGGCCCGGCTACGGCAGCGCGGCGCTGGCGCTGGTCAGCATTATTGGGGTGATGATACTGACCAATACCATGCACCCGCCGGCGGTGGCCACGGCCCTCAACTTTGCATTTCGGGCCGGCACCGGCGAGGGTAACCTGGCCTTATTTGGGCTAGCCGTGGGGTTGGTGCTGGTGTTGCTGGCCGTGCAGCGCGGTTCGGCGTATCTGGTGCGGCGCTTCACGGCCGCGGGCTAGCGTTCTTGCGAAATGTTGCTACTTATCGAAAATCCAATTACGCTGTTTGCGCGCACCGAAGCGGGCGTAGTGGCCAGCGTGCAATGGCTCAAGCTGGGCGTAGAACTGGTGGGCGCGCTCATCATTGCGCTCGGCATCGGGGTGGCGGGCCGGCTGCTACTCAAGGCGCTGCTGGCCCGCCGCACGGCCAATTTCACGGCCATCCGCCTCACGCTGGCGCGCTACCTGGCCCTGGCGCTGGAGTTTCAGCTCGGGGCCGACATCCTGAGTACCGCCATTGCCCCGAGCTGGGAGCAGATTGGCAAGCTCGGGGCCATCGCCGTCATCCGCACGGCGCTCAATTTTTTTCTATCAAAGGAAATGGAGCAGGAGCGCAAAGCCAGCGGCACGGAAAAAGACTTAGTAGACCGCTCCGTTACGCCCTAAACTAAAACCCCGACCATAGTGATGCTAAAAATCAACTAATGAAGTGAGCATAAGGTAGGAAATGCGCCCGCGAGGTTTATACTTGTGGCCTGTCCTCACCGTTCACTTCTTGTTATGGTGCAATTTCTGCATCGCTTTGTATTTTCGGCATTAGCGGGTAGTTCGGTGGCGGCTTCGGCCCCCGTTGCGGTAGCAGCCAGCCACACGGTAGGGGCTAGCTAGCCAGCCAGCCAGCCAGCCGCGCTCACCATCACGGGCCGCGTGGTCGACCGCGAGGGCACCCCGCTGGCGGGCGTTTTCATCAGGGCGCAAAGTGCGGCCACTACTGCTACCACCAATGCGGCCGGCGGCTTCCTGCTAGCCTGCGAGCTGGCCAACCCGGTCCTCACCTTTAAGTGCGCCGGCTACCAGACCCAAACCGTGCAGCTCAAAGCTACCCAACCCGTTATACTCACCATGAGCGAGGTGGGGGCCGCCGCGGCCACCGACGGCGCGGGCCTGGAAACGCTGAACAAGCCAGTAGTGCTGGCCGACGACCAGCCGGCCTTCCCGGGCGGCCTGAAGGCATACCACACGTTTCTTCAGCGCAACGTGCAGTATCCCGAAGGGGCCAAGGCCAGAAACCTGGCCGGCGACGTGTACGTCAGCTTCGTGGTAGACGAAGCCGGCCGCCTGCTCGACGCTGAAGTGGTGAAGGGCGTGGGCTACGGCCTCGACGAAGAAGCGCTGCGCCTGGTGCGCCTCATGCCCAGGTGGGCGCCCGCCCACCTGGCCGGCAAGCCCGTGCGCGTGCCCGCCACCCTGCGCATCCGCTTCAGCATCCAGGAGCAGTAGCAGCCCGGGCCGGGCGGTAGCCGGCCAGTGGGTGCGTGGCCGGCTACCGCCCGGCCCGCTAGCCCAGGCCCAGCCGCTGCCGCGCCCGCACCACGTCCTCGGGCGTGTCGATGCCAAAAGCATCGAGCTCGGTAACAACTGTTTGAATGGGATAGCCGGCCTCCAGCCAGCGCAGTTGCTCCAGGCTTTCAGCCAGCTCCAGGGGCGAGGGCGGCAGTAGCGTAAGCTGCCCCAGGGTTGCGGGGTCGTAGGCGTAGAGGCCCAGGTGGCGGTAGTACTGGTGGTGGGCCAGCCACTCGTGGCTAGGGTACTGGCGCTGATAGGGCAGGGGGTGGCGGCTAAAATACAGGGCCCGCCCAAACTGGTTTACCACCACTTTGGGCAGGTGCGGGCTGAACAACTCTTCCTCCGTAAGCACGGGCTTGATGAGCGTGGCAATGGCGGGCGCCGGGCGCTGCGCAAATAAGTCGACCAGGGCGTTTATCTGCGCGGGCTGAATAAACGGCTCATCGCCCTGAATATTCACAATGCAGCTCACCTCTGGTTGGCCCAATTGCTGGTAGGCCTCCCACACGCGGTCGGTGCCGCTGGGGTGGTCGGGGCGCGTGAGCACGGCCTCGCCGCCGAAGCCCCGCACGTGGTCAAGAATGCGCTGGTCGTCGGTGGCCACCACCACGCGGGCCAGCCGGGCCAGCCGGGCCTGGGCCACCACGCGCGCAATCATAGACTGGCCGCCCAGGTCCACGAGGGGCTTGCCGGGCAGGCGGGTAGACGCGTAGCGGGCCGGAATAATGCCGAGAGCAGCCATAGGGCAAGGAGTAGTTAGTAATAAGGAGGCGGGAAGGGAACTGGCGCGGCAAGTACTAAGCAGCCCCCGCACCCCGTTACGAAAGGCCGAAACTAGTGCCGCCCGGCCGCTGGGTAGTTACTTTGCCTACCGCTGGCCCTGGGCCGGGGCCGGCCGCCGGCCGGTTTTGGTACACCTTTAGCTTTGCTTCTGCGCATGAGTCTGCTTGCTTCCATTCTGATACTTAATTCCCTGCACGGCCCGTTGGCCACGCTACCCCCCAGCCACCGCCTGCCCGCCGACTCCATTGGCCAGGAAATGCGCAACGGCCAGCGCTACGTGCGCCACCGCGTGGCCCAGGGCGAAACCATGTTTGCCCTCAGCCGCCGCTACAAAGTGACGGTCGACCAGATTACCGCCGCCAACCCGCAGCTCAAAACTGGCCTCGGCATCGGCGAGGTGGTGCTCATTCCGCGCCCCGGTGCCGGCGGTGCCAAGGCCACCGCGGCCGCCCCGGCCGCCGGCCCCGCCCGGCTGCCCACCGCCACCGCTACCGCCGTGCCCGAGCGCTACACCGTGGCTAAGGGCGAAACGCTCTTCGGCATCGCCCGGCGCTTCAGCCTCGCGCCCGCCGACCTAATTCTCTACAACCACCTGCCCGCCGGCGGCGCCGTGCGCGTGGGCCAGGAACTAGTGCTGCGCGCCCCCGATGCCGGTGCCCCGGCCGCCGTGGCTAGCCCCGCCACCGAGGCCCCCGCGCCCCGGGTAAACCCCGCCGCCCCCGCCCAGATTGCCACCGTGACCGCGGCCACGCCCGCCGAGCGCCACGAAGAAGCCGCCGAAACCAAGTCGCCCGCCCGCGCCAGCGAGCTGGTGAGCCGCAAAACTGAGCTGGGCATTGCCTCGGCCATCGGCAACAGCGGCACCGACAAGTATCTGGCCCTGCACAAAACCGCCCCCGTGGGCACCATCATGCAGGTCAAAAACCAGATGAATGGCCAATCGGTGTACGTGCGCGTTATCGGCCCGCTGCCCGACACCGGCGAAAACGAGAACATCCTGGTGCGCCTCTCGCCCCGCGCCGTGCAAAAGCTCGGCACCACCGACGCCAAGTTTCGCGTCGAGACGAGCTACGTGCCGTAGGGCAGCCGAATGAACCGTTTTTAGTAAAAAGAACGTCATGCTGAGCTTGCGGAGCATCTCGCTCGCCTCGTTAGGATGGTAACCCTGGCGGCGCGAGCGAGATGCTTCGCAAGCTCAGCATGACGTTCTTTTTTAGTTTTCCTGCTCCATAATGCCCAAGCCTGACCTAGCTGCCCTGCGCACCCTGCTCGACGCGCGCGCCGACCAGTACAACCAGCCCGCGTTCCTGCTCAAAGACCCCCTCAGCATTCCGCACCGCTTCACCCGCTTGCAGGATGTCGAAATCAGCGGCCTCTTTGCCGCGCTACTCGCCTGGGGCCAGCGCCCTACTATCCTCAAAAAAACCGCTGAGCTGATGACGCGCATGGACGACGCGCCCTACCAGTTTATCACCCAGCACCACGACGAAGACCTGAAGCGCCTGCTCAAGTTCTGCCACCGCACTTTCTGCGATACTGACCTGCTCTACTTCGTGCACTGGCTGCGCTGGTTCTACGGCGAGCACGAGTCGCTGGAAGATGCCTTTTTGCACGGCGCCACCATGCGCGAGCGGCTTATCAACTTCCACGACCTGTTTTTCAGCCTCCCCGACGCGCCCGCCCGCACCCGCAAGCACGTGGCCACGCCCGCTAGGGGCTCGGCCTGCAAGCGCCTTAACATGTACCTGCGCTGGCTGGTGCGCAATGACAATCGCGGCGTCGATTTCGGCCTGTGGCAGCGCATCAGCCCCAGCGAACTCATCTGCCCCATCGACGTGCACGTCGAGCGCCAGGCTCGCCTGCTGGGCCTACTTCAGCGCGAAAAAGTAGACTGGCAAGCCGCCGAGGAGCTCACCGCCAACCTGCGCCTGCTCGACCAGAATGACCCGGTGAAGTATGATTTTGCGCTGTTTGGGGAAGGGGTGGGCTAGCGAATGTAATGAGGCAACCTGGCCAGCGATACAAACTGGTAGGAAGCTCGCATTATGAAATTCGACCTGCTACTTACCGATTTCCGTCGGGTGCGCTGGCTGCTTTGGGGGCTGTTGGCGTACGTCGGCTTACTACTGGGGCTATTTGCATTGCATAGCAAGCTCTTGGTGTGGGTATTCGCAGCATTGCCAGTTGAGATGTGGCTAGTAATCATATTCTATACGCCACTATTTCGTCGGCCAGGCTGGGTGATGGTGGATGCTGAAGGGCTAAGCTAGGATAGTCCCAACGAAGCCGCGCCGCGCTTCAGCTATTTTGTCGAGCTGAGAGCCTACCGGTTCGTGCCAAGCCGCAACGGGGTTGCCTTGCGGTTGTGCTTGTGCACCGGCGAACTAGTGCGCCTTGATGGCCGCTTCGACGACAGCTTTGTAGCCATCTGGAAAGCGTTCGACCAAGCCGTGCGGCGCTACAACCGAGCCCACCCCGGCTCTGAAATAGTGCGGGAAAAGGATGGCTTCGAAAAATTCTTCGGGCGTCCGGCTTCTACCCAAGTGCTGTGGGGCCTGCTGGTACTCAGTGCCGCCTGGGTAGCCCGCTGCCTAAGCCACGGGTCCAGTGGCCTAGCCTATTTGCCCTTGTTGCTACTACTGGCCTATTTAGCCATTTGGGCCTATTTCTATTATGAACGCCCCTAGCCAGCGCGCCCTGCCCCACACCTTCTCCCTGTTGCTCGTTAACCGTGAAAGGGGGCTGCCCCTTATGGCTGGCTTCATAGGGCTGCCAATTATTACGGCTTTTGTGGCGAGCCAGCTGTGGCCTGCGGCAGTTCAGGCGACGCCCCTTGTTCTCTATTTGCTGCTATGGGTTGGCTATTGGCTGTTTGCTGACCGGGTCTACAAAAAATATGCCTTGGAAGCAGCCGTAGTAGCAGTAGGTCCGGTCAATTTTACCGTGACCTACGCCAACGGGCGCGTGGCTAGCCTGCCTCTTGCGCAGTTGAAGCACTATCGCTACCGCCAGTGGAGGGGCCACCAGCTTACGCTCTATGCCACTACCGGCACGCTGGAATTAATTACTAACATTCTGTACGCCGCCGCGGCTAATGATGACCAGATGCGTGCCTTGGTAGAAACCCTGGCTGAGCTGCCCGGCGTGACCCGCCGCTAGCCTAGCTTGGCCTTCACGCGTCACTAATAGCGGTGGGGCATTGTCGCCGCACGTGAGGCCGTAGCTGCTCTTCCCTGGCACGAATTGTACTGTGATAAGCGCGCGTCAAGCGCCCGTTCACAATCCGCCTCGCCCGCGAATTTTCCACCCCTGGCCGCTGTTCTACCTTTGTACGTAATCAGCCAAAACGCTCGCTTCTTTCCGATTTGTTAGTACCCCAGAATTTTGAAGCCAAAATCGGCTTCGCCACCCTGCGCGAGTTGCTGGAGCAGCTCTGCCTCTCGGCCCTGGGCCGGCAGCACGTGGCCAACATGCAGTTCACCACCGACCACGAGCAGCTGAGCAAGCTACTGGCCCAGGCCGACGAGTTTCGGCAGCTGCTGGGCGGCGGTAGCGAGTTTCCAGGCGCGTTTTACTTCGACGTCACGGTGCACCTCAAGCGCGCCTCGCTGCCCGGCGCCTACCTCGACGCGGCGGCGTTCTATGAAATCAAGATGAGTTTGCGCACCATCCGGGCCGCGCTCACCTTCTTCACCCACGCCCCCGAAAACCTATATCCCAACCTGCGCCTGCTGGGCATCGGCATTCAGGCCGACCGCAACCTGCTGGCCGCGATGGACAAAGTGGTGGACGATGACGGCCACGTGCGCGACGACGCCTCGCCGCTGCTGCGCCAGATTCGCCAAGAGCTTATTCAGCGCCAGGGCCAGTTGCGCAAGCAGATTGCCAGCGTGCTGCGCCATGCCAAGAGCGAGGGCTGGATTGCCGGCGACCTGGAGCCCACCATCCGCGGCGGCCGCCTGGTGCTGCCCGTCATCGCCGAGCACAAGCGCCGCGTGCGCGGCCTCATCCACGACGAGTCGGCCTCGGGCCAAACGGTGTTCATTGAGCCCTCGGAGGTATTCGAGCTTAACAACGACATCAAGGACCTCGAAAACGCCTACCAGCGCGAGCTGATTCGCATTCTCACGGCCCTCACCGACCAGTTGCGCCCCCACCTGCCCGACCTGCGCAAGGCCTACGGCTACCTTGGCCTGCTCGACTTCATCCGGGCCAAGGCCCGGCTGGCCCGCGAGCTCGACGCCCAGTTGCCCGAGCTCGGCAGCAAGCCGCTCATCAGGTGGCGCGGCGTGCGCCACCCGGTGCTGGCCCTCACCTTCAAGGAGCAAAACAAGGCCGCCGGCAAAGACGGCGAGAAGCGTGAGGTAGTGCCGCTTGACATCGAACTGACGCCCGAGCAGCGCATCCTCGTCATTTCGGGGCCGAACGCAGGCGGCAAATCGGTGTCGCTAAAAACGGTGGGCCTGGTGCAGTATATGCTGCAATGCGGCCTACTCATTCCGTGCGACGACTACTCGGAGGCCGGTATGTTTGAGGATATTCTCCTTGATATCGGCGACGAGCAGAGCCTCGAAAACGACCTGAGTACCTACTCGTCGCACCTGCTGGCCATGAAGCAGTTCGTGACCGTGGCCAACAAGAAAAGCCTGGTGCTGATTGACGAATTTGGCACCGGCACCGAGCCCACGTTGGGCGGCGCCATCGCCGAGGCCGTGCTCGAACAACTCAACAAGGAGCGGGCCTTTGGGGTGATAACGACCCACTACACCAACCTCAAGAACTTCGCCGAGAAAACGCCCGGCCTCGTGAACGGCGCCATGCGCTACGACCCCGAGCGGTTGCAGCCGCTGTATCGCCTTGAAATCGGCAAGCCGGGCTCGTCGTTTGCCATCGAGATTGCCCGCAAAATCGGCCTGCCCCGGCAGCTCGTGGAGCGGGCCACCCAGCTCGTGGGCAAGGATAAAATCCGCTACGACCAGCTGCTCGAAGGCCTGGAGCGCGACAAAACCGAGCTCGAAACCAAGCTCCGCGAAACCGAGAAGCTGCAAAACGGCCTGCGCAAGTTCACCCAGGAATACCTGGACCTGAAGAAGCACCTCGAAGACACCCGCCTCGAGCGCCTGCGCGACGCCAAGCAGCAGGCCCAGAAGCTGCTCAAGGACACCAACCAGCAAATCGAGGCCACCATTGCGGAAATCCGCCTGTCGCAGGCCGATAAGGAAACCACCAAGCAGGCCCGCTCAACCCTCGACACCTTCGTGCGCGAAAAGCTGCAAGTGGAGCCCCCCAAGGCCCGCCCCACCCGCGAACTGGCCCAGGCCGACTCGCTGGCCGCCGGCGACCGCGTGGCCATCCTCGGCCAGGAGGGCCACGGCGAAGTAGTGAGCGTGAAGGGCAAAACCGCCGAAGTCCTCTTCGGTGGCATGAAAACCCTGGTGAAAGTGGCGCTGCTCGAAAAGCTGAGCCGCGCCGAGGTGCGCGAGCGCGAAGCCGCCGCCCGCAAGGTGGCCGCCGCCAACAGCGGCGGGGCCAGCCTCGACCTCACCGGCCGCATGGCCCACTTCAGCCCCACGCTTGACCTGCGCGGTGAGCGCGCCGAGGATGCCCTCACCAAGCTCATGGCGTTCGTGGATGACGCAGTGATGTTCGGCATCCCGGAAATCAAGATTCTGCACGGCCGCGGCAACGGCGTGCTGCGCCAGATAGCCCGCGACTACCTGCGCCGCAACCGCACCATTGCCAGCGTGGGCGACGAGCATGCCGACCGCGGCGGCGACGGCGTGACCCTGGCCGTGCTCAAATAGCTGGCCGCCAGCGCCTGGCTGGCCCGGTTCGACCCCAGAGCTGAGGAAAAAGAAAAATAATTGTCTGGTAGTCAGTTATTTGAAATTAATGAATATAAAAAAGCCACGTCATCTTAAGTGACGTGGCTTTTTTATATTCATCTTTGCTAGTACCGGTTCGGCGCCGCTTAGCTCGGCCCACCACTCTCTCCGCTTTTCTCTCCTTTTCCACCTCGTGGCTAAGCTTAGCACTATGCTAACGCCTTGGTCCTTAACCAAACGCACTGCTGCGCATGGCTTCCTTGCTATTCGACCAGGCAACGCATTCCCTAGCCCAGCGCGCTGCCGGCTACGTAGGAAAAACAGACCCAGTGCAGCCCCAAAATGCCGGGCAGCCGGGCGGTAGGCAGCATTGCCTAGCCGGGGTAATAATTGCAACGCGCTACAAGCAGGGTACCTGATTGAAAATATTGTTCGGCCGAACAAGGGGTTGGTGTGTCGGTACCCCATCGCGAGATAAAACGGGCATTTCTCTCATTTTTAAGGGTTTACTAAGCGTATGAAGAAAAAGTCTTTTGACGGCCTGAGTGGTCAGCTCAGCCGCACGCAGATGAAGGCCATCACGGCTGGCCGCCCCGTGCCGGAGCCCGGCGACCCCGGCTGTGGCAGTTGCACCTGTAGCGGCGGGGCCCGCGCTCTTTACTACGGCGGCGACCCTAATGGCCCGCACTGCTGGTGCCCCGATGGGTCGAGCATCAGCTGCCCGTTCGAGTAGGCTAGCCTTAACCAAGCTACCACTAGGCCATTTTTAGCACCTTTTTAATTGAATGCCATGAAAAAGAAATCATTAGATGGGCTGCCAGGGCAGCTTAGCCGCACGCAAATGAAGGCCGTCACGGCCGGTCGGCCCACGCCAACTCCCGGCGATTGCACGGTCAATTGCTACTGTAGCAACGGGCCCGTCATCCAATCGGACCAGTATTGTTACTGTTCCACGGGTAGCAATATCATTTGCTATTAGGGTAAATTCTTTACCTCTAACCTCTTGAAAATTATGAAAAAGAAGTCAATCAACGGCATGAGCGGGCAGCTTAGCCGTACGCAAATGAAAGTAGTCGTTGCAGGTCAAACTGTAGGCCCCAATCCTCCTGACTGTAGTTACGAATGGTGCCCCGATGGTATGAGGTCTGTAGCGCTAAATGGCGGCCCATGCAGATGCGTTGTCAATTAAGGCCTAGGCCTTATCGGGCCCTAAGCGTTGATTGAGATGGTAGTACAGGGCTGCGGGCAAGTTGCCCGTAGCTCTGTTTTTTGCTTTGTTATGCCTGATAATTACGGTGCCTAAATTTCCTCACTACAAGCAGTTCGACCTGATGGACTGCGGCCCCACCTGCCTGCGCATGATAGCCCGGCACTACGGCCGCTCGATTCCGGTACAGGTGCTACGCGAAAAAAGCCAGCTGGCGCGCGAAGGCGCCTCGCTGCTAGGCATGGCCGAAGCCGCCGAAGCGGTAGGGTTTCGCACGATGGGGGTGGAGTTGGGCCTGGAAAGCCTCGTGGAGGAAGCCCCGCTGCCGTGCGTGGTGCTCTGGGACCAAAACCACTACGTAGTGGTGCACGCCGTGAAAAAAAAGCGGCGCTGGCTAGCCCGCCTGGACCAGGCGAGTACCGCTGAAGCAACTGGCCAGGAGACGTTTTACGTGGCCGACCCCGGCAAAGGATTACTCACGTACTCGGCGGCAGAGTTTAAGGAGCACTGGCTGGCTGGCGAGCAGCAGGGCGCGGGCACGGGCATTGCGCTGCTGCTCGAAACGACGCCGGCCTTTTATGAGCAGGAGGATGAGACGGTAACGAGCTACGGCTTTGAGCGGCTGCTGGGCTACGTGTGGCAGTACAAGCAGTTGATAGGGCAGCTGGTGCTGGGGCTGGTGGTGGCCGCCGGGCTACAATTGCTGCTGCCCTTCCTGACGCAGGCGGTGGTCGATGTGGGCATCAATACCCAAAACGTGCCGTTTCTGTACCTCATTCTGGGGGCGCAGCTGGTGCTGCTGCTGGGCCGGCTAGCGGTGGAATTTGTGCGCAGCTGGATACTGCTTTACATCAGCACGAGGCTTAACCTCAATATCTTATCCGACTTTTTTATTAAGCTGATGCGCCTGCCGGTGGTGTTTTTTGATACCAAGCACTACGGCGACCTCATGCAGCGCATCAGCGACCACAACCGCATTGAGGCGTTTTTGACCGGGCAGGCGCTCAACATCCTGCTGTCGCTGCTCAACCTGCTGGTATTTGGGGTGGTACTGGCGCTCTACAACAAAACCATTTTTCTGGTATTTGTGGGGGGCAGCGGGCTTTACCTGGCGTGGATACGGCTGTTTTTGCGGCAGCGGCGCAAGCTCGACTACAAGCGCTTCGGGGCATCGGCCCGCAGCCAGAGCGTGCTGGTGCAGCTCATTCAGGGGATGCAGGAAATTAAGCTGGCCGGGGCCGAGCGGCCCATGCGCTGGGCCTGGGAGCGCCTGCAAGCCCGGCTGTTTAAGCTGCAAATGCAGGCCCTGAGCTTGCAGCAGCTCCAGCAGGCCGGCGCGTTTGCCATCAATGAAAGTAAGAACGTGCTCATCACGTTTCTGGCCGCCAAGGCCGTCATCGACGGGCAGTTGACGCTGGGGGCCATGCTGGCCATGCAGTACATGGTGGGCCAGCTCAACGGGCCCATCGACCAGCTGGTAGGCTTTGTGCAGGGCTTGCAGGATGCCCAAATCAGCGTGGAGCGGCTAAACGAGATTCATGACCTGGCCGATGAGGAACAGCCCGGTGCCCTGGCGCTGGCCGCGCCAGCCGAGGGTGCGCCGGCCAGCGACCAGCAGACGCTGCACCTGCGCGATGTGTCGTTTGGCTACCCCGGGGCTAGCCAGGCGCTGGTGCTCGACCAAGTGAGCCTGCCGATTCTGGCGGGGCGCACCACGGCCATCGTGGGCATGAGCGGGAGCGGCAAAACGACGCTGCTCAAGCTGTTGCTCAAGTTTTACGCGCCCACAACGGGTGATATTCGGGTCGGCAATGTGGACCTGAACAACGTGAGCCACGCCAGCTGGCGGCAGCAGTGCGGTGTGGTGATGCAGGACGGCTTTCTGTTTTCGGATTCTATCGCCCGCAACATTGCCGTGGGCGTCGACTACATCGACGCGGCCCAGCTGGCCCACGCCGTGCACGTGGCCAACCTGGAAAACTTTTTGGAGGCGCTGCCGCTGGGGCTGCATACTAAAATCGGGGCCGATGGCAGCGGCATCAGCCAGGGCCAGCGGCAGCGCATTCTCATTGCGCGGGCCGTGTACAAAAATCCGCAGTACCTCTTTTTCGACGAGGCTACCAATGCGCTGGATGCTAATAATGAGGCCATTATCTCAGAGCGGTTGCAGGAGTTTTTTCGGGGGCGCACGGTGGTAATAGTGGCCCACCGCCTGAGCACCGTGAGCCACGCCGACCAGATAGTGGTGCTCGACAAAGGCCGCCTGACGGAGAGCGGCACCCACGCCGGGCTCATCGCCCAGAAAGGCCAGTACTGGAATTTGGTTAAAAATCAACTGGCGCTCGGCGCCTAAGCTAGCCCGCCCATGCCCTCCGCTACCCGTTTTGTAGAAGTGCGCGCCGAGGAAGTGCAAGACCTGCTGGCGCGCGAGCCCACCTGGTTTTTGCGCTGGAGCATCACGCTGCTCGGGCTGCTGCTGCTGGCGCTGTTTGGCGGCAGCTGGCTCATTCACTTCCCTGATTTGGTGCCGGCCAGCTTCACCCTCACCTCGGTGAATGCCCCCAAAACGGCGCTGGCCCGCACCAGCGGCCGCCTCACGCGCCTGCTGGTGCACGAGGGCGCGCAGGTGCCGGCCGGGGCCCCGCTCGCCTACCTCGAAAGCACGGCCCGGCATCAGGAAGTGGCGGAGCTAAGCCAGGCCCTGCGCCAGGCCTGGAACCTGGCCAGCGCCGGCCAGCTCGAGCAGGCCGCCCGCCTGCCGCTAGAGCGCTTTCACCACCTGGGCGAGTTGCAGGGTGCCTACCAGCCCTTTGCGCTGGCGCATTTGCAGCTGCGCACCTACCTGGCGCAGGGCTTCTTTGCGCGGCGGCGCACGCTGCTGCTGCAAGAGGCCGGCGACCTGCGGGCGATGGACCGCAACCTGGCGCAGCAGCAGGCCATTCAGGGCCACGCGCTGGCGCTGGCCGAGGCCGACTACCGCCTCCAGCAAGACCTGGCGCGCCAGAAAGTAATTGCGCCGCTCGATTTGCAGCACGAGGAAAGCAAGCTGCTCACCCACCAGCTGCCCTACCGGCAAATGGGCGCCACGCGCCTGGCCAATACGGTGGCCCAGCGCGGTAAGCAGCAGGAGCTGCTGGACCTGGATAAGGCACTCGCCGAGCAGCGCGACCAGTTTTTGCAGGCCCTCAACACGTTGCAGAGCGCCACCGCTGCCTGGGAGCGCCAGTACGTGGTGCGCGCCCCCAGCGCCGGGCGCGTGTATTTGCCGCTGCCCTTGCAGGAAAACCAGCAGGTGGCGGCCGAGCAGGTCTTGTTCTACGTGGCCCCCAGCCACACCGCCTACCTGGGCCAGGTGCGCATTCCGCAGCAAAACGCCGGCAAGGTGCGGGCTGGCCAGGCCGTGCTCATTCGCTTCAACGGCTACCCGTACCAGGAATTTGGCCTGGTGCGGGGTGCCGTGAAATCGGTGGCCGAAATACCGCTGGAAGAAGGCTTTGTGGCCGAAGTGAGCCTACCCAACGACCTGCGTACCTCGCGGGGCCAGCGGCTTACCTACAAGCTCGGCATGACGGCCTCGGCCGAAATCATTACTAAGGACCAGCGCCTGCTCGAACGCATTTTTAACCCGCTGGTGGCGGTGTTGCACGCTGCCCAGTGAGGCCACCTGGCTCTTTTTGCTCTCCCATTCCTTTTCCTTTTCAAGTAGCATGGAACAAGTAGTAGCGCATTTTCTGGAGCTGTTGCGGGTGCCGGTGGCCCGGCACGAGTGCGTGCAGCTCCTTCGCTCGCACCCCGACTACCCAGCCCTGGTGTGCGTGTCGGACGTGCTCGACAGCCTGGGGGTGGATAACTACGTGGCGCAGTTCAGCAACGAGGAAGTGGCCGAAATTCGCTTTCCGTACCTGGCCCAGCTCACGCAGGCCGCCCACCACGGCGAGCTGGTGCTGATAACCAATGCCGCCGAGCTGGCCGCCGCCCAGGCCAACCCCGCCAGTTGGAGCGGCATTATTGTGCAGGCCGACGGCCTGCGCACGCCGGCCCCGCCCGAGCAGGTGGCGCGCTACCAGCAGGCCCGCAAGCTAGCGGGCGGGCTAAAGGTAGCCGCGGTGCTGGCGGCCCTGTTGCTGCTGCAACCGGCCTGGCACCTGGGTGGCGGGCTGGCGGCGGGCTACTACCTGGCGGCGCTGGCCGGACTGCTGGTAGGCGGCTTGCTGGTGGCCAAGGAGCTGGGTATCAGCCCGCAGTTGGTGGAGGATTTTTGCGGGGGTGGCGCGCAGGCCGGCTGCGACGACGTGTTGCAGGCCGACCCCGTGCGGCTATTCGGCGTTTTTACGCTCACCGATGCGGCAGCGGGCTATTTTGCCTGGCAGGTGCTGGTGCTGGTAGTGGCGAGTATGGCGCCGGGCGTGGCGGCGAGCAGCTACGCATTGCTCGGCGGGGCTTCCTTGTTGGGGGTGCTGGTCGTTGCTTTTTCGCTGTATTATCAGGCGGTGGTGGCCAAGGCGTGGTGCCGGCTGTGCCTGGTCGTCGATGCGGTGCTGCTGCTGCAAGCGGTGCTGGCTGGCCTGGCCTTGGGGCAGGGCCACTTTGCACTGGGTGGGTTTTCGCCGGCCGTAGTGCTCAACGTGGGCGCGGCGCTGCTAGCCAGCAGTGGCCTGGTAGTGCTGATTAAGCAATTCGGCCTGTCTTACAATAAGCTAGCGGAAAGTGACTTGGCTTCGCAGCGGGCCAAGAACTCGGTGCCCACGTTTACCACCCTGCTGCTTCAGCAGCCGCGGGCCGACACGCGCACGTTTGCCCAGGAGCTAGCTATCGGCAACCCCGAGGCGCCCGTCGAAATCATCATGGTAGGCAACCCCTACTGCGCGCCCTGCAAAAAGCAGCACGAGGTGCTGGCGCGGCTGGTGGCGCTCTACCCCGAGCAGCTGCACGTGCGGTTCCGGTTCACGGTGAGCAGCGCCGATACCGGGCGCTTTCCTACCACCACCCAGTACTTGCTTCAGCATTGGCTCACGCACAGCTGGGGTACCCCCGATGAGCGCACCCGCACGGCCCGCGTGCTGCACGAGTGGTACGAGGTGATGAACCTGGAGCGCTTTGCGGCCACGCACCCGGCCGATTTTACGGCCGACTACTCGCTGAGTACCCAGCTGAGCACCGAGCACTACGTGTGGGTTAAGAAAAATGGCATCTCGCGCACGCCCACCATTTTCATCAACAGCTACCAACTACCCACCAGCTACAAGCTCGCCGATTTGAAGCTGATGCTACCCAGTCTGGCCGAGTTTTTCAGCCAGCACGAGGCCACGCCCGAGCTGCTGCACCGCGCCTAGGGCGGCCTGCCACTGGCTGCCGGGACGGGCCCGGCGGCGACTCTTTTGCTGGCTCCACTGCCCTAGTGCGTAGCAAGATAGGTGGCCAAGTGGGGGCCTGGCCAGGCAGTTACTACCCGCGAATGGTGGGGGTAGCCACTGGCTGGGCGTACCTTTGGCTACTTATGCCGGCGCTGTCTTCTTCTACTATTCTTCTGCAAAATGCAGGTGGTCAGGTGCTAGCCGACCCGGCCGGGTTTGTGCGGGTGCAGTGGAATGGCCAGGCGCGCACGTTTGCCGAGACCCAAGCCGTGCTTACCGCCGTTTCTGACGCGCTGGCGCGCTACGGCTGGGGCCGCGTGCTTATTAATCAGACGCTGATGCAGCCTTTCTCGCCTCAGGAGCAGCAGTGGGTAACCCAGGAGTGGCTGCCCGCCGCCGTGCGCACCAGCGGCTACCGCTTCGGGGCGGTGGTGGTGTCGGCCAACGTGCTCACGCGCCTGGCCACGGCCTTCGTCACCACCACTTTCTCCGACTTGCCGCTACGCTACCGCTCTTTCGATACTGAAGGTGAGGCCGTAGCCTGGCTTTTGCAGCAGCCGCGGTAGGCGCGCCGGCCCGGCGGCCATCGCTCACAGCAGCAGCACATCGATGCGGTGCGCGTGCACGAACTGCAAGTCCTCGGACCACGAAAATACGGTGAAGTTGCCATCCTGCGAGGCCACGAGGGCCACGGCGTCGTGCTGGTCGTGCACAAACTGCGCGGCGGCCAGGTGGCGGGTGCCCCCGATTTTGGCCGGGTGCAGGCGGATGGCGCTGCTGCCCACCACGGGCTCGGTCAGCACCAGGTCTTCTACCGAAGTGCCATCGGCCCGGCGCGCCACCTTGGCCCCGAAGGTCAGCAGCTCATACTGGCTGGTGAGCACGGTGGCGCCATCCACGGCCGTGAAGCCGCCCACTATCTCAATGGCGTCCAGGATATTCTCCTGCCAGTCGCGGTGGCTGCGGTCGGCCGTGGTGAGCAGGGCCGTGATGCTGCTGAAAGCCGGCGCCACCGGGTAGCCCAGCGGCTGCACCACCGACGCCCGCCACGCCGCCGAGCCAGGCGGCACTAGCAGCAGCAGGCCGCCGCGGCCGTGGGCGCGCATGGCGCGGGCCAGTTCCAGCAGCACGTCCACTTTCACCCCGCCCGGCCCGGGCAGGCTGGGGCAGGGGATGGGCGGCAGCGAGCCGCGCAGGGCGGGGTAGTCGTCCAGGCCCTGGCTGTCTTCGTCCACCACCCGTATCTGGTCGCCACGCAGCACGGCCACGTTCACGAATTTGCCAAAGCCATCGGCCCGGCGGTGCTTGGCCACCAGCAGGCCCGGCTCCACCACTTCCAGCACAAAGCACACTGGCGGCACCTGGCTGACCGTGCCCCAGATGTAGAGCCCGTCGTCATCGAACCCCACCCCGAGGTGAATGCCGGGGTGCTCGACGGCCGGCGCCAGCTTGATGAGTACCTGCGGCGTGAGGCGCAGCCGGTGCCCAAACAGCAGCGGTTGCCCCGCCGCCTCGGGCGCCAGCAGGGCCAGCGAAATGCGCGGCGGCCGGCCTTCCTCGCGCCGCAGGCTAGCCCAGAAGGCTACGTCGATAATAGCCTCCAGCAGGGCCACCGGCGGGGGCGGGGGCAGCGCAACGTGGCCCAGGTAGGCCGCCCCGGCCAGGTGCTGGGCAAAGTGATTGGCGAGGGCGGGCGCCACCATGCGGGCGGCCAGGTAGGTGGGTTCGGAAAGCATGAGCGGAGGGCAAATAAGCGGCGCGCGGCCAGGCCGGCTAGGCTAGCAAACCAGCGCCGGCGCCAAAGTTCTCGGCCCCGGCCCAAAATGACGAGCGCGGGCTTGCGCACCCGGCCGCCCGGCGTATGTTTGCCCGGTCATTATTTCTTCATTTGCATGAATCCTTCGGCTCGCTCGCTGCCCCAGGGGCCTTCGCCCGCCTTCATCATTGCCTCGTGGGTGGCGCTGGTAGCGGGGCTGGCTGCCTACAACGTGGGCCTCTGGAACGCCCAGATGCCGCTCAACGAAAAGGGCTATTACTTCACGGTGCTCATGTACGGGCTGTTTTCGGCCGTATCGGTGCAAAAAAGCGTGCGCGACCGGCTGGAGGGCATCGCCGTTACCAAAATTTACTACGGCCTGAGCTGGTTTTCGACCCTGCTGGCCATTGGCCTGCTCGCGGTAGGGCTCTGGAATGCCACGCTCGCACTCAGCGAAAAGGGCTTCTACGCCATGTCCTTCCTGCTGGCTTTGTTTGCGGCCATCGCGGTGCAAAAAAACACCCGCGACACCCTGAGCGTGGCCGCTGATAAGAATGCCGGGCTGCCCGTCGGCTAGCCTGGTGCGGCGGGCGGGGCCGCTGCTGGCCCTGCTGCTGGCGGCGTGCCTGTCCATGTGGCTCGCGCCCGCCCCGCAGGGCCAGCCCGACGTCGAGTATTGGGGCCACTACGCCCGCGTGGGGCCGGGGCTGGGCTTCATCGTCAACCACGACAGCTACGGCTACCTCGACGTGGCGCAGGCGCCCGGCCGCCTGCTACTGCCGCAGGAGGTGCGTCAGTCGCGCCCGCTCTACGCCCTGCTGGGTGCGGCCGTGGGCTACCCGCTCACCACCGCGCTGGCGCTGGCCGGGCGCCTGGGGCTAGCCCCAGCCTGGCCCCCCGCTGAGCTGCGCTTCTACGGTTTTTACAGCGGCTATGTGCTGCTCAATGGCCTCACGCTGCTAGCTAGCCTACTGCTGTTTAGTACACTATTTAATATCCTCACGGCCGGCCGGGGCGAGACGTGGCAGCGCTACAGCCTGGCCTGGATACTGGTGGCCAATCCCATTACCAAGGCTTTTTTCTGGACGGCCCACCAGCAGATGCTAGCTTTCCTGGTACCGCTCTTTTGCCTGTGGCTGGCGCTGCGGCTGGCGGCCCGCCCGCTCCCGGCAGGCCGGCTGGCGGGCTGGGCGTTGGCGCTGGGCCTGTTGCCCCTCGTGTACGGGAGCTTTGTGCTGGCCTGGCCGGCCCTGGCCTACGGACTGGTGCGCCGGCCCGGCGGCCAGCGCTGGGCCCCGCTGGCTAGCCGGCTGGCACTGAGCGCGCTGCTATTCGCGCTACCCACGCTGGTCTGGATTGCGCTGCTGCGCGCCCACGGCACTACCTATTACAACCACGAGGCCGTGCGCTACCACCAACTGGTGTGGCTGCCCAACACTTGGGCACGACCCTGGCCCGAATTTGTGGCCGAAGTTCTTTCCAAGCTGCGCGGCTATGTGGCTAGCATCCAGGTGATGGGCGCGTGGCTTTTGCTGGGTGCAGGGCTGCTGGCGGCTACTTGGTGGCGGCAGCGACGGGCTGCCGCCCAAGGTCTGCCGATAGCCCCAGCGCCACTATTGCCACCCGCTACCGGGCCAGCGCTGGGCTGGGTGGCGGGGTGTTTTATAGGCTTCTTTGCGTTGCTGGGCTATTATCCCGAGCGGCTGGCCTACACGCTGCTGCCGCTGGTGCTGTGCCTGTTGGCGGGGTTGCTGCCGCACTGGCCCCGGCGTTACGCCCGGCCCGCCCTGCTGGCTGGGGCCGCCGGCTGGCATCTCTACGTGCTGCTGAGCTACGGGCCGTTTTCGTAAGACGTCAGCGGCCAGATTTTCTGCAAACTATTGATGGCCAATATGTATTATCCAGTGCCTAGCCTAGCGCCAGGTGGCGTAATGCTAGGCCCTACAAATACACGCTGAACGTGGTGCCGTAATCGGGCTGGCTGGCTACTTCCAGGTGGCCGCCCTGCGCCTGCACCAGTCGGTTGACCAGGAACAGCCCCACGCCCGTGCCTGCCGCCGCCTCGGGGTGGAAGCGCCGAAACAACTGAAACAGCTCCGCCCCGTGCCGCTCCAGGTCAATGCCCAGGCCGTTGTCCTGCACGTCGAGCACGGCGCGGCCATCTACCAGCCGGGTGCGCAGGCTCACCTGCGGCGGCCGGCCGGGGTAGTGGTACTTCAGCGCGTTGGCCAGTAGGTTGAATACGATGGTGCGTAGGTTGCGCGGGACGTATTGCAGGCTCGGTACCGCCTCAAAATTGGTGTCGATGACAGCCCCGGTTTCCACTATCTGGGGGCGCAGTGTTTGGGTAGCCTCGGCCACTACCTCGGCCAGGGCTACCTGCTCGGTAGTTTCGGGGTGGGCAAGGCGCTCTTCCTGCACCACGGTGGCCAGGTCGGCGATGGTGGTGGCCAGTACCCGTAGCGAGTCATCGGCCAGGCGCCACATGTGGGGCGCGGCCGGGTCCTGAAAGATGGCCGTGTCGCGCAGCTCCTCAAACAGGCCACGCAGGTTGTTGACCGGCTGCTTGAGGTCGTGCGAGGCCGCGTACACAAAGTTGTCGAGGTCGGCGTTGGTGCGGGCCAGCTGCTGGTTGGCGTTGGTCAGCTCGGCGTTCTTATTACTCAGCTCCCGGCGCGTTTCCTGCACCATATCGAGCGAGTCGCGCAGCTGCTGGTTCATCACCTGTAGCTCGTGGTGGTAGCGCGACTCGTACTGCCGCCACTCGTTTTTTTCAATGGCGTGGCGCACCGTTTTGGCCAGCAGTTCGGGGTCAAACTGTTGCTTCACCAGGTAGTCGAGGGCACCCATATTGAGCGCCCGCACGGCGAGCGCCTCGTTGCCCCCGCCGGTTATCATCACCACGCACAGGCTGTTGGGCGGGGCCAGCTCATTCAGTCGGCTCAGCAGCTGAATGCCATCGGTGTCGGGTAAGTTATAATCGAGCAGCACGCAGTCGGGCTGCACCTGTACAAACTGCGCCACGGCCTCGGCACCCGTTTCGGCCTCGGCCAGCACAATACTCTCGTGCCCCAGCTGCTTGCCTAAAAACCGCCGGTATAGCTGCCGGTCCTGCTCGTTATCATCAATGAGAAGAATTTTCTTCACGCCGTGCGCTTGCTCTTAGTTCAGCGGTGGCAGCTCGCAGGTGCCCAGCCAGTAGTTAATAATCAGTCTAATTTTTTCTTCCAGCGCGGCGTAGCCCACAGGCTTGGTAAGGTAGCTGTTGGCGCCCAGCCGGTAGCATTCCTCAACGTCGCGACTATTCGACGACGTGCTAAAAATAATAACCGGAATAGCGTTGAGCAGGGGGTCACGCTTGAGCACTTCCAGCACGGCCCGGCCGTCGGTGCCGGGCAGGTTCAGGTCGAGCAGCACAATGGCGGGCAGCGTGGCCGGCCAGCCCACGGCCTTGCCGTAGCCCTGTAAGTAGGCCAGGGCCTGGTCGCCATCCTCGCAACGGAGCACAGGGTTTTGCAGCGCGTGCTTGCGAAAGGCCCGCCCCAGCGCAGTGAAATCCTCGGCGCTGTCCTCGACGACTAAGACGGGTTTTAAAGAAGTAGTAATCACGATATTAAAAGCTTAATTACACCTGCGATAACTGCTTGGGTAATGCAAAGTAAAAAGTGGCTCCGTGGCCCAACGCGGAGTCAACCCACAGGCGGCCACCGTGTTTTTCAATCATCTTCTTGGCAATGGCCAGGCCCGCGCCAGTGCCGCCACCATACTTTTCCTGCGCGTGTAGGCGCTTAAACAGCTTGAATATATTTTCGTGGTGCTTGGGGTCAATTCCGATACCAAAATCTTGTACGTAGAAAATATGGAAGTCGGATGAATCGCCGTTCAGGCCAGGCACGGTGGTCCCGGCGGGCACCACGCCAACCACCACCGTTTTGGTCGGCTGGTCGCTGTATTTGATGGCGTTGGTCAGCAGGTTGCTCACCACCTCGTGCAGGCGCACCGGGTCGGCATCTATGGTGGGCAGCGGGCCCTCTACCACCACCGTCGTGTGCGTTTGCTCGAAGCGCGGGTGCAGTAGGTCGAGCACCTCGGCCAGCAGCTCATTCATATCGACGGGCTTGATAACCAAGTCTTCGCGGCCCGCGCGCGAAAGCTGGAGCAGGCCCTCGATGAGGTGCTCCATGCGCTGGCTCAGGCGCACCAGGGTCTGGAGCTTGTTCACGCCGTCGGCATCGAGCTGGTCGGCGTAGTCTTCGAGCAGAAAAATCGAGTAGTTATGAATGCCGCGCAGTGGCTCTTTCAGGTCGTGCGAGGCCACGTAGGCGAAAGAGTCAAGCTCGTCGTTGCTGCGCGTCAGCTCGGAGTTGAGGCGGCTCAGGACCTGGGCGCGGGCGTGTAGCTCATTGAAGACCTTGAGGCGCACGTCGGAAATGTGCAGCCGGATTTCCTGCGCTGCCCTGATTTCGAGCGCCTTCCAAGGAGCCGACGTGTTTTCTACGAACTGCTTCCAGGCCTCGAACGACTGGCGGGGCGATAGAAAAATCTGGCCGTCGGCTAGCTGCTGAGGCTTCTCGTTCTGGCCGGCCCAGTTCACGGTCTGTACCACTTCGGGCCTGAACCACAGCAGGTAATTGCCGGGTGCCTCGGCCAGCGAGGCAGCGATGAAGCCGCTGGCCGTGCCGCGCATGGCCAGCCCCGCCGGGTTGAGGGCCGTGTAGCAGTCGGTGTGAAAAACGTCCTGCCGCACGTTCACCTGAAGCCAGGCTAGCAGTTCCTCAATCTGGGGCTGGCTGGGGGTGGTGCCCAGTGTAATTATCTCGCCATCGAAGCAAATGGCTGCCCCCGCGCAGTCAAATACGTCGCGTAGCGTGGGCGATTCCTTATACAGCCCATCCACGAAGTTGGGCGTATTCGACACATGCTCAAACAGCTGGGCCTGGCGCTCGCGCACTTGCAGCTGGTAGGCCTGCTCGTCCTGCTTTTCCTTGGAGCCGATGAGGGCCGAAAACGTCTTGGCGATAAACTGGCACAGCTCGCGCAGCTCGTAGCCCACGAGCTTGGGCGTGAGGTGGTGGCAGGTTATCATGCCCCAGAGCTGGCCGTCGTGGATGAGCGAAATCGTCATGGTGGCCGCCGAGCCCAAGTTGTGCAGGTACTCGAGGTGGATGGGCGACACGCTGCGCAGCACGGCGTAGGTCATGTCGGGCGGGCGGCTGCTGCGCGACGGGCGTAGCGCCACCAGGCGCGCGGGCACGTAGCTGGCGTCGGGAATGAAGCGCAGCCAGTTTTTGAGGTACATGGCCCGCGCCTGCTGCGGAATGTCGGAGGCCGGGTAGTGCAGCCCCAGCCAGGGCGGCAGGTCGGGGCGCACGGCCTCGGCCGTTACCTCGCCGCTCTCGTCGGGGGCAAAGCGGTAGAGGGCCACCCGGTCGAAGCCCGTGATGGCGCGCACCTGGTCCACGGCATACTGGCAAAACGCGGCCATCGAACCAGCGCCCAGCATCTGGCTCAGCGCCGAATTCAGGAACAGCAGGTCGAGGTTAGCGGGGGGTGTCTCCTCTTGCACGGGCTCAAACTCCAGCCACAGCAGGCGGTCGTAGCGGTGCATGATGAGCTTGTAGAGCGGCTCGCCCGGCACCTGCGTCAGGCGCACGCCTAGCAACTGGTGCGCCTCGGTGAGGGTGCCGAAGGTAGCCTCGATTTCGGCGGCGCGCTCGGGGGCCAGCAGGCGGCCCAGGCCGGTGCCCGCCAGCTCGGTGGGGTCTAGGCCGAGCAGCGCCTGCGTGTTTTCGCTGGTGTAGGCCACCTGGTGCGAGTGCTCATCGAGGCACAGCAAAAAGCCATAGGGCTGAATGGAACCCGGAATGTGAATGGGCTCGCGGTCGCAGTTGGTCAGCGTAATGGGCTGGTCGAGCAGGGTCTCGTCGGGTAAGCTCACGGGCGGGCTAGCCAGGTGGCTAGGTGTTGAAACGTATGAATGGCCGACTGCACAATTTCGTTCTCGGTGGCTGGGGTGGCCGCGCCTTCCAGCAGCTGGCAAAAGGTTTTCCAGCGCGGGCCAGTGAGCGCGCCGTAGCCTTCGAAGTAGCGGCGCAGGTTTATCCCGGCCTTGGCGAGTTGCCGGGCCAGCACCTGGCCGCCCAGCGTCGAGCCTTCAAGCACGTACATGGCGCCCAGCACCTGGGGCAGGCTGGCCAGCGGCGGCAGGGCCGGGCACAGCGGCAGCTGGCCGGGGGCCAGGCCTAGGTCGTCGAGAATGAGGGGGGCGCGGCGGCGGGCCGCAATTTCCCAGGCTGGGCCCAGGGCCGCGGCGTGGCGGGCCAGCTCTAGCTCGTAGGGCTGCAAGAAGCCGTACATCTTGGCCAGAAACCGGGCCGTGGCCGCCTCGCTCGGTGTGCCCGCTGCCAGCGCCTGGTTGAACTCGTTTTGCTCCACAGCATCGTGGTAGGGGCGGGTTTCGGCGCGCAGGCGGGCCAGCAAGGAAGCAGGTTGAGTAAGCAAGGGCGGCAGAAGCGAAGGACAGGGCGCAGAATCGGCTAAATTAACCCATAAATCGCCAAACAGCTTACCTGTTCAGCTTATCTGAACTGCCCCAAAGCGACGTGGCCTGCTCACCATCAGGCAAACAGGCCACGCTACGGTTGTGCTTGGGCTAGCGGCGGCTACGGGTGCTCTTTTTGCCGCCCGTGATGATGGGCACCGCCGCCGAGGTGGCCGTGCCGACCGAATTGCGCGACCCTACCTGCACGTAGTAGGTGGTGCCCGGCTCCAGGCCCTCCACCGTGATGCGGTGCTGGGTCGAGAAGCCTTCCTGCGTGCGCTCTTCGGTGAGCTGGGTGGCCGAGGGGCCGAATTTCAGGCGCGTATCGCCGGGGTACAGGGTCGTGTATTCGAGGGTAAAGCTCTGGGGCGTAGTGCCCACCGGCACCGGCTCGGCCGTGATGCGGGGCAGGCCGCCGCCGCGCACCAGGTCGCTGCCCAGGCGCGGCAGCAGCTGGTAGCCGCCCGTGCCGGTGGGCGAAAACTGGCTCAGCACGCCGCGCACGTCAAAGGTTTCGCCCTTGGGCACGGCCGCGTCGATGATGCCCGTGGGCCCGGTGCTGGAGTTGGTAACGCGCAGCGGCGCGTTCTTATCGCCGTCGAGCAGGAAGTTGGAATTGGCCGTCAGGGTTTCGACGGGCGTGCCCCCGGCGTTGGTGAGCTTGCTTACGCCCGTTATTTCGAGCAGCCGGCCCTCGTTGGCCTCCACAAAGGCGCTGCTAATGTCTTGCACCGGCACCTTGAGGGCGCGCACCTTGTGGCCACTGCTTATTTTGCGCACCGCCGAGATGGGGTCCATCTCCAGCAAGCCGTTGTAGCTTTTGAGCTGCCCGGTTACTTGCAGGCTGTCGCCGGCCCGCAGGTCGTCGTAGCCCGGCACGCGGGTAGGCAGGGCATACAGGGCTAGCCCGGCCTCGCCATCCTGCACAAAGCGCAGGGCCCCCAGCTCGGGGCCATTGCTGATAACGCCCCGCACCGTGACGGTAGCGCCCGCGCCGGCCGCTTTGGCCGCTTTGATGGACTGCACCACCGGGCCGGGCGGGGTGGGGGCAGGCTTGGGGCCAGGGGCAGCGGCCAGGTTGCCAGCCAGGCTAGCCAGGAGGAGGGAAGTAGAGAAGGGCATAGTGTAGGGTGAAGAAAAGCTGAAGGCAGGCTATTGGCGCAAAATAACGGCGAAAGTTAGCTGGCCCCGGCAGTTACGCCGGCAAGCTGGGTGCAGGAGGGAAGTAGTGGCTGTTAAAGTGTTACTCTACAGAATATTAACTTCAGGGTGCAATTCGATGCCGAACTGCGTGCGCACGGCCCGGATAATCTCCTCGGCCAGCTCGCGCAGCTCGTGGCCGGTGGCCCCGCCGTGGTTTACCAGTACCAGGGCCTGGCGGTCGTGTACGCCGTGGGTGCCCGCGCCCGCGCCACGCCGCAGGCCCTTGAAGCCGGCCTGCTCGATAAGCCAGCCGGCGGGCACCTTCACGCCGCCCGGCACGGGGTAGCCGGGCAGGCCGGCGTAGCGGCTCTTGAGCTCGTCAAACTTGGCCTGCGACACCTCGGGGTTTTTGAAGAATGAGCCCGCGTTGCCGATTTCGGCCGGGTCGGGCAGCTTCGAGCGGCGGATGTGCACCACGGCCTGGCTCACGTCGCGCGGGGTGGGCTCGGCCTCAATGCCCAGCTCGGCCAGCGTTTCCTGAATGGCGCCGTAGCTGCTGTTGGTGGGCCGCTGGGCGGCGGCGCGGTGCAGACGCAGCACCACGGCCGTAACCACGTACTGGTTTTTGAGCGGACCCTTAAACACGCTTTCGCGGTAGCCGAAGCCGCAGTCTTCCTTCGAAAACACGCGCAGCTCGCCGGTGGCGATGGCCAGGGCTTCGAGCCGCTCGAAGGTGTCTTGCAGCTCGGCGCCGTAGGCCCCGATATTTTGGAGCGGGGCCGCGCCCACCGTGCCGGGAATAAGCGACAGGTTTTCGACGCCGCTCAGGTGCTGGTCCAGGGCGTATTCAACCAGGCCGTGCCAGCTTTCGCCGGCGCCGGCGCGCAGCAGGGCGGTGTGCGTGTCGGCGTCTTCGGAAATGATTTCGAGGCCCTTGATTTCATTTTTCAGCACCACGCCCGCAAAGTCCTGCGTCAGCAGCAGATTGGAGCCCCCGCCCAAAATGAGCAGCGGCCCGGCCTGCACGGCGGGGCTAGCCAGCAGCGGGCGCAGCTCCTCCACGGAGGCGAAACGGGCAAAGTAACGGGCCTGCACAGCGAGGCCAAACGTGTTGTAGGGGCGGAGCGAAACGTGTTCTTCAAGCTGCATGGCCGCAAAGGTCGGCAAGTAGCGCCGACTCTGTGAGCCTGCGTGTGGGTAGCCTGCTCATCGTGCCCCTCGCGGGCTCGCAGCATCCGCGCTACCTTCACCCGCATGGATGCCAAGCAAACCACCCGCCTCAGCAAGTTTCTTAGCCAGCACCTGCGCCACACGCCCGCAGCCATCGGCCTGCACCTTGAGCCCGGCGGCTGGGTAGCCGTGGCCGACCTGCTGGCCGCCTGCGCCGCCCACGGCCACCCTATGAGCCGCGACGAGCTGGAAGATATCGTTGAGGATAATGATAAGCAACGCTTTGCTTTCGATGAGAGTGGCCAGCGCCTGCGTGCCCAGCAGGGCCATAGCGTGGCCGTTGACCTGGGGCTAGCCCCCGCCGAGCCGCCCGCCGTGCTCTACCACGGCACGGCGCCGGGGGCGCTGGCCACCATCCGCCGCGAAGGCTTGCAGAAGATGAGCCGCCACCACGTGCATCTCACCGCCGACAAGGCCACCGCCCGGCGCGTGGGCCAGCGCCGGGGCCGCCCCGTGCTACTGGCTGTGGCGGCCGGCGCGCTGCACGCGGCGGGCGGCGAGTTTTACCGCTCCGGCAATGGCGTGTGGCTCATCGAGACCGTGCCGCCGCAGTACCTGCGCGAGCTGCCTGACTAACTAACTTAAAAAGGCCCGGCGCTGGCTAGCGCTGGGCCTTTTAGAAAGCGAAAAACTGGCGAAAAGCTAGGGCAGCGTGGCGCGCACGTTGAAGCGCGAGTCGGCACGCACCTCGGTATTCTGGCGCAGGGTTTGGGCCAGCTCGGCGGTGGTGGTGAGCGTGTAGGAGCTGTTTTTCAGGTACATGTCGAGCTTGGCGCCGGTCGGGTTCAGGTTGATGCTCGTCTGGCCCGTGGGCACGCTGGGCAGAGAGGCCAGCAGTATCTTGTTGGAGCCCGCGGCATCGGTGGCAATGTAGATGCTGATGCTCTTCAGAAAATCGAAGTTCTGCGTGCTCGGGTTGGTTACCGTGAGCGTGAGCTTATCCAGAGTCACATCCTGCACGTAGTCGGCCGACGTGTTATTGTTCTTGTAGGTGCTCTGCGCGGTGGTGGGCACCGACACGCCCGGAATGCTCAGCGACACCCCCGGCGGCACAAACGGCGTGCCCGGTATCGTGAAGCTGCTGGAATCGCTGACCTGGAAGGTAAGCAGGTTCAATAGCTTTTTGCAGCTGATGCTGCCCAGCAGCAAAAACGGCAGCAACAGTAAATAATACTTTTTCGATGAAACAATGCGCATAGGGCAAGCTATGGTGAGGTTAAAAAGAACTTTCGAGTGATTACTCAAAGTAAGCCACGAAGCGGGCCGGGCCGCCGGTTTTTTCGCTTAACGCAAATACTTTGCCGCTAAGTGCCCGCTTCGCTAGTGCGAAAGCTGTTTGCTACGGTCGGGCTAGCCCGCCGGCGCGGGCGCGCTACGCCAGTTCCGCCTGCTGGGGTAACTGGTGGTGGAACTATAAACCTGGCGGTTAGCAGAAAGGCCCTCATGCAGCGCGCAGCGAAGCATGAGGGCCTTTGTAGTAGAAAAATCTTTATTGCCCGCAGACCCTAGCGCACCCGGTAGCCGCTGAGCGCGTAAAACAGCAGGTAGGCGTAGCACAGCGCCGGCACCAGAAAGGCTACTCGCAGCCCCCCGCCATTCGTAGCCAGAAAGCCCATGAGCGGCGGAATAATGGCCCCGCCCACAATGGCCATTACCAGGTAGGATGACCCTTGCTTGGTAAAGGGCCCTAAGCCTTTGATGGCCAGCGGAAAAATGACGGGCCACATAATGGAGTTGCACATGCCGCAGAGCACCACCAGCCACAGCGCCGCCTCGCCCTGGCTCAGCACCGAAGCCAGCACCAGCGCCACGCCCCCCGCACATACCGCCACCAGCAGCGCCCGGTTGTGAAACCGGAACAGCAGCGGAATGCCGACCAGCCGCCCCACCAACGACCCGAAGACGTAGGACGACACCAGCACCGCCCCCACTTCGCGGGTAAAGCCCACCGCCGTGTCGATGGGGCTCGCTTGCTTGCCAAACAGCACTAGCGCGTAGTTGGTAGCCACGTTGAGGCCCTGCACCAGGCGCTGGGTAAACGTGCTAAGCTGCTGAATATGCTGGCTTTCGCCGTAGCGAATGAGCAGCGAGCCGATGCCTACCTCGACCCCCACGTACACAAAAATGGCGCCCACGCCCAGCACCAGGTGCCGGTAGTCGAGAGCCGACTTCCGGCCGGCCGCCACTGCCTGGTGCTCTAGCTTGTCCTCTTCGGGCAGCGCCTCAATTTCGGGCAGCCGTAGGAAGAAAAACACGCCCGCCAGGATTACCAGAAAGCCGGCTAGCCCTAGGTAAGGCCCCTTCACCAGCTGCGATTCGCGGCCCAGGCGCTCGGCCAGCGGCAACGCTGCCAGCTGCGCCTTGAGCGCCAGCGACCCCCCAAACAGAATAATGCCGCCCAGCAGCGTCGATACGGAGCCCCCGAAGTTGTTGGCTACCCCCACAATGCTTACGCGCGCCGCGGCCCCGCGCGGCGGGCCCAGCACGCTCACGTAGGGGTTAGCGGCCACTTGCAAGAGCGTCATACCCGCGCCCACCACCACCAGCGCGCCCAGAAACAGCACAAACAGGCGGGAATTGGCCGCCGGAATAAACAGCAGCGCTCCGGCCGCCATCACCAGCAGCCCCACCACAATGCCGCGCTGATAGCCCAGCTTCCGCAAAACCCAGCCCGCGGGCAGCGACATTAAAAAATAGGCTCCAAAAAAAGCCGACTGAACCGTAGTAGATTCAAAGTCAGATAGCTGGCAAATATCCTTCAAATAAGGAATGAGAACATCATTAAAGCTAGTAACCGCTCCAAAGAGCAGAAACAGCAGCGTCATGAGCACCATCGGCCCCACGTAGGAGCGCGTAATAGTGTCTGAATTGGACGGGGGAGGAGAAGTAGCGGAAGTAGCCATACGGGGCGGAAGGTACAAAAAAAGCCGGCGGTGGGGCCGGCTAGGGGTAGTTGAATTGGTGTTAATCAATTTATGCTGGAACAGTATCTAAAAATTTTGTATTTGCTGTATTGTAAATCTGTCAAATATTATTTGCTGAATTGTATCGCGAAAATTAGCGCCGACTTCGGTCAAATCAGTTGGGATATTGCTTCCTGCTCTTAGGAGGGAGATGTGTGGTTGAAAGTGCCTCGCTCCAAATGCATTTTTAGAAAGTGTACTAGCTTTCCTTGTTCCTAATACCTGTGGTGTTTCATGAATTAGGAGGGCGCTTCTGTAATGATTAATCTTTACTCTGCAATCAGTATTTTTCTGAATTCTTATCCCGACTTTTCTATTTCCAGGAATTAATCCTGGCTTTTTATTTTCTCCACCAGGAGAAAGAACCATGAATTTTGTGTCTAACGTATCGAAAGCTATGCGACAAGCATCGCTTTGATTTATAAGGTTGGGCATTGGTCGACGTGCATGATAAACTGTCAAGTGCAGTCTTTGTATTATATAATCAGGGTTTATATTGTATTCGTATCTAAAAAACCTATTTATTTCTAACATACTTTTGTTTGAAACATGAAGCTGTGCCCAGACTTCAAATTGGGTTTTGTTGGATTGCATAATCTGAATTTTATTAATATTTTAAGGTTTGAGTCGTGTAATCTTCCCGTCGCGCATTACTATAACCTCGCTATTTTTATGCCTCTTAAATTCCAGCATACGCTCGTAAGCTGTCTTTAAGCCAATTGTAATTTTTGCCTGGCGTTCAAGCTGTTCTTCCAGATTCATAGTAAGCTTTTAATTGAGTGTACAAAATTTCATTAATCACGTGAAACCCATCGGCTAGCTTGCGGGCTAGCAGAATTGGCTCGCCATTCGAATTATCATAAATGGCGGCCTCATCCACCAGCGGCAAATAACTATTGAAAAGCCGATTTATTCCCTGCCAGTACCGCCGCTCAATTACGTCGGGCGGAATGGAATGGCCGCCTTCCCGCACCCGCGTTTTCACGCGCTCCTGGGCTAGCTCGGGGCTGCTGAGCCAAAAATACAGCAGCGTAACGGCGTAGCCTTGCTGCTGCGCGGCGCGGATTTTCTGCTGATAAATTTTCGTGGCTAGGGTGGTTTCGAGGGCAAAGGTTTCGCCGCGGCGCAGCAGTTCCTCCACGCGGTGCAGCATGATGCGGCCGGCTTCGAAGGCTACTTTTTCGGGCTGAAAGGGGGAGAGGCCGCGGGCAATTTCGTCGGCGTTGACAAACTCGCGGCAGTCCAGCACCTCGGGCAGGATGGTGAACGATGCCGTGGTTTTGCCCGCCCCGTTGCAGCCCGCGATGATGTACAGGTTCTTGTCCGGCATGGCCGCAAGGTAAGGCGATGGAGAGGCTTCGCCCGCTAGCCCCGACCTTTGCGCCATGCACCTTACCGCCACCACCCAGTTTGGCCTCGAAGACGTACTGGCCGACGAGCTGCGCCAGCTCGGCGCCACCATCGACTACGTAGGCAGCCGCGCCGTCGAGTTTAGCGGCGACAAAAAACTGCTTTACAACACCATCCTCTGGAGCCGCACGGCCATGCGCCTGTTGCGCCCCTTCGCCGATTTCTACGCCCCCGACGAGCGCGGCCTCTACGACGAGGTGTACGCCATCGACTGGAGCCGCTTTATCCGCCCCGGCCAGACGTTTGCCATCACGGCCGTCGTCAATAAGTCGAGCTTCGAGCACTCCTTGTACGTGGCCCAGCTCACCAAAGACGCCATCGTGGACCAGTTTCGCGAGCGCACCGGCGAGCGGCCCAGCATCGACACCCGCAACCCCGACATCCGCATTCACCTGCGCATGCTCGAAAACGAGGTAATTCTGAGCCTCGACGCGGCCGGCGACTCGCTGCACCGCCGCGGCTACCGCCAGGGCACCAACGAGGCCCCACTGAACGAGGTACTGGCCGCTGGCCTGGTGCTGCTCAGCGGCTGGGACCAGAAAAGCCCGCTCATTGACCCGCTGTGCGGCTCGGCCACCATCCTCACCGAGGCCGGCCTGCTGGCCCAGCGCATTGCGCCGGGGCTGTTTCACCAGGGCAAGTTCGGCTTCGAAAACTGGCCTGACTTCGACGCCACGCTGTGGGACCGGCTGCGCCAGGAGGCCGAGGCTCAGCGCATTGAAGAGCCGCAGGCCTACCTGGCCGGCTCCGACCTCGACCCGAAAGTTATCCGCGACGCGGCGGCCAACATCGAAGCCGCCGGCCTCGACGAGTGCATCCGCCTGAGCGTGCGCGACGTGCGCGATGCCCAGCCGCCCCAGGGCGAGGCGCCCGGCCTCGTCATCACCAACCCGCCCTACGGCGAGCGGATAGGGGAGGAGGCCGAGATGGACGCGCTCTACAAAACCATCGGCGACGCGCTGAAAACGAACTTCCAGGGCTACGACGCCTACATTTTCACCGGCAACCTGGAGGCCGCCAAGCGCATCGGCCTGAAGGTATCGCGCCGCATTCCGCTCTTCAACGGTCCCATTGATTGCCGCCTGCTGAAGTATGAGCTGTACCGCGGCTCACGCCGCGCGCCGGCTGCGTCAGCCTAGGTTTTAAGAAAAATAATTGAGTATGACGACCCCTCAACGCACTTCCTTCGCAGTTATAAAGCACTTATTGCCGCCCGATGCCTGGGCGGCGTGGCGCAACGAAGTACACCACGGAGAATTTGATGATGAGCCGGTCCTAGTATATGCTTCCGACACGGTTCTCGAATCCTTAAACCTGGATTTTTCATCCCAGGTGGCAGAACACGTTTTTCTTATTCTGGTCGAAGGGAATTTACAAGTCAAAACCTTTATTTACAACGGTAATACTGACGGTGCAACGGGCTTAGTAGTGCTGGGCGATTTGCGCGCCAATACGATGCTGGTTGGCGGCCAGGAAATCTACGTTACGGGTAGCCTCGCGGTAGAAGAGCTCTTTTGGGGCGATTACAATCACGGTAGCTTGCGGGTGCTGGGCAACGCTAGCATAGCCGTTTTTGCAGCAGTTGATTATGACGTGCAAATCAATGGTGAAGCCAGCCTGAGCATTAACCTGACACCTGAGGATGAAAGTAGTAACTGGCAAGGCATAGACATCGCCTTGCTGCAAGCAACTCTGATAGAAGAGGTTTATGAACTGGATAGCCTCATCCTTGATGAGGAAGTCGGTGAGGAAGAAGCTGAAGTAGAGCTGCGGCGTGGCGAAGAAACCTTGAGCCTGCTGCAAGCCGGTACATCGCTGCTAAAGAGCTAGCGCAATCACTGCCAATGGCTGAAATACGAGTTGTACCACAACTCGCGCCGCGGGCCGGCCGTGCCGGAACAGAGCGTAGCTTAGACGCTGATTCAGTGTTGATAAGCTAAGGTGTTGCTGAGTAAATGGCAGCTGAAAGTAGGCGTATAATTCGTTTACTTTCAGCTGTTTTTGTATCCATTGGCGGCGCTGGGCCGTAAGGAGCAACTCAACAATTCACTTCTTTCTCCCCGCATTATGCGCCTTACCTGGACAAACGCTGCCGCCCGCTGGGCCGCCCCGGTGGCTAGCCTCGCGCTGCTAGCCGCTTGCAGCAGTAGCCAAACCACCGAAACCACCGCTACTAGCGCGGCCAACGACTCGACGGCCACCGCCAGCAAGCCCGCCGCCGATAGCTCGGCCGCTGGCCAGCCCATGGCCGTGAAGCCCAGCGGCGCCAAACCCGCCTGGGGCCCCGGCCTGCACCCCGAGATGCAAGCCGTGATTGAGCAGCTCACCGCCATGAGCGGCCCCACGCCAATGGCCAAAATGACGCCCCAGGAGGCTCGCAAGGCCCCTAGCGCCACCGACGCCACGAAGGCGACGATGCAGAAATTCAACATTCCCACGCCGCCCGCCACTGCCGACACCATGAGCCGCGTGCTGATGCCCGGCGTGAAGGTGCGCATCTACACGCCCAAGGGTGCCACGGGCCCGCTGCCGGTCATCGTATATTACCACGGTGGCGGCTGGGTTATTGCCAACCTCGACACCTACGACCCCTCGGTGCGCGCCCTCGTGGAGCAGACCGGGGCCATCGTGGTATCGGTAGCCTATCGCCAGGGGCCGGAGCATAAATTCCCGACCGCTCACAACGACAGCTTTGCCGCCTACCAGTGGACGCTCAAAAACGCTGCTAGCTTCAAGGGCGACCCCGCCCGCGTAGCTGTGGCCGGCGAGAGCGCCGGCGGCAACCTGGCCTGCGCCGTGAGCATGATGGCCCGCGACAAAAAGGTAGCCCTGCCCAAGCACCAGCTGCTCGTGTACCCTATCGCCGGCTACGACCTGAACACGCCCTCGTACTTGGCTAACACCGAAACCAAGCCGCTCAATAAGGACCTGATGGCGTGGTTCTTTAAATATTACCTGCGCACCCCCGCCGACGGTAAGAGCCCGATGATTGACCTTGTGCACGCTAACCTGAAAGGTCTGCCGCCAACTACCGTTATCACTGACCAGTACGACCCGCTGATGAGCGAAGGCAAGATGCTGGCCGACAACCTCCAGAAGGCCGGCGTGCCCGTCAAATACCAGAACTACGACGGTGTTACGCACGAGTTTTTCGGCATGGCAGCCGTGGTGCCCGAGGCTAAGCAGGCCCAGGCCCTGGCTAGCGGCGAGCTGAAAAGCGCGCTGAAGTAAGCCAGCATCTTCCGATGTTTATAATGAAAAAACGGCACCCATCAGGGTGCCGTTTTTTATTGCGGGCCATTTTAGCGGCAGTATCCGGCGGTAGTCAGCGGTTTAGAAGGCGCAGGAAGGTTAGCCGGGCGCCAGCAGCCGGTGCCGGGCCGGGTAGTTGGCTAAATTCTTTGGAACTTCGTGGGGCCGATTGTTATTTTTATCTTTCGACCGAAGTGCCCTATGTCTGCTGCTACCGCCCCCGCCGTTTCCCTCACCGCCGCCCGCCAGGCGCTCAAGCGCTACTACGGCTACGATAATTTTCGGCCCATGCAGGGCGATATTATCCAGAGCATCCTGGGCGGCCAGGATACGGTGGTGCTCATGCCCACCGGGGGGGGGAAGTCGGTGTGTTTCCAGATTCCGGCCGTGGTGAGCGAGGGCGTGTGCGTGGTGGTGTCGCCGCTCATCGCGCTCATGAAAGACCAGGTGGAGGCCCTGAAAGCCAACGGGATAGTGGCCGCCTACATCAACAGCAGCGTGGGCCAGAGTGAGTCTAACGACATTGCCCGCGCCGCCGTGAGTGGCCACCTCAAGCTGCTCTACGTGAGCCCCGAAAAGCTACTGAGCGACGGCTTCATGCAGTTTCTCACGCGGGTCAACGTCAGCATGTTTGCCATCGACGAGGCGCACTGTATTTCTTCCTGGGGCCACGATTTCCGGCCCGAGTACACCCAACTGGGGGCCCTGCGTCAGCACTTCCCCAGCACGCCCATCATCGCGCTCACGGCCACGGCCGACCGCCTCACGCAGCGCGACATCAAGACCCAACTCAACCTGCACGAGCCGCAGGTGTTTCTCTCCAGCTTCGACCGGCCCAACATCAACCTCGTGGTGCGCCCCGGCCAGGACCGGCTCGGGCAGATGCTCGACTTCATTGCCCGCCACCCCGGCGACGCGGGCATCATCTACTGCCTCTCGCGCAAAACCTGCGAAACGGTAGCGCAGAAGCTTCAGCAAAAGGGCATCAAGGCCGGCTACTACCACGCCGGCATGACGCCCAACCAGCGCGCCGAAGCCCAGGAAAAATTCTTGCAGGATGATACCCAAGTCATTGTGGCCACTATCGCCTTCGGCATGGGCATCGACAAGAGCAACGTGCGCTGGGTGATGCACTACAACCTGCCCAAAAACATCGAGGGTTACTACCAGGAAATCGGCCGTGCCGGTCGCGATGGCTCGCCCGCCACGGCGCTGCTCTTCTACTCGTTTGCTGATGTCATGTCGATGCGGGAGATGGTGACCAAAGATGTGCCCCAGCGCCAGGCCCAGCTCAACACCGCCAAGCTGGAGCGTATGCAGCAATTTGCCGAGGCCGCCAGCTGCCGCCGCCGCATTCTGCTGCACTATTTCTCGGAGGATTTGGGCCGCGACTGCGGCAACTGCGACATCTGCCGCAACCCGCCCACCACCTTCGACGGTACCCTGCTGGCCCAAAAGGCGCTCTCGGCCAGCGCCCGCGCCCAGCAGCGCGTGGCCATCAACTTACTCATTGACATTCTGCGCGGAATGCGCAACCAAGCCGTGCTGCAAGGCGGCTACGACCAGCTCAAAACCTACGGCGCCGGCCAGGAGCTACCCTACCTCGACTGGTACAGCTATGTGCACCAGATGCTCAACGACGGTCTGTTCTACATCGCCTACGAGGAAGGCTACGCCCTCAAAATCACCGAGCGCGGCCAGCAGGTATTGAAAGGCCAGCTGCCCGTGTCGCTCAAGAAATTCCAGGTGGCCGAGAAGGCCGACAAGCAAACCCGCGCCTCCAAGAAAGCCGCTGCCGAGGCGGCCGTGGCCGGCGCCGGCTCGCCCGAGGCCAAGCTCTTCGAGCGCCTGCGCCAGCTCCGCAAGCGCATTGCCGATGAGCAGGGCGTGCCGCCCTACGTGGTGTTTACCGATACCACGCTCCAGGAAATGGCCCGCGAGCAGCCCACCAGCCGCATTGCCATGCTCTCGGTGTCGGGCGTGGGTATGAAGAAATTTGAAACCTACGGCGAGGCGTTTATCGAAGCCATTTTGCAGCACAGCCCCAGCAAGCGCGTGCCCGACGACATGGATGCCGGCCTGAACGTGCCGCCGTTCAACGAGGAGGAGTATGCGCCCGCGCCCCGCGCCGCAGCCCCCAAAGCCGCGGCCAGTGACGTAAATGGCACCGAGGACACCACCTTCCAGCTGCACCGCCAGGGACTTAGCCCCGAGCAGATTGCCGAGCAGCGCGGCCTGGTGGTAGGCACCGTGCGCGCCCACCTCGAGCGCGCCTACGCCAAGGGACTCGACCTGCGGCTGCACGAGTTTCTCTCCGATTCGCAGCTGGCCGAAATTGCCGCCGCCCGTGCTCAGCTAGGGGGGGCGCCGGCCCTGCGCGACCTCTTTGACCACCTGCGTGAGAAATACGACTATTTCCAGCTGCGGCTGGCTGGCATCCGGGCGCAGCGGGGGCGGTAGGAGCTGATTAGCTGCTGCCCAAGCGCACGCAGGCGGATGGTGTGTGTGCCGTTCGCCTGCGCGCGCTAGGCTTCGGTATCAGTTGTTTCGGCCGAGGGCACCCACTCATCGTAGTTGCGCTTCAGGCCCCACAGGGTAGCCAGTAGCCCTACCGATAGGACAATGCCCGCCACGACGCCGTAAATGAGGAACAAGGCAAACGCTACGATTATCAAGTAGATGCGCAGGCCGACTTTCTTATACTCGTCTTTATAGAGCTTGTAGCCGGCAAGCTGGTAGCCTAAAAAACTGGCCCACAGCAGCAGAACCCAGGAAATGGCGCCGAGCAAAAACATGCCGCTGTAGTGCATGGCCACGACGCTCAGGGCCAGCCCACAGGCTGACAAAAGCATGGCAATAATGGCGGCAACGCGCAGCGTAGAAGGTGTATACATAGTTACAAATGGTAAATTGCGAGGACAATATACCGAGGTGTGCGCTGGTTGCGGCCGGCGGCTTTTAAAATGTTGCGCAAACTTCTCCTCTGTCTCGCCGCCCTGCTCATCGCCGCCTTCGCGGTCCTGATGCTTACCAAAACGCTGCCCTACTATTCCTTCGAGAAGGGCATCCACTTCCTCACCACCAAAAGCGACGAAACCAACGACAATGCTTGGTTTCGGCTGGGGTTCTACGTGCACATCACCACGAGCCTCGTGGTGCTGGTGCTGGGCCTGCTGCAATGGCTCCCCCCGGTGGCTAGCCGCGGCCCGCGGTTGCACCGCTGGCTGGGCTACGGCTACGTGGGCGGCATTTTGGGGCTGGCCGCGCCGTCGGGCCTCGTGCTGGCGCGCTTTGCCAATGGCGGGCTGGTGGCGCAGGTGGGCTTCACGCTGCAATGCCTGGTGTGGTGGGGGAGTACCTGGCTGGCCTACCGGGCGGCCAGGCAGCGGCAGTGGCCCCGGCACGTGCAGTGGCAGGTGCGCTCCTACGCCGTCACGCTGGCCGCGCTGGCCCTGCGCGCCGAGAGCTACCTCCTATTCTACGCCTTCCATACCAAGCCGATAGAAACGTACCTCACCGTGACCTGGCTTTCGTGGGTAGGCAATTTGCTCCTGGCCGAAGTGCTGCTGGAAATAGGGCTAGGGCGATATTTTTTGCGCGAAATAATGAGGCAATTGCGGCCTAAATTGGCGGCATGAAAAAGCTGCTTACCCTGGCTGCGCTGGTCGCGGCCGGCACTGCCTGCCAGCCGCAGGCCACCCCCGTACAGGCCACTGCGGCTGCGGTTGGGCAGCCGGCCCCGGTAGCCGCGGCCCCGGTAGCTGCGCCGGCACCGCCGGAAAAAGAAGCGCTTTCCATTCCGCCGTTTCTAGCGAAGCACGATATGGCGGGCTTGCTGCAAACGGTGACTGCTGGCAAGCCTATTGCTGAACCACACGTCTACAACGGTTTTTACGGGCCCGACCGTCGCCGTATCGAGTTGGCTTTTACAGAAGTAACTCGCAGTAAGACCCGGCCTAATGAGTATGCCATCCAGGGTAAAAGCCGCTACAAAAGCGTGATTACGCCCTTTGCGGGCACGCTGGTGCTGACGCGGGTAGTCGGGCAGCCGCACTTTTCTAAAAAGGAGCTGGCCGGCACGGATGACCCCCTCGGGTATATTGCCCCGACTTTGGATAAAGAGCCGATGTACACCGTCGTGGGCAGCTTCGTTCTGCGGGAAGATTCTACGCACAAGGATGCCGGTGTTTTTCAAGGCAGCGCCGCGCTCGACGTACACCCCGACCCCACCAGCGGCCTGCGTTTGGAGTCCCGAACGGGCCGCACGCTTACCCGGGGCGGAGAAGCCAAGTTTGCGGGCACCTGGACGCCCTACGGGACTGGCAGCCCCAAGCCGGTGGTGTGGGTGGAGAATATTTTCGTCTACGGCGCCCATGTGTTCAGCAACTTCACCCTCGGGGACCGCGATATTGACTTTAATCCCAAATACGCCAAGTTGGGCTGGAACACCTACTGGACCAACGACGAGTGGTGGGTCGATGGCTACCGCGCCACAGCCCATGCGGCGCCGCTGCGGCGCGTGCTGTTCACCGCGCCCGCAAGGAACCCCGAGGGTTCATCGCTAGCTAATTAAGCGCCGCTGCCACTATGAGAAAGCAGCTTACGTTGCTCGCACTAGCCCTGGCTGGCGCCGCCTGCCAGCCCCAGGCCGCCCAAACCCCGGCCGCTGGCCCGGCGCCGAAAGCTGCTGCCACCACCCAGCCGGCTAGCCTTGCCAAAGGCGAAAAGCCGCTACCCTTGCTGTTTGCCGCCGCCGATACCCTGACGCCCGCCATGCGCGCCCTGCTGCAAACGCAGGATTTGTCGCCGCTGTGGCAGAGCCTCAGCCAGTCGGCTTACGCTGACCGGAGTAGCTTCGGCGGCTTTTTTGGGGCCGACCACTACCGTTTCGCGATGGTTTTTACCCAGGCTAGCCGCGACGCGGCCGACCCGGCCGTGTACCACGTGGCGGGCAAAAGCCGCTATTTTCAGAGCCATAATGTTCGCCCTTTCACGGGCACCCTCACGCTGCGGCAGGTCGCCGATTTATCCTACCCGGGGTTTTTAGCGTCAAGAGCCCGGCAAGAAGAAAAAGCGGCCGACTCACTCGCCGGCCGCCTCTACACGGCCCGCGCCCGGGTGCAGCTGCGCGAGGAGCCAAGCGCGAATAGTGGCGTTTTTGAGGGCGAGGCGGTGCTCGATTTCTACGTGGTGCCCGGGCAAAAGCCCGGCTACGTATATGTATTTGCCTTTGAAGGCACCGACGACAAGCTGCCCACCCGTGGGGGCGGCGTGCTGGTGCGCGGCAACCGGCGCAACGTGACTACCGGCCAGGTAAAGCCGTTCATCGTGTCGCCCGACGTGGCGGCCATTGCGCCCTTCGTATTCAAAAACTTTTTTCTCGACGAGCGCATGGGCCAGATTAATCCCAAGTATCAGCACCTGGGCTGGAACGAGTATTGGACCAATGAAGAATGGTGGGCCGACTCGCCTAAGCCCAGCCTGAACCTGTAAGCTAGCCAAAAGTGAAGAAACAGCTTGCCCTACTCGCGCTTGGGTGCGCCAGCGCCGCCTGCCAGCCGCAAGCTGCCTCAAACACTGCCACCCCGGCGGCACCGGGTGCCCGCGTGGTGCCGCCGGGGGCAGCGGCCGAGGCGCCCCTCTCTATTACCGATACGCTGTCGCCAGCCATGCGCGCTACGCTTCGCCAGGTCAATCTGGCTAAGTTGTTCCTAGCCCCCGAGCCTGGCCAGCCTGCTGACTATCAGACGGTACTGGATGGCTTCTTTGGCAACAACCCGGAGCGGCTATCGCTGGCTATTCTGAAGGCTACACGAGACAGCCTTAATCCGGGGTTGTTTCACATCGCCGGCCGGGCTCGCTACAAAAAGCAGGTCACTGATTTCACCGGCAGTATCCAACTTACCAGCGTAGCCAATTACTACGACCAGGGGCTGTTGCGCACCCAAGGTGAAGAAACCTTTATTCAGGATACAACGGCGGCCGGAAGCGGGGATATTCTGAACGCCAAAGCCTACTCGGCTGCCGCCACTTTTCTGTTTACCAGCCGGCCGCCCGCCGCCTACTCGCTGAGCGGGCGAGCCATGCTGGACTTTTGGGTAACTGACAAAGGAAAAATAGGCGGGTTGTATGCCCCGTGCGAAGGTTGCGTTGATGATAAAATGTCCAGCAAGGGAAGTTCCTTGCTATTGCGAGGTAAATGGCTGACTAGCAGTCCTAAACAAGAGCGTAGCTTCACCGTAGCTCGCAGTATATTTGCCATTGCCAACGACTTAATTAAAGATTTTGCGATAGGTGACCGGGGCGCGCAGGTAAATCCTAAGTACGATAAGCTTGGTTGGAGCGATTACTGGGAAAACGAGGAATGGCACACTGATTCGCCCGAACCCAAGCTAACTATGTAGCGCCAAAGGGCTGCAACGCAAAACAGCCGGCTCACGTGAGGCGGCTGTTTTGCGTTGCAGCCCGGAAATACACAGCAGCCTCAACAATTCCCACCTCATTAGCGTTGGCAAGTCTAATGGAATTAGTAACTTGCGCCCTGTGTTGCTGATTTCGTGCGTCGCGCGCCCTCCGCGTTGGGTTTTCTCCTCCTTGTCTTCCCTACCGTTATGATTAATACCAACCTCAAGTTCTGGCGCCGCGAGCTAGGGCTTACCCAGGCTCAATTAGCTGATAAGCTGAGCATTAAGCGCTCACTGGTGGGCGCCTACGAAGAAGGCCGTGCCGAACCTCGCCTGGCCACGCTCGTCAACATGGCCCGGCTCTTCAATATCCCGCTTGACTCGCTGGCTACCACCGACTTCACGAAGCGCAAGAACGCCAAAACCGCCGCCGCCCTGCGCGAAGCCGGCCCGCTCGATGATACGCTGCCCGAAGACAAGCCCATGCGGGTGCTGGCCATCACCGTGGGCCCCGATGACAAAGAAAATATCGAATTAGTCCCGCTCAAAGCGGCCGCCGGCTACCTCAATGGCTACGCCGACCGCGAATTTATTGAGGAGCTGCCCCGCTTCCGCTTGCCCATGCTGGCCAGCAGCGGTACGTACCGCGCCTTCGAAATCGCGGGCGACTCGATGCTGCCCCTGGCTAGCGGCACCACCATCGTAGGCCGCTACGTCGATGATTGGGCCGCCATCAAGGATGGCACGCCCTGCATCGTGGTCAGCCAGAAGGAAGGCATTGTCTTCAAGCGTATTTACAACAAGCTGAAGCAGAGCCACCTGTTTGCCCTGCACTCCGATAACCCGACGTACTCGCCCTACGACGTGAAAGCCGAGGATGTGCTCGAAATCTGGGAAGCCAAGAGCTACATCAGCAGCGCCTTCCCCATCGGCGGCGTGTCCTTGGAGCACCTGGCCAGCATGGTGCTCGACCTCACGCAGCAGGTGAAGCAACTGCAAATGCAGCGCGCGTAACAAATAGCAAAACAAGTAGTTGAGCAAACGAGTAAGGGCCCTGGCAGCGCATTGTGCAGTCTGCCAGGGCCCTTACTCGTTTACTCACTTACCTGCTTACTTCAGCTGCATCTCCTCAATGATGCGCTGAATCTTAGCCTCTGCCTTTTTGTGCGTCGGCTCGTAGTCGGCTACCGAGGCCAGCGGCTCTTTCACGCTAAAATAGAACTTTATCTTGGGCTCGGTGCCGCTGGGGCGGGCCGAGATTTTGTCGCCGGCTTCGGTGATGAATTGCAGCACGTTGGAGCTTTCCACGCCGGTGCTTTCATCCTGGCTTGATTGCAGGTGATGGATTTTGCCAGTCTGGTAGTCGCGAATTTCGACCACCGGCGAGCCGGCCAGGGTTTTGGGCGGGTTCTGACGCAGGCCGGCCATCATCTCCTGAATTTCCTCGGCGCCGCGCTGGCCCTTCTTGGTCAGCGAAATAAGGTCTTCCACGTAGAGGCCGTACTCGGCGTACATGCGCTGCATTTCCTGGTAGAGGGTGCGGCCCTGGCCCTTGGCCACGGCGGCCATTTCGGCCACGAGGGCGCAGGCCGTCACGGCATCCTTGTCACGCACGAAGTCACCGATGAGGAAGCCGTAGCTCTCCTCGCCGCCGCAGATGTAGTTTTCCTTACCCGCCAAGTCGCGGATGAGGCCCGCGATGTACTTGAAACCGGTGAGTGTGCGGTAGGATTTTACCTGGTAGTGCTGGGCGATGTCACCCAGGATTTCGCTCGTCACGATGGTGTACACGATGAAGTCGTTGGGCTGGGCCTTGCCGGCCTTCTGGCGGGCCGACAGCATATAGTGCGTCAGCAGCGCGGCGGTCTGGTTGCCGTTCAGCAGCACCCACTCGCCCTTGTCGTTTTTCACGCCCACGCCCACGCGGTCGGCGTCGGGGTCGGTGGCGAGCACAATGTCGGCGTTCTGCGCCTTGGCCTGGTCGAGGGCCAGCTGCATGGCCGATTTTTCCTCGGGATTAGGCGACTGCACGGTGGGGAAATTGCCATCGGGCGTGGCCTGGGCCTCCACCACGCTCACGTTGGTGAAGCCAAACGCGGCCAGCGCCGGCGGCACCAGCTTGATGCCCGAGCCGTGGATGGGCGTGTACACGATGCCTAGGTCGTGCTGCTGCTGAATGGCGGCGAGGTTGATGCTCAGCTTCTTGACCTCGGCCAAGTAAGCATCATCCACCTCCTTACCAATGATGTGAATGCGGCTGGGGTCGCCAGCAAACTTCACTTCCTCGGGCGAAGTAATTTTATTTACCTCCGTAATAATATTCTTGTCGTGCGGGGCCACTACCTGCGAGCCGTCGTTCCAGTACACCTTGTAGCCGTTGTACTCCTTGGGGTTGTGCGAGGCCGTGATAACGCACCCGCTCTGGCAGCCCAGGTGCCGGATGGCAAATGACAATTCTGGCGTAGGTCGCAGGCTTTCAAACAGATAGGCCGTAATGCCGTTGCCCGAGAAAATATTGGCCACCGTTTCGGCAAACAGACGCGAATTGTTGCGCGAGTCGTGGGCGATGGCTACTTTAATTTCCTGGTCGGGAAAGCTGGTTTTCAAATAATTGCACAAGCCCTGCGTGGCCATGCCCAGCGTGTAGCGGTTCATGCGGTTCGAGCCGGCGCCCATGATGCCGCGCAGGCCGCCGGTGCCAAACTCCAGGGTGCGGTAGAAGGCGTCGTTGAGCTGGTCGTCCTGGTGCGCGTCAACGAGCTGTTTGATTTCGGCCTGGGTATCAGCATCGTAGGCGGGCGTGAGCCAGGTGTTGATGCGCTGCTGAACGTCGGGGGAGAGGGGCATGGGAGAGGGAGATTGAAGAGGCGTGGTCGCACAAAAGTAAAGACGCCCGCGGGCGTCTTTACAAGGGGGTAATTACGGTAGGAAGGCGGTGAAGTTGGCCGGCGGGGCTAGCCGGCGGCCACGTCTTCGCGCAGGGCCACGTGGTAGCGCTTGGCAAACCCTTCGAGTTGGCCGCGCAGCACGGCGCGGCGGCGGGTGCCCTTCACTTCGCGCATGTTCAGCACGTGGATGTCGCCGTCCTTGAGGCGCACGCGCAGCTGGCGGGGCAGCAGCTCCAGCATGGTCATGTTTTCGGCCGCAAACACCTGCTTGGCCCGAAACAGGCCCGCCTTGTGCACCAGGTAGCCGGGGGCAAACTCAAAATAGCTCTGGGTGCCGAAAACCGGCGCATTGTGCACCAGAATAAAGCCCAGGTACACCACGCACAGCGCCAGAAACACGTAGCTCAACCAATAAAAATCCTGCGTGTCGGGCGAGTTGCGTAGCATCAGCACGGCGTAGATAATGGCAAAGAGGGCCAGCGAAACCTGCACCCCAAAGGAGAGGCGCGACGAGTTGGCGGGGCGTAGGCGAATGCGGGTAGTACCAGTGGGCATGGGGCAAAGCTAATTATGAGTTAAAAATTATGAGTTATGAATTAACCCGTCAGTCGGGTAAGTGACTGTGGGCTAATCCATAACTCATAATTTTTAACTCATAATTCTACGAAAGCTTGGCTTCCAGGGTCATTTCGCCCACGGCGCTTAGCGCCTTCGACACCGGGCAGTTGGCCTTTGCAAACTCGGCGTGCTTCTGGAAATCTTCGGGCGTGATGTTGCCGCCGGTTACTTTGCCGGTCACGCTCACCGCGATTTTGGTGATAACGGGGGGCTGCTGGGTCGGGTCGAGCGATACGGTCGAGGTGGTTTGCAGGTCTTCCACGGTGTGGCCGTGCTGCGCGAGCACGATGGCCAGAAACATGGTGTAGCAGCCGGCGTGGGCCGCCCCAATCAGCTCCTCGGGGTTAGTGCCTTTCTGGCCTTCAAAGCGCGAGCCTACCGAATACGGGGCTTCTACTACGCCGCTCTTGGTGCTGATGGAGCCGTGGCCCTTTGCGTCGCCCGTCCACTGGGCTTTGCCAAACTGGTTAATCATGGGAAGTGTTGGTAAATAAGGAATTGGAGAAAAAGCCGTTGGCCCAGAGCTAGTAGCCGCTGGCCAGCGACCGGTTTACCGCCTAGCGGCCGGAAATGTTTTGTTGAAGTATTGGGATGGTAAAGCTAAACAAAAAATTGCGGGGGCGGGGTTTGCCTCCGCCTGGGCGCTAGCACCGGCTAGTAGAAGTTGCGCGAACCGGCCCCATAGTGCTACACTGACCACGCTGGCTGCCTTGCGCAACGACGGGCGGGGGCAAGCCCCGCCCCTACTTTTGCCCTTCATGGGAGTAAAAGCTGTTTTGAGCCGCCCGCTGGCGGCCTACACCGTGCACCAGTACCGGCAGTGGCAGCGCCACCCGGCCGCTACGCAGTTGGCCCTGCTGCGCACGCTGGCCAGCACGGCGGCCAGCACCGCTTTCGGCCGCGCGCACAACCTGGCCGCCGTGCAAACCCCGGCCGACTTCGCAGCCAGGGTGCCCATCCGCGACTACGAGGCCCTGAAGCCGTATTTCGACCGCGTAAAAGCTGGCGAGCCCGATGTGCTGTGGCCCGGCCGGCCGCTGTACCTGGCCAAAACCAGCGGCACCACCAGCGGCGCCAAGTATATTCCGATTACCAAGGCCAGCATCTCGAACCACATCAACGGGGCCAAGGATGCGCTGCTGCACTACGTGGCTGCCACCGGCCGTGCGCGCTTTCTCGATGGCAAGCTGATTTTTCTCTCCGGCTCGCCTGAGTTGGAGCGCGTGGGCGGCATTCCGACGGGCCGGCTGTCGGGCATCGTCAATCACCATGTGCCGGCGTATCTGCGGCGCAACCAGCTGCCCAGCTACGCCACCAATTGCATTGAGGACTGGGAAGCCAAGCTCGAAGCCATCGTGCAGGAAACGCTGGGGCAGCCTATGACGCTCATCTCCGGCATTCCACCCTGGGTGCAGATGTATTTCGACCGCCTCGTGGCGCGCGCCGGCCGGCCGGTGGGGGAGGTGTTTCCGCAGTTCGACCTCTTCGTGTCGGGCGGCGTGAGCATGGAGCCCTACCGCGCCCGCCTGCTCGAAAGCATCGGCCGGCCGGTGGCTAGCATTGAGCTGTTTCCAGCCTCCGAGGGCTTCCTGGCCTTCCAGGACCAGCCCGGCAACCCCGGCTTGCTGCTACGGCTGGATAGCGGGATATTCTTCGAATTCGTGCCCGCTGAGCGCTTTTTTGAGGACAACCCGCCCCGCCTCACCATCGCCGATGTCGAGTTGGGTAAGCAATACGCCGTGGTGCTCACCTCCAACGCCGGCCTGTGGGCCTACTCGCTCGGCGACACCGTGCGCTTCGTGGACCTGCACCCGCACCGGTTGGTGGTGACGGGTCGCATCAAGCATTTCCTATCGGCCTTCGGCGAGCACGTTATTGGCGAAGAGGTGGAAGCCGCCCTGCGCGAGGCCGTGCGCCAGCACCCCGAAACGGAGGTTACCGAGTTCACCGTGGCACCTTTGGTAAGTGATGACCCTGGCCAGCCCTCGCGCCACGAGTGGCTCATCGAGTTTGCCCAGCCGCCGCGCGCCGCCGCCAGCTTCGCCGCCGCGCTTGATACCGCTATGCGCCAGCGCAATACCTACTACGACGACCTGCGCCAGGGCAATATCCTGGTGCCGCTGCAACTCACGCCGCTGCCGGCGGGCGCCTTTCAGCGCTACATGAAAAGTGTGGGCAAGCTGGGTGGGCAAAACAAGGTGCCACGCCTAGGCAACGACCGGGGGCTAGCCGAGGGGCTGCTGCAGGCGTCGTAGCTTGGCAACATGAAGTCTATACTGCTCCTAACATGTTGGCTGCTGTTAATACCTGCTGTTGCGCGAATTCCATTCTTCGACGTGCTGCGGATAACCGAATCGTCGGTAGGTCGGGCCAGGCTGGGAATGCAGTTTAGTGAATTACGCGGGCTTTATGCGGGGTGTACTTTTACGCCAGTTTCCTTGTCGTCGTATGGCTTCGATGCAGCATCAGAGAACACTGACGCAATGCTGGTTAGTAAAAATGGCCGAAAATTATTCGTGTATTTTGACACCTCCGATTTCAGCAATGATAGGGAAATACGCACAAAAAAGGTAGCGGGCCTCATCGCCTTGTATTCGGGCTATTGCACGAAACAAGGTATTCACACTGGTTCGTCCTCGGGCGAATTACGGCGGGTGCTGCCCACAATTAAAGTTGCCCCTAGCCCCATTCCCCTGTTCGATTTGCAGGAAGCCGGCACCGCTCAGTCTACCATTACCTATGTTTTTGTGGGTCAGAAAGATTTAGGGCCGGTGAGTAAAAAATACCATACGGAACCCATGCCGCTAGTCAGCAACACCGGGCGAATTTCCTGGATTCAGCTTTGTTGCCGATGATTGCCTGCTAACGGCTTAGCCAGTCTTATCTCACCTGGCAGCGTCCGCCCGCGCCAGATTCAACAAAATTCATTCCTATAAAGCCGCCTAATTCCGGGCGGACAGCCACCAAAAAGCCGCGCTAGCTAACTGGCTAACGCGGCTTTTACGCAGGAACTGAATGAGTTTAGAAAACCGCCTTCGTAATGGCAAACCGCGGCGAAGTGGCCGTGTAGGGATAAAGCACAAACGCCTCGCTGCCGTTGCGACGGGTGATGGTGGTGGGGCTCACGGCGCCGGTGGCGAAGCTGCCGGTGGCGCGGGTAGTGCCCCAGTTATCGGTGCTGGCCATGCGGAAAACGGTGCTCTGGCTGCCCGCCACCACGAGCAGGGTATTGTTGTCGAGCAGCAGCAGGCCATCGGCACCCACCAGGCTTTGGCTGCTGGTCACGGCCGTGAAGCTGCTGGGGTTGGCCAGGGGTACTTTATACAGCGTGCCGTCGTTGGACTTGGCCACCAGCAGGTAGCCATCAGGGTGATACACAATGCCGTTGAGGCCAAAGCCGGTGCCGCCGCTCAACTGCGCGTTTTCCAGAAAAACCGTGGCTACGCCCGCCGCATCGACCTTGTAGATGATGGGCGACAGGCTGTCGGTGATGTAGATATTGCCCTGCGCATCGACGGCAATGTCATTGGCAAAATGCGCCTGTGTGGGCCGTAGCGCCCCCAAATCGACGTAGCTGAGCAGCGCCCCGCTGCTGGGGTTGAAGATGGCCAGCGCGGCCAGCTTGCGCAGCGTGGTGGCCGTGGAGCGGGTGGTATTCACGCCGGCATCCGACACGGCGGCCAGCAGGCGCTGGCGGCCGGCATCGAGGTTGAGGCCGATGGTGGACACCAGCCGCGGGTCGTCGGCGAGCTGGGTGTAGGTGCTGTCGTCGCGCACGGTGCCGATACGCCCCTGGGTGCGCGAACTCACGATGAAGCGCTGGTTGGCCTCATCGTACTGAATGCCCTCGGGCGAAAGTGCCCGCTGCGGCACCGTGATTTTGCTGGGGGTGGCGGCGGTAGCGTCATCTTTTTTTGAGCAGCTGGCCAGGCCGCCTAGTAGGCTGGCCAGGGCCAAGCCACCCAGCAGGCGCGGCAGCGGGGCTAGCCCGGTGCGGGCCAGGGAGGAAAAGGAAATCATAGAAAACGCGATGAAGTATTGATGAGGAAAACGCTTGTACGGCTGGCACCTAAGAAAGCTGCCGGCCCAGCCTTATTGCGCGCTAAAGGCTGCCGTGGCCGACGCTACGAAACTGCCCGCGCCGGGTGTTGGGGCTGGCCTGCTGCCTCGGCTACCCGGCGAGTAAACGCCACCGTGCCGGGCCCGATTGCGCAGTGGACCCGGCTGTAATGCGCGGCGGCAGGAGGCGATACTAGCGCCCTGGGCGGCCGCCGTCTACATTTGCCCATCTTCTTTCAGCCTTCTGCCATGCCCAACATGATTCAATTCGTCGCCAACTACGACGACCTGTCCACCGACAAAGGCTTCCAGTTTAAATTTCACTGCGACCAGTGCCGCAACGGCTACATGTCGCGCTTTCAGCCCAGTGCGCTGGGAATTGCGGGCAGCCTGCTGAGCGCGGCCAGTAATTTTCTGGGTGGGCTGGGCGGAGTCGAAAACGCGACTTACCAGATTCAGCGCGCCGTGGGCGGCAAGGCCCACGACGAAGCCCTCGAACGCGCCGTGCAGGAAGGCAAGCAGAGCTTCAAGCAGTGCACCCACTGCGGCCACTGGGTGTGCCCCGATGTGTGCTGGAACGCCAGCGCCGGCCTCTGCGAAGCCTGCGCGCCCGACGAGCAGGAGTCTATGCGCGCACTGCAAGCCCAGGCCACCCGCGAGCAGATTCGCCAGAAAACCCGCACCACCGACTACACCAGCAACCTCGATTTTTACGGCAAGGCCGCCCTGCTGCAATGCCCCAATTGCCAGGGTAAGCTAGCCGCCGACCAGAAATTCTGCCCCAGCTGCGGCACCGCTAACCCCGCTGCCAAAACCCAGGAGCGCCACTGCACCGGCTGCGGCGCCGCGCTCAAGCCCGAGCAGAAATTCTGCGCCGAGTGCGGCACCAAAAGTTAGGCGAGTTGTAGCGCGAACTCTGTAGTTCGCGTTTTCAAGCGGCGCGGAACCGCGAACTACAGAGTTCGCGCTACGGCAACTTGCCTAAGTGCCGCTGTGCGAGTAGCTTGCGGCTACTGTCTGGCGTGCTGCACCCGCGCCAGACGGTAGCGCATGGAAATTTCGTACCCCGCCGCCACGCAGGCGCGCGCCCCCGCCGCCAGCCTCACCAGCGACGACCTGGCGCCCACCAGCCCCGCCGCCCGCACCTGGGGCACCTGGAACTACGCCGCGCTCTGGATTAGCATGAGCCTGTGCATTCCCACGTACATGCTGGCCAGCTCGCTTATTCAGGGCGGCATGAACTGGTGGCAGGCGCTGGCTACCATCTTCCTGGGCAATGCCATCGTGCTCATCCCCATGATTTTGAATGGCCGGGCTGGTGCCCGCTACGGCATTGCGTTTCCGGTTTTTGCGCGGGCTAGCTTCGGGGTGCTGGGGGCCAACGTGCCGGCGCTGCTGCGGGCCGTTATTGCCTGCGGCTGGTTTGGCATTCAGACTTGGATTGGGGGCTCGGCCTGCTTTCAGGCGGCCGTGCGCTGGTGGCCGGGGCTGGGCACACTGCCGGCGGTGTTCCCGGCCAGTTGGGGGCTAGCCACGGGGCCGGCCATCACGTTCTTTTTGTTCTGGCTGCTCAATATGTACGTGGTGTACCTGGGCGTTGACAGCATTCGCAAGCTGCTCGTTTTCAAGGCATTTTTTTTACCTGCGGCGGCGCTGGCATTGCTGCTGTGGGCCATTTCGGCCGGCCACGGGCTGGGGCCGATACTGGCGCAGCCGGCGCACTTTGCCACGCCGGGCGACTTCTGGAAATTCTTCTTCCCGTCGCTCACCGGCATGGTTGGCTTCTGGGCTACGCTCTCGCTCAACATCCCCGATTTCACGCGCTACGCCACCAGCCAGCGGGCGCAGCAGGTGGGCCAGGCGCTGGGCCTGCCCATTCCAATGACCTTGTTTTCATTTGTGGGCGTGGCCGTTACCTCGGCCACGCTCCTCATCTACGGCACCACCATCTGGGACCCCGTGGTGCTGGCTGGTCGCTTCGAGGGCCGCTGGCTCGTGACCGGGGCCATGCTGGCCGTGGCCCTGAGCACCCTGGCCACCAACATCGCGGCCAACATCGTGAGCCCCGCCAACGACTTTGCCAACCTCGCGCCGCAGCGCATCAGCTTCCGGGCCGGCGGCTATTTCACGGGCGTGGTGGGCCTGCTCATCTTCCCCTGGAAGCTCATCGCCGACCCCAGCGGCTTCATCTTTACGTGGCTCGTGGGCTACTCGGCGCTGCTGGGCCCCATCGGCGGCATTCTCATCACCGATTACTACCTGCTGCGTCGCCAGGAGTTGGTGCTGAACGACTTGTATCAGCCCGAGGGGCGCTACACCTACCGCCGCGGCTTCAACCCGGTGGCTATTGTGGCGCTGGTGCTGGGCATTGTGCCCTGCGTGCCAGGCTTCCTGGCGGCCATCGGGGTACTCGATAAAGTGGCCGTTTGGCCCTGGTTGCTGGAGGTGTATAATTACGCCTGGTTCGTAGGCTTTTTCGTGGCTAGCGGGGTGTATTGGGTACTGATGCGGGGGCGGGTACAAGATGGTGTGGCAGTGAGCTAGCTTTTTGTCAACTGCCAGCGGCCCCCAACCGACAGGTAAGGCTACCGTATCTTTAAGCTACTATGACGCCCATCAACGACATCTCGCAGCTCGACCTTACGCAGTCGTATACCTACGCCGATTACCTGAGTTGGCGCTTTACGGAGTACGTCGAGCTGATTAAAGGGAAGATTTTACGCAAAATGTCGGCTCCCACGTCGGAGCACCAGCAGCTTGCGTCGAATCTGCACGGTGTTATCTGGAATTACCTGCGACGCCAGCCCTGCCAGGTGTTTTCCGCGCCGTTCGATGTGCGGCTGCTACGCAGCACCGGCAACGGCGACGCCCAAATTCGCACCGTAGTGCAGCCCGATATCAGCGTCATCTGCGACCGCAATAAGATAGACAAGCGCGGCTGCCTGGGTGCCCCCGACTGGATTATCGAAATCGTATCGCCCAGCTCGCTGGTGCTCGATACGCGCACCAAGTTTGACCTCTACGCCGAAAACGGCGTGGGCGAGTATTGGATTGTATTTCCCGGCGAGCAAACCATCGTGGCCTACGCCCTCACGGCCGAGGGCCAATACGAGGCCATCGGCACTTACTCAGAGCCGGGTCCGATGGCCTCGCACACGCTGCCTGGGCTAGCGGTTGACTGGCTGGATATTTTTGAGGAGGTTAGGTGAATAGTCAATTCTCCATTGCCTAGTCGACAAGAATTATTTCGGGTTAAGCCCACGCTAGTATCGTTATTTGCAAATGTTAAATACGTTTAATGCCCTTGCTTTTCAGAAGTACAAGTAATTCAGCGCGAGTAGCAGGAGGCAGGACACCGGCTGTGTTCAGGAAATAAACTTCTTTTGAGGTGGGGGATGCTTGGCGCAATAAAATCCATCGGCCGGACTGTACGGCCGTTCTAGCAATGTTGGACCACAACACTACTTCCGAAAATTCTCCTTTCTGAGTGATTTCTTGGGCAGTCAAGTAGTAAGCTGCCCCGTTCCTTATGACACTATTTTTACGATAATTCTGCCGCAGGCTGTACCAGGTGCCTACCCAAATAAGCACCACTGCTCCGAACATTAGAATTGTAGCGCGAAAGTTCTGCCACGCTAGTGTGGCAATAGCTGCATTAGCAACCATTGCTACGATGACCAGTAGTAGGAAAATTGTAAATGCTGGAAGGCCAATGTAATAAAGCGGATACCTAGTTCGAAAGTCAGCAAAGCTCAACTTTCGATACTCAGCGTAAGTCAGCGGAGAGGCCGCAATACTTATTGGTTGCATAAATAGAGCTGAGTAAGCGTACCTGCATTTACGCCAACTCAAACTGCAAGCGCAGCAGATTGGCATAAAGCCCACCTTCACGCGCGCTAAGCTCCTCGTGGGTGCCAGCCTCCACGATGCGGCCGCCGTCGATGACGAGAATCTTGTCCACCTTGCGGATGGTGCTGAGGCGGTGGGCGATGATAAGGCTGGTGCGGTTCTGCATCAGCTCGTCGAGGGCACCCTGCACGAGCTTTTCGCTTTCGCTGTCGAGCGAGGAAGTAGCCTCGTCGAGGATGAGCACCGCCGGGTTTTTGAGGATGGCGCGGGCAATGGCCACGCGCTGCCGCTGCCCGCCCGAGAGCTTGATGCCACGGTCGCCGACCACCGTATCGAGGCTTTCGGGGAAGGCGCTGATGAACTGCCAGGCGTTGGCCCGGCGGGCCGCTTCGATGATTTCACCGTCGGTGGCGTCGGGCTTGCCGTAGGCGATGTTCTCGCGAATGGAGCCGCCGAAGAGCAGCGTTTCCTGCGGCACGATGCCGATGTGGCGGCGCAGACCGGTGAGGTCGTAGTCCTTGATGTCGTGGCCATCGACCAGGATGCGGCCGCCGCTGAGCGGGTAAAACTGCATCAGCAGGCCAGCGATGGTGCTTTTGCCCGCGCCGCTGGGGCCCACGAGGGCGATTTTCTCGCCCGCCGCAATGTGGAAGTCAATGTCTTGCAGCACCGCAATGTCGGGCCGGGTGGGGTAGCGGAAGGCCACGTGCTCGTAGCGAATGTCGCCGCGCACCTGGGCGGGCACCAGGCCCACGGCGGGCGCCAGGTGCGTAGGCTCGGGCGCTTCGTCCAAAATTTCAAGAATGCGCTCGCTAGCCCCCAGCGTGCTCTGCACCTTGCCGTAGAGCTCACCCAGTCCTGCCACCGAGGCGCCGATGTACACTGTGTAGAGCAGGAACGACACCAACTGGCCAATGTTGAGGTGGTTGGGGTCGTTTTCGGGCGTGTGCACCAGCGTGGCGCCGCGCCACAGCACCAGGATGATGCCACCAAACAGGCCGATAATGACGAACGACACGAAGGCGCCCCGGTAGAGGTTGCTTTGCAGCGCCGCCCGCACCACCTTGCGCAACGAGGTATTGTAGCGCCCGATTTCAAACTGCTCGTTGGTGAACGCCTTCACCGAATTGATGGCTTGTAGCGTCTCCTCCACAATGGTGTTGGTGTGGGCCAGCTCCTGCTGCACGGTCTTCGAGAGGGTACGGATTTTGCGGCCAAACAGGCCGGCTACCAGCACGATGGGCGGAAACGTAACCAGCATGAACACCGACAACTTCCACGACACAAACATGATGAAGGCTAGCCCCGCCAGCAGCGTAAACACCTGCCGAAACAGCTCGGCCAGCGTCAGCGAAAACGAGTCCTGAATCTGGGCCACGTCGGAGGTGATGCGCGAAGTGATGGCCCCCACGCGGTTTTGCTCAAAAAACGGGATGGGCAACTGCACAAACTTGGCGTAGAGCGCCTGCCGGATGTCGCGCACCGTAAACTCGCTCACCTGCGTGAAAAACCAGATGCGCCCAAACGAAAACGTGCCTTGCAGCACCGTCACTAAAAATAGCCCGAGCGCGATGTGGTTGATATCGAGCACTGCGCCACCGGGCAGCACAAACGGCTTGTCGGTGGCCGCATCCACGAGCTTACCGCCTATCCACGGAAACGACATGGTGCTGAGGCTGCTCAGCACCAGTAGCACCATGCCTACCGCAAACTTGCCCCGGTAGGGCAGCACGTAGCGGAAAATGCGCAGGCTGCGCTTGAGTGACTCCTTATTTACCTTCGGTTTGGGCAGGTCGGCGGTGGCGTCGCTGCCGCTGGTATTCAATCCACTTCGGGCCATAATGCAATCTGGCCGGCTAGGGGCCGGCCCACTTAATACAACTAGACGAACAAAGGCCGCGTGTGCTTTAGCAACGTTGCCTTAGCTGTATAATTTAAGGATACAGCCCGCCAGGCTTCTCTTACTTGACTTCTTTAATTCAGGCCCGGCGCATCTTTAGCCGAGCGGGGCACCTTGCGGTCAATTTCAAACTTGGTAACGCCTGCGTTGTCGAACGGCACGGGCACCTGCACCAGCACGGGCACCGGCACACCGCGCCGGGTGGCGGGCTGCCAGGCGGGCAAGGTTTGCACCACGCGCAGGGCCTCGGCGTTGCACTCGGGGGTGAGGCCCTTGGCAACTTTGGGGTTAATGAGCTTGCCATCGGTGCCCACCGTGGCTTGCACGATAACGTCGCCGGTCACGCGGGCCTGCTTGGCCTTCACCGGCACCTGCACGTTTTTGGTGAAAAACTCGCCCATCGCCTCCTCGCCGCCGGGAAAGGTGGGCGGGTGGTCGGGGCGATTTTCGGCGCCGCCGCCGGCTTGCAGCTGCATGTTGCCGGGCGTGAGCACGATGGGCGCCTTAGCTGGGGCAGGCTTGGTTTGGGCCAGCGCGGCCAGCGGAGCCGACAAGGCGAGCAGGAGAACAGAAAGACGCATAAGCTACTAAAAATGGGGACGCCCGGGCTAGCCCCGGCCGCTAGAAGGAACGAAGACTAGGACAATTGCGCGGCTGCTTCGGTTCGGTCGGCGGGGCGCGAAATCAAGAGTAGGCCCAGGTAGATGAGCGCCCCATTAAGAAGCAGGATTTCGAAGCCGAACTTGTAGCCGCCCAGCCACTCCACCGAGTGCGACACGATGAGGTAGGTGAGGGCCACGCCCGCCACGCAGGTGGGCAGCACCAGCCCGTCGCGCAGCCGCCGGGTAGTGAAAATGCCAAAGGCAAACAGCCCCAGCAGCGGCCCGTAGGTGAAGCCGGCCGCCTTGTACACGGCATCGATGAGGCTCTGCTCATTGAGCGCCCGGAAGATGAGAATGATGATAATCAGCACCACCGACCAGCCCAGGTGCGTGAGCTGGCGCAGCCGCGTTTGCCGGGCCTCGGGGTACTGTTGGATATTCAGAAAATCGACGCAAAACGACGTGGTGAGTGAAGTCAGCGCCGAGTCGGCCGAGGCGTAGGTGACGGCGATGATGCCCAGAATGAAGATGATGCCCGCCGCCAGCGAAAACTGCGTGGTGGCCAGGAACGGAAATACCTTGTCGGTATCGAGCGTGCCCTTGGCGTTGAGCAGCTGAGGCAGGTGGGCCAGGTCGAGGCCCTTGGCGGCGGCGTATTTGTAGAGCAGCACCCCTAGCGTGAGGAATAGAATATTGACGCTCACGATGACTGGCGTAAACCAAAACAGGTTTTTCTGGGCCTCGCCGAGGCTGCGGCAGCTCAGGTTTTTTTGCATCAGGTCCTGGTCGAGGCCGGTCATCACGATGGTGATGAACATGCCGGAGGCAAACTGCTTCCAGAAGAATTTATCGTCCCGAAAATTATCGAAGTACACCTGCGACATCGGGCTTTCGCGCACCGTGGTAATGAGCTGCTTGAAGGAGTAATTCAGCGCATCGGCCATAAAGTAGATGCTCAGTGCCACGCAGCTCAGCATGGCTAGCGTCTGGAAGGTATCGGTCCAGAGAATGGTCTTGAGCCCGCCCTTGAAGGTGTAGAGGTAGATGAAGAAGATGCTGACCATCACGGTGATGGAGAACGGCACGCCCATCGAGTCGAATACCGCCAGCTGCAATACGCCCGCCACTAGATACAGCCGCAGGGCCGAGCCCAGCGAGCGCGAAATCAGAAAAAACAGCGCTCCCGTTTTATAGCTCCAGTAGCCAAAGCGCTGCTCCAGGTAGGAGTAGATGCTGACTAGCCGCAGCCGGTAGTAGAGCGGCAGCAGCACCGTGCCAATGACCAGGTAGCCCGCCACAAAGCCCATTGCCACGGCCAGGTAGCTCCAGCTTTTGCCATACACGTTGCCCGGCACCGAAATGAAGGTGACGCCCGAGAGCGAGGTGCCAATCATGGCAAAGGCCACCATGTACCACGGCGCGTTGCGGTTGGCCACAAAAAAGCTCTCGCTCGTAGCCCCACGCGAGGTGAGCAGGGCAATGATGATGAGCACGACGAAGTAGCCCGCAACCAGGCTCAGAATAAGGGTAGGCGACATGCGGTGAACTGGTGAACTGGCGAAATGGTGCGTATGCGCTGCGGCGCAACCAGTACGCTCCTTCGGCAATCTGCAAAGTTACCCGCTCGTCGGCTCACTACTCGCTATTTTACCATTTGCTACTGCCTCATTCGCCAGTTCGCTAGCTCACCAGTGCACCTATTCCCACTCCGGCCAGCGCATGATTTCGCCCACGGCGGGGGCGTGCAGCGTGCCGCGCAGCAGCCCACCGGCCGCCACCTCGGTCAGCAGGCGCAGCGGCTCGGAGGCGGGCTCGTCGCTCAAGTCGAAGGTGCCGTGGTGCATGGGCACCACGTGGCCGGCGCGCAGCACGTTAGCCGCCTTAGCGGCCTCGTGGGGGTTTACGTGGCTCATGTGCATCATGAAGGGCGGCTTGTAGGCCCCGATGGGCATGAGCACAATGTCGATGGGGCCAAACGTTTGCTCTATCTGCTCGAAGTGGTCGCCGTAGCTCGTGTCGCCGGCAAAGTAGATAAGGCGGTCGTCGGTCTTAATCAAAAAGCTGCCCCAGAGCACTTCATTCAAATCGGTGAGGCCGCGGCGGTGCCAGTGGCTGGCCGGCAGGTAGTAGATTTCGAGCGGCGCATCGGGGCCCAGGTCGTACTGCTGCCACCAGCCGGCTTCCTGCACCGGTAGGGTAGGGGCCATGCCGCGCAGCAGGCTGGCCATGCCTAGCGAGGTCAATACTTTCGCCTGGGGGTTTTGCTGAGCCAGCAGCTTAATGGATTTTTCGTCGAGGTGGTCGCGGTGGCCGTGCGAGAGTAGCAGGTAGTCGATATTGCGCACCTCCTCGGGCCGGCAGGGCAGGGCGTGGCGGTGGCGCAGCCCCAGCGACGAAAACAGCACCGGGTCAAAGAGCAGGCTCACGCCCTTGACGCGCAGTAAAAAGCCCGCGTGCCCCAGCCACACCAGCATATCCTCGGTCGAGAAAAACGCCTCGGCGCAGGGCACCACGGCGGGCGCCCAGGCATCCTTTTTCTTCTCCTCCTTCTGCGGGTTGGCCGTGAGCTGCCAACGTAGCGCCGTGCCAAACGACGGCTCAAACAGCGCCTCACCGTTGCAAAATTCGGCGCCGATGAGCTTGTTGCCAGGGTAGCCGGGGCGAATGGTGCGCAGCGCCTCGTTGCGGCGGTAGTGAACGGAAGCAGGCATAAAGACAGACCAAAGCCGCGGCACGAAATGGCCGCAAACTTGTTGTATTACCAACAGGAACGGCCAAAGTTCGTAAGCTAGCCGGAACAACCTGGTTCATTTTCTTCAACACCTTTTTTCATGAGCGATAATCAGTTTTTGCCGGACCGCAACCGGTCCGTCGCCCATCAGCTCTCGGCCGAAGAGGCTGCGCGCATTCAGGCCCAGTTTTTTGCCCAGGTCTACGGCTGGATGGCCGCTGGCCTGGCTCTGACCGGCGGCGTGGCCATGTTTGCCGCCGGCACGCCCGCCATCATGGAGTTCGTGATTGGCACTCGCTTCGTCTTCATCGGCCTTCTCATTGCCGAGCTGGTGCTGGTAGGGTTTCTCTCAGCCCGCGTTTTTCAGTGGAGCCGGGGCCAGGCGCAGGCTGCTTTCATCAGTTACGCGCTGCTCAACGGCCTCACGCTGAGCGTTATTTTCCTGGTTTACACCCAGGACTCAATTGCCTCGACCTTCTTCACCACGGCTCTTATGTTTGGGGTGATGAGCGCCTTTGGCTATTTCACCAAGTCTGACCTCTCGGGCTGGGGCAAGCTGCTGAGCATGGCTGTCATTGGCCTTGTTATCGCTATGGTGGTCAATATGTTCTGGCATAACTCAGGGCTTGGCCTCATCACCTCGTTTATTGGGGTTATCCTCTTCACGGCCCTGGCCGCCTACGACACGCAGAAACTGAAGCAAATTGCTTTCCTGGGTGTGACGGAGGGCGAGGAAATGCACGATAAGGCCTCCATTCTGGGCGCCCTCACGCTGTACCTCGACTTCATTAATCTGTTCCTGTTCCTGCTACGCTTCTTTGGTCGCCGCCGCTAGGCTAGCCAACAGCCACTCAATCGCCAAAACGCCCCGTCCGAGATTTTCGGACGGGGCGTTTTGGTGTGTGCCCGGTCTATTACAGCCAGCGCTGGCTTAGATGCTCTGCCGGATTTCGTCTTTGAGGTGCTGCACCAACTCCGCAAATTCGGACCGGCCCTCGATACCGGGCTGCCAGGCCAGCCCCATCTGGGCCAGGTTGTATTGGTGCTTCGCGTTGATGGTGGCGCCCGGCAGGCACTGGCCAGCCGCGTCGCGCTCGGGGGCCAGCAGCCACAGCGTATCGGAGATGGCAGTGGTCGTGTTCAGGTCGTGCGATACGATGATGACCGTATTCAACTCGTGCAGCGCGGTTACTTCCACAATGATTTTCTTAACCTCGTCAATCATCGCGATATCGAGGCCTGAGAAGGGCTCATCCAGAATGATAAAGTGCTCGGAGCACAGCAATTGCTGGGCAATGGCCGCCCGCTGGCGCTGCCCGCCCGAGAGCATGGCCGGGTACTTGCGCTGGTGCGCGGCTAGCCCGAAGCGCTCCAGAAAGCCCTCGGCGCGGGCCCGGGCCTCGGCGGGCGGGTGCTTGCGGGCGGCGGCCACCAGCAGGTTATCAAGCAGGGTGCGGTGGTTGAAGAGGGGATAGCGCTGCTGCACAAAGCCCACGTCGCCGGTTTGCACGGGGCGCGCCGGGGTGCCCACCTCGATGGTGCCGGTGCTGGGCGGCAGCAGCCCCGCCAGCATGCGCGACAGCACCGACTTACCCATGCCCGAGCGGCCATAAAAGCCCACTACCTGCCCCTGCTGCATGCCCGGCCGCACCACGTTGCGCACTTGCAGGTTGATGTCGCGCAGCACCAGCTCGCCCTCGAACTGCCGCGACACGTTGCTGAGCGTCAGCAAGGGCTCTTCGTACGTAAACTCGGTCATTACTTGGCGGCGGTGAGGGTGGCGTAGGGAAAGAACGTGCGGCGCAGCCACTCAAACGCGTAGTCTTGCAGCGTGCCGGTGGTCAGGATGACGAGCTGAATGGCCACCACGCCATCTAAATGCAGATACCGATTTTGCTTGTAGAGCAAGAGCCCGATGCCGCCTTCCGATTGGTAGAGCGTTTCGACCAGCGTTATCATCGTCCAGATAATGGCGAAGTTCTGGCGCACTACTTCGAGCATGTCGGGCAGCTTACCCAGCACCACTACCTCCAAAAAGCTGCGCCACTCGCTCATGCCCAGCGTGCGGGCGTGGTCCAGCTCTTCCTGCGTAGTGTTGAGGATGACGCTCGTCATGCCCGTAACCAGGTACACCGTGGCGCCAAAAATGAGCACCGATAGCTTTACCTGGTGCCCCGAACTGAGCAGCAGCGCCATAAAAAACGTGAGCCCGGTGAGGGTGAGGTAGCGCATTTTGCTGGCCGCAAAGGCCAGCGGCCGAAAAAACGGCAGCGCCGTGAGGTAGGCAATCAGCAGGGCCAGCACCGTGGCAATGCCCAGCGCCACCAGCGCCGTAGTGAGGCTGGCCCATAGCTCCTGCACCAGGCCCTGCGTTTGCACCAGGTCCTTAAAAGAAGCCAGCACTTCGCCCAGCGTAGGAAATAATTGCAGCGGATACACCAGCCACAGCAGCAGCAGCGCGGCTACCTGCGCGGCCACCATCGGCAGCAATACCGACCGCCGCGGCTGGGCATTGGGCGTGAATAGCGTTTTCAGCATAGGGAGGGCAGTAAATCAAAAATAGAACGTCATGCTCATCTGGCGTCCGCTTGCCGAAGCATCCTGCTTGCATCATCAGGATAATGACCCTAGTGGCGCGGGCAAGATGCTTCGGCAAGCGGACGCCAGATGAGCATGACGTTCTGATGGTTGAGTGCAGTAAGTGCAAAGGCCGGGTTAGTTGCCCAGCACAATCTCAACGCGGCGGTTCTGGGCCTTGCCGGCGGGGGTGTTGTTGCTGGCCACCGGCTCGCTAGCCCCGTGGGCAAACACCTGGATGCGGCCGCTCGGGAACGAACTGGCGCTTTTGGCTTCCAGCCAGTGGCGCACGGCCATGGCGCGGTCTTCGCTCAGCTGCTGGTTTTTCTGGGGGTCGCCGGTGTTGTCGGTGTGGCCGTGCACGGCCACTTTGAGGTTGCCGGCCACCACGAGGTCGTCGAAAAGCTGGTTCAGCTCTTTTTGGGCAGCCGGAGTAAAGGTGCTCTGGCCGCTATTAAACTCGATGTTCCAGGCCCGCTGGCTCACATTGCGCCGAATCTCGTCGCCGGCCACAAACTTGGGTTTGTCGGCCGGGGCAATGTTCTTACCCTTGTACTGGGCCTGCATGGTACGCAGCAGGCTAAGGTCGAGCATGTCATTGAGGGGCACGTAAGTAGGTAGCTCCTTGGGGTAAAGCTTGCTCTGCACGTCGCCGAAGGCCTTGTACACCGAAGCGTAGATGTTGGTGCCCCCCTCGTTCAAGCCAAACAGCGCCAGGTTATCGCTGAAGTTGAAGGCCTTGCTGCCGCCCAGGCTCACCACATTGCCGTCGCGGTCGGCTTCCTCGGTGCCTTTGTAGTACTTCAGCCAGTAGCCGCCGTTCTTGTCCTTGTCGCCATACACGTCGGCCGAGATGTCGGCGCCGCGGGTCAGGGCCTCAGGGTGGCTTTTCACCTGGTCGCCGGCCAGGGCGAAGGCCGTCATCATGCCGGCCACTTCCTTCTGGTGGGCGTCGTACCAGCGCTTGGTCGTCACCATAATGTTGGGCATCTGATTCGAATACTCTTTGGTCGAAACGATGCTCACGAGGCCGCCTTTTTGCTTGGCGATGTTCACGTCGCCGGGCGTCCAGGTAGCTACGGCGTCGGCCACCACGTCTACTTTCACGCCGGTGTCCTTGCCATCCACCACCTTGCTGCGGCTCTCGGGCTTACCGGTGATGTACTTCTCGGCCGCTACCAAAAAGTCGCTGGCCGACATGAAGTTAACGGCCTGCGGGTCGTAGGTCGTCTCATCGGGATTCACCTTCAGGCCGTTGTCGGCGCACCACTTCAGGGCAATGTTCTGGTCGCCGTCGCGCAGGTAGCAGGCAATGGTTTTGCCGAGCGCCGCCTTGGGGTTGTCAATCCACTCCTTGGGGCCCATCAGCTTATCCTCGCCAAAGCTCTTGCCCACCGAGTACGGAATAATCTGGAGCTGCGTGCCGGCCTTCTTCAGCTCGTTCTGCACGGCTGAAAAGCCCGGCAGGCCGTCGCCCATGATGCTCACCACCAGGCCCGGCGTTTGCGGGTTATTCGCCAGGTCGAGGGCGTTTTTCACGAGGTCGGCCTGCATTTTCGACACGTCATCCTGCCGCACTATTTGCAGGTTGAGGCCGTTGGCGGCCATGGCCGAGCCCTGGGTCGAGCGCGGGCCGCCGTTGGCGAGCATGCCGGCTATCTGGCTGTTCCAGGCCATCACTTCCCAGGTTACGGGCGTGCCCTTGTCGGCGGGAGTGTTGGTGGGCAGCGTGGCCAGGGGCACCACGTTGGTCACGCCATCGGTGCCAGTCGAGGCTGGCAGCTCAATCGAGTTGAGTACGACCGACTCCGTCTCGGCTTTTTTAAATAATACGTTGCTGGACAGTAATTTGGTAATGCCAAAATACAGCCCGATTACTACCAGAAGGGCAATAACAATCTTACCGCGGGTGGTCATTCAGAAAATATTGGGAAGTGAAAATGTGCTAAAATTGGCCGCGTTGGCAAGCCGCAAGCACTGCCCAGCGGCCCCGGGCTACGGCGGGCGCCAGCCGCTTAGTCGAGCAGCTTGCCGTAGGCGTCGTCGGTAGCTTTGGCCGTTTGGGCGGTAGTGAGGCGCACGGGCGGCTGGTCCTGCATTAAGGCGTTGAAATCGCCCTTCTGGTAGCGGTCGAGCAGGCGCTGGCCTTTCTCGCTCATCACGCCGTTCTGAATGTCCATCTCCTTCACAAACTCCTGCGAGTAGCGCATGGCCTGCTTAATTTGGCCGAGCTGCTGAGCCATGTCCTGGGCCACGCGGTCGGTGGCGAGGTCGAAGAAGTACTTCTTGTCGGGGTCACCACGCAGGATATTCATGGCCGCACGCATACCCGAGCTGGTGCGCTTCACCAGCTCGTACTCATCCTTCAAAAGGTTGACTTTGAACTTGCTGCCGTCAATCTGGCGCAGGGCGGCCTTGAGAATCTGGCGCATTACCAGGCTCACGTTGGCTGTGGTGGTGGCCATCGGTTGCAGGCGCTTGTTGTAGTCTTCGAGCTGGGCGGCGCGGCTGGCATAGCTCTCGGCGCTGTCGCGCTCGCCCTGGCGCTGGGCAGCGTCGGCCAGGGCCAGGTACTCCTGCATCTGCTGGCGGTTGGCGTCCAGCTTGCGCTTCACGAGCTGGTGCGCGCCCTCGACGTGGCCTACTTCGGCCTCCATGTTACGGGCCTCCTTTTCGGTGTTCGAGATGTAGTCTTCCATGATGCCGATGGGGTCGGTGTTCACGAAAATGCCCGCCAGCGTCCGAAACGTGCGCTGCCCCAGGTACCACAGCCCCGCCTGAATCCGCTTGTTGGTACCCAGCAAAAACAGCACAAACAGCGCGCCCAGCCCGATGCCCAGCTTCACGCTATTGAACACGATGTCAATGAGGTAGGGCAGTATCTGGCCCCAGTAGTACACGCCCGCGCCAGCCAAAGCCGCCACGAAAATCCAGCCGGCTACTTTTTCGGGTTTTTGCCAGGCGGGCAGGTTGCCGTCGCGGCCAGGCGGCGGGCCAAGTAAAGGTGAGTCCATAGAAAGGGGTGAAAAGACGAATGCTATTTAGCGGCGGTGCCGGGCATCAGAAACGACTCGGCCGCGCGGTGGTGGGCTTGCAGCTCGGTGAGGGCGGCGGCCTGCGCGAGCTGGTAGCTAGCCAGGGCCGACTGCGTCTTCTGGCGCTCCTCGGCCAGCTTTTGCTGCGTTTCGACTAGCTGCTGCTGCTTGGCTTGCAGCTGTTGGCTAAGGTCGGCGAGGTCCTTGGCCAGCTTGCGCTCCTGGTCGGCTAGCTGCACCAGGGCACTGGGTGCGCCGCTGCCGGCTACCTCGCCCATCTTCTCCCGGTGGCGGGCCAGCACCTTGTCGCGGTCGGCCGCCAGGGCGTCCTCATACTGGTTGGCCGAGGAAAGCAGGCCGGGCACGGTGGCCCCGTTCACGGCCGAGAAAGCGTTGAAGGCCGTTTGGTAGAGCAAGGCACCGCTGAGGCCAGCGGCGGCGAGGCTTTTCACCATCTTCAGGTAGGCCGGAAAGTCCTTGCCATCGCCGGCCAGCAGCCCGGCAATATGGTCGAGGTGGCGCTGCTCGGCCTGCCCCACGGGCGGGGCCGCCGAAGTGGCGCCCGGCGTGGCAAACTGCTGCGGCTGGGCGGGCACGGTGGCCGGCTTGGCGCCTTCCTCAGGCTCCACAAAAAAGTCTTTGGCCGCTTTGGCCAAGCTATCAAACATTTCCATAGAATAACACTAAAGCAGAATGGTGAAAGGAAAGCCGAAAAATACGGTAGAAAGTAGCCTGATTAGTACCTGGTTAGGCCATTAAAGGCCATAGCTGGCCAAGAGGTACCGGGCCAAAGGTAAGGCGCTGGCGCAGCTAACAAAAGCCCCGGCCGCCTTAAAAAAATAGCCGGACGGCTAGAAAAGCAGTCCGGCTACTGGGGCAAGCGCGCGGCCGCCGGCCGCCTACTTGGCGGCGCTGGCCAGCCAGGCGGCGCGCTGCTCTTTTTGGGCGGCGGTGGCCGTCATTTTTTCCACGCTTTCCATGGGCTGCACCTGCACGTTGGTGTCCTCGGTGAGCACCACCTGCACGCTGCGCTCCACGCCGGCGCGGCTGCGCACCTTCACGGGCACGAGGTCGGCGGGGGTATGGCGGCGCATGATGCTTTCGAGGGTGGCCATGTTGTCGATTTTCTCGCCGTCGAGGGTCACAATCTGGTCGCCCCGGTCGATGCCGGCCTTGTAGAGGCCCGAGCCGATGGTGGTGTTGCGGTTCAGAATGCAGCGGCCCTCCTCGTCAAACTCGACCTGGCGGGGCAGGGCGGCGGCCAGCGCCTTCACCGGCACCACGGCCAGCCCCATCGTAGCCAGGTTTTCGCCAAAGCGCGGGGCCTCGTGCCCGTAGATGTAGCGCCGGAAAAACGAGCCCGCGAAGGCCGTATCCTTGGCCACGGTGCCCAGTACGCGCTGCAAGTCCTTCACGCTGTAAGCCTTAACGGGGGCCAGCGCCGGTGTCTGGGGCTTGCCAAACTCCTGCCACATGGCTTGCATGTACTTATCGAGCGAGGTGTGGTAGCGCTGGCGCAGCTGCAAGTCGAGCACCAGGGCCAGCCCCGCGCCCTGGATGTAGTACGAGAGGTACGTATTCGTACGGTTGGTGGGGTCGAGCGACACGGCCGCGTCCACGAAGGGCGCCTGCCGGCTCATCTCCACGGGCGAGGCGTAGCGGGCGCCCGGCGCGTTGAGGCGCGCGTTCACCCACGAGCTCACGCGCTCGAAGAACTGCTCGTCGTCGTAGAAGCCTGCCCGGCGCAGCACCAGCTCGCCGTAGTACTGCGTAAAGCCCTCGCCAAACCAGAGCGCATCGCTCATGTTGGTGCGCTGAAAGTCAAACGGCTCCAGGCCCTGCGCCCGAATGCGCTCGGTGTTGTAGGCGTGAAAAAACTCGTGCGACACGGTGCCCAGGTTGCGCAGGGCGCCCTCTTCGTGCAGCGGCTGCGACGAAGTGAGCGAGGTTGAGTTGCGGTGCTCCATGCCGTCGCCGGTAGCCTGGGGCAGGTAGTCGGCCAGGAAGGTGTAGCGGCCAAAGTCGAACTGCGGCAGCTCGCCGCCGTACACGCCGGCCGCCTCGCGCACCACCTTCTGGGTTTTCTTCACGAAGGCATCGACCTCGCTGGCGGGGCCGGCGTAGTAGGTAGCCATCTCGAAGTTGCGCCCGCCATCCTGCCAGGTGTGCAAAAACTGCTGCGACCCCAGCACCGTGGGGCTGTCCATGAAATACTGGAGGTTGGGCGCGGTAAAAGTCGTTTTGTCATCGCCCACGGCGCGCAGCTGGGTGGCCACTTTCCAGTTGGGCGGCAGCTCAAACTTCACTTCGGCCGGGCGGTTTTCCAGGCCATCGGCGTAGCAGAACACGGCCGGCATGTTGAGGTGCGCGTGCTGCTGGTCGATGCCGGCAAACGTGCCATCCGAGAGGTCGCCGTAGAGCGTGTAGTTGAACTGCACCGTGCCATCGGCCCCCGGCGTAACCTCCCAGGAGTAAGGGTCAACGCGATTAACGGCCAATAATTTACCCGCTGCATCGGTAGCTACGGCGTAGTACACGTTCTTCACAAACTCGTGCAGCGCGTAGCGTCCCGGCGAAGAGCGGGCCATGCGCACCACCAGCTTCTGGTCGGCCGGCAACCCCGCAAACGTGGCCGCGATGCGTGCCTCGTGGTGCACGGCATTGGGGAAGGAAACAGCGTAGCGCACGGCCGGGCCCGCGGCCAGCGGCTTGGCCGCCGGGCGGGGCGCCGGAGCTGGGGCTACGGCCACGGGCTGGTCGGGTTCCGGCGCGGGAGTTGCCGCGGCTGGCGCCTTCGCCACTATTGGGGCCGCTGCTTTGGGAGCCGCTGGAGCCGGTGCTTTGCGAACTACCGGCGCGGGCGCTTTTTGTGCTACCGGGGCCGCTGCTTTGGGGGCCGCCGGCACCGGTACTTTGCGCGCCGCCGGGGCCTGCGCCAGGGCTAGCCCCGGGCCCATCACGAGCGCCGTAATTGCTAATTTCCGCACGCGAAGAAGTTTTTTCATAAAAACCAGTTGAATAATGCTAAATTGTATTGATAATGGCGTCAGCCCACTTTTAGGCGATGCAAAGTAAATAGGAAACAAGCACTACAAGCGGTTTTTTTGGCCAATAATTGGCACTGAGGGCGGAGCGTCATTTAGGACTATACCGGCCACCGCTCCGCCAAAAAAATGCTGCTCCCAGCTGGCTTGCAGGCTCAGCGCCGCCAGCGCCTGCGGCCATGGTGGCAGCCGCCGCACCCGCAGCCCCACCGTGAGGCCAAAAAACCAGTACATGCTTTGTACCAGCCAGTGCCGCCAGCCGCCCCGGGCGGGCCGAAAATCGGCCGTGAGCCACGGGGCGCCCGGCCGCCGGGCGGCGTGCAGCCGGGCCAGCGCGCCGGGCAAGGCCGCCTCGGCAAAGCAGTCGAGCACGAAAAACGTGATGACCACGTCGAACTGCTCCTCAGGGCGCAGGCTGGCCTCGGTGCCCTGGCGCAGCTCCACGGCCGCGCCGGGCGGGGCGGGGTGCCGCCGCAGCCGCGCCCGGGTGCGCGCCAGCATCGCCGCCGATACCTCCACGTACAGCACCTGCGCGCCGGGGCGCTGCCGCCAAATCTCGGTCAGCACCCAGCCCGCGCCGCCGCCCAGCACCAGCACGCGCGGGCTGGGGCCAGCCGGCAGCCCGGCGGCCAGCGTGGCGCGCTGCGCCCGGCGCAGGGCTCCGCCGAATACCAGCCCCGCCAGCGCATCGTAGAAGCCAGCCACCGGGCCAAAGTCAGCGGCGGGTGGTGGGGGCGAGGCAGAGGCGGGAGCGGCAGAGGACGACATAAGGCAAAAAAGAAGGACGAAGTACCAGCTAAATGGCAACAGCAGCTCGCAAAAGCAGTTTTTTAGATTTTTTTTACGAGCCCAACTGCTTGAAAAACAATTTTTCGGCTTGCCGGCCACCTTGCCCAGCGCGAAAAAAGCAGTGTTACGCTTGGATGAAGCCAGCGCAGCCCGCTATCTTTGCATCATCAAACAGCAATCGCCAACCGGGCGGCCCTGCTGAATGAGCTTCGCTTGCGCTTGTGGCGAAATTGGTAGACGCGCTGTCTTCAGGCGGCAGTTCCGCAAGGTGTGAGAGTTCGAGTCTCTCCGAGCGCACGATTAGAATGCAAAAGGCCAGCCCCGCAACGGGCTGGCTTTTTTGTTGTTGGCCCGCGGCGGTGGGCGATAGCGACCTGGCGGGTGGCCAAGGCGGCGATAATTTCGTTCAACTTAGTTTTCCATTTTCTGCCTCCTATGTCTGCTCCCAGCGTGCCCCCGGGTTCTTCCACGCCTTCGCCGGCTAGCCCGGCTGCCCCCGCGGCCGGGCTGGCCGGGTTGCTCACGGCCGAGGCACTGGTGGGCGGCGGGCTATTCTTGCTGGCGTTTGGGCTGTTTTTCTATTTAACGCGGGTCGTCTTTGCCGAGCATTCGCAGGTGTTTGATAACTGGGGCTTTGCCCAGATGGACCGGCTGCGGGCGGCTCACCCTGGGCTGACGCCGTGGGTGTTCCGGCTCACGTACTTCGGCTCGGTCTGGTTTTTTGTGCCGGCCAGCCTGCTGCTGCCCTTGCTACTGCACTGGCGCGGCTACAGCCGCTACGCCGTGGAGCTGCTACTGGCGATGGCAGGCGGGGGCGCGCTCAATGAGCTGCTGAAGGCCTGGTTTCACCGCGACCGGCCCACCACGGCGCTTATTTATCAGTATGGCCTCAGCTTTCCGAGCGGCCACGCCATGCTGAGTATGGCCTTTTATGGCTGCCTGGCCTGGCTGGCGGTGCAGCACAGCCGGCGCTGGGGCTGGGCCACCCTGCTGGTACTGTGGGCGTTGCTGATTGGCCTTTCGCGCGTGTACCTGCACGTGCATTTCCCTACCGATGTGGTGGCGGGCTTTGCGGGCGGCACGGCGTGGCTGGTGCTGCTGCGCACGGGCATTCAGCTATTCTGGCGCGGCGAGCGCAAGCTTGAAGCAGTGGCGCAGGAAGAGGCGCTGGTGGAAAAGCAGGCAGCGCGCGGCCCGCGCTAGCGGGCCAGCAACACTTTGCGGGCCGGCGCCAGCGGCTGGCCACTGGCGTCCAGGGCTTGCAGGTAGTAGAGGCCGGGCGGCAGGGTGCTGACATCCAGTGACGTCGGCTGCTCGGTACTGCTGGTCAGGCGAAGCTGCTGCGCCACCTGCCCGGTAGCCGTGAGCAGCCGGATGGTTACTTCGGCCGACGTAGCGGGGTAGCTTACCCACAGCGTGTGCTGCGCCGGCTGCGGCCAGGCCAGCAGGCTAGCCGCCGCTGGCTGGCCGGCCACGGCTACCACCGGCGAGTAGGTGCTGCTACCATCCATGTCGAGCTGTTGCAGCCGGTAGTAAATGGTGGTTGGGGCCGCTGCCTCATCCTGAAAAGCATAGCTGGCGGCCTGCTGCCCGGTGCCCCGGCTAGCCACAAAGCCGATGGAGTAAAACGTGGTGTCGGGCGCCGCGCGGCGCTGCACCACAAAGCCCCGGCTGCCTACCTCCGAGGCCGTGCGCCAGGCCAGCGCTACCGGCCCCGAGGCTAGCCGCCGGGCCGTGAAAGCTGCCAGCACCACCGGCAGGGGCACGGGGAGCTGCGCAGTCAGCGTTACTTCAAAAGCTGAGGACTGGGCAAATATTAGCCGTAGCTGCTGGCGAGCCGCATCGTAGCGGTAGCTGCTGAGGCCGGCCCCAGCTACGGCGCCGGGGGCATTGGCCAAGTGTAGTACGAGCGTGGTAGCGCGGCTCACCGAGCCAGCATAGTGGGCCGGGTCAGTGAGTTGCCAGCTGATGGTGGCCCGGCGGCTAGCCCGCACCAGGGGCAGCGTATCGGCGTAGAGCACGGTGCCTTGCTGCATAAACAGCTGGGCAAAGGCCCCCGTGTTGTCGGCCGAGTAAAAGGTCAGCTGACCATCGGCGCGCACCACCTGGGGCAGCAGCCCGCTGGCATCGGCTTGCAGCAGCGTATCGGCCTGGGCAAAGGCCACATCGATAAAGGCGGGGCCGTGGCTGGCCAGTGCCGCCGTGGCCGGGCCGCTGGTGGTGCGCATGCGCGGCGCCGCCGCGGTGTAGGGGCAAAGCGCGGCCAGAAACTGCGTTTGCGCCGCGCCGCTTTTTTGCACCAGCAGCGTGGTATGGCTTTCGGCGGCGTTGTAGGTGGTTTCGTGGATATTGAGGGCCGTCGAGTAGGCCGTGGCGCCGCCCGTGGCCGTGACGTGCGCCAGCAGGCTGGCGCCATTTTTCTGCCAGGTGCCCGCGTGCGTGGCCAGGCTGTCGGTGAAGGTGCCGGTGCGGGCCGAGCCGCCCGCCAGCCCGTAGCCGTGCAGCTGCCAGGTGTAGGTGTGGGGCGCGGCGGCGCGCACATTATCAGCCAGCAAAAAATACTCGTTGCGCACAAACAGGGCCTTGCGCACGAAGCGGGTGCCCTGGTAGGTGGTGGCTACCTCGCCGTAGGTGAGCAGCGGCGTTTGCAGGGGCTGCTGCACGGTGCTCGTCACCGGGCTGGTCCCGCCCGCCGTGCCCAGGGCCGGCCCCGCGCCATCGACCAGCACGAGGTTATGATTGGTGGCCTGGCCCACCTCGGCGCGGCGGCCGTAGCTGAGGTAGCCGGGGCCGAGAGCCAGCTGCTGGCCGTGGGCGTGCAGCAAAAAGCTGCTGGCATCGCCCTGGCTGTGGCCGCCGCCAGCCGAGGCCAGCGTGCCCCGGCCGCTCAGGTGCAGATAGGTAGCCAGCGAGTCGCTGCCCGACCGGAAGACGAGGTTGCCGCTGCCCGGCAGCACCGTCAGGGGCGGGTAGGTGGGGGGCGTGGGGGCCAGGGCCGCGGCCAGGTAGGCGGCGCGCATGTCCACGGTCACGTCGCGCAGCTGGGCTGCGAGCGAGCGCAGGGGGCTGCCCGTGAGGCCGCTCAGGGCTAGCGGGCGCAGGTAGCGCGCCTGCCCCGTGAGCGCCAGCTCGGGCATGGCCATGTCCACGTAGGAGTCGGCGAGGGCGGGCAGGCGGCCGTCGGGCAGCATGATGGCCGTGAGCCAGTCGTAGAGCCGCGCGTACTTGGGGTCGTAGTAGGGGTTGCGAATCGAGCGCGTGCTGGCGCCGAACGTATAGGACTGCCGCCCATCAGGCAGGAAATTACCCAGGGCCCGAAAAAACGGCAAGCAGTTGAGCAGCGCGTACTTGCAGTAATAAGGCCCTTCGGCGTAGCCCGCCACCTGCGTCGAGTCGGACTGCCGCTGGGCATCGCGCCACAGCACGTTGTCGATGTGGTAGAGGCCGGCGCCGGCCCAGGTAGCGGGCTGCCGGGTGCGGTCGGGGCTGCTGGCTTCGTTCAGCACCACGGCGGCCATGCCCAGGGCGGCGGCCGTCATTAGGGTGTGGTTGTTCTTAACGGTGCCGTAAAAGCTAACCCCCAAAAACGGCGTGGTCGATTGCCGGTACAGGTTGCCGGCAAACTCCTGCAAGCGGGCCTGGCTGGCGGCCAGAGCTTCGGGAGTTTGGCCGGCGCCGCGCAGCAGGTCGTAGGCTATCAGGTAGTCAAGCAGCTCTTTCGAGCGCCACTGCCACTCGGTGTAGGTAGCGCCCGACCACGAGGCGAAGACTTCCACGTTGGGGTTCAGGGTTTCGAGCAGCGCCTGGGCATTGGCCAGCAGCGTGGTGCGGGCGGCGGCATCCAGGGGCGCCGGGCCGTGGGGAGCCGGCTGGCAATCGAGCAGCGCCACGAAAGCCGCGTTTTTGGCGAAGGTGGCCCGGCCGCGCCGCCCGTCGGCGGTGGCGTTGTCGCTGGGGGCCGCCCGCCGCGCGTCGGCGTACAGCCCCGCGTACAGCGCCTGGGTAGCGGGCGTAGCCAGGCTGGCGCGCACCCGGGGCAGGTCGCTGGCTTTCAGCAGGGTGCGAGGGTAGGAGGGGTCGGCGCCGGCGGGCGCCCAGGTGCCGGTTTGGGCCCGCAGGCTGCCCGCCAGCAGCAGGCAGGCTAGCAGCCAACTAAAAATGGGCCCCTTGTGCAGGTAGCCCATTAAGCAATCAGCAGAAAAAAGGAGTGGAAACCAAGCGCCGCCGACTGGCTGGCAAAAACCGCTGCCGAAGCAGAAATCAAGTAATGCACCTGCATAAGCAACCTAATTTTTTGGCGATTCCCAGCCGGCGGCCACGAGGGCCGCCGGTGGGCTCACCACTAGCATAACTAAAATGAACAACCTAAATAGCTCGGGTAGGATAAGGGATAGCTAACCAGATAAGCCGACTAACGATAGGGAGTAAACCACTTAAATAAACCGAGAGAAATAAGGTAGCAGTAATTGTACTTAACAAAAGTACATGCCTCTTTACGAAGTTGAGCAAAAAAAGGCTAATTACTTGAAAACTTACAAGTAGTTAGTTTTATTGTGCTTTTATAAGCAATAATACCGGCCGCCACTAGCTGGCGAGCCGGTATTATTTTTGTACTTTACAAATAAAAAGTTTAGCGCCGTGTTTATCCGCTGCGGGGGCTGGCAGCGGCGCTACAGCTTCACGGCCACGCGCAGGGCCAGCAGGCCCTTCACGCCTTGCAGCTCCTCCAACTCCAACTCCTCAATGCCGGGCTCCAGCAACTTGCGGTCTTGCAGGTAGTCGATGTATTCGAGGTATTCGGTAGCGTCGCGGGGCTGGGCATACACCAGCGCCAGCTGGCCCGGCTGGGTCAGGCGCTCGCCGGTGCCGAGCACGGTGGCCTTGTCGATGCGCTTCTTGATTATCTCGTAGCGAATGTTATAGGCGCCATCGACGTCGAACTGCCGCTCATCCTGCCGGAAGCGGATGCTCAGCGGCTGCGAATGAATGAGGATGAGCTGGGTGGTATCGAGCGGCACGGCTAGCTCGGCCTTGAGGGCGTGGGTGCGGCGCGTGATTTCGACCGTCACCAGCAACTGCCACAGGCGCAGGTTTTTGAGGAAAACCAGGTCAAACGGCTTGTCCTGCACCAGGCTGCCGCCCACGTAGATGTTGTGCTCCACGCCGTCGGTTTTCAGCCGCTGGAAGTAGTGCGGAAACATCTGCTGGGCCTTGGCCTCCTCCTCGTCGAGGTAGTCGCTGATGGTGTCGTTGATGCGCGTCACACTCTCCTCAAAGTCGCGGCGGCGGTGGTAGAGAATGCCTAGCCGGGGGTCAATCTGCTGCCAGTAGGCGGCGATGGTGGGGCGCAGCTCCACGTTGTTCTGGGCCAGGTACTCAAACAGCGGCTCCACCTCGGTGCGCAGCGAATCATAAATACTCACCTCGTCGCCGCTGATGATGCCCTGGCGCAGGCGGCGCAGGTTCTTGGTAACGTAGAACTTAAGCTCGTCCAGGATGGGCAGCTGCTGAAAATCGGACGCCTTTTTGAGCACCCGGTTGGCTAGCGTCAGGTGCTCGATGAGGTCGCCCTGCACGGCCTCGTTGCGGGCCACGCTGCTGCCCCGGATGTCGCAGGAGCCGTGCAGCGGGTACACGTCCTCAAACACGATGGCCTCCATCTCGGCCTGGCGGTTGCCGTCTTCCTGCCGGGCCAGCAGGCGGCGGGCGGCGTCGTTGAAGCGCCATTCCATGGTGGGGTGAATGGCCGTAAACTTCTCCTTGATAACCGCCTGAATGCGGGTTTCGAGGTCTTCGGCGTTGCGCTTCACGGCCACCGCAAACAGCGGCACAAACTGGTTAACCAGCTCCAGGTCAAACTCATCCAGGGTGTTGGCCTCGGGCGAGCCCAGCTCCAGCAGGCCCACCGTATCGGGGCCGTAGGGCAGCAGCGCCAGGATGGCCGACTGAATGCCCATGCGCAGCATCTGGGCGCGCAGCCCCTCGGGGATGCCTGCCTCGGTGGCCACGTCTTCGAGCACCAAGGGCTGGCGCTCGCTCAGCAGGCGCTCGTAGAGCTGGCGAAATTCGCTTTCGAGCAGGTGCTCGCCCTGCAAGTGCTTGGTGAGAAAGCTGTGGTTAATTTTGCGGCCAAAGTCCACGAAGGCCTTTTTGCGCTCGTCGTAGGCCGCGATGCCCACTTGCAGCGCCGGCCGGGCAAAGAGCACCCGCAGCTTTTCCTGAATCTGCTCCAAGCGGTCAGAGGCTTGCAGCACGTCGCGCTCCAGCAGGTCGTACTTCAGCTCGGAGAGAATTTCCTGGGTGGTCACGTCCACCAATTGCAAAAGCTGAAAGCCTTCGAGCACGAAGTGCTCGGGCGGCAGCAACTCGCGCCACAGGTCGAGGCGGTGGCGGTTGTGCAGCAGGTGCTGCACCTGCTCAAGCGTGAGTACGGGCTTATCACCTACCACTTTCACCTCCACAAACGTCGAGTCGAAGCTCAGGCCGTAGTGGCGGTAGAGGCCGATGCGGTAGTCGGGCACCGTGAAGATGAACGCGCCCTGGTCGGGGGCCTCGGCGCCGTATTCGCGCACCAGAATGAGCAGGTAGGCCAGCCGGGTTATCTGGTTTTCCAGGGTGGCCAAGTCCACGTTGAGCGGCTGCTTGATGGTGCGGTCCTTGCCCAGCAGCACCTCGGCAAAGCGCGTGGTGTGGTAAAAGCTGCGGCGCTGAAACGGGGCCACCGCCCCCAGGATGGACGTGGCCGTGGTGGCGGGCGCAAAAACGGCCGTCATGAGCGTGGCCACGGCCTCGCGGCAGTCGTCGAGCGCCTCAATGCCGGGCAGCTCACCCCGGCAGCAGGGCGTGTCCTGCACCTGTTGCAGCACGGCGTGGGCTAGGCGGGCCACGCCGGGGTTGGTATCGGTGGCCCGCGCCTGCCAGTAGGCGATGAGCGGCTCCAGGCTCAGGCGCACGGCGAAGGGGAAGCCCGCCGGCGGGCTAGCCACCGGCTCGGGCAGGGTGCCGGGGGGCGGGGCCAGCACCTCGGTGGCGGCCGGCGAAAGGAGGGGGGCAGAAAGAGGCATCGGATAAAGAATAACGGGCAGACCAGGAGCTAGCCAAGTATACGTAGCGCAGGTACGCCGCGGCTTGCCCGCCGCTGGGCAGAGCTAGTCACGCTTGGTGATGAGGAGGGGCACCGGTACTTTTACGCCGTTCAGCACGTTCGTTTCGGTGGCAGGAAAGAAGAGGTGAGTCTGCAAACCAGTCAGGATAAATCCCTTACTGGTATTTTCGTAGCAAGTAGTGCAGCCATCGGCCTCGTACTGGCCTCGTAGTACAATGTCGGTGAGCTTGTACACGTAGGTCTTCCGGGGTTTCACCGATTGGTCTGCAATGGTTAAAATATAATTATAAGCGTTGAGCTTACCCCCCGTAGTACTGGGGCTAAAGGGAACAGTATTACTGATAATAAGGGTGGTAGACGGGGTTAGCTTGGCCGCTCTCAGCCGGCGTACCCGGGCGCTGTCGGTAACCAGCCGTGACGCCCGGATGATGCTGACCGGTGCCGAAGGCGTGCCCTCGGGCTGGGCTGCCTGGGTAGCCGTGGCAGGCCGGGCTGGGGCGTAACGCTGCAAATACACGGTATCGAGCTCGGCCCGCGTAAAGCTGACGTTGACGGTATCGCCATCGACCTTGTTGTAGGCCAGCGTCAAATACAGCGAGTCAGCCTGCAAGTCGTCGCAGGTATTGGCATTGTTGGCGCAGCAGCCGGCTAGCCCGCCGAGCAGCGGCGCCAGCAGCGCAGAGCGAAAAAAAGTCTTCATAAAAGGCATAACGCAAAGCCCGGCCCCGGCAGTGCCCCAAGTGGCACAGCACCGGGGCCGGGCTGCAAAGGTGCGGCTGGCAGGCCGCACCGATTAGTTACTGTTTGCTGCTGCCGGGCAGCGTGGGGTTGTTTACCTGGCCGCCGGTCATCAGCAAGGGGCGCAGGCGCGTGGCGGCGGTGTCGAGCTGCGGCCGAATCTGGGCCAGGGCCTCGCGCAGGGCCAGCACGTCGGCCAGGCGCGGGGCATCGGTTTGCGAGTAGCCGTGGTACATGGCCACCTTCACGTTGGAAGTGCCCTTGCCGGTGTAGGTACCCAGCAGCTCGCCGTTGGCGTTCATCATCTGCACCTCGGCCTGAATATCAGTCTTGTACCATTCCAGCGGGGCGCCAAAGATGCTGGGTATCAAAAAGGTAACAACTTGGGCGGCTTGCAGGCTACGGCCGGTGCGGGTGGTTTTTACCTTGGTCACTACCAGGCGGGCGTAGCCGAAGGTGGCGGTGTCGGTGGGCTCCAGCACGTTGCGTTGCAGCTCGGCCTTAAACATGCGCAGCGGGTCTTCGGGCAGGGCGCCATCGTTCATGGCGAGCGGGCCGGGGTCGGCCGTGATTTCGAGCGGCGGCAGGCGGTTGGTGATAGTGGCCGTGGGCGTGGCCGAAAAAGTACCTTTCACCGATTTGCAGGCCCCGAGGCTAGCCAGCGCGAAAGTCGTCAGCCAAAGGGCGCGGCCAGTAGGATAAAAGAATTTCATAGGTGCAAAGCAAACAAGGTAGTGGCAGTTGAACTATGCCAAGACGCCGTTAGATATCAGGAAGGAAATCGCTGAAAATTAAAAAGTAAGAGCTAAGTTATAGAGCCGGACGCGCTTACCGCTAGAGCCCACCCGCTTTTTCTGCCAAGCGGCTAGCGGGCAATTTTGTTTGGCCAACTGAAAAATACTATTTCCACTGGCCGGGCTAGTGGTGGGCGGCCGGCGTAGGCTCGGGGGCCAGCAGGTCGGGCGGAGCCACGTAGTCGTCGATAAATTCGCCCTCCCAGCGCGCCACCACGGCCGAGGCCAGGCAGTTGCCGAGCACGTTGACGGCGGTGCGGGCCATGTCCATCAGCGCATCGATGCCCAGGATGATGAATACCGGCCACGGCGGCAGGTTGAACGAAGGCAGCGTGGCCAGCAGAATAACGAGCGAGGCGCGCGGCACCCCGGCCACGCCCTTGCTGGTGAGCATGAGCGTGAAAACCAGCAGCATCTGGTCTCCGAACGAGAGCGTGATGCCCGCCGCCTGCGCCACAAACACGGCGGCCAGCGACAGGTAGAGCGTGGTGCCGTCGAGGTTGAAGGAATAGCCCGTGGGCATGACGAAGGCCACGATGCGGCGTGGCACCCCGATGCTTTCCATCGCCTCCATGGCGCGGGGTAGGGCCGCCTCGCTGCTGGTGGTGGCAAAGGCGATGCTCACCGGCTCGGCCACGGCCGCCACGAAGCGCCGTAGCGGAATGCGCATGAGCACCGCTACCGGCAGCAGTATCAGCAGCACAAAGGCGATGAGCGCGCCGTAGAGCGTAAGTAGCAGTTGGAAGGCATTGAGCAGCGGCCCGAAGCCGAGCTTAGCCACAGTGTAGGCCATGGCCCCGCCCACGCCCAGCGGCGCGAAGTACATGACCACGTTGGTGAACTTGAACATCACCTCGGAGAGGCTCTCGCAGAAGGCGAGCATCACGCGGCGGGGCTTTTCGGGGGTGAGGGCCAGGCCGATGGCGAAGATGATGGCAAACACCACCACTTGCAGCACCTGCCCCTCGGCCACCGACTTGGCAATGTTTTCGGGGAAGATGTGCAGAATAATGTCGGCCACCGACTGCGGGGCCGCGGCGGCCAGCGCGTCACCTTTCTCGGCAATGGCGGTGTGCTTGATGCCCACGCCGGCCTTGGTAAAGTTGATGGCCGCCAGCCCGATAAACAGGGCAAACGTGGTAACTACCTCAAAGTAAATGAGGGCCTTGAGGCCCATGCGGCCCACCTGCTTAAGGTTGGCGTGGCCGGCAATGCCCACCACGAGCGTGGCAAAAACCAGCGGCGCGATAATCGTTTTGACCAAGCGCAAAAACGCGTCGCTCAGCACCTTCAGGTTCAGGGCCACGGCCGGGGCGTCGTGGCCCAACTCGATGCCGACGAGCATGGCCAGCACTATCCAGCCGGTGAGCGAGCGGCGCGGGGCCACGGCCCAGGCCAGGGCGCCCAGGGCCAGCCAGCGGGCGGCGGTGGCCACCGTAGCCAGGGTGTGGCCGGGGGCATCGTTAGGGTCGGTAGTAGCCGCAAGGCCTCCCAGTGCCTGGGTGTTTAGCGTAGCGAGTTGATGAATAGACCAGTACGTGAGCACGGCAGCCAGCACGGCCAACAGGCCAGCCAGCAAGGCAGAGCGGGAAAACTTCATGCACTAAATGAAAGCAAACTGAAAACAGGCATCAAAGTACGGCACGGCGCGCCGAAACCCGGCGGCCCGGCCAGCCTGGTTCCTGCTAAAAGGGCCCGCCTATGTGTAGTAGGCGGGCCCTCGGGCATGGGGAGCGGCTAGCCCCGCTAAGGCGTTTGGAGCAGGTAGCCGATGGTGAAATTAGCATCCCAGCCAAAAACAAATTGCTGGCAGCCAGTAGCTTCGGCCAAGGCTTTGTAGATGACCACGCCCGCCTTGGTTTTGGCGGCCTCTAGCTGGGCGTAGTCGCCGGGGGCGCGCAGCACCGTGTAGGGCTGCTTGCCCTGGCGGCTGGTTTTGGCCAGCTCAAACGGAATGCCGCCCAGGATGAAGCAGGTTTGGCGCTGGCTGGCTGGCACGGCGGCCGCCTTGGCGGCCACATCGGCCGCCACCGTGGCCTCGGGCACGTTTTGCTGGAAAAATTTGGAGCCGTAGGTGTTCACTACCACGGGTTTGCCTTGGCTGAGCCAGGCTACTTTGGTGTTGGCCGAGCCCATGTCTACCACAAAAGCCTTGTCGGCGAAGGGAGGGGGCAGCGCCGCCCGCAGGCCCAGTGCCCCTTCCTGCTCCGGGGTCACGACGTGTACCACGTAGTTCAGGCTCTTGAGCCGCTGGGTAATGCGCTGGGTAATAGGAGCAGTGGCCGCCCCCGAGCTAACCACGAAGTGAATGTCGCGCCCCCCCACGCCGTAGTCGAGCATCTTGCTGATGTAAGCCTTCAGCCCCTGCTGGATGTCGTCTTCGGTCGCCATGTTTTCGAGCACCAGGCTGTTGCCAAACTCGGCCTTCTCCAGCTTCCAGTTACGCTGCGCATCTACCCGGATAATGAAGGAGTTGAAGCCGCTGGCTCCCAGCTCAACTACGCCCTTGAGCTTGCCATTGACCGGGGCCGCCGGCACGTAGGCAAAGGCAGCTTCGGCGGCCGGCTGGCTGGCGGCGGGGCTAGCCACCGCCGGCGCTGGCGCGCTGGCGTCGCTGGCGGTCGGTGGGGCGCTGGCCACTTTCATGCGAATGATATCGCCCGAAGGAGTCACCACGTCGTCCTGGTTGAGTTGCACGCGCTCCCCCGTAGGCAGGGTCACGTAGCGGCTGCGGGCTTCCAACTGGCTGCCGTTGGGCAGCGTCACGTTCTCCTTTAAAACTTTGTAGGTAGAGCCGGTTTTTAGCACGAGCACGTCGTTTTGCACCGTGTACCAGTAGTTCTGGCCCCGGCGCGCCCCAGCCTGGGCCGAAGCGGTGTGCATTGGCCCCCAGCTAAGCAGGGCGCTTACTAGGACGGTAGCAAGTATGCGTAACTTCATAATACAATTTATAAAAAGAATGTGAATAATGGGAAGAAGGAAAATCCTCTAGAATGACCCGTTATGCAGGTGTTACTATGCTCAAAAGTAAATGCTAGATTTCGCTAATCAGAAAAAATTATATTTCCTGCCAGCCGGCTTACCACTTGACTAAGGGTAACAACGGCCGCACAAATAGCTTTGTCATTCTTGTCTGGTCGCCGCCGGCCGAAGCATTGCCCCCGACCGCTAGTTATGCCCACTACCTGGACCCTCACCCCGCACGAGCTGCCGCTGCGCTACCTCTGGAAAATCTCGCGCAATGCCTCGGCCACCAAAACCAACCTTGTGCTGCACGCCGCGCAGGCCGGGGCCAGCGGCCGGGGCGAAGCCGCGCCCAACGTGCGCTACGGCGAAACGCCCGAGCTGCTGCGCGCGCAGTTCGCCGACCTGCTGGCCCACGGCCTGGCCCAGGCCGACACTCTGCCCGACCTCACGGCGCTGCTGGCGGCCCGGCCCGTGGCCCACGCCCTGCGCTTTGCCCTGGAGGCGGCCCTCACGCACTGCCTGGCGGCGCGGGCCGGGCAGCCGGTGTGGCAGTGGCTGGGGGTGCCAGCGCCGGGCCCGCGGGTAGCCACGGCATTTTCGCTGCCCATTATGCCGCCGGGCGAGGTGGCGGGCTTCGTGGCCGAGCACCACGCCGACCGCTTTAAGCTGCTGAAAATAAAAGTGAGCCAGGAGAGCGGCCTCGACCTGCTGCGCGCCGTGGCAGCGGTGCTGCCCGACCGGCCGCTGCTGGTGGATGGCAACGAGGCCTGGCCCGATGCCGACAGCCTGCTGCGCTTCCTGGAGCAGGCCGCCGCCGTGCCCGGCCTGCGGCTGCACCTGCTGGAGCAGCCGCTGCCCGCCGCCTGCACCGCCGACTACCGCTACCTGCGCCCGCGCGCCGGGATGCCGCTGCTGGCCGACGAGTCGGTGACCGACGAGGCTGACTTCGAGAGTATTGCCCAGCAGTTTCACGGCATCAACGTGAAGCTGATGAAGGCCGGCGGCTACCAGCGCGGCATTGAGCTGCTGCGCCAAACGCGCGCCCACGGCCTACTGCCCATGCTGGGCTGCATGGTCGAAACGTCGCTCGGCATCGCGTCGGCGCTGCAACTGAGTGCCCTGGCCGACGTGCATGACCTCGACGGCAGCCTCATCGTGCGCGACGAACCCTTTGAGCTGGTGCGCGAAGAGGCCGGCGAATTGATTCTAACGACAGAAGGCGACCACCTCTAGCCGAAGTAGCCGCCTTCCTAGTCTCTAACAGTAGTAGCTCCGCGCCGGCGGCTACTTGATAGTTTTCATCTTGGTGTCAATGTCTTGCAGCTGCTTGTCAACGGCATCGGTGTTGGGCGCGTTGGGGTGCGTTTGTTGCAGCAGCGCCACCTTGCGGGTCAGCAGCTCTACTTTTTGCATCAGCAGCTGCTCGCGCTCATTGGGGGCGTCGGCGCTGATGGTGGTGGGAGCGGTGCCCACCTGCACGTACTTGTCGAACTTGGCCGTGCTGGCCACCGAGTTGTCGCCGCGCGCCGCCGCCGCGCTCTGCGGCGTGCCGAACACGATGCCACCCTCGGCATTGATGTAGTCGTTTTCGTGCAGGCTGGTAATCTTACCGCCCGGAAATTCGACAATGCCACTCTTGACGTTGATTTTGGTGCCGTTGGGCAGGCGCACGTTTTGGGCCAGGGGCGTAATCTGGGTGCCCAGGCGCTGCACTACTTCCCCGTTGCGAAACACGAACTGGGCGTTGCGATTGGGGCGAATGGGCATACCGCCCGACTGCGCGTGGCCCGTGTGGGCGGCCAGCGACAAGGACGCGCCCAGCAGCACGGTGGCAAAAAAAGGAGAGAAGCGCATAAGTAAGGTGTTGGAAAGAAAGGGTAAGCAGCCCCGCAAAGGGCTAGCGCCTTCTACGCAAGAAAAAAAAAATGGTAAAATCGCCGAACGATGTAGCTACATTCAATGTATGTACACTAAATTTGCAGCCGTAATCAGTAGTTAGCCGTGCGCCTCGAAGACGAAATCAAGCAAACTTCCTTCCAAAGTGAAGGCCAGAAGGCCTACCTGAACATTGTGTTCACGGCGGGCTGGCTCTCGCTGCGGCAGGCAGCGGCTTTCCGCCCGTTCGGGGTTACGCTGCCGCAATTTAACGTGCTGCGCATCTTGCGCGGCCAGCACCCCAAGCCCGCCACCGTGGCCATGCTCATCGAGCGGATGCTGGATAAGACCAGCAACGCCTCGCGCATCGTGGACAAGCTGGAGGAAAAAAAGCTGGTGACCCGCACTGTGTGCCCCGCCAACCGCCGCGCCGTGGACATCCGCATTACCGAAGCCGGGCTGGCCCTGCTGCGCCAGATAGACGAAAGCGGCATCGTCAATTTCAACCAAAACGAGCAAAACCAGCTCAGCGAAAGCGAGCTGGTTTTGCTTAACGAACTACTCGATAAAATTCGGGCATAAAAATTGGCTAACGCCCGTGGCTGGCCCAGCTTTTACTCTTTTTAAATTTTACACTCCCTTTTTTCTTCTTCAATCTCATGAAAAAGTTTTTGATGCCCGTGCTGCTCGGCGCTACCCTGCTGGCTGCTGCTCCTGCTTCCTTCGCCCGCGTAGCCCCCGCCGTGGCCACTGCCAAGGCGCCGGTAACTTATAAGCTGCAACCGCAGCTCAGCACCCTGGGCTGGGAGGGCAAAGCCGTAACGCACGGCCACAACGGCACCATGCAGTTCAGCAGCGGCGAACTGCAAGTGAACGGCAACCAAATCGTGGGTGGCATGGCCGTAGTGGACATGAAGTCGATGAAGGCTACCGACATCACGGATGCCGACAACCACGCCAAATTTGTGGGCCACATGAGCAGCGACGACTTCTTCGGCGTGGCTACCAACCCCACTTCGACCTTCAAAATCACCAGCATCAAGCCCCTCGCCGGCGCTAAGGACGGCGACAACGTGACCATCACGGGCGTGATGACCATCAAGGGCGTGGCCCAGACTATCAGCTTTCCGGCTAAGGCAGGTGTGAAGAATGGTGTGGCTGCCGTATCGGGCAAGGCTACCATCGACCGCACCAAGTTCGGCCTGAAGTACGGCTCGAAGTCGTTCTTCGACAGCATCGGCGACAAGGCCATCAACGACACGTTCGACCTGACCTTCAACGTTATTGCCAAGCAAGGCTAGCCGTAGGCGCCCCGGCGCTTAAGCTGATATCAAAAAAGGCCCCGCGCACTGCGGGGCCTTTTTTATTGGCTGGCTAGCGGACCACTAGACGAGGCTCAGGTCATATGTGAAAATACTAATAGAACGTCATGCTGAGCTTGCCGAAGCATCTCTACCGAATCGTTGAAATTAATAAACCAACGGCGCGACAGAGATGCTTCGGCAAGCTCAGCATGACGTTCTATTAGTATTCTCAGTAAAATCTAACCCCGTTCTTAGTTGCTGGTGCCGCCGGGGGTGGGCGAGGTAGCCGGCGGCAGGGCCGGGGCGGCGGGCGCTGTCGGCAGGGGCGCGGGTGTGGCGGCCGGGGCGGCGGCTACCGTGCGCAGCTCCAGGCGCAGGGGCGCCACGGAGGGCTCGCGCAGGCTAATGACGCCGTACACCGTTTCGCCGGGGCGGATGTTGCGGTTGGTGAGGTCGTACTTCTCCAAGTCGCGGCGGAAGTTGGCGTTGGCCAGCGAGGCGCCTAGCATGTTGCCGCCGGCGATGAACGGGCCGGTGGGGATAAACGTGCCGCCTGTGGTGGTGGTCTGGCCGTAGCCGGTGGTCGTGGTGGTGCCGCCCACCGTCACGTTGAGCAGCAGGTAGAGCAGGTAGATGAAGACGCCCTGCTTCATGTCCTGGGCCGCGATGGTGGACGATACTGGCAGCACGGGCCGGTCGCCGCTGTAGAGCACGGCATCGCGCGAGAAGTTGATGTCGGCAGCCGTGGAGTTGGTGACGCGCACGGCCACTACGTGGTAGCCATACTTCTGCTCTTTCTTGGCGTACTTCTTATTGCGGCCGCGCTGGCGCAGCGCATCGTACTGGTAGCCAAACTGAAGCGGATTTCCGACCGGCGACGACTGGTAGGTGGCGATGCGCTCGGGTTGGATGGGCGTGTACGACGACGCGCAGCCGCTGCCGAGCAAAGTGCAGGCCACGAGGCCAGCGGCAAGCGAACGAGTAAAAGCTTTTTGCATATGAAAATAAGATGAGCGCAGAAACAGCTTTCAAATATAGAGGCAAAAAAAAGCCAGCCTATCGCTAGGCTGGCTTTTCTTCAAACTATCCTGTTTTTTACAGGTGAATTACCTCGTCGTAGGCGGCGGCGGCCGCCTCCATAATGGCCTCGCTCATGGTGGGGTGGGGGTGCACCGACTTAATGATTTCGTGGCCGGTGGTTTCGAGCTTGCGGGCTACTACCACTTCAGCAATCATCTCGGTCACGTTGGCGCCAATCATGTGGGCGCCTAGCCACTCGCCGTATTTCTTGTCGAAGATGACTTTCACGAAGCCATCCTTCACGCCGGCGGCTGAGGCTTTGCCCGAGGCCGAGAACGGGAACTTGCCCACCCGCACGTCGTAACCCTTGGCCTTGGCTTCGGCCTCGGTGAGGCCCACGCTGGCAATTTCGGGCTGGGCGTAGGTGCAGCCGGGGATGTTCTGGTAGTTGAGCGGCTCGGGGTGGTGGCCCGCGATTTTCTCAACGCAGATGATACCCTCGGCCGAGGCCACGTGGGCCAGCGCCGGGCCGGGCACGATGTCGCCGATGGCGAAGATGCCGGGCACGTTGGTCTGGTAGAAATTATCGACCAGCACGCGGCCCTTCTCTACTTTAATGCCCAGCGCTTCGAGGCCCAGGTTTTCGAGGTTGGTTTGCACGCCCACGGCGCTGAGTACCACGTCGCAAGCAATTTGCTGCTCGCCCTTGGCGGTCTTAATAGACACGTTGCAGCCCGCGCCACTGGTGTCCACCTTGGTTACCTCGGCATTGGTGAGGATGTTGATGCCCAGCTTGCGGTAGGATTTCTCCATCTGGCGCGATACCTCTTCGTCCTCCACGGGCACGATGCGCGGCAGGTACTCCACGATGGTGACCTCGGTGCCCATGGCGCGGTAGAAGTAGGCAAACTCGACGCCGATGGCGCCCGAGCCCACTACTACCATGCTTTTAGGCAGGGTGTCGGGGGTCATGGCCTTGCGGTAGCCGATGATTTTTTTGTCGTCGATGGGCAGCGTGGGCAGCTGGCGGGCGCGGGCGCCGGTGGCCAGAATGATGCTCTTGGCCGCCACGGTTTCCTTGGTGCCGTCGGCCTTGGTTACTTCAACCTTGCCGGGGGCCAGCAGTTTGCCGGTGCCGTTGACAACCTCGATTTTATTCTTTTTGAACAGGAAGTTGATGCCCTTGCTCATGCCGTCGGCCACGCCCCGGCTGCGCTTGATAACGGCGTCGAAGTCGAAGCCAGCCTCCTTCACGGTCAGGCCGTAGTCCTGGGCGTGCTGGAGGTACTCGTACACCTGGGCGGTTTTGAGCAGGGCCTTGGTGGGGATGCAGCCCCAGTTGAGGCAGATGCCGCCGAGGCTTTCGCGCTCGATAACGCCCACCTTCAGCCCAAGCTGCGAGGCGCGAATAGCGGCTACGTAGCCGCCCGGTCCCGAGCCAATTACTACCAGGTCAAATTGCAATGCCATGAGGTTAACTTAAACGGAGGAATGAAATAGGAAAAGCCGCCAGCTAGGCCGGGGGCAGCAAAGATAACCCCGGGGCCGGGCTGGCGGTTCGGGATACTTTTTGGGGCGGCCCTTCCTTTTTAGCGTTACCATTCTTGCACTTTCCCGTAGAAGGGGCGATGCACCGGCAAACTGGCCGGCTGGCCCGTTTACCTTTTTATCTAATGAAGTCGTTCTCTACTGCTTACCTACCCGCTACGCTGGCGTTGCTAACCCTGGCCACCGGCTGCGCCACTACCACCGAAACCGACCGGCCCGTGGCTGGCTCGTCGGCCGCGGCCGTTACGCGCAGCGCGCCCACTACGGCGGCCGCAGCCCCGGCCGCTACCGACGTCACGACCCTGCCCACGCCCGACCCGGCCGCCCCCGCCGCTGCCGTAGCGCCCGACGAAACCCTGGATGCGCCCTCGGCGGAGGCGGCTACGGCCGTGGCCGACCCCAATGCGCTTTCGACTGCCGCCGCCGCTGCCGAGCGCGCCGCCGAGCGCAAGATGAGCGCCACCGATTACCGCTACCAGCTGGCCCGCGCCAACCTGGTGCTGCAAACCAAGCCCAAGGATGCCCGCGCCCACTTTGAGCGCGCCAAGGCTTATTCTAACCTCAAGAACTACAAGGAAGCCAAGCCCGACTACGCGGTGGCCCTGCGCACCATGCGCGGCAACCCCGACGTGTACTACAACAAAGGCGTGAATGAGCTGATGCTGAAGGAGTACAAGGCGGCATCCAACGACTTTAGCGGCGCCGTGAAGTTTCGGCCCGATGACAAGGAAGCCTATTTTGGCCGGGGCGTGGCCAAGATGCAGATGTACCAGTACAAGGCGGCCGTGTCGGACTTTACCCGCGCCATCACCCTCGACTCGCTCTACGCCGATGCCATCGAGTACCGCGGCATCAGCTACGCCAGCTTCGACCGTATGAAGGAGGCCCGCCAGGACCTCCAAAAAGCCGCCCGCCTCAACCCTGAGGCCGAAAAAAGCCTGCGCCGCTACGGCAAAGGCAGCAGCATGGTGCGTGGGGGCAATAAATAACTCCTGAGTCTACAAGTAAAAACGGCCGGCTACCCGCGAGGATAGCCGGCCGTTTCGCTTTAGTAGCCCGGCTTAGCTAGCCAGCAGCTGCAAGTGGCCCAAGTGGTGGCGGCCGTGCCAAGCGTAGAGGGCCAGCGTCTGGTCGAGGGTAGCCGTTTTTTGGTTGCCGGGGTGGTAGAAGGTGCGCTGCCACTGCGTATCGGTGAGGTGGTGCAGCAGTGCGAGCCAGCGGGTGTGCAGGCTGTCGAGCAGGGCCAGCGACACGGTGATGGGCGCGGCGGCCACGTCGGGCAGCTCGGCCCAGGCGGCCTCCTCGTAGGGCTTGATGGTGGGGTTGTCTTCGGTGAGGGCCAGCCGGAAGCGCACGTAGGCGTTCAGGTGCGAGTCGGCCACGTGGTGAATGACCTGGCGGCCGGTCCAGCCGCCGGGGCGGTAGGGCAGTTGCAGGCGCTCGCCGCCCACCTGCCGGGCCGCGGCCGTGAGCTGAGCCGGCAGCTCGGCCAGCTGCTGCAAGTAAACGGCGCGCTCGGCGGCCGTGAGCGGCGCGTTGGGCAGCTGCGGCGGGCCGATGGGAAAGCGAAGGTGGTCGTCGGGGGAAGTAGACATGGGCAATATAAAGATTCAAAATGACCGCCTAATTTAGGCCAGCCCCAGCCAGATGCCCAGCAGCACGCTGGCCGCGCCCAGCGCCAGCAGCAGGCCGTAGAGCGGGCCGGCAAAGCGTAGCCACTGGTCGTAGCGCACGCCGCAGGCGGCGAGCATGGCCATGAGTGCGCCGTTGGTGGGCGTGAGCAGGTCGGTCATGCCGGCGCTGTACTGGTAGGCCAACACCGTTACCTGCCGGGGCAGGCTGATGAGGTCGGAGAGGGGCACGAAGAGCGGCATGGTGAGCACCGCCTGGCCGCTCACGCTGGGCACGGGCAAGTGCAGGGCGGTGTGCACGCCCATCATGCCGAGGGCGGCCAGCGCCACGGGCAGGTGGGCCAGCGGCGTGGCCAGCCCCTGCACAATGGTATCGACGATGTGCCCCTGCTCGAGCACCACGAAAATGGCCCGCGCAAAACCGATGAGGATGGCCGAAAAGGCAATGTCGCGGAAGCCCGCCACGAAGCCCTCGGCCGTGCCGGTGAGGCCCAGCCCGCCCACCAGGCCCGCCCCCACGCCCAGGATGAAAAACAGGGCCGTCATCTGGTCGAAGTCCCAGCCCAGGCTCACCACGCCGTAGGTGAAGGCCGAGAAGGTAAGGAGCAGCAGCAGCAGCACCAGGCCGTGGCGGCCGGTGCTGGCCGTGGCCGCCTCCTGGCTGGGGGCGCTGAGGTCGGGCGCGGTGCGGTGGCGCGCGGCATGGCGCACGGTGCCCACTATCCAGATGAGCAGCGCCACGGCCAGAAACACCAGCCGGTAGCCCGCTGCCGACAGCAGCGGTAGCTGCGCCAGCTTCTGGGCAATGCCCACTTGGAAGGGATTAATCGGGCTAAAAGCTGCCCCCACGATGGCCGTGCCCAGGCTGGCCGCCACCGCCGTAATGGTGGGGTAGCCCAGCCGCCGCACCAACACCAGTAGCACCGGCACGAGGGCAATAACTTCCTCGCCCATATTCTCCAACACGCCCAGCGTGGCAAACAACAGGCTGATAATGGGTAATATGGCCACCTCACGCCCCTGCGCGTGGCGCAGCAGCCAATCGACGCCGTAACGCAGCGCGCCCGTCTGGTCGACGACCGTGAAGGCCCCGCCGGCCAGAAACAGGAAGAACACTACCGCGCCCGCATCGGCCAGGCCCTTGGGGATGGCCACGGCCACTTGCAGCGGGCTCACGGGCGTGCTGGGCACGCGGTGGTAGGAGCCGGGCACCACCACCTCGTTGCCGGTAGCGGCATTGGGGCGGCGGGCAAACTGGCCGGCGGGCAGCACGTAGCTGAGTGCCGCGGCCAGGATAATAAACAGAGTGAGCAGCACCAGCGGGTGCGGAAAGCGAATCGACTTCATGCCGCAAAGTTGGGGCGCCCCGGCCGAGCGCGGTCCCTAAGCAGGCCCTGGCCGTTGGCTGGGGTATCCTTTCGGCCGTATCTTCGGGATAGCCTTATGACGATTGCCGCCTTCAAAAACCTGCACCAGCGCCTCCAGGCCGAGCACCTGGCCCGGCACGGCCACCCCCTGGCCGAGCGCACGGAGGATGGCTGCGAGCTGCGCCTGTTTGCCCTCGAAAAGTTCTACGCCGAGGTGTGGCGCAGCCGCGGCGAAGAAGCCATCCTGTTCATCCACGTCTTCGACCGGCCCAGCGGGCTGGGCGATTACCTGCCCCTCATTTCGCTGGGTAATTACCAGTAAGCAGCCCGCGCGGGCTACTCCTCAAAACGGTCCACATCGGTGAGCTGGCCCTTGCGCCGCATGATTTGCAGGTCGAGAAACGTGAGGGTAAACGGCTCCTTGGCGTAGCGGGCGGGCTCGTTGAGCGAATTGACGGGCGTGGCGTCGTCGGTTTCGTACTCGTTGGCCACCAGCTCCACGATGTTGCCGCCCACGCTCCGCACCTTGAGCAGCGAATACCGGCCGCTGCTGTCCGAGCGCACGGTGTAGAGGTCGCCGGCGTGGGGGGTGGCAAGCAGCGCCTCATCGGTGTGCGCATCCCGAATGCTGTGCAGGTAGCCGTAGAGGCCCAGCGCCGCAATGAGCATCAGCCCCGCCCAGGTCCAATAGGGCGCGCGGGTTTGCTTTTTGATAGCGCGCACGGCCGGGGCCAGGTCGGGGGCTAGTTCCTTTTCGGTCCAGGAATGATGGCAGTTCTGGCACTGCGTCACGGCTATTTTCTCATAAGGAAAAAGCGGCACCCAATAAACGTGCGCGTAACGGCTGACGAGGCCCACCTGAAGCGCCTCGGGCGCGCGGCAGGCGGGGCAGGGGGCGCCCACCAGCGGCCGGGTGGCGTAGTGCTTGCCAGTAGTACCGTAAAAAATCATGGGCGGAAAGAGAAAGGACTAACAATCAAGGTCAAACCTAGCCAGCAGGAGCGAAAAAACAACCAACTCCCCAAACATAGCGCCCGCGAGCAGTGCCAAGAGCGGCATCGTTATGAGCGAGCCCAAGGCATCTGCCACTGAATCAGGCCACGCAGTACCCTTGGCCCAGGTCGGAAAGCAGGCTTGATTTAATCGCCGTAAAGTCAGGCTATAGGTTAGGCAATGGGTTAGTAATTAAGATTGTATAAGATGGTTGCTGGATGAGCGGAAGTCCCACCAGTGCAGAAATCAGGTTCGCCAGCCTGGCCCTGCCGGCTACTTTCGGCGCATGAAAATCCGTGCCCTGGCGGCTTACCTGCACGAGCGGTTTCCGCTGGTCAACATGGCGCTGTTCGTCGTGCTGTTTCTCACGGTGCGGGCCGTGGCCACGCTGGCCTGCGCCACCAATCGCTGCGACCCCCGGCCCGACGGGTTGGCCCTGGCCAGCCTCGGCGCACTGGCTACCGTGGCGTTTTTCTTCCGCCTGCGGGTGTTCGACGAAGAAAAAGACTTCGCCCAGGACCTGCAAAACCACCCCGGCCGCGTGCTGCAAACCGGGCGCGTGACCCTGGCCCAGCTGCGCCGCCTGGCCTGGGCCGGCGCGGTGCTGGAGGCCGGCTGGTCGGCCCTGCGCGGGCCCGAGGTGCTGCTGCTCTGGGCCGGGGCGCTGGCCTACAGCCTAGCCATGCGCGCCGAGTTTGGGGTGGGCCGCTGGCTGCGCGGCCGTCTGGTGCTCTACGCCCTTTCGCACATGCTAATAATGCCGCTGATAATGACTTGGTTGTTTGCGAGTTATTCGGATTTAATAGCTGGCTCTGTTCACTTAATCCTGCTGTTGCTGCTGAGCCTGTTGGGTGGCTTCAGCTTCGAGCTGGCGCGCAAGCTGCACGCCCCGGCGGCCGAGCGGCCGGGCGTCGATTCCTACTCGCAGGCGCTGGGCTACGGGCCCGCGCTGGCCCTCACGGTGGCGGTGCTGCTGGCGGGCGGGGCCGTGCAGGCCGGGCTGCTGCGCCTGCTGCACGGCCGGGTGGGCGCCTACGCCGTGCTGGCCCTGGTGCTGGCGGCGGGGCTGGCCCTGTATGCCGCCGCGGCCCGCCGCCCCCACGAACCGCGCCTGCGGCAGGCCGAAAAAGTAGTCTCGCTGATGATGCTCACCTCTTACCTGGCCATTCTGGCCGAAGTATATGGCCTTGGAAGCTAATGGTTTATTTGTGCCCGCTGGCCAGGCCATGCCCGCCCGGGCCGCCGCCCGCTACGGTGGCAAGGCGGCGGGCCTGCTGCGCCTGCGCAGCCTGGGCTTGCCGGTGCCCGAGTTTGTGGTGCTGCCCACGGGCCTGTTTGCGCCGCGGCTGGCGGGCCTGCCCACCACGCCCGCGGGCCTGGCCGTGCGCCGCGCCCGGCTAGCTGCGTTCGAACTGCCCGCGCCCACCCGGGCCGCACTGCAAGCCGTGCTGGCCGGCTGGAATTTCCCGGTGCAGCCGGTGGCCGTGCGCTCCTCGGTGGCCGACGAAGATGGCGCCGCTGCCTTCCCCGGCATGATGGATACCGTGCTGAACGTCAGCGACTGGCCCGGCCTGCTGGCGGCCGTGGCGCAGGTGGCCGCCAGCGCCTACGGCGAGCGGGCGCTGGCCTACCGCCGGCAACTGGGCCTGCCGCTGGCGGCGCAGCCGGCCGTGGTGGTGCAGCGGCAGGTGGCGGCGCGGGCGGCGGGCGTGCTGTTCAGCACCTTCCCCGAGTATCCGCAGGAGGTGGCCATTCACGCCGTGGCCGGGCTGGGGGAGGGCCTGGTGAATGGCCAGCGCGCGCCGGAAGAGTATTATCTAAGCAAAAGCGATGGCCGACTGGTGCATCGTGCCGATGCGCCGGCCGAAGCGTTGGCATCAGCTACGCAATCAGGAGCGGATGCTTTTCAGGCTAGTCATGCGCTTGTTGAGCAAGGGGCTGTTGCGACCAAAGCTTCAGTGGAAGTAGCCCAGCCAGTGGCTGCTGAGTCGTTGTTAAGCCCGGCGGCGCTCCGCGAATTATACCATTTCAGCCAGACGCTCGAAACGGAACTTGGCCAGCCCCAGGACATTGAGTTTGCCCAGGAGGAGGCCGGTGAAATCTGGCTCGTGCAAACGCGCCCGCTCACTCAGCCGGTGCCCGAGGTAGTAGTTTACGACAACGCCAACATCCAGGAAAGCTACTGCGGGGTCACTACGCCGCTCACTTTCAGCTTCGCGCAACGCGCCTACGCCACGGTGTACCGCCAAACCATGCGGGCGCTGGGGCTGCCCGCCGCCACCATCGCCGCCCACGAGCCGGTGGTGACCAGCCTGCTGGCCTTGCAGCAGGGCCGTATTTATTACAATTTGAACAACTGGTACTGCGGCTTGCAGCTACTGCCCAATTTTCGCCAGCGCAAGGCCGACATGGAACGCATGATGGGCGTGCTCGAACCCGTCGAGTTTGTGCGCGACCAGCACAAAACGCTGGCCCAGCGCCTGCGGCTGTTGCCACGCCTGTCCCTCACCCTGGGCCGGCTGCGGTGGGCCTTCCGGCAACTGCCGAGCCGGGCGGCGGCCTTCCAGCGCCGCTTCGAGCAGGAGTACCAGCGCTTCTACCGGCTGCCACTGGCTAGCCTTGGTCCGACCGCGCTGCTGGCCGAGTTGGCCCACCTCGACGCGGCGCTGCTCGACCGCTGGACTACGCCCATTCTCAACGACTTCCGGGTGATGATGACCAACGGCACGGCCGCGCGCCACCTATTGCGCGCCGGCCTGCCCGACCCCGAGGAGTGGCTGAGCCGCTACCTCTCGGGCAGTCCTGCCACCGAGGCCCCGTTGGCCAGCCTGCTGCCGGCCCTGGCCCTGCACGAGCTGGCCGAAGTAGCCCGCCGCGATTTTGCCCAGTTGCTGCCGCTGCTGCAAGCCCCCGGCGCCACCACCCCCGCCAAGGTGGCGCGGCTAGCCCCCGGCTTTTACCAGCAAGTGCAGGCCTACATTGCCCGCTACGGCGACCGCACCATTGGCGAGCTCAAGCTCGAAACCGAAACTATGCGCACCAATGAGCTGCTGTTTTATAAGTACTTACAAAGCTATTTAAGCTCCGATGTTGTCTTGGTGGCCAGCGCGCCAGTGGGCTCACTAGCCACCCAGGCCACTGCCGAGCTGGCCGCGCGGCTGGCCAGCGGCAGGCATGCCCGGGCCCGCCGCGTGTGGGCCAGCCTGGCCGAGTTGCGCGCCGCCGTGGCCCGCCGCGAGGCCCTGCGGCTGGAGCGCACGCGCCTGTTCGGCATGTACCGGGCGACTTACCGCGCGCTGGGCCAGCGCCTGGCCGAGGCCGGTACGCTGGCCGCGCCGCTCGATGTCTTTTACCTCACGGAGGCCGAAATTAAGGCGGCCGTGCGGCAGGGTGGCGCACACTGGGCTAGCCTGGTAGCCAGCCGCCAGGCCGAGTTCGAGGCCTACCGGCTGGCGCCGGCGCCGGCGGGGCGGCTGGGCAGCCCGGCCCGGCCGGCGGCCCCCGCCGCGCTGCCCAGCGGCGCGCTGGGCGGCACCGGCTGCTACCCCGGCGAGGTGCGCGGCGAGGTCGTCGTCATCACCGACCCCGCCCAGGCTGATGTCAGCGCCGTGCACGGCCACATTGTGGCCGCCCTGCGCACCGACCCCGGCTGGGCGGCCCTGTTTCCGGGGTGCCGGGCGGTACTCATCGAGCGTGGCTCAGCGCTGTCGCACAGCGTGATACTGCTGCGGGAGCTGGGTATTCCTACAATCATCAACATTCCCGGCCTCACGCAGCGCCTGCGCACCGGCCAACTCGTGCGGGTGGATGGCCGCACCGGCGAAATTGAGGTTCTGTGAAAAAGCTAGGTCGGATTTCGGGTAAGAATTTTTCTTAAAAAGAATGGTCATGCTGACGAAGGAAGCATCTCGCCCGCATCGTTGAGCGACCTAAACGAAGCGGTATAGATGCTTCGACAAGCTTAGCATGACTGTTCTTCTAAAGGTGTACTACATTTCAACTCACAACTCGGAAAATGCTGCACCGCCAGCCCTACACCGGCCAGCTACCCGCTGGTTTTGCCGCGCTGAGCGCCGGCCCCTACGCCGGCCGGCCCTACGCGCCGGCCGATGAGCCGCCCGCCGCGCAGCTCTGCGAGCTGCTGGCAGCCTCGCACGACATCGTTTTTTACACCGACCACCGCACGCTGCGGCTGGCCGGCCTCTTCCCGAAGGCGGCGGGCGACGTGGCTTATTTTGGATTTTGGGAAACGCTGAATGATGCGGCGCTCAATCAGCTAGCCTTCGACCAGCTGCGGGCCGAGGCGCGGGCGCGGGGCTTTGGCCGGGTGCAGGGGCCGCTGCATTTCAGCACCTATTTTCGGTACCGGCTGCGGCTGGGCGCGGTGCCCTCGTGGGGGCAGTTCGACCGCGAGCCGGTGAACCCGCCGTACTACCCGCAGCTGCTGGCTGCGGCGGGTTTTGGGCCGGCGCTGACTTTCGAAAGCCGCCGGCTGCGCGCCGAAACCGTGCCCGCCGTGTACCGCCAGCAAGCCGCCGCCCTCAGCCAGCTCGATAGCCTGCCGTTTGATTTTATTCAGTTGAATAGCAAGGTGTGGCAGGCAATGGAAGAGGAGATTTTTGCATTGATTCAGCAGGTTTTCGGCCAAAACCCGGCGTACCGCGCCGTGAGCCGCGCGCAGTTTAGGCTGCTTTATAATGCGGAGTACGCGGCGGGGCTGTGCCCGCACTCGTCGGTGCTGTTTCGGCACCGGGCCAGTGGGCGGCTGGCGGCTCTGAGTTTGTGCCAGCCCAATTACCAGCCGCTAGCCCTGCCGCCCGGCGCGGCCCCCCATTTTGAGCGCGACTACCCCCGGCTGCCCGCGCCCCGCACGCTGCTCGCCAAAACAGTGGGCGTGCACCCCGATTTTCGGGGCCAGGGCGTGCAGGCGCTGCTGGCCGCCTACGCCATGCGCAGCTTTCTGGCGCACTACGAAGACGTAATTTTCTGCCTCATGCGGGCCGATAACCGCTCGCTCCGCTTCACCGACGGGCTGCCGGCCGAAGTGGCCGAATATGCTTTGTTTGAGCGGGAAGCGTAGAAATTAATTAAATAAGGGGTGCCGCGCAATGGCTTGCCCGCGGCGGAGTAAATAGGCGTGGTAAATACTCGGCACGTCGTGCGCCCAGCGGCGTAATAACAAAATAATACCGATAATTTCCAGCCGCGTGAGTAGCCCCAGGTAGAAGCAGAGCGTGAATAAAACGGTGGAATTACCCGTGAGTAATAATTGAAATAAGGTGACGAATAAAACAAGCGCCCATACTTTGGAAGACAGGGCGTGCGTGGCTACTTCTCTGCGAAATTTTAATAAGCAGAATAAATAAGCCGCGCCTTCGACACTCACCAGAATAATTATTTTAACAGCGTTGTGCAGGAAAAATGCCGGCCACCTACTGAATACTGCCAGGGCTACGAGCAGGAAAAATAATTGGTCGACCAGCGAGTCCAGCCGGCGTAATTTCTGGGTGGCGACGTGCAAGCGGCGGGCAATTATACCATCAAAAATGTCGGATAAAAGGCCCAGACTAAATAAAATAGCGGTAATTGCCGCATAATAATTACTGTCGAAAAAACTCAGGGCCAGAATTAATATTCCGCTGCAAAGCCGGAAGTAAATGAGCACGATGGGCAGGTTTTTCATGCGGCTAGCCCGTCAAAAAAGCTGTCCACTACGCCGGGGAAAAAGCCGTAGGGGCTAAGCGTATGGGCCATTGCGTACATGCCCAGGCGGTGCAGCCCAAATTCGAGGCTGGCCAGGCGGCAGCCCTCGGCGAAGGCCGCCCGGTCGGCATACTGACCAGTGAACTCGTGCAGGGCCCGGCGGTAAAATTCGAGGTAGACCGGGCGCAGGTGGTAGCGGGTGGGCGTGAGCACGAAGCTTAGCAACTCCACTACGTCGTACTGCGGCAGGTGCCAGGTGGCCAGCTCCCAGTCGTAGGCCACGAAGCGCAGGCTGCCAGCAGGCGCGCGCCGGAAGCAGGTGTTGCGCGGGTTCAGGTCATTATGCACGAGGGTTTTGGGCAGCGTGGCCAGCGTGGTCCAGTCGGCTGCTGCCTGGCCCAGCAGGGCGCGCAGTTGCCGGACGCGGGCGGGCGAGTAGAGGCCGGGCAGGCGGGTGGCGGCGTGGGTTAGCAGCGCTTCCCAGAGGGGCAGCAGCTCGGGCCAGGTGGCGGGCGCGGCCTCGGGCGGGGTGGGGCCGCCGAGGTGGCGGGCGTGGTGGGCAGCCAGCTGCGAGAGGGCAGCGCGCAGGTGGGCATCGGTCCAGGCGGCGGGCGTGGGGGCCGAGTTGAGTAGTTCGTGGTGGCTCAGGTCTTCGAGCAGCACCAGGTAGCTTTCGGCGAGCTCGTCGGCGTGGGTGGCCCAGATGGTGGGCAGTAGCGGCGCCGGCCCGGCGCCGGCCGGGGGCGCGGCATACAAGGCTAGCTCGCGGCGGTGCGTATTGGCAAAGCCCGTGCGCAGCTCAAACGCCGGGTATACCTGGGCCAGCGGGCCGCCGCAGGCCTGGGCTAGCCCGCTGAGCATCTGGCAGATGGCCCGGCCCGGAGGCTTGGCCTTGAGCACTAGGCGCTGGGTGCGCCAGCCGGTGCCGGTGGTGCGCAGCTCGGCCTCGAGGCCAAACAAGCCCACCGGCTGCGCCGTGCGCCCCGCCGTGAGGTTGGCCAGAATGCTAGCCGAGCTATCGAGGGCCCGCGGGCGCACGGCCCGTACCTCGGCCGCCTGGCCAGGGGCGTATTGGCGCAGCAGCGCCTGCATAAAGTCGGGGCTCATGGGGTGGGCGAGGTGAGGTGGACGGTGGTAGTAAGCGGCTGCTGGGCAACAGGTTGCCCGCCATAGTCAAGCAGGCGCACGCTGCCGAAGTAGAAGCAGGCATCGTGCTGGCTGAGGCGGGCCGAGGCGGCGGGCAGCAGGGGCACGCCCGCCACGCGGCCGGGGGCCTGGCGCTGGAGCAGGTTCCAGAACACGGCGCGCAGGGGGCGGGTGGCCCGCTGGTTAGCCAGCGCCGTGCTCACGCGCTCAAATTCGGCGGGGCTCACGTATTCAAAAATGTTGGAGAGGCTGGCCTTGTTCACGTCCTGTCCCGCTTCGGAGAGCAGGTACTCGGTGGCCTCGCCCACCACCAGGCGCAGGCGGGGCAGGTAGTGGCGCAGCCGGGCGTGGTGGGCGGCCTGGTAGCAGGGCGGCAGAATGGCTTCGGGCAGGCCCTCGGGCCCGAAAAACAGGAAGCGAAAGAAGAAATTGTGCCGCGCCAGCTGCTGCCCCAACTGCCGCGCCAGCCGCTGGTAGAAGGTGGCGCCGCCGGTTTCGCCAGTGTAGCTGTAGAGGCGCGGGTCGCGCCCCTGGCTCAGGTTAGCGGCGTCGAAATACGCGATAAACCGCTCGCGAAAATCGGGCTGGTCGAGCACCTGCCGGAAGTAGGCGTGCTGCTCGGCCACGGTGCGGCAGGCCAGCAGCTGGCGCAGCCGCAGCTGCCAGGCCAGGGGCAGGCTGGGTACGAAGCCCGTGACGTAGCCTTCGAGCTGCCCGGCCAGCAGCAGGCCGCCGGGGTACTGGCGCAGGAAGTCGGCCCAGCGGGCGTAGGCCGCCGCTGGCAGCGTGGCGCGCAGCGCGGCGCCGGCGGCGGCCACAGCGGCTGGGCCAGCCAGGCCCAGCAGGCCGCGCAGCACCGCCGGTGCGTGGTGCCGGATAACGTGCGCCTTGAGGGCCAAGAGCTCATTTTGCACCGGGTTCAGGTCGATGGCCGTGACCTGCCGGGGGCCGGCCAGCAGGGCATTCAGGGCGTTGCAGCCCGCCGAGGTGATGACGAGCGCGTGGTCGTCGGGCGCGAGTTGCAGGGCCGCGTGTAGCGTGGCGTGGCCTTCCCACACCAGGCCGTAGCGCAGGCGGTCGAGCGGAATGCGGGTGAATTCAGATTCCATAGAAAGAAGTAGAATTACGGCGTGAGAAAAGCGGGCTGGGGCGGGGCAAAATGGGGGCTACCGCACCAGGTCGTAGCGGATTTTGGAGAGATGCCGGCCATCGACGGCCAGCCGGGGGCGGTGCCGCACCGCCGCCACCAGGCCCGGCCCGAAGGCGGCGCCCACGGCTGCGCGCACGGCTGCGGCCGGGGCTGGCCCCACAATAAATACCTCAAAATCATTGCCACTGGGCCGGGGCAGGGCGGCTACCTGCGCCACGCCGGGCAGGTGGCGCAGCACGTGCTCGACCTGGTAGTGGCCCACGCCCCGCACCAGGGCCGCGGCCCCGCGGCGGCCCACCAGCCACAGCTGGCCCGCCGCGTCGAAGTAGCCGAAATCGCCGGTGGCCAGCCAGCCGTCGGCGGGCGCCTGGGTGGGCAGCGCCACGTGCGCCCCGCGCACCATGATTTCGCCGGCGTGGAAAAGGCCGGGGTCTAGTTGATTGTCGGCTAGCTGATTGGCGATAGTGTCGGGCTGCCACACCGGCGCGGGCGCCCGTAGCCGGATGGCCAGCCCCGCCACCGGCTGGCCCACGCAGTAACCCTGGCGCGGGTCGGGTCCGGGGCCCGGTGCTACGGCCCGCACGGCAATGGGCTCGGCCTCCGACGCGCCGTAGATGACGTAGCGCGTGGCCTGCGGAAAGTAGGTGCCCAGCCTCGTCAGCAGCGCTTCCGGTACCGGCGAGCCGCCGATGCCCAGCGCCCGCACCAGCGGAAAGGTGGCCGGATTGATAGCCAGGTACTCAGCCAGGCGCGCAAAATAAAAGACGTTGCCGGTGAGCGTATGCACGCCTTCGGCGGCCAGCTGCGCCACCAGGCGGGCCGGGTCGAGGCTGGCCAGCCGGCCGCCGGGTAGGTCGGGTACCACGCTGAGCGTGCCCACGGCCAGGTTGTGCAGGATGACGTTGGGAAACAGCGGAAAATCGCGCTGCCCCGCCCCCGGCGGAAACTGCCTGCGCAATGCCTCGTGCTGCGCTTGCAGTACGGCGTGGCTGCGCCGCACCGCCGTGGGCCGCCCCGCCACCGACCCCGAGCTGTGCGATACCAGCGCCGGCTGCGCCGCCGGCACTGCGCGCAGCAGCGGGCGGGCTGGCCCCGGCTCGGCGGAGCCGACGCAGGGGCCAGCCACCAGGCGGCAGCCCAGCAAGCGCCCTAGCCAGCCCAGGCGCTGCCGGGTGGTCGTGGGTACGACGGCTACTTTGCTATTCTCGGCGCGCAGCAGGGCCAGCAGCGTGCGGGGCGTGGCGCCGGCGGGTGGCAGCACCGGCACCGCGCCCAGGCCCAGCACGGCCAGCAGGGCCGCTACCAGTTCGGGGCTGCCGGGGTGGGCTAGTAGCACGGGCGCGCCCAGCGGCAGCGGGCCGCAGGCTTCGAGGGCCACTTGCCAGGCCACCACCCGCGCCAGCAGCTGGGCCCCGTTGCGCGTGGTGGCCGAGGCTCCCGGCTGGGCAGTAGGCCACCGCAGCACCGGGCGGGCCGGGTGGCGCTGAAGCTCCGAAAAGAGGCGCTCGGCAAAGTTGGGGTGCATGGCGGGCAGCGGTGGATGGCAGCGCGGGCTGCCTTTGGTGAGGATGCCCAAAAGTGCGCTGCCCCGCCCGCCATAACCTACCCAATAGTGCACGCTGGCCGACTTTAGCCAGCGCAGTCTGCGGTCTGCCGGTCCGCCTGGGGGCTGGCTAGTCAGAAACCAGGATTAATCGAAATCGAAGCATAAAAATCTGTATGTCAAGGATAAATACTTGGACCTCAGCCTTGGCATTTGCTGCGCTACTGGCTCTTTGGCTGACATCTGCCCTCAGAAACGTCAGATTTTATCAGACTTTAGAAAGGCACATGAAGGTAGGCCAAACCAGCCTGCAAGTGCCGGTTACTGTGCGCGTAGCCCCGCGGGCGCCTTATACATGGATGGCCTCACCAAACACCAAACGTATTTGCCTGGCCAGGTACTCCAGGCCGAGCGCCCCTGGCTGGCCCAGGCCGAGCCTGCCCGCCGGCTTAGTTGCTGCGCTCGACGGCCGTAAGCAACTGGTCGATTTCGCCGGACAGGCGCTCGATTTGCTCGAGGCCGGCGCGGGCCTCTTCCATCTGGCCGCGTTGGTGCTGGCGCACCAGCGACTGGCTCGTGTCGAGGGTTTGGCGCAGCAGGTGCTCGATGCCGGCTATTTCGGGGCGCTGGCCATACTGGGGCTTGAGTACGGCGTTTAGCCACTGGCCCAGCGGGTTATCTTGCAGCGCAAACAGGCTGGGCTCGGGCTCGCGCACCCCGTAGAGCACCGAGCGCAGGCGCGACTTAAACAATACCTGCTTCACGCGGGCCTGCTGAAAGTCGAGGGCGGTAAGCGCCATAAGCGGGGCGAAGGGGGTAAAAGAGACGCCGGGCGCGCACGAGCGGGCCCGGGTCAAACAACTAAATTGCCAGCTAGCCAACGGCCGGCTATTCATGGCGGCGAGATTAGTAAGACTAGCTAGCCGGCCCTTTACTAGCAAATAAACGGCCAAACCGACCTCGCCACAACCTGGGCGGGACACTTTTGCAGAGCCAGCCGCGCCCGCAATCGTTGCACCTACTCCAGCGCCTTGCGGGCATTTACCAGCTCCGTAACCTCGAAGGCAAATACCGCGATGCCGGCCACCTGGCCCTGCTCGCTGAAGCGCTGGTAGGTGAAATTGAAGTAGGCCGGGCGCATGGTGGGCGAGCCCAGCTCCTGCTGCAACTCGATGAGCAGCTCGTTGCCAGTGAAGGTTTCGCCGGTGCGGTACACCTCGTCGAGAATGTCGATAAAGCCCTGGCTGACTACCTCGGGCAGGGCCTCGGCCACGGGGTAGCCTACGAGCTGGCGGTCGGGAAAGAGCGACTGGTAGGCCGTATTCACGAAGTCGTAGCGGTGCGTGGGCCCGCGCAGAATGCAGATGAGCGCGGGCGCCTGCATAAACAAGCCCTGGTAGGTGGCGCGCTGGCTTTCCGCCAGTTGGTAGTTCTGGTAGGCCTGCTCCGAGAGGATGGCCTGCTGCTCATTAGCTTCCAGAATTTCCTGCACCATCTTTTTCTGGTCGTGGATGTCGGTGGCGCCGCCTACCCACAGGTTGATGCGGCCCCCGGCATCGCGCCGGGGCTGGGCGCGGCTCAGTATCCAGCGGTACTGGCCGTCGTGGCGGCGCAGGCGGTACTCGACCTGGTAGGGCGTGCCGGCGGCCACCGCCTGCCCCCACTGGGTGCGCACGCGCTCGCGGTCGTCGGGGTGCAGGTCGGCTAGCCACTTTTCGCCTAGCTCCTCGGTCATTTCGCGGCCCGTGAAGCCTAGCCAGCGGGGGTTAAAATAGTCGCGCAGGCCATCGGGCGTGGCCGTCCAGATGAGGACGGGCAGGTTTTCGAGAATAAAGCGGGTGCGCTCCTGCTCCTCGGCCAGCTTTTGCTGGGTTTCGGCGGCCAGGCGGGCGGCGCGCAGCTGCTCGGTTACGTTTTGGGTGCGCTGCAAAATGTAGCGCAGCTGGCCGTCGGGGCCGAGGATGGGGTAGTGGGTCGCCTCCCAATAAAATTCTTCGAGGCCGCCGCCCTGCTCCTCGGGCCGGGCCAGGTCGTAGCGAATGAGCGGCATGGTGTGCGGCTCGAGGTGGCGGCGCACGTGCTCGTGCGACTCCCGAATCTGGGCCGCGCCGCTTTCGTCGCTGGCCGGGAAGGCTTCGAAGAAAGGCTTACCTACGGCCTCCTCCCGGGCCTTGAGAGACACCGCCACGTGGCGGTCGGTGTTGTCCAGGATAGTCGCCTCGGGATTGGGCGCGATGAGCAGAAAATTTTCGGGTAAGGAGCGGAAAACTTCCTGATAATCGACGGGCAGGCTAGCGGCGGGCATAGAATAGTAGGGCTGAAGTAGGACGAAAGTAAGCACGCCGCGCTTTGCGGGGCACTTCGCCGCGCGGGGGCGTTTCTACCCAGCCGGGTTAGCCGACGGTTCGGCGCCCGCTTGGGCGGTTTGGGGAGCTTTTAGTTGAGCAGGCTCGGGGTAGCTGGTCACCTTTGAGCCACTTCACCGCCCCACTTGTCGGCCCCATGAAAACCGCCTGCCTCGCCGCCCTGCTGGCCCTCGCCGCCGCCCCCGCCTTCGCCCAAACTACCCCCGCCGCCAGCCCGGCCGCCCGCGCCGCCACCCGCCTCAGCGGCGTGGTGCTCGATGCCGCCGGCCAGCCCCTGCCGGGCGCCAACGTATTTCTGAAAACCACCTTCGACGGCGCCACTACCGACTCGCTGGGGCGGTTTGCCTTCGTTACCACGGCCACGGGCACGCTGCCGCTGGTAGTCACGCTCATCGGCTACGAGTTGCAAGAAGCCCCGCTGGCCCTGCCCGCCGGGGGCGGCCCGCTGGCCCTGCCCGCGCACCGGCTGCGCGAAAGCCGCGCCTCGCTGGCCGACGTGGTGGTGCTGGCCGGGTCTTTCGAGGCCAGCGACGCGCGCCGGGCCGCCGTGCTCAAACCGCTTGATATCCTGACCACGGCCGGCGCCAACGCCGACGTGGCCACGGCCCTCAACACGCTGCCCGGCACCACGCGGGTGGGGGAGGAGGGCAAGCTGTTTGTGCGCGGCGGGGCCGCCGCCGAAACCCGCACCTACCTCGACGGCCTGCCCGTGCAAAGCCCCTACGGCGGGGCCGTGAGCGGCGTGCCGGCGCGGGGCCGGTTTTCGCCCACCTTGTTTAAGGGCACCATGTTCAGCACCGGCGGCTACTCGGCCGACTATGGGCAGGCGCTGAGCGCGGTGGTGAATTTGAACTCCATTGACCTCGACCCCGAAACCCAGACCGGCATCTCGCTGCTGAGCGTGGGCGGCAGCCTCAGCCGCACCCGCCGCTGGGAGCGCACCTCCGTCTCGGCCACCGCCGACTACACCAACCTGACGCCCTACTACGGCCTCACCGCCCCCGACCAGCGCTGGGAGCAGGCCCCGCAGCGCCTGGGCGGCAGCCTGCGGCTAGCCCACCGCACCGGCGAAACCGGGCTGCTGAAAGTGTATGCCACCTACGCCAGCCAGCAGGTGGCCACCCGCCAGCCCGACCCCGAGGCGGCCTTTGCCGCCACCGGCCGCCTCACGGCCCTGCGCAACGACCACTACTACCTCAACGCTACCTACCGCAGCACCCTGCGCCGCGGCTGGAGCCTGAACAGTGGGCTGGCCCTGGGCCGCGACCACAACGCCCTGCGCCCCGAGCCCCAGCGCATTGATGAAACCGAGCAAACCGCCACCGCCCGCGTGGTGCTCATCAACGACTCGGCCAGCACCTGGTTTAACCTCAAGCTGGGCGCCGAGGCCACGGCCCAGCGCTACGCCCTGCGCTACCAGGCCACGGCCGATGCGCCCACCTACGCGCCCGCTTTTGCCGAGCAGCGCACCGCCGTGTTTGGCGAAAGTGACCTGAGCCTGGCCCCGCGCCTGAGCGGCCGGGTGGGGCTGCGGGGTGAGTATTCGGCCCTACTACACCGCGCCAACCTGGCCCCGCGCCTGGCGCTGGCCTGGCAGCTGGGGGCGGGCAGCCAACTCTCGGCGGCGGGCGGGTTGTTTTATCAATCACCCACCAACGACCTGCTGCGCGTGCAGCCCGCGCTAGGCTTCGAGCAGGCCGCGCACTACATCCTGAGCTACCAGCGCAGCACCACCAGCCGCACCCTGCGCGCCGAGCTCTATTATAAGGACTACCAGCAGCTGGCCCGCTTCGCCCCCGACAACGTGCTCGATGCCAGCCGCTACGCCAATACCGGCCAGGGCTACGCCCGTGGGCTCGATATTTTCTTTCGCGACCGCTACCAGACGTTCAAGAAAATCGACTTCTGGGTGAGCTACGGCCTGCTCGATACCCGCCGCCAGGCCCGCGCCGACCTGGCCCTGGCCGTGCCCACCTTCGCCGCCACCCACAACCTGAGCGTGGTGGGCAAGTACTGGCTGGCCAAGCTGCACACCCAGCTCAGCGGCACGCTGGCCTACGGCAGCCCCCGCGCCTACTTCGACCCCAACCAGCCCGGCTACAACCAGGGCCGCACCCCCAGCTACCAGAGCCTCGACCTGAGCGTGAGCTACCTCACGCACCTGGCCGGCCAGTTCACCATCGTGCACCTGGGCATGACTAACGTGCTGGGCCGCGACAACATTTTTGGCTACCGCTACGCCGCCGCGCCCGCTGCCGACGGCCACTACGCCGCCGTGCCCGTGCGCCAGCTAGCCCCCCAGATGGTGGTGGCCGCGCTGCTCATCTCCATCAATAAAAAGAGCCCCGGCGATACGTCGGTAGCGCCCGACTAGGGGCAATACGGCCTTAAGCTATTTCGGGCGGTGCCGGCCGCCGGTGAGTGGCCCTTCGACAGCCGTTATGGGCACTGTTTAGGCAACCTGGTGTAATGCCACTTGTCGCCCCGGCGATAAAAGACCGCAACCAGTGAGGAAATCCCCGGGCTTCGGCATCGGCAAAGGCTAGAAGGGAAGAGCTGTGTAGAAGGATGATGGAATGGTGCGGGGCCCTGCCCCGTACCATTTTTTTTGCGGCGCTAGCCTGCGGCTAGAGGTGAAAAGGAGGCTTTATCTTCAATAGAACGTCATAAAAAGAACGTCATGCTGAGCTTGCCGAAGCATCTCTACTGAACGACACGCTGGCGGCGCGACAGAGATGCTTCGGCAAGCTCAGCATGACGTTCTTTTTTAGCAGAAGCCCGCCGCCCCAACGCCATTGGGTGCAAGCGCCCGAGCCATGACCTAGAGGAGCCCTCGATACGGAGGCGGCCCCGGTAGTCACCAGTAAAGGCGCTCACGCTTCTTCCGGGGTTTCGGCGGTTTCGGGGGGCAGTTTCGGCGCTTCGGCAACGGGCATTTTCGGGGGGTGGGGCGGGGCGCCACTTTTGAATCACTAACCCGGACGCCACCCCTCAACCATCTTTCTGAGTCATGAAAAAGCTGCTGTTTACCCTTTCCCTCGCCGCCGCCAGCCTCGGCGCCACCGCCCAAATTAACCGCCCGGCCGCCGCCGCTGCCACTCCCGCCGGTTACACCGAGCAGCTCGGCGCCACCATCGGGCAGGTGATGCACACCGGCGACGCCGCCGAGCTGCAAGCCCTGGCCGCCAAGCTGGAGCGCGCCGCCGCCGCGGCCCCCGCCGACTGGCTGCCCCGCTACTACCAGGCCTACGCCTTGGTCGTGAGCGTATTCCAGAGCAAGGAAAACGGGGCTGCTAAAGACAAAGCCCTCGACCGCGCCGAAGAGGCCCTGGCCCAGGCCCTGCGCCTGAAGGGCGACGAGTCGGAGGTGCTGACGTTGCAGGCCTACCTCTACCAGGCCCGGCTCGGCATCGAGCCGATGGCGCGCGCCCAGGAGTACTCGGCCAAGGTAACCGAAGCCGTGGACCGGGCTGAGGCCCTCAACCCTGCCAACCCGCGCCCCTACCTCGTGGAGGCCAACAACGTGTACTACACGCCCGTGGCCTACGGCGGCGGGGCCGCCAAAGCCCGCCCAATTTATGAGCAGGCCAAGGCTAAGTACGCGGCCTTTAAGCCGGCCAGCCCGCTGGCGCCCACCTGGGGCCAGGACCAGCTGCTGGGCCGCCTCAAGCAGTACGAGCCCGCCACGGCCACCAAGTAGCCTGCCGCCTTTTGGCAACCCGGCCGGTCCCGCGTCCCACTGGTGGCGTTGGGCCGGCCGGCTCTACTTTTAAGTCTGCTTTTTTCTGCTGCCCGCCATGCCCACCCTGCTGCCCCCTGCGCCCGCCGCCACGCCCTACACCGATGCGGTGCCCGCCGGCACGCCTTGGGTCACCACCGTCGAGCGCTCCAACTTGCGGGCCTTTGGCCGGGTGCTGGGCTGGATACTGCTGGCCTGCGCCGGCACGGCGCTGCTGTTTGCCCCGCCGCCCTGGCGCGACCCTCAGGACTACGCCATTTCGCTAGGCATCTCGTTTTGCTACGCGGCGGGGCTCTGGTTTGCCAATGCCTGGACCGCCGACGCCCTCAACCTGCGCACCGGCTGGAGCGAGCAGCCCATCCGGCGGCTGCTGCTCACGGTGGGCGTGTCGCTGCTGGCCTCGCTGCTGGTGCTGGTGGTGGTGGGCGAGTTTACGGTACTGGTGCTCTACCACAAACCCTTGGGCTACACGCTGCGGCACGGCTTCTGGAGCCGCTCGGCGTTTCCGCTGGCCACTACCGTGGTGGTGTCGCTGTTCATGCATTCGCGCTCCTTTTTGCTTTCCTGGCGCGAGGCCACCGTGCGGGCCGAGCGCCTCGAAAAAGAATCGGCCGTGGCCCGGCTCGACTCGCTGCGCCGGCAGGTCGACCCGCATTTTCTCTTCAACTCGCTCAACGCCCTCACCAGCCTCGTGGAGGAGGAGCCGCAGCGCGCCGTGCGCTTCATCCGGCAGCTCAGCAGTGTGTATCGCTACGTGCTCGACAGCCAAAATCAGGAGCTGGTGCCGCTTACCGACGAGCTGGCCTTTGCCGAAGCCTACGTTTTTCTGCAAAAAACCCGCCTCGACGAAGCCCTGCAAGTCGAGCTGAGTTTGCCGCCCGCCGCCGAGCTGGCCGCCTTTCACCTGCCGCCACTGGCCTTGCAGCTGCTGCTCGAAAATGCCCTCAAGCATAACACCGCCTTCCAGGCCGACCCGCTGCACCTGCGCGTGGCCGTGGATGCCGCCGCCGCCACCCTCACCGTGCGCAATACGCTACGTCCCCGCCGCCTGCCCGCCGACGAGGCCAGCGGCCGCGGCCTGGCCAACCTGCGCGCGCGCTACGCCTTTCTCACGCCGCGCCCGGTGGCCGCCGGCCCGGTGGGCGAGGAGTTTGTGGTGACGCTGCCCCTGCTGGCACTCGCCGGCAAAGGGGAGCTGTAGCCTAGCGCAAGTAAGAGCGTGTTTGAAGATTCGAGAGAACGTGTTTGGATTTTGCTAAAATCACCTTCAGAACGTCATGCTCATCTGGCGTCCGCTTGCCGAAGCATCTCTACCGCGCAGTTTAGGCTGTTCAACGAAGCGGCAGAGATGCTTCGGCAAGCTCAGTAGGACGTTTTTTAGATTTTCAAACACGCTCTAAGTAGACTTGCTAACCAACTGTCTACCCACCGTAATTGAATGGCGAATAAGCTGAAAACTACCCTGGCGCGCTTCTACCCCGAGCTATTGCTGCTGGCGTGCGGCCTGCTAGCCACCGGCATAGCGTGGCTGCTGGTGCGCCACGGCACCACGCCTAACGGCCGGGCGGCCGTGGAGCAGGCCCTGCGCCACGCCACCCCGGCCGACGTCGAGAGCATGGCCGTGTACCCCTTGCAGCCGGGCCAGAGCCGCCCGTTTGAGGTGCGCGAGCCGGCGGCGCTGCGCGCCCTGCTGCCTACTTTGCAGCAGCTGCGGCCCGTGGTGCTGGCCCCCGGCTTCGAGCCGCTGCTGGAGGCCACGCTCATGGTGCGGCTGCGACCCGCGCTGGCCACGGCCCAGCACCTGCACAGCCGCACCATTATCTTTCGGCTGGCTGCCTCGGCCGAGGGTGAGGTGGCCCAGCTGGCCCAAACCAATTATTTCTACCACTCGGCGGCCCTGAGCCAGCGCATCTGGCGGCTGCGCGACAGTCTGGCCGCCCGCCGCTAACCAGTACTTATTTCGCCCCCGTTTCTGCGATGCTCCGAGCCCTTCTCGTCGAAGATGAGCCCCTGGCCGCCCGCCGCCTGGCCGGCCTGCTCCAAAAACAAGCCGTGCCCTTCGAGATACTGGGCCCCGCCGAGTCGGTGGCGCAGGCCGTGGCCCTGCTGCAAGCCGGCCCCGCGCCCGACGTGCTGTTCCTGGATATTCACCTGGCCGACGGCCTGAGCTTCGAGCTGTTCGAGCAAGTAGCCGTGACGTGCCCGGTCATCTTCACCACCGCCTACGACCAGTATGCCCTGCGCGCCTTCAAGGTCAATAGCATCGACTATTTACTAAAGCCCATTGACAGTGAAGAGCTTAGCCACGCCGTGGCCAAGTTGCGCCAGCGGTTGGCTGGCCAGCCCGCACCCGCTAGCCCCAGCGAAGCCTCGGATTTTGGTATAAAAAGTTCGGTTTCCAGTACAAAAGCGCCGACGGAAAACGCGTCCGCGGCGCCCACCTTGGACGCGGCCACGCTAGCGGCGCTATTGCAGCAGCTGCGCCAGCCGGCGCCCACGGCCAGCTACAAAAGCCAGTTTGTGGTGCGCGTGGGCGAGCACCTTAAGGTGGTGCCCGTCGAGCAGGTGGCGTACTTTTTCAGCCTCGAAAAAACGACCCTGCTGCAAAGCACCGACGGCCGCAAGTACGTGGTAGACTACTCGATGGAGCAACTCGAAAACCTGCTCGACCCCAACCAGTTTTTCCGCCTCAACCGGGCCTACCTGGCCCAGCAGTCGGCCATCCACGACATTATTCACTACACCAACTCACGCCTGCAAACCGTGCTCAGGCCCGCCCCGCCCGAAAGCGAAGGCCCCGTGCTGGTGAGCCGCGAAAAGGTGAGCACCTTCAAAAACTGGCTGGATAGGTAGCCGGTACCGGGCGCGCCGGGCTAGCCTTCGAGCCAGCTCTTCACGGCGCTGGCTTTTTCCTTGCTCACCAGCACCTCGTCGGGAGGGACCGGGGCTAGCTCTACCAGCAGCTTGCCGCCCAGGTGCGGCAGCAGCCGGCGCACGGCCGGCAGCTGGGCCACGAACTGGCGATTGAGCCGGAAGAACTGGCCGGGGTCAAGCAGGCCTTCGAGTTGCTCAAGGGTGTAATCGACCACGAAGCGGCGGCCGTCGTGGGTGGCGAGCGTCACGGTTTCGTGGCGGCTCCAAAACCAGGCGGCCTCGGCGGTGGGCAGCGGCAGCAGGTTTTCGCCCTGCCGCACCAGAAAGCGCGTTTTGTAGGGCCGCTGGGGCTGGGGGAGTGCATCGAGCAGGCGCTCGATGGGAAAAGCCGGCGCGCCGAACGCCGAATGGGGAAGCGGGGCTGCCGCGGGCGCCAGCTCGGCCGCCGGGCCGTTCGCCCGGAGGGCCGCCAGCTTGGCCAGGGCCGCTTGCAGCTCGGCTAGCTTGAGGGGCTTGAGCAGGTAGTCGATGCCATTGGCCCGGAAGGCTTGCAGCGCATACTGGTCGTAGGCGGTGGTGAAGATGACCGGGCAGCGCACCAGCACCTGGGCAAACACGTCGAGGCTGAGGCCGTCGGCCAGCTGAATATCGCTGAGAATGAGGCCGGGCGCGGGCTGGCTGGCCAGCCAGGCCACGGCCCCGGCCACGGTATCGAGCACGGCCAGCACCTCGGCGTCGGGCGCGGCCTGGGCCAGCAGGCGCTGCAAGCGCTCGGCGGCGGGGTACTCGTCTTCGAGAATCAGGATGCGGAGGGCGGGCATGGCGGGCTAGGCAGAAGGCAGCAGCGGCAGTGTGACTGTAAAAAGCCCGTCCGCCTGCGCCACGGCCACCGGCGGGTGGGCGCCCAGCAGGGCGTAGCGCTGGCGCACGTTGGCCAGCCCCGTGCCGGTGCCGGGGGCCAGCCCGGCGGCGCGGGGCTGCCAGGTATTTTCAACGCGCAGGCTGGCAGCCTCGGCCACCAGGCGCAGGTGCAGCGGCCGGGCCCGGCTGGCCTCGTTGTGCTTGAGCGCATTCTCGACCAGCAGCTGCACGCTGAGCGGGGCCACGCGCCGGGCCAAAGCTACCTCGTCTATGTCGTAGTGCACCAGTACGTTGTCGCGAAACCGTACTTTTTGCAGCGCCATGTAGGTGCGCACAAAGGCCAGCTCCTCGGCCAGCGGCACGGTGGGGCGCTCGCGGCTCAGCAGCACGTAGCGGTACACGTCGGCCAGGCCCTCCACGTAGTGCTGGGCGTCGTCGTTGGCCGGCTCGATGAGGGCGGCCAGGGTGTTGAGCGAGTTGAAGAGAAAGTGCGGGTCGAGCTGCTGGGCCAGGGCATCGAGCTGGGCCTGGGTGCGGGCCTGGGCCAGGTGGTCGGCCCGGCGCAGGTTGGCCTCCCACTGCTCAAAGAAATAGATGCTCTCGTAGAGCGTATTGACGAGCAGGGTAGGCAAAAAGTTGAAGCTAATGGCAAATAGCTCAGCCGACCACCGAAATGGAAAGTAGGCCGGTAGCAGCACGCGCAACGGCACGCGCAGCAGCACCGTGGCCAGGGCCGTAAACAAAATCGACAGCACTATCAGGGCCGAGAGGCGCCGGGACGTTTGCGATACATGGGGTAGGCGCCCCAGCAGCCACGCCCACAGGGCCCGATTGCCCAGCCACAGGGCAGTGGTGAAATACAGCGAAATGCCCCAGCTAATGAGAAACGTGAGGTCGGCCTTGAAGCCGGGAAGCGGCACCGTGAGTAAGGTAATCAAAAAGCTCAGCACCGGAATGCCGATGAGCCGGAAGCGGCGCTCATTCATGAAGCAAGCCCTAAAAAGAGGCCTAAGCTACTACGGCCCCGATGCTCGCCGTAGGCTGCCGCCGCCAGTAGGTGTATGCCATCAGCCCCAGGGCTATACTCGTGCCCAGTACTGACGGCAAAAACTGGCTGTAGGGCTGATAGGCAGTTAACACGTTGCCCGCAAACGCCGATAGCAGCGCCGAGTAAGTGCACACCATTTTCCAGATGTGCTCGTAGCGCCAGGCTCCCCGCCGCCACCCGGCTAGCCAGCCGTAGCGGCTCAGGTCGTAGCAGGTGGTGCCGAGCAGCAGGCCCAGCGTGCTGTACATGATAACCGGCGACCACACGAGCCGGATGCGGGGCAGGGCCAGCAGAAAAACTAATCCGCCCACCAGAAACACGGCCGCCACCAGCCCATCGCGCCTGGTAGGGCCGGTTGCCTTAATGCGCGCCGTGCGGTAGCCTGCGTAGGCTTGGTAAGTGGTTAGCAGTACAATGACCGTCAGAAAAGGCCGGAAATTAAACACCAGCCCCGCGCCGGCCGATAGCAATACCCCCATCACCAGCCCCAGAAACCAACCCCCCAGCCGCCGGTGGGCCGGCCCCCCCTTGCGCCCGAGCAGCGGCCCCAGCCCCACCAGTAAGGCCAACGTGCCGAATGTGATGTGAGCTAAAATATTCAGCTTATGAAACGTCTCCATAAAACGTGGTCTTAGCATTAAAAAGTCAGCAGCGGGTGCCCGGCCAGTGCCTGCACCAACAGCCCGCCCACCGCCGCCACGTAGAGCGCCGTGCCCAGCCAGGTGAGGGCCACCGCCCGGCGCGGCACCCAGCGGCCCAGCGCCCAGCCCAGCAGCGGCAGTGCCTGCAAGGCGTGCATCCCCAGGAAGTGGGCCAGGCGCAGGTCGCCGGCCACGGTGCTCCAGCCCAGGCCCGGCAGGCCGGGGCCGCCGTCGGGCGCGCCCACCGTATGCTGCTGGTTATGAATCATGAAGCCGCCCAGCACCGAGCCCACCAGAAACACCAGCAGCCCCAGCCGCAGCCCCCACGCGTAGCCCGCCGGGCCGGCCGGCCGGTGGCGCCAGGCCAGGTACACAGCCCAGGTCACCAGCCCCGTATTCACGAGAATAAAAATCCCCATCAGCCCAAACAGCAGGCCATTGAGCGGGGAGCTCACGTTATAGTGCGAGGGCACACCGCGGGCGGCCTGCACAAAAATCACCCCTATCTCCACCACCATACTCAGGGCCACGCCCGCGCTGAGGCGGCGCACTGCCCGCTGAGCCGGGCCGGGCAGGCTGGCCAGCAGCCAGGCCAGCGTCCAGGCATAGGCCACTATGGAGAGCGAAAACTTGAGCGGCTTGGCCCACACCAGCAGCCCCGTCACGTGGCGGTGGTCGAGGGGTAGCAGGGCCAGCGCCAGGGCCGCCAGTCCCACGTGGAGCCAGCCCGTGGCCGAGAGCACCGGGTTGGCGCGGTGCAGGACCCGCAGGGTGCGGGCCACGCGGGACCCAACGCCCGGCGCGGGGCTGGCCGCCCCGTGGGCTGGCAGTGCGGCAGCGGCCGGCAAGGTGTTGAGTTGTAGCGTTTCCATTAGTAAGCGGAGGAAGAGGTGGCAGAAGTTTTTTGCCCAAACGCCCGGCGCACGCCGAAGTACACCAGCAGCCCCACCGGCCCCACCAGCAGCGTGAGCGCCAGCGCCGGTACCAGGGCCGCGTGGGGCACGCCGCGCCGCTGGGCATCGCGCGCCTCCCAGGCCCCCACAAACAGGTCGAAGCTCAGGTAGTGCACCCAGCCCGCCAGCAGCGCCCACGGGTCCTGAAACAGCGCCGCCACCTGCCCCAGCGACCCAAAGCCGCCCTCGGCGCCGTGCCCGCCCAGGTAGTGCGTGGCAATGAGCACCGCGTAGGCCGCGGCCAGCCCCGCGGACCAGGTCCCGCTGAGCACCAGCGTTTTGGTAAGGCGCCAGCGCGGGGCCAGCGCCAGCAGCGCCCAGCCCAGCATGGCCAGCGGGTTGGCTAGGGTAAAAAGAAAGTCGGGCGTGCGCATGGGCTGAGGTTGGGAATACTAACTGCGTCAAAACTACGTTCTTGCCGTAGCCCACGCCAGCCCGGCCGGGGTGAAGCGCCCGGCTGGCCCGGCCAAGCCGCCCGGCGGCCGGGTGAAGCAACCATTGCCGGGCCACTTGGCTCGTAAGTTCGCTCCCTACTTTTTCCCTTTGCCCGCCTATGCTGCCGTTGCTACCTACCCTCGCCCTGAGCACTGCCCTGCGCCTGCTGCCCTTTGGCGCCCCTGTTGCCCCGCCCGTCACGCACCTCAGCGGGCACCTGGACCACGCGCCCGCCGGCGACTCGGTGGAGGTGTGGCTGAACCGCCACCCTTACAAAGCGGCCCTGGGCGCCAGCGGCGACTTTGCGCTCACCATCAAAGACCTGCGGGCGCCCGTGCTCGGCAGTCTCAGCTACGCCCGCCAGCGCACCGTGCTCTACCTCACGCCCGGCGACGAGCTTCGCCTGAATCTGGATTTCAAGGACTTCGATAAAACCCTGGTGTACACGGGCAAAGGCGCGGCGCCCAACAACTACCTCGCCCACGCGCTCTACAAGTTTGAGTACGGCCCGGCCGGCGACGTGCCGCGCCCCCAGGAGCAGCTGCAACCCAGCACCACCGCCGCCCAGGCGCGCCAGTATGCCGATGCCTTTCGGCAGCAGCAGCGCGCCTACCTGGCTAGCTATGCCCAGGCGCACCCGCTGCCGGCCGCTTTTCGGCAGCAGCAGGCGCTCGACATTGACTTGCAGTGGGGCCGCTTTTTGCTCGATTACCCGGCCTACATTCAGTATAAAACCAAGGCTCCGGCTGAGTTGCCCGCCGATTATTTCAGCTTTTTGCAGCAAATGCCGTTGCGCCAGCTCGATGGCCAGTTGGAGAGCGAGTCGGTGCTGCGGTTTTTGAGCAGCTACGGTATGCGGCTCAATACCGCCGGCACGCTCAGCTCCGCGCCCGGTACCGCCAGCCGACTCTACACCCAGGCCACGGCCGACCTCGGCGCCGGCCGCGCCCGCGATTTCGCGATTTTTCAACTGCTGAGTGGCCAGCTCATCCTCGGCGATGCGGGGGCCGTGCTGGCCGCCTACCCCACGTTTCAGGCCCAAAACCGCGACTCGACCCTGGCCCGCGACCTGCGCGCCATGCTGCAAAAGCAGGCCCCGCTGCTGCCCGGCCAGCCCGCCCCGGTCTTCACCCTGCGCAATGCCAGCGACCAGCCCGTGTCGCTGGCCGATTTCAAGGGGAAGGTGGTGTACCTCGATTTCTGGGCGAGCTGGTGCGTGCCCTGCCTGGCCGAAACGCCCGCCGGCGTAGCCCTCAAAAAGCAGTTTGAGGGCCGCGACGTAGTGTTTCTCTACGTGTCGGTAGACCGCAGCGCCGCCGACTGGCAGAAGTCGCTGGCCACGCACCCGCTGGCCAGCCCCAGCAGCGTGCACCTGCGCGACCAGGCCGGCCCCACCTCGGCCCAGAGCACCTACCAGGCCAACGGCATTCCCAATTACTGGCTCATCGGGCGCGATGGCCGCATCGTGCTGGCCCACGCCCCGCGCCCCTCCGATGGCCCCAAAACCGTGGCTGCCATCGAGGCTGCCCTTCAGCGCTAGCCCGCCCCAGCCGGGAACGGGCCGGGCCGCGGCGGAGTTACCTTTGCCCAGCTGGCACTATTGCCGGCTTCGCTATGAAAATTACGTGGAGCTGCCGCGCCGCCGGGCGCGTTTTGGGAAGCCAGGGCCGGCTGGCGCTGCTGCTGGGTGCGTGGCCGCTGGCGGTGGCCGCGCAGCGCCCGGCCCCGCCGCCGTTCCGGGCCCCGTCGTTTCGGTCGGGGCCGCCGGCAGCCGTGCCGGCTAGCCCCGGCGTCAGCGTCAGCGGCCACGTCGAGAAGCCGACCGTGAAGGTCATCAGCCTCAGCTACGGGCCCGACTGGCGCGGGCACCTCACCCGCACGGTGGAGGCGCGCCTGAGCCCAACCGGCGATTTTCGGCTGACCCTGCCCCGGCTGGCCGCGCCCACCGAGGCCCGGCTGGGCTACGACAATACCTACGCCACGCTCTACCTCACGCCCGGCGACGAGTTGCGCCTCACCTTCAACCCCGCCCGCTTCGAGCAGTCGCTGGCCTTTGCCGGGCGCGGGGCCAATGCCAATAACTACCTGACCCAAAGCGCCCTGGCCGCCAGCCAGGACGACGAGGCCAGCCGCACCCCCGACGCCCGCGCCGGCCGCCTCAGCGCCGCCGACCTGCGCCGCGCCGCTGATGCCTACCGCCAGCAGCGGCTGGCTGCCCTGGCCGCCTACGCGGCGGCCCGCCCGCTGCCCGCCGCCTTTGTGCGCCAGCAGCGCCAGGCCCTGGCCGACGAGTGGGCCAGCTCGCTGCTCAGCTACAGCTCGCGTCAATCGGCCGAGCGGCGGGCGGACGGCTACGCCACGCTGCCGGTGGGCTACTACGACTTCGTGGGCGAACTGCGGCTGGCCAGCCAGGATTCGGCTCTCACGCAGAGCGCCTTCCAAAGCCTGCTGATGACCTACGGCTTCACCCAGCTCAACGACGAGAACGGCAACCTGCCCACCGGCCCCGAGGCGGGCCGCCGCCTCTACCAGCGCGCCACCGACGACCTCGGCGATGGCCGCGTGCGCGACGTGGCCGTGGGCCAGTACCTGCTGGGCAAGGTCGAGAGCGAGCGCACCGACATCCGGCCCCTGCTGCCCGAGTTCCGGGCCCACAACCGCGACTCGACCATCGCCCGGGCCGTGCGCCAGGCCGTGGGCGCCCACCTGGCCCTGGCCAACGGCCAGCCCGCGCCCAACTTCACGCTTCTCGATGCCAGCGGTAAAAAAGTGAGCCTCAGCAGCCTGCGCGGCAAGGTGGTGTACCTCGACTTCTGGGCCACCTGGTGCGCGCCCTGCCTGGCCGAGATGCCGGCTAGCCTGGAGCTGCGCAAAAAGTTTGCGGGCCGCGACGTGGTGTTCCTCTACGTATCGCTCGACAGCCAGGCCGCCGACTGGCAAAAGTACCTGGCCACCAAGCAGGTGGCTAGCCCCAACGCCGTGCAGCTGCACGACGGCGGCGCCTTCGACGGCCCCGCGCCCCGCGCCTTCAACGTGCAGTCCATCCCGAGCTACTGGCTTATCGGGCGCGACGGCCGCATCATCGCCAACAACCCGCCCCGGCCCTCCACCAGCCCGGCCATCGACACGGCCCTGGAGCAGGCCCTGAAACCTTAGGGCCGGGCTAGTAGTTGAGCCCGTCCAGGTTATCTACAGGTTTGCGATAGAATAACGGCCAGGCGGTGCGGTGCGTACTGCCCGAGCCGAAAGTTACGTTATTTGGTTGTGTCTACTACTCAATTAGTTTGGTTGCGGAATTTAGCTGGCTGGCGCTGGCTGGCGGTGGCGCTGCTGGCCTTTGGCCTGGCGCGCCCGGCCGGTGCCGCGCCGGCCGCACCCCCCGATTCGCTCAAGCCGTCGCCCGTTTTTGCCCGCCGCCGCCTGGTGGTGCAGGTCGATTCGCGCTATTCCATTATTAACAGCCATTTCTCCACCATCAACGGCCTGAAGCTGGGCCTCGAATGGCGGGGCCGGGTGCGCACTGGCGCGGCGTTTTACTTTCTCAGCAGCCGCATTCCTACCCGCCTCGAACCGCCCGACAACGCCGCCGACGACGCCGATGCTACCCTGCGCTTCTACAACGTGGCCCTTTATGGCGAGTACGTGGTGCTCGAAAATTCGCGCTGGGAGCTCGATGCCAACTTGCAGAGCGGCATGGGCGCCGTGCGCGTCGAATACAATAACGATGACGTGAAGGGCACCCGCTCGCGCACCCCGCGCGATTTCATTGCCCTGGTCGAGCCCTCGGTGGCCGCCGAACTGCGGCTTTTCCCTTGGGCTAGCCTGGGCGCGGGCGCCGGCTGGCGGCAGCCCCTGTTTGTGGATGAGGTGGTACGGCGCGAAATTAGTGGTCCCATTTTCTACCTGCGGGCCAAGATACTGGTGGCCCCGCTGCTGCGCATTCGGCGCAACCGCGAGCCGCTGTTCTCGCAAAAAGAAATGCGCGTGCACGGCATCAATGGTCGCACGCGCCGCCGCTTCTACGGCGAGTAAGGGGCTGGCTATTTGCCGGTTGAGTACGTGAAGCCCACCGTCAGGTTGGTGTTGGTGGGGCTGCGGCCTTCCACGGCCACGCTCTCGAAGGAGTAGGTATAGTTGGCCGTGAGGGCTAGGTGCCGGCTCACCGTAAAGTTGAGGCTGCTGGTCGAGTTGATGCGGTAGTCGCCGCCCACGTCTTGCAGCGAGGGCTGGTAAAAGGCCAGCGTAGTGAACACCACCGGGCCCTTGCCCACGCGCAGCTTGAGGCGCGTGGAGCTGCGCGGCACCTCCCGCAGCAGCCCGCCGAGGTAGTCGGTGTATTCGTAGAGAAAGAACTGGCTCAGGGTCACCTCATTCTGGAGCGAATCGTGGTAGAACTGGTAGCCCACGCCGCCGCCCACCACGTAGCGCCGCGCAATGGCGCGCAGGTTACTTTGCCCGGCCTCGGCCAGGGCGTAGTACTTGAGCCGCCCCACCTGGTAGGCCGGCGTGAAGAGACCCAGCAGTTCGCGCTCGCGCAGGGCCCCGTCCTGCTTGCCGTAGCTGAAACTGACGGCGGCCGGCAGCAGCCAGCGCTTGCGCTTGCCTAGCACCAGGTTGCCGGTGTGGCTGGTAGTGAAGTAGATGCGCTCAACAGTGCCCGTGCTGTAGATGCCCGTGAGCGCCGCCGTGTAGCGTACGCCCTTGCCATTCACGTTGTAGGTTTCAAACTCGGACGAGGGCAGCCCGCTGGCCCCGCTGCTGGGGGCCACCACCGGCGCGGCGGCCGTGTCGGCCGGCGCCGCCCGGGTCGCGGTCGAGTCCGGAATAGTTTGGGCGCGGGCCCGGCCGGGCTGCATCAGGCTAGCCAGCGCCAGGCTGCCCGCCAGCAGCCAGGGGCGCCACCCCGGTAAAAAAGGAAATAGAATCATGCTTAGCAATTAGCGTTCGCGGCGCGGGGCCTCAATGCCGCGCAGGGTGGCCGCCCGGTCGAGCTTGCCCGAGGCCGTGGTCCGGAAAGCCGGCACGTACACCACTGCCTTGGGCAATTCGTATTTGCCGAGGCGGGCGCTAAGCAAGCCCAGCAGGCGTTTTTCGGTGGGCGGGGCCAGCGGCTCGCCCTCCACGTAGGCCGTCACGGCCTGGCCGAGGCGCTCGTCGGGCCGGCCCGCCACAAAGGCGCGGCGGCTCTGGTTTAGCTCAGCCAGGGCCACGTCGAGCACCAGCTCTACTTTTTCGGCCTGCACCTTCACGCCGCCCGAGTTTATCACAAAATCGACCCGGCCCAGCCAGTCGAAGGTGTGCTTGTCAAGTAGCTCGATGCGGTCGTTGGTGGTGATGAGCTTGTCGTCGGTCACGTCGCCGCGCACCGTGAGGCAGCCGCGCTCGTCCTGGCCCAGGTGCAGGCCGGGCAGCACCCGGTAGTGGGGGCTGGCCGCGGGCCCGTTGAGGCGGCGCAGGGCCATGTGCGAGGCCGTTTCGGTCATGCCGTAGGTGAGGTACACCGGCACTTTCAGCTTCTCAATCTCGGCCAGCAGGCTGGGCTCCACGGGCGCGCCGCCTACCAAGATGGCCCGCATTTTATTGAGCCGGCTAGCCCGCCCGGCCGCCAGCACGGCCCGCAGCTGCAAGGGCACAAAGGCCGCAAAGTCAAACTCGGCCCCGGCCGGCACGTAGTCAAACGGGTCGGCGTGGGGCTCCACAATGGTGAGGTGCATGTTGCGCTCCAGGCCACGCACCAGCATCATTTTACCCCCAATAAAATCGCAGTTCAGGCACACCAGCGCCCGGTCGCCGGGCCCCAGGTCGAAATAGTCGCCGGTGCGCGCGGCCGAGGCCGCCAGCTGCCGGCGCTTCAGCACGATAAGCTGCGGCTGGCCCGTGCTGCCCGAGGTGCGCAACCCAAATTCCTGGGCGCCCGTCAGCCACTGGCGCAGCAACTCCAGCACCTTGGCCTCGTAGCCATTGAGGTCGAGGTGCGGGCTGGGGGTTTGCTGAATGCTGTCGTAGCTGAACTCGCGGCCGTTGAGCAGGAGCGAGGTGGGGAGGTTGTCGGACATGCGGCAAAGGTACTCGCCCGCTGCGCGGTGCTAGGCCGACCAGCGACCAGGCCATCCCTGATATTAATCGGGCATAGAACGTTCGCGGCGCGGCCCCGGCTAGCTTCCCGGCTCAGAAGGGCTCATACCGAATGCTTTGCCAGTAATGGCCCATTTGGCCCCGGTTGTCCATCGCGGGCCAGGGCCACGGATGCGCCGGCACGTGCCCCACGGTGGGGGCTACGCCCGCAACAAAAGCCGCCAGCGCCGGCAGCTGCGGCTCACTGAAAGGTGGCAGCAGATACTCCCAGGAAGCGTAAAAGGACAGCATCCAATGCAGTTCAGCATCCAGTTCGGGGCGGCGCAGGTACTCATCCAGCCACACGTAGGTAGTGCGTATCCCCGCCTCGCTCATCGCCCCGATGCCGGAGATAAAGCTGGGTTCCAGCAATCCGTACCAACTCAAAAAAACCAGCCTTTTTAACGCTTCTAGTTTCTCGGCAACCTCCGCAGTAGCTTGGTAGACAACTAGGTATTCAGTGTAAATTTCATCGTATGCCGCAAAAACGCCGGCTTCTTCCAGTTGCTGCATCTTGGCTTCCAGCGTGCCCCTGAGCGAGGCGGTGTAGGTACACAGCGCGTGTTCGCGGGCCGCCAGCGTGGCAAGGGTGGTCTGAGAAGAAGACAACTGCATCATAAAGTGAGCTACCGACCATGCTCATACACCAAGGTAGCCCAAGGCTCCACCCCCATGTACAGAGTGGAGTGCTTAAGCCAATGGTATAATCTGCCAGCACGTATATCGCCGCGTGCCCTGAAAAGGTGAGTGAGTACTTGCTTTTGTCAAATAAATAGCTTATACTTACTGCACACCAACTAGTTCTAGCCATGCAAGCCCACCCGACTGCCCGCCCCGAACCAGTAGCCGCCACCGGCAATGCCCTCGCCGACGTAGCGGCGCCTTGCCCCATTCTGGCCGCCGTAAAAGACCGCGCCAAAGCCCTGAAAAAGATGCGTAGGCACGAGAACAAGCGGCTGTTTTTTGGGTGGTGCTCGTGCCTGCACGCGCTGGGCTTCAGCTTCTAACTATTTGATGCTGAGTAAATAGAAAAATACAGGCTAGCGGCGTCAGGCCTGGGATGGCACCAGCATAACCTGGTGCGGCGGGTTAGAAAACCGGGTCCATATCTTATACAGCAGGTAGCAGGCGAGGGCCCCGCCCACCAGCAGCACGCCATTGGCGCCCAGTGCTTCGAGCAGCGAGTAGAACGCCCGCGTTTTGCCGCTAGTGGGTTTCTCGGCCGTGCCGTTGGCTAGCTCGATGGCTTCGTGGTGGCTAAACCAAGTGAACAAAATGGTGGCCAGCAAGCCGATAGCGTAATTGAGCGTCGCCTTCACCGGCGTGGCTTGCGCATGAGTTTTCGTGAAGGACCGCTCGCGTTGCAGGAAGTCGAAAAACAGCTCATAATCAGCGGTGTTGTGAAATGAGAACTCGCTAGCCCCCGGGATGCCCAGCGCCGCCTTGTAGGCCAGCGTAACGGCCGCGTCGTTATCCTCCTTCTTCACTGACTTAATCGCCGCGTATTTTACTTCCACTTTGGTAGCCAGCGAGAGCTTTTTGCGCCAGGCATCCAGAAAGCTCTGGTCGGTGGAAAAATACTGACTGGAAAACAGGAGTGCGTCGTCGCCCAGAAAAAGCGAAGCTGTTTTGGCGCCGTTTACTGCGAATAGCCGTTTATCCATCTAAAAATGAAAGCTTTGAAAAATAGTAGAAGTGTGGCGAAGCACGCGAACCCTTATACACAACTAAAAGGGGCACCCTATACTTCAAACCGAAGATAGGGTGCCCCACACCTAGGCCATGCTTGGCAACAAGCAAGCTACGGGAACTTGGGAAATTTCGAGAAGTCTGGCTGCCGCTTCTCTATGAAGGCGTTTTTGCCCTCCTTGGCCTCGTCCGAGAGATAGTAGAGTAGCGTAGCGTTGCCGGCCAGCTCTTGAATACCAGCCTGGCCATCAAGCTCGGCGTTGAACGCTGATTTCAACATGCGCAAGGACAACGGGCTCTTTTGCAGCATCTTGTGGCACCAGGCTACGGTGGTTTCTTCGAGCTTGTCGAGCGGCACTACCTTGTTGACGAGGCCCATGTCGAGGGCTTCCTGGGCATCGTACTGGTCGCACAGGAACCAGATTTCGCGGGCCTTTTTCTGGCCCACCACGCGGGCGAGGTAGCTAGCCCCAAAGCCGCCATCGAACGAGCCCACGTTGGGGCCGGTTTGACCGAAGCGGGCGTTTTCGGCCGCAATGCTGAGGTCGCACACCACGTGCAGCACGTGGCCGCCGCCAATGGCCCAGCCCGCCACCATGGCCACCACCGGCTTGGGAATGCTGCGAATCAGCTTTTGCAGGTCGAGCACGTTGAGGCGGGGCACGGCGTCGCCGCCCACGTAGCCGCCGTGGCCACGCACGCTCTGGTCGCCGCCCGAACAGAAGGCGCGCCCGCCCTCGCCGGTGAGGATAATCGCGCCGATGTCGGTGCGGTTGCGGCAGATGGTCATCGCCTCAATCATCTCATCCACCGTGAGCGGCGTGAAGGCGTTGTGCACCTGCGGCCGGTTGATGCTGATTTTGGCAATGCCCCCGTGCTGGGAGAAGAGGATTTCCTGGAACTCCTTAATCGGGGTCCACTGAATGGGTTCAGACATAGAGAAAAAAAATTTCTTCTGCGTTTCTTCTGCAAAAACCTCTGCGTCTTCTGCGGTGAAAACAATGACATTTCACCGCAGAAGACGCAGAGGTTTTCGCAGAGGAAACGCAGAAGGATGATTAAGAAAAAGCAGTCTTTACGGCCTGCCGGTATTCTTCAAAAAACGCCGCGTTGGTTTCCGAGTCAGTGAAGATTTCGAGAACCGCCGCGCCGCTTTCGGCCGCAAAGAAAACCGGTAGCGCGGCTTCTAGTTCGGCCAGTGACGAAACCGGCAGGTGGCGCAGGTCGAAGTCGCGGCACAGGTTTTCGGCGCTCAAGGCCTGGTGGGTTTCAAAAAACTCGGCTAGCTCGGGCTGCTGGCGCGGGCCGTCGATGAGCCGGAAGATGCCCCCGCCGTGGTTGTTGAAGAGCACCACCCGCAGGTTGGGCGTAGAGTAGTTGTGCCAGAATGCGTTGCGGTCGTAGAAAAACGCCATGTCGCCGGTGAGCAGCACTACCGGCCGGCCGGGCTGGGCCAGCGCCGTGCCCACGGCCGTGCTGGTGCAGCCGTCGATGCCGCTGGTGCCGCGGTTGGCAAACACGTCGATTTGGCGGCCAGCGGGCAGGCCCAGAATGTTGGCGTAGCGCACGGCCATGCTGTTGGCCAGGTGCAGGGCCGTGTTCTCGGGCAGGCTGGCCAGCGCCCGGCGCATGGCCAGAAACTCGTTGAAGGGCAGATTGTCGGCGTCGAAAAACTGCTGCAAAAAGCTTACGGACGCCGCCTCGGCCTGCGCCCAGGTGAGGCTGGCCGAGGCGGGTGGTGCGGCAGCTTCGTGCGGGGCCGGGTCGCTCGTGACTTTCTGCGCCTCCCGCAGGCTGAGAAACGCAATGGGGCTAGCCCCCACTGCCCGGTGGTAGTCTTTGGATTCGGAAACGGCTAGCTGCTGAAAGAACACGGCCGGCTGCACCCGGATGATGCGCGTAAGGCACCGAAACGTGTCGGCCACCTCGCCGGCGGGCTGCAAGTGCCAGTGCTGGGCGGGGGCCGCGTCGCGCAAATACAGCTTCAGGGCCTTGGAAATCAGCGACTGGCCGAAGGTGATGAGCAGGTCGGGCCGCAACTCGGCCTTCTGTTCTTTTGAGAGACCCGCCAGGAAAATATCCTGGTGCCGCACGGCCCGCACGTCGCCCAGGTTGGCAATGGTATCGGCCACCACCGGCACTTGCCGCGCCTCGGCAAACTCGTAGAGTGCGGCCGTGAGCGTGGGGTTTTCGGGCTGCTGGCCCGCCACTACCAGCACCCGGCCCGCCTCGCGCAGCTGGCGGCGCAAATCCAGGATTTCGGCCGGCGGCAAAATGGTATTCGAGTGGTCTTCGTGAATAATCTTGACGCCCGGCTCGTAGCTCACGGCCTCGCCCGCCGGGGGGTAAAAGGGCTCGCGCAAGGGCACGTTCACGTGCACCGGCCCGGCCGGAAACGCCTCCGTCAGGTTGATGGCCTCGCTTACCAGGCGCTCGGCGTGCCACTTGGCATCGGGGTGGGTGGTGTCGGCCGGGAAGTCAAACGTGCCCTTGGCGTGCACGCCGTAGAGGTTGCGCTGCCGGATGGTCTGGCCGTCGAGCTGGTCGAGCCACTCGGGCGGGCGGTCGGCGGTGAGCACGAGCAGCGGCAATTGCTGAAAAAACGCCTCCGCCACGGCCGGCGCGTAGTTGAGGCCCGCCGTGCCGCTGGTGCACACCAGCACCACCGGGCGGCGCGTGGCCTGCGCCAGCCCCAGCGCAATAAAAGCCGCCGCCCGCTCATCGGGCACCACGCGCAGCTGGCCCCGGTAGGCCGGGTGCCGCGCAAAGGCCAGCGTGAGCGGGGCCGAGCGCGAGCCCGGCGACAGAATAACATCGGTGATGCCGTGCTGGGCGCAGATTTCGGCGATGTTGAAAACGGCTTGAATGCTTTGCATGTGGAAAGAAGAAGGTAAAACCCGTTTGTCAGGGCGAGCGCCGCGCAGTAAGCGCTCCGGCACGGCAGCCAAACGACTGGGTGATGAGTTCTAGTGAAGAATTGCCCCCACCGTTTGCAGCTTCAGCTCCGTTTCCTGCCACTCGCGGCTGGGGTCCGAGTCGGCGGTGAGGCCGGTGCCGGCGTAGAGAATGGCCTGGTCGGGCCGCAGCTGGAGGCAGCGCAAATTCACGTAGAGGCGCGCCACGCCGGGGCCCGCCACGTTCACGGGGCCCAGAAAGCCGCTGTAATAGGCGCGGTCGTAGCCTTCGTGGCGCTGCAAAAAAGCCAGGGCTGCCGCCTTGGGCATCCCGCCCACGGCCGAGGTGGGGTGCAGCAGGCGCAGCATGTCGGTGCCGAGCGAGGCGGCGGCGGGTACGTTTTTCAAATCAACCTCAAAGTCGGTGCGCAGGTGCAATAGTTGCCCCGCCACGGCCGTGCGCGGGCCGGCCTCGTGGTAGTCGCGCAGGCGCAGCTGCTTGAAGCAGCTCACGATGTAGCGCGCCACTAGGGCCTGCTCCTCAATCTCCTTCTGCCGCCAGATGGCATCCTGCGGGCGGTGGCCGGGCACCAGCGGCTGGGTGCCGGCCAGGGCCATCGTATGAAAAAAGCCATCGGCCGTGACCTCAGCCAGCACCTCGGGCGAGGCCCCCAGCCAGGTGCCCACGCCCGGTACGCTCACCAGCGACACAAAGGCCCGCTCGTATTTCTGGCTCAGCTCCTCGAAGGCCGCCAGCGGGTCGAAGCCGGTGGGCAAGGGCCGGTGCGCCACCCGCGACGACACCACTTTCACCACTTCCTTGGCCTCGATGGCCGCCACGCCGGTGCGCACCAGCGCGGTGTAGGCCGCCTCGGTGGCGGCGGGTGGCGCGGGCTGCGGGCTGTAGTGCCAGGCCAGGGTGGGCGGCGTGGGTAGGGTTAGCCAGGCGGCAATGTTCTGCACCAGCTCGCGGGCGGCGGGCGCGATGCGCACCTCATCGGGCCGGGCGGGGTCGTACTGCACGTCGGCGGGTAAAAACAGCGCCGGGTTGTGGTCGGAATCGCGAAACGGGAAAAACGCGAAGCCCGCCGGGGCCTGCGCATCCAGGGCGGGCGGCAGGCCGGTGTAAGCGGCTTCGAGCGCGCGCGCTACCAGCAGGCGCGGGTGGCTAGCCCCCGGCTCGCGCCACAGGGCCAGCGGCCGGCCCGTGCGCAGGGCACCCGCCGCCAGGTGGCGCAGCCGGGCAGGCGCACGCAGGCTAGCCGTGGCGGCGGGCCAGGGCAGCAGCCGGGGTTCGGCGGCGGGCATCAGGCGCGCGGCTCGTTGGTGGCGGGCAGGTCGATGACGGCCATCGTGATGCGGCTGATGCACACCAGGGCGCCGGTTTCTTCGTGCGTGATGCGGATTTCCCACACCTGCGTGCTGCGGCCCACGTGCAGGGCCGTGGCCCGGCCGCGCACCCAGCCCGAGCGCACGCCTTTGATGTGGTTGGCATTGATTTCGAGGCCCACGCAGGCCTGGCGCGTCACGTCGATGCGGGTGGCCGCCCCGATGCTGCCCAGCGTTTCGGCCAGCGCCACCGAGGCGCCGCCGTGCAGCAGGCCCATTGGCTGGTGGGTGCGGCCATCCACGGGCATGCGGCCTTCGAGGTAGTGCTCGGTAATGTCGGTAAGCTCAATGCCTAGCGAGTCGGCCAGGGTGGGGCGGTGGGCCGCCCAGATTTTTACGTCGTCGAGCGTCATGGGGTGGTGCGTGGAGTGGAGGCCGGGTACAGTAGCCGGGCAGAATAGCGCCCGCGAAAAAATGCTGCCAATCGACGGGCAGCCCTTCCGAAGCACCAGATTCCAACCCGTACTTTACGGCATTGTTCGGCAAAACTACTCCGCCTTCGCCCGTGCCAGTTCAGCAGCTCTACCTTCTTCGCCACGGCCAGACCGACTTCAACGTGCAGGGCATTGTGCAGGGCAGCGGCGTCGATGCCGACCTCAACGCCCGGGGCCGCGCCCAGGCCGCCCAGTTTTGGGCCGCTTATAAGGACACGCCGTTTGCCCGCGTCTACACATCCAAGCTGCGGCGCACCCAGCAGTCGGTGCAGCAGTTCATCGACGCCGGCCTGCCGCACGAGGCCCACGCCGGCCTCAACGAAATCAGCTGGGGCACCCGCGAGGGCACCCGCATCACGCCCCAGGAAGACGCTGAGTATGCCCACGTACTCAACGAGTGGCGGGCCGGCAACGACCACGCCCGCCTGCCCGGCGGCGAAAGCCCGGCCGAGGTAGCCGCCCGGCAGCGCCTGGTAATCGAGCTGCTGGCTAGCCGCCCCGACGACGAGCTGGTGCTGGTGTGCCTGCACGGCCGGGCCCTGCGCGTGCTGCTGTGCCAGCTGCTGGGCTACCCCCTGCGCTACATGGATGGCTTTGAGCATCAGAACCTCTGCCTCTACAAGCTGCACCGCACGGATGGGCACTACACCATCCGCAATTTTTTGGATGTTAGCCACTTGGCCGTTTAGCCAGCGGCGCGCAGTGCGCAGCGAGTAAAGAGCAAGCGGCGCCCCGGCTAGCCTACTCGCCGCCCGCTGCCCACTGTGCACTGTCTTTAGATTGTTTCCCCACGTTTTGGCGGCTAATTTTGGCCCCCAATCCCAACCTGCAACTCCGATGGCCGAAATTATAAAAATGCCGAAAATGAGCGACACGATGACCGAAGGGGTTATCGCGGCCTGGCTCAAAAAAGTAGGCGATAAAGTGAAGGCGGGCGATATCCTGGCCGAAGTCGAAACCGACAAAGCCACGATGGAGCTGGAAAACTACGAAGACGGCACCCTGCTCTACATCGGCCCCAAAGAGAAAGACTCCGTGCCGGTAGATGGCGTGCTCGCCATCGTGGGCAAGGAAGGCGAAGACATTGCGGGCCTGCTCAACGGCCAGGGTGCTGCCCCGGCCGCGGCGCCCGCTCCAGCGGCCCCCGCGCCTGCCGCTGCTCCAGCGCCGGCCCCCGCGCCCCAGGCAGTTGCCCCGACGCCGGCCGCCCCTGCTACTCCCGCCGCTCCTGCCAATGGCAAGAAAGCTACGGTAGTGCGGATGCCCAAAATGAGCGACACCATGACCGAAGGCACCATCGCCGCCTGGCTCAAAAAGGTGGGCGACAAGGTGAAAGCCGGTGACGTGCTTGCCGAAGTCGAAACCGACAAGGCCACGATGGAGCTCGAAAATTATGAAGATGGCACCCTGCTTTACACCGGGCCCAAGGAAGGCGAAGCCGTAGCCGTAGATGGCGTGCTCGCCATCATTGGTGAGGAAGGCGCCGACGTGCAGGCCCTGCTGAACGGTGGTGGTGCCGTGTCGGGCGGTGCCCCGGCGGCGGCCGCCCCGGCCGAAGCTGCCCCCGCGGCGGCCCCGGCCCCCGCTGCCCCCCAGGCCGAAAGCACCGGCCGCCTGCTGGCCTCGCCGCTGGCCAAGAGCATCGCTAAAGACAAGGGCGTAGACCTGCGCCAGGTGAAAGGCTCGGGCGAAAACGGCCGCATTGTGGCCCGCGACCTCGAACACGCGCAGCCCGGTGCTAGCCAGCCCCAGCCGGCGGCTGCCCCTGCTGCCGCGCCCGCTTCGGCCCCCAACGAGTACATCCAGGCCGCCCTGCCCGAGCAGCCAGCTGCCAAGCCCGCTGCTCCGGCCGCCCCGGCCCCGGCTGCTGCCGAAGGCACCTACACCGACACGCCCGTGTCGCAGATGCGCAAGGTGATTGCCAAGCGCCTATCGGAGAGCCTGTTCACGGCCCCGCATTTCTATCTCACGATGGAAATCCTGATGGACAAGGCTATGGAAACCCGCGTGAAGCTCAACGAGCTGTCGCCGGTGAAACTGTCGTTCAACGACATGGTGCTCAAGGCTTCGGCGCTGGCCCTGCGCCAGCACCCCGTCATCAACTCGTCGTGGCTCGGCGACAAGATTCGCCAGAACAAACTCATCAACATCGGCGTGGCCGTGGCCGTTGACGAGGGGCTGCTGGTGCCGGTTATCCGCAACGCCGATGGCAAAGGCCTGTCGCAGATTGCTACCGAGGTGAAAGAGCTGGCCGGCAAGGCCAAGAGCAAGAAGCTGCAACCCGCCGAGTGGGAGGGTAGCACCTTCACCATCTCCAACCTGGGCATGTTCGGTATCGACGAGTTCACGGCCATCATCAACGAGCCCAATGCGTGCATCCTGGCCGTGGGCGGCATTAAGCAAACGGCCGTGGTGAAGGATGGCGCACTGGCCATCGGCAACATCATGAAGGTGACCCTGAGCTGCGACCACCGCGTGGTAGACGGCGCCACCGGCGCGGCCTTCCTCCAAACCCTGAAGGGCTTGCTGGAAGACCCTATGCGCATGCTCATTTGAGGCTAGTAGCGGCTTTTTAAGCTGCTTTCTATAAAAACGACCCTAAAAGCCAGCCCCGTCGGGCTGGCTTTTTTGCTTTAATCTTGCGAATGTCCCTCGGTAGATGGGTGGTGGGCCGAATAGGCGTGTACATTTGGCTTTTCCTTTATTACAGCCGAGTGCATGAAAAATAAGCTACTGCTTTTACCCTTGCTCGTGGTGGCCAGCGAGGCCTATGCTCAAACCCGCACCCTCTCGGGCCAGGTGCTCGATGCCGATGGCAAGCCCGTAATCGGGGCCACGGTGGTGGAAAAGGGCACCAACAACGGTACCGGCACCGATGCGGGCGGGCGCTTTGTGCTGCGGGCGCGCACGGCGCAGCCCCGGCTGCTCATCAGCGGGCTGGGCTATGCGCCGCAGGAAGTGGCTGCCACCGATGGCCCGCTCACCGTGCGGCTAGCCACCAACACCACCGCCCTGGCCGACGTGCAGGTAGTGGGTTCGCGCAGCGTAAACCGCTCGGTAACGGATTCGCCCTCGCCGGTTGATATCATCGACGTGCGCGAGGTGACGGCCAAAACCGGCCAGCTCGACGTGAACCAGCTGCTGCAATTCGTGGCCCCGTCGTTCAACTCCAACCGCCAGACCGGCTCCGACGGGGCCGACCACGTGGACCCCGCCAGCCTGCGCGGCCTCGGCCCCGACCAGACCCTGGTGCTCGTGAATGGCAAGCGCTGGCACCAGTCGGCACTCGTGAATTTGTTTGGCTCGCGGGGGCGCGGCAACACGGGTACTGACCTCAACACCATTCCGGCGGCCAGCATCGAGCGCATTGAGATTCTGCGCGATGGCGCCTCGGCCCAGTACGGCTCCGATGCCATTGCGGGCGTCATCAACATCGTGCTCAAAAGCAGCACCAAGGAGCTGACAGCCAACGTGAACTACGGCGCCTACACGGCCAAGTACCGCTTCGACGATAAGACCTTCGACGGGGGCAACCTGAACGTGAACGCCAACTACGGCGTGGCCGTGGGCAAGGGCGGCTTCGTGAATGCCACGCTCGATTTCAACCAGCGCGAGCACACCCAACGGGCCAACGTGCCCAGCCCCGACGGGCTGGCCCGCCGCCAGTATGGCGACCCCAAGGCCCTGAACTCCGCGGCCTACCTCAACGCCCGCCTGCCGCTGAGCGACAAGCTGTACGCCTACGCCTTCGGCGGCGTGAACGTGCGCCGGGGCGATGCCTACGCCTGGTCGCGCTTTCCGACGGCCGATAGCACGTACACCGTTGGTACCGATGAGTTTACGGTTGGCGTGCCCAACCCCCGCAGCAACGCCCGGCTGTACCCCAACGGCTACGACCCCATCATCACCAGCGCTATTTTTGACGGGCAGGGCGCCGTGGGCGTGCGCGGCACGTTTGGCGCCTGGGACGTGGACCTGAGCAACACCTTTGGCTCGAACCGCTTTCAGTACGGGGTGAAAAATACCCTGAACGCGACGCTGGGCCAGCGCAGCCCCACCAGCTTCGACGCGGGCGGCTTCCAGCTTCAGCAAAACGTGCTGAACCTCAACGTGAGCCGCAATTTCAAGACGGTGGCCGAGGGCCTGAACCTGGCGTTTGGCACCGAGCTGCGGCGCGAGTGGTACCAGATATTTGCCGGCGAGCCCGGCTCGTACCTGAGCTACAATCTAGCCTCTAACCGGCCGGCCGGGGCGCAGGGCTTCCCGGGCTTTCAGCCGCGCAACGAGGTGCGCGCCAACCGCAACAACCTCGGCGTGTATGCCGACGTGGAGCTCAACGTGACCAAGGCCTTCCTCGTGGAGGGCGCCGTGCGGTTTGAAAACTACAGCGACTTTGGCAGCAACGTGACCGGCAAGCTAGCCACCCGCCTCAAGCTCAGCGATGAGCTGTCGCTGCGCGGCACGGTGAGCACGGGCTTTCGGGCGCCCTCGCTGGCCCAGATTAACTTCAACACCGTCTTCACCAACTTCGTGAAAGGCCAGCCGGTAGACGTGTTGCTCGACCGCAACGGCGGCCCCGTGACGCAGGCCATCGGCATTCCGCCGCTCACGCGTGAGCTATCGCGCTCGGCTAGCCTCGGGCTCACGGGCCGGCTCGGCTCGCTGTTAACCTTTACGGTGGATGGCTACTACATTCACATCCAGGACCGTATCGTGCTCACGGGCGCCTTCACCAACGACGATAACGTGATTGGGGCGACGCTCACGGCCCTCAACGTGGGCCAGGCGCAGTTCTTCGCCAATGCGGCCTCCACCAGCACCTGGGGCCTCGACGCCGTAGTGGCCAATACTACGGGCGTGGGCAGCGGCCGCCTCACCACCACGCTGGCCGGCAACCTCAACCGCCTAACTGTGACCAGCGTGCAAACCACGCCCAAGCTGGCCGGCAAGGAAGATATTTTCTTCGGTCCCCGCGAGCAGGCCTTCGTGAAAGCCTCCGCGCCGCCCTTCAAAGTCAACCTCACCTTCGATTACAACGTGGGCCGCTTCGGGGCGCTGGTGCGCTTCGTGGAGTTTGGCGGCGTCACGCTGATTGACTACAACGGCGCTGAGAACCGCTACAACCCGCGCCTCACCACCGACCTGGCCCTGAGCTACGCCCTCACCAACCAGCTGCGCCTGTCGGTGGGCAGCTCCAACCTGTTCAACAAGTATCCCAACTTCTTCAACCCCCAGGCCACCGAAACCGGTGGCGCCTGGGACCCCGTGCAAATGGGCTCCAACGGCCGCTTCCTGTTTGCCAAGCTGCAAGCCCGCTTTTAATCGCGGCTAGCATAAATCCAGGAGAACGAACACATAAGAACGTCATGCTGAGCTTGTCGAAGCATCTCTACCGCACGACACCCTAGCGGCGCAGTAGAGATGCTTCGGCAAGCTCAGCATGACGTTCTTTCAGGGTTTGGGCGTTTCCTATTCAGGCAAGCGTATTTTTGCGCCATGCTCCCAAAAATTCGCTCCACGACCGTGCTCGGCGTGCGCCACAACGGCCAGATTGCCCTCGGGGCCGACGGCCAGGCCACGATGGACAAGCACGTAGCCAAAAATAACGTGCGCAAAGTGCGCCAGCTCAACGACGGCAAGGTCGTGACCGGCTTTGCCGGCTCCACCGCCGACGCCTTTATGCTGCTCGACCGCTTCGAGGAAAAGCTCACGGCCTACGGCAACAACCTGACCCGCGCCGCCATTGAGCTGGCCAAGGACTGGCGCAAAGACCAGTACTTACGCAAGCTCGAAGCCATGATGGTGGTGTGCGACAAGGACGAGCTGCTCATCGTGAGCGGCACCGGCGACGTGCTGCAACCCGACATGGACGTGGCGGCCATCGGCTCGGGCGCCATGTATGCGCAGTCGGCCGCGCTGGCCCTCAAGAAGCACGCCCCGCACCTCACCGCCCGCCAGATGGTGGAAGAGTCGCTGCACATCGCGGCCGACATTTGCATCTATACCAACCACAACCTCATTATCGCTGAGCCGGCCTAGGCGCAGCCTCGTTGATGGCCGAGGACCTCATCTACTATAATTCGCGCTGGCGCTACGCCCTGCTGGTTCTGGGTGGGCTAGCCTTCGTGGCCGCCGGCGTGTGGATGATAGTAGCCGACGGCAAATGGGGGCTCGGCCTGGTAAGCATCTTTTTTTTCGGGGCCGGCGCAGCCGTGGGGGTGTGGCAGTTTTTCGACAGCCGCCCCCGGCTGCGCGTTTCCGACGCCGGCATTTTGGACCGCACGCTGGGCGTGGGGCTCATCAAATGGACTGACATTGCCGATGCCTACCTGCGCAGCGTTAACCGCGAGCCGTTTATCTGCCTCGTGCTGCACAACGAAGCCGCGTACCTGGCGCAGCTCTCGCCGCTTAAGAAGCGGCTGGCTGCTGCTAACCAGGCCCTGGGCTTTACGCCCATTTCGATTAATTTGAGCGGGGTCGCCATCAACCCCGACCAAGTCTTGGAGTACATACACAAGCAGGCGGCCGCCACCCGGCTGGTGCGGCCTGATTTTCCGCTTAACTAAGCTTCGGCT
>Ga0160428_1000024_pt1 | contig 213869 bp, 165 predicted proteins | sample SolpanmetagenomM_FD_108198 | JGI IMG/M metagenome (GOLD analysis project Ga0160428, IMG submission 108198) | Solar panel surface microbial communities from Lawrence Berkeley National Laboratory, California, USA - M | ecosystem: Engineered > Built environment > Solar panel > Unclassified ... | reverse complement strand
TTCGGGCATCTGCCGGTCACCGGAACGCAACCCCGCTTCAACGTGGGCTACCCGGATACCGAGTCGGGTGGCCACCAATGCGCAGGCCAGTGTACTCGTCACATCGCCCACAACGACGAGCCAGTCAGGTTGTTGCTGCGCCAGAATCGGCTCGAACCGTACCATGATATCGGCAGTCTGCTGCGTCGGTGTGCCGTTGTCGATACCCAGGAAATAATTCGGCTGGGGCAGGTTGAGCTGGCGAAAAAAAACGTCGCTCATGCTGGGGTCATGGTGCTGCCCGGTATGAACAAGTACTGATTCGACAGTTGGGTCGGCCTGAAATGCGCGGTGTAGCGGGGCTACCTTTACGAAGTTGGGCCGCGCCCCGACAACGGTAAGTATCTTCACAAAGCAAAGTAAGCAGAATCCAGCGGTCCGGTGGTCCGGCATGCCGGTACAGGACTGTTTAGTGCTGGCCTGTTTATCCCCCAGCCCCCTGAAGGGGGAGCAGCTCATTTGCGGAATGCTCCCCCTTCAGGGGGCTGGGGGTAAACGGGCCAGTAGGGGACTTGGCCTACAACTAAGGTTTCGTCAGGCCGCCATTGCCTGATACACGAACTGCCACTGATCGACGTTGGCGTTGATGTCGAACCGCTGCCGGGCCAGCAGGGCCGCCTGTGCTCGGTACTGCTGATACTGCTCCGGCGACATGCTCAGGTAGCGTTCGATTTCCTGTTGCAGCGGGTCGGCATCGTTTGATACCCAGCTACCCGCCTGCTCGGCTTCCAGCACCTCCCAGGGTGTACCTGTCGACGCAATAACCGGGGTGCCCTGCGCCAGCGATTCCAGCACGACGTTACCAAAACTCTCTGACTTCGAGGGCAATATCGTTACCAGCGCGTCGGCGTAGAATTGTTCTTTGACCGGTCCTGTCACCAGCCCCGAAAACGTAATTTTCTGGTGCAGGTTGAGCCGACGGATTTGCTCACGCAGTTGCCTGGCGTAGACCGGGTCGGATTCTGGTCCGGCAATAATCAGTTCGTAGTCGCTTTGCCGGAACAGCGCCGATTGCCCCAGCGCGTCGATCAATTTGTCGATGGCTTTGATGGGATGAATCCGACCGATAAACAACATATACGGCCGGGCCTTGCGGGCAACCGGAATAGGGATGTCCATCATGTTGCGTACTTCGCTCACGGTGGCACCGGGGCCAAACTGCTGCCGGATGTACGTTGCTTCGGCGGAGCAGGTCGCGTGAAACAATACCTGTTTGCGCAGCAGCCAGATCAGGCTCAGTACCGCCTTCTTGATGCGCGGACTATAGTCGAGTGCGGGCGGGCTCAGTTCGCCATGGGGTGACCAGATAACCGGTTTGCCCAGCAGTCGGGCCAGTACGGCCAGTACCAGCGAACTGGGGTAGAACAGGCTGTTGAGATGAACGACGTCGGCTTTACGCATGGTCCGCCAGCCCTGCCAGATGTGGCGCAATGGCAGGTAAAAGTGCGGGTTCCGCGTATAGATGACCTGCCCGCAATCCATGGTTAGCCACTGATCGAGCGGAATAGACGACTGTTGCCCCTGTGCTGTTGCCACGACGAACACCGAATGACCGGCGCGGGTCAGGGCGCGGGCCTGCCAGTAGATCGTGTTGCTTGGCCCGCCTATGTGGCAGGGATAAAACCAGTCGGCCGACATCAGAATGGTCATACGAACTATACCGTTAGCGGTGGTAAGGAATCAGGCGTTGGTATTGCCTCTGATAGTGAGCAGCAATCGTTTCGGGCGAAAAACGTCGGGCGTTTCGATAGCCAGCTTCGATCAGGTGCTGTCGGTAGGGCGCGTCGCCGATGAGCCGCCGAACCCCCGCTCGAATAGCGTCAATATCAGAAGGATCGACCAGGTGAGCGGCATCGCCAGCTACCTCGCGCAGGGGCGACATCGCTGCTGTCAGCACCACCCGGCCAACAGCATTGGCCTCTACAATAGGCATACCAAAACCTTCATACGTCGACGTAAATGTTACTAAATCTGATGAATCGTATAGATTGACAATTTCTGCGGGGGTAAGATCCTGGTACGATTCGTACGTAATTCCGTTTTGCCGGAGTTTATCGCGCAGGCCGGGTGTGAGCGGTCCTACCAGCCGTAGGGTACACGAAATACCCGTCAGCGCGTCGATCAGGCGGGGTACGTTTTTGTGTGGGGCCGTGCCGATTTGCAGCACCGTTGGGTCGACGGTATTAAAGTCGGCCGGTTGGGCCGTAAATAAGGGACTAACGGCATTGGGCACTACCACGACCTTCTCCGCGATCCGCCCGACGTAGCGAAGTAAATCCTGCCGTGTTTTGTCCGAAATTGTCGTGACGACGGTGGCCCGGCGGATGGGCAGGTAATACCAGAGCAGCCAGAACAGGGCATACCGCAGCGGTCGGTGGCGGAAGCGTTCGAGCGGGATACAGTCATGGATCGTGAGCACGGTACGCGACGCGGGCAGGGCCAGCACGGCGTAATGAATGTCGCCGGTGACGTGTACCAGCCCCCGGAATCGCTGCCGCCGGATGAAGCGCAGATTGTGCCACACATCGCGCAGGCTATGGCTGACGCGGGGCAGGTAAACGGAGTCTGGCAAGATGCCGGTCTGTTCGCCTACGGCCTGCTGAATCGTGCCGAACAGCGTTTCGATACTGTAACCGGTACCGGGGCTGCGAAACAGGTATGTGATACGCATAACCTGTCAGAGTTGAATCGATAAACGAGTTAGTAGCCAGCGGAGGACCAACAGAAAAAGGGCATTATTGAGCAGGCTACCCCAGGTTGACAACAGGTCGGTTTCCATCGTGAGGCAACCAATGAAGAGCATAGGTAACCACAGAATCAGCGTTGGATGCCGCTCGGCGAGTTGAAACACAAGACGGAACGCCCAGCCTAGTAGCAAACCGTAGCCGAGTGAGAACAGTAGGCCATAGTAGCCGAAATTGACATAGCCCTCGCCCAATGGCGACAGGTTGATACTCGTATTTTCCGACTGGGGTAGTGAGGTAAACCGCCGGATATTTTCGTAACCGCCCGTCTGCGGTTTTCCCGGCCAGAGCAACCGGGGAATGAAGGGATGCACAAGTGATAGCAGCACTTCGCCGTTGGCATAGGGTTCGTGCCGGGGCACTTTGGCCAGTGCGCTGCCGATCATTATGCCCTGGTTAAAGCGCATGAATGAACTGAAAAAATGCGCCGGAGCAAGCAGTTTCGATGGGTCGGTAAGCCGGTCAATAAGTAGTTCGCCCATCAGCCCGGCGTTGCCGCTACGTTCCTGCCGCGAATGCCCCCACGTATTGTAACGGTACTCGGCCTTGACCGACTGGATCACTAACAGCAGCGATAAGGCGGCTGTTACGAATAAGGCTTTAACCTGTCCCGACAGTGGTTTGGTGCGCCCGGTCGTCAGAAACAGAGTAAGTAGCATAAGCCAGAAAAAAAGCTCGCCAAACATACCTTCCCGGATGGTGTATGCCCCCAGCACGACCGCCACCAGCCCAATAATGGGCCAGCGGAACGCACTTCGGGCGTACCAGGTATAGAGAACGCTGATATACAGGCAATAGGAAGGTATGTAACTGACAAACGTTGGGGCCCCCGGTACAAACGTACGGACGCCGAACCCCGCCAGTCCGATGAGTAGTAAAACAATCCCGGCCTGGTGGTTATGATGCAGCGAATCGATGGATAACTGAATCGTTTGCTTGTGGTTCGTAGTAACCGGTGTACGATTTTTCCATAGCAGGCCGAGATAGAACAAACTAAAAGCGGGCAGGGCATAGCTGAAGTACGTGCCGGAGTCAATGGGCATTGATGAGGGTAACAACCAGTAGGTGACGGCAGGGACCTGCAGGATTTCCAGTCCGGCTATGAACGTAATGCACTCCAGCAGCGCAATGCGCCGACTGATCTGATCGACAAACGTCAGGAAACAGTAGATGGGAAGGACAAACGCAATGGCTTCGGGTAGCGTACTTTCCCAGATCAGATAAGCAATTCCAAAAAAAGTTACCGTGGTTAGTAGGCGCTTCATGGTATGATGCGTAGGTGGGGCAGCCGCCAGACGGTCAGGAGGCAGGGGCCGTTACCGGGTAAACAGAAAACGGGCCAGCGCGAACTGAGCCGCGTAGCCGATCGCCGTTGCCCACGCGGCTCCGGTAATGCCCAGTCGGGGGATCAGCAGCACATTGAGTGCCAGATTTACGACGACACCAAACACCGTGTGCCACAGGATGTATCGGGTCTGACCAAACGAATACCATTTCAGTTCGAGCAGATGAATGCTGGTAAGAAACAGATAACCCACGGCCACAATGGGAGCCACGCCGAACGCCGGACTGTACCGCGCCGATAGCAACCACGTACCGACCAGATTCCGGCCCAGCGCGAACGCCAGACAGGCAATACCGGCTCCGGGCAGGTAGTACCGAACATACCGTAGCAGCAGGGGATTGGCGGCTGACGACGGTAGCCTGTTTGTGCGAAACGCCAGCACCTGTGGCGACAGAAACGCCAGCAACGGGGTACTCAGCAACAGTAGTTTGGCCCCCAGGCTATAGCCCATCGCGTACTGCCCCACGTCGGCGTCGGTCAGGTACAGGCGGATCAGATAGCGGTCGGCGTAGTTCAGCATCCACGCCCACACGGCCATGCCGAGCAGGGGCGTCACGTAGCTCCGGTAGGCTCTGATAAGTTGCGGTCGGTCGGATGGGGGACGGGGACTACGCCGGGCTAACTGAACAAGCGGAGCGACCGACAAGGCGGCAAACACGCTGTTGACCAGAGCGGTCGATTGCCAAAGCCCGGTGGCGGTGTATTGGCCTGCCCCGACAACGAGCAGGCCAAACGAAAGTAAGGTGCCGAGGGCGTAGCGTACCTGCTGCCGGGCAAATTGCCAGTGCTGCCCCAGCGCATTGCGGTAGTCATTGCCAGCCTGATACAGCCCCTGTCCCACAGCCGCCAGCCACACCAGCCCAAACAGCGGATTCTGGTAATACAGCCCGGCCGACAGAGCTACGAAAGGCATCGCTGTCAAATAAATCAATCCGGCTACCTGCCCGTAAAAACGGATAGCAGACGAATGAGGAAACTGACCGAGGGCGGATTTGAACGACTGGATGGTGGGCGAAATCAGCAGGCTGTGCACGAAGGTCATCCCCGCCAGCAGCAGGCTGTATTCACCCCAGACGAGGGGCGACATATACAGGGCCGTCAGCTTGCCATACAGGAGCCCCAATCCCGCTGACAAACCCTGCCCACTCAACAGGGTCAGTAGTGAGCCAAACCGGACAGGCCAGTGAACAGGCTTAGCAAACCGGGTGACGTTCATACGAAACCGGCAGGCTATGACCCGTGATACGCAGCAACTGCCCGACGCGCTGATCGATCGTGTGGTGCTGCTGAAAATGCGCGTGCTGACAGTTGGCAAGCGCGTGCCGCTCGGCGGAATGTGCCAGAAAATACCGGATCATGTCGATGGCTTCGGCCGTTGTTCGGTAGGTCACCTGCTCGGTGGGCACGTGGCTGTATTCGTCCAGTGTCGGTTTATAGTCACAGAGCTGAAAGCCGCCGATACCGTTGATTTCAAAGTACTTCTGGTTGGCCGACGTGACTTCAGCGTAGTGAAAATTGTTGAATACGATCCGCGCACCGTAGATCAGCCGGTTCTTCTCCTCGCCGACCAGGTACCGCCCCCGAAAAGCGGATCGTACTGACGCGGGCAGATAGGGGCCCTCATTCCCAAATACCACTACCCGAACGCCCGCCCGCTGTAACTGATCGACCATACGGGCGCGGTAGGCGTACAAACCACCATAGAGCAGCACGTCGATGTCGGTTTGCTGTTCGGCGGTGGCTCTGTCGAGATCGGGACGGCGGTGAATGCGGGGGTTGAAGCCTTCGGGCAGGTAGTGCGCGTTTAGCCCGGCTTTGTTGCGCAGAAAATCAGCGATGTATGGGTCTTTCGTGAAATAGTGGTCGAAGTCGGCGGCAATGATCTGCTGCTTTTCGAGGTTCGACAGTGCATCGGGATTGATTTGCGCGACGGTGACGCCGGGCAGTAATTGCTTCACCGTATCAACAAAAACCGGGTGTAAGTGTCGGTATACAACCAGCACCAGGTCGGGCCGTTGGGTTGCCACGCGCCGGGCCAGCTGCCGACACATAGCCCGGTCGTACGACTCCACAAACCGGCTCGCCCAATAGTGCGCTTTGCGGGCAAACGTATACTGACTCGCTCCATCGACAATAACCGCCTGACCACCCAGCACCCGCACCGAATCGGCCAGGTGGTATTCCAGCGAATCAAACGCACAACTGCCGACGATAGTGATGTTCATAGGTTGGTAGTTGGTTTACCCTCACCCCCGGCCCCTCTCCCAAAACGGGAGAGGGGTGACTATGGATAGTGAGATTTTTGATTGCCAATTTTGCTGTGCGACTACGGCACAGATGAGTTGAATACATGATACCAGTTGTACCCCTCTCCCGTTTTGGGAGAGGGGCCGGGGGTGAGGGTAAACTCACCTCACAGCCGCCAGTAATCGAGCCCTGTTTCGCCCTTGACCGAATACAGCCCTTTCAGGTCGAGCAGAATAGGCGAACCGTTCATCAGCGACCGGAAGTACGTAATGTCAAGCGATTTGTACGCGTCGTGTCCTACGGCTACGATTACCGCGTCGTACTGCGCCGAGGGTGCGTCGAGCAGGGTCATGCGGTATTCGTGAGCGACCTCATTCGGCGACGCGTGCGGATCGACCAGATGCACACTAATCGAATAGTTCATCAATTCCCGTACCAGATCGGCAACGCGTGAATTGCGGATGTCCGACACGTTTTCCTTGAACGTCAGGCCCATGACCAGCACCTTCGTCTGCCGGGGACTCTTGCCTTGCTGAATCAGTTTTTGCAGCAGTTTGGTCGCGACGTAAGCAGGCATACTGTCGTTGATGCGCCGACCGGAGTTGATAACCTGCGGGTCAATGCCAAGCTGCCGGGCTTTGTAAAGCAGGTAGTACGGGTCGATACCGATGCAGTGACCACCGACCAGCCCCGGCGTAAAGGGCAGAAAATTCCACTTGGTCGACGCGGCCCGGATCACCTCGTGCGTGTCGATACCCAGCTTGTCGAAGATGATCGCCAGCTCGTTCATCAGCGAAATGTTGAGGTCGCGCTGCGTGTTCTCGATCACCTTGGCGGCTTCGGCTACCTTGATGCTCGGTGCCACATAAATCCCAGCCCGAATAATGCTGCCATAGACCTCGGCAATAACGCCGGCCGCTTCGTCGTCGCTCCCCGATACCACTTTGAGAATATCGATCAGCGTACGGGTTTTGTCGCCGGGGTTGATTCGTTCGGGGGAGTAGCCCAGCTTAAAATCCGGTCCCAACCGCAGGCCGGCCGTCTGTTCCAGGATTGGCAGGCAGTCGTCTTCCGTGCAGCCGGGATATACCGTTGATTCGTAGATCACGTAGTCGCCCGGTTTCAGCGCCCGGCCTATTTCTTCCGATGCCCGTTGCAGAAATCGAAGGTCCGGTACCTTATAATCGTCAATCGGTGTGGGTACAGCGACGATGAAAAAATGAGCGTTGCGCAGGTCGTCGGGATTGGCCGTAAACTGAATATCGGCACCCGCAAAGGCGTCGGCCGTCAGTTCGCGCGACGGGTCTTCCCCGCGCTGCATCATCCCGATCCGGTCGGCACTGATGTCGTAGCCAAGTACCCGAAACTGCCGGGCAAACGCCAGCGCGAGGGGCAAACCCACGTAGCCCAGCCCAATCACGGCAATGGCTTTTTCTTTCTGTCGGAGTGCGTCGAGCAAAATAGGTTTCTGGTTTACGGTTTTCGGTGGGTAACGTGTATGTATCTGTCAAGTGTAGCCTGGACCGGTGCGCCGATGCGATCCACGTCCGGGTGGACGCATAGCGGCCTAAAAAGCTGCCGCCTGGAGTAGTTGGCCTGGACGGCCACCCGGACGTGGATCGCACCGGCGCACCGGTCCAGGCTACACTTGACGGGTACATTTTTACAGTTACGCAAGCATCGCTCGTAACCGCCCTACAACGTCCGCCTGCCGGACCAGCAAGTAAACGATACCCAGGACGAATCCCGCAAGGGCGTATGTCAATACGAGCATCGCGCGTTTGGGCGACACACGAAGTAGCGGAATTTTTGGCGGTTCGAGCACTTTAAACACCGGCGTTCGTTCCTGCACTTTCAACCGGGCCTGCTCGTACTGCCGCGACAACTCAGTATACACCGTCTGAGCGATGGTCAGTTCGGCTTCCATCCGCTGCCGGTCCATCGTCGCTGACTGCACAACCAGATACTTATGCTGATCGTTGTAATGAAACACGTTGTACTGCGCCGTCTGGTAGCGTCGACGCGATTCGCTGAGTCGCTGTGTGTAAAAGTGCAGATCCTGCCGCGCTTTTTCGGTCCGGTAACTGGTCACGTACTGCGTCAGGTAGTTCATGGCCTGCTGCGCGACTGTCGCGGCTGCGTTGGCGTCGGGCATTTGTGCGATGATCGTGATAACCCCCGACCGCGTGTCGAGCCGGGCCGTTACCCGCTTCTCGATCTCTTCGGCCAGTTGTTGCTGTTGCATAGTCAGCTTCACCGGCGTGTTCGGTCCCGTCGGCGTTAGCGTAGTTGTGACGACCGGGGCCGGACGCAGCCAGCTGAGCAGTGAAAAGCCGGGTTTATCACCGTTTGGGTCGAGCAGCTGCGCAACGGTCAGTTTTTCCCCCGCTGACGTAATAACGGGCTGATTGAGCAAATACAGAATAAAGGGGGTGCTTTGCAGCACGTTCGGGTACAAGTCCGGTCGTACCGCGTCGACTCCCTCGGCGTCAGATAAATCGATACCGCCGAAACCCGCCACCGACGCCAGCCGCCTGAACACATCGCCGGACCCGCTGTTCATCTCGGGCATAATCCGCGCTTCCGACGCATATTCCGACCGGGTCAGCACGGCTACGATCACACCCAGCACGGCGAAGATCACCACGAATAGTACCAGCCGGACGCGCCCCTGCCAGACGGTACGAACAAGGTTGTCGGGAGATAGATTCAGCCAGGGGGCGGTCATAGGAGGGTATAGTTTACGGTTTTCGGTTGATGGGTAGCCCAGACCGGTCCGCCGGCGCGGGTCCACGTCTGGTAGCCGTCAGGCCAACAAAGCTACTGCCTGTAAAAGTTAGCCTAACGGCTACCAGACGTGGACGTCTGGGCTACCCATCAACCCCATCATAAAAACAAGCGAATCACCGACAGTACCACGGCAGCACCCGACGAGATTACCGTAAGCAGGGCCGCCCGCTCAGTGGACGATAGTCGATTCTGCTCGGTTGGCGGAGTGGCCGGAATCACAATATCCATACCACGTTCGGGCGCTGGGTAGTGACGCAAGCCCAGAAACGAGCGCGTGGCAACGACTTTGCCGTTGGCCCGTACGGCATATAGCTTCCCACGCTGCGCCTTACTGGTAAACCCGCCTGCTTCGCTGATGTAATCGCGCGTTGACTTTGCCGGGTCAAACTCCACCGTTGCCGGATTCAATACCTCGCCCCGTATCCGCACCAGTTCGGTCCGGCGCGGTATAGTCAGCGTATCGCGGTCTTCCAATAGCAAGTTCCCGACATTGGATGGATCGTTCAGGATGGTGTGAATGTCAACGGATATGACTTCGCCCCGGCGCGTAAATCGGGCCGACAGCAAATCGGCGTCGGGTTTCAGGCCACCCGCCCGGCTGATCAGATCGGCGATACGGTCGGTGCTGGCGCGGATGGCGTAGGGGCCGGGGTAATACAATTCGCCCACCGCAACGGCTCCCTTCTGCGCTTCATAGCGGGGCGACGTACGGACGAATACCTGATCGTAGGGATGCAGCACCAGCTGCGCGTCGGTGGGGCTGAGTCGCAGGTTGCGGTCGATGCTGAACGCGATCAGCCGGGTGTTCTGCCCGCTGGGAATACCGGCCGTGTCGGACCCGATGCGCCGGGCAATCTCCAGCCGCGACGCCGTTGCTCCATCGGTGAAGCCCCCCGCCTGCACGATCAGATTGGCCACCGTCAGGCTGTCGACGAACGGGAACGAACCGGGCTGATTAACTGCGCCCTGAATCGACACGGTCCGTTCCTGGCGCAGTTGCCCGACGCTGATAATCTCGACTATATCGTCGCGCTTCAGCGGCATATCCGGTTGTTGGCCCCGCAGGAGTTTGCCCAGATCAATCGAGATCAGTTCGGGGTCGAGGTTGTCGCGCAGTCGGCGGACGGTGGCCCGGTTCAGAAAAGCATCCTCGCGTAGGCCCTCCGCCGTACGGATTAGCTGCGTCAGCGTTGGATTCTGGGTCAGGGCAAAATCGCCGGGCCGGAATACCGCCCCTTTGACCGTGACTTTATTTTCCACCCGATTCAGCAGGCTGCTCACGGTATAGCGATCGCCGGCTTTAGGCGTAAACGTGTCGATCTCCCCGGCCGGTATTGTCAGCAGCTGTTGCCCCGTTGGTGTGTTGCGCAGCAGACTGACCGATGCCGTGTAGGCCTGATCGGCAAAACCACCGGCTATGGTGAGTAGCTGTCGCAGCGTTTCGCCCCGTTTCGCTTCGTACAGACCCGGTTGCCGCACCTGCCCCACCAGTTCGACGCGCGTATCGTAGTGGTCGACAAAGATGATGTCCTGATCGTGCAACCGGACGTTGGCCGACTGATCGGCCCGCAGCAGAAAGTCGTAGATGTCGAGCGTTTTGACGAGCCGGTTTGCCCGGTACACACGCACATCGCGAAACGAGCCCCGGTCGGGCGACGGCCCCCCGGCTGCGTACAGCGCGTTGAATACGCTGGCCAGCGACGAAAGCGTGTACGTGCCCGGCCGCACGACCTGCCCCAGCAGCGTTACGCTGATGCTGCGCACGCTGCCGAGCGTCACCTGCGCCCCGATGCCCCCGCCATTGTTCAACCCCTGAAACAGCGTCCGCAGCCGCCCGACGATACGCTGTTCAGCCTGCTCGATGGTCAGTCCGCTGACGTAGATCGGAGCCAGATTCTCAATTCGGATACTACCTTCCGGGCTGACCTTGGGCCGGTACGTCTGTTGCGCATTGCCGAAAATGTCGATCACCAGTTCATCGTCGGGGCCAAGCTGGTAGTTGCGGGGCGTCGGGATGCGCAGGTTCGGCTCAAACGTCAGGCTGGCGTTGATGAACAGCGACGCACCAAAAACGGTCGGTGGTGTTGCTGATATCGTCGTCGGACTGGCGGTGGTGGTAATCGGTGGGGTAGGCGTAGGTGGCTGCTCACGAGTCACGACCACCGGGGCCGATGTGCTGCCGGGCCGGGTTGGGGTGCCGACCGTCTCGGCAATGCGCTGCCGCATCCGGCTAATGTCCGTGTCGGTAAAGCCCCGGCTGCGCGCCATCTGCTCGATCTGCGACTCGGTCATGCCACTGGTCTGCGCCTGTTGCACAAACTGCCGGATCTGATCGGGCGTCAGGTTCTCGACTGGCTGTGCGGACGTGGGTTCTGCCAGACAAACCAGGAGCAGAACTAACCCGCTGATTAGTAAAAAATGACTATAAGATGGTAGAGTAGTAGTAATTCGCTTCACGAAAACGAACGGTGGTTATACCAATCGACACCGGCTGAAAATAGCTACGTGTCGTTTTCGTGAAGAGGGTGTACAAATTACGGGCCGAAAAAAGACCCCACCCCACCCCCTCCCCGTAAGGGAGGGGCTTTGCCTTCGAATTCTTTTAGCCCCTCCCTTACGGGGAGGGGGTGGGGTGGGGTGGGGTGGGGTGGGGTGGGGTGGGGTGCTCCTACAGACGCTGCATCAACTGCCCGACAATACCATTTTTCCAGCTGACGTAGTCACCCGCTTCGATGTGTATACGGGCCTGCCGGACCAGCCATAGATACATCGTCAGGTTTTGCAGACTGGCGATCTGACCGCCCAGCAGTTCATCGGCTTTGAAGAGGTGACGCAGGTACGCTTTTGAATAGAACGTACTCGCGTAGCCACCCAGTCCTGCGTCGATGGGGCTGAAGTCGCGGCTCCACTTCTCGTTTTTAATGTTGATAATTCCCTGCGTCGTGAACAGCAGGCCGTGCCGGGCGTTGCGCGTGGGCATCACACAGTCGAACATATCCACACCCAGCCCGATGGCTTCCAGTATGTTGGCCGGTGTCCCGACGCCCATCAGGTAACGCGGTCTGTCGGCGGGTAAAATACTGTTGACCAGCTCGATGGACTGGTACATTTCCTCCGCCGGTTCGCCCACGGCCAGCCCGCCAATGGCGTTGCCTTCGCGCTCCTTACCCGCAATCGTCTCGGCCGACTGTCGGCGCAGGTCGGCGTAGGTACTGCCCTGCACAATGGGGAACAGCGTTTGCCGGTAGCCGTAGTGTCCCTCGGTCGCGTCGAATCGATCGATACAACGGTCGAGCCAGCGGTGGGTCATCTCCATCGACTTACGGGCGTATTCGTAGTCGCAGGGGTAGGGTGTACATTCGTCAAAAGCCATGATAATGTCGGCCCCAATCGTGCGCTGAATGTCCATCACCCCTTCGGGCGTAAATGTATGTTTCGAGCCGTCGATGTGCGACTTAAACGTTACGCCCTCTTCCCTGATCTTCCGCGTGTTCGACAGTGAATACACCTGATAACCGCCCGAATCGGTCAGGATGGGCCGACGCCAGCCGTTGAACCCGTGCAGTCCCCCCGCCTGTTGCAGCACGTCGAGGCCGGGGCGCAGGTAGAGGTGATAGGTGTTGCCCAGAATAATCTCGGCGTTGACGTCGGTTTCGAGTTCGCGCTGATGCACCGCTTTCACGGTACCAGCCGTGCCGACGGGCATAAAAATCGGTGTTTGTACGGGGCCGTGATCAGTCGTAAAAACACCCGTTCGTGCCTGCGACCCGGTATCGCGGGCCGTAATTGAAAATGTCATAGAGACAAAGGTACGCAGAAAAGGCGGGTGGGGCAGGGGCCGTCAGGCTAGGCCAGCTCCATGCGTTTGGTGGCCATCTCCTGGTTATAATCGACAATGATTTCGCGCAGAATCTGCATATCGCGGGGGCAGGCTTCGGCAAATTCCGCCCAGTTCGTTATGGTGACCTGGTCGGGCATCGTATCCCGGGCAGCGGCTATAACGCAGTCCCAGAAGGCATCCCAGCTTACGCCGTACCAGTCGGGGAAATTCAGTTCGGTTTTGGCCAGTTGGTGAAAACCGACTTTCGTGTTGATACCGGTCAGATCGAGTGTCATTGGTTGTTAGTAATCAGTTAAAAATAGATCAACACAGAGCCACAGAGAACGTAACGGTAAACTAACAGCAATACATGGTCTGTCGGTCAATTAAAACTCTGCGTTCTCTGTGCCTCTGTGTTGAACTAGTTTTGCGTTGGTACTCATGATTTTTTACGTAAACGACGAAACGGGGTCATGGTTACGGTACGTCGAGCCCTCTATTCCCAATCCCTCCACCCCCGTCCCGACCCGTCGGGACGGGGGGTAATAGCCACATCGCTAAAACGAAGCAAACCATATACCTACCCCGATCTCCGTCTGACAAACCAGCCGTCGATGGCTACTCCAGCCGCGACGCCCACGGCGTAACAAAGCAGGTCGCTCCACACGAATGAAAAGCCCAGTACCAGTCCACCCAGCGTCGTCGCCCGCAGTTGATCGATCCAGGGCGCGTGGTACAACTGGCTGAATTCGATGCCAAAGCAGAATACCAGCGCGGCCATCGCCACGGCCCGCGTCGACCAGCGGGTGAAGAGAAACGCGACGCCGAAAAAGACCATCAGAGCCCACAGTCCGTCGCCAACGTACAATCGGATAAACGAGTAATCACCAAACAAGCGTCGGGAAGCGAAGCCTGTCAGCAGGACACCGATGGTAAGACTACCATACGTAAGTCGGTTTCGGGTAACTGTTGGGTCGAACATCCGTTGCCAATGGAGTAGCAGGGCCGAAAGCTACGGGCTGGCGTTCGTATGGCAAAGCCCCCTTTGCCTATCTTTGCGCGCCCAACCGTATCTGCCTACGTGTCAATCAATACCGATTCTGTGTTTACTATCCTACTGACTGGCTGGCTGCTCGTGCTGGTCGTTCAGCTCGTCTATATTCTGTTTATGTTCAGCCGAACTGCGTTTCGGTCGTCCGACCTGGTTGCGGCCCCACCCACGAAAGCGAGTGGCGTAACGGTGATCGTCTGCGCCCACAATGAACTGGCGAACCTGACTGAACTGCTGCCCCTGCTCAACGCGCAGCAGTACCCGCTGTTCGAAGTGCTGGTCATGGACGACCGCTCGACCGATGGGAGCCGGGCTTTTCTGGAAAACGATATTGCCGATCTGGAACACGTCCGGTTTCTCCGCATCGACACTGAACCGGAACACATCACGCCGAAGAAATACGCGCTGACCATTGCCCTCAAAAAAGCCACGTACCCCACCGTGCTGCTCACCGACGCCGATTGCCGCCCGGCGTCCGACGGCTGGCTGGCACAGATGGCGGCTCCATTGGCCAATCCCGACAAAGCCGTTGTGCTTGGTTTTTCGCCGTACACCCGGCACCCCGGCCTGCTCAACTTCCTGATTCGCGCCGAAACGCTGTTTACCGCCGTGCAGTATCTGTCGCTGGCCCTGGCCGGTCGGCCATACATGGGTGTGGGGCGGAATCTGGCGTACCGCACGAAAACGTTTTTCGACAACCGGGGCTTCTATTCGCACATGAACGTGCTGGGTGGCGACGACGATCTGTTTATCAACGAAGTGGCGACAGGCCGCAACACGACCGTTTGTCTCGATCCCGATTCGTTTATGTGGTCGGAACCCAAAACGACCTGGGAAAGCTGGCGTATTCAGAAACGGCGACACCTGAACGTCGGTAAATTTTACCGGACGGGCCACAAAATCCGGCTGGGGTTGCTGGTCGGGTCGCACGTGCTGACTTGGCTGCTGGCACTGGTCATGGGCATAGCAGTGCTGGTGAAAATGCAGCTTGACCCGTCGTTTACGCCGACCGAATGGCTACTTTTGTGGGGGGGCGTCGGCCTGTTTGCTGCGCGGCTGCTGCTCTTCTGGGGTATCGTCGGGCGCATCAGCTACCGGCTGGCGCATACCGTTCACTGGCTGCTGATACCCGCTATGGACCTGATGCTGGGTATGTACTACGGGCTGGCGGGACTAAAAACGGGCCTGCGCCGACGGCAGAAAACCTACGACTGGCGGTAGCGCCCTGTATTCGCATGAACATCGACTTACTACTGAAATACTTTCCCAACCTGACCCCGAAGCAGAAAGAGCAGTTTGCCGCGCTGGACGGGCTGTACCGGGAGTGGAACGCACAGATCAACGTGATTTCCCGGCAGGACATCGACGCCCTGTACGAAAAGCATATACTGCATTCGCTGGGCATCGCCAAAATCATCCAGTTCAAGCCCGGCACCGAGGTTCTGGACGTCGGCACGGGGGGCGGCTTTCCCGGTATCCCCCTGGCGATTCTCTCACCCCTGGCCGACTTTCACCTTGTCGATAGTATCGGCAAAAAGATCAAGGTCGTGCAGGGCGTAGCAGATGCGCTGGGCCTGACAAATATAAAGGCTGAGCAGGCGCGGGTCGAGCAGCTCGACACTACCTACGACTTTGTGGTGAGCCGGGCCGTGACCCGGTTGAAACCGTTTCTGGGCTGGGTACGCTACAAAATCGTGAAGGCGGGCAACAACGACCGCCCCAACGGGGTTCTGTACCTCAAAGGGGGCGACCTCACCGAAGAACTGGCCGAAGTACCCGACCGCTACCGCGTCTACGATCTTTCGGACTACTTCGAGGAGTCCTTCTTCGAAACTAAAAAAGTAATCTACGTACCGAAGAAATAAGTTTAAAGTTTGATGTATAAGGTTCGTGGTTCCTCCGGTGAGAGAGCGCAACGACGAACTATAAACAACGAACCACCAACCAGCACTATGCCCAACGAAACATTTCGCTCCAGCAGCTTCAAAGATCCGATCACCCGCGACGAGGTCGAATTCAGCGATAAGGGTGTCACCTTCCGCGTTCGCAAACTGATCGGCGGCACCGACAACTTTGTTTTCTATTCCGATATATCGGGCGTCGAGATCGAAAACGGCATCTTCTTCTCCACCGTGCGGGTGATTCCCCGCGCCCGGCCGGAGATCGTTATCAGCAATTTCACCAAGAGCGACGCCCGGCGCATCAAGGATTTAATCCTGAACAACGTGCCGAGCCACCGCCCTGACGTATTTGGCAACCCACCAACCGGCAATCCGCCCCGCTGACACTCAGCCTAGTACCGGCTTAGGCATGTAGAAGGACGATTTTGGTCAATATTTTTTAGTCCGATCGCTTGCACAGAACCGGACTACGCGCTACTTTTGCACCACAATAACCGATAACACTCCCGAATAGCTCAGTCGGTTAGAGCATCTGACTGTTAATCAGAGGGTCGCTGGTTCGAGCCCAGCTTCGGGAGCACTGAAAAGCACTTACGTTTAATCGTGAGTGCTTTTTTTGTTTCGTCCATGCGTACCACACCGCAGCATTATGCTGTCTGCGTTCATGCTCAGAAAATTTACCGGGCCAGTAGCAACACCCGTGACTTTACTATCGTCGAAAGGAAATTTTTCGATGAGCGCAGCCATTGCATGTTGAGGGTCCTCCCAACGAGTAGCCAGACAGGCTTTTCTCAGTCGGCTGGATGCGAATCTGTCGTCCCGGCGGCTCAATGGGTAGCAGACTTTGCGTACGGGATTTTATCCTCGATTTTGCCAATATGGCTGTTAACGCGTTCGGTGCCTGTTGGCTACTACCAGTATAGGTTTATATGGGTTACCAGCGGTGCTTGGTTTCTCGTCTGGTCTGAACGTGGTGACGGGTACGCCGGTTCAGGCAGGTGTTATTCATCCAGTCAAGGATCGAGACGGTGGACGGCTCGGCGCATCGTCCTTGTTTCATTTTTTCTTTACTTGCCGGTGAACTATGGGTGATTTACGCTGCTTTTCGCTGATTCTCTTTCGGCGGATCAGGGTAGTCATTAAGTTGCTGCGCTATGGAAACAGACAAGTTTGAGATACCCCTGGAGCGGGTACTATTTTTCAGCGATGCCATTGTCGCCATTGCCATTACGTTGCTGGCCCTGGAACTGCGGCTCCCCGTGCCCGACGATCAGCCGCTGCATTACGCCGACCTGCTGAAACCGTGGCATTTGTACCTGGCGTTTCTGCTCTCGTTTATCAACATTTCCAACTTCTGGAATATGCACCACCGCTTGTTCCTCTACATCAAAAAGATGGACGACCGGCTCAAGCTAATCAACACGTGCTGGCTGTTTTTTATCGTTATCCTGCCGTTTTCCAGTAGTGTACTGAGCGATCACCTGGGCGACAGTGCCGCTGTTACGCTCTACACGCTCAACATACTACTGATTGCCGGGTGTCAGCGGGTTTTATGGGCCTACGCAACCAACCATGACTACCTCGAAGCAGCGTCAATCGACGGCGAGTTCCTGAGCCGCATCAATATCTTCCTCAATCTGGACATACTGAATGGCCTGATCTCGCTACTCATCTCGTTTTTTATGCCCGTTACTGCCTTTGTGCTGCTTTTCTTTAAAATTCCGTTGATGCTGACCGCTTTTATTTACCTGGCTTCGGCACGGCGCAAAGCGGCCGGTGGGTCGCTGCTGGGTTCGGGTCGGGATAGCCGGGCCGGTTAAGCGGCCGGTCAAAACGGGTTCCTCCGGGGTGGTAAGAGCAGGAAAACGACAGTCGGCGAAATCCGGACGAGAAGTATTGTGGATAGTAGCTTAGGCTATCACGACGCTTTTCCCACCGGATCTATCGGGCTGATTTGGTGAACGTATTTTTACAGATAGTTGTGGCCTGTCTGCTGCTGGGGCAAACGGTGGGGCTGGCGCAAAAGAAAAACGAAGCCTACCAACTTCGTATTCAGCGGGCAACGTCGCCCGTCGTGGTCGATGGTGCGGTAGACGAACTCGTTTGGCAGGGGGCCGATGTTGCCACGAATTTCTGGATGGTGCTGCCCGCCGATACCAGTCGGGCGAACGTCCGGACGGAGGTTCGGATGACCTACGACGACCATGCGGTGTACCTGAGTGCGGTCTGTTTCTACGGCAATATAGCCGGTCCGTACATTGTGGAGTCGCTGCGACGCGACTGGTCATTTGGCAAAAATGACAACTTCATCTTCTTTGTCGACACCTTCGACGATCAGACGAATGGGTTTACGTTTGGGACCAATGCGGCCGGGGCGCAGTGGGACGGGTTGCTGTATGAGGGTGGTAAAGCCAACCTGAGCTGGGACAATAAATGGACATCGGTGGTGCGCAACTACTCCGACCGCTATGTGCTCGAACTGGCGATTCCCTTCAAGACGCTGCGGTACAAAAAAGGCATCAGCCGCTGGGGGATCAATTTCAGTCGGCTCGATCTGAAAACCACCGAAAAATCGTCGTGGACGCCCATTCAGCGGCAGTTTCCGACGGCGTCGCTGGCCCTGACGGGTGTACTGGTCTGGGATCAGCCGCCACCGCAGCCGGGTCCAAACGTTTCGTTGATTCCGTACGCGCTGGGTGGCCTGACCAGCGACTACCAGACGACCGCACCCACGAGTAACCGGTTCAGCGCGGGGCTCGACGCTAAAATTGCGCTGACCTCGTCGCTCAATCTGGACCTGACAGTAAACCCCGATTTTTCGCAGGTCGACGTCGATCAGCAGGTGACGAATCTGGATCGCTACGAGTTATTTTTTCCCGAACGACGGCAGTTTTTTCTGGAGAATGGCGATCAGTTCGCCAACTTCGGGTACGCCACTATCCGGCCGTTTTTCAGTCGGCGCATCGGGCTGGGTGGGGTGCCGATCCGGTTTGGGGCGCGGCTGAGTGGCAAACTCAACAAAGACTGGCGGCTGGGGGTGCTGGACATGCAGACCGGGGCCGTGAGCGAAACGGGCCTGCCTGCGCAGAATTTTGCCGCGCTGGCCCTGCAACGGCGCGTATTCGCCCGGTCGAACATCGGAATTCTGTTTGTCAACAAAGAGTCGATCGGCTACCACGAGCCAATCGTGCAGACCAGCCCCGGTAGTCCGGCCGTGCCCGTCTATTCGCAGTACAATCGTAACCTGGGTATCGAATACAACCTGGCGTCGGCCAACAACCTGTGGTCGGGGAAGGCGCTGTATATCCGGTCGTTCAACGCGCCGGTCAGCACTACACCGGATAGCCCGGTCACTACACCGGCCGGGGGCGACAATGCCGTATACGCTGGCAACCTGCAATATTTCAGCCGGCAGTGGCTGATCGGGGCGCAACTGGAAGCCGTCGGGCAGCATTATACCGCCGAAGCGGGCTACGTGCCACGTCGGGGGTACGAACGGGCGATTGGTACACTTGGCTACACGTTTCTGCCGACTGGTAGTGCTGTGCTGAGCCACGGGCCAACAGTGAATTCGACGTACTTCTTCGACACGGCAGGGCGGCAGAGCGACAATGAAAGTGTGCTGTCGTACACGGTTACGTTTCGCAGCAAAAGCGTCTTTACGGGCTGGGTCGCCACCGATTATGTCCGGCTGCTGCAGCCCTTCGACCCAACCAACTCCGGTCGGCCGACGCTGGCGACCGGCACCGAACACCACTGGACGGCCTGGGGTACCGACTTCGATTCCAAACCGCAGAGCCTGTTTACCTACGGCCTGTCGACGCGCTACGGCGGGTACTACGCCGACGGCACGCGGCTAAACGTAACGGCCGACCTGGGCTACCGGTTTCAGCCGTACGTGAGTCTGGCCGCGAGTGCCAGCTATAACGCGATTCAACTGCCGCAGCCGTGGGGCCGTACCAACTTCTGGCTGGTCGGTCCGCGCTTCGACGTAACGCTGACCAATACGCTGTACCTCACCACCTTCGTGCAGTACAATGAGCAGCAACAGAACATGAATGTCAACGCCCGGGTGCAATGGCGGTATAAACCCGCGTCCGACTTCTTCCTGGTCTACACTGATAATTACCTGCCGGGTTCGGGGCAGATCGGGCAGGACGTGCCGGGCTTCTTATCCGTAAAGAATCGGGCGCTGGTGATTAAATGGACGTACTGGTGGAACTTATAAAGCTGACCCCACGGCAGCGGCTGACCGTCCCGCCCCTTCCCCATTAGGGAGGGGCTCCACTTGCAACCAGTTTGAGCCCCTCTCTTACGGGGAGAGGTTGGGGTGGGATTTACATGAAACGTATAGCACTATGCAGAACAGACGCGAATTCATCAAACAGACAGCCGCTGGCGTAGTCGGTGGAGCATTGGTGGGGTTCAGCCCCCGCAGTTATAACCGCATCATCGGGGCCAATGAGCTGATCCGGGTCGCGACGATTGGCGTCAACAGCCGGGGCGACGGCATGGGCGGTACGTTTGCCAGTCAGAAAAATACCGAGGTCGGGACGGTTTGTGACGTCGATGAGCGGGCCATTCCGAAGGCGATCCAGACCATCCAGAAAGTTAAATCAACGGCGAAACCAAAGTCGGAAAAAGACTGCCGCCGGGTGCTGGAGGACAAAAGCATCGACGCCATTTACATCGCCACACCCGACCACTGGCACGCGCCCCTGACGATCATGGGGTGTCAGGCCGGGAAGCACGTGTACGTCGAAAAACCGCTGAGCCACAATCCGCGTGAGGGCGAGATGGCCGTTGCGGCCGCGCGAAAGTACAAGCGCGTGGTACAGATGGGCGCACAGCGCCGGTCGGCCCCGACGCTGACAAAGGGCATTCAGGAACTGCACGACGGTGTTATCGGGCGGGTGTACATGGCTAAAACGTGGTACACCAACAAGCGCTCGTCTACGTTCGTGAAACCCGGTACCGTACCGACCTGGCTGGACTATGATCTCTGGCAGGGACCCGCCCCGCGAAAACCGTATCAGGATGGGTTGATTCACTACAACTGGCACTGGTTCTGGCACTGGGGTACCGGCGAAGCGCTCAACAACGGCACGCACGAAGTCGACGTGGCCCGGTGGGGGCTGGGTGTCGATTACCCCACACGGGTTAGCTCGGTAGGTGGCCGGTATGAATTCAAAGACGACTGGCAGACCCCCGATACGCAGCTGATTATCATGGACTATCCGGGCCGGGTGTCGCTGTTGTGGGAGTGCCGGAGTTCCAACGGTCGGAAGATCGAGGACCGCGACCGGGGCATTATTTTCTATGGCGAGAAAGGCAGTCTGGACACGGGTGGCGATAGCTACAAGGTGTACGATCTGGACGGCAAGCTGGTGAAGGATGTCAAATCGGCATCGACGGAGAGCGATGTGCAGGGGCGCAATACGGCCAGCCCCAGCCTGGGTATGGATAGCCTGCACGTCGCCGATTTCCTGGATGCTATCCGCACCGACCGGAAGCCCAACTGCGATGTCGAAACTGGGCACAAGAGCGTGGTGGCGATGCAACTGGGCAACATTGCCTGGCGCGTCGGCCATGACCTGCATATCGATCCCCAAACCGGCCACATTCAGCATGACAAAGAAGCCCAGACGCTCTGGAGTCGCGAGTACGAAAAGGGCTGGGAACCAACGGTGTAGCGTCAGTCAGCGAAATACAGGCCGTGGGAGAAGGACAGCTTACCCACGACTCCGGTACAAATCATAATCGGATTTTAATTGGCCCGACGAATGACGTACTATGCCTGTTTAGTAGATTGCTCTATGTCATTTCAGGAATTAATGCTTACCTATGGCTATCCCATCCTATTTATTGGCGTGTTGATAGAGGGAGAAGCCTTTTTGATTGCCGGGGCTTATTTGGCTCATCGCGGTTACTTTTCCATGCCTTTCGTGATCGGCTTAGCCGCTCTGGCATCGGTGCTGATTAGTCAGGGCTATTTTTATGTCGGGCAGCGCTACGGACAGCAGTTCCTGACCCGACGCCCCAAGTGGCGGCAGCGATTCAGTCGGGTTCAGCGCTTGCTGCATACTTACGGGGCCGTACTCGTACTGGGCTTTCGGGCACTCTACGGCCTGCGTATCGTCATTCCGGCGGCTGTGGGTGCGTCGGGTTATTCGTGGTTCCAGTTTTTGCTGCTCAACGTGCTGGGCGGTCTGGTCTGGGCCCTGCTGGTCGGGCTGGCTGGTACGACGTTACTTCGGCTGGCTGAACCAATCCTGACCGACATTCGGCACCACGAGCGCGTGGTAGTTGGTGTGCTGGCGGGTATGGGGGTGTCGTGGGCGGCCTACCGGCTTTACCGCCAGCCCCGGCTTGTCAAACGATAGTCGATCGGGCCGGTCAAATCCGCCGGATGATAAAATTCCTGATCGGATTTTTCTTGATAATCCGCACCAATTGCCCGTTCTCGTAGATGTACTCATCTACCCGCCCTTCGCGCCGGGCCAGGTACCTGTGATTACCGTTGGCCGATACGCTTGAATAATCACCAAAGTATTCGGCAAATGCCTGCGTCCGCCCAGTGGGCTCGGTGAAAAACAGGTTTGTAATCGCGTAGGTAATTGGGTTCGGATCGCTGCCCTCGTAAGTCCATTTGTACTGCTTCGCGTCGATGGCGTAGTGGTTGCCTGTCCACTGCGTCTGCGTCAGGAAATTGCCCCGGTTGGTCTGCGCATCAGCAACGGAGCGGATGAGCTTGCCCTGCTGAAACAGATTCGTGACTTTGTAGTAAATGGTCACCTTGTACACCAGTAGATTCACTTTGACATCGCTGATGAGTGTGTACTGTACCCGCTGATTAGCCTGTGGCTGGCGCGTGGCGGTCATCGTACCGACGCGGATACCGGCTACTTCGATAGCGTACTGCCGGGTCTGGGTCGAGTCTGGCAAAACGACCTGCGCCGATGTGGATAAGGTCGCCAGTGTCCATAAGCCCATAAACAGAGCGACAGGGCGGATGCTACTCATGGCTGAATGCGGATGCTGTTGTTGCCTAGCAGAATCGGGTTAGGCGAGGTAAGTCGGGTGGTTTCGTCGGCGTTTTCCAGATTCAGCACCCCGCGCGGACAAACCGCCGAGCAGATGCCGCAACCCACGCACGACGACCGCACGATGTCCTGCCCGCGTTGCGCGTACCACCGCACGTCGATACCCATCTCACAGTAGGTCGAGCAGTTGCCGCACGAGATACATTGCCCGCCGTTGGTCGTGATGCGGAAGCGTGATTTAAACCGTTGCACCAGCCCCAGGTAAGCCGCCAGCGGACAGCCAAACCGGCACCAGACCCGGTTACCCATCAGCGGATAAAACCCCGTGCCGACAACCCCCGCGAAGATAGAGCCAATGGCAAAACCATAAGTCGACCGCAGGCTGTACGAATCGAGAATGCCAAACAGACTGGATTGCTCGGTGGCGTAGGTATAGAGCACCATCGCTGTCATAACCACCGCAAAAACCAGCACTCCATGCACAATAACGCGCTCGAACTTCCAGGCGACCAGTCGTTTGTCGGACAGTTGGCGGTAGGGGTCACCGAGGGTTTCGGCCAGTCCACCGCAGCCGCATACCCACGAGCAGTACCAGCGCTTGCCGAAGAAATACGTCAGAATCGGCACGCCCAGTACCCACAACGCCGTGCCCCAGACGAGCAGAAACAGCCCGAACGTGCCCGCCTTGATTTTCTCGTCGATGCGATAATCGAAGTAGAAGCTGTAGTCGAGCGGCCACATGTTTTTCAGATCCTGCGCGGGCTGATTGAGCAGGGCCATCAGTTCGGGAATCAGGAAGGCAAAGGCAGTCTGAAAAAACATCACCGATACCGTGCGGATTTGCTGGTAGGGATTGCCCCGGTATTTAATCAGCATCCGGACGCCCATGACCAGAATCGCCAGCGTATACAGCGTCCCGTACACAAACCAGTGACTCGCCGGTCCACCGTTTATCGATCGACTGAGCGGGTCGAAGAGTAGTGTCCAGTTGGTCAGGTATTCGGGATAGAAATACAGTACGATGTAAAAACCGATCAGAAACGTACCGACGATGATGCCGATCCAGCCCCGATTTGTGGCCGGATTGTGAAAGATACCGTTGTTTTTGATGCCCGGCAGCCCGCGTCGTCCGGGTAGAAAGTACAGCAACGCCCCGCCAACGCACAGCAGCAGACTCACCCAGAAAAACCACTGACTGTGAGCCGGGAAAAATCCTGTGCTGGCGGCTTTTGTTGCCTGAACAATGAAGTCGCTGCCAATCTGTTTGTCGTATTGCTTCGCCTGCTGATACCGGCTATTCAACTGCCCGACGGCCGCTTTCAGATCACCGACGAAACCAAACGACGAGCCGTACAGCCTGCCCAGCATCGGCGCCGTAGCGGTGCGAAGGTCGGCCAGCTGGTCTTTCTTCGCCGTTTGGGTCAGCACCTGATCGGTCAGGCGGTATTGGCTGAGCGTCAGCGTACCGACGAACAGCGCGAAGCCGATCAAAAACAAAAACAAGCCTGTGCGTTGCCCGGTGGTTTGCATACAAATAACAGTTAGTGTAGTTGTCTCCGACAGTATCCCTGCCGCTTCGGCGGTCCGGTGTCGAGCCGCGTCAGCGGCAATTCAACCGGATACGTTTTAGCCTTCGGCTTGACATCGGACCGCCGAAGCGGCAGGGATGCTGTCGGAGACAACTAAGGTGACGAAAATAGGCGACGTAGCCAGCTGGTTCGGACCGGGCCTTTACCGGTTAGCGCGTCGGCGTAGGTATCCGAGAATTCGGGATTGAAATCGGCCTGGCGGATGTGATTCAGCACGTAATCGAGCGGTCGACGTTCCTGTAGCCAGCGATCGATGACAGCGTGCCGCAGCCGCAACCCCAGCGCGTGAACGCCCACCACCCGCTGATCGTCGGTTCGGTAGTTGATCCGCACGCATTGCCGCCCGGCGGGGTGCTCCCAGTAGTGGGTAGCTTCGCCCTCGGCTAGCGTCGCGTTTATTGTGCCGTACGTCTGATAGTCGATGTCGAAGAACCTGGCCGAGTTGAAAAACGGACCCGGTACGTACGTCGTGCGGTTACCGCAGAGCGTTTGCGCCAGCGTTTCACCGTGCATCCGGCCCGTGTACCAGATTTGTTCGATCGCTTTGCGCGGTGCGCCGTCCGTCCCGACGATTGGGTCGCGAAACTCGTTACAGTCGCCGATGGCGTAAACGGCAGGGATGCTGGTTTCAAAGTACTCGTTGACCAGTACGCCCTTGCCAAGGTCAAGCCCCGACGAACGCAGAAAATCGATGTTCGGGGTAACGCCAATGCCCAAACCCACAAACTGACAGGTGATTTCCTGGCCGTCGGTCGTGACTACCGCCCGCACCCGGCCTGACTCGTCGGTCTGTATTTCGGACAGTTCGGAAGCCAGCCGCAGATCAACGCCATGCGCGCGGATATGTCGTTCGATCAGCTGCCCTTCGTCGGAGGGAAGTGTCGACCCCCAGTAGGTTTTGTCGCGCACCAGCATCGTCACGGCGATGTGGCGAGTGCGGAGCATTTCGGCCAGTTCAATCCCGATAAGCCCCCCGCCAACCACCACCGCCCGGTCGATACCCTGCGTATGCTGCTCCATGCTGGCGAGGTCGGGTAGTCCGTAAAGACCCTGCACACCGATTGCGTTCAGACCCGGCCCGATCAATGTGATTGGGACGGAACCGGTCGCGATCACCAGCGCGTCGTAGGGCAGGTTTGTACCGTCGGCCAGCCGGACCTGTTTTCCGGTTGTATTGACATGCTCGACATAGCCGCGTACTAAGTCGATGCGGTTTTTGGCCCAGAAAAAGTCCTCGTAGGGCTTTGTGTGGGCATACGTCATGTGGCCCATGTAGATGTACATCAGGGCTGTACGTGAGTAAAAATGGTCTGACTCCGCCGAAATAACCGTGATCCGCACCCGATCGTCCTGTTGTCGAACGTGCCGGGCAGTGGTAATCCCGGCGATGCCGTTGCCGATAATGACGAGTTGGTTCATGAGAGGAGGGAGCAGCGTTGGCTTTGCTGAGGACTGTTCTCCATTACCCCCGACCCCCCGTCCCCCTGAAGGGGGTGAGGACCCGGCATTTGCTGCGGTGACTTCTCCCCCTTCAGGGGGACGGGGGGTAATCAGTGGTGTCAGGTCGGGCCGGGCTGACACCACGGGAAATACTCCAACTACTGCTCGTTGAGCTTCCAGTTGTAATCCAAGTACGAGATTTTCGTGTTGTCGGTAATTTTCGTGTCCGAATATTTGTCGACCCACTTCACCACCGACTGTCCGTTGTCGTTCCAGTCGCCTTTGTACCAGTCGAAGTATTTCGACAGTTGGGCGGCCTCCTTCGTGATCTTGTTTTTGGCGGGGTTGTTCAGGAAGTCTTTGCCCTGATCGTCCAGCTGGGCGTCGAGTTTGCTGGCGGTATACGCTTCGTTGCGCAGACGGGGGCAGGAAATCGACGCGCAGACCAGGGCAAAGTGAATACGGGGGTCGTCGTATTTCTTGCGCAGCGTGCCGTGTTCGATGTTATCGAGGCTCATTTTTTCGCCCCCGATGGTGAAGAACTTGGCCGCCCAGGGGGTCGTCACAAACGGAATCTTGATCTTCGAGCCAATGTCTTTGATGCTCTCCACCGGGTAGTGATTCAGAATCAGCTTGATCGTGTAGGCGTTGTAGGCGTTGATCCAGTAAGCCATCTGCTCCTGCTTGCTCCACGACGATTTGGGTGCGTTGGCACTTAGTATAGCGAGGTACTGATCGAACGTTTTCTCGTCGGCTTTGAACCCCTTGTAGTCAACCAGCCCTTTGGCGTTGACGTGCTTCTTCAGCAGCTTGTCGAATGCGCTATGATCGACGCCGTCGGCAACGGGTGTGGTGAAGGCCAATGTCAGCAGACAAAGCAGGCTGAGAAGGGTTGCTGTAAAGCGTGGTATCTTGCTCATTTATTCATTCTGGTTCAGTGTCCATACATATACGCCCGCTGCTGGTAAAAGGTTTTGGCCTGAATACTACGCAAACCGGGCCGACTGTTTTTGCGTAAACCTGCTAGATCGTTTCTTTGTCCGCATGTTCCTGACCGCGCTGTTTGCCGTTTTGCTTGCCCTGCCCCCCGCCGATAGCGTACCGAAAGCATTTAGTCTGCTACCCCTGCCGCTGGTTTATTACACGCCCGAAACGCGGCTGGCCTACGGTGTTGCAGCTACGGCTACGTTCCGGTTTCGGCGCGACCTGATCCGGCTCCGGGCCGATACTAGCCTGAGAAGCCGACCCTCGCAGGTGACGCTGGGGGCGGCTTACACGCAAAATAAACAGCTGCTGTTTTACGTGCCGTTCCAGCTGTTTTACGACCGCGATACGTACTACGTCAACGGTGAAGTGGGCTATTATCGTTACAGTTATTATTTCTTTGGCGTGGGGCAGCGCGAGGTGCCGCGCGAACTATACGCCGTCAATTTTCCCCGCATCCGGGTCAATGCGTTTCGGCGTATCGCACCCGTGCTGACCGTCGGTAAGCTCTACGCGGGTGTTCGGTATCAGTACGAGGATTACCGGGTTACAAGCGTCGAACCAGACGGACTACTGGCAACGGGTGAGGTGCCGGGCGGGCTGGGTAGCCGACTGTCGGGCGCGGGGCTGGGCCTGTTTTACGACTCCCGCGACCAGATTTTTTTTCCAACCAAAGGCGTGGTGGCTGATGTCGCTTACCTCAATCAGAACAGGCTGTTAGGCAGTACCGTCCGGTTCGACCGATACACCGCCGATGTATCGTCGTACCATGCCTTGAGTCGGCGCGTGGTTCTGGCGATGAATTACTTCGCTAGCTTTACAGCGGGGACCGCGCCGTTCAACGCTATGTCGCTGCTGGGCGGTACGAAACGGATGCGGGGTTATTACGAAGGGCGGTTTCGCGATCAGAATGCGGCTTTGCTGCAAAGCGAACTGCGTTTTGCTATTTACAAACGATTCGGCGGGGTGGTATTCGGGTCGGCCGGTATCCTGGGCGATGCGCAGACGCTGCTTCGTCCGGACGATCCGAAGTTTGCCTACGGCGCAGGGCTTCGCTTTACGCTCAACCGGCGCGATCACCTCAATATCCGGCTCGATTACGGCTTCGGTCAGCAGTCGAGCGGTTTTTACCTGACCATTGGCGAAGCGTTTTGAGCCTGACTGAACCCCACGGCAGCGGTCGGCCGCTGCCGTGGGGTCAACTTGTACCAATTATGACGGTTAGCGTAATTATTCCGACCTACAATGAAGCCGCAACCATCGGTTTGCTGGTGACGCAGGTACTGGCCTGTGGCGGTGCCGCGCTTCGCGAAGTGCTGGTTATCGACGCCAATAGCCCCGACGGGACCGCCGGGATTGCCCGGAAGGCGGGGGCTACGGTATGGCAGTCGCCCCGGAAAGGAAGGGCCGCGCAGATGAATTACGGGGCGTCGCTGGCAACGGGTGAGGTGCTGTATTTTGTTCATGCCGATGTCTCGATTCATACTGACTACGTCGCTGATATTACGCAGGCTGTACAGGCGGGCTACGAAGCAGGCTGTTACCGGTTTCGCTTCGCGTCAGACAAGCCCATGCTGCGGGTCAATAGCTACGGCACCCGTTTTCCGGGGCTGATGAGCCGTGGCGGTGATCAGACGCTGTTTGTTACCCGCGCCCTGTTTGACCGACTGGGCGGATTCGATGAGCGGTACGTTATCATGGAGGATTTCGAGATTATCATCCGCATTCGCCGGATCGCCCGGTTCTGGATCGTTCCGAAAGATGTACACGTATCGGCCCGTAAGTATGAAACCAATAGCTGGTTACGGGTGCAGTTAGCCAACCTTACCGCCTTTTCGCTGTTCTTTTTGCACGTATCGCCCCCACGTATCGCCCGCGTCTACAAAGCGATGCTCTCCTACCACTGATGAACCAAACCGTACTGCTGACGGGTGCCAATGGCTTTCTGGGGGCGCACCTGACCCGCGAACTGCTCCGGCGTGGTTACACGGTGCGGGCACTCGTCCGGTCGCGCCAAACCAGCGCTACGTTGGCCGGTTTGCCCATCGACCTTGTGGAAGGCGATATTCTGAACGTCGATGCACTCGACCGGGCGGCTGTCGGCTGCGACGCTCTGATTCACGCGGCTGCGCTGGCACAGGTCAACCCTGCCCGTAGTCCGATGATCCGGGCGGTCAATGAAACGGGTACGGCCAACGTGATCCGGGCGGCACAACGGGCCAACGTCGGGCGGCTGGTATACGTCGGGACGGCCAACGTCTTTGGGTTCGGCACCCTCGACCTGCCCGGCGACGAAACCACCCCCTTCGCCGGACATCGTTACGGCTCCGACTACATCGACAGCAAACGGGCCGCGACGATGCGGGTTGAGCAGGCCGTACGCGAAATAGGCTTACCCGCCGTGCTGGTCCACCCGACGTTTATGCTGGGATCGCTGGATGCCAAACCGACGTCAGGCCAATTACTGCTCGAAGTGTACCGGGGGCGGTTGATCGGCTACCCGGCGGGGGGGAAGAACTACGTGTCCGTACGCGACGTGGCCACGGCGACGGTCAACGCGCTGACGCAGGGCCGCATCGGTGAATCGTACATTCTGGGTCATCGGAATATATCCTACCGGGATGCGTTTCGGCTCATGGCGGAGCGGATACATGTGTCGCCACCCCGGCTACCACTACCGCCCGCGCTGGCCCGGTTGTACGGGTACGGCTGCGATGCCTGGTCACAGCTGACAGGTCGATTGATGCCCGTGAACTCGGCCATGGTGGCCGTGGCCAACGACGGCCATTATTTTCAGTCGCAGAAGGCCATTACAGAACTGGGTCTGCCACAAACCTCCGTCGAAACGGCCATTGATGAGGCATTCGACTGGTTTAAAAAACATGATTATGTTACGAAACGGACTCGATAAGCCAGGGAGCCATACGCGCGGGTTGCCCGAACCGATGCCAGCGCATTCGGGTATGACGGGCCGTTCTGAATTAGCCCCCCACCCCGACACGTTTACCCCCCGTCCCGACCCGTCGGACCGCCCAGAAGGGGGAGAAGTCACCGCAGCAAATGCCGAGTCCTCACCCCCTTCAGGGCGGTCCGACGGGTCGGGACGGGGGGTAGACACACCCGGTAGGGAAGCAAACGCATCAACTCCTATAAAACCCTCTGCTAAACCCGGAGCATTTGCCGGGAAGGTAGCCATCGTGACCGGGTCGGAATCGGGCATCGGTAAAGCCACCGCCCGCGCCCTGGGCCGGGCCGGGGCAAAGGTTGTGCTGAATGGGCGCACGGCCGACCGACTGCACCGGACGGAGCAGGAACTGCGCAGTGAAGGACTAACCGTGATAAGCTGTCTGGCTGACGTAACCGACTACGCCGATTGTGAACGACTGATTCACGCGGCTGTGACGACGTTTGGACAGATCGACGTGCTGATTGCCAACGCCAGTATTTCGATGCGGGCGTATTTCGCTGATATGCAGCCCGATGTGTTCCGGCAGGTGCTCGATAGCAACGTCTACGGAGCCGTTTATCCGCTGAAAGCCGCCCTGCCCCACCTGACCCAAACGCGGGGCAGCGTCACGTTTATTTCCTCGATTTCGGCGCTCAATGGCATGCCCAGTGGGTCGGCGTACTGCGCGGGAAAAGCGGCCCTGAGCAATCTGGCCCACACGCTCCGGCTTGAACTCGATCATACGGGTATTCACATCGGCGTCGTACACATCGGTTTCACGCAGAACGACCCGGAGAAACGCGTACTCGACGCGCTGGGCCAACCCGTGCCGATTGCCCACCGCCCACCGCGCTGGCAGAAAAGTCAGGCGGAGGTCGCGGCTATCATTCTCAACCACATTCGTCGTCGGCGCACCCGGACGGTTATTTCTGCGTTGGGCTGGCTGATTGCCATTGTGCATACCTACCTGCCCCGCGTGGGCGACTGGGTTGTGTTGACTTCCATCCGCCGGATGCGCCATTTTTACGAATAAGCTGTGTACGTAACCCCACCAACTCCGCCCGGACAGCCCATTGTGGTTGTGATTATCCCGGCGTTCAATGAGGAAAATTCAGTAGGCCGGGTCGTGCGCGATATTCCCGCCGAACTGGTGCAGGAAATCATCGTCGTCAATAATAATTCCAACGATCAGACCGCTGTCGAAGCCGCCCGCGCCGGGGCTACCGTGCTCGATGAGCGCATACAGGGCTACGGGCGGGCCTGCCTGCGGGGAATCGACTACGCGCAGCAGCGGCAACCCCGCCCCGACATCGTCGTGTTTCTCGACGCCGACTACTCCGACTACCCCGGTGAAATGCCCGCACTGGTCGTGCCAATTCTGAACGATTCGGTCGACATGGTAATTGGGTCGCGGGCGCTGGGCAGGCGGCAGCGGGGGTCTATGACGCCCCAGCAGGTGTTCGGCAACTGGCTGGCTACAACGCTGCTGCGCTGGCTTTATGGCGTTCGTTACACGGATTTAGGGCCGTTTCGTGCCATTCGGTTCGAAACGTTGCTGGCCCTCGATATGCAGGATAAAACCTACGGCTGGACGGTCGAAATGCAGCTGAAAGCCGCCAAGCAAGGGTTTACGTCGACCGAAGTACCGGTCGATTACCGCCGACGTATCGGGCATTCCAAAATATCGGGTACGATCAAAGGTACGATACTGGCCGGCTACAAAATCCTGACGACAATTTTCAAATACGCCTGATGATTTTTGTCTCAGACAGCATCCTGCTGTCTGAGCCGAAGGCTATGTCGACGTGCCCGATTAGTCGCTGATGCGACTACGACAGCAGGGATGCTGTCCTGGAGAAAGACGTCACCGGGGCTGTGTCTTCACATCCCCGGTGACGTACAAACGAAGTAGGTATTGATAATCGAATGACTGACCCGTACAATCCCGCTAAACCGTTTCTGATAACCCCGTTTCGGATGGGTTGGCTGGTCCTGTCGCTGTGGCTGTTTATGCTGCTGGGGTATGGCGTGGCGCGGCAGCAGTTTACGTTGCTGATAACACTATCGGCCCTGCTGTTCTGGGGCTACAGCCGCATCATGCAGCCGCTTTGGTTCGACACACCCACGACCCACGACACTACCGCCCAGCCCGACCATTTTCTGTTTGGTGCGGCCGGGCTGTTCCGACTGTCTCTGCTGGTGATGACGCCTAATCTGTCCGATGATTACGCCCGTTTTCTGTGGGATGGTCACCTGGTTGCCAATGGCTATAATCCCTATGAATATCTGCCAAGTCAGTTTGTCGGGACGTCGATGGCTGCGTCGGCCGGGCTGACCGATGCCCTGTTTCAGCGGCTAAACTCGCCCGACTATTTCAGCATTTACCCACCCGTCGACCAGTTCCTGTTCGGGCTGGTTACCGGTCTGTTTCCTGACAGCGAACGGGGTGCGATCATCGCCCTGCGCCTGTTGATTCTGCTGGCCGATATGGGGGTGCTGTGGCTATTGGTCCGTTTGCTACGCCGATTTGGTGTGAATCCCAACCGCGCCCTGCTCTACGGGCTGAACCCGCTGGTGATTCTGGAGCTGACGGGTAACCTGCACATCGAGGGCGTGATGATTTTCTTTGTGCTGCTGGCGGTGTGGCTGTTTACGCAAAAACGACTGATCGGTGCATCGCTGGCGCTGGCATTGGGCATCGCGACCAAACTGCTGCCCTTATTGTTGTTTCCGTTACTTCTTCGTCGGCTCGGCTGGAAGCAGGGACTGGCGTACACGACCCTGACGCTGGTCTGGAGCGGGTTGTTGTTTGTGCCGTTCCTGAGCACCCATCTGTTGCATAACACGTTGGACAGCCTGACTCTGTACTTCCAGAAGTTTGAGTTCAATGCGAGTATTTATTACCTGATCCGCACGGTTGGCTACTGGGTAAAGGGGTATAACATTATCGGCCAGTTCAGCACGACGCTGCGGTGGCTCATTATCCTGAGCGTGGTGTACATCGCCATCCGGACCCCACCCCGCCCGTCGACTAATGCCCTTGTCATCAGTGTGTTGCTGACGTTGACCGGTTACTGGGCCTTGTCGACGACGGTGCATCCGTGGTACATTACGTCGCTGTTGATTCCGGCCTTGTTCACCCGCTTTCGCTACCCGTTCGTCTGGTCGGCCCTGATCGTGGTATCCTACGCCACCTATCAGACACAGCCGTACCGGGAGCACCTGTGGCTGACCGCGCTCGAATACGCCGTTGTGATTGGGTACGGTTTATGGGAGTGGAGACGAATGAAACAACGGATAAGGAATTGATTATCGGCTTCCTTTGCCGTCGTCATTCGAGATTTTGCGGCTGGCTTTGCTACCGCCCGAACTGGTCGAGCCAAACTTGTAGCTGAACGTTAGCCGGAACGACTGGTTGACGAAGGCGAGTCGCTGTTGACCCACAAACGTCGTTGAAAACTGATTGACGGATAGTATGTTAGCGGGTGTGAATGGGTTGTTGATGTTGAGCGTCAGACTAGCTTTTTTGGTCATAAACTCTTTCTTAGCCGACAGCCCGTAGAAAAAGACGCCGGAGTAATCGCTCTGGAGCGCCACCCCGCCCGTGTTGGCATAGCCGTTTGCTTCCAGCGTCAGGTCGTGTGGTAGTTTGTAGCTGACCGTCGTGTTGAAGTTGCCGATCCAGCCCCGGTTGCGCAGGCTCAGTGCCCGGCTAATCAGATCGACGTAGGTGATGTCGGTGCCAACCGTAACGCTCAAGATTTTGCTGGCCTGCCAGACACCGTTGATATTCAGGCCATAACTAGCGTTGCGTCCGATATTCTGCGGGCCGCTGAGTCCTACACCCTGCGCGTCGACGGTAGTCAGGTATTCGATTGAATTATTGGTTTGTCGCCAGTACAGGGCCGCGTTAAACGATGAACCTTCCTTGTCGAATGTGCTGTACGACAGTTCCGTCGCATGGGTGAGTTCGGGGTTCAGGTACGGGTTGCCCGTGCGGACGTTCTTGGCGTCGGTATAGTCGCGGTAGGGATTGAGGTACCAGATCAGCGGGCGCGAAATACGCTGCGTGTAACTCGCTTTGACCGTGTGCTTTTCGCGCATCGTTTTCGCCAGTGTCACGCTTGGAATCAGGTTGTTATAGGCCGTGCTGAACGAGGTGTTTGTGGTCGGAAAATCGCCCGACAGGCTGGTGTGCTCCAACCGAACCCCCGACGTCAGACTCCACTTGCTTTTCGTGTCCAGCTTCAGCGATGCGTACCCTGCCGTGACCTGCTGACTGTACGTAAACTGGTTCGAGCGGGCGGGGTCGATGGCGTAATCGGTTTCCCGGCCCGTCAGCGACGATTCGATGAGGTAGTCGCTGCCGATGTCGCGCCGGATGGTTTTGGCCCCCACTTCCAGCTTGGCCGTTGTGGTGTCGTGCCAGTTGAGTTTAAACGGGTGGCTGTAGTCCGTTTGCAGCGTGTATTCCTTGTTGCGGCTGTAGTTGGTGGCCCGCTCCAGATACGTAGTCGCTTCGGAACCGGGCGCAGTCTGGCTGAGGTCGTAGAAGTAGTTGTCGGGCGTGCGGCTGTACTGCGACAGCACCGAAAATTCGCGGCCCGGTTGTTTAAACGTACGCGTCCAGCCGAGGTTAAACTCGGTGTTACCGAACGGATTGCGGTGGCGAATGGCGCGGTCGTATTCCTGCACGACGGCCCCCTGCGCATCGGTCTGACGGGTGTATAGCTGGACATTGTTGGGAAAGTTACCGCCCCAGGCCGTGGCCGACAGGCTGATGCGGTTGAGCGAGTCGGGGTCGTAATCGAGACTCATCGTGCCATTGCCCGACAGGCTGGTATTGTCCCGGTCGCTGCGCTGATACAGGTCACCGGCGGGTTGCCCGTCGACCAGCGTTGTGCGGGTGCCGCTCGAACTGGAAATATTGCGGTACTGATCGGCGTTGAGCTGGGTGGAGAAACCCAGCTTCTTTCCCTTCGTGGTCAGGTTCAGGCCTAGTCCCCGGTTCAGGTTACCGCCCGTCGCGTTGACGGACCCATTGGTACCGGTGATGGCTTTTTTGGTGATGATGTTGATAACGCCTGCCGAGCCTTCTGCGTCGTATTTCGCCCCCGGACTGGTAATGACTTCGATGCTTTTGATGCTGTTGGCGGGCATCTGCTTCAGCGCGTCGGCCAGGTTGCGGGCCATAATAGCCGACGGCTTGCCGTTGACCAGCACTTTGATGTTGCTGCTGCCGCGCATTTTCAGCGTGCCGTCCAGATCGACCGACAGCATCGGCACCTTGCGCATCACGTCGACAGCCGTTCCGCCCGTGTTAGCCAGATCGTTTTCGGCGTTGTACACCAATCGGTCGCCTTTGTCTTCAATCAGCGGCTTTTGCGCCACCACGTTTACCTCACCTAGGGTTCGGGTGTCGGCGCGCAACAGGATCGGGCCCAGGTCGGTTGCCTGCCCAGCCGTACTCTGCACGTTCGGGCGGGTCGTTGTGCGATACCCGACAAACGATACGGTCAGCGTGTAGGAGCCGGGTGCGACGTTAGTGAAGGCGAATCGACCCAGTTCATCCGTCGTCGTACCGGTTAGTACAGTTGTACTACGAAGCAGCGCGACGGTAGCAAACGACACCGGTTTTCGCGCGGTTGAATCGAGGACGGTTCCCCTCAGTAGGGTAGCACTGCCGGGTTGCGTACTACCGTCCGACTGCGCCCGGACGGTGTTGACAAATAGTGTGGATAGAAGGAATAGCCAGAAAAGGTTTTTCATGCCCGAAATAAGAATCAGAACGCGTTGACAGTAGCGGCAAAAGTACAGGCGGTATCAGCCGTGGATTGTCGGTGGGCTGTTAAGATTCCTTAAATCAGGTTGTTAAGAATTGTTAAGTGGGCTGACCACCCCCCGGCCCGACCCCCCGTCCCGACCCGTCGGACCGCCCTGAAGGGGGTGAGGACTCGGCATTTGCTGCGGTGACTTCTCCCCCTTCAGGGCGGTCCGACGGGTCGGGACGGGGGTAAACAGACCAGCACTTTACAGCTTAAGCCGGGGAGGTCTCTCACAGCAGACCAAACTCGTCTTCATTAACCAACCGGGGTGTCACAACCCACCAATGCGCTGCCAAGTTGATGCCCATATTGTCTCGATTCCATAACCACCAGCCAATAGATTCGCGGTAAACGCTAAGCGGGAAAAGCATTAGATTTGTGATCGTGATTTGGTTTATGTCGCTCAATAATTTGTCGACAGGCCGCTGGTTGAGCACCCATCCAGATCGGATAGTGGGTCGTATATTGCCGTAGCACTTAATCAATTCGTTCATCCCAACCTGTACCCTATGAGGCTACCCCTACTTTTTTTCTTTCTGCTCACAACGCTCACCGTCTCCGCCCAGAAACTGACCGGGCAGGTTACCGATAAAGCCACGCATCAGCCCATCGCCGGGGTGAGCATCGCGGTAAAAGGCACGCTGACCGGTACACTCACCAACGACGGCGGCATATTCAGCCTGACTAATCTCAAACCAACCGATGTACTGGTGTTTTCTTACCTCGGTTACCGGTCGCAGGAAATGCCCTACACCGGGCAAAACAGCCTGACGGTCGAGCTGGAGGAAGGGCTGGCGCTCAACGAAGTCGTCGTGACGGCGCTAGGCCTGGAACGCAACGCCCGCAGCCTGGGCTACGCCATTCAGAAAGTCGACGGGCGGCTCATCAGCGACGTTAAAGCCCCTAATTTTCTGGACAATCTGGCCGGAAAGGTGGCGGGCGTCAACATTTCGGCCGGGTCGACGGGCGTTGGCTCGTCGTCAAAAATCACCATCCGGGGTGAATCGTCGTTCACCAATACCAACCCGCTGTTTGTGGTCGACGGTATTCCGATCAACAACGCGACGGTGGTCAACAACGTGAATGACGATGCCAATGGGTTTCAGGAAATCGACTTCGGCAACGGAGCGATGGAGATCAATCCCGACGATGTGGCTGCGGTATCGGTGCTGAAAGGTCCCGGTGCGGCTGCGCTCTACGGTACCCGCGCGTCCAACGGCGTCATCCTGATTACGACCAAAGACGGTGTCACCAACAAAGGCATCGGCGTCAGTTTCAACAGCACGTTCTTCGCCGAGCGACCGTTTCAGCTACCCCGTTTTCAGAACAGCTACGGGCAGGGCAACAGTGGCGCGTTCAAATACGTCAACGGCCTCGGCGGGGGAGTCAACGACAACATCTCGTACAGCTACGGCCCGCGTCTTGACGCTGGTTTGCTGATTCAGCAGTACGACAGCCCCGTGTCGCTACCCGACGGGCGCACCGTACGCGGGGGCGATATCTACGTTTACAGCGGCCAGCCGATCACGCCCACGCCCTTCGTGTCGCACCCCGACAATGTCAGTAGCTTCTACGAAACCGGCCATACGGCCATCAACAACCTGGCCGTGTCGGGCAGTTATGCAAAGGGCAACTACCGCCTGTCGTTCTCCGATCTGAACAGCCAATCGACCATTCCGGGCGTCAACCTCGACCGGAAAACGCTGGCGGCCAAACTACATTTTGAGCCGGTGAAATGGCTGAAAATTAACTCGTCCATCAACTACATCAACAGCAGCAGCGACAACCGGCCGGCCACCAAATACGGTTCCGAAAACATCAACTACGCCATGAGCGCGTGGCTGGGACGGCAAACCGACGTTAACCCGATGAAGCAGTACTGGCAGCCGGGCCTGGAAAACGTGCAGCAGTTTTCGTACAACTATACCTACTTCGACAACCCGTACTTCACGCTCTACGAAAACCGCAACTCGTTTACCCGCGACCGACTCATCGGTAACATTTCCGCCACGGCCGACATTACCGAGCATTTCCGGGTAATCGTTCGGAGCGGAATGGATTACTCCAGCGAAGCCCGGCAGTTTCGGCGGGCGTTCAGCAGCAACCGCTTCCGCAACGGAGCCTACGCCGAAAACCGGGTGTATTTCCGGGAAGTCAACACCGATTTTCTGCTGAACTACACCCATAATCTGGGACCGATCTCGCTCGACGTATCAGCCGGGGGCAACCGGATGAATCAGCAAACATCGTTCGATCAGGATCAGGCCCTGTCGCTGGCACAGCCGGGCGTGTTCAAGCTGACCAATGCCGCGTCGCCGGTGGAGGTGTACCAGCAGGTGGGCCGCAAGCGTATCAACAGCCTGTACGCGCTGGCGAAGCTGAGTTACCGCGACCTGCTGTTTGTCGATATTACGGGCCGCAATGACTGGTCGAGTGCGCTGGCGACGCCCACGTCGACGGCCAACACCTCGTTCTTCTACCCGTCGGTGTCGGCCAGCTGGGTACTGTCGAATCAGTTCCGCCTGCCCTACGGCATCTCGTTTGCCAAAGTGCGGGCGAGCGTCGCCAATGTCGGCAACGACACCAGCCCTTACCAGACGACCGGCGTATTCAATGCCCGGACGCCGGTGTTTTCGCAGCCCGCCTTCAGCGCGCAGAGCAGCATCGCCAACACGAATCTCAAGCCGGAATCGACAACCTCGTTTGAAGTGGGGACCGACATCCGCTTTTTCAACGACCGGCTCGGTTTCGACCTGACCTACTACAACGCGCTCACCAGCAACCAGATTCTGTCGCTGCCCATCGCCCAGCCGACGGGCTACAGCGAACGGGTCATCAACGGCGGTGCGGTGCGGTCGCGCGGGTTCGAGGCTGTCGTGACGCTCACACCCGTACAGACCAACAGCGTCCGGTGGAACGTAAACCTGAATTTCAGCCGCAACCGCTCGACGGTCGTGTCGCTGCCCGACGAAGCCGGTACGCTGACGCTGGGTTACAACCGCATCTACGACAACGTCAACCAAACGGTCTGGTACCAGGTCCGGCAGGGCGACCGCATGGGCGATATGTGGGGGACGGGCTACCTACGGAACGCGCAGGGTGAGTTCATCGTCGGAGCCAACGGGCAATACATTGCCGACAATACGCTGAAAAAACTGGGCAACTACAACCCTGATTTTATGCTCGGCCTGAACAACCAGCTTAGCGTGAAAAACTGGACCCTCAACTTCCTCCTCGACTGGCGGCAGGGTGGGGTGCTGGTCTCGCGGACGCTGGCCCTGGCGGGCGTAGCGGGTCAACTGATCGAAACCGCCGACCGGCCCGACGCGGGTATCGTGGCCAAAGGCGTAGTGAACACGGGCACGGCCGAAAACCCCGTGTACCAAACCAACACCCGCGCTATTCCGGCCGAGACCTACTACCGGATGTATTACGACCGCAACAACGAGGAAAACAGCACGTATAATGCGTCGTACGTAAAACTGCGCGAGATGAGCATCGGCTACACCGTGCCCGAAACGGCCTGGCTGGCCCAGAAACTGCGGATGCAGCGGCTGACGGTGGCCGTCGTGGGCCGCAACCTATATGCCCTGTCGCACATGCAGCACTTCGACCCGGAGCAGACGTCGTTTCAGCAGCAGCAGTTTCAGCGGGGCGTCGAGGACATGACCTACCCGTCGAGCCGGAATATCGGGGTTAAACTAAGCGTGAATTTTTAACCGAGTTAGCTGGGGATTTTACCGGTGTCAGTGGTGTCAGGTCGGGGACCTGACACCACTAAATCCCTCCGGTTTGTGTTACCCCCCGTCCCCCTGAAGGGGGAGAGGACCCGGAGTAAATGCCGGGTCCTCTCCCCCTTCAGGGGGACGGGGGGTAACACAAACCGGAAGGTGAAAGCCAATCGAGTACAAACAAAGTCAACCGACGCAAGACATACCAATGAAACGAAACCTATATCCAAAACTCCTGCTACTCGTGCTGCTTGGCGTTTTCCAGAGCTGTACGGACGGGTTTAAGGAGATCAACACCAACCCCAACGCGCCGGTCGACGTACAGCCATCGCTGCTGATGCGGAAAGTGCTGTTCGATTACGGCGAGCAGATGTCGTACGAAGCGTTTGTGGCCGGAAACCTGCTGGGGCAGTATTTCACCGCCATCGACTTCAATCTGTTCGATCGGCACAGCCTGTCGGAGCCGCAGTACGGGGGAAATCCGTGGCCGTTTCTGTACACCAACCTGCGCGACAACGAGATCATCCTGCAAAAATCCCGCGCCAACGCGGCTTACGGGGTGTACGAAGGTCCGGCCCTGATTATGAAAGCGTACATGACGGCCGCCCTGACCGACCTGTACGGCGACGTACCCTACAGCGAAGCCCTGTCGGGGCAGTCGGGCGTTATCACCCCGGCCTACGACGGACAGGAAGCCATCTACACGGCGGCTGGGGGTATTCTCGACAACCTGAACAACGGCATCGCGTCGATCAACGCGTACAAAGGCGCGACTGCCCTTGATGGCGATATTATCTTCAGTGGCAACCGGACCAAATGGGTCCTGTTTGCCAATTCGCTGAAGATCAAATACCTGATGCGTATTTCGGGCCGGGTCGATGTGAAGTCAGACTTGCAGAAAGTGCTGACGGAGGGCAATTTCATCAAGGCGAACACCGACAATGCCGCGTTCCGCTTCTCGACGCAGCCCAACAACTTCCGTATGTCGACGGCTCGCGTCGGCGACTATAACCTGTTTATCATGTCGCTGACCAGCCAGGAAATCCTGACGAACCTGAGCGACCCCCGCATACAGACCTACTTCCGGTCGACGACTGCCAAACCCGGTACCTACAAAGGGCTGCTGAACGGTCCGGACGCGTCGAAACTGTCGATCTCCGTCGCCGACTACTCGCTGACGGGCAGCATCTTCCGCGAAAATTCGGATAAGCTGTCGGCCAATTTCATGACTGCTGGGGAAACGAGTCTGCTGCTGGCCGAAGCCGCTGAGCGGGGGCTGGTTTCGGCATCGGCGAAAGACTGGTACGAACGGGGTATTACCCAGGCGTTCGAGTACTGGCAGACTACCCTGCCGACAAGCTACCTGAGCAGCAATCTGGTGGCGTACAAGCAGAATGGGCAGAACCCGGTTGAGCAGATTCTGACGCAGAAATGGCTGGCGAATATCAACAACGGTTATGAAGGCTGGATCGAGTGGCGCCGGACGGGTTTCCCGCGCCTGAAAACGATTTCTGCTAGTCTGAACAACAACCTGATTCCTGTCAGGATGCCGTACCCCGGTACGGAAAGCGCGCTTAACAGCGTGCAGTATAAAAAAGCCGCCGACAAAATTAATAACAACAGCATCAACGCCCCCGTCTGGTGGGACGTGAACTAGCCGCCGATGACGAGTAGCGTTTTACAATGGGCGCTGGTGCTGGCTTCCAGCGTGGTGCTGTATATCGTGGCACCCCTGGCCCGCACCGCTCCCGAATTTTTCAAAGGTGCCCGCAATCACCACGCGCCGAACACGGTCTACCTAACGAGCAGCCTGGTAATTTCGTGGCTGTTTGCCAAGTCGATTACCAATGCCGCCAACCTGGGCCACAGCTTCGGGCTGGTGGGTGGGGTGGCCTACGCGGGCTACTACCTGTCGTTTGTGGTGGCGGGCTTCGTGCTGGTGGCCATGCGGACCAAAGGCGGCTACCGGAGCATTCACCATTTCCTGGAAACGAAGTTTGGCCGGGGGGCGGTGGTGGTGTTTACGGGGCTGATTATTATTCGATTGTACAACGAAATCTGGTCGAACACCATCGTGATTGGCTCGTACTTCGGCGCGACAGGCACGAGCAGTTACTACGTCGCCATCGTCGTCTTTACGCTGCTGACGCTGGCCTATACGCTGAAAGGCGGCATGAGCAGTTCGATTATGACCGACGTGATTCAACTAACCCTGTTCGTGGGGCTGCTGACGGTGATTCTGGGGTTTATCCTGCCGCAGTACGGGGGTAGCCTAACGCCCTTCGTGAGCAGTGGCCGCTGGGAACTGGGGCAGGGGCTTGACCTGCTGCTGGTGGCGCTGGTGCAATGCCTGAGCTACCCCTTCCACGACCCCGTCCTGACCGATCGGGGCTTCATCTCCGACCCCCGCACCACACTCCGGTCGTACCTCTGGGCGGGGGCAATCGGCTCGTTGTGCATCATCTTTTTCAGCTTCGTCGGCATCTTCGCCAAACTCAACGACCTGTCGGGCGAAGCGCCGGTAGCCGTCGCGAAATACTTTGGCGTACCAATGCTGCTGCTGATGAACCTCATCATGGTTACGTCGGCTTCGTCGACGCTCGACTCGGCAATGGCGTCGTTTTCCAAGCTGGTCAGCATTGATTTAAGCAAAACCGATGCACCCGGCGTGGATTCGTCCGGCGTGGATTCGCCGAGCGTTACGACCGGCCGCTGGGCGATGGTCGTGCTGACGGTGCTGGGTACAATTCCGGTTTTCTTCGACCCGGCCATTCTGTCGGCCACGACCATCAGCGGCACACTCGTGCTGGGACTAGCACCGGTTTTTCTGTTCTGGAACGTCGCCGTGCCGCGCATCGCTTTTCATCTGTCTGTCGTGGGTGGGCTGGTACTAGGGGCCCTACTCACGTTTCTGCCCCTGCCCGACGCCCTCCGCCTGACCGATGGCAAGTACGGCGCACTGCTCAGCACCAACCTGATTACAACTGCTTACTGTTTTCTGGTGTTCTTTGCCTGTACCCTCTTCCGTACCAAAACCGCATGAACACCCCCGCAACGACCACCCACCTCGGCACCCTGAGCGGACCACTGCTTATTTTCGGCGGTCCGTATTCTAACGCACAGGCCCTGGAAACGCTCCGGCAACTTGCCGAACAGCGCGGCATCCCGCCCGACCACATCATTTGTACCGGCGATATTGTGGGCTACTGCGCTCAGCCCGACGAATGTTTACAATTGGTGAAGACGTGGGGGATTCACAGCATTCAGGGCAACGTAGAGCAAAATATTGCGGAAGGCGCGGACGACTGCGGCTGTAACTTCGCCGAGGGTGGCCGTTGTGATACGTTCTCCCGGACGTGGTTTCCCTACGCGGTGCAGGCACTGTCGGTGGCGTCGGTGCAATGGTTACGTACGCTGCCGCTGCACCTGCGCTTTACCTACGCCGGGCGGTCAGTGGCCGTCGTTCACGGGTCCGCGACGAATATCTCGGAGTTTGTGTTTGCGTCGACGCCGTGGCCGGTCAAGGAGCAAACGATGACCGCTACCGGTGCCGACGTTATCCTGGCCGGTCATGCCGGATTACCATTTGCTGACGTGCGGGTTTCCGACGTGCGGGTTTCCGACGTGCAGGGCGATAGATACTGGCTAAATGCAGGCGTTATCGGGATGCCTGCCAACGACGGCACTCCGCGCGTGTGGTACCTGCTGCTCGACGATGCCGACGGTCAGTTTACGTATCAGTTTTGCTCGTTCACCTACGACAACCAAACGGCCAATCGGCTTATGCTGGCGAACGGCCTGCCCGACTCTTACGCGCAAACCCTGCTGACGGGTATCTGGGACAACTGCGAAATCCTGCCCGAGGCCGAAAAACAGCTACAGGGCGTCAATATTGCCTTTTCCGAACTCGCTGGTCTATAGATAAACGCCTTCTTTCAGGTAGTTGCCTACGTAGTCGGCAATGCCTTCTTCGAGCGAACAGAACGGACGGTCGTAGCCAATCGAGCGGAGTTTGGCCATATTGGCCTGCGTGAAATACTGGTACTTGTCGCGAATGTCGACGGGGGTATCAACGAAGCCGATTTCCGGTTCGAGACCGAGGGCCCGGAAGGTATTCGTTGCCAGATCGAGGAAGGTGCGGGCTTTGCCGCTGCCGAGGTTGTAGATGCCGGAGTTGCGCCGGTGATGCATCAGAAACAGGCAGACCTCAACCACGTCTTTTACGTACACGAAGTCGCGCATCTGCTCACCGTCGGCATAGTCGGGATTGTGCGACCGAAACAGGTTCATCTTCCCCGTTTTCTGAATCTGATTGACCGTGTGAAGAATCACCGATGCCATCCGGTCCTTGTGGTATTCGTTGGGGCCGTAGACGTTGAAGAATTTCAGCCCCGCCCAGAAAAACGGCTTGCGTTCCTGTTCCAGCGCCCAGATGTCGAACTGATTTTTGGAATCGCCGTACGGATTCAATGGCTTCAACTGCGGAATCTGTGATTCATTGTCGTCGTAGCCTGACTCACCCAGCCCGTACGTTGCCGCCGATGACGCGTAGACGAGCGGAATCTGGTAATCGATGCAGGCCTGCCAGATACGCTTCGAATACTCGAGGTTTAGGTGTTCGAGAATCGACCAGTCGAACTCGGTCGTGTCGGTACGGGCACCGATGTGAAAAATGAATTCGACCTCCTGATAATTCTGGTCGAGCCAGTCGAAAAATACTTCCCGGTCGACACGTTCCTGAATGCGTTTACCAACCAGATTTTTTTCTTTACGGGGATCGGAAAAGTCATCAACGGCGACGACAAAATTGAAATTTTCCTGATTCAGTTTGCTAATCAAGCAACTGCCGATAAAACCGGCTGCTCCCGTAACGATAATCATAAAGTGAGGTAGTATACGTGCCGAGGGCTTTAAACCGGTATAAATCAGCGGAAAGCCCAAAAAAGAGTGCGTAAAGGTACGCGTTCGTGGCTATACAAAAGAATAGGCAATTTTTTGATTAAATTGTATTATTTAAATGTGAGCATTGCGGCCGACGGCATTATATAAAAGCAACCCGATACGGTCTCCAGCGAAGTTCGTACCTTTGCAGACTACGTTTCACCCGGCGTTTCTGGCAACCGCCTTATCTAAACCAGAGAGATGGTCTATATCAACAGAATCGAGCACTTCAACGCGGCTCACCGATTGTATAATCCGAACTGGTCGGAAGAAAAAAATGCGGAAGTTTTTGGTCCCTGTGCCAATATCAACTGGCACGGTCACAACTTCGAGCTGATCGTAACCGTAAAAGGTGAACCTGATCCTGACACAGGCTTCGTGATTGATTTGAAAGTGCTGGGCGATATTATCCGGCGCGACGTGATCGAAAAAGTCGACCACAAAAATCTGAATCTCGACGTCGATTTCATGCAGGGCAAAATGGCCTCGTGCGAGATCTTCATCATGGAAATCTGGAAGATTCTCGAACGCGCATTACGCGATGTCAGCGAAGCCCATTTACACCAGCTGCGACTGTACGAAACTCCGAAAAACTTCGTCGATTATTTCGGGGAATAATCAGTCGGGTGCCTAATCCATTCCGGAAATAATCCATGACGTATTACCTGATTGCGGGCGAACGTTCCGGCGATTTACACGGGGCTAACCTGATTCGGTCGATCGGGCAGCACGACCCGCAGGCGTCGTTTCGGGCCTATGGCGGGGAGCAGATGGAAGCTGCCGGGGCCGTGCTCGTCCGGCACTACCGCGAGATGGCTTTCATGGGGTTTGTGGAAGTGGCCCGCAATCTGGGTACGATCCGCCGGATCATGCGCGAATGTCAGGCCGACTTACTGGCCCATCGTCCCGACGTACTGATCCTGATCGACTATTCGGGGTTCAACCTGCGCATAGCCAGGTTCGCCAAAGCGCACGGCATTCGGGTGTTCTACTACATTGCGCCGAAGGTATGGGCGTGGAACCCCGGCCGGGCCAGGAAGATCAAAGCATCGGTCGATCGGCTGTTTACGATTCTGCCGTTTGAAACCGAGTTCTTTGCCCGCTACGACTATACCGTCGATTACGTGGGTAATCCGCTGCTCGACGCATTGGCCAGCTTCCGGTCCGATCCATCGTTTCTCGACAAACTGCCCGCCGATCAGCGCCCGGGCCACGCCAGGCCTATCGTTGCCCTGCTGCCCGGTAGCCGCCGTCAGGAAATTGTGGGGATGCTACCGACGATGCTGGCGGCTACGCGCCATTTTCCCAATTACCGCTTCGTGGTGGGTACGGTCAGCAATTTACCCGACGATCTGTACAATGACTTGCTGCGCGATTACTCCGATGTGGCCCGTGTCAACGATGCCGCCTATGACCTGCTGACCGTTGCGACGGCCGCACTGGTGACGTCGGGGACGGCCACGCTCGAAACCGCCCTGTTCAATGTGCCGCAGGTGGTGTGCTACAAAGCGTCGAAAGTATTTTACGCCATTGCTAGGCGGGCGATGGCGGTGCGGTTCATCTCGCTCGTCAACCTGATTGCCGACCGCGAAGTCGTGACCGAGCTGATTCGGGACTTTAGTGAAGAAACGACCGTCGCCGAACTGCGGTCGATTTTGCCGGGTGGCCCCCGCCGGGCCGATCAACTGGCGGGCTACGCTGACGTCCGGCAGCGGATGGGCGAACCCGGCGCGTCGGAGCGGGCGGGCGCACTGATGGTACAGGCGTTGGCTGATGGCAAGCGCCAATAGTCATTCGGTCATAACTTACGTCCCTATACTACTCAACCATGACCCATCAACCTGATCTGGCACCCATTACCCGTCAGCTGCGCGCCATGTACGGTTCGCGCCTGCTGATCGTTGCGGTTCATCACATCCCCGTACTTGACGAACTGACGAATGGCCCCCGCTCGGTAACGGAACTCAGCGAACGATTCAATCTCCATGAGCGACCGGTTAACGTGCTGTTTCCGGCCCTATGCGCAATGGGATTACTGGCGTACGACCAGGTCGGCAAGTTACACATCACCGAGTTGGGACGGTATGCAACGCACACGCATACGCCCAGTCTGACGGGGTACGTCGAACTGGAAAAAGACGATGCCGGGGCTGTCGAAATGGCGATCCGGCTTCGCAACGATGGGCCGCTGGAAACACCGGCTGGTATTTCGTTCGTGAAAGAAGGCGATGCCCCGTCACCGATGGACGACCCCGACGAATCGCGACGGTTTACGCTGGGCCTGGCCGGACGTGCCCGACATTTATCGCCCCTCGTTGCCGCTGCCATGACCCGACGCGTCGGCCATCTGCTCGACGTAGCGGGCGGTACTGGCTTCTATACGTACGAATGGCTGCTGGCCAACCCCACGTCGACGGCTACGCTTCTGGACCGCCCGGCGGTACTATCCGTTGCTGACGAATTACTGGACGAGTTTTGCCGAAGCGGCCGACCGGGAGCCGAAAGTGTGCGGGAGCGGGTAACCTTTCTGCCGGGCGATATGCTGACTGATGCCCTGCCCGAAACCGATCTGTTATTAGCCGCCAGCCTGTTCCACGACTGGCCGACGGCTACCTGCCAGTCGCTGACCAATCGATTTGCTGACGCCCTGCGGCCCGGTGGCGAACTGTGGGTACATGATGCCTTTCTGAACGATGCGATGGACGGTCCGCTGGCCGTTACCGATTATTCGGCGCAACTGTTCTGGGGGACGAAAGGCCGCTGTTACAGCCGGGCCGAGCACCGAAATTGGTTCAAGCAGGCGGGTCTTCAACCCACCGCCGACGCCTTCCCCACGCAACTGGATTACGGATTGATCTGGGCACGGAAGCTATAGCCTGGACCGGCCACCGCGTGGGTTAGGTTTACGTCCGCCGGTGTCCGCTAAGGCAACTTGTGTAGATAGCAGATTTGTTGGTCGCTGTCACGCCCGCCCACACCTGGAAGGTGTAGACAACAAAGTGTAGCCCAGACGTCCACGTCTGGTGCCCGTCAGGGCAATCTCTCGTAGCGGCAGCTTTTTTGGCCTGACGGCTACCAGACGTGGACGTCTGGGCTACACAATACGCTAACCGCGCTCGATGACGCCTGTTTTCTCCCACTTCAGCAGCCAGTCTTTTTTGACGCCGTGAACCTGTGAGAAAAACTCGTAGAAGGGGAGCATATCGCGCTGGTAATCGCCGGTGACATAAAGCGGTTCGCTGAGGAGCACGAGTCGGCGGGGCCAGTCGAAACCGACGAGAATCAGCGGAACGTTGGCTTTGAGGGCGATGTAATAAAAGCCGGTTTTGAGGGTAGCGACGTTGGCGCGGGTACCTTCGGGCGCGATGCAGATGTGCAGCCGATCGCTGTTGTTGAATACCTCGACGGTAGCATCGACCAGGTTATGCGACCGGTCGCGGTACACGGGTTTGCCGCCTAACGCACGAAACAGCCAGCCCGCGTACCAGGAAAACAACGAACTTTTGGCCAGAAACTGAATCCAGATACCAACCGTCGGGCGAATACCGAGGCCGATGGGGAAATCCCAGTTGGTGGTGTGTGGAGCAACGACCCAAATCGCTTTGGGTACCGTCGGGACGGGTCCCCGAATGCGCCAGCCCCACCATCTAAACAGCCAGCGAGTCAGGGTGCCGAGCATGGAATACGGTTTGTAGTTGGTAGTTTGTGGTTGTAGTTCCACAGGCGGTAGCTAACTACGAACCACAAACTACCAACTACAAACTGATTTTAATACTTCCGGTCTTTGCGCTCCAGCCACTTGCCGGTCATGAACGAAGCGATCAGCAGAACCGCGTAGAACAGAAGGGTCAATGGGGTTGATAAATCCATGTCAGTGCTCAATTGAAGATGGGGCAAAAGTACGACGGAAAAGCCGTGCCGCAAAGTCCCGGGCAATGCCTTATTACAAAACCCCCTTCGTGCTGGGCAGATTATCAATTTCGCGAATGTCGCGCCGAACGGCCATCTTGATCGACTTGGCGAACGCTTTAAAAATAGCTTCGATCTTGTGGTGTTCGTTGTCGCCTTCGACTTTGACGTTCAGGTTGCACAGGGCCGTATCGGAAAACGACTTGAAGAAATGGTGAAACAGCTCGGTAGGCATATCGCCGACTTTCTCGCGCCGGAACTCCGCATCCCACACCAGCCACGGCCGACCGGAGAAGTCGATCGCTACCTGCGCCAGCGCATCGTCCATCGGTAGCAGATACCCGTAACGACTGATGCCTCTTTTGTCGCCGAGCGCACGGCGGTACGCTTCGCCCAGCGCCAGGGCCGTATCCTCGATGGTATGGTGCTCATCGATGTGAAGGTCGCCCTGCACGCGGATGGTCAGGTCAGAGCCGGAGTGCTTGGCGACCTGATCGAGCATGTGATCGTAAAAGCCCAGCCCCGTTTTGATGTCGGCCTTGCCGGTACCGTCGAGGTTGAGGTCGATCCGGATCTGCGTTTCCTTCGTGCTACGCTCGACCGTGACGGTGCGGGCGGGCAACCGCAGGAAGGTGTAGATCGAGTGCCAGTCGTTGGTAGTCAGCGCAATAGCCTGCTTCATGGCCTCGGTCTGCTGCGTAATGTCAGCCATTTGTACCGATGCCAGTCCGCCGGGGGGCAGAAACAGAATTGCTTTCGCGCCCAGATTGACCGCCAGTTGTACATCGGTCAGGCGGTCGCCGATAACATAGCTGTTGGCGAGGTCGTACTGGGTGCTGTCGAAATATTCGGTCAGCATGCCCGTCCCCGGTTTGCGGGTGGCGCTGTTCTGGTGGGGAAAGTGGCGGTCGATGTGCGTGGCGTCGAAATGTACCTGTTCGCCTTCGAACGTCGACAGCATCTTATTGTGGGCGGGCCAGAACGTTTCTTCGGGAAATGCAGCCGTACCTAAGCCGTCCTGATTGGTTACCATAACCAGCTTGTAATCGGTTTCCAGCGCGATTTGCCGCATTGCCGACAGGGCACCGGGTATGTAATCAAGCTTCGCCAGTGAGTCGACCTGCTGATCGGGCTGGGGTTCGGCAATCAGCGTTCCGTCACGGTCGATAAAGAGTATTTTTTGCATAAATGAGCAGCGGTAGAAGCGGCAAAGATACCGGCCCGGTCGTGATTGCTGGTAAAAAAACGTTACTTTTGGCCCACGATACTACTACGATTAGCCTGCTATAGCCAAACGTCGTTTTCATACCACTCAGCCGATACCTTATACTGTCCACATTCTTTACTGTATCGTACCCTCTTATCCGTATCCATAGATTACTCAGTCACCTGGTTAGCTTACCATTTACAACAAACCATATATATGCAGTCAATGGCATCCCGACTGACCCGAATTGGGGTCTTTTATGACGGTAACTATTTTCTTCACGTAAGTAATTATTACAACTATTCGCACGAGCGACGCAGCCGGATCAGTATTTCGGGACTGCATGCCTTTATCCGGCAGCAGGTAGCGGAGCGGGAGGGCGTCAATGAGCGGCTGTGTCAGATTGTCGACGCCCACTATTTCCGGGGGCGGCTCAACGCCCACGAAGCCAATCAGCGCGGAAACCAACTGTTTTACGACCGGCTGTTTGATGATATTCTGATGTCGGAAGGGGTCGTGACGCACTATCTGCCTGTCAAGACCTATCAGGGCTACCGGCAGGAAAAAGGCATCGACGTATGGCTGGCGCTAGAAGCGTTTGAACTGGCTCTTTACAAGAAATTCGACGTCATCGTGCTGATTACGTCCGATGGCGACTACGTTCCGCTGATTCGTAAACTGAACACGGTGGGTTCGCGGATTATGGTGCTGAGCTGGGATTTTGAGTTCGACAATGAGCAGGGAGAGCGGCAGGTAACGCGCACCTCGCAGGATCTGCTCGAAGAAGTGTCGTACCCGGTCGCTATGCACGCGATGATCGACGACCGCACCCGGCGTAATGACCAAATCATTCAGAATCTGTTCGTCAAGCAGGCCGCCCGCCCGACATTTACGCCGGCAACGGTCAATGCGAACGGTAGCAGCTTCGTCAACAGTGAAAACTCGTACGCGGCCAATTTTGAAGATGAAGACGAACCCAACTACAACCTGATCGACCGCCCCGACGAAGACCCGACCGGCCGGAAAATCAGTACGGTTCGCAGTCTGAAATCGGGCTACGGTTTCATCAACTACCCGCCCAACAACCTATTCTTCCACTATACCAGCCTGATCGATACGGAGTTTGACGAATTGCACATCGACGACGAAGTGGAATTCACGCTGGGCCAAAACGCCGAAGGTAAAGACATCGCTGTCGACGTGTCGTTGGTAAGAAGTTAGTTTCAGGTTTAAGGGTCAAGGTTTAACGTTTTCGGTGGCAGCCAACCCTAAACATAAAATAGCAAACGTTGAACTCGTTTTCTGGCAGCGTGCACTGGCCTGGGCCCTGGCGCAGCCGCAGAACGATGGTTTTGTTGCGCTACTGGCCAATAATCATATTGAGTACCCAAACGACCCGTTTCCCAACCGACTGTTTGTCGGCCGGAAGCGGGTCGTTGCTGTTTCCGACGCGTCGACCGGGCCGGATGCGTTTGAGCAGCTACGATTGGCGCAGGCCGAACGACCCTCGTACTGGGTCGGCTACGTTGGCTATGACGTGAAAAATCAGTTGGAGACGCTGGACAGTCGGCACCCGAACCGGTTGGGCTTCCCCGACGCTTTTTTCGCCGAACCCCGCTGGATTATCGAGTACAACGACGGGCTGGCAACACTAACCGGCGACGGCGATACCGACGCGTTACTGGCTGATCTACTGGCGTTTCCGCTCCCCGCTTTTCCGCCAGTCGAGCCGCAGCGGGTACAATGCCGCGTAACGCCCGACGAGTACATGGACACCGTTCGGCAGATTCAGCATGCAATCCGGATGGGCGATGTGTATGAACTGAATTACTGCGTCGAATTTTTTGCGGAACAGGCTCAACTCGACCCGCCCACGACCTACTGGGCACTGAACGACCGGTCGCCCATGCCGTTCTCGGCGTTTTTGAAGCTGGACGATCACTACCTGATGGGCGCGTCGCCGGAGCGGTTTATCAAAAAAGCAGGTGATCGACTTACAGCTCAGCCGATCAAAGGCACGATCCGCCGGGGGCAGACGGCCGATGAAGACAGGCAGCTCAGCGCGCAACTGCTGAACTCCGAAAAGGAGCGGGCCGAAAACCTGATGATCGTCGACCTGGTGCGTAACGACCTGGCCCGGTCGGCCGAAACGGGTACCGTGCGGGTTGAGGAGTTGTTCGGTATTTACGGCTTCCGGCAGGTGTTTCAGATGATCTCGACCGTATCGGCCACGCTACGATCCGACTGTTCGTGGACCGATGCTATCCGCCATGCCTTTCCAATGGGCAGTATGACCGGCGCCCCCAAAATTCGGTCGATGCAACTGATCGATGAACTGGAGAATAGTCGCCGGGGCCTGTACTCCGGAGCACTGGGCTGCATCACCCCCGACAATGACTTTGATTTCAGCGTCGTCATTCGCTCGTTACTCTACAATGCCCGGCAGCAATACGCGTCGTTTTCGGTAGGCAGTGCCATCACGTGCGACGCCGACCCCGCGCAGGAGTGGGATGAGTGTTTGCTCAAAGCCCGCGCTATTCGTAGTCTGCTCGAAGCGCGTTGAATTGGCGCAGACAGCATCCCTGCTGTCGTAGCCGCAGGCTGTTTGGCTCTGTCCCCACGACAGCCGGGATGCTGTCTGCGCCAATTCCGCACCGTTTAATCAATTGCCGCACGAATACGGTCGCTCCAGCGTGGAATCAGGGTGTTTTTAGTCTCTTTTTGACTGATCCGTGCAACGGTATGGCGCGCTGACGACTCATTATCGGTGAGTATAACCGCTCACGAAATAATGTACTATAAAAATAGTTAAAAATCGTTAAGTCGGTGTCAGCCCGTTGCGGGTCGATTTATCTTGCTCCACTTACCAGTCAACCTTACTCTATCTACCATGAAAAATCGTTTCCTGCTGGGGGTACTATGCCTGCTGACGACGGTGTTACACGCTCAGACGTCCACGCGCTTCTCGCTACAGGGGCGGGCCGTCGACACGCTGAACAATGCCCTGCCGTCCTCAACGGTAATCCTGATGAGCCCCAAAGATTCATCCATGGTCAACTTCGGCCGGACAGACGACAAGGGCGCGTTCACGTTCAAAAACCTGCGGGCGGGCAGCTACATTCTCAAGGTTACGTTTGTGGGCTACATTCCCTACAATGCACTGATTAAAAACGGGGATGATGCCGTGCTCGATCTGGGTAGTCTGAAACTCAAGCCCATTACAAAAGAACTGATGGAGGTCGTTGTCCGGACGGCGAAAGCCCCGCTAACGATCAAAGGCGACACCATCGAATACAACGCGGCTTCGTTTAAAGTACCACCCGGCTCGACGGTCGAGGATCTGTTGCGCAAACTGCCGGGCGTGCAGATCGATCAGGACGGCAATATCCGGGCGCAGGGACAGGAGGTCAAACGGGTAACGGTCGACGGGAAGCAGTTTTTTGGGAGTGACCCGAAGCTGGCGACCAAGAACTTACAGGCCGATGCCATCACAAAGGTGCAGGTGTTTAGCGACAAGACCGAGCAGGCTAAACTGACCGGTGTTGACGACGGGAAAAAGGAAAAGACTGTGAACCTGCAACTAAAGGAAGAATTTAAAAAGGGCGGTTTTGGCAAGGCAACCGTTGGGGGTGGGCCAGCGTCGAACAACGTATCGACGCGCTACGACGGGCGGGCCAACTACAACAAGTTCGACAGCAAGCGGCAGCTGTCGGCGGTATTACTGGGCAACAACACCAATCAGGGCGGTCTATCCTGGAATGACTATCAGGATTTTCGGGGCAGTAACTCGTTTAACAACGACGATGCCGATTTCGGGTTCGGCGGCTCCTCGGGTCGGTACATTTCCTTCGGCGACGACAATGAAAGCCTGAGTATCCCGATTAGCGGGGGCGATAACCGGGGATTCACGCGTAACTTGGCGGGGGGTGTCAACTACAACTACGACACGAAAAAGACCAAGCTCAGCACCAGTTATTACTTCAACCAGACCCGGCAGGAACTGAATACCCTGCGCGATCAGCAGCGGTTCCTGACCGGCTCGACAGCGCGCACATACGATACCATTGGGCAGGCTAATCAGAATGCCAATCACCGCGTCAGTCTGCGTTTCGAGAAGCAGATTGATACCATGCAGACGCTGGTCGTGATCGGTAATGGGCGGCTGGGTATCGGCAACAACGCGCTGAACAGTCGGCAGCAGCTTAACCGCAGTCTCAACGGAAGCCCCGAGCAATTGTATTCAACCAGCAACACCTTCAACGGGACTCAGGCCAACCAGTTTGCGCTGGCCGGGACGGCACTTTACCGGCTCAAGTTCAAGAAGAAGGGCCGCAGTCTGGCCGGCAGTGCTACCTACCAGATTGCGAAAAATGACGCTGATCTGCTGCTGCAATCTGTCAACCGGTTTTATCAGGCCACAACGGTCAGCGAGATGTTCCGAAATCTGAATCAGGACCAGAATACCAACCTGCTCAGCAATCAGTATAAGGGTAGTCTACAGTATGTCGAGCCGTTTGCCAAAAAATTCTTCTGGGAAACATTCTACAATTTCAGTCTGCGCTTCGATGAGGTCGATCGGGGGGTATTTAACCTCAACGATGCCCGCCGACGGGTCGATTCGCTGAGTCTGTACTACAAAAACAATTACACCTACAACCGGCTGGGCAGCAGTGTTCGGTACTCGTATAAAGGGCTGAACCTATCGGCGGGGCTGGCCGGGCAGGTTTTTACGCTCGACGGAAAATACAACAACGAACGGTCGCAGCCGCTGATGCCTATTCAGCGTACCTATACCGCGCTGATTCCGAACATCGGCCTGAACTACGACCTGAAAAACAACAAGTACCTCTACGGGGGCTACACGGTAGGCGTACAGATTCCGGCTTCGCGCGACTTACAGCCCGTACGCACCATCAGCAGCCCGTTCTACAACACAGTCGGGAACCCTGATCTGCTGCCAGCCCTGACGAAGGAAGTACAGGTAGGTTTCAGCTATTTCAACCCCGGTAGTTTTATTAATCTGTGGTCGAATGTGTACACGACCTCGTATGTCAACCAGATCGTGTATGGGCAGAGTATAGACCTGGAAACGCTGATTACTACCACTAAACCCGAAAACGTGTCGGGCGGCAACAATACGGGGCTGTACCTGAATTTCGGTTTCCCGATCAAGAAAACCAAGGCGACACTCAGTCTGAACGGGCAGTATAGTGGTGGTCGTAGCCTGACGCCCATTCGCCAGACGCGGCAGGTCGGTGGTGTTACCCAGATCGTGACCGATAATCTGAACGTGACGCAGAACCAGAACATCAGCGGGGGCGGGCGGCTCGAACTGACGCCTAAAGACTGGATCACGTTCTATGGCAATGCCAACGTCAACATCACCAACGCGCAGTACTCGATCAATACAGCCCAAAACCAGACGATCTATACGTACACGTACCGGGGCGACCTGAACCTGAAATTTCCCGGCGATATCTACCTCAATACGACACTCAACTACCGCTCGTATATCAACGATAAGCTGGGTTTTCGGCAGCAGGTGCCTATTCTGAATACGTCGCTGTACCATATCATCGGCAAGGCAAAGCGGGCGGAGGTACGGCTGTCGGCGTATGATCTGTTGAACCGGAACCTGTACGTCAGCCAGTATGCCGGGCAGAACTACACGCAGACGGAGAGTATTCAGACGCTGGCCCGCTACTTTTTGCTTAGCTTCACCTACAACATGCGGGGTGTGACGGCCAAAATGCGTCGGCAGGATTTTTATTGATCGCGTAATGTAGCCTGTAAAATGTAGCCTGGACCGGTCCGCCGGCGCGGGTCCACGTCCGGGTGCCCGTCAGGGCAACCACTCGTAGCGGCAGCTTTTTTGGTCGCTCTCGCGCCCACCCGGACCTGGAGCCGCGCCGGCGGACCGGTCCAGGCTACAGAAAACTGTAAACCGAAAACCGTATACCGATTATGTATAGACTACTGATTGGCTTGCTACTGCTGAGCCTGCCGTCGCTGGTGACGGCCCAAAAAACCGAAGGCGTCGTGGAATACCGCTATTTCATGCACTGGTACAAGATTTACAACAACATGAAATTTCTGAGCCAGGAACAGAAAGACCGGTATATGCTACGAAGCAAAAACTGGGATGAAGACAACAAGGGGGAGAAAATGAAACTGCTCTTTACGCCAACTCAAAGCTTGTATACCTACTCAGGCGATGCGTCAGAAAGTCAGGATGAAGGATACTCGTGGCGGCAAAGTGAATTATTCCTGACCCGTAATTTTGAGAAGGAACACCAGACCGACATTATGGAAACGATGGGTAAAGTCTACGTAATCGACGATTCCCTTCGGACACCGGTCTGGAAAATTGGCAATCAGATCAAAGATGTAGCAGGCTACATCTGTATGAAAGCCGAGACGTACGATCCTGTTAAAGGACATAAGATTGTTGCCTGGTTTGCGCAGGACATTCCTATACCGGCCGGTCCAGAGCGTATGAGTGGCTTGCCAGGCTTGATTCTCGAATTGGACATTAACGACGGCGATGTCGAAATTATCGCACAGAGTGTTGCGTTTCGCCCCGTCACGGCTGATGAGCTGAAGCTACCCAAGACCAAAGGCAAAAAGATTACGGATGCCGAATACAATGCGATGGTCAAAAAGCGAATCGATGAACGAATAGCCGCCCACGATTACCCATACTCGGGAATACGCTACTGATACTGACCCGGAGTTCCCGGCTGAGCGTACGACTGAGGTTTGGTCATGTCGCCCAGCCGATGGGCAATGAGCTGGCATATAGGCACTCAACCAGTACCTTTCCAACGTACACTATAGAAAAGTCCCCGTGTCTGTACCCACACAGACACGGGGACTTTTATGCCTATTAAATTGGGAGAGTACTAGTCATCAGATTGGCTTACCGGTGAAATCGTTTCGGCAACAGTAAGGTCGCCAACTGTACCGTAACGGATGCACAACCGGTAAAAAGCAGTCATATAATTTGCTACATCAAAAAATAGACCGTCTCTAACGCTGTATGACGCAGGAAAGGCACAACTGTATCTGGCAGATCACCGAAAAAGGCCCGTCTTTTGCCCGATGCAAACAGACCAATCTCCGCTGATCGATAAGGCGCTCGTCCGGGCCGACACGTCGGGTGTCTCCGATTCCCTCTTCATGAACAGTGCCGGTGCTTCACTGATGCCCCGCCCCGTCGTGGATGCGATGCGCGACTATCTACACCTGGAAACGCAGGTGGGGGGCTACGCAGCCGAGCGTTCGCAAGCCGACCACGTCGCGCAGCTATACCCTGAAACGGCCCGGCTGCTCAACACGAAACCCGGCAATATCGCTTTCGCTTACAGTGCCACGGCGGCCTACACCCAGGTTCTGTCGGCCATTCCGTTTCGGTCGGGCGATGTTATTCTGACAACGACCAACGATTACATTTCCAATCAGCTGGCGTTTCTGAGTCTGCAAAAGCGGCTTGGTGTCCGGCTGGTGCGGATCAACGATCTTGATAACGGTGACCTCGATCTGATGCATCTGGAGCAACTGATTCAGGCCCATCGTCCGGTACTAGTGGCGATTACGCATATACCGACCAGTTCCGGTCTGGTACAACCCGCCGAACTTATCGGGGCCCTCTGCCGTCGGTACGATTGCCTGTATCTGCTCGACGCAGCCCAGTCGGTGGGACAGTTGCCGCTCGATGTAGCGCTGATTCAGCCCGATTTTCTGGTCGCGACGGGGCGAAAATTTTTGCGGGGGCCACGGAACACCGGTTTCCTGTATGTGTCGGATCAGGTACTGGCAGCCGGGCTGACTCCGCTGTTTGTTGACCGGCACGGTGCCGACTGGACCGGGCCAGATACGTTCGACGTGCAGACCAGCGCGCGCCGGTTCGAGCCGCAGGAAATGTCGATGCTCAGCGTCGGGCTGGTTGAAGCGGTGCGTTATGCCAATCAGCTGGGTATCGACGCGATTGCGCAGACGAATCAGCTGCTGATGAATCGGTTGCGAACGGGGCTCAGTCAGATTGACGGCATCGACCTGATGGATCGGGGATCGGTTCAGAGTAATCTTTTGACCTTTCATTCGGCCCGGCAACCGTTGACTACGCTGGAAACGGCGCTTCGGGCGGGGCGGGTCGTGTTCACGGTACAGCACAAACCGGGGGCCGTGATCGACTTCGCCAGCAAAGGCATCGACTGGATCATCCGGCTGTCTCCGCATTATTTCAACACGATAGCCGAAATCGACGAAGTCGTCGAGCTGATTGATCGGGCCATTACGTTACCCCCCGCCCCCTGAGAGGTTATTCGGGGAATGATTTTTTGTCATCCGGCGGCCCGGTCGTACCTCGGGATGACAAAAAGGGCAATTTTAAGACCCCGAAATTGTTCCCAAAACAAGTTCCGAAGGGGGAGAAATTCGTGTACAAACATCTCCCCCTTCAGGGGCGGGGGGTAACGCTAGCCAGCTAATAATGTCGGCGGTTATTCGAGCAAACCAGAAGCTATCGTTTGGGTCGTACATTCGTTGACCAATCGTACCGCCGTGAACCAGACCGACGACTTCCTGCAGCATATCCGTTTCGAAAAACGACTGAGTCAGCACACCATAACGGCGTATACCGGCGATATGGCACAGTTCAGCCAGTTTCTGACGACGGAATGTAATGTCGATCAGCCCGAACGCGCTGATTTCCGGCATATCCGGTCGTGGATTGTCAGCCTGGTCGAAGGGGGGATGGACAAGTCGTCGGTGAACCGGAAGATTGCTACGTTACGCGCCTTCTTTGGTTACCTGCTGCGCCGGAAAGTTATCGATGTCGACCCGATGACGAAGATTCAGGCGCTGAAAACGTCGCGCAAACTGCCGGTCTACGTTGAGGAGAAGCCGATGGAAACGCTGCTCGATGAAGTCGACTTTGCGGATACGTTCGAGGGCCTGCGCGATAAGCTGGTGATCGAATTGCTCTACGGCACCGGTATCCGGCTCAGCGAACTGATTGGCCTGAAAACCAGTGACGTAAACCTGTATAATCGCTCGATTACGGTGCTGGGCAAGCGCAACAAGCACCGCCTGATTCCGCTGACGGCAACGCTCTACGAGCTGATTCAGCGATACACTGACCGCAAGCAAAGCGAATTCGACGGGCAGGCCGACAATACGGTGCTTATCGTAAGCGATAAAGGCGTTGGGGCTTACCCCGTGCTGATTCAGCGGATTGTTAAAAAGCATTTGTCGGTCGTGACGACGCTGGAGAAGAAAAGCCCGCACGTCCTGCGGCATACCTTCGCCACGCACCTGCTCAACCGGGGGGGCGACCTCAATGCGATCAAGGACCTGCTGGGCCATTCGAGTCTGGCCGCAACGCAGATCTACACGCATACCAGTCTGGAGCAGTTAAAGAAAACCTACGATCAGGCGCACCCGAAAGCCAAAAAAGAGTAAGCACCGATTGACGGTAAGCGACCTGATACACCACCTGATCCTGTCGTCGCTCCGTGGTCGGGATTCTGGAAATCAGGCCGGTAGCTCTATAATCAGCTTGCTTTCGTTGCCCGTTACAGCCTGCTCGAATGCTGTCTGAAGCTGCGCCAGTGGATAATAGCCCGAGATAATCGTGGACGGTGTAACGACCTGTCGCTGAATCAGGTCGATGGTGCGCCGGAAATCAGTAGGGTGCTGGTAAATGATCGATGGGATAATGGAAATGCCTTCGCGGGCCATGCGGAGTGGGGTAAACGTCGCGTGCTGTTCCGATAGCCCGATCAGCACGATTTCCGAACCTCGCGGAGCTGCGGCCGTGACCAGCGATGCGGCCCCCGCCGACCCCGCACACTCAAACACCGCTACGACTTCGTGAGCTTCCCAGATCGCGTGCAGCGTCGGTGCGTCGCCCTGCGCGGCTATGGCCCCTTCGCCAACGGCTTTCCGGCGTTTCGCTTCGCTGAGTTCACTGACTAGCACCCTATACCCCAGACGCAGTGCCAGGTGGCTGAGCAGCAGACCAATAGCACCAAGGCCGACGATGGCAATGGTATCGCCGGAACGAGCCGACGACAAAGACAGGGCGTGTACCGCTACCGCCATTGGCTCGGTACAAACGGCGTCCTGCTCGCTGACCTCGTCGGGAACGGGCCAGCAGAAGGCAGCAGGCAGGCAGATGTAGTCGGCAAAACAACCGGCTTCGGTGAGGCCGACAACCCGTTTGTTGGGGCAGATAGTCCCCCGGCCCTGTAAGCAAAAGCGGCAGCGCATACAGGGAATGTTTGGCTCGATAACGACCCGTTCGCCAACTGACCGATTCGCAACACCCTCGCCGAGTTTGTCGATAAAACCGTAACCCTCGTGGCCGATGACGGTGGGCCGACTAAGCAGTCGATGCCCCAGAAACAGGTGAACATCGGACCCGCAGATGCCTACTTTCGCCAGTCGTATCCGTACCTCGCCCAAAGCGGGTTCCGGCATGGGTATGGTACAGGTAGCCAGCTGCCGGGGCTTGTTTAGAAAAACAGCGTTCATAAAGTTACCTGGATGGGCGATGATACGTTATAGTTTTTCCGATCTGATAGCCCGGATGCAGCCGCCCATAACCAGCAGCGGTACGGAAAAAATGACGAAAAGCTGTCGGGTCGTCAGTCCATCGTCGGCCAGATAGCCGAACAGGAGTGGACCCAGAATAGCGCCCAGCCGCCCGATACCGACGGTGTAGCCCACCCCCGTTGCCCGGATCGACGCGTCGTACAACCGCGATAGTGTGGGCCAGATGCCGTTAAAGCCGCCCTGTACGAAAAAGCCAATCAGCAGCACCAGCCCGAAAATAAGTACCGGCGTCAGCGATGAAAAGGCGTAGACCTGCATGACCGCAAACGCCACCAGCATAAACGTTACGATCGTTGACCGCAGCCCGAACCGACTGCCGATGGCACCGATAGCCGCCGACCCCAGGGCTGCGCCGATGTTCAGCATGATACCGACACCCGTTGCCTGTTCAAACGGTAATCCGGCGTCTTTGGCAATGGTCGGCACCCAGCTCATCAGCGTATACAGCGTCAGAAAACCAAAAAAAGCGGCTACCCAAACGATCAGCGTTGTCCGCTTATAGGCCGGGCTGAACAGTACCCCGGCACTTGGCTGGTGGACGTTACGCTGTACCGTCGGGACCGTCGCCAGGGGGGGCACACGCATCCGGGCGAGTAGGTTGTTGATAGTCGACAGGGAGTTGGTAGTCGGGTTGTTGAGCATAAATTCCAGCGAGTCGGTCATGAAAAAAAAGACCAGTATCCACATACCCACCGCAAGGCCACCCGCGACCAGAAACGCACTATGCCAGCCGTAAATCGGGATGTAATGCGCGCAGCATAAGCCCGTCAGAATGGCACCGATGGGCCAGCCAGCCTGTACCAGCCCCACGTTGAAATCCTGGTATTTCCGGTTGGAAAACTCGGCCGCTGTAGCCGCCATCGTCGGGAGGATGCCCCCAATGCCCAGCCCCGTCAAAAAGCGCAGCGCAAGCATCAGTCCGTAGAGTCGACACACGCCCACGCCCAGCATACCGACTGCGATCATCCCAACGGATACCAGAAAGATAGTTCGTCGGCCCCACCGGTCGGCGAGGGGCGCAATCAGAAAACAACCCAGGGTCATACCGGCCAGCCCGGCGCTGAACACGTAGCCCATGCCGGTTTTAGACAGGCTCCACTCGGCCATGATAGCGGCACTCGAGAACGACACGATCAACACGTCGATACCGTCGTTGAAATTCAGGATAAAGCAGATGCCGACCATCAGCCACTGAAAGCCCGACATCGGTCGGTGGGTCAGCGCAGCAAGGTGGGTAGGCGGGGCTGTTTCGGGTACGGGAGAAGCCATTTGTCGGCGTGGTCAGTGTAGGTCAACGTTAGTACCGAAGCAATCTGCCTGCACTTTTTACCTGTTTTCCGCCCGGTTCGCTCAGCGGGCCGGGCTACGACCAAACCATTGGTTGACAAAGTCGGAAATAGTGGCAAAGTTTGTCCTATGACTATTCTTGCCATGAGCCAGACGCTGCTCTACCTGCTCGAACAACAACCTGCGTCGGAGGCAGGCGTTCAGTACCTGCGTGAGCAAACCGATCAGCTCCAGATCGACCCCAAACCGGCCTTATTTTACCGCGTCTTTACAGCGATGCCCCGCTACATCGGCCGGCAGGTGATCGAGGTGCCACCCGATATGGCGTTCGCCATCGAGCGCATTCGCCCCGGCTTTACCGTGTCGGGCTGGACCCGCGACCGGCTGGCGCGGGTGTGGTGGCTGCTGCAACTCCCCGCTGATGACGAAAACCGGTACGTCAGCACGATCACGCAGCTGTTCAAAGCGGCCGAACTCAACGAGCTGGTCGCCTTGTATTCGGCCTTGCCAATCCTGTCGTACCCCGAACGGTGGCGATTTCAGGCAACGGAAGGCATCCGTAACAACATCGCCGACGTGCAATCAGCGATCATGCTCCACAACCCGTATCCGGCCGAGCAGTTTGACGAAGCCGCCTGGAATCAGCTCATTCTGAAAGCGTTTTTCACCGACAAAGACATCACGCAGATCACTGGCCTGCACGAACGCAAAAATGCCCGGCTTGCGCAGACGCTGACCGATTACGCGGCCGAACGTCGGGCTGCCGGGCGTACCCTGCCCCCCCATATTGAGGAGTTGATGTAAGGCAGGTCGTAGTTTGAGGTTTGTAGTTGGCTAACGCATGAACACAGGCTGCGTCAGCCAACTACAAACCACGAACTTCAAACTACGAACTCACTTAGTACCACCGGTAAATCAGCCCGGCGGAGAGCATGAGCGAAGGAGCACTGCCGGGTAGCTGACCGTAGTTGAAGAACACGTTCTGGTACTGTGCCTGAATCTCCGCACCGAATTTCTGATCGGCCCGGCCGTAGAATTTCAGGCCAATCGCCGGAGCAATGGCCCCCTTAAAGCCTTTGCTCTGATCGGCGAGGGCACCGAAATAGTTGATGTAATCGACAAAGGCTCCGCCCCCGGCAATCTGCACATACGGCCGGATCGCCCCGGAGTTTTCCGCGAAATAATACGACAGCGATGCCATGACCGGAATCACGCTGAACGTGCGCGTTTGTACCGCCGAGATTGTCTGGTCGCCATAATCGATCGTTTGCCGGGGCAGGCGCTCACTGGTGTACTGGTAGCCTGACTTCAGACCAATCGAAAAACGTTTCGGAAACAACCATTCACCGTCGAGGGCGAGGTTGGTTGCCGACGTTTGACCGACATACGTTTTCAAACCGCCCATCGGCATAGCGACGCCATAACGGGCTGAAAAGTTGAACGTTACGTATCGGTCATACTCCGACACACTTTCGTAAACATAGGGCCGTTCGGTAGTCTGGGCCAGGGCTGGTAGCGCTAGCGTGACAGCCAGCAGAGCCGGAAGAATATAACGGTTCATGGGTGGCGGTTAGTTAGGTCGCAGATAAGACGACTGGTTGAAAATGGCCGTGGTGGCAGCATCGACAGACTGCATATCCGTGATTTCGTCGCCCCGTACGGTAGCGTCGTAAATGACGTTGAGTTGCGGCTGAGTGGTACCGGTGCCTGTACCTGTTCCAGTACCGGTCCCCGTTCCGGTGGTCGGCGCGTTCTTCAGATCGACCGCCTGGATTTCCCAGTATCGATCCGTTACCTGATACGTGTAGTAGGTTGGGTAATAGGGAGAATATCCGCCAAACCCGCCATAGCCAAATCCACCACCCCAGTAGTTTGAGTAGTAGGAGCCGTACGGATCGACGCCAACGCCGGTGTACCGGTTGTTGACCCGGATGACGGCTACGCCCAGATCGGCTTTCTGACCAGCCGCCACACGCGTAAAGCCACGGGCAGTTAGGGCAGTGGCCACGTTCGAGACAAACCGGCTTTCGACGCTACCCAGCGAGGTGGCGTACCCGGTGTTCGATTCGACCAGCACCGAGTCGGGCAGGCTAAACGTTTTGTACTGCGAGAAGTTGACCGATTTGTCGTAGTTGGTGATATACACCTGTGATTGATCGGGCGTCAGGTCGTTGATGGCGTTCTTGTTACAGGCCGTTAGCCCGGTGCCAATGGCCAGTGTAGCCGCCATGCCCAGTAGCCACCGGGCAGATCGTGCTGATTGAGAGAGTGCCATAGAAGTGTTTGTTGTTTACTACCTATAAAACGAACAGGGAATGGGTTGGGTTGTGAATTGAGCATTAAAAAAGGATTCGGCGGGGCTAATCTCATCCAGCCGTATCTTTGTGGCGGCTGGTGCGTAAGGGCTGGCTTCGGCGTTTCTAAACCCACTCTGTTATGGATTTTATGGATTCTATTCGCGGCATGTCGTTCTTCGATATGCACGTACACATGACCTCCCGCACCACCGACGATTATCAGGCGATGGCCGACGCGGGTGTGGTCGCGATGATCGAACCGGCGTTCTGGCTGGGGCAACCCCGCACCGGTGTCGATTCATTTCGTGACTACTTTGCCAGCCTCGTGGGATGGGAGCGGTTCCGGGCGTCGCAGTTCGGTATCCGGCATTACTGCACCATCGGCCTGAACTCGAAAGAAGCCAATCAGGAAGAACTGGCGGAGCAGGTTATGGAAATTCTGCCGCTGTTCATCTACAAGGAAGGGGTAGTTGGTATAGGCGAAATCGGGTTCGACGATCAGACGACCGCCGAGGATAAATATTACCGCGCTCAGCTCGATCTGGCGAAGGAAGCGAATCTGCCGGTACAGATTCACACACCCCACCGCGACAAAAAACAGGGTACAACCCGGAGCATGGACATCGCCATCGAGCACGGCCTTGACCCCGGTATGGTTATCGTTGACCACAACAACGAAGAAACCGTACGTGAAACGCTGGACCGGGGCTTCTGGGCGGGTTTTACCATCTACCCGTTTACCAAGATGGGCAACGAGCGCATGGTCGAAATCGTGAAGCAGTACGGCCCCGAACGCATCATGATTAACTCAGCCGCTGACTGGGGGATCAGCGATCCGCTGGCGGTTCCGAAAACGGCCGCCCTGATGAAGCAGCACGGTATTTCCGACGAAGCGATCCGGCTCGTTACGTTTACCAATGCCGTGACGGCTTTCGCCCAGAGCGGCCAGCTCAGTCTGGATGAACTGAGTCAGCCGTTGGGTATCGACCAGAGTCAACGCTTCAACGGTAGTTCGGTATTGCGCGGTGGGCAGGCCCCCCGCGTCGATAAAGAATCGACGATTATCCGGTAGCGGTTGAAACTACCCCCCAACCCCCTGAAGGGGGAGCGGTTCATTTGCGGAATGCTCCCCCTTCAGGGGGTTGGGGGGTAGTTTCAACCATTAATTGCCCTTCGGTGGTAATTGTGCTTCTTGTCTCAAAAAGCACCCGAATAGGCTGAATAGACGCCTGAATCTGGAATGACTACGGGCAAACCGATGTTATTCAGTAAACCAGACTATCCATGCTGGAACTAACAGCCCTGGGTGCCTTTATAGGGTATATCATCTATCTGCGTTACTACGCCGATCAGCGGACGGCCGCGCAAAAAGAAGCCGACCGGCTCGGCGAGGGGGTCCGTCTGTACGACGGCGGACAAACGGCGGGGGCACTGGCGTATTTCAACGCGGCACTGGCGGATCAGCCCAAATCGAGCGTAGCGTATCTGTACCGGGCTCGCATTTACCACGATCTCGGCGACCCGGCGGCTGCCCTGGCCGATCTGGAACTGGGTAAACGTTACGACGATACCATTGCCGACCTGCACCTGGAAACGGGCCAGATTCACTACGCGCAGGGCGACTACGATCAGGCATTCAAGGACTTCGATAAAGCCGTTTTTTACAACGACACGAACCAGCCCGAACCTTATCGCTGGCGGGGTATGGCGGGGCAAAAGCTGCGTCGTACGGATCTAAGCCAAAGCGATCTGGAGCGGGCTGATACGCTGGCGAGAGCGGCTACCGCACCAGGTGATCCCCAACCTGCGCCAACCGCCTTCTTCGACCGGCGATTTATGCTGCACATAGGGCTGGTTGTGCTGACGAGTAGTGTGCTGTTGCTGATTATCAAGCGCAGCAACGTCATTCACTGGCCGTATCTGGCAGCTGCCATCGTGGGCGTGCTGATCGGTTTTCTGGAAACCCGTAAAGGGTGGGCACTGGCTCTCGAACAGGCGCTATTGCTCTGGCTCGGGTATACATTCATTGCGGGTCCGGCGGTGGGTGGCCACCGGCAGGACCTCGAGAATTTTAGTTTGTACGGGGCCATCGGTCTGACCTTTATCGGCAGCTTGCTGGGCAGCGTCATTAAACGGGCGCAGGGTTAACCGGCCTGCTTCTATCGGTCATCAACTATGTTTAAAGCACTGCTCTCTCTCACCCGCCCGGCCAACCTTGTCACCGCCATCGCCGACGTACTGGCGGGTATGGCCATCGCGGGCTATTTCGCAACCAACAGCCCCGCACCCGCGCCGATTGGCTGGCTGGCACTGGCCACCGTGGGACTGTATGGCGGGGGCGTGGTGTTCAATGATGTATTCGATGCCGAACTCGATGCCATCGAGCGTCCCGAACGGCCCATCCCCAGTGGTGTTGTCAGCAAGCGGGCCGCTGCCGGGCTGGGGGCGGGGCTTTATTTGCTGGGTGTTATTACGGCCTTTCTCGTCAACAATACCGCTGGTTTGCTGGCCCTGGCTATCGTGGTTGTTTCGCTGGTCTACGACCGATTCGGCAAACACCACTCGCTGGCTGGGCCGCTGAACATGGGGCTGTGCCGGGGATTGAACCTGCTGCTGGGTGTCAGCATCATTCCCGACCAGCTTATGCCGTGGCTATGGGTCGGTATCATCCCGATCATCTACATTGCCGCAATCACCATGATTAGCCGGGGCGAAGTGCACGGCGGTAGCCCGGTGGTGCTGCGCGTCGCTGGCCTGCTGTACGCCCTTGTGATCGGCTGTGTGGCCGCACTGGCGCAGGATCGGCAGCAGCTCGGCACCGCCTTTCCGTTTCTGGCCCTGTTCGGCTACTATATTTTCCCCCCGCTCTGGCAGGCCGTCCGTGAACCGATTGGTCCAAACATTGGCCGGGCGGTGAAAGCGGGCGTACTGTCACTGATCGTGATGAACGCGGCCTGGGTAGCGGCCTTCGCGTCGTTTCCGCTGGCGATGCTGGTGTTCTGCCTGCTGCCCCTGTCACGACTACTGGCGAAGGTCTTCGCTGTGACGTAGTTTTTTTGAAACACAGAGGCACGGAGATTCACACAGAGACCGCCGAGGTTCATAACATGGGTGAAAACACGCGAAACCTCAGTGTTCTCCGTGTAAATCTCCCTGCCTCTGTGTTTAACTAAAATTCTATGCTGAAATACCTGCTACTCGCCTTCTGCTTACTGACTCAATCTGTCTACGCGCAACGGTATAAAACGCGGCCCGTCACGGGTTTGCTGGGGGCATTCGGAGCGGAGGTGGCGCTGGTGAAGCAGTCGCTGAAAAAGCCGAAAGAAGTCATTGTCGACGGTATCGTGTTTACGACCGGCCGGCTGGGAAACCAGCGCGTCGTGGTGGCCGAAACGGGTATCGGTAAGGTGAACGCAGCTATGACGACGGCCCTGCTGCTCGATCATTTTCGGCCCCGGCGGGTGCTGTTTACGGGCATTGCGGGTGGTACAAACCCCGACCTGCAACCCGGCGATATCGTTATTGCCAGTCGTACGGCCCACCACGACTACAGTTCCGTTACGGATAAAAACACGCCCGTCCGGCAAACGCGCGATGCCATTACCCGGCAGTTTAACCCGCTCTACTTTCCGGCTGATTCCAACTTGCTCGGACTGGCACAACGGGTCAGTAGTACGGTAGCGCTGGAGGGCATTCCCCTGGCAGATGGCGGTGTCTCGGCCCGGCCGGTGCGGGTGATAACGGGTACGGTGGTGACGGGCGATGTGTTTGTCGCGTCGTCGGCAAAGGGCGTCAGTCTGCGAACAGATTTCGGGGCCGACGCTACCGAGATGGAAGGGGCTGCGGTGGCGCAGGTCTGCTATCAGCTTCGGGTGCCGCACCTGATTATTCGCAGCCTGAGCGACCGCGCCGATGCAGAAGCACATATTGCTTACGACAGGTTTTACCCGACAGCCGCCCGTAATTCGGCCAAACTGGTGCTGGCGATCGTGCGGAAGTTGTAGCCCCTTTTGCTCACTAATTGGCCCCTATGTTTGGCTGCCGACCCATTTTTCGGCACCTTTGGTACTCACTCGCGCAGTCCGCAGACTGTTTCCCTCATGCCGTCAACGTTACCCGTATCCTCTGCTGAAAATCCGTTCCGTTCGTTCTGGTGGGCCGGTTACGAGTGTACCGATCAACTCAATGCTTTTGGCAATCGCGTCGATTTTCTACCACTAACGGGTCACCTGCAACTGTTGCAACAGGATTACGCTGATCTTGAACCGTTCAGCCTGCGCACCGTGCGGGAAGGGATTCGCTGGAGTCAGGTTGAGAAAACGGCGTACCAGTATGATTGGCGCACGGTCGAGCTGATGCTCAAACAGGGGCACAAGCAGGGTGTTCAGCAGGTGTGGGATCTGTGCCACTTTGGCTACCCCGACGACCTGACTCCCCTGCACCCGATGTTTGCCCGGCGGTTTGCGGCTCTCGGTCGGGCGTTTGTCCGGTTCTACCGCGACCTGTACCCCGACGAACCGCTGATCGTAACGCCCATCAACGAAGTCAGCTTTATGTCGTGGCTGGGGGGGGATGCCCGTGGCACGTCGCCGTATTGCACCAAACAGGGCTGGGAAGTGAAGCTGGGGCTCATGCGCGGCTATATCGAGTGCGTAGCGGCTATGCGGGAAATCGACCCGTCGATCCGGATTCTGACGACCGAGCCGCTGGTGCATATCGTGCCGCCCCTGCCCGCGACCCCTGCCGACCGGGCCAGAGCCGCCGAAGCACACAACAATCAGTTTCAGTCGGTCGATATGCTGGCGGGACGGCTCTCGCCCGAATTAGGTGGTTCGCCCGAATTTCTGGATATTCTGGGGTTCAATTACTACTACAACAACCAGTGGGACGTAACTACACACCGATTCCTGGGTTGGGCCGACGCGGTTCCCGATTCGCGTTGGGTGCCCCTGCGAAACCTGCTGATCCAGGCACACGACCGCTACAAACGGCCCATCGCCCTGACCGAAACCAGCCATCCCGGTATCGATCGGCCACGGTGGATGCAGATGATCGGTAGTGAGTGCGCGGCTGTGCTACAGGCGGGTGTCCCGCTGTGGGGTGTTTGCCTGTACCCGATTATCGACCGGCCCGATTGGGATCATCTGACACCCTGGCACAAATCCGGGCTGTGGGACGCCGACCTGTCGACAACCCCGCCGGGCCGGGTACTGCACGAAGCCTACGCCAACGCACTGCTACAGGCGCAGGCCGAAGTAGCCCCGTTGTTGCCGATCGATGAACAACTGCTTATCTGAGTATAGCGATAACTGGTACGGGTGATGAAAAAGGGACTGCTGATGCTCATTGCCTGCTTCGGCGTAACGCTCGTTGCGCAGGCTCAGAAACTGAAACCCGGCTTCGATAAAGCTGAATATGTCGAACTACTGAGCGTATTTGCCCGGCAGGTCGACACGTTACCGGCCAACAGCCCCATACCCAGGCCGCAGCGGTTTGCCCGATTGTACCGTTCGCCCATTGTGGGGCTGGACAACCGCTGGGAACTCTGGTCAAGCCCCGATTCGGTAGCCGTTATCAGTATTCGGGGTACAACGCTGAATCCGGTTGGCTGGCTGGAGAACTTCTACGCGGCTATGGTACCGGCCAAAGGAAACATCGTATTAACCAACGATTATCGGTTTGATTACCAGCTGGCAACCGATTCCCGCGCGGCTGTGCATATCGGCTGGCTGATCGGTACGGCGTTTCTGGCGCAGGATATTCTGCCCCGGCTCGACTCGTGCGTGCAGAAAGGAATTACCAATTTCTACGTAATGGGCCACAGTCAGGGCGGGGCCATCGCCTACCTGATGACGGCGCACCTGAAGCAGTTGCAGCAATCCGGGAAAATTCCGGGGTCGGTCCGGTTCAAAACGTATTGCAGTGCCGCGCCCAAGCCGGGTAATCTTCAGTTTGCCTATGCGTACGAAGCGATGACCCTGGGCGGGTGGTCGTTCAATGTGGTCAATGCCGCCGACTGGGTGCCGGAGATGCCGATCACGATTCAGACGCTAGACGATTTCAACCCGGTCAACCCCTTTGCGAATGCGCCCGCGCTGATAAAGAAGCAGAAATTCCCGAAGAACCTGGCCCTGCGGTATGTCTTCAACCGGCTGTCGAAGCCCGCGCAGAAAGCCCGCAATGTTTACCGAAAATACCTGGGTGAATACGCCAGTCGGTACGTCAAAACAAACCTGAAAGAATACGTACCGCCGACGTTCTATCAATCAAGCGATTACGTACGTACCGGAACGATTATTTCGCTCGTTCCCGACGAAGCCTATTACAAAAAGTACCCCCAGGTGCGCGAAAAGATCTTTATCAACCACCTGTTGCCACCTTACTTCGACTTGGCTGGCAAGTTGCCCTGACAGGCCCAGCCCTTAACAGCCCTGGATATAGGAGCTTCCTATGAATTTGTTTTAAACGGCTGAACGACGGTTGCCATTGATCCTGCGGCAGCTGTCCAGGTACGGATTAGGGCCGTTAGCGGGCGAAACTCGATCAGAAAGCCGTCGTGACCGTAGAGTGAGTCGATCTCCTGATACGATGCGTTGGGAATGTGCCGAGCCAGAAACTGCTGCTCCGACGGCGGAAACAGTAAATCAGAGCGAATACCGACGACCAGCGTCCGCGATTTTACCCGGCCCAGTGCCTGCGGTATGCTACCCCGATTACGCCCGACGTTGTGCGAATCCATCACTTTCGACAGAAGTCGGTACGTAAAAGCATTGTAGCGGTCTACGATCTTGTCGCCCTGATACCGCTGGTAGGTAGCGGCCTTGTAGTCGTCCAGCTGTTCGTTGTTATCGAGGGCCTGGGTAAAGCCGTAGGTGTCGTAGTTGCGGTACGAAATCATGGCCATGGCGCGGGCGGCTTTCATGCCCATCGCCCCGGCGTCGGCGCGTCGTTCGGTCCAGGTTGGGTCGGCTTCGATGGCCATACGCTGCGCTTCGTTGAAGGCAATACACCAGGGCGAAGCCACCGCCCCTGAAGCAATCAGGATGAGATGCTGGATGAGGTCGGGCTGGTCGATAGCCCACTCAACGGCCTGCTCGCCCCCCAGCGACCCGCCGATGCAGGTGTGAATGCGGTCGATACCCAGTTCCTGCCGCAACAGGTCCAGGGTACCCACGATGTCGCGCACGGTTACGACCGGAAAGTCATGGTAGAATGGCTCACCGGTGGCCGGATTGTCCGATAATGGCCCTGATGAGCCGTAGCAGGAGCCCAGCACATTCGCGCAAACGATAAAGTGTTTTTCGGGGTCGAAGAATTTACTCGCGCCGACCATCCCGCCCCACCAGTCGCCCACACTGGCGTTACCCGTCAGGGCGTGACACACCCATATCACGTTTGATTGGCCGTTCTCCTGTCTCAGCGTCCCCTGCGTTGTATAGGCCAGTCGAAAGCCCGGCAGCGTCGCCCCTGATTCCAGCGGAAACGAATATTTATGGTCGAAGTAGTGTATTGTCGATGGAGCAGACATGGGTTTTGAGAAGGCCCCCTTCACCAGCGTAGCCAATGGCGTTACTGACCATCAGCCAGCCGGTCAATGACAGAGTCACGCCCGGCGTCGGCTGTGCGATGCGGGGGTGATGTTTAGCGTACCCAGATGGGCAGGCAGATGGCGCTGAAATACATAGTTAATACCGATTTATAGTCCCTAACGTCCGTCGGCTGTGTGCCGATCCGGTTGCTTTAGGCAGGAGTTAGCACCTTGCCGTATGGTAGGTTGCCAGCGGTTCGCAGAGCCTGATCTCTCCCCGCTTCTGTATAAATCAATTCGCGCCGGAATACTGGGTGACGCCTGGCAATTGACTTGATACTGCAAGTATAGTACCCAGTCGGCAGGCCACCAAACGACCTGCCTGATTTGTCGATGGGTGGGCGAAAATCCCGTAAAGTTTAACGGCGCACGCTTAGTGTCCGGGGCGTTTTCTACATTTGTAAAGAGATCCAACGTCGATGAGTCAGCAACCCTACCGATACAACCGAGACAATGCCACCCGCGTGGCTGGTGTCACCTCCCTGAAAGATGCCATTGGGCAACTGCTGAAAGCATATCAGCTACAAGGGCGGTTCAACGAAACGTATCTGGAAGCTTTCTGGGGTCGCATGATGGGCCCCGCCATCGCGACCCGCACTAAACGGCTCTACGTCCGCGACGGTAAACTCTACATCGAACTTTCCTCGGCCCCGCTCCGCAACGAACTCGTCAACGCCAAGCAGAAGCTGATCCAGCTCGTCAACCGCGACATGGGCAGCGAGGTGATTACTGACGTGGTATTTATCTGACGCGTTTACGGTTTACCGTATTCTGTTTACGGTATTTCTGGCGATAGCTAGCCGCGCGGTAGCTACTGTAAACCGAAAACAGATCACCGTAAACCGGCTGCAAATTCCCCCATTGTGCTGAACTCGCCCTGCGGTTTGAGGAAACGAAGCAGGCTCTCGACCCGGTCAAGCAGTTCGTCGCGTGAATGCCGCTTTACATAAGCCGGTATCTTGTCGTAGGCCGACAGATCGGTGAACTCCCACGGATGTACGTACAGATTCAGAAAACCGTCGGCCTTCAGGGTCTGGCGGCAAAGCTGTTTATAGTAGGCCCACGGAAAATTTTTCAGACTCAGCCAGAACAGGGGCAACCGCAGGGTAGGCGTTACCGACGCGGGAATCTGCCAGACATCCTGCTCCCGAAACGGGTGGCGGGGTTCACCCCAGTGGTTGTAGCGGCCGGGGAGCCAGGTTGGGTGCAGCGACGAATTATACAGATAGCCAGCCTGTTGCACATCGGTCGGGTCGACAAAGCCCATCCGTGCCCGTCGGAAACCGGTGATGGGTTGCCCCAGCAGTTTCTCCAGTTCCAGTCGTGATTTCAGCAGGTCGGCAGGTTCGAACGTCGTGTGGTAATAACCGTGTGACGCAATCTCGTGCTTCGTCGCCAGCGACCGGATCAAGTCAGTTTCGTGCAGGGCGTAATTGGCCGTCGTAAACAAGGTAGTGCGGGCACCCACCGCGTCGAAACGCTCGGCCAACAGCCGTAGCCCACGCGTCGAAACGGCAATCTGCTCAGCCAGCGAAATATCGTGACCGAACTCAACGGCGGTATCGAACTCCTCTACGTCAACGGTGAATAAAATTTGCGGTCGGCTTCGTCCGGCTGTACCCATGTAGTCGTCTCTTCAATCTCGTCTGTGTCGCCGATGATGTAGGCCGGCCGGTTCTTGACCTCCACAAACGTTTTGCCCAAATATACGCCGATAATACCGATCATGATAAACTGCACCCCGCCGATGAGCACCGACAGGACGACGAGCGTGGTCCAGCCCGATACGGTGGCATTGGTGAAAAAGTACTCGTAGGTGGCCTCGGCGCCAAACAGCAGCGCAAACAGCGACATACCGAACCCAAGCAGCACCGACATATACAGGGGCTTTGTCGAGAAGGAGGTGATGCCCATTGCCGCCAGCTGCATCATCTTTCGCAGCGAATACTTCGACTTGCCGGCGTACCGGGCGGCTGGCTGGTACAACACCCGGCACTGCCGGAAACCCACCCACGAAATAGCCCCGCGCAGAAACAGATCGTTTTCCTTAAATTGCTTCAGCGTGTCGATTACCTTGCGGTCGAGCAGCCGAAAATCGGCCGCGCCGTCTTCAATATCCAGTCCCGATACGTTGCGGAGCATGCTGTAGAACTTACGCGAACTGGTGCGTTTAAACCACGACAGGGTAGGGTCCGGCTGCCGTACGGTGTAAACCACGTCGTAGCCTTCCCGCCATTTGTCGATCAGCGTCGGGATTAGTTCGGGGGGGTGTTGCAGGTCGGCGTCGAGGCAGATAACAGCGTCGCCACGAGCGTGATCGTAGCCTGCCCGCAGCGCCATCTGATGGCCGAAATTGCGCGAGAACGATAAAAACCGGACGACTGCGTACTCCTGACTAAGCTGCCGCAGCACGTAGCGCGTCTGATCGGAGCTACCGTCGTCAACAATCAGTATTTCGTAGGATTCGTAGGGCTTCAGTACGGATATGAGCCGTTGAACCAAAACGTGTAAATTTTCCTCTTCGTTATAAGCTGGTACAACCACGCTTATCATCGGTGGGGAGGGTATTATGTTCATAGATCAGGCACGTACTGAAACGGGGGGTAAAAACCGTAGCTAAGTTAAGTACATCTACTCACTTGCAATGAGTGCGTACAGAAAAAATCGGTATGTAACCAACTGGTGAATTAAGGATGATGCTACAAAAACACGTGGCGGCTATGACCGGTTCCCTGGGCGGCCGGAGAGCCGTCACCGAACGACTTTACTGGTACTAATCTTCATGGAACGGAAAATGGGTAAGGTGATAAATGAGCACAGTCTGCACGGTGCCAACAGCCAATTGGTGCAGCAGGAGGAGCAGCGTCAGGATCTGGGATTTGGCACCAAACTCAACGACAGGTACTCGCGGCTCGTCAACAAAAACGGCAGCGTCAATATCACCCGGGTCAATGAGCGGTTCTGGGATCGGATCAACCTCTACAATCGGCTAATTACGATGTCGTGGCTGCATTTTCTGGGGTGGGTGCTGGTGTTCTATTTTGTTATCAATGCCGCGTTTGCCGGTGTGTATTTGCTAGTGGGGGCTGAAAACCTGCAAAGCAGCGTTACCGGTGATCCATATGGCCCGTTCTGGAAAGCTTTTTTCTTTAGCTCGCAGACGATGACCACGGTTGGCTACGGCCATATTGCGCCCGTTAATTTTCTGGCGAGTATCGTTGCGGCCATGGAATCGATGATGGGGTTATTATCCTTCGCGCTGGTAACGGGTTTGCTGTACGGGCGTTTTTCCCGCCCGCTGGCGCACGTCCGTTTCTCGAAACAGGCTGTCTTTGCGCCCTACCTCGATGTAAACGCGTTGATGTTTCGGGTAGTCAACAATCGGGCTAATCAACTGATCGATGTGGAGATGGAAGTGTCTCTGTCCCGGTTAGAAACCCGCCCGGACGGAACCAGGCATCGACGGTACCATGCGCTGAAACTGGAGCGGAATAAAGTGGCTTTTTTTCCTACGAACTGGACCATCGTTCACGCCATTACTGAAACCAGCCCGCTTTTTGGCTGTACACTGGACGAAATGGCCGAATCAGACACCGAGTTGCTGGTGCTGTTCCGGGCGCTGGACGATACCTTTTCGCAACTGGTCCACAGCCGTACGTCGTACCGGTTCAATGAGATCGAGTGGGGCTATAAATTTGTGCCTATGTTCGACAGCGCCCAGCAGGGTACGGTTGCGCTCAACCTCGACAAATTAGATGATACCGTTCCGGCGGAGTTGAATTGATGGGTTTACGGTTTAACGGCCAGGGTCTAATGTTCGTTGTTAACAGCGTCAACCTTTCTGACACTACCCCCCGCCCCCCTGAAGGGGGAGCATACCATAAATGAACTGCTTCCCCTTCAGGGGGCTAGGGGTATTGTCGACAGTTCATTAAACCGTATACCGAAAACCGTAAACTGAAATCCTCCTTGCTATTTCCCCCTTTTCTACGTCCCGGCGATACGGTCGGGGTGGTGTCGCCCGCGAGCCGGGTGCCGTATGCTGAACTGACCGAAGGCTTACGCATCCTGCGCGATGACTGGCAGCTACAGGTGATCGAAGGCGATAGCCTGCACGCGGTCGACGGGCCGTTTGCCGGTTCTGACGACCTGCGCCGGTCTGATCTGCAACGGCTGTTCAACGATCCGTCGGTACGGGCCGTGTTTGCGTCGCGGGGCGGCTACGGTTGCTACCGTATTGCCGACGATCTTGACCTGACGGGGCTGATCCAGCACCCGAAATGGCTGGTTGGCTTCAGCGACATTACGGTGTTGCTGAGTCTGCTTTACCGGAATGGACTGGCGAGTCTGCACGGTATTATGCCCCGGCAATTTGGCGGTGTCGACCGGGCCGAATCGCTTGAATCGCTCCGGCAGTGGCTGTTTGGTGCGCTACCGGAGCCGTATACGGTAGCTGCTTATCCGCTAAACAGAGTTGGGCACGCAACGGGGCCGCTGATTGGTGGCAACCTGACGATGCTTATCAACTCCATCGATACACCTACCGATATTGAGTACAACGGGGCGGTGCTGTTTATCGAAGACATCGACGAAACGCTATTTTCACTCGACCGGATGATGCGGCAGCTACAGCGATCCGGTCGGCTGGCGAAGCTGGGTGGGCTGGTCGTGGGGCAGTTTACCGATATGCGCCTGAACCTGTCGCTGCCGTTTGGGAGAGACGCCTACGAAATCATTGCCGACGTGGTTGCCGGGTATGACTATCCGGTGCTGTTCGGTCTGTCGGCTGGTCATGTCGATCACAACCTGACGTTACCCATCGGCCGTACTGTCCAGCTCGACGTGTCGGCGGGAGGAGGGCGGGTTATTTTTTAAACACGGAGGGAAAGAGGTTTCACGGAGATAGCAGAGTAACTTTTAACGGTTGTCGCTTCTTTATGTGCTCCGTGCATCAACTCCGTACCTCTGTGTTTAAAACCCTAATCGCTTTATTGGTCATTGCCCTGCTTGGCTGTCGGTCCAACGATGCTGACTTGCAGCGTTATCGGGTCATACGGGCATCGGAAATGGCTTATGGCCTAAAACTAACAATGACGTATCGGTACGATGAGCAGGGTCGCCTGGCCACGATTACCGACTACCCCGATACGTCGGCAAGTGGTCCGGCGAGTGCCCAGACGACCGTCTTTTATACCCCGGATCAACCCAGCAACATCGATCACGTCGACCGGCGGCTGACGCGGCCCACGACCGACGCTGACGGCGTGGTTACCGGAACGCGCCGGACATACGTTTATAATGACAAAGGGCAGTTAGCGACGGTTAATGAGTGGAAAGCACAGGCGGATTTCGACCACCTGAAGCTCGTGCAAACCTACCAGTACGTGTACGACTTTGCGGGTTTACCGGCGACGCTGACGCTTGCCGGCCCCGGTCCTCTCTTCGCCCGCGACATGTACAATTTCACGTTTACCGATGGAAATGCCGTGCTGATCGGGCTGACGAGCACAACGGCCTACACAACCAGCCCAGGCATTACGCAGGATACCACCCGCTTCGACGGTGCGCCCAACATCTACCGAAATTTCTTTGCGGTCTACCCCGGCATCACCTCGTTTAATCGTAATAACGTAATCACGAAAAAGACGACGCATTACCACGACAGCCGTGGTCTGCTCATCCGGCGCGTGAAAACGGGTGTGTACATCGACGACGTGACGACGTACCAGTATGAAGCGTATTGACGAGCCCCACCCCAACCCCTCCCCGTCAGGGAGGGACTTAAAAAGAAGCGATAGGCGAAGCCCGGCAGCGGCTGACCGTCTCCCTGACGGGGAGGGGTTGGGTTGGGGTTTATTTCGTCGCGATGTAGAAGAAGTCGAGACTACCGGCGGGGTCGGAACTGACCAAGTAGTCGGTGTGATCGATCTCGGCCGCGATACCACTCGCCTGATGGAGCTGGTTGCGGTTTAGCCGGTTCATCAAATCGTAGGGTACCTGTAATAAGCGACGGGGCAGGCGGTATTGCAGGTTGAAAATATCGAAGCGAGTCAGCTTTTTGACCGAGGCCTTGTTCTGCTCGTAATAGCTCATCACTTTCTGATTGCCGTGTATACCCCGCGTTTCAACGGTCGGAAAATACTTCCGCATCAGCGTTTTCAGGCCATCGGCGTAGTACTCCCGGACGTGCCAGGGGTTGCGCGTGAGCGAAAACGTTTTGTTGACCGTCGTCAGCAGCAGCTTCCCGCCCGGCTTCAGCACGCGGTAGGCTTCCTTTACAAACAGATCGTCGTTCTCGATGTGTTCGATCACCTGAAACGTCACGATGAAATCGAACGTGTTGTCGGGTAAACCCGACAGGGGCGGAATATTGGCGGCAATAAACGTCGACTGCGGGTATTCGGCGCTGAGCGCGGCAATCAGATCGGCATTTTTGTCGACACCTGTATAATGATCGGCGGCTTTGGTCAGTAGTTCGAGACCCCGGCCCCAGCCACAGCCAATTTCGAGCAGGTTACCGCTAACCAGTTGCGCTGCTTCGACGTACGGAAACAACAGTCGCTGGTGAACAGGGTTGTCGGAGGCAATTTCGGCGGAGGTGATTTCGGTAGTCTTATACATCGCTGGCAGTCGGGAAAAACGCAGCGCGGCAGCTAGTTACCCACGTATGCGTTTGTAATTGAGCCACAAAAATACTCTTTTGCAGGGGCAAAGAAAAAAGGGCCTCCGGAATGAAACCCGTCAGGGGATAGACAGCCGCAAAAATGAGGGTTGTCATAACCGAAAGCCGATCCTTTTTTCGTTATAGACAACGAGCCGATACGAGCATTTCGTTTGTGGCTCACGGAGGTTGATTTCTCACTACCAGTTATGCGTACGCTACTTTACTGTCTGACCATACTAAGCTTGTCGGCCTGCGGGTCGGCGAAAAAAACGCAGCAACAGCGCATCAATACGGCTTATGAAGCCCGAACGGAAGCGACCCGCCCGGCAACCCAGCAACCCCGTCAGTCACCCTCGGCAGCGTCGACCGCCCCGACGCGCCCCGTCGATGTACCGGCGGCTGCGCCAACCGTTGCCGATCGGTCGTCGGGCTGGTCGGTTACGTCGATTAAAGGCAAATTTCTGGCGATCGACAGTACGACATTACGCATCATCCTCGATATGACGGCGCAGATGCCCGAAGGCGGACAAGTTAATCCTGCGCAGTTTGCCGAGCATTTTCAGGTGGCGTATGTGATGTATCCGGATTACAACAACCGCGAACGGCTGGGGTACGGCAACATTGCGCTCGACGGGCCCGCGATCCGGAAACAGGGTAACCACCTGACTATTTCGTTCGACGTTAAACGTCCCGCCAACCGGACCGATCTGGCCAGCGCGGTACTGCTGACCGAAGTGACCGAAATTACCAGTGGCACTAAAGCCCGTAACGATTTGCCGCTTCGCTTCCGGGGGTTGCGGCTGAGCGATCGGTTTGCGCTGACGAATGCGACGGGGCAGGAGGTCGAGTTGCGTAATTACGTCAATGCGGGCGACACGATCCGGCTAAGTGATCTGGCTAACACGGCTAAACGACTCTACGGCGTACGCTACCGGCACGACTTTGAAGCGGCCTCGTCGCCGATGAATACATCCCCCCGCCCGACGCCCAAGTCGCTCGTCGTTGACTCTACCCTGACCATTACGACCAATCAGCCGTTTGTGCTGCCGAAAGAAGGGCTGTATTACTTCACGGAAGATACGACCGCCGAAAACGGTATCGGGCTGGTCGTGGCTGATAACCGTTTTCCGAAATTGACCCGGCCGGAAAAGCTGGTCAAACCCGTGCTGTACATGAGTACGAGCAGCGAGATCAACGAAATGAGTCAGGCGCAGGATGTAAAAAAAGCCCTCGATCGGTACTGGCTGAGTCTGATGGCAGGTAATGAAGAAACGGCCCGGCGTACGATCAAGGCGTATTATGATCGGGTGGAAGATGCCAATCGCTTATTTACGAGCTACAAGGAAGGCTGGAAAACCGACAAAGGCATGATCTATATCGTGCTCGGCCCACCCGACCGGATTCAGCGTAACCGCGAGCGGGAAGTATGGGTGTACAATCGTCGGCCCAACGTGTCGGAGATTAACTTTACCTTTACCAAAAAATCGAACCAATTTGTCGAGGATCATTACGAACTGGTGCGCTTCATGGAGTACCAACCCGTCTGGTACCCGATTGTCGAAGCATGGAGAACCGGCGCAATTCGCGAGTAAATCGCCCCAACTATAAGCAGTATAACCGACCCGCCCAGACTGGTCCCAACCCGGAAGAAATGGTGTTCGGGATTCAGTCGGTGCTGGAAACGCTCCGCTCTGATCAGCAGATCGATAAGCTGTACATGGAGAAGGGGCTAAGCAACCCCGACATTCAGAATCTGGCGTTTCAGAAGCGGGTCACCATTCAGCGCGTACCGCCTGAACGGCTCGACCGCCTGACGCGCAAAAACCACCAGGGCGTCGTTTGTCTGATTGCGCAGGTGCAGTACGTCAAACTGTCCAACGTCATTGCCGACGTCTTCGAGCGGGGCGAGGTGCCGTTTTTTTTACTGCTCGACCGCATCACCGACGTACGGAATTTTGGCGCTATTGCCCGTACGGCTGAATGCACGGGTGTACAGTGCATCGTGATACCGGGTCGGGGCGCAGCCGCTATCAACTCCGACGCGATGAAAACGTCGTCGGGTGCGCTAAACCACATCTCCGTCTGCCGCGAGCCCGACCTGACCGAAACGGTGAAATACCTGCAGGAGTCGGGCATCACCATCGTAGCCTGTACCGAAAAATCGGCCCGCGACCTCTACGAACGCACCACCGACCTGACCGGTCCAATGGCCATTATTGTGGGGTCGGAAGAAGACGGTATCTCCCCCGAACTGCTCCGCATGGCCGATACCAACGTCAAGATTCCCCTGCTGGGTAGTGTTGGTTCATTGAACGTGTCGGTCGCAACGGGTGTCGTGCTGTACGAGGCCGTCCGCCAGCGGAGCATCCCCGTTCAACCTGCACCATAACGCTTAGCGCATACAATCATGGCAACGATAGCAGCAACAACCCGTCGGCTAACTCAGTCTGGTACAGTGCGGGCGAAGAAAATCCCTGAATCGCTCATTTACGAAACGATTGATGGAAAGCCTTTTTACCGGAAAGGATATCGGGATGTTGTTGCCGGGAAAAAAACGCTGGAAGAAATTATGGGTGCCAGTACGCTTCAGTCTGTTCTTGTTTCGTACCTGATGAAAGTAATTTTTACGTTCATCGATGAAGACAAGTATTTCGTACTAGTGAGCGAGCCGGGCGTACACATCGATCACCGGAGCAATCTGGCAAACGACATTGCCATCTACGATCAGGCCGTCTTGCCGCCGTCAAGTATTTCAAAAAAGTACGCTGATGTGCCGCCTTATATCGCAGTCGAGGTCGACATCAATATCGACGCGACCGATACCAGTGAAACAAGCTATATCTATCGCAAAACCCGCAAACTGCTTGACTTCGGCGTCCAGAAAGTAATCTGGGTACTAACTGATGCACGGGTTGTTATCGTGGCTACGAATGACCTTATCGAGACGGTTGACTGGTCGCGGGACATTGAGCTAATGGACGGGCAGCAGTTTAACGTCGGAGCCTATCTACAGAAGCGCGGCATCACTGTTGAGTAGTCTTGAAGATGTGTCTTGAACTGTGATTTTTGTGACTGACTTGATGGGCTGAGATTTTCTTAATCAGTGAAATCAAGACAATCACAAAAATCACAGTTCATACAATCTTGGACTGTGATTTTTGTGATTACGCTGACAGGCTGTGATTTTTCAATCAGTGAAATCATACTAATCACAAAAATCACAGTTCAGACAAAATCAGCGGTTACGCGTTGCCGCCGTTGACGTCGAGCAGGCTGCCGGTGATGTAGCTGCCATCCTGCGACGCCAGCAGTACATAGGCCGGAGCCAGTTCGTCGGGCTGACCGGGGCGTTGCAGAATCGTTTTGGAAGCCGCCTGCTTCACACCGTCGGGGCCCATACCCGCACCCGGCAGGAATGGCGTGTAGATCGGGCCGGGCAGTACAGCATTCACGCGGATTTTCTGTTCACCCAACTGCGTGGCCAGTGACATCGTAAAGGCATGAATAGCTCCTTTCGTCGAGGCATAGTCGACCAGCTTGGGTTCGCCCTGCTTACCAACGATGCTACCCGTGTTGATGATCGTGTCGCCTTCGGTCAGGTGGGGCACAACAGCCTGTACCATGAAGAAGTAACCCAGAATGTTCGTGTCGAACGTACGGCGCAGCTGCTCTTCGGTGATGTCGGTAATCTTCTCGACAATGTGCTGGTAAGCCGCGTTGTTGACCAGAATATTTACCTTGCCGAACTGGCTGATCGTCTGATCGACAATAGCCTGACAATTGGCTTTGCTCCGCACATCGGTAGCGATGTTGAGGCAGGTTACGCCATATTGCTCAACCATTTTCCTGGTTTCGGCTGCGTCTTCCTCTTCTTCAGCCAAATACACATTGGTGATGTTGGCACCCTCTTTGGCGAATGCTACGGCTACCGCCCGGCCGATGCCACTGTCGGCACCGGTAACGATCGCCACTTTGCCCGCGAGCTTACCGGCTGCGTTGTAGCCCGACAGATCACTTTGCGGTTCGGGGGTCATTTTAGCCTGAATGGCCGGGAAATCCTGTACTGCGGTTTTTAGTTCGTCGGCTGTAGGCCGTTCTTTTACTTGTGCCATGAAATGCGGTATATTGATAACGTTGAGTAATGACGCGTCAGACGAGCGCCGTTGGTATAATCCATGTGTCAACACGTTTTGTTATCGATCCCCGCCGTTTTTTCGCTGGCAGCCGGGCGCAACTTGCTTAGTGGGAACGCCGACTGGTTAGAAACTGGTGTCTGCGCCCTTTACCTCCTATGTTCACGACCCGCAGACAATTTCTCCTTCAGCTTGGCATCGGCGCGGCCGGTCTGTCACTGACAACGAACGCCGGTGCCTTTCCGACGGCACTCTTCCCAACCCGCACGGCGGGCCTGCCGCGTAGCCTGGCGGAAGCGCAGGGTGTCGCATCGCAGGGCCTGATTGACTTCGTCAACGCCGTCGAAAAAGCAAATCTGAATCTGCACAGTATGATGGTTGTGCGGCACGGGCAGGTGGTGGCCGAAGGCTGGTGGTCGCCCTATACGGCACCGATGAAGCATACGCTGTACTCGCTCAGCAAAAGTTTTACGTCGACGGCCGTGGGTATGGCGGTGGCGGAGAAGAAATTCACGCTCGACGATCCGGTTATATCCTTCTTCCCGGACAAAAAACCGGCTTCGGTCAGCCCGAATCTGGCAGCTATGCGCGTGCGTGACCTGCTGACGATGAGTACCGGCCACGATAAAGACGCGACGCCACAAATGCTGACGTCGGCCGATAAAGACTGGGCGAAGGCCTTCCTGGCCCAGCCCGTCGACCATAAGCCCGGCACGCACTTCGTGTACAACAGCGGGGCCACGTACATGCTGTCGGATATTGTTCAGATAAAGACCGGTCAGCCTATACTCGATTACCTGAAACCGCGTCTGTTCGATCCGCTGGAGATCAGCGGGGCCGACTGGGAAACCGACCCGACGGGCGTCGATACGGGGGGCTGGGGCCTGCGCGTCCGGACGGAAGATATCGCTAAATTCGGTCAGCTTTACTTGCAGAAAGGTATGTGGCAGGGTAAGCAACTGCTGCCGGAAGCGTGGGTTGCCGACGCAACGAAGTCGCATATTCAGTCGACTGGTGGTAAGGGCGGAGCCGACGTAAACGACTGGATACAGGGGTACGGCTACCAGTTCTGGCGGTGTCGGCACAACGCGTACCGGGGCGACGGCGCGTTTGGCCAGTTTTGCATCGTGATACCGGAGCAGGATACCGTCGTGGCCATTACCTCCGAAACGGCCGACATGCAGGGAATTCTGAATCAGGTCTGGAACCACATTCTGCCTGCCGTGCAGGGAAAAGAACTGAGCAAAACGCCGAAGGCTACGCAGCAACAACTCAAACAGCAGCTTGCTGGCCTGTCGTTTATGCCACCGACGGGTACGGAGTCGCCCCGGCAAATGGACGTGAGCGGCAAGACCTACGACGTTGCCAGCAACAACATGGGCATAAAATCGGTATCGCTGACATTCCGGCCCAACGAAGCCCGGTTTACGATGATCGATGAAAAAGGACCGCGCGATATTCTGTGTGGCCTGAGTGAATGGCGACTGGGCCAGACTACGCTCTCATTGATTCCGCTTAAGCTCGTGCCGACGGGGGTACCCGGCGAAACGATTACACCCGTCGCGGCAACGGGTAGCTGGACCGATGCCAACACGTTCTCGATGATCTGGCGGTTTATCGAAACGGCGCACTATGAAATGGTTACCTGCCGGTTCACGGACGACGGCGTACAGGTAGAATTCAAGAAGAGCCTGGCCATTATCAATCCCGCCACTAAAGACGACCGGCCGGTGCTGGAAGGAAAGCGCGTAGCATAGTCGCTCAGGAAGGCCGATTGCCTATGATCTGTATAATAACCTGCTGAAGCTGGCTCAACTGCTGGATAATCTGCTGCTGCCCCTGCTTGAGGTCGCCGGTATCCTGCCGAAGCTGATTCAGCTGCTGATTTACGTCCTCAAACCGCTGGTCCATGCCGCCAAAACGTTGGTCCATGCCGTCGAATCGCTGATCCATGCCGTTGAACCGCTGATCCATACCGTCGAACTGTTGATCCATGCCGTCAAGACGCTGGATTACACCGTCGAATCGTTGGTCCATACCGTCGAATCGTTGGTCTACATCCCCGAATCGTTGGCCAACACCGTCGAATCGTTGGTCTACATTGTTGAACCGTTGGCCAACACCGTCGAATCGTTGGTCTATACCGTCGAATCGTTGGTCTATGCCGTCGAATCGTCTGGCAGTAACCTGTGTCAGATCAGCTAACCCTTTCGCTGTGAGCGTAATGGAGCGTTCTAAAGCAGGTATTTTTGAGACTTCAACAGCGATACGTCCCGTCGTTTCAACCAGACGGTCTACTTTCTGAGCAGTGTCTGCTATCACAGGTTCAATCTGATCAAGTCGCTTTTCGGGTGTCATTAAGTGAATATAGTAGATAGATGTAATATATCGTGTTCTAAAACGCCAAAGCCTTTCCGCAGGGAAAGGCTTTGGCGTCGGTAAGGGGTAACTGGTTGACTACGCTTTTTTCGTGGTCTTCTTGGTCGTTGTCGTTTTCTTGGTCGAGGATTTCTTGGCGTCACCGTCCAGCGAGTTGATCCAGACGGCCAGCTTCATCGCATCTTCCTTAGGTACCTGCTTCATGGCAGCCATCGGGGGATAGCCGGGCCAGTGCGCTGGAATCGGATTGTAGATCAGGTTGACGATTTCATCGTTCGAATAATTCTTCTTCGCTACGTCAGCGTAAGCAGGGCCAACCAGACGCTGATTGGGCCGGTGACAGGCAATACAGGTGTACTTGGTCATCAGCGCGTTCATGTCGGCTGGAATGTCGCCAGCGGGGGCCTGAGCATTAGCGTCGACAGAAGCCGTTGCCAAAGCTGCCGAGGCAAAGAAAAGTCCGAGCAGTTTTTTCATGTGAATCGGGTAAACGAAAAAGTAAGAGAATCGGGTTGATTGTGGCGAACCAACCCCCACAAAAATAGACGGTTCCGCGCTATAAGCCAATGCTATCTCGCCATTTTACAAGTAAAACAATTGTTGGACAAAAGTTTCTGGCAATCGTTTAATTCTTTCGCCAAAAAATGGTTTCCTGACTATACAAAGCCCAGCCAGCAGGCTATTTTTCACTACTCACACGCTTCTATGAACCCGATCGATCGCTTTTCCGGTCATGCCGATCTGTATGCGCAGTACCGCGTCGACTATCCCGACGAGTTGTACGACTTTATTATGGCCGACGTAATCGACCGGCAGCTTGCGTGGGATTGCGCTACCGGTAATGGGCAGGTCGCTGCCGCGCTGGCCGAACGGTTTGCGCAGGTTGACGCCACCGACATTAGCGAAAAACAACTGATTCTGGCGACGCAGCGGCCAACGATCCGGTACCAGGTTTGCCGGGCGGAGCAAACGCCATTTGCCGATCATACCTTCGACCTGATTACCGTCGGGCAGGCGTTGCACTGGTTCAACGTCCCCGCTTTCCACCAGGAAGTCCGTCGTGTGGCCAAGCCCGGTGCATCACTGGCCGAGTGGGGCTATGGGCTGGCTACGCTGAACGCAACGCTCGACCCACTGCTGATTGACTTTTACCGCAACCGGATTGGGCCGTACTGGGACCCGCAGCGTACGCATATCGACAACGCGTACACAGACCTCGAATTTCCCTTCGCCAACGTCCGGAGTGCTACATTCGCTATCCGGCGCGACTGGACGCTGGAGCGGTTTCTGAACTACCTGCGTACCTGGTCGGCGGTGCGGCAGTACATATTCGAGAATGAAGAGGACCCCGTCACGGCCTTTGGCGAACGGCTCCAGCCGCTGTGGGGCGACGGCGAACAGGCTGTTCATTTTCCGGTTTTCTGCCGGGTGGGACGAGTCGGTTTGTAGTTCGTGGTTTGTCCTTCGTAGTTTATTAGCGGAAATAAACCACGAAGGACGAACCACGAGCCTTATGAATTAACCACCGAGCCGCCGTTGACGTGGATAACCTGGCCGGTCATGTAGGAGCCACTATCAGACGCCAGCAGCACATAAGCCGGAGCGAGTTCGGCGGGTTGGCCGGGTCGTTCCATCGGCGTATCGTGGCCAAATTCAGCGACCTTTTCAGGGGTCAGCGACGACGCGATCAGTGGGGTGTAAATTGGTCCCGGCGCGACACCATTCACGCGGATTCCTTTCTCCACCAGGTTCTGCGACAGCGACCGGGTAAAGGCTGTAACGGCCCCTTTCGTTGACGAATAATCGACCAGCGTTTCGCTGCCCCGGTACGACGTTACCGACGTCGTATTGATGATGTTATCACCCGCTTTCATGTGCGGCAGAGCGGCTTTCGTAACCCGAAAGATGCCGATGATGTTGATCTCGAACGTATCGATCAACTGCTCATCAGTGATGTCGGTAAAGTCTTCCTGTGGTACATGATTGGCTGCATTGTTGACCAGCACGTTGATCGCCCCAAACTCCGCTGCCACCTGATCGACGGCTGATTTGATGTAGGCTGCGTCGCGCAGGTTACCGGGAAAAAGCAGGGCTGTGCGGCCTTCGGCTTCGATGAGTTCCTTTGTTTTCTGCGCGTCGGCTTCCTCGCGGGGATGGTAAAAAATGGCCACATCGGCCCCTTCGCGGGCGAAGTGTACGGCTACCGCCCGGCCAATGCCGCTGTCGCCCCCGGTAATCAGCGCTTTCTTACCGGCTAGTTTATTGGCCCCCCGGTAGTTTTCCCGGATGTAGACAGGCTGGGGTGTCATTTCGTGTTCAAGACCCGGTTGTTCGTCCTGATGCTGTTCCGGAATATCAATGTCCATTTCTTCCATGATCGTTGAGGGTTAGGCGTTTACGATGGTACCGCCGTTGGGGTGAATCATCTGTCCGGTTACGTACGACGCGTCTTCCGATGCCAGATACACATAAATCGGTGCGACTTCGCTGGGTTGGCCGGGTCGTTTCATCGGTACGTCCTGCCCAAACTCGGCCACTTCGTCCGCGCTGACCGATGCGGGGTTGAGGGGTGTCCAGATGGGGCCGGGGGCAACACCATTGACCCGGATTTTCTTCGATACCAGATTGCTCGACAGCGCACGGGTGAAGGTCATAATCGCACCTTTTGTGGATGAATAATCGAGCAGGTCGGCCCGGCCCTGATAAGCCGTTACCGATGTGGTGTTGATAATCGAATCGCCTGCGTGGAAGTGGGGGACAGCCGCCCGCGCTACCCGGAACATGGCGTAGATATTCGTTTCGAACGTCTCGATCAGCTCCTCGTCGGAAATATCCTCAAGGTCCTTGTTGTGATACTGCACACTGGCGTTGTTGACCAGAATATTCAGCGTCCCAAACCGGCTGACCGTGTCCGAAACGACTTTCTCGCAAAAGGCCGGTTCGCGCAGATTGCCCGGCAGCAGCAAGCAGGCCTGTCCTTCGGCTTCTACGAGTTCCTTTGTCTTCTGCGCATCAATTTCTTCGCGTTCGGTGTAGGCAATAGCGACGTTGGCCCCCTCGCGGGCAAAGTGCACCGCTACCGCCCGACCAATGCCGCTGTCGCCACCAGTGATCAGCGCGATTTTCCCTTTGAGTTTTTCCGCACCGACGTAGCTGTCTTTGATAACTTCCGGCTGTGGGGTCAGTTCCGCTTCGATACCCGGCTGCACAGCCTGGTGCTGCGGAGGAATCTGTATGTTCATAACGTTGTCGTTGGGTTTCCTGAATAAGCCCGAAACCGACGCTGTTGTTATGAAAATCTACTGGAATAGTGGAGTTATTGTCAAGGTGACAAACAACAAAAAAGCTCCCACGTTTCCGCAGGAGCTTTCGATACATATAGTTGGTGTGCTACTTAACCTACGCTGCCTTCCAGGCTGATCGCCAGGAGCTTCTGGGCTTCAACGGCGAACTCCATTGGCAGCTGATTCAACACTTCTTTGGCGTAGCCGTTGATAATCAGGGCAACGGCCTGCTCGGTTGGGATACCGCGCTGATTGCAGTAGAACAACTGGTCTTCACCGATTTTTGAGGTCGTAGCTTCGTGCTCGACCGTGGCCGATGGGTTGGAGACTTCCAGATAGGGGAAGGTGTGCGCTCCGCACTTGTCACCCAGCAGCAGCGAGTCGCACTGCGAGTAGTTACGGGCGTTTTCGGCACGTTTCAGCACCTGCACCAGACCCCGGTACGAGTTCTGGCTCTTACCCGCCGAAATTCCTTTCGACACGATCCGGCTCTTCGTATTCTTACCGATATGGACCATTTTGGTACCTGTATCGGCCTGCTGCATATTGTTGGTGACGGCCACCGAGTAGAACTCACCGATGGAATTATCGCCTTTCAGAATCACCGAAGGGTACTTCCAGGTGATGGCCGAACCGGTTTCAACCTGTGTCCACGAAATCTTGGCATTCGCCCCATCGCAGATGCCGCGCTTGGTTACGAAGTTATAGATACCGCCCTTGCCTTCTTTGTCGCCGGGGTACCAGTTCTGCACCGTCGAGTATTTGATTTCGGCGTCGGCGTGAGCAAACAGTTCGACCACGGCCGCGTGTAGCTGATTTTCGTCACGCATGGGGGCGGTGCAGCCTTCCAGATAGCTCACGTACGAGCCTTCGTCGGCAATAATCAGCGTCCGCTCGAACTGACCCGTACCAGCCGCGTTGATCCGGAAGTAGGTCGACAATTCCATTGGGCAACGTACGCCTTTCGGAATGTAGCAGAACGAACCGTCGGTAAAGACAGCCGCGTTGAGGGCTGCGTAGTAATTGTCTTTCGCCGGTACAACCGAGCCGAGGTAGTCCTGTACCAGTTTTGGATGCTCGTGGACGGCTTCGCTCATCGAGCAGAAGATGATGCCCCGCTCGGCCAGCTCTTTTTTGAACGTGGTGGCAACCGATACCGAGTCCATAACGGCGTCGACAGCGACCTGCGGCCGTTCACCCATTGACTTGTCGCCGATGGTTTCATCGACAACACCGGCCAGACGCTTCTGTTCGCTGAGCGAGATGCCCAGTTTGTTGAATGTGTCGAGCAGCTCGGGGTCGATCTCGTCGAGCGAGCCGACCGTTTTCTTTTGTTTCGGTGCCGAATAATACTTAATCGCCTGGTAGTCAACCTTGGGATATTGCAGGTTAGGCCACTTCGGTTCGGTCATGGTCTGCCAGAGCGCAAACGCCTGCAACCGCTTTTCGAGCAGCCACTCCGGTTCGTTTTTCTTGGCAGAAATAAAGCGTATAATGTCTTCATCCAGACCGACCGGGGCTTCGTCGGCCTCGATCAGGGTCTCGAATCCATATTTGTATTCGGCGTTAGTGATGCTTTCTAAGATGGCAGCGTCCTTACTCATCGTCGGTCGGTTAAGCGCGCGGTGTTGTGTCCGCAGCGGTATAAATTTAACAAGTAGCCGGGTGGGTGCGTTCCGGGCATAGTGGACAAATATCGGAAACTTTCTGCTAGTGTGGATGCCCAATAAGTCCTCATCTCTATCAATACATGGGGATTACGGAGCGTAGTCCCCATGTATTGATAGGGTATTGTTAAAATTACAAGGCCGTGACCCTGATGCGACTATAGTATAGCGTCGTGAGTCCCTCGTACCCCGAATCAGTGCCGACGATCAGCCAGATTTTACCGTCGCTGTCGCTACGGACCGTCAGGGGAGTATCGGTATTGGTGCGGTTGATGAGCGTGTACTGTTCGACGTCTTCGCCTGCACCGATAGTGCCCAGCACCAGCGCGTCTTTACCGCCCTCCGATTGATTACCCTTATCGATGTTGACGTGGAAAAAATTGTCGGTCAGCACAAGCGTGGGTTGACTGGTTGTGGCTCCGGCTTTTAGATACACACTGCTGCCCGGCGAGCCCCCGATACCGAACGAGTTGGTTGCGTAACTGGAGGCCAGTTCGATGTCGAACACCAGTTTGTAGTCCCGGTTCGGTTGCAGGCCCGTCAGCGGTCGGGTCATGTACATAAACAGGTCGTCGCTACGATTGATACCCGAAATGGAGATGGCACGACGTCCGGTCTCCAGCGGTCTGGGCAACGTTGTCCAGGCATACAGAAACTGCATATCGCCCTGTAAGGGACTAAAGTCAGCGTACTCGACTTTCCAGCCGTCGGTACCCGCCGAAAAATCAGACTCGTACAGAACGCCCGTCAGGGGCAGGGCAGGGGTAACGTCGGCCTGCCGACAGGCGGCAGCACTACAGAAGAACAGGAAGACAATAAGGCGCTGAGTAGTTGACATAATGAACAGATTTTAATTCTGTTTTAATGATCCTGTTGCGGCCGAAATGGTTGTAACGACCCGGTCTTAACCAGTTGCTCAACAGCGATTGCTCATACACTTATCCGATTGACGCGGCTAACGGTAATGTGTAAGTTGCACCAGAAACGGGTTGATTGTCAGTAAGTCAGAAGGCGACCGTTGGCTCAATACGTGTTTGCCAGATCGCTGATTAATCGACTAAACGATCAGTGCCTTCCTCTTTTTTTATGTATGCGTTCTTCTATCCACACCCTGTTCTGCCGTGGCAGTCAGTACCGTAGTCTGGTGCTGACTGCCACGGTACTAAGCTGGTTCACCACCCTGTCTGCGCAAAACCGCCCGACGGGGGCCGTGCTCGACGTGGGGGTACGCGCCCAAAAGTCGATTGGGTTGTACACCGAAACTGGGATTACGGCCCAGTTCACCCACGCGAAACTGGTCCATCAGCGGCTGTACGTGGGGCTGAGTTACGTAACGTCCCGGCTGGGTACGGCGCTGAATTCGAACGCCGTCAAACAAGATAATTACCTCGCGTCAGTAACGTATCTGTTTCGCCCCAACTGGCTCATTCGTCCGCTGGTACGGTTCAATGCGGGCTACTTCCGGGCCGATTACGGCAGCGAGTTGTTTCGCGATCTGCCGCAAACCTCGCTGCTGGCGTCGCCCGAACTGGGGTTGTGTGTTTGCCCCCGTTTTCCGCTTAAACTCAACGCGTCGGTCGGCTACAATCTGCTGACGGGCGACGGCGTTACCGGCCCCGGTACGCTCTACCCGGTTTTCGTGCAGACCAGCCTGACCTGGAACCTGCTTCACCACGCAGTCACCCGCTGATATGAACCGCATACTCACTTTGTTTCTCATCGGGCTGATCGGGCTGGGCTGTTCGAAAGAGCCGGCCATTACCGACGATATGCTCGACAGTGGCAAACTGTTCGACCCGTCGCTCTACAAGCCGGAGCAGTACCTGATCTCGAAAGCGGTACCCAATCCGACGCCCGCGCAGGCCAGTCGACCGGTGATTATCGCCTGCCACGGCTACTCGGCTACGACCTTCGAATGGGACGAGTTTCGCGCCTATCTGGGCAACCGAACCGACGTGTATCTGTCGCAGGTGCTGCTGGGTGGCCACGGGCGCAGTTACGCCGATTTCAAACAATCGACCTGGCACGACTGGCAAACGGCCATCACGACCGAATACGAGGCACTGCTGAAGGCGGGCTACCAAAACATCAGCCTGCTGACATCGTCGACGAGTGGGCCGCTGTCGCTGGAACTAGTTTCGTCGGGGTACTTCGCCAGCCGGACGGCCCCGCGCAACCTGCTGCTGGTCGATCCGATCATCGTACCGTCGAGCAAGTCGCTGTCGCTGATCGGGGTAGTGGGGCCAATGCTGGGCTACATCGAAGCCGATCAGCCCGCTACGGAAGATAAAGTTTACTACCACTTCCGGCCGCAGGAAACGCTGCAACAACTTGAAACGCTCCTCACTACCGTGCGTAAAGAGCTGGAAAAGGGTGTGACGCTGCCAACAGGTACTGCACTGATGGTCTATAAATCGAAGCAGGACCCCGTGGCCGACCCGGTCAGTGCGGTCCTGATCTACAACGGGATTAAAACGGCAACCGGCCAGCCAACGGATGTGCAGCTGATCGACTCCAAACTGCACGTATACACACGACTGAACCTGCGCACCGACCTGACGACGACCGACCGGCAAAACCAAACCGCGACGTTTGCCGACATCGTCAACCGGGTACTACGCTAACTGACAGGAGCATGAACGGTATATCCCGCTGGGCTGGTCGCCATCGTCGACTGGCCATCACACTGCTGATTGGCTGCGAAGTGACGAACGCGCTCGGTGGATTATTACTGGGGGCCAACACCCTTGGCGACTGGCCGACGCAGGCGCTGGCACTAGCGACGCTGTCGGTGCTGACCGGGGCCGTCTGGTTACGAAAGCAGGCGGCTATGTCGTCGGAACGGCAACCTTACGTAGCCCGGCGGTGGTGGCGGGCGGGTGCGTTCTGGAGCAACTGGCTGCTGTTTCTGCTGATTGGCGGGTACTGGGGCCATACGGTTCGGCGCTCATCGACGGACTGGGCCGCGCAGGCAGGTCGACGCATCGTAATCAGATCCGACACGTTGATAAAGCCGATGGATACGATTCGTAAACCGGTGATCGTACGGGATGAGGAAGGATACATCAGTAGCCGGTCGCAGCACCCAAACGACGTAAGCCAGTCGGAGCAGCAGAAAAACAAGCGGTTTGGCTTCGTCATGCTGTTTCTGCTCGGCATCTTCCTGACCTACGCATCGGCCGTTATTTCCTGTTCGATTGCCTGTTCGGGTTACGGGGCGCTGGCTGCGGTAACGTTCGCGCTGGGGCTGGGCTTCATGGCCGGGGGGGTCTATTTTTTGGGGCGCGCTACCGAACGGCCCATTGTGCCGCTGCGGGAGCAGCCCCCGAAGCAACAACGCCGGACATGGCGCCGGTTCTGGCTGTCGTGGCTGATTCTAGTCGGTATTTTCAGTATTTCACTGCTAACCTGCGGTCGTTGAAACCCGCTACTCATCAATCCCTGCTCTACTATGACACAAGCTCCGTCGTACCCGAATCGAACCGGCTGGTTTCTCAAATTTTGCGAATGTATGCTGGCGGCCATCGGGATTCTGTCGGTATTGATGATGCCGATCGAAACGTTACCCAACTCGTTCTGGGTGAAGTATGGTCAATACGGTCAATATATTCTGCCTGTTCTGGGCGGGATAGCGCTTTTGGGTGGAATTAGTTATAGCATTGTGTGGCATCGGCGCGAGCGGGCGGGGCAGATCGATGGCGGCCTTCGTCATGCCTGGTTGCAGGCCATTATCCGCTACTGGCTGGCTTTCGAGATCAGCACGTATGGCTTTGCCAAGATTATGAAAACCCAGTTCAGCACCCCCAACTACCGGCTCGATATGGCCCTGAGCGATCTGAACGGGTTTCAACTGACCTGGTACTATTACAGCTACTCCTACACGCTGGCCGTGATTATTGCGCTGTTTCAGATCGGCGGTTCGTGTCTCCTGCTGTTTCGCCGGACGACATTGCTGGGGGTAATGATTCTGCTGCCCGTGATGGTCAACATCATGTTCATCAACATATTTTACAACATAGCGGCCGGTGCGTTTTTCAACTCCGTCATGTTTACACTGGGCCTGATGCTCTTTTTGTTCCTGGATATTGATAAACTCAAACGGGCTTTCCTAGATCTGGTCGACCGGTTGCCGCCAATTCCGGCAGGCCGGGTGCCGTGGCTAAAAAACGGCGCTCGTCTGCTGCCCGTCGCGATGGCGTTTGTGACGATTCTGGTGCTGATAAAAACGCATCCGAACGAGAAAGTGCTGGCGGGTACCTGGAAAGTGGAATCGCTCACGCGCAACGGTCAATCCGTTCCGACGAACAGTTGGCAGACCGACACAGTCGCCTGGAACCGGGTGTATTTCGCGGGTCGGCAGGGCGTTGCCTTCAGCCCCAACCCATACCGATACAAGCCTGCTGAAAGCTGGCGGGGTGACTACGAATTCGACAGTACAACGAATAAGTTAACGATCTTCTTCGAACGAAAAGCGGGACAGTCGTATGATACCATGCAGGCTACCGTGGCCAACCGGACAGCCAAAGCCATGACGCTGCAGGGTAAGCTGCTACGCGATACCTACGCCATGAAACTGACCCGTCTGCGGTAATATTCATTCGTATTTATAAACCATCCATACCATCGAAATTATGACCGACTTACGCGCCGAAATCACCATGTACGGGTTGCGGCTCATCAGCGAATCGCCCGGTGGGCAACCTGCTGTCCGAAGCCGTCGGCTGCTGCTGACGCCCAAACCCAACGATCAGAAAGTCAACCAGATCAATCTTCTGTTTGCGGATAATGGCACCCCATTCGTGGGCGACGTCCAACGCCAGACCGACGGAAATCTGGCCGTGCGGGTGTACCTGCCTTACGACGAGTTTCCGGTGTATTACAACGTGCTGCAAACTGAAAAACCGGTACGGGTACAGCTTATTTTCGATGGTGAGCTACTGCCTAACCAGGCTATTCCGATTCGGTTCGCCATGCTTTACGTCGACGAACCGGTTGGCGAAGGCCCCCGCGATTTATAGTGTTGAACTAGTCAGACGAAACGGATCAGACAATGGAAAATACGGCTCGTTCAAGGTCTACTGTTCGCGGGGTATTGTACCCAAACGCGTCCTGGTATTTCGCGCTGGCTATCGTCGTGACCTGGGTAGGCTTCTCGATGTCCTATTTCGCCAGGCTTGGGGAGACTACTCTGATTACGCACGTACACGGTGCATCGGCGGGGCTTTGGATGGGACTGCTGGTTGTTCAGCCGATTCTGTACCGGCGCGGTCAGTGGAAATTACACCGGAGGCTGGGCTGGACGGGTACGATTGTGCTGGTACCTATACTGATGATCGGCGGGCTGGCCATGATGCATAGCATGATGCGGGGGGCTGTTGCCGCTCCGCCGGGAACGGCCGACATCGCCTACGTACTGGTTTACCTCGACACTATCTCACTGATTATGTTTCCGCTCTTTCTGGGGCTGAGCCTCCGGCACGGGCGGCAGGCGCAGCTTCATGCCCGCTATATGGCCTGCACGGTGCTGGTCTTACTCCCGCCCGCCATCACCCGGATGCTGTTTTTTATCCCCTGGTTCAACAGCTTGCCCCGTAACCTGAACGGTAGCTTTTTTGCCATCGAAGGGGTGTTGCTGCTCTTGCTGCTCGATGATAAACGGATGGGCCGTATTCAGGCACCTTACGTGGTAGCGTTGGTACTCTTTGCGATCGTCCATCTGACGATGTTCGCCGTTGGTACGTCGGCAGGGTGGCACACGCTTATGAATCGGTTTGCTGCCTTGTGACGCCGATTTTCGGTTCTACGGCCGTCGGCTGCTACTGCTGTCAAACGTACGCAAAGCGTAGGCGAAAGCCAGTACGTAAATGGTCTGGCTGCCAGCTCCGGTCCAGTCTTCCTTCAGCGTAGTGCCAAACAGCAGGGCCGCGATGATCAGTCCGCCCAGGGCGTACCCCCATTTGCTGAGCTGACCACCGAGCAGAATCAGCAGCCCGCAGGTCACTTCAGCAAAGGGGAGTACGTACAGAAAACTCGTGGTCAGAGCCGCAGGCAGTACCGTATCGGCAAACCCTGCACTGGTTTTGGCGACGAATCCGGGCAGCTTCGGAATGCGTACCAGCCCGTGCATGAGCATGTTTATGCCCAACCCCAGCCGCAGTACTAACCGCGATAGCTGGCTACCGGATGGCTCATCAAACGATGCCATTCACCGTGAGTGAGTTTGATTCTACGGCCTCCTCGGTTAGCTCGTCGGTGTTCAGACTCGAATCACCGTCGTTGTCCGGGTCGTCGTTGACTTCCTCCTTGATCGGTTCCGGCCCAGAATCCATGACCGGATTCATGCGTTCGACCTGCGAAACGCCGGGGTTAGCATCGGCACCCTGCGCCATAAGTTGCGCGACGCCCTGATTATCGTCGTTAGCGGGGTTGTAGTCGTTGTTATCGTTGGGGTTCATGCGATTTGTTGATTTATGATGTTCAGTAGGGGGAACTAGTCATTACTCGCTTGACCGGGTGACGTGGCCACCCAGTGCGTAGTTGTCGTCCTGATGGTGATCGTGCTCCGATACATCAGTGGAATCGCCACTGTTGGTCGGTCCGTCGATCAGGCCGGTGTCATTGTCGGGTTCGTTGTCGAGGTCGTCCTCGCTGCCGTTAGGCGCAGTTTGATTCAGGATCGGATTCATGTCGACCTTGGGGTTTGGCTGTACGATATGTAACCCGGTAGAATAGGGAAAGGTTAGGCTTATCAGCTAGTTATTGAGCCAGTTCTCCCCATGAAAGCATTGCTTCTGTTGATAAGTCTGTTACCGGGTTGTTTGTGGGCGCAAACAGGGCCGGAATTATCGTCCCGCGAACCGCTGTTCACCTCCTTCGACGGCACTAAAATCCATTACGACACCATCGGACGGGGGCGACCCGTCGTACTGCTGCACGGCTTTATCTCGAACAGTACCAGCTGGAAACGGTCGGCCGTGCGACAGGCATTGGCTGACGCTGGCTTTACCGTCGTGACACTCGACCTGCGCGGCAACGGCCTGTCGGATCGCCCCCATGCGGCCGAAGCGTACAAGGATGACGCCGAACTCCGCGACGTACTGGCCCTGATGCGTTACCTGCATCTGACGAATTATGACGTCGTCGGCTATTCGCGCGGGGCTATTCTGGCGGCTGAGTTGCTCACGCTCAAAGCCCCCATCCGGCGGGTTGTACTGGGTGGTGTCGGGGCCGATTTTACTGACCCCAACTGGGAGCGACGTCGGAATTTTCAGGAAGCGTTTGCCAAACCCGGCACTCACCCTGACCTGCGCCCCGCCGTCGAAAATGCCAAACGCGCCGGGGCCGATACGGTTGTGATGGCGCGGTTGCAGGAGTTTCAGCCGGCCGCCAGCCCGGCCAAACTGAAGCGGGTGAAAATCCCGGTGCTCATCGTCAACGGCGATCAGGACCGCGACAACGGCGACCCGCAAAAGCTGGTCGATATGATACCCGGCAGCAAGCTTGTGATCGTGCCGGGCGACCACGGCGGGGCCATGCGTACCCCCGAATTTGCCAATGCTGTCGTTAATTTCTTGAACCAGAAATAGTCAAGGTTGTGTACCCTGGACCGGTGCGCCGGTGCGATCCACGTCCGGGTGGGCGCGAAGCGACCTAAAAAGCTGCCGCCTGAATCAATTGCCCTGCCGGGCACCCGGACGTGGACGTCCAGGCTACTTCAGGACATGCTACACATACTGCGCCGGGTAGTACTTATATTAGTCGTTCGAACCACCACACCACCTAATGCTGACTCATTACGAACGCAATCTGCCCCACATCGTACCGCCTGACGAAACCATCTTCATCACCTTCCGTCTGCATGGCTCCCTGCCCGGAGTGGTAATTGAGCAACTCGCGGATGAGGTGAAGGCCGAGAAGGAGCAAATATATCAGTCAGCCGAAAACACGGACCTTCTTCAGAAACAGATACAGGTGGCCGGTAAACGGTATTTTGCCCGGTTCGATGCGTTGCTGGATAACGCTACACAAGGACACGACTGGTTGAGACAACCGGCAATAGCCGGTATAGTGCAGGCGGCCATCAAGTACGGTGACGGCCGGGAATACCTACTCCATGCCTACTGCATCATGCCCAACCACGTGCATCTACTGGTAACCGTTCTGTCGCAAACTACGTCGTTTACGCACGTGCTCAAATCACTAAAAGGATTCTCGGCCCGGCAGGCGAACAAGCTACTGGATCGGACCGGTCAACCATTCTGGCAGGCTGAAAGTTACGACCACGTTGTGCGCGGTGCCGATGAGTTCAACCGCATTGTGCTGTACATCCTGAACAATCCCGTTAAGGCCGGGCTGGTCAGCGAATGGACGGATTACCCATACAGCTACGTAGCTGATTTGTAAGTAGTAAGTAGCCTGGACGTCCACGTCCGGGTGGGCGCGAAGCGACCAACAAAGCTTCCGCCTGAATCAATTGCCCTGCCGGGCACCCGGACGTGGACGTCCAGGCTACTTCCCTACAGGCTACGGCAGGATTTAAACCGCGTGCCCACTCATCGGGTTAGGGAGGCATGCAATTTCACCAGCTTACCTTTGCCCACATCATGGAGCGGCACGTGCTCTACTACGATGCCGACGCGCCCGATGCCTGTGCCTTTATCTGCCAGCGGCTCAACGTCAACGCCCTGCCCGGTCTGGACGGCGAAACCTACTATCCGTTCGATGAAGAAACCAGTCAGTTTGGCGTGCCCCAACCCATGGCTGAACAGCACCGGGTGCAACAACACGACCGGTTATTTACCGATACGATAAAAGATTGCTTTGCGCAAACCGACCCCAACGTGCTGTTTGTCTACGAAGGCCGGGTGCTGGTGGGTGTGGCGCACGTGTCGGATTTCAACCACAACAGTGTGCTGCAAATCGTGCAGGACGATATTATTCTATTCGAGCGCGACCTGCGCCGGTTCTTCACTCTGCGTGGCCGGTCAGATGCCGATATGCTTCAGTTTTTCGAGTACCAGTCGGAACACGCCAGTGCGGATGGGCTGCGCTCGTTTTACCGCGATAAACTGCGCGACGCAACGCAGCCCCGCCGACAAAACGAACGCCGGTTACTCGATCCATTCCAGACCTTTGAATTCAGTGACCTGCTCTATTTTTCCGGTTCGGATGTAGCGGGGCCATTGATGCGCTTCGATCAGATCAAAGACCTGGTCGGCCTGCGCAATCGGGTGATGCACGCCAAAAATACGGTCGAGTACGACGAGCACCATGTGTACTCGTACGAGAGTTTGGAGCGACTCTACGACGGACTATCGCTGCTCGAACGGGAATACTACCGGCTGATTCGTGCCATTGTCAACGACCTTGACCATAGCCGCAGCCGCCGGGAAGCCAACCGCGCCCGACTCGATCAGATCAGCGAATCAGGCGAAAAAGCCCTGCGGTTTTTTAAATCGGGACTGTGACCCGGTAGTCAGGTAGTGCGTACCCTGTACAGCCGGATGGCAAACAGGAACACGACGGCGTAACAGATAATGGGCAGGTAATAGGCCTCGGCGACGCTGTGGTTGGCCACAATGCCCATCAGCCGGGGAAACAGTGCACCGCCGACCACGCCCATCACGATAAACGACGAGCCAAGTCCCTTGTGTCGGCCCAGGTCTTTCAATCCCAGGCTGTAGATGGTCGGGAACATGATACTGAAAAACAGATTCAGCCCCATCAGGGCCACAAACGATATCCAGCCCCAGTGCTGCGCGATGATGAAGCACAGGCACAGATTTGCGAAAGCCGCCACAGCCAGCAATCGGTTGGGCGCAATGAACTGCATCAGGTAGGTACCCAGAAAACGGCCGAGCATCATCAGCCCCAGGCTCAGCGAGAAAAAGTACGAGGCCTGTGCGTCGCTCATACCGGGCATATAAGCCACGCCATAGTTGATAAAGAACGCCCACGTGCCACCCTGAGCCGCCACGTTGAACAGCTGCGCCACACAGGCCCAGACGAAATGTTTGTGCTGAAACAGCTTTTTGTCGGCGGTCGCGTTGGTGGGCGATTCCGGCAGACCGGTCGTTTCGTGGTCGACGACCAGCGGGGGCACTTTGACGAACGAGAACGCAATGCCGACACTCGCCACGACCAGCCCGATAATCAGGTACAGCGTCTTGACGGCGGTAAGGTCGGTGTCGGTGGTGCCGCTACGCAGGATGAAATACCCCCCGATGAGCGGCCCTGATATGGCCCCGATGCCGTTGATGGCGTGGGCAAACGTGATACGCCGGTCGCTGCTGCGCGTGTCGCCCAGGCCGTCGAGGAAGGGGTGTGCAACGGCTTCCAGCGTCGCCAGTCCGCAGGCCAGCACAAACAGCGCGATTCGCAGCCCGCCAAAGGAACCCGCGCCGGCCGCCGGAATCATCAGAAACGCCCCGGCTGCATACAGACCCAAACCGAGCAAGACGCCCCGCTGGTAGCCGAAGCGGTTCATAAACCAGCCCGCCGGCAGACCCATCACGAAATAAGCCCCGAAAATAGAAAACTGCACCAGCGCCGAATCAGCTTTCGACACGTGCAGCACCTGCTGAAAGTGCCGGTTCAGCACGTCGCCAAGCGTAATACCAACGCCCCAGAGCATAAACAGCGACGTAACGAACCCCAGCGTGACCAGATAACGGGGCTGGGTAAAGGCGGGCCGGGCTGCGGCTGGCGTGAGAGCAGGTTGCATCGGAAAAGAGTCAGGTTGTGTATACAGAGGGGTAACGGCTGGTGAATCGAGGAGGTTTACGAACCCCCATCTTTTACGCGGTAGTCACTGCCCGGTAGTTTTTGGGTGCGTAAAGTAGTCGTTGGCCGTGACCGGCTTTTAGGAGCAACCTGGTGAACGCATGAAACCATATATCGCTGTACTCGTACTTGTTACACTACTTGGGCTGCTGTCCGGCTGCCACCACGAACCTGACCCGGTAACGCCGGCTGTCGACCCGACGCAGGCACCCAAGGCCACTACGCTCAGTGTCACATCGGTCGGGCTGTCGGCTACGCTCAGTGTACCGGCCAGTCAGTCGGTCGGTTACGGGTTCGTGTGGTCGTCGACGCAGACGATGCCTACCCTGACAAACCGGGAAGGGGCCACTACGCACGGGGGCAGCCTGCCGGGCGGAGCGTTTGTGTTTCAGGATACCGTCACGAGTTTTGCCAATAATGTAGCCTACGCCGTTCGCTCGTTTGTCACGTCGCAGGGTACTACGGAGTATAGTCCGGTGATTACGGTGCGGCAGCAGTTCGGGCTGACCGATGCCCTTGCCCAGCTCCTGACCAATGAGTTTCAGGGGCGCACCATCGGCTACGGGTTCACGATCTACAAAAACAGCCAGCTGACCGCATCGGGTGCCGGTGGCCTGAAATCCCGCTCCACTGACCCGACGGGGAGCGAACCGTACACAATCGACACGAAAATGCACATCGCCAGTATGAGCAAGACGATTGCGGCTATGGCGTTTGCGCAGCTGGCGGCCCGAAAAGGCATCCGAACAACGGATAAGATACGGCCCTACCTGCCCCCGTCGTGGCCCGTTGGTGAAAACATCGATCAGATCACGTTCTGGCACCTGTTCAATCACCGCAGCGGCATTGTCGGGTTGGGCGGAACCTGCAAAAACGGGTCGTACGACGAGAACGTGTACGGTGGACTAAAGCAGCTTATCGCCAACGGTGTCAAACAGGTCAACGTCGGGCAGTACTGCTATCAGAACGCCAACATTGGCCTGATGCGCGTGCTGATTCCGGCCATACTGGGCTACCAGTCTACGGGTAACGACGCGGCCGACGATCAGGAAACGGTAGCGCGCTACGTAAGCTATGTGCAGCAGCAGGTGCTGGCGAAGGCGGGTATTCCGAACGTCGTGCCCGTGTTCCCGGACGGAGACCCGACTTTGTGCTACTCGGCCCCATACGTTTCGGGGCAGCGCGGCTGGAATCCGGGTAGCTTTTACGGCGTTGTGGGGGCCTATGGCTGGTACCTGACCCCGCGCGAAGCCGGTCAGCTGTACGCCCGCGTGCTGTCGTCGGACGACGAATCCGTGCTGCCGACCGCCTATAAAGATACGTTGCTGCTCAACGGGCTTGGCAATTTCAAAGCCGCCGGGGGCACTGTAGCCTACCACGACGGCTGGTGGTACACCACCAACCCGTCGTATGTTGGTCTGCGCACAATCTGGATGAAGCTGCCGGACAACATCACGGTGGTGTTGTTTGTCAATACGATTCAGGCCGGCAATGGCTGGCTACCGAGTAAGAACGGACTCGATATTGTGCCGTTTATGGTCAACACGTACAATGCCGCCCGGTCGTTGAGTGGGGCACGGGTCGCGGCTATGGCTGTCGACATTCCTCATCCCGAACCACACTGACGGCCGATACGGGCACCTTCACAATTGCTTAACAGGCATCACTACGCTAAATCTGTATTTTTGGCGGACTAACCCATTCTGCCTTATGCGTCACTGGTACGTACCACTTTTGCTGAGTCTGCTGGCCCTGTCGGGGTTTGCCCAGACCAAACCGGCTTCGCGAACCGCAATCAGCCCCGAAACCCGCCAACGGCTGACGCTGCCCAACGGCTGGAGCCTGTCGCCTATTGGCCGGTCGCTGCCGCTGGGTGATCTGCCCCTGACAACGGTTGTTTCGCCAAACGGAAAACGGCTGGCGGTGACCAACAACGGGCAAAGCACGCAGACGCTGCAACTGATCGACATTGCGGGCGAAAAAGTGCTGAGCGAAACCGTAATCGGCAAATCGTGGGTGGGGCTGTGCTTCACGCCCGACGGCAACCGGCTGCTGGCGTCGGGCGGCAACGATAACCGCGTACTGATCTACGACGTATCGGGCGACAAGCTGGTGAAAACCGACTCGGTGGTGCTGGGCAAGCCGTGGCCGAACCGTATTTCCGTGGCCGGACTCGCCACCGACAAAACCGGGCAGACGCTCTACGCCGTCACCAAAGACGATAGTTCACTGTACGTCTGCGACCTCGGCACCCGGCAGATTCGCGAACGCATCAAACTCCCCGCCGAAGCCTACACCTGCCGCCGGTCGCCGGTGTCGGATGAGCTGTACATCACCGTCTGGGGCGCTGATAAAGTGGTTGTCTACGATCCGAAAAGCCGGAAACTGACCGCCGAAATCCCCACCGGTAGTCACCCGAACGATCTGGTATTCAGTAGTAACGGCAAATACCTGTACGTCGCCAACGCCAACGACAACACCGTGACGGTGATCGACACGAAAACCCGGCGCGTCCTCGAATCGCTCAACACGGCGCTCTACCCCGACGCACCCGCCGGGAGCACACCCAACGGACTGGCTCTTTCCGTGGATAATAAAACCCTGCTGGTCGCCAATGCCGATAACAACTGCCTGGCCACGTTCGACGTCTCGCAGCCGGGCCGCAGCCGGTCGCTGGGCTTCATCCCGATGGGCTGGTACCCGACGAGCGTGCAGGTGGTGGGTAAGAAAGTGCTGGTTGCCAACGGGAAAGGGTTTTCGTCACAGGCCAACCCCGCCGGGCCAAACCCCTACAAACGGCGCGAATCGGATACCCAGTACATCGCCGGGCTATTCAAGGGTACACTGTCGCTGTTTGCGATGCCCACGCCCGCGCAGCTCACCGGCCTGACCCGCCAGGTGTACGCCAACACGCCGTATACGAAGGACCGCGAAAAAACGGCCGTGGGCGCAGGGTGGCCCGCCAATTCGCCCATTCCGAAGCAGGTCGGCGCGAAAACGTCGCCCATCAAATACGTCTTTTACATCATCAAGGAAAACCGCACCTACGACCAGATTTTTGGCGACATGCGTGAGGGCAACGGCGACACCTCGCTATGTCTGTTTCCCCAGAACGTGACGCCCAATCAGCACGCCCTGGCCCGCGAATTTGTGCTGCTCGACAACTTTTACGTCGATGCCGAGGTCAGCGCCGACGGGCATAACTGGAGCACGGCGGCCTACGCTACCGACTATGTCGAAAAAACGTGGCCGACGAGTTACGGCGGGCGGGGCGGCACCTACGACTACGAAGGCTCGCGGCCGGTGGCGTTTCCGAAGCGCGGCTTTATCTGGGACTACTGCAAACGGGCGGGTATCCGGTACCGGTCGTACGGCGAATTTGAAGCGTATTCCAAACGGAAAAACTCCGCTCTCGCCGGCCTGTTTGCGCCCAACTATCCCGATTACGACCTGAGCATCAAAGACATCGACCGGGTGGCGGTCTGGAAGCATGATCTGGATTCACTGATAAAAATCAACGCCGTGCCGAACTTCAGCAGCATCCGGCTCGGCAACGACCACACGAGTGGTGCCCGTATCGGGGCCCGGACACCAGCCGCGTTCGTTGCCGATAACGATCTGGCCGTGGGGCGCTTTGTGGATTACCTGTCGAAAAGCCCAATCTGGAACGAATCGGCGGTGTTCGTACTGGAAGACGACGCGCAGAACGGCTCCGACCATGTCGATGCGCACCGGTCGCCCGCGCTGGTGATTAGCCCCTACACGAAGCGGCACCACGTCGAACACACATCGTACACCACGTCGGGCATGCTGCGCACGATTGAGCTGATTCTGGGTCTGCCGCCGATGAGTCAGTACGACGCGGGTGCCCGGCCGATGTACGCCCTGTTTACGGCTACGCCCGACCTGACGACCTACGACCACCGCCCCGCGCAAATCGACCTCGACGCCAAAAATACGGCCATGACCGAACCCGCCCGGCAGTCGGAAAAACTCGACCTGCGCTACGCCGACAAGATCGACGACCGGCTGTTCAACGAAATCATCTGGAAAGCTGTCCGGGGTGAACACGCCGTCATGCCCGCCCCCCGTCGCGGTGCCTTCCTGACCGTCAGCCGCAAAGACGACGATGATGACGATGACTGATTGCTACCGGTAGCGGGTGTTACCGACGGGCAGACTGCCATTTAGCACGCCGTCTTTGATAAGCTGCCGGACGACTTCGCGCGGGCCGAGGGCGGTAGTGGTCGACAACGTAATCGCTTTCCAGAATGGTTTGCCGGTAGCAACGCTGCTCATTTCCAGGTAGATATTATTGTAGCCTGTGATATACCGACCGCTGTTGCCGCTGAAACTCCGGTTTAGGTCGAGCGTCAGCATTACCTCACTGTTGCACTCCCTGAGTTGCCGACTGATGGCTTCGTCCGGCGTTTCAAACGAGATCGGCGACACATCGACGGAACATACCGTGTACTGCGACGGAAACGCACCAACGAACGTAGACGCATAGCCCGGCGGTACGTTGGGCAACCGCGACACAATCAGAATGCGCTCGAACGGTGGTTTGTCAGTGACCTTGACGTTCGACTGAATGTTGAGTATCGTCTGGCAGCTGGTGAGTAGAAACAGCAGTGTACCAACACAGAAAGAAGAAAAGCGCATGGCGTTGCTATGATTTTGTCTCAAACAGCATCCTGCTGTTTGTTAATGAGTACGGCAAACAGCAGGATGCTGTTTGAGACAGGTTGTCAGTGCCTGAACCAGTTGCGAATGCGTCGCCAGCGCGTCGGTTTTTCCACGACGTATCCGCCAACCCAGATCGTTTCACCTAACAAGCCGCCATCTTCATTGATCGCAAACAACTGCTCCTGCCCAACCTCGACGCGGTGCAGGGTTGTGCTGTAGCCAATCTGACTAACAAATACCCAAACCGTACAGCCGGGTGTGTAATCGGGAAATACCAGTCGAAAGGAGCCGGTCGAGTCGGCGGTCGAGCTGAAACTGGTTTCCCGGACCACGACGGTTGCACCGGGAATTGCCTGCCGCGTCTGGGCATCAATCACCCGCCCGTCAACAACCAGCGTAGTCGACTTTGCCGCTGTGGTGTCAACCAGGCTAGGTGTAGTTGGCATCGCTAGTCTGGGTAAAAACGTGCCACCAGTCGGCCGGTTGGCAGTAGGGCCGGTTTGCGCCTGAACAGCCTGCGTACTGAGCCAGCCCGACAGCACTACGCTCACCCACTGCCATTGGCCTGATCTGTTTGCCGTCGGGTCGGTCAGTATCCGGCTCAGCTGCGTGGCCCGGAACCGGCCGCAGCCTTCATTCCTGACACCGTGTAGGTGGGCGATCACCTGGGCATCGGTCATGGTCGTGAAATCGACCACGGTTTTCTGGCAGTGCGCGCAGAAACGACCCTGCTGATTGGGCGTCATGGCCTGCCACGGCTGCGTGCAGGGGTTGGGTATCGTTAATCGGGTGGAGAAACGCATGAAATACGCCGGTCTGAGTGTCAGTAAAGTAACTACTTTTCAGACAACCTGAGTCGATAGTTCGTTGATAAACTAGCTTCAGAAATCGGGTTTTACGTACTTTCCGGGAAAGACCCATTGCTATGCCCGCTCTGCGTTATCTAGTCGTCTGTCTGTTTCTCTTGTCGGGCCCGCTGTTTGGCCAGTATCGCCCAACCGTTAAGACAACGGTGATGCCTGCCCGTAAGGGAATTCGCCAACCCGTCGAAGTCATCCGCGACCGGTGGGGAGTCAATCACATCTATGCCCAAAACGAGCATGACCTGTTTTACGCGCAGGGATATCTGGCGGCAAAAGACCGGTTGTTTCAATTCGAACTATGGCGTCGGCAGGCAACGGGTACAGTCGCCGAGGTATTGGGACCGCAGGAAATCAAGCGCGACATCGGTACGCGGCTATTCCGGTTTCGGGGTAATATCAATCAGGAACTGCTGCATTATCACCCACATGGGCCGCAGATTGTCGGGGCGTTTGTCGAGGGTATCAATGCGTACGTGACTGAAATTGGGCAAACGCCCGAGAAGCTGCCCTTCGAGTTTCAGGTGCTGAACATGAAACCCGGCCTCTGGACGCCCGAAGTCGTTGTTAGCCGCCATCAGGGATTATTGGGTAATGTTCGCGACGAACTGAAATACGGTCGGCTGGTGAGTCTGATCGGGGCCGACAAGCTGCGCGAACTCAACTGGTTTCACCCGGCCGCTAATTCGACCCAACCCGACCTGAATCTGCGCGTCAACGGCGATGAACTGTTTCAGCCCATTCTCGAACTATACGAAGCGTTTCGTCTGCCGCTCAAATTTCAGGGTCGACTGGCGAAAGCCGACGAAGACGAAGCGGCCCTCACCCCCAACCCCTCTCCCGCTTCGGGAGAGGGGGGCAAAACTGGGAGTACTGCACCCCGCTCCCGTTTTGGGCGGTCCGCCGTCGCGGGAGGGGCTGGGGGTGAGGGTAGCATCGAGGGAAACGCCAACGAAATCGACCGCTGGTTCGACACCGAAAAACAGTATACCGGCTCGAACAACTGGGTTATCTCGGGCGATAAATCGGGTAGCGGCTACCCGATGCTGGCCAACGATCCGCACCGGTCGCAATCGACGCCGTCCCTGCGCTACTGGGCGCATCTTCATGCGCCGGGCTGGAATGTGATTGGCGCGGGGGAACCGACGTTGCCCGGTATTTCCATTGGTCATAATGACTACGGCGCGTGGGGCCTGACCATCTTCGAAACCGACAACGAAGACCTGTACGTCTACGAAACCAATCCGGCCAACCCGAATCAGTACCGGTACAAAGGCCGTTGGGTGCCGATGCGGGTACAGACTGAAACGATCTCGGTCAAAAATAGTAAGCCCGTAACGGCAACGCTCAAGTACACGCAGCATGGCCCCGTCGTGTACGAAGATGCCAGGAATCACCGGGCCTACGCCATTCGGGCGGCCTGGCTCGAACGGGGCTGCGCTCCCTATCTGGCCAGTCTGCGGATGAATCAGGCACGCAACTGGACGGAGTTTCGGCAAGCCTGCTCGTACAGCCGGATTCCGGGCGAAAACATGATCTGGGCCGAACGACCAACCGCCACAAAGCCCGGCACCATCGGCTGGCAGGCGGTGGGTCTATCGCCTATCCGCAAAAACTTCTCCGGGCTGGTGCCGGTGCCGGGCGATGGTCGTTACGAGTGGGGCGGTTATCTGCCCATTCAGCAACTGCCCAATACGCTCAACCCAACGGAAGGCTACATCGTTACGGCCAACAACAACCTGACACCGGTCAATTTTCCCCATCGCGATGCTATCGGCTGGACGTGGGCGTCGCCGAATCGGGCCAACCGTATCGAAGAAGTCCTGAACGACGGCAAGCGTAAAAATCTGGTCGATTTCATGGCGTTGCAGGCCGATTACCTGTCGCTGACCGCCCGGACGCTGGTGCCGTTACTGCAAAACCTGTCGTCGCCCGAAGGTCGGACCGAACAGGCCATTGGCTACCTCCGTAAGTGGGACTTTCGACTCGATCCCAGCTCGGTTGCCGCGTCGATTTACGTGGCGTGGGAAGGTCAGTTGAAGGCGTCGATGGGTCGGCAGACGATTCCCGCCAACGCCCGGCCGTATCTGACCTCGTTACCGACCAAACGTGTCATCGACTGGCTCGTCACCCCCGGGTTGATGCCCACTGGTACGATCACGGGCGATCCCATTGCTCACCGCGATAGCCTGCTGCTCACCTGCCTCGACAACGCTGTGGCCGAACTGAGCGACCGACTCGGTTCAGACATGGACGAGTGGCAGTACGGACAACGCAAAAACAAGCACATTACGATTACGCATCCGCTAAGCGACATGGTCGATAAAGCGATGCGCGAAAAAATCAACCTCGGCCCGGTGGCGCGGGGTGGCTACGGCGAGACGGTCAATGCAACCGGCAACGACCTGAACCAAACCCACGGAGCCACGTTTCGCATACTGGTCGATACCGAAAACTGGGACAAGACGCTGGGCATCAACAGCCCCGGCCAATCCGGCGACCCCGCCAGCCCCCACTACCGCGACCTGTTTCCGATCTGGGCCGAAAACGGCTACTTCCCCGTCTTTTTTTCGAAAGAAAAAATCAAATCCGTCGCCGAGCAAACGACAATATTGAAGTGAAGTAGCCCAGACGTCCACGTCTGGCAGCCGCAGGCTAAAAAGGCCAATTTACAAACAGAGTCTACTTTGTTCATTTGTGCGCACTATTAGCCTTCGGCTACCAGACGTAGACGTCTGGGCTACACCGGTCTGGGCTACCTGATCCCACCATGCTTACGCATTATGCGCGGTATCTGCCACACAGGCTACCGCCTGAAGAGACCTATTTCATCACGTTTCGCCTGCACGGGTCGCTACCGCAGGACGTCATCGAAAAGCTAATTGAGGAGAAAGCGATGATTCAGCGGCAGGTCGACGAAAAGCTGGCGGCCGGTAGCGATGCTGCTCAGAAGCTTGCCGTCTGGGGAAGTAAACGCTATTTCGCTTGCTTTGATCAGGCGCTGGATACGGCTGTACAGGGTAATGACTGGCTTAAAAATCCAGCTATCGCCAACGAGGTCAAAGCTGCCATTCATCATTACGACGGCATCAGCTACACCCTTCATGTTTACTGCATCATGCCGAATCACGTGCATCTGCTGATTACGGCCTTGCCGCGCAGCAATTCGTTCTTTACGGTAATGAAGTCGCTGAAAGGGTATTCCGCCCGTCGGGCCAACGCCCTGTTGAGTCGCACCGGACAACCGTTCTGGCAACCCGAAAGTTACGATCACGTCGTTCGAAACGCTGATGAGTTTAACCGCATTACAGAGTACATTCTCAACAACCCAATCAAAGCCGGACTCGCACAGGAATGGACCGACTGGCCGCATGCTTACGTCGCGACGCAGTAGCCCAGACCTCCCGGTCTGGTAGCCGCGTCAGCGGCTGACGGGTCCGCGTTACAAGGGGGTCTGCTGGGTAACTCGATTAGCCTTCGGTTGCCAGCTGTGTAGCCCAGACCTCCCGGTCTGGTAGCCGCGTCAGCGGCTGATAGGTCCCGAGTTACAAGCGGGTTTGTCAGGTAACTCAATTAGCCTTCGGCTGCCAGACGTGGACGTCTGGGCTACACAGTTGATCCGATCCGCAGCGGAGTTTGCTGGGTAACTCAATTGGTCCCCGGCTGCCAGACGTGGACGTCTGGGCTACGTATATCCGGGCTACATCCTGTACTTTTGCGGGTGAAAGCCGACAACCTGCGGCCCTACCCGTGAACATGACCATTCAGGATACGATACAACAGGCCATTCAGCAGGCCGTTAGCGAATTATACCAGCAGTCGATTGGCGAGGTCGTGCTGCAACCAACCAAAAAAGAATTTGAAGGACTTTACACGTTCGTCACGTTTCCACTGACGAAGGCCCTTCGGCAGGCTCCCGCGCAGATTGGGCAGGCTATCGGCGAGTGGCTGATTCAGCACAGCCCGGTCGTTAGTGCGTTCAATGTCGTACAGGGCTTTTTGAATCTGAGCGTGGCTGATAGTGCCTGGATCGATACGCTGAACGATATCGCTTCGACAGAAACGGTTGGTCAGCATACGGCAAAAGGGCAGTCGGTAATGGTCGAGTTTTCGTCGCCCAACACCAACAAGCCGCTGCACCTAGGCCACCTGCGTAATAACTTTCTGGGCGATTCGATCAGCCGAATTCTGACAGCCAACGGTTACGACGTGGTCAAAACCTGCATCGTCAACGACCGGGGTGTACACATCTGCAAGTCGATGCTGGCGTATCAGCGATTTGGTGACGGTGAAACGCCTGAATCGGCTGGGATGAAGGGTGACCACCTGATCGGTAAGTACTACGTGCTGTTCGATAGGGCCTACAAAGCCGAAGTTGAGCAGATGGTGGCCCAGGGAACGCCGAAAGAGGAAGCGGAAAAGACGGCTCCGCTGATGCAGGAAGTGCAGTCCATGCTACGCCGGTGGGAGCAGGGTGACCCTGAGACGGTAACGCTCTGGAAAAAACTCAACGACTGGGTCTATGAAGGCTTCGCGGTGACCTACAAAACGATCGGCGTTAGCTTCGATAAGACCTACTACGAGTCAAATACCTACCTGTTGGGCAAGGAAATCGTGCAGGAAGGACTGGAAAAAGGCGTTTTCTACCGCAAAGACGACAACTCGGTCTGGATCGACCTGACTGACGAAGGGCTCGATCAGAAACTCGTTCTCCGCGCCGATGGCACGTCGGTGTACATCACCCAGGATCTCGGTACGACCCAACTGAAAGATAACGATTTCCACGCTGACCGGCAGATTTGGGTAGTCGGTAATGAGCAGGATTACCACTTCAACGTGCTGTTTGCCATCCTGCGTCGGCTGGGTCGGTCGTACGCGCAGAACCTGTACCACCTCTCGTACGGCATGGTCGACCTGCCGACCGGTAAGATGAAATCCCGCGAGGGAACGGTGGTCGACGCCGACGATCTGATTCGCGAAACGACCGAAGCGGCTGCTACGGCGGCTGACGATGCTGCGAAAGGCAAAATGGATGAGTTCGGCGATGACGAGAAAACAGCCCTGTTTCAGATGCTGGGACTGGGTGCGTTGAAATATTACCTGCTGAAAGTAGACCCCCAGAAGCGGATGCAGTTCAATCCCGCTGAATCGGTCGACCTGCACGGAAACACGGGACCATACATTCAGTACGTCCACGCCCGCATTCAGTCGGTGCTGCGTCGGGCTGTCGATATGGGCTTGTCGCTGAGCGGCCCGGCAACGGCTACCGAACTCGATGATGTGGAGCAGCAACTGGTGTTTCAGCTCAGTCAGTACCCGCAGCGGGTGGCCGAAGCAGGGGCCGATTATGCGCCGTCGTACATCGGTCAGTACGCCTATGAACTGGCCCGGACGTTCAATCAATTTTACGACCGCCTGTCGATCCTGAAAGAAACGGACCCGGTTCGGCTACAAAACCGGCTGGTACTGGCTGGGGCCGTGGGTCGGACGATCAAGTCGGCGATGGGGTTGCTTGGTATCGACGTACCCGAAAAAATGTAGCTGATGGAGTCATTGGTGTAATCCAACGGGCTGGTACAGACGTAAAAACTATTTTTAAAGGCACCGCGTTGACCGATTGGTCGGCGCGGTGCCAGCCGCTCACCCAAACCACGATTCTCCATGAAAAAACAGATTTCTCTCACACTGGCAGCGGTCGCGCTGATCGTTATTTCTTCCGGATTTATGTTCAAAGACATTGTAAAGGGTATTTTCAGCGACAAGAATGAAGTGGCCGCTGCCCCCGCCGACTACGCAGCTCCAAGCAAAACGCTGTACGATTTTACCGTTACCTCCCTCGATGGCAAGCCCGTCGCCCTGAGTAGCTACAAGGGTAAAAAGGTCGTTATTCTTAACACAGCCTCGAAGTGCGGCTTTACTCCGCAGTATGCCGACTGGGAGAAATTCTACGAAGCGCACAAAGATAAAATCGTTGTGCTGGGCTTCCCGTCGGGCAACTTTGCCGGTCAGGAATTGGGCACCAACGCTGAGATCGCCAGCTTCTGCCAAAAGAACTACGGCGTTTCGTTCCCGATGTTCGAGAAGGTCGACGTAGTAAAAAACGATGGTCAGGCTCCGATCTACAAATGGCTGACGACCAAAGAACTAAACGGCTGGAACGACAAGGTGCCAACCTGGAATTTCTGCAAGTACGTCATCAATGAAAAAGGGGAACTGACGCACTTCTTCGCGTCGAAAGTCAAGCCCGAAGACGACGAATTCAAAAAAGCCGTAGGTATCTAATTAATGGCGAAAGAGTGAAAGAGTGAAAGAGCGATCAACCGTTACGGTACTGATCGCTCTTTCACTCTTTCACTCTTTCACTCTTTCAATACTATGAAAACCTGGCTTGCGGCTGCTCGTCCGCGTACGTTGCCGCTGGCGTTGGCCAGCATTATTCTGGGGAGCTTTCTGGCCCGCGCCGATCAGCGGTTCAGCTGGACCATTACCGGACTGGCTGCCCTGACGACTATCCTGCTACAAATCCTGTCGAATTTCGCCAACGATTACGGGGACGCTGTATCGGGGAAAGATACCGAATTACGCGTAGGTCCCCGTCGGGCCGTTGCCACGGGCGACATAACCCGCGAGGCTATGCTGCGGGGCGTTATCGTTACGTCGGTATTAGCGCTGATCTGTGGTATTGCGCTGCTCTACCTGGCGTTCAACAACCGGGCGGACGGAGCTGTCGACTCGTCGATTTTCTGGGTGTTTCTGGTCATTGGGCTGCTGTGCATTGCTGCCGCTATTGGCTACACGAATGGCAAACGTCCGTACGGTTACGCGGGGTTTGGCGACGTGGCCGTGCTGCTGTTTTTTGGCTGGGTCGGGGTGCTGGGTACGTACTTTCTGCATACGTTATCGTTCAGCCCGTTGCTGCTGCTACCTGCTACGAGCGTCGGTCTGTTTGCGACGGGTGTGCTGAACGTCAACAATATCCGCGACATCGAAACCGATACGATGACCGGCAAAAAGTCGATCCCCGCCCGGATCGGTCGTGAGCGGGCGACACAATACCACTGGCTGCTGCTATGGGCGGGTATGGCCTGCGCGATGGGGTACTCTATCTTCACCGATGCCCCGGCGACGGCGTACCTGTATCTGCTGTCGTTCCCGTTGTTTATCCTGAACGGTCGCGCTATCGCTACGCATAAAAACCCCGCTGAGTTAAATCCCCGTCTGGGCCAGCTTGCCCTGACGACACTCTTATTCGTTATTCTGTTCGGTATCGGAACGGTGCTATAGAAGGGGTTGTTTGGGATTTTATAATCCCTGGCCAAAACGGCCTTTTGTCATCCCGAGCCTGCGACCGGGCCGCCAGAGCGGGATGACAAAACAGGCCATAAAACACAATCCTAAACGACCTCTTAAACGTAACCAGCGATCTGCTGGAATTAATAGCCGAACGGCCTGCCGTTGCACTGATTGGTCCCCGTCAGGTTGGCAAAACGACACTGCTTCGTTTTATCACCAATCGGTTAGGGAAGTCCGTTACCTACTTGGATCTGGAATCAGATCAGGATCTCAGTCGATTGCAGCATCCTGAGTTTTATCTGGCGGAACGACAGAATGAACTGGTCATTCTTGATGAGATTCAGCGTTTACCGGAGTTATTTCTGGTGCTGCGTTCGCTTATCGACCAACATCGGGTGCCGGGGCGTTTTGTGCTATTAGGGTCTGCATCGCCCCGTTTGCTCCAGCACAGTTCAGAATCGCTGGCCGGGCGCATTGCCTATCTTGAACTTCAACCCCTAACCTGGTTGGAGGTACAGTCTGAGTTGACTTATCACCAACACTGGCTACGCGGTGGATATCCTGATATGTTGTTGGCCAGTTCGGACCGGACAGCGAGTCGGCGGATGAATGACTTCATTCAGACATATGTTGAGCGTGACCTGCCAATACTTGGGCTGAGTGCGTCGCCGGTCCGTATTCGAACGCTTTTGTCGATGCTGGTGAGCGTGCATGCCAATCAGCTGAATATGTCGGAACTAGCGAGGGCACTGAGCGTTTCTGTACCGACGATTCAAACGTATCTGAATTTTCTGGAGCAGGCATTTCTTATTCGTCGGCTAGCTCCCTATTTCGTGAACATCAGCAAACGGCTGGTGAAGGCACCGAAACTATATTTGCGCGACAGTGGAATGTTTCACGCACTGGTGACTATCAGTACGACAGACGCGCTTAGCAATAGTCTCCACGTAGGAAGCTCGTGGGAAGGTTACATTGTACAGCAGCTAATCGCCAGCCTGTCATACGACACACAGTTTTTTTATTACCGGACTGCCGATGGATCTGAACTGGATCTGGTATTAGTTCGGGGAAATCAACCGGTGGTTGGTATTGAAATCAAGTATACCAACGCACCGACTCTTAGCCGGGGCAATTACGTTGCCAGTCGCGATCTGGGGAATATTCCGTTGCTCGTCGTTACACCGTCCGCCAGTGATTACAAAATCGACGTACAGACACAGGTGTGCAATCTGGGTACCGTATGGCAGTATTTGTTGCCATACGGTGTTCTAAACGATATAATACCACTGAGCTGAAATCACATTACTCTTTCACCACTTTTCGGGTAATTGTCTGCGTGCCAACGGTAATAGAAAGCAGGTACGTACCGGTTGCCGCTGAAATTGGTATCGTAGTGGTTAGCGTGGTTGTCGGGCCGAACTGTTGCTGGTAAATCGTTTGCCCCTGCACATCGCGCAGTACCAGACTGATCGGATTCGTCTGGGCTGTTGTCAGTTTGAGTTGAACGTTGTCTTTTGTCGGGTTCGGGAAGAGTTGCAACTGCCCGCCAGCAAACGCTTCCGTTTCCGTTGGCAGCAGGACCATAACGGTTCCCTGACCGGTCGAGGTGCCCGTTCCGCAACCGTTGCGCAGCGAAGCGATGCCGTACGTCGTTGTGCGGCTGGGAGAAACGGATAGTGTCGTGGGTGAGGTGGTAGCCGAAAAAGCGGTGCCGTCGGTGAGGGTGCCCTGCCAGGGGGCGTCGCCGGTAAAGGTCAGCGTCAGCGACGCCGGTACACCCTGGACAATTGTACTCGATCCCGTCAGCGTGGCCGTTGGAGCGGGGCGAATGGTGATAGCGTCGCTGGCTACTAACTCCGCGTAGCTGATGCCCCGTGCCCGTGCACGCAACCGGTAGCCACTGCCCGACACATCCGTTGGCAGCGTTGCCTGTAAGGTGTTGATTGACCCCTGGCCGATAATGCGTTCGGTGGTGAAATTGCCCGACGCATCCGATAGCAGTACGTCGTATTGCCAGCCAGCCGCTTTGGTCGTGTTTTCGGGCGATGCCGTAACGGGGATGGTACTGCCCGCGCAGGCGGTCGTCGCTGTTTTCGTGGTCAGGCGGGGGGGGGCTGATACGGTTAGTGCAAACTTATCCACCAGGCACTGCCTGTCGTCGGTAACGTCAACGGTATAGGTGCCCGCTTTCGACGCCGGGTAGCGAATGGCGCGGGTCGTTGCGCCGGTGGGCCAGCGGTAGATATTATTGGATGCGCCGGACGTAGATGCTACTGGCCACGATGCCTGTAACGCTAGTGTATCGGCAAATTCGGCGGTGAGTGACGTGGTTTTATTTGTGTTTTTTATAATCGTGAATCGGTCGGGAAATGTACCGTCGGCCAGTATCAGCTGCGCGTCGAGCCGGTTGTCCGTTACGTCAATCGCCATCGAACCGCCCACGTACGTATTGGCGTAGATCGTGGCCGGGTGCGGGAAACCAGGCGACTGACCACCCAGTGCGCCACCCGACCCGCTGACGACGTAAACCGTTCCCTGTCCCTTCATCAGAATCGGGCAGGAATTAGCCGAGCCATCGTAGCGGCCGGTTGTGCTTTCAGCCCGGTTGGCATCAGCCTTATAGCTTTCGGCAAAGCCGGTCAGGTTCTTTAAGCGGTAGTATCGTTCGTAGCCGTGACTGTGCCCGTTCAGCACCAGATCGACGCCGTACCGCTCCAGAATGGGCGTCAGATTTCGGCGAATCATCATCATCTGATCTTCGGTATCGGAATCGTGCCCGCCTTTGCTATAGGGCGGGTGGTGGAAAATGACGATCGTCCACGGTAACTTGTTGGCGGCCAGGTCGCGTTTGAGCCACTGCACCTGCCGACCGGTCGTGTCGTAGAGTCGATAGATTCCGTCTTCCTGCGCCTGCGAGTCCAGCGAGATCAGATGAACGTTGCCGTAGTTAGCCGAAAAATAAGCCTTCGACCCGGAGGCAACACCCCCCGCTTCGCCCTGCGTCGGAAACGAAAACAGCTTGTAGTACGCAATGTCGAAATTGGTCCGGCTATCGGCGTAATCGTGGTTGCCGGGCGTTGGGAAAATGGGTGTATTGCGCAGCGACGGGCCGTAGAGGTTGAAAACATACTCCTGAAACTGATCTTCCGTACCGCAGCAATACGCGTTGTCGCCGAGCCAGAGCCACAGGTCGGCCGGGTGGGTAGCCGTGGCCTTTTGCCAGGCCTGATACACCTGCTTCTGATTATCGCTACCAATGCCGAAATCGCCTAAGGCCCAGATACGAAACGGGCGCGTATCGCCGGTGGCTGGTGCGGTCGGGATGTAATAATCCGCGCCCGATGCCAGTTTGGTGTCGTCGTAGCCAATGGCATAGGCGTAGCGGGTGGACGGTTGCAGCCCGCTGATGGTGACGACGTGTTCCTGCGTAGCCTGTGTTTCGCGCTGATCGCCACTGAGCGACGTGGCCGATAAACCGTACCATACCCGACCAACTGTCGGCTGGCTCGTACGCCAGCGGACAATGGCTGACGTAGGCGTGACGACCTGGATGTAGGGACCCCTCACCAGCTGACTGGTTTGGGCTACTGCTGGAAAATAGCTGATGAGGCATACCAGCAGGAAGCGGGTAAACAGGTTAGTCATGCAGGGTTGGCTAAGTACATGACAAAAATAAGCCGGGGGCTGGAATTACCAGCACCCCGGCCTGACCACCCGGTTACGGATGGGTACCGGATCACGAGGCAAGCTCTTCGTTCAGAATCAGATTCTGGTACATTTTCAGTAAGTGGTGGACCGGCCAGTCGCTCACGTTGTATGCGTGAAACTGCGACTTCTTGATGGGCAGCAACCGTTCATAGCGCCGACGTTCGCGCAGGGGTAGCGCCATCCATTGCTGCGGTATTTCTTTCAAAAGCTGGTCGAGTTGCACGCAGGCCGTTGTCGGCATGTTGAAATACGCCGACAGCCGGTTGATGTCCGACAGTTTCCAGAGGTCGGGTTTGGCCCGGCGACTACGAATAACGCTGCTGCTGACACCGATGGCCGTTGCCAGTTGCTCATCGTTGAGCGCGCATTCGCGCAGCCGCCACATAACGGCTTTGTAACTGTTTACAAAGGATTGGAGGGAGGTATGTAATGGTTCGATCATATTAGAGCGGTGAGTAACGACGCCGTGCAGCCGGGAGGCCACACGACAGTCGCATTTTTTAAAGTTGGATAAGGCGGTATGTGATGCCGCTCAGTGCGCATTAAGACAGACTGACCACCGTCTGGTTACACACTACGTATCGCCATTACAAATCCTGTGCCGCTCGACTTTTATTTTTTACAATAGAGATACAAAAAGATTATTAAGGTAACAAAAAAGGTCAAATAGGTATATACGTTAAAAGCCCTTACTGCGTCGGATTGCAGTAAGGGCTTCACGTAACTAGTGCGGGAAAAAGAATCAGCTTTTGCCGATCAGCACCCGAAGCCGGAATTCATCGATCTCTACTTCGGTCGATGCGCCGTTCAGGTCGGGTACGATCTGTAGCGATACGGCCTGCACTTCCTGCTGGATGTAGGGCCGGTTGGCCTCGATCGCGTCGATCAGTTGTGCGTCTGTCTGCCCAATTTCGATGGTGATTTTATCGGTCACGTCGAATTGCAGGTCTTTACGCAAGTTCTGAATCCGGTTCACAAAATCACGGGCAATACCTTCCCGCCGGAGTTCGTCCGTAACGGTCACGTCGAGGGCAACGGTCAGACCGCCTTCGCTGGCAACCAGCCAGCCGGGGATGTCTTCCGTCAGAATCTCGACGTCGCTCAGCTGAATCGTAAACGGCGGCAGGTCGATACTCCCCTGCTGTTCTAGCTGGGCCAGCTGCGACTCGTTCATAGCCGTGATCGCAGCCGCTACATCTTTCATCTGTTTGCCAAAGCGAGGGCCGAGGGCTTTGAAATTCGGCTTTACCCGCTTTTTTAGAATGCCGCTCGCATCGTCGATAAACTCGACTTCTTTCACGTTTACCTCCGATTTGATGATCGGGGCGACGTGCTCGATCTGCCGGCGCGTGGCGGGATTGAGCACCGGAATCAGCACCCGGCTCAGCGGTTGCCGTACTTTCAGTTTGTGTCCTTTCCGTAGCGAGTGAACCAGCGACGACACCTGTTGCGCCAGCGCCATCGACGTTTCCAGGTCGGTGTCAATCTGCGATTGATCGGCGACTACAAAATCGGTCAGGTGAACCGACGTGGCGCCCTCAACCAGGTTACGGTACAGCCAGTCGGCGTAAAACGGCGCGATGGGCGACATTAGCTGGGCTACGGTCGTCAGGCAGGTGTACAGCGTTTCGTAAGCCGCCTGCTTGTCGGTGGTCATCGCGGCACCGTCATGCGCCGAGCCTGCCCAGAAGCGCCGACGCGACAGCCGAACGTACCAGTTCGAGAGCTGGTCGTTGACGAAATCCTGCACGGCCCGGCCCGCTTTCGTCGGGTTGTAACTATCGAACTGACTTTGCACCTCCAGCACCAGCGACTGTAATTTCGACAGAATCCAGCGGTCAAGTTCGGGCCGTTCGGCAACGGGAATAGCGTTGCCTGTCCCCGCCGTGAATTTGTCGAGATTGGCGTAGAGCGCGAAAAAATTATACGTGTTCGACAGCGTGCCGAATAGCTTGCGCTGTACTTCACCCACGCCGTCGAGGTTGAACTTCAGGTTATCCCACGGTTCGGCATTGGTAATCATGTACCAACGGGTTGCGTCGGGACCGTACTGTTCCAGTGTCCTGAACGGATCGACGGCGTTGCCCAGCCGCTTCGACATTTTGTTGCCGTTTTTGTCGAGCACCAGCCCCGTCGAAACCACGTTTTTGAACGCGACCGAATCAAACAGCAACCCGGCGATGGCGTGAAGCGTGAAGAACCAGCCCCGCGTCTGATCGACTCCTTCCGAGATAAAGTCAGCCGGGAAGGCGGTGCCGTTGTCAATCTTGTCTTTGTTCTCGAACGGATAGTGCCACTGCGCGTACGGCATCGCCCCCGAATCGAACCACACGTCGATCAGGTCCGGCTCGCGCTGCATCACGTTGCCCGATTCTGAAATCAGGTAGATTTCATCAACGTACGGGCGATGCAGATCGAACGAATTTTCTTTACCCATCGCTTCCGCAACGACTCCCGAAATGAACTCGCTATTTTTCGCGTGTTGTTCGTCCGTTAGTTTACCGGAATTTACAGCTTCCAGCGCTTTGTCGACCAGTTCGTTCACCGATCCGATGCACACTTCTTCGCCCGATTCGCTGCGCCAGATCGGTAGGGGTGTACCCCAGTAGCGACTGCGGCTGAGGTTCCAGTCGACCAGGTTTTCGAGCCAGTTACCGAAGCGACCGGTGCCGGTGCTTTCGGGTTGCCAGTTGATCGTTTTGTTCAGTTCAACGAGTCGATCTTTCTTCGCCGTCGTGCGGATAAACCAGCTGTCGAGCGGGTAGTACAGAATCGGCTTGTCGGTGCGCCAGCAGTGCGGGTACGGGTGCTCATACTTTTCCACCTTGAACGCCTTGTTTTCCTGCTTCAGCTTGATCGATATCAGCACGTCGGTCGGTTTGAAGTCCGGGTCGGCGCGTTCCTCGTCGCTGTAGTACTCTTCCTTGACGTACCGCCCGGCGAAGTCGGCGATTTCAGCTACGAACCGGCCCTGCCGATCCACGACGGGGACATCCTTCCCCGTCTCATCCTTTACCATGATTGCCGGGATACCAGCCGCCTGCGCGACGCGAAAGTCATCGGCACCAAACGTTGGCGACGTATGCACGATACCCGTACCGTCTTCCGTCGTCACGAAATCACCCGCAATAATGCGGAAGGCAGGCTGCTCGGGCTGCACATAGGGCATCAGCTGCTCGTATTCGATGTCGAGCAGGTGCTGGCCCTTGAATGTCGACAAGATGGTCCAGGGAATTACTTTATCATCGGCCCGGTACGCGCCGAAAGCCGGATCGGTGGGCGAGTCGACGTGGCCCTTTTCGTTGAACCACCGGCTCACCAGTGCTTTGGCCAGCACCACATTGATAGGGGCGAAGGTGTAGGCATTGAACGTTTTGACCAGTACGTAGTCGATATCTTTACCAACGGTCAGGGCCGAATTGGCGGGCAGGGTCCAGGGTGTGGTGGTCCAGGCCAAGATGTAAATGTCCTCGTCCGACGAATCGAAAAACAGAAAGGCCGATTTCCCCGCTGGCTTTACCTTGAACTGGGCCACGATGGTTGTATCGCGCACGTCCTTGTAAGTGCCCGGCTGATTCAGTTCGTGCGAACTCAGGCCCGTGCCGGCTTTGGGCGAAAAGGGCTGAATCGTGTAGCCTTTGTAGATCAGGTTCTGGTCGTACAACTGCTTGAGCAACCACCAGACCGACTCGATGTATTCGTTTTTGTAGGTGACATACGGGTTCTCCAGATCGACCCAATAGCCCATTTTCTGGGTCAGGTCGTTCCACTGATCCGTGAAGCGCATGACCGTCTCGCGGCACCGACGGTTGTATTCTTCGACGCTGATCGTCTTGCCGATGTCGTCTTTGGTAATGCCCAGTTCCTTCTCGACCTGTAGTTCGATCGGCAGACCGTGGGTATCCCAGCCCCCCTTCCGGTTGACCTGAAAGCCCTGCAACGTCTTGTATCGGCAGAAAATATCCTTGATCGTCCGGGCCATGACGTGGTGAATACCCGGTGCTCCGTTGGCCGAAGGCGGCCCTTCGTAGAATGTAAATGTCGGCTGACCGTCGCGGTGGGCAACGGACTGCTCAAATACCTGGTTTCTGGTCCAGTAGTCTAGTACCCCGGCTGCGAGTTTGGCATAATCGAGGGAGTCGTATTGCTGGTAAGTCACGCCTGCTATAATTAATCGGCGGACAGGCTGCCTGTCAGCTGTCCGGTCGGTATGATACGGAAAAAGTAAGGGCAAAGATACGGAAATTGGGTGGGCACCCTATGTACCGGGCAACACCACTAAGCAGGTGACGGGTTCGATACCCTACTCAAACAGTAAGTAATACAGCAGCAATAGGCCTATGCTGCTGAAGGTAAGGCTCCACAACAGCGAGAGTGCACGCGCCGGCTTTGTGCGCTGCGGATCAATTGCGTCACGCATGTACACGTAAGCGCACGTCAGCTCCAGCAGTAAGGAAAGACACACAAACACAGTATTCATTCAGTTAACGCGCGGAGAGGAAGTCGCCTGTACCAGGCGGCTGGTCCTGCGGGTACGTACGCAGTTGACCAGTTGTCGGTTTGTACCGTTAAATAAGCAATAGTGTGGTCAAGACAAGGCAGTACGCCCATCGTCACAGAAGTCGTCCGTGTATCGGGAGCAAAAACGAGTCCAGCCAATTTTTTGTTGAAGCTAAAATAAACAAGTTGGGCATCCAACGGATAAAATAAAGTTAGTTGGAGCCTGAGTCTGTTTGCTTTACCGTCTGAACAACTTTGCCGTTTTCTATTAAACGGGTACGTAAGACCGTCTGTTTGGGGATGCTCAGCAGTAAAAGAGGCTGTGCCACGAATGACTGCGCATTTTTGGCGGTGTCGGCCAGCCGGATATAACGAACGGTCAGCGTTGAATCCTGCACAAATACCCGGCTGACCGACAGGCGGGGTGGCTTGCTCGTGGCGGGGGTGACGATGCCAACAACCATATCCTGCCTGAAGTTGGGCGCGTCGGGACGGCGGTTGGTGGTGGCGGCTGGCTTGAAAACGGTATTGAACGCATCCGCGTCGTTGAAAATAAACAACGTCGCTTTTCCCTTATTCACGGACGCGTCGGTGCTGAGCAGATAGCCACTAAATAGCCGGAAGGTGAGGTTGGTCTGGGCCAGAGTCAACAGGCTGATCGACAGGCAGAGGATAATAACAAGTGGAAGGCGAAAAAAACGGGACAGACGTTGCGGATGAAGAGAGGAAGGCATACTAAAACGCGAACTACATAGGGATACTCTGTTTAGTAACGCCCGGTGGCGTGGTTCGGTGTACGTATGAACGGAAAAAAACGCGCAGGCGCGGTCGGTTGGCCCTTACCGGCCGGGATTCTCAACGGCCAGCCCGGCCACGTTGAAGCAGGAATTCTGGTTATCGCTCTGGCACTCAAACAGATCAAAGTTCTCAACCCCTTCGTCCAGCCGTTCAAAGTACAGGACAAACGACACGTGCTCGTCATTCTTGATCTCGCGACTATCGGGCGTCATCGGAATGCCGTCGGCTTTGAGCAGCGCGTAGGTTTTTCGCCCATCGCTCGACGCTAGTTTCGCCTTGGGGTTGAACGAGATGCTGCTGGTGCCGAAGTAAGAACCGTCGCGGTTCGTAGGATCTTTGGCGAAGGTTATATAGACGACCGTGTAACTGGCCGTGAGCTGGATGTCGGTCACCCGGATGTCGGGGTCCTGCGAATGGCCCAGCCCACCGTGCGGGTCGGGGTACAGCCGCGACGAAGCGGGCAGCGCCGACTGATTGGGCTGGTAATATTCCGCCCCATCGGCGGGTACGTTCCGGGCTGTGGGCCGATTCGAGGCACAGCCCACAGCCAGCAGACAGAACAAAAACAGGATTGCTTTCATAGCCGGGTCTGCGCGCCATTGATTGCCACTACAAACCGTATTCCAAGGTACAACCGGCCCCGTAGAGACGCAACCCTTTGCGTCTCTTTTTACGCCAGCTTCACCGCTATGTGTGCTTGTGGTACCCGGTCGGTAGCAATCAGTGACCTGATGCCGTAACTACGTTCATTATCAGGCTGTAACTGACGCGTTGAGGGTTTCCCACACCTGATCGTATACATCAATCGCCGACAGCGTTTTCGCCGTCTGGCGGTTGCTGATGAAGACGGGGTGGTATTCGGGGGTGGTACCGGTGCGGCCGTGTGACCCCTTGACCAAGGTGGCATCCAGCGAGATGACGTTCATCAGGTAGCGGAAACCGAGCATCTTGCGGCCCAGCTTGTAGCCCGCCTTGAGCTTGATAAGCGGATTGGTCTGGTCCATAAACATCTCGGCGGGGTCGTAGCCGGGCTTCTGATGAATCGCGACCAGCCGGGCAAAATCAGGCGCGCGGGCATCGTCGAGCCAGTAGTAGTACGTAAACCAGCTATCCGCATCCGCTACGACGACCAGATCACCGGCCCGCTCGTGGTCGATATGCTCGGTTTTCTGCTGGTCGCGGTCGAGTACGCGCTCGACGCCGGGCGTCTTCTCCAGCAGCGTCTTTACCTGCTCGTAAACCGACCCAGCACCCCGCGATTCGTCGTTGATGTACACGTGAGCGATCTGATGGTCGGACAGGGCAAAGGCGGGGGATGCCCCGGCGTCGAACAGTTCGAGGCCGCGCTCTTCGCGGTAGCGAATCATCCCGGCATCCCGCAGAATCCGGTTCAGGTGGACGGGCCGACTGACGTTGGTGATGCCGTATTCCGACAGGACAATTACGTCAGCCCCTTTTTGTTCGTAATACTGAATCAGGTCGCGGCATACGTCGTCGATTTCGCGCAGGTCGCTGGCTATTTTCGGAATGTCCTGGCCGAACTTCTGGAGGCAGTAGTCGAGGTGGGGCAGGTAGATAAGCGTGAGCGTCGGGTCGTGCCATTTATCGACCAGCATCGACGCGTCAGCGATCCAGCGTGAACTTTTGATCGTCGTTTGCGGACCCCAGAAATGAAACAGCGGAAACGTGCCGAGTTCTTTTTGAAGCCGGTCGCGCAGGTCGCCGGGTTGGGTGTAGCAGTCGGGAAGTTTGATGCCGTCGGAGGGGTACTGCGGGCGGGGTGTGGCGGAGTAATCGGCCGATGAGTACATATTGTACCACCAGAACATCTTCGACACGGTAAACGAGGGGTCTTCGCGCCGGGCGCGTTCCCAGATTTTCTCACCCGCCACCAGCTTGTTCGACTGTTTCCACATCTTCACCTCCGCGTCGGCCCGGTCGTACCAGCCGTTGCCGACGATGCCCGTTTCGCTGGGCCATTTCCCCGTTACGTAGGTCGATTGCACGGACGTGGTCAGGGCGGGGAGCATAGGGTCGATGGTGGCCTGGTTGCGGCTTTGCATCCACTGGTTCAGAAAGGGCGTATGCTCGCCAATCAGCGAATACGACAACCCCACAACGTCGAGTACTACAGTCTTTTGCATGAGTTAGTTTAAGGTTTGTAGTTCAACGTTTAAAGTCGACCCGAAAAGACAGTCTACTCTATCGCTGACATACCTGTTTGGGATAATTACGTTTCGGTCGATCTTCGCAACACGTCCAACCTTACACTGACAACACAGTACCCGTGCGCCCAACTTTAAACGTTAGACATTGACCCTTAAACCAATTGAACCACCCAGTTCAGTTCACGGGCAATGGAGTCGGTGAGGTTCGTTTTAAGTTCGGGGGGCAGCACATCCCAGGTGTACGTTTCGACTTCAAACTGATTGGTAAACGAGCGTTCTTTTTGCAGTTGAATCACCTCCGTAATGGCGTCGCGGGTCGAGTGAAGCAGGCCGTAGCCATCGGCAAACAGGGGTACGTGGAAATGCGCCCGCCATTCAGCGTGCGTATCGTTGAACGCACCCAGGGCGTCGGGTAAGTCGGCGAAGCGCAGCAGTTGGCCGTCGGTCGTGCGGGCCACTACCTGATGCAGATAGGTTGGCTCGTTGAATGTCGCGAACGTGTTTTTAACCGCGTCACGTGTAGCGGCATCGCCAGTCGGGAAATCGGCTTTCAGGGCCGCGCTGATCTGTACTTTCCCGACGCGCAGACCATAGTTTTTCAACTTATCAAGCACCTCGGCCGGTCGTTCGTAACTGACAGCCGCGTGACAAACGTCGTAGCACAGCCGGACGTGTTCGCAGATGGCGGTTTCGGCGGCTTCGTCGGTCAGGCCAAACTGGTCGGTCAGCTGTTCGATACCCATGGGCAGCAGGTAGTCGGTATACCAGGCGATGAATTCGTCGGTGGTTTCGAGCAGGCCGTCGGGTTCGGGTTCGATGTCGAGGTGCATCAGCCGGTCGGTCTGTTGCCGCAGTGTAATCAGTTCGGCCACGACTTCGAGTATATTCTGTGTCGTCTGCGAAAATAAATAGTCGCGGGCGGCCGGTTGTTCCCACTCAAACCAGTGCCGGTAGGAGAGGGGGGAAGTAGAAATGCCGCCCTGAATGGCGTTGCCCAGCTCATCGACCGGCAGCAAAATCGCCAGCAGTCTGAACAGCCGTTTGGTGTACTCGACCCGCGCTTCGGTGGTCCAGTCGGGCGCGTGTACCTGATCTTTCACAACCGTATGATGAAAGCCGCCATACGGAAAGCCGTTCATCGTAAACACGTAACAGTCGTTGTCGGCCAGCCAGTGCTGGAAAGCAATCAGGGTTTCAGGCTGCTCCAGTTCTTCGCTCGCCTGATTCGACAGCCGCAGGCCGATGCCAAACGAGCCCGGTGGCGTGCCGTCGGCGGAGGGCGTCAACTGCATTCTCAGTGCTGGAATGGCCCGCTGTAATTCGGCAAAGTGATCGGCCCAGCTTTCGCCGGGGTGGATGTTGGTGCAGTAGCCGAGGTGACCGATAGCCGTTTTCATGCGGGTTGGGTTTCGGTCTGTTTCAACTGCGCAATCGCCTGCCGAACCCGCGCATCGTCCATCTCGTGGACTTCTACGCCGGTGCCAAGTCCGGTCAGCAGCATAATCGTCAGTTGGCCACCGAGGTGTTCGCGAAATTCCGCCAGTCCGCGCAGCACATCGGCGCTGTCGTTGGCGTCGAGCATGGGCTGGTAGAGCGAAAAGCCCAGCGTCCGCAGCAGGTTCAGCACCCGGTCAGCGTCGGCCGGGGGGAGCCAGCCAAGTTGCGCCGAGTAAATGGTGTCGAGCGCGATGCCGATGGCGACAGCTTCGCCGTGCCGCAGTTCGAAGTTGGTGAGCTGTTCGAGTTTGTGGGCGCTCCAGTGACCAAAATCCAGCGGCCGCGATGAGCCCATTTCAAACGGGTCACCCCCGGCGATGTGCTTCAGGTGCAGATCGGCGCAGCGGTGAATCAGGTACTGCATGGCCGTCGGGTCGCGTTGGGCGAGAGCCGTCGCGTTGGTATCGAGCCAGTCGAAAAAAGCACGGTCTTTAATCAGGGCTACTTTGATCGCTTCGGCCATACCCGCCCGCCAGTCGCGGTCATCGAGCGTGCTCAGGAACGCACTGTCATTGAACACGGCCACAGGGGGGACAAACGTGCCGAGAAAATTCTTTTTGCCCCGGTAGTTTACCCCGTTTTTGACGCCCACGCCCGAGTCATTCTGTGACAGTACCGTGGTTGGAATACGCACGTGGCGAATGCCACGGTGCGAGATAGCGGCTGCATACCCAACCATGTCGAGTACCGACCCACCGCCAATGCCAATGACGAACGAGTGCCGGTCGACACCATTGCGATCCACCGCGTCGACAATCGTTTCGACCACGTCGGGGTCATTCTTGGCTACTTCGCCCCCCGGTATCACTACCAGCTCGTCGATCAGGTCGAACAAAGGCAGGTGCTGTGCTGTATAGGCTCGTATCGAGTCGGTTAGTTGCGGATGGGCGTCGGCAACACCGGAGTCGATAACGAACAGCAGTTTCCGGCGAACGGGTCCGGCGGAAGCGGAAAAGAAATCGGCAAAAAGCGGATTCGTTGGGGTAAACAGGCCGTCGGTAAAGTAAACCGGGTAGGAAAAACGGACGCTGAAATCTTGTTGCAGATGATCCATGAAGGAATAAACGGAACGTTGTCGGAAAAGCTGTCAGGACAGCCAATCACCAGTCAGGCCTTTGGAAAACCTATTCTGATAGACGGTAGTTCCGGACTGGTGCGTCGGCTCGCGGGCCAGACACAGGCTGTCGGTAGAAGCCAATCACAGCCGCTTTATACCCAATGGTGGTCGTTACTCCGTGGCGCCCTGTTTCAACGTGCTGTACAACTGCCAGTAAACCGATACGAAGGGGGTAGCCAGCTGAACGCCCACCTGCTGTATGAAGGCCGCCTGTTGCCGTGCCTGGGGTTGCTCCCGTCGGCCAAACAGCGCCGATAGCATCAGCCAGACGCCGAAGCCCACGATCGTCAGCAGGAAACCACCCGTCAGCAGTCCCGTCAAACCGGTCAATGCGCCACTGATGGCTGCGCAGTGGATGGGTAGCGACTGTTTGTTGATGCTTACGTGTTCGCCGGGTTGCTGCGCCTGCTGACCATCGCTTACGGCATTGTACCCGTACGGTTGTGGCTGAAACTGCCTGGCCATCGCGCGTGGATCGCTCATGTGGTGAACAACGGACACCTTGTTGCTTTTCTTTATGGCGATAGCCTGTCGGGTAAGGTTGGCCAGCAAGAGCACATCGGCCTGCCGACTGTAAACAGTTTCCGGAAAACCGCCCACGCGTTCGAGCGTAGGTTTACGGCAGAAGCAGTTCGCCGACAACAGACTGACCGGATCGATGTGTAGCGTATCAGGACTGACGGGATCAGCCAGGTAGGGCGGCTGTATCCACAGTTGACCAATAACAAATTCAGTGGTATCGTCGAAACAGGAAAGCGCATTGGCAAGCCAGGTTGGCTGGGGTAAACACTCGTCGTTGGTGAAGGCAACGAGTCGGCCCCGTGCGGCCTGCCAGCCCCGGTTGCGGGCCGCAGCGGCTCCCCGGCTGATCGGTTGGGGGAGGTAACGAATGTCTAACGTGCCATGCTGCCGGTTGAGTTGACGGGTAAACAGCGCAACGGCTGCGGCCATCGCCGGCGAATCACCGTCATCGACAACGATAATTTCAAATTGATGGCGTGCTATTGATTGACGTCCCAGCGCGTCGAGGCATTTTAACAACTGAGCGGGCTGCTGGTGCGCAGTAATGACTACCGAAAAATCGGGTTTCATGGTCTGGATGATATTACGGTATTGTAGGCATTGAAGAGGTCGGTTTTTTTAGCGTAGATAAAGCAGTGAAGTAGCGTGGTATGCTGCTTACGAAATGAGCAAATTTGGGGCCGGGTTTGGGGTGAATAAGCCGTTTTGTGACCGATAATCGCCAATTGAGCCTTAATTTTCCATTAACGGGAGCTTGTGTAAATTTTCTTAAACTACTAAAGAACATATGGTAGCATTAATTACGGGTGCAACGTCGGGCATTGGCCGGGCGACCGCCGAAGCCCTTGCCCCACTCAACTACCGACTCATTCTGTGTGGTCGGCGGCAGGACCGGCTGGACGACCTCAGCCGTGAGTTAGCGTCAATAACGGAGGTGTATACGCTGGCGTTCGACGTGCGCGACCGGGCGGCTGTTGACACCGCCATCGGTGGTTTACCCGCCCAGTGGCAGGCGATTGATCTGTTGGTGAACAACGCTGGCAACGCACACGGCCTCGACCCGATTCAGGATGGTGACCCCGCCGACTGGGACCTGATGATCGACGCCAATGTGCAGGGGTTACTCTACGTCTCGAAGGCGGTGATACCGGGCATGGTCAGCCGGGGTAAGGGACATATTGTGAACCTGAGTTCGATTGCCGGGAAGCAGACCTACGCCAACGGGGCCGTGTACTGCGCCAGCAAAGCGGCCGTCGAAGCCCTCAGCACCGGCATGCGGCTCGACCTGACCCAGCACGGTATTAAAGTGACGAATATTGCACCGGGTGCGGTCGAAACGGAGTTTTCGGTGACGCGCTTCAAAGGCGACGCCAGCAGGGCCGGTAAAGTATACGAAGGCTTCGACCCGCTCACGGCCAAAGACATTGCCGATACGATCGTCTACGCCGTGACGGCTCCGCCCCACGTCACCATTGCCGACGTCACGATTCTAGCTAGTGCGCAGGCGGCCGCATCAACGATTTATCGGAAGTGAGTTTAGAGGTTGTTTGGGATTGTGTTTTGTGGCCTGTTTTGTCATCCCGAGCCTGCGACCGGGCCGCAGGCTCGGGATGACAAAAACACTTCCCCATCTTACCCCTCGCTATCTCACAGGTTCAGCGTCAGCTGGCCCGTAGGCGTAGCGTTGGCGGGTTGTAGCGTTGAAAGCGACACGCCGAGTAAGCGAATCCCCTTGTCGACGGGCAGAATCGACTGTAAGAGTTGCGTAATTGTCTGCTCGATAATCGCCCGGCTAACGGCGGGGCTGAGTAGCGTCCGGCTGCGGGTAATTTGTTGAAAATCGGTGTACTTCACTTTCAGCGTGACGGTACGCCCGCGAATGCCGGTTCGTTCGCAATACTGCCATACGTCATCGATCAGCGGACCTAACGCGGTTAGCAAGTCCGGTTCGTCGGTTAAGTCCTGCTCGAAGGTTGTTTCGGAGCCGACCGATTTGCGGACGCGGTTGGGCATAACGGGCCGTTCGTCGATAGCGCGGGCGATGCAGTAATAGTGATGCCCAACCTTGCCGAACTGCTGCGTCAGGTAAGCTTCGCTCTGTTGTCGTAAATCGAAGCCGGTAAAAATGCCCAGTTCATTGAGCCGGGCCGCCGTCACCCGCCCGATGCCATGAAACTGCCCCACCGCCAACCGGGCGACAAAGTCCAGCCCCTGATGCGGCTTGATGACGTACAGCCCATCGGGTTTGTTGTAATCCGACGCCAGCTTCGCCAGAAACTTATTGTACGATACCCCCGCCGATGCCGTCAGGCCCGTTACCTGCCGGATGCGCTCTTTCAGCACACGGGCTAGTTGCGTTGCTGTGCGCTCGTCGTTCGTCGCGTCGGTTACGTCGAGGTACGCTTCATCCAGCGACAGCGGTTCGATCAGGTCGGTATGCTCGGCGAATACGGCCCGAATCTGCGCCGAAACAGCCTTGTAAACGTCAAATCGGGGTTTGACGAAAATCAGATCAGGGCATTTGCGGATAGCGATCGACGACGCCATCGCCGAGTAAACGCCGTACCGACGGGCCTCGTAACTCGCGGCAGCCACCACCCCGCGCTGCCGCGAACCACCTACTGCCAGCGGTTTCCCGCGCAGATCAGGATTGTCGCGCTGCTCGACGGATGCGTAGAAGGCATCCATGTCGACATGAATAATTTTGCGGTACGCCGGGGCTGTCACGGCTGATTGGTTAAATAGACCCCACCCCAGCCCCTCCCTGTTGAGGGAGATCAACATACTCAAGATGTAAAGCCCGGCAGCGGCCGACCGTCTCCCTCAACGGGGAGGGGTTGGGGTGATATAGCAAAAATAAAACATAGTCGGCTAAATCGGTAATCTTACTCGGCATTTGCCAGCGACCGGTCGAGGTGGACGTAACCGCCGTCGACGTACACTAGCTGACCCGTTGTGTGGCTCGATCGGGGCGACAGGAGAAACACCACCGCGTCGGCGATTTCCTGCGCGGTTGTCATGCGGTTTTCAAGCGGAATACGAGCCGTAATCGACGCCAGTTTTTCCTGCGGGTCGGGCAGCGACTCGATCCAGCGTTCGTAGAGCGGGGTCCAGCATTCGGCTACCACGACAGCGTTAACCCGGATGCCGTATTTAAGTAGCTCAACGGCCCACTCACGGGTCAGCGCATTGCGGCCCCCGTTGGCGGCTGCGTAGGCCGAGGTGTTGCCCTGCCCGGTGTCGGCGGTTTTCGAGGTGATGTTCACAATCGACCCTTTCGATGCTTTCAGAGCGGGCAGCGCGTGGTGCGCCATCAGGTAATAATGCACCACGTTTTTGTGCAGCGAGTGCATGAACCGCTCGTAATCGCCCGACTCCAGCCCAACGCCATCGTTTTCGCCCGCGTTGTTGACCAGCCCATCGATGCGGCCAAATTGTGCCAGCACTGCTTCGACGGCGCGTTGGGAAGCGGCCGGGTCGGTAAGTTCGGCAACGACCTGAAACGCCTGCTGTCCGGCTGTTTCCAGTTCGGCAACCAGGTTCAGATTATGTACTTCGCTCCGGCCGACGATAACGGGAATCGCCCCTTCTGCCGCTAGACTTTTAACGATTCCGGCACCGATACCCCGCGCGCCACCGGTGACGATAACAACTTTTTTCTGCAGTCCTAGATCCATGCCTTTACGAATAGGGGCGCAAGATAGGCAATGCCGGACGGTGGGTAAAATTTCCGTTAATACCACTGTTTATTTACCCCACCGGTTATTTTTGCACCGGCTTCTGGCCGATGTTGCCCAATTTTTCCCGTCCCTCATGTCTAAGAAAACCAAGATCGTGGCCACGATAGGCCCGGCTTCCGAAACGAAAGAACAATTGCTGGCATTGGCTCAGGCCGGAGTAAACGTTTTTCGGCTCAATTTCTCCCACGGCACCCACGAAGATCACCTGATGCGACTCAGCCGCATTCGCGAAATCAACGCTGAACATAACCTCAATCTCTGCGTTTTGCAGGATTTGCAGGGACCCAAGATCCGCATCGGTAACGTCGAAAACAAAGACGGCGTACTGATCGAAGCGGGTAACGAGTTGACCTTTACCAACGATGATATCGTCGGTACGGCCCAGCGCGTCAGCACGCCTTACAAAGATATGTATCGGGATGTACACCCCGGCGAGCGCATCCTCATGGATGATGGTAAGCTGGAAGTAAAGGTGTTGCGGACGGAAGGAACCGACGTCGTAACCGAAGTTGTGTATGGTGGCCCGATGAAGTCGAAGAAAGGCGTGAACCTGCCCAACACGAAAGTATCGATGCCGGCGGTAACGGAAAAAGACTGGGCCGATCTGGAGTTTGGCCTCGAGCACAACGCCGAGTGGATCGCCCTGTCGTTTGTGCGGGAAGCTTCGGAGATCATCGAGATCAAAGAATATATCCGCTCGAAGGGCAAAAAATGCCGGGTTATCGCCAAGATCGAAAAGCCCGAAGCCATTCAGAACATCGACGAAATCATTGCCGCTACCGACGGGCTGATGGTAGCGCGGGGTGACCTCGGCGTGGAACTGCCCGCCGAAGAGGTGCCGATGATTCAGAAGATGCTGGTGGAAAAATGCAACCGGGCTGCCAAGCCGGTTATCGTAGCGACGCAGATGCTCGAAAGCATGATCGACGCTCCCCGCCCGACCCGCGCCGAAATCAACGACATTGCCAACTCGGTCATGGACGGTGCCGATGCCGTGATGCTGAGCGCCGAAACCGCGTCGGGCAAGTACCCGATTCTGGCGGTTGAAGCGATGGCCAACACGATTTTGCAGGTCGAAACGTCGACGGATAAGATTTATTACCGTTACCACGCGCAGGTGAATGAGCAGCCGAGCGAAAACGCCATCAACGACAACGTCGTGATGAGCGCCTGCCGCCTGGCCCGCGATACCCACGCCAAAGCCCTGATCGGGATTACCAATTCAGGCTATACGGCCGTGCGGCTGTCGCACCACCGCCCGAAAGCTGATTTGCTGGTGTTCTCGCCCGACGCGCAGCTACGCAATACGCTGGGTCTGTACTGGGGTGTGCAGGTAATGCCGTACGAGCCCGACACCAACCTGACGGTCGATGAAACGGTCGAAGGCATCAAGCAGACGCTGATTAGCCAGAAACGGCTGGTATCGGGCGATATTTTCATCAATACGCTCAGCATGCCGCTGACGCAGGCCCGCCGGACCAACACCGTCAAACTGAGCACGGTCGATTAATTTTCTCGATAGGATTATATTTTTACAGTGGTGTCGGGTCCCAGATCCGACACTTTTTTTGTGCCGAATTTGTGGTGTCAGTTGTCGCGCAACGATATAGTCACTCCAGGGCTGAGGTCTGCCAGACGCTGTTGTGCTGACTGATGAAATCCTGAAGCGACTGGGGTTGTTGACCTGTCAGCTGTACGTAATCGGTGGTCAGCGGGGGGGCTTTCCGCAACCGGGGTAGCACGTGTAGCAACAGCAGTACGCCGATGTACCCCCATGATACCCCCTCCAATCGTTTGTGCCAGCAGAAGCGGATCAGGTTTGGACTGATATACTTTACCCGAAACGGCAACTGCTGGTTCAACCACCGGCTGACGGTACCAAAATCAACTCGGTCGCTTCCGGTGATGGTGTACTGCTGGTTTCGGTGAGCAGCGGGCGTTTCCAGCACCCGGGCAATTGCCCGACCAACGTCTGAAACATCCACCCAGACAAACAACGCCTGCCCGGCGGGTAAAAACAGTTCATGCCGGACACGGATATCATCGGCCAGCAATGTGGTCAGATTCTGCATGAAATAGGCGGGCCGGATAAACGTATAGGTCAGGCTACTGGCTGCAATCAGGGCTTCGAGTCTGGCATGCGGAATAAAAGGCAACTGATCGGCTCCCTGCACTGATAAAAAAACCAGGTGTTGAACACGCGCCTGCTGGCAAGCACGGATAAACGGGGCGAAGTAGCGGGCCACGTCAGCCAGCTGTGGGGGGCGCAGCAGAAAGACGACGTCCACCCCCTGTAAAGCGGGCGCAAAGGAAGCGGGATGCTCAAAATCAAGCCAGCGCTGGCCGGTATCGCCCGGCGCTGCACGACGGACGGCCTGGTAGAGATAATCGTCGGGGCCATGACGGAAGTGCTGGAGGATAGCCTGCCCAACGTTACCCGAAGCCCCGGTAAGCAAATACGTTGTCGCCATAGCCGGAGAACGAGTTTGTCAGCCGTTCGGCTGGTCATGCGTGCGTACTGCCGGGTACAACTTAGCTAACGGGCTGTGGTACAGAATAATCATAGCCGTGGTGTCGGGTCTGGAACGCCAGCCCGGCCCGACACCACGGACTGTGTACACAGAGAAAATCCTGCCCTATCCTGTAATCCTGTCGAAAACAAAAAAAAGCCGCGAAACCAAGGGTCATCGCGGCTTTTCCGTTCTCACTGAAAAATGAAGTTGGTGGCAGATCAGCCCGTGGGCTGATACTGCTTATGCTTTCTCGTCCGACCCGGTTTCGGCGGCCGGTGCTTCCGCAACAGACGCTTCGTCGGTGGGCGTTTCGGTTGCTGGCTGCGGCTCGAAAATCTCGGGAGCGTGTTGCCGGAGCAGGCCGTACCACACGATGAGTTTCTTGATATCGGCTGGCCGCACGCGGTCCCGGTCGTAATCGGGTACGACAGTGGCCATAAAGTCGGCCAGTTCGTCGTTCGACCCTTTCGGATCAGCGGTCAGGTTTTCGCCGTATTTTTCATTGACGGCCAATAGTACGTCAGCCAGTGGCACCGATTGTTCCTCGGTGTCGACGTAAATCGAAATATCATTCAGCACCGAGACGCGGGCAGTTGGGCCCATCATCGTCTTGGTTTTTTTGTCGTCAAGCGTTTCAACAATGACCCCGTTGCGGCTGGGTTTCAGGATACGATACAGGCCGCTCTGACCGGCAATGTTGGCAATTTGTTTTAGGGCTTCCATAAATACTGTAGTAACTGACTAACGCCTGTTTCGGCCGGCGTATTGCCTTTTTTTAGAGAATGACTGGTGAATTAAGACGAATTAACAACCGGGTTGATACGACCCTGACGGGCTCATTTCTTCGCGGCCCGGTAGTCGACGTTGAGGGGGCGGATAAAGCCAAGTATCTCCTCGCGACCCGCTGCCGTTACTGCCGACGTGACAAACGTGGTCGGGACTTCTTCCCAGGTCTGGAGCAGCGTCGTCCGGTACTGATCGAGTGCTGCCTGTAGCTTGACCTGACTTAGTTTTTCGGTCTTGGTAAACACGATGACGAAGGGCAGGCCCCGTTCGCCAAGATTGGTCATAAAATCGAGATCAAGGCGCTGCGGGTCGATGCGCGAGTCGACGAGTACGAAAATGCACAGCAGGTTGGGGCGGCTGGTGAGGTAGCCATCGATCAGAGCCGCAAACTTCTCACGTTCGGCCTTACCCACCTGCGCGTAGCCATAACCCGGCAAATCGACCAGATACCAGTCGTTATCGATGATAAAGTGATTGATAAGCTGCGTTTTACCCGGCTTTCCCGACGTTTTGGCCAGCGACGAACGCCCCGTCAGCATATTGATCAGCGACGATTTGCCCACGTTGGAGCGCCCGATAAACGCATATTCGGGACGGTCGGGTGGGGGGCATTTGGCTGGGTCGGAGTTACTGACGAAAAACTCGGCTTGCTTGACGGGCATAACGAAGGCAGAAAGACAGGGGGCAAAGGTCGGAAAGAATCGCCAGAAAGCCACGGTTGCGTTTTGCCGGACGACTTGCTTACTTTGGATTCCAAACGGTACAGAAACGAAAGCTGTCTGTTGATTCGTTATCATCCGAAACTATCAAACAAACCGGTCCGCCGGTCGATCTATGAAAAAAGTAACTTGGCTGCTGGTTCTGTTGCTCGTTGGTGCTACGCTCGCCGGAACTCAGGCATCGTCGCCGGGCAAGTCGTCGCCCGGCAAACCGGCAACTGCTAAAGAAGAGGGTATTCAGTTTACGGAATCGTCGTGGAAAGACGTGCTGAAAAAGGCGAAGGCCGAGAAAAAAGTTATTTTCCTCGACGCCTACGCCAGCTGGTGCGGGCCCTGCAAGATGCTGCAAAAGAAAGTGTTTACGCAGCGGGCTGTTGGTGACCTGTACAACAGCAAATTCATCAATGTGAAGATGGACATGGAGAAGGGCGAAGGGCCTGCTCTGTCGGAAGTGTACCCGCTGGAAGCCTACCCGACATTGCTGTATATCAATGCCGATGGTCGCGTTATTCGGAAAGTTGTTGGCGCTATTCCGGCCGAAGAACTGATTGCGGTCGGCCGTAGTATCCGGTAAACGCCGTACGACTGATTGATATAATGCCGACAGCTCACCGTAGTTGTCGGCATTTTTTGTGGGTATTGAAAAAACCAGTGATGCGCCTGTCAGTCGTCGGTAGGAACGGGCTGAAAAACCGGTGCCGGCGCCAGCCAGTGACGGGCCATGTCGGCCATGATCGTTCGGCGCTGGAATCGGTCGATGAACTGGGGGCGGGCCAGCCGTTGGTACCGTGTCTGACGTACTTGCTGGACCAGCCCGGCCGCGTCGCCCGGCGCAAAGAGCAGCGTATTGGTGAGATGCTCACGAATAAACTGCGCGGCATACCCCGTTACGCCAGCCACGATTGGCTTGTCGGTAGCGCCGTACTCAAACAGTTTGGAGGGCAGCACCCGCCGGAACGCGTTCAGGTCATTGAGGTGCACGAACAGATAATCAGCCTGGGCGTACACGTCGAGCAGCGCCTGTCGGCTGACGGGTGGGCGCAGGTCGATAGTGGTGACGCCCCCGGCCCGGATCGCGGCTTCGAGTTTGTGCCGCCCCGCCCCGTCGCCGATGACGATAAACCGGTAGCCGTTGCCCAGCAGCCGGGCCGCCTGCGGTAAGATGGTATGCAGGCCCTGCCCCTCACCGATGTTCCCCGCGTATAGCAGCGTACGTGGCTTATCCGCTGGCAGTGAACGGGTTTCGTTGTCAGGAGGGATTAAAAATTCGTCGTCTATACCATTGGTGAAGAAGCTGTAGCTGGCGTTGGGAAAGCCGTCAAAGTAAGATCGGAACCCTTCCGAGACGAGATTGATGTGCCGCGCCCTGCCGAATGTATAGCGTTCAATCCGGGTTAGTGCCGGGTTGAGCAGCAGACGCAGCAGCGGGTTGGGAAGCACGTCCAGAATACTTTCGCGGAATAGATCACGAATGTCGAGCGAAAGTAAAGCGTGGCATCGACGGGCGATCATTGACCCCAAAAATGCCGTAAACAACCGCGAAGACGATACCATGACCCGGTCGTACTGGTGGTCGCGGGTCAGGCGATAGACAGCCCGGAAGTAAACGGCAAATGCCCGAATCTGACTGCCCATGCTCCCCGTATGCGCTGGCACGGGTACCCGCTCAACCCACACCCGCGCGCCGGTTGCCTTGCTGCGGTCTTCCTGCGCTGGTGCCGCCAGATTGAACGAGCGGTAGCGGTTCGGCTGGGTCGTGATAATGTGAATCGTATCGGCGGGGCTCAGCTGCCGGGCCAGTTCATCAACGAAGGGGGTATTGCGAAACGAACCGGCACTCAGGTCAGGGTGAAAAAAATAAGTCAGGTACAGAATGGTCATGCGTCAATGGTCAGCGTCGTGGTCAGCTGTTGCTGGAAGATTACAGCAATGCACGTGCCGCGCCGGAGCCGGTTGAAGCCGTCGCTTAGGTCGACAGGGGTGATACGAACCACCGGGGGCGGCTCGGCCAGAAAGGTTAGCTGAATCGGTCCGAGCTGAAGACCTGATTCCGACTGCTGGACTCGAACGTCGGCATGAACGTAGAACCGGGCGATGCCGGTCTGGGTGTCCGGGCGTCGGCGGTTCGGGATCAACTGATCCAGAATCTGAATAACGGTGGGTGTCGCATGCCAGCATCGTTCGTGGATCAGGCCAAGTTCCTGATAGCCATCGTGCCGGGCCATCAGCGTATCGTCGTTGCTGGCGGTTACGGTAGCCCGGGCTCGCTGCCCCACCCGGAACGTACTCCATACTTCCGAGGAGTTCAGCCCCCCCACCTCAACGGTGTTGTGCGCGGCCGTGCTGCGTTCCCACAAGCGCCGGGGACCCAGCTGATACGTCGACGTGCCCGCATCAACCAGAATTGGTTTGTTGTCGACATGCAGGATAAATGACAGCGTATCGGCGTGGGCGTGGCCCGGCTGTAAGCCCGATCCGATCGGCCCTACGTCGGCCAGTAGTTCGTACCGGGGCCGACGGATCATGCGGTAGCCCGATTCCGCCAGCCGACCGCCTATAGGACGAATGCCCAGCCGGATTGCCTTCCACCGGATCTGGCTGGTATCGGGAGCCATGTCGAGAGCCGCATCATTGACCAGTGGAATAGCGCCGTTGCCAAACGTAATGGTATCGAGCCAGCCCAGCATCTGCCCGGTTTTTTGCCCCAGAAAGTCGAGTATCGTATCCCCTGCCGACCAGCTGGAACTACGCAGGATAAACAGCAGATCGAGCAGCCGGTCCAGCAGAATCTGGTGGTACATCGGGCTGCGTTCGTCGTGTCCGCCATCGGGTAATAGCTGGCGATCGAGTTCGGCCCAGAGTAACGAACGCCCTTTGTCGAACCAGCGTCGGTGCTGAAAAAAAAGGGAGGCCGTTAGCAGCGCAATGCCGTTTTCGAGCAGGTGGTTGCCCCCCAGGTGGTACTCCAGGCGATGGTGCAGGCGGTCGGCCTGCATGAACAGGTGCGTGTTGATGTAGGCGTCCTGCACCCGGTGGCGGCTTAGAAACTGAACCCAGTTGCCGATGCGCAGCGAGATCGGATAGGGTTCCATCCCGTCGATAAGGCTGTCGGTCTGCTGCATGAAATCGTCGATCAGGGCCAGCCCCGTCGCCAGATCCATCGTAGGCTGATTGAGGCAGTCGAAGTAGTTGAGCGTGTAGGTCCAGAGTCTGCCATGCCGGGCTTCGTTCCAGTTTTCCGGTCGCAGCGGGGGGCAGTTCAGCAGGGAGAAGGTACCGTCGCTGTTGTAGGACACCGGTTTTGTTGGCTCCGGAACCGTTAGTGGATAGCCCGTTGGTGCATGATTGGGTAGCCGCAGCGCCGACCGACGACGAATTCTATACGCGAATTGATACACTACCTGCCGGGCATGCAGGTGCCGAACCGTACGCCAGTAACGTCCGATAGTACTCATGCTGATTCGTGCGTTACGGGTTGATACCAATGCCGTTCGCCCTGTATGCTGCTGCCCGGTACTCGCTGGTGTGGGGCTCCGTTTGTCAGGAGCTGCTGTCTATATCGTGTTGCCATGCTGGTGCTATCCAGTATTCGGGGTTAGCAAAAGCTTAGCCAATTCGCGCAATGATTGAATTATCATGTGTCAGCGGTTCGCTATAAACAGAAATCGCCGTGACTGCGGGGCAGCACGGCGATTTCACTCAAGTCAGTGGTGGGGTTAATACCGGGTCAACACGGAGTCGGGCAACGCCTGTACGTCGATACCCGTCGCTTTCATCAGGTTGTTGCGGTTGTTCTGCCCGTCGACATAGGCGGGGTTGACAACCATCGACCGGTTGTAGTAGTACGACGCCAGTTCCAGTTTCCGCCGGTCATTGTTGGCGAAGCCTTCGGTCTGGTAGATCACACCCAGGTTGTTGTAGGCCGGGGCGTAGGCGTTGGCCGCACGGATGGTCTGTTTGTAGTAGTACTTGGCGGAGTCAACGTTCGGAATGATCTTCTGGAAGACGTAGGCCATCGAGAAGTACGCTTCACCAAAGCTCGGATAAATCCGGGTCGATTCCTGAAGATGGTCGAGTGCCCAGCGGCCGTGGGTGTTGGCCCATTTCTGCGCCGTGTCCAGCGAAATCTGCGCCCGACGCAGCGAATCGGGCTGCTTCATTTTGGGCAGTTTTGCCGACACGGAATCCATCACGGCGCGGTCTTTCAGGCCCTTCTGAATCCACTCGTTCGCGACGTGCCGCTGTACCTGGCAACTATTTTCGGCGGCAGGCAGGGCCGAGTTAAACAGCACAAAGTTGTTTTCCCAGTCCCGGTTACGGTCGACGGTTTTAAACGAATACAACCCGGCCACCACGACCATCAGGGCCAGCAGGGGAGCGTACCGAACCAGCGCCGGGCGGGTTGCCGGTGTCGCGTCGTCTTCAGTGCCGGGCTGGCGCACCAGTAGTTTCTGAGCGGCCCAGACAAAGACAAAGGCAAAGCCCATCACCGCTGCGTACAGAAAACGCTCGGCGAAGATGCCGCCCCGCGCCCAGATAAAGCCCAGTCCCGGCATCATCGTCACGAAGAACCAGAACAGGCCGAAGCCCCACAGTGTGCGTTTCACAAAGCCTTTCCACGATAGCCAGACCAGCCCAATCAGCGTGACGAAACCCGCCCAGGTCAGTAAGTCGCCCTTGCCGCCGGAGGGAATGATGTTGTACGAATAATCGTAAACCAGCGGATGGGGGAGTATCAGCAACCGGATGTAGTACATCAAAAACTTGAAGGTGGTCGACTTCTGCGTTTTCTCGATGGCATACGGATAGTTGGCCCAGTCGACGGGCGGGTTACCACTCAGTGTGCCGATCATTCGCTGTTTCTGGTAGAAAAACAGGGCGGCTACGATCAGAAAGGGCCACAGGCTGATGAGCGACTGCCACACGTTGCGCTTGGCAAACCAGTATTGCATCCCCGGAATCAGGGCCAGACTGACGACCGACGATTCTTTCGACAGAAAAGCAAAGTAGAGCGATGTACACGAACCAATGATCCAGCCCCAGTCATTTGTCTCCAGGTATTTCCAGTAGCTCAATAACATGAGCGAAATAAACAGAAAACTCAGAATTTCGTCCCGCCCTTTGATGTTGGCAACAATCTCAGTGTGAAGAGGATGCGCGATAAAGACAAGTCCAATCAACAAGGCGATGATCGTCTGGCCGGGGAGCCACTTTTGCAGCAGGATAGCGATCACCGCACCCGTCAGGCCGTACAGCACCGCGTTGATGATGTGGCTGACGCCGGGGTTGGTGCCGAAATATTCCTGCTCCAGCGCAAACGTGATCAAGGAAAGCGGCCGGTAGTAGCCAAGCGAAATATTGCTGAAGTGCCAGAATTCGGTGCGCATCAGGTCGGGAATACCGGCGATACCTTTGCGTACGAACAGATTCTGCTCGATAGCGGCAATATCATCGAGCGCGTACTGATGGCCGAACGTGTTGACGTACAGCAGGAGCCCCAGCAGGCCCAGTACGGCCACGGGCCACCAGACAAACGGCCGGGTATCGATGGGCAGGTCGGATTTGGGCGGTTGCGATGCGGTCGTTACCGGGCGAACGGGTTGCCGAACGGTGGTCTCGGCAACACGGGCCGGGGCTGGTCGGCTGGCAACTGGCGTTACCGGCTTTGGGGAAACTGGTTGGGTCGGCCGGTCGGTGTTGGGTCGGTCGGTCGAATTACCAGCGGTCTTTTTTTTGGCCATAAGAGCAGGGAAGCGTCTGTTTCGGATCAGTTTAGCGTTACAGTTGCGGTGCGTATTCGATTCTTACGTAAAGTTCATCAGGAATGGTAGCAAAATCAATTCAGCCCTTTGGTATGAAGCAAACAATTCTCCTTTTTCTGGGTATCAGCCTGTTTATCAACGGTTGCCGACGCCCTGTATTGCCGGGTGGCCCGGTGCCGACGACCCCACCGACCGTCCCCACATCCCCGCCACCCGTCAGTAGCGCCGAGCCTACCCGTGATGATAACCTGGCGCTGGGCAACCCGACGGCCGGTCTGCCCGAAGGCGATGACAATTTTGTCATTCGCCGATCGACCTACGTGCTGTCGTACAACCGGCAGCGGGGCATTGCCAACTGGGTGAGCTGGCATTTGAGCACGGCGTGGAAAGGCGACGCGAAGCGGGCCAATGAGTTCCGCCCCGATCCCCTGATTCCGGCGGACTGGGCCGTTATCCGCACGAGTGATTACACCAACACGGGCTTCGACCGGGGGCATTTGTGCCCCTCCGACGATCGTGATGGGTCGCCGGAAGACAATGCCACTACGTTCTTTTTATCCAACATCGTGCCACAATCCCCGCGCCACAACCGGGAGGTCTGGCGGTTTCTGGAGGAGTATGAACGCAAGCTGATCGACAACGGCAACGAGGTTTATATCATTGTCGGACCCAATGGCACCGGCGGAACCGGACAGAGCGGATCAGTTACCAGCATCGCCAACGGCAAGATTACGGTACCGGCGATGCTGTGGAAAATTATCGTGGTGTTGCCGGTGGGCACCGACGATCTGAACCGGATCACGACCAACACGCGGGTCATTGCCGTCGGTATACCCAACGTCCCGACCGCTGCCGACAAGCCGTGGCAAGCCTATCTGATGAGTGTCGACGCGCTGGAAAAACTGACCGGATACGATTTTCTGTCCACCGTTCCGACCGATGTGCAACGCGTGATCGAAGCCCGGATCGATGTGGGGAATAGTTGAAGGGGAGTTTATAAAGTTGTAGAGTTGTAAGGTTGTAGAGTTGAGTCTGTTCCGGGGGCTGTGTATTCACCTCATTACACTGTGAGGTCAGCCATGCAATACTTGCCACCCCCAGGGCTGTGTCCAGCCCTTTTGCGATTGGCTGACGCATGGGTGTCTGCCTCCGTGGCGCGGTGAAGACACCGACACTGTTCGAGTACACAAAAAGAGCGGGTTGACGCCTGGCGCAGGAAGCATTTTCCTTGCGTCAGGCGTCAACCCGCTCTCTTTGTGTGCCAGCACTTACGCGCCAGCTACTGAAAACCGTAAACTGAAAACCGAATACTCCATTACGCAGCTACCGGCTCGGCTACGACGAGCGGGATACGCTGTGTCCGGCTGCGGAGCAGGTCGATGGCTTCCTGTTCGCTAGCAAACATGTCGTTAACGTTGACCATGTGCTGCGCCAGCCGGTCGTAGCGACGGCTCATCAGCAGCGAGAAAATTTGCAGGTAATCGAGTCCGTCGAAAACAACGGCTTTGTGCTGGGCGTACTTGTCGATGGTTTTCTGGAAAAAGCCGGGGTGTTCGGTCCAGTGCATAGCCGGGCGAATGTGATGGCTGATGTGATAGCCATCGTTCCAGCACTTTTTGTTGTACTTCACGTTGATGCACGTGATGCTGTTTTTATAGGCGTTGCCGGGGTCTTCGCTGCACACGAAAGCGTGCTGTGTCCAGTTGCCGAGCATGGCGATCAGCCGGTAAATAAACATCGGCAGGATGAATACCGCGACCGTAGCGGGCCAGTTGACGAAGCACAGGCCGATGCAGAACGCGATGAAGGCCAGTTCGCCAATCATGGCGCGTTTCGCCAGCTTGTCCCGATTTTTCCAGCGCAGATAACCCAGCAGTTCGTGGACCCCCAGCAGCAGAAACTGCCCGAAATACGCCATAAAGCTGCGCAGACTGTCGCGCTGATAGGTCATCGTGCTGCTTTCGTCGTCTTCGAGGTTGTTTTCCGAATGGTGCATGCCAATGTGGTGGCTGTAGTACGTTTCGGGGGAGTGACCAAAAAATGGGGCCATCACCCAGGGAATGTACTTGTTCATCCAGTCGTATTCCGACTTGAAAAACTGCCGGTGACTCGTGCAGTGCAGCATCAGCCCGAATGGCCCTTTGAACACAAAGTTGCTGATGTAGAAATGTACCGCTGCAATGCCCCACCACAGCGCCCCCGTTACGAAGGGCATAAACAGCAGTATCGACAGGGGAATAAGCGTCAGGGAGATCTTAATGGTCAGGTAGGTAAAAGGCAGATCGCGTTCGTCTTTGATAAAGGGGAGCAACGCCTGGTCGAACCGGGAATACGTACGACCGGTAAAAACCGGATCGTGAATAGGGCCAAGTGTTTTCATAGATGTACGGTGGAGGGTTAATGGATCAGAGTATATAGCTATAAAAAAACCGGCGAATGTTTAACAATCCGCCGGTTGCCAACAAATGCTCTGGTAATTTAACGAAGCAAGTTTACATAGATTTGATCGGCGACCAGATAATGAGAATTATCTGGTCGCCAACAGGCACTAATCGGGGCTTAGTTTACTCACTGTCAGGACTATACTGTGCGAACGAAAGCCTTACTTTTTCTCGACCGCGTGGCCGCCAAATTCGTTTCGCAGCGCGGCTACAACCTTACCCGTGAAAGTGTCGTCCTGCAGCGAGCGGTAACGCATAATCAGCGACAGGGCGATAACGGGCGTCGGTACACCCAGATCGAGCGCCGTTTCGAGCGTCCATTTGCCTTCGCCCGACGAAAACATCCGCCCTTTGATCTCATCCAGTTTGGGGTCTTTGCTGAAGGCGTTCTGCGTCAGCTCCATCAGCCAGCCGCGAATCACCGAGCCATTGCTCCACATCTTGGCCACTGCTTCAAAGTCGATCGGGAACTCGCTCTTGTCGAGTACTTCAAAGCCTTCGGCAATCGACTGCATCATGCCGTACTCAATGCCGTTGTGAACCATCTTGACGAAGTGGCCGCTTCCCGACGGGCCTGTGTAGAGGTACCCGTTTTCGACAGAAATGTCCGTGAATACGCCGTGCAGCGGTTCAATGACGTCGGGGTCGCCACCGACCATCGTACAGGCCCCGTCGAGGGCACCACTCATCCCACCGCTCGTACCGCAGTCGAGGTAGCCGATGCCTTTTTCCTTGAGGTAATCGTGCCGCCGGATCGAATCTTTATAGTGCGAGTTACCGCCGTCGATCACTGTATCGCCTGCCTTGATAACGCCCAGTAGTTCTTCGATAACTTTGTCGATCAGTGGACCCGCTGGAATCATCAGCCACAATATCCGCTTTTCGGGCAGCGAGTCGTACAGTTCCTGCAATGTATAGGCACCCTGCGCGCCCTGCTCTTTAATGGAATCAACCAACGTCCGATTGACGTCATAGCCGACTACGGTATGACCATGACGGATCAGGTTCTTGACAAGGTTGAACCCCATCTTACCCAGACCAACAAATCCAATGTGCATAAAAATCAATGGTTAGTGGGCCTCAAATTGGTGAATTTTCGCGAAAGGGTAGCCGTTGTTTCGCACATTTTAACCCTACGCGCCAACACCCCGCCCCCGGCCTGCCTTCGTTCGGCAAGGAATAAAGCGATAGACCCTACGCACCCTTTCACCAACGAGCAGGTGCGGAAAATGAAACGTTGTCGGGTGCGTACAACACAAACGCCCGAATAAGCAGGAAGCTTATCGGGCGTTTGCGGCTGAGCGACAGGTTATTGGCCAGTGTCGATCCGCTACTCTCATGGTGTGGACGGAAGCAATATGGTACAAAACTGCCCACTCGACAGAGCTGGTCCTATACCACATTCGGGGTATTTTTACTCTTCCACAAAGCCTGTTACCTTGGCGGTATGTACCAACGTCGGTCGATCCGCTTTATCGTCACTATGCTGCTGCTCACCGGACTGCTGACTGGGAATCGTCAGCCGTCGGTTGGGCAGTCGGTACCCGCCCTGCTGAGTGATCGCCGGGGCAATGCGGTCTACATAGACAGTATGGCTAATGTCATCAGGCAGCTATACGTCCGGCTGATCGCTGCCCCCGCTACACCCCATACCGACACCCTGCGGTTCAAGTGCCTGTATCGGCTGGCGGAGTTATACCGGGGGCGCGACAGCGTGCTTTATTTTGGTAGCGAACTGGTGCGGCAGGCCCGCAGTCGGCAAAATCTGTACTACGAAGTAAACGGTAAGCTGCTGCTCGAAGCATACTACCGCCACGGCGAAATAAATATGCCCAAAGCGTTGCGGCTCAACCTCGATGTGCTGGCATTGATTCCGCCACATTCCTACTATGATAATGTTCGGTTTCAGGCCAACCTGCATCTGGGGAGTCTGTACAAACTGTCGAACGAATACGATAAAGCCCTGTATTATGCTGAACGGGCGCGGCAGGTCATCAGTCGGAACACCGTGCACCAGACCGCCATAACGAACAGCCTGCTCATTGATCTGGAGCAGAACATTGGCAGTATTTACAACCGGCAGGACCGGTTTCCGGACAGCGAACGCCATTACCTGAAGGCTGAATCGCTGCTTCGCCACACGTCTTCCAAAGCCGAATACGGGTACGTTTACGACGATCTGGCTGAGCTGTATCTGAAGTATGGTCGCTACGGGCAGGCGCTGCATTACGGCAAGAAAGCCGAAGCCGTCTGGGAGCGGGTCAGGTCGGCCAACGAGTCGAAAGGGTGGGGAACGCTGGCCTGCGCCTATGCCGGACTGGGCAACGATGAACTGGCGGTCTGGTATGCGCAGAAAGTGCTGCACCTGACCCGGCCACACAAATTTATTCGGGAGCAGGCTTACCAAACGCTGTATCTGGTCGCCGAGCACCAGCACGACTGGCAGCGCGCCATGGGTTATTACAAACAGTACGTAACGATCCGCGATACCATCGAACGTGATCGGCGGGGGCTGGAGCTGGTGACTATTGAGAAGCAGGCTGAATACGATCAGCTGGCGTTGGAGAGCAAACAGGTGCAGCAGTTGCAGGCCGAACGGATGCAAACTGTGGAGAAAGAAAACCAGCTGGTCAAGTTGCTGGCTGATGCGCAGGCAGACTCTCTTTACCTGACAGAACAGCAGCGGATACTGGATCGGGAACGGGCGGCTGGTCAGATGGCCCGGCAGCGTGTCGAACAGGAACGTCAGCAGCAGAATTTCGACCGGACAGTTGGGCAACAGGCCGATCAGACACAGCGAAACTGGCTGTTTTTTGGGTTTGTGTCGACCCTGTTGCTGCTGGTTGTGCTAGTTCTGCTACTGTATTCGACCCGGCTCCGTAAACGACAGGTCGATGCCGACCTGCGCCTGGCTTACGAACGAAAGGCGACCGACGCCCGCATCATTCAGACGCAGGAGGCAGAGCGGGCGCGACTGGCGGCCGACCTGCACGACGATCTGGGCGGTACGCTCGCCACGCTGAACCGACGCCTGACCGATATGCAGGATCTTGTCCACGACGATGCCGGTCAACAGGCGTTTGCCGATCTGGTACCGCTGGTGCAGAAAAGCAGCGACGACCTCCGGCGGATTGCGCATAACCTGATGCCGCCTGAATTTGCCCGTATCGGTCTGCGCTACGCGCTGGAACAACTCGTGCGCAGTCAGCCACCCGTACCGACCCGGTTTACGTTTCTGGTATCGGGGCACGAACGCCGACTGCCGCTGGACACTGAACTGAATCTGTATCGAATTATATCGGAGCAGATTCAGAACGTCAACAAGCACGCAAAGGCCGACCGCGCTGCCGTTCAATTGCTTTACTACGACGATAAGCTAACCCTTACAGTCGAAGACGATGGCCTGGGTAACAAAACGACTTTGTCAGGTGCCTCGCCCGGAATCGGATTAAAAACCAGTAAATTACGGGCTGAATACATCGGGGCAACCCTGTGGCGCGACGTAAGTGAAGTCGGGACGCTGGTTGTTCTGGAGATCACCTACCCACTCCTCGCTCATGAATCGACCCAACCCCGCCCGCCTGCTCCTGATTGACGATCACCGTATTTTCAACGACGCGCTGGTTAGTTTGCTGAGCGCTCAGCCCGACCTACAGATTTGCGGACAGGTATTCGACGCGGCCGACGCGCTGCCCACCATTCATCGTACCAGCCCAGACCTGATTCTGCTCGACATCAACCTCAACCACAGCAACGGTATCGATCTGGGTAAGACGATCCTGGCCAGCTTCCCCGCCGTCCGGATCATGATGCTGACGATGTATAACCAGGCCAGACTACAGGATGAGTCCCGCCGGGCGGGGCTGCATGGCTATATGCTCAAGGAAGCAAAAACGACTGATCTACTGCGGGGTATCCGCGCGGTACTGGCCAACGAAAGGCACTTTGCCAGCGACCTGATAAACAAAGCCGCGCCCACCGACGATGCCTTCGGCGACGAATTTGCCCGACGGTTAAACCTGAGTTTTCGGGAAGTGGAGGTCGTGGCGCTGATTCGGGAGGGGCTGAACAATGAGCAGATTGCCGCCCGGATGCACATCAGTGTCGAAACAGTGAAGACGCACCGTAAAAACATCCATTTCAAACTGGGTATCACGAAAGTCACCGATCTGATTCAGTTTGCCGTCCGGCATGGGATATGACCACTGCCTGCGTCAGCCGGTTTTGTCGAAACGTAGCCAGCCGATCGCATACTTTGAGAAACTGTTTAGATTTTCGTGATCCCCGTCAAAATCCTCCTTTTTTTGTCATCCCGAGCCTGCGAGGGATCTTCGCTAGGAGCAAGAAAACGCCTGTTAGCGAAGATCCCTCGCAGGCTCGGGATGACAAAAACGATTTCCCAAACAACCGCTAAGGGGACGGGGTAGGGCCAGCTCTGACACAGCCAACTCCTGATCAACCGCTCAGAGACAAGGCGTATGTATAGCCAGATGGCCTTTAACCGATTTTCGCCAGATACCGACCGACGGGCAGGGCGAGCAGCAGGCCAATGCAAACGCCGGCGGCATCAGCGACGGCATCGGCGAGGTCGCAGGACCGGTTGATCGGCATTATGCCCTGCCAGATCTCGATCAGGACCCCGTAAAGAATACCCGCCAGCAACACTTTAGCCATGCTTTGCCCCGTGAGTCGCCAGAGAAAACCGAACGCAGCAAAGATGCCAATGTGCGTCAGTTTGTCGCTGTTCGAAAGCGATTCAGGAACGCTCTCCCCCGGCCACGAACAGCCAATAAACATGATGATTGTCCAGCCGATAGCCGCAATCAACAGCAGTTTTTTCAGATTCGTTGTATTCATAGCGTTGTATCCAGCGGGTCGATAACCGCTATACCTTACTTTCCGTTTATCGGCTTAGTCGATTTACGGTCAGCCACAGGAAGAAGCCCATCAGGCTCAATAGATAAATCACGTTACGGGAATCGATCAGGCCACGACCCAGCGCCCGGTACTGCTCGTCGAGGGCGAAATACCCCACGTAATACCCCAGACTGCCCAGTATCGGTAAGCTGGCAACGGCCCCCAACCCAACGTACAGCAGAAAGCATAAAAAGACGCCCAGCACGAAAGCAACGACCTGATTGTCGTTGAGCGACGACGCCCACATCCCGATCGCGACAAACACACCCCCCAGCAGCAGCAGTCCCGTATACGCCCCAAACACCCCCGCCGAGTCGATGTTGCCGACCGGTGAACCAAGTTGATACAGCGTGAGGTAATACAGCAGCGTCGGGAGGAGGGTAATCAGTACCAGCAGCCAGCAGGCCAGAAATTTGCCCCCCACAATGCCCCACCGGCTGACGGGTTTGGTCAGTATCCATTCGAGTGTGCCGCCACGAACTTCATCGGCGATGGTGCGCATCGTAACAGCCGGTACCAGAAACAGGAGCACATAAGGCGTCAGGCTGAAAAACGATGACAGGTCGGCGTACCCGGCTTCCAGCAGGCTCGTGTCGGGAAACACCCACAGCATCAGGCCAACGGCCGTCAGGAAAACGGCCATGATGATGTACGCAATGGGCGACGAGAAAAACTGATTGACTTCTTTGCGAAAAATAGCCAGCACGGAGAGCGGTTGGGGTGTAGGTTGCGCCGTCTGACGCAGTTTAGAACAGGGGACGGTTTCGGCGTACGACGGCCGCAACGATCAGTGTCAGCAGTACGCCCATGATGATGGTACCGAAGATGCCCGATACAAAAACGAAACCCGGCGACTGAAATTTTTGCGCCAGCTCCATCGCCTTGTCAATCTGGTCGTCATCCATGTTGTTCTTTTCCAGTTGTTCGCGGGCCGCTTCCATGGTGCGCTGCTGAATTGTCGGGTCGATGACTACGTTGTAGAACGTGATAAACACCGACGACAGCAGACCCGCTATCGCCGACAGGAGTGCGCCAATCCCCATCCCTTCACCGTAGGTAATAAACCCTTCGTTTGCCCGTCGGTATTCCAGCAGACCCAGCGCCAGGAAGGCGGTCATCGCCACCAGCGTCAGGACTGAAAAGCCAGGGTTACCTGCCGGTGTGGTCATGTACATAATCAGGGTAATCAGGATCAGGACAAGACCGAGAATACCACCCCATTTAAGGGCGATGCGCGCTGAAGAAGGCTGTTCGTTCATGGTGCTAGCGTGAGAAAAATGATTGACTACAGGGAGAATAGAAAGTAACTACTGCCGGTAAATACCGTAATCCTGTTTGCGGAATAGCAACGAAATAATCAGCACCGGCAACACGGCCAGGGCGGTTTTCTTTGTCATTTCGTCGGGCATCAGCACGCCGGGTGTCATAGCGCTTACCTTCTGCCACTGTTCAGCAAACGTCTCCGGTCCAAACTGATCGATCAGTTGTTTTTTGCCTTCGAGCAGGAGTTTCTTCGAGTTGATGACGTACTCGGCAAAGACGCCGGGGTTGACGGCGGTTACGAAAAAGTAAATGAGCCAGCCCGTCATCAGGGCAGCGATCGTGTTGAGTACGTAGCAGATCGTGATGCCTTCCCACAGGTGCAGCGTGCCGTGCCCGACGTGCTTGCGGTAGTACCAGACGGTGGCGATCATCATGATGATAACGATGCCAAAGTCGAGCACGCGAATGTTGCCCAGCGGAGGAATGCCCAGCGCGTAGAGCGACAGGAAATAGACGAAGCAGAGAAACCCGGTAATCAGCCCCCCCAGAAACGGGTACTTCAGCAGCGGGTTATTGAAATAAGACAGAAAGGTGTTCATGGTAATTTGTTCAAAGTTTGTGGGTCAACGTTTACTGTTGCTGCCAAGTTGGGGGCGTTTGATGAAAGACGTACCACGCAGATGAAACTGGCAATAGCACAGCAAACCTTAACCACTAACTGTATGTTGTCCCCGGCATCGGACCGCCGAAGTGGCTGGAAGCTGCCGGGGACAATATAATCAACCCGTTTCCTAACCGTGAAACGTCGAACCAATCACCGTGCCCAGCACCCGACCCGTGAGGGTCTTGCCCAGCAACGGCGAGTTGTGCGACTTCGACAGCGTTCTGGCGTAAGTCCACGACTGAGCGGGGTCGAACAGGGTGAGCGTGGCGGGTTCACCCTCAGCGACATGGGCGGCAGGTAACCGCAGAATCTGCCGGGGCCGGGTAGCCAACCGGTCGATTAGTAGCGATAGGGGCAGGTTGCGGTTGTGGGTCATCAGCACGGCGAAGACCGTTTCCAGCCCGATGATGCCGAACTCCGCCAGATCGAATTCCAGATTTTTGCTTTCGGCATCCTGCGGGGTATGGTCCGACACGATGGCGTCGATGGTGCCATCGGCCAGCCCGGCCCAGAGCGCGTCGACGTCGGCGGCTGACCGGAACGGTGGTTTTACTTTCAGGTTGGTATCGAAACCCGCCAGGTCTGTATCGGTGAACACCAGCTGATGAACCGCTACGTCGCAGCTAATGGGTAAGCCCTGTGCCTTCGCCTGCCGGATCAGCTCGACCGACCGGGCCGATGACAGCGTCGAGAAGTGAAGCATTGGCGGCTGCGGTCCGGTTGCGTCGGGTTCGGTGTCCAGCACGTAGGCCAGCAGTCGCAGATCGCGCTCGATGGCAATTTCCTCGGCCAGCGCCGGTATGCCCTTCATCCCCAGCAGTGTACTCTGAACCCCTTCGTGCATCTGCCCGTAGCGGGTCAGCGTGGCTTCTTCGGACTGATTGATGAGCAGTCCGCCGATGGGTTGCAGGTACTGTAGCGTTTTCAGCAGCAGATCGGGGCTTTGCAGCGAATGGGTCCCATCGGAGAAAGCGACCGCCCCGGCATGGTGCAGGTCCATCATGTCCGTAAAGTCGACCCCGGCGGCTCCCTTCGTCACGGCTGCCAGCGCATGCACCCGCACGCCGAGTCCGTCGCTCATTCGCTGCACATAACCCAGCGTACCTTTCGCGTCGACCACAGGCTGGGTATTGGGCAGTAGTGCAATGTCGGTAAAGCCGCCGGCCGCTGCCGCCCGGCATACGCTCGTGAGGTCTTCCTTGTGCTCATAGCCGGGGTCCTGCGCCAGTACCCGCATATCGAGCCAGCCCGTCGATACGTGCAGATTATCGCCTTCGATTAACCGGATACCGTCGGGAGCCGACAGACCAACGCCGATCTGCCGGATCAGGCCGTTTTCGATCAGCAGGTCGACCGTTTGCCCGTCGTAAGCCGAATTTGTGTCAACAATCCGGGCCGCGCGAATAAATAGGTTCATGAAGAAAGTTGCTCGTTGCGTTTTCATAAAAAAGGCTCCCCCGGCGCGGTGCTGGTGGAGCCTTTTTTAGTGGTATATAGTCAGAACGATCAGGCTCCCACCAGTTCCTGATAGGCATCAACGCTAAGCAGACTGTCGAAATCTGTACTGGCGGGTTTGATCTTGATGATCCAGCCATCGCCGTAGGGGTCGCTGTTCAGCAGTTCGGGCTTCTTCTCGACCGCGCTGTTGAGTTCCAGAATCTCGCCGTCCAGGGGAAGAAACAGGTCCGATACCGTTTTAACGGCTTCGACCGAGCCAAATACGTCGCCCTGCGCCATCGACTGACCAACCGACGATACGTCGACGAAAACGATGTCGCCCAGTTCGTGCTGCGCAAAATCCGTGATGCCAACAACGGCCGTTCCGTCGGCTTCCAGCCGAATCCACTCGTGGTCCTGGGTATATTTCAGTTCTGCGGGGAAATTCATTTCAGGTACGTGATTTATGGTCGCAAAATACGGTATTGCTACCCGCATTTGCAACGGACTCACTTATTCTGTTAGTTGCATAAATTTTTATATAAATGCTTATGCAAAATAACTTTTTTCAAAAGACCGGATCGATGGCGCTGGGGAGCCGACTGCGGCAAACCAGTGATCGGCTGACGCAGGAAGCAGCCAAAATATACCAGTTATATGGTCTTGATATCGAACCGAGGTGGTTTCCCGTGCTTTATACCCTGATCCAGCAGGATAATCAGTCGGTTGTTCAACTGGCCGAGTCTATTGGTCATTCGCAGGCGTCGGTCAGCCAGATCATAAAAGAGATGCAGGCGCGGGGCTATGTACACGTCGCCAAATCGGCGAATGACGGGCGAAAAACAATGATTACGCTGTCGGAAAAAGCGCAACAGCAGGCACCGCTTCTCCAGCAGCAAATTACCGATGTTGCCCACGTAGTTGATGAGCTACTGGCGCAGATGCAACACGACATCTGGCGGGCACTCGATGAGCTGGATTACCTGCTCGACCAGCGGGGTATGCTGGCCCGCACCAGTCAGCAGCGCAAACAGCGCGAAAGCAGCCGGGTCGAGATCGTTCCCTACGAGGAGTCGTACCATGACTCGTTTCGGCAGCTGAATCAGGAGTGGATCACCACCTATTTTACTATGGAAGCCGCCGACTATCAGACGCTTGACCACCCGGATGAAAAGATTCTACGGCCGGGCGGCTGCATTCTGATGGCGCTGTACGACGGTGAAGCGGTTGGCACCTGTGCGCTGCTGAAAATGGACGACGACACCTACGAACTGGCGAAGATGGCGGTTTCGCCCCGCGCCCAGGGTAAGCACGTGGGCTGGCTGCTGGGGCAGGCGGTGCTGGAAAAAGCGAAAGCCATGGGGGCCAAAACGGTGTATCTGGAAAGCAACACGATACTGAAGCCAGCCATCAGCCTGTACCATAAGCTGGGTTTTGAGCGTGTCAAGGGACCGGCTTCGCCGTATGAGCGGTGCAATATTCAGATGAAACGGACCCTGTAGCAACCAGCCAAATCCGGCGGATACCAGTGATTGGCCCGGTGATGAGCCTGTGTTTATGCGGCACCCCATCAGCTACAGACAAGCCATACGATGAGCTAACTGGCAGTTCCACCGGTCTGTCAAAAGATAACTCGTTGACAACCAAATTTATGCATTTTACATACACGGTTCGATTATTTAGCAATCCATCATACGTGACTGTTCACTTTTAAATAGTTTTACGCCTTTTCCCCAATTCATGGCGCGCCTTATAGCATTACTGGCTTTTCTGCTTACCACGAATATATCGCTGTGGGCGCAGTCGGCGCGGGTCGTTCTCGATTCTATTGCGCTGAAACCCGATACTGTACAGATAAAAATCTGCCGAAAGGCCACCGACAGATTTGTTGATATGGGGCAGTTCGATGCCGCGGATTCACTGCTGCACTATGCACTGCGGCTGGCTACCCAGACGGGTAAGCCTGCTGTGCTGGGAAACGTGTACCGGTCGATGGGCTACCTGGCCAAGCAGCGGAGCGAATTCCCTGCCGCCCTGCGCTACTTTCAGCAGGCTATCGCGCTGCACCGGCAGGCCGGAAATCACGGGCAGGTGTCGAACCTGCTGGTTATGATCGGGCACGTCTACGAACGCGTCAGCGACGAAACAAACCGGGGTAATTACTACCGGGCGGGGCTGGCCGAAGCGCAGCGGTATAAGCTGGTCGGGGCGGAGGCCGATGCGCTGTCGAACATGGCGAACTACTATGACAACGCCCGCCATCGTTCCCAATCGCTGGCGTACAGCGAAAAAGCACTCCGGTTATACCGGCAAATCAACGAGGACTGGGGGTATTACGTGCTGCTGCTCAACCGGGCGATCACGCTGAAAAACGCCGGTCGGCCAGTTGAGTCGGAGCGGGCCTTGCGGACTTGTCTGGCCTGGGCCCGAAAAGCCAACGAGAAAGCCCTTGAAGAAGCCGTGTATGTAAATCTGCCCCTTACATTGTTGCTATTGAATCGCCCGGCCGAAGCGATTACCTACGCCCGGCTGGCCCTGGAGCAGGCACCACAATCGGGCGAAGCGCTTACGACACAGAAGGACGTCTACGATGCCCTGACGCGTATTGCCGAGCATCAGGGTAATTACAAACAGGCACTAACCTACCACCGGCAGTACATAACGTTCCGCGACAGCATCGTGACGCTGGAGAAAAATCGACAACTGATCGAAGTGGAAACCCGCTACCAGACGGCCAGAAAGCAGGCTCAGATCGGGCAACTGGCTACCGACAATGAGCGACAGCGTCACCAGCTCTGGTGGCTGATCGGAGGGGCGTCGGTGCTGGCCATACTGCTGGGGCTGCTCTTCTGGCAGTACCGCACGATTCAGCGTGCGAACGCGCAACTGGCCGACACCAACCGGACCATATCGGCCAACAACACGCAGATCAGCCAGCAGACCGATCAACTGAAAACGCTGATGCAGGAACTGCACCACCGGGTTAAAAATAACCTCAGCATCATTTCCAGTCTGCTGCGGCTTCAGTCGAGCCGGTTGCAGGACAAAGTAGCCGCACAGGCCGTACTCGACGGGCAGTTACGCGTTGAAGCGATGGCGATGATTCACCACCGACTCTATCAGAGCGACAACGTAAGCCGCCTGAATATGCAGGAATACATCCGGGAACTGGCTTATGAACTGATGCGGGCTTATAACTTCTCACCTGCCGATATTGATGTCGAGATGGACGTAACCCCCCTGCAACTCGACGTCGACGTGGCCGTGCCGATTGGGTTGATACTCAATGAACTGTTGACAAACGCATTCAAATACGCCTACCATAGCGTAGACAAGCCCCGTCTGTTTATCCGCTTCGGCCCGCCTGCCGACAGCCCGGCAACGGACGAACACCATACGTCACTTCAACTCGTCGTACACGACAACGGGCCGGGCATCGACACGCAGTTGTGGGGTCGGGGCAATTCGTTTGGGCACCGGCTGATCGTATCGTTAAGCAGGCAACTCAGCGGCATCATCCACGTCGATGGGCGGCAAGGAACCCGGTTCGAACTGCTCATCCCGGCCGAAGAACTGTGGAATCGTCACGCAGCCAAGAGCGTGTAACCCAGACCTCCAGGTCTGGTAGCCGCCAGGCTAACTGATTCAGTTGCCAGCCTTTCTGACCTAACGGCCTCCAGCCCTGTAGCCTGGACGTCCACGTCTGGTAGCCGTCAGGCTAACTAGTTCGGGTGGCAACTTTTTTGGCCTAACGGCCTCCAGACCTGTAGCCTGGACCGGTCCGCCGGCGCGGGTCCACGTCCGGGTGGACGCGCTAGCGGCCAACAAAGCGACCACACAAAACAAATGGCACAACGCACACTAGTGAGGAAATCGATTTGCCAGTTACCATAGCTGTGACATACAGCCGGGTGTCTGCTGAGCGCGTTACTCGAAACGGCAGCTTTTAGGCCGCTGGCGCGTCCACCCGGACCTGGAGGTCCAGGCTACAGGGTACGCACTACTCAGCCAGATTGAATTTGACCTGAATACCCCCGGCGGTGGTAGCCCGGCGGAACGAGTTCGACACGAGCGGATCGTTGAAGGTGCGGTCGAAGTAGAAGTTCAGATTCAGTCGGCGGCTAACGATGTAGCTGACCTGCGGGCGCAGCTGAAAATTGACGTTACCAGCCGTGATCGTCTGCTCCGCATCGAGTTTGCGCTGAATGGCGCGGGTGTCGCGCAGGGTCAGGTTCATCGAGAATGTCAGGTCGTTTTTCAGCTTCTTGTACGCTCCGTTGATGCGGAACGGGATACGGATATTCTGCCGTGTGAACCCCACCGACGCCGTCAGGTCTTTGTTGGTCAGTTCGGCTACCTGCGCGTTCGACAGATTCAGCGCCACGTCGCGGCTTTGGTTGTATTCGAGCCGACCGCTTACCCGGCTTTTGGTCTGAAACTGGACCCCCAGCATCGGCGCAAACTTCTCCGACATCGTAATCGTGCTCATCGCAAACACCGGCACGTACTGCCCCAGCTGATTGACCGCCGACGCCAGCGGGTATCCCTGCACCGACAGGTTCACGAAAGCTGCGCCGTAATCAAGATTCGAGATAAAGTTACCCACGCTGTAGTTCGACGTGTAGCTGTGGGTGATGGTAAAGGCGCTGAACTTGTTACGAATCAGCGACAGACCCGACAGCCCGTTGTAGTCGACGCGCCAGTTGGGCAACGGAAAACTATAGAACGGCGACAACTGTGCTTTTTCTTTCGGTTGACCGCTGTAGGCCGAGAAGAAAGCCGGAATCAGTACGTCCTGCGAATTCTTGTCGTACTTACCTCTCGTCTCGGGATTTTCTGCCGTCAGCCGGTCGAGGAAATACTGGCGATTTTTAGCAAACTCATCGAAGATCGGTGAGGTATTGTCGCCCCGCAGGCCGGTAAAGGCGGTACGAAACGACCAGAACGACATCGAAAACTGCCCGTTGCGCACCGGTGTCTGCGTCTCAAACGGGCCACCGATCGAGGCTGGCCGGAAATATTCCTGGTACGCATCGGTTCGGCTCAGCCGCCATTCGACCTGCATCCGGAAATCTTTGAACGGCTCCAGCGTGGTGCGGGCGTTGAAGTTGCGCGACAGGTTTTGTTGAAACGCTGTATTCTGCACCGTGCTCGGCGACAGCCAGCCCTTGTCGGCCGCTTTGTAGGCGATACTCCGATCCTGTCCGCCCAGCACGAAGCCCAGGCCCGGTGCGCCGTTGCGGTCGAGCCCGAAGAAGCGGGGCGTCGGCAGGAAGCCCGGCAGGATGGTCGATTCCTGCACCGTGTACGAGAAGTTGATGCCGCGAACGGTAAGCAGGGCGCGGGTGAAGTTTTTCAGGATTTTGCTTTCACCCCGTTCAATCTCTTCGATGTCGCCGGGGTTACGGGCGAAGTTTTTCCGAATCGGCGCGGGGGTGTTGGCGAAACGCAGGTAGCGGATTTTGTTGTACAGCCGGATCAGGTCGACGCGGCCGGTAATGCCCCGTTCGCGGTTGTTGCGCAGCACATTGCCAAACGGTACGTTGAGCGAATCGGCGATGCCGTAGGAGTTGGCCTGGAATTGGTAGCCCATCGCATACACGGCGTCGGCGGCCATCCAGTCGAGCAGCGGAATTTTGTCGAGCGGCAGGCGGTAGGTAGCCCGGATGTCCTGCACGTAGTTTTTCAGTCGGCCGAACCGTTTCAGGCTGTTAAGCATCGAGTCGCGTTTAGCCTGCGTGTCGATATCGCCCGCCGGTTCGTCGATGATGGCGTTAGCCTGCGCGTGGTAGGTCAGAATCAGGCTGCGCGTCAGGTTCCAGGTCAGGTCGTAATAGCGATTGAACAGGAAGTATTTTTCGTACTGTGGCAGAATACCGGAGGTCGTCAGGTCGGAGTTACGCAGCTGCGTTTTGATAAAACTCCGGTCCAGGTCCGTCCGCAGCGACACCAGTGACGGCAGGGGCGTCAGATTGAAATCCTTGAGCCAGCGCAGGTACGGGGCTTCAAACGACGCTTTGTTGCGGAACGGCTCGAACGTTTTGGGCTGAGCCGCGAAGGTGTACGACAACCCGCCCCGGTTCTGCTGCTGAATGTACTCCTGCGTCAGAATGTTGGTGCGTTTGACATCGTTGAAGGCGTACGTCAGGGCGAAGTTCTCGACGTCCCAGAAGTGCGCTTTGGCGTTGGTATTGGTCTTGATCTTCCGGACGTTGGAAAAATTATAGCCGCGCCGGGTGGTGTTGTCCTGCACCAGCAGATTATAAGCCCCCCGGTCGGATTCGGGGCGGGTCGACAGCGACGTCGTTAGCGGTACGTCGGGGTCGAGCGGGTCGAAGTGGGGGGTTATGTTGCGGTGGTCGTAGTTGAGGTAGAGCGGAATCTGCAATCCCCACTTGGCGGGCAGAAACTTACCCACCGACAGGGCCGAGGCTACGCTGAACTCGGTCGTCGTTTCGAGGGCACGGTCGCCGATGCGGGTCTGCACACCACCAAAACCAAACGTCTGAATCCGGCCCGACGCCGTCAGTGTACCGAGGTCGGCCAGCTTCATGTTGACGGCGGCAATGGCGGCTGTTCCCGCGTGCTGATCGTAGCCGTAGGCCCGCATCTCATCGACCCACAGCGTAAACGTTTCGGCCCGTTCGCCGTCGCCGGCCTGTTTGGGGTTGCGCATCCCGATCATCACCGACTGCACAGCGCTCAGATCGGGGTTGCCCACGACCGTAATGATGTATTTCTGGTTGGCCGATCGGGCTGAAAAGGGCAGGCCGGTCCGGCGGGTCAGTTGCAGGTTGCGCTGCGCTTTCAGGTTGACCAGTTCCTCGAAGGCAATGTCGAGGTTGTTGGCTTCGGGCCATACCTGCAACCGGAAATTCTCGTCGTTGATATCGCCCGTTACGCCGTCGCGGGTGGCCTGCAAATTCGGTACTTCGATCTCGTAGTAGTTGTCGGTATAGTCGGTGCCGAGCCGGACAAAGGCCGACACGGTACCGCTGGTGTTGCTAGGGTTGTGCATGTGGATAAACATGCGCATCGACTGCCGGAACAGCAGGTTGAAATTGGTGTTGCGGAAGGCCCCCCGCGAGTCGCCGTCGCGCAGGTTAGTCACGCTCATCCGCATCGACTGCTCATTCAGCTCCACCGTGTTGACCTGCGTGTAATCGCGGTCGCGGACGTAGCCCGGTGGTACGGTGTAGACGTATTTATTGTCGTTGTTGGGGGTAGTACCACTGCCGGTGGTGGTACTAACTGGCTGACTACTATTTTCTTCCACGTTTACCGTCGATACCGTAAACTGGGCGTCGTAGGGTTCGGGCACTTCCTGCAAGCCGCGCTGATTCAGGTCACCGGTGTACTTGCGGTACTGGTTGGCTTCCATCTGCAACTGAGCGAAGCGCAGCACGACCGGCTGCGAGAAGCCCGTCAAATACATCCGCATAAACCGGATCGACTTGAAGCCATTGATGCTGCCCACTTTGCGCAGGTATTCGCGAATCGGGATACGGTACTGATACCAGGTAACGGGTACCCCACCTGATGACGCGGCCGGTACCGTCACTTTATCGACGATGTACCCCTTACCCACTTCCAGCTGACCGGGTTGCAGACCCAGTTCGTACTCGTAATAGGCTTCGGTGTCGTTGATGGTGTTGTCGATGTTGAGGTCTTCGATGTCGGGTAGCGTGGTCGACGCCGGTGTCAGAAACTGGTTAGTCGTGGTGTTTTCAGGGGAGTTGTTTTCCATCCCCATAAACTGCTTGTACCGCGCCACGATATACCGCTCCCGGTCGGCTTCTTCGCCCAGGTAAAACTTGAAATCGTCGCCCGATGGGTCGTTCAGGATGGCCGACAGCGCAGAGGGATCGGTTACTACGTTCCGGATTTGATTCAGGTAGTTGCTGAATTTCTGCTGTTCGCCGTTGCTCACGCGGCTACCCAGCCCGTCGAGGCCGATGTCCTGCTGATCGCGGCCTGCACTCTGGAACGCGTTGGTCACGAACTGCTGACGAGGTGCCCGGCCCCAGGCGGTATTGTCGGTGCCGCCGTTGATGCGCGGGTCAGCCAAACTATCGATGGGGTAGCCGTTTTCAAATTCGTAGCGGCTGTCTTTCATCACGTCCTCCGACACGTCGCCGAGGTTAAAAATCAGTCGGCCACCGGTCGTGTTATTGACGTTTTTGCTGGGGTCTGCGCTCCACCGGACTTTACCGGCTTCACCCTGTACAAACGGGTCCATCAGCCAGAACGTCAGGTTTTCGATGTTGGCGTTGTCGAAGTCAATGTCCGACGCGATAGCCCGTGTGACCGAACCGAAGTTCTGGCGCGGGTCATTGTTCAGTGTACCGTCGGCGCGCAGGTTGGGGTTGTAGTTGTACATGCCCCGCTCCGCCGGGAAATACGACACGTCGAGGATGCTCTCGGGCAGGTTCACCACGCGCACTGACCGACCGGGAAACAGATCCTGCGGTAGAAAATACCGTTCGTACGCGTACCGGTTCACTTCGTCCGGGTCGATGTTCGAGGCTACTCCCACCTGACCGGGCGTGTAGAGCGACGGGTCGACGGAGTAGACCGACATCCGGGCGCGGTTGTAGGCCGATTCGAGCGGATTCTGGAATGAGCCCTGCGGAAACTGCTGCGGGGTGCTGCCCAGCCGCCACCGCGTGGGCTGACGCGTCAGGTCGAAGATGGTCCGGGCGGCTTCAAAATCGTCGAGGTAGCTTTCGTTGCGGGCGCGGGGGTTGGTGCCCGGCAGCAGCTGCGCCACTTCGCCCGATGCCTGAATGGTCGACATCTCTTTGGTTTGCACGTTGGGCAGCTTGTCGAGCAGGCGGGTCAGGCCGGGCAGGTCTTTGCGGATGTTGGCGTTGATGCCCAGAATTGTGTTGTTGACCGGCTCGTTGCCCAGCGCTACGCGGGTCAGGAACCCGGCGGGGGTTTCTTTCATGTGCATGGCCGTAAAGCCGATGCTGATGTCGCGGTTGATGGCGTAGTCGAGCCGCGTACCGATCAGCGTCCGAATCTGGTTTTGGAACAGGTCGGGCTGTTCGTAGCCGATGCGGATTTCGCGGCCCGAGTTGGTCACGCTCTCGTTGATGATCCGCAGCCGCCCCGTCTGACTTTCAAACACGTAATCGGCCCCCGGTGCCAGCGGAACGCCCCCCGCCGTCACGGTGATCGACTGCTCATTGACGCCGTAGGGCAGCTGTACTTCGGCCCCGTTGCCCGACTGGAAGGCACCCTTCAAAAAGAACTTGTTTTTGTCGGCGATCTGCTGGGCATCGGCCAGGGTCGTGCGGTACAACTGGCTAAAGACATATTTGGCCCGCAGGTTCTCTTCACCATTGGTAAACTGGGTATTCAGGTACGAGCCGAACGGTTCGAGCACCGGGAAAATAACCTTGCCGAGCGTACTGTTGATCGTGATGTTTTCGACGTAATCGAAGTTGCCGTCGGGTTGTGCGTCGAGTTGCTGATTGAGCCGGTCGAGGCCGAATACCCGGATCAGCGGCTTGTTCTGAATCAGTACGCCCTCCTGCAAATTGGGGTTGTCGATACCCGTCAGGTCGTCTTTGTAGATCACGCGCAGCTGAAATCCCTGTCGTGAAATCTGGCCCGTATTGATGGAATAGATGTTTTTCATCATCAGGTTCCACATGGGCAGTTGCAGGTTGTTGCGCAGCGTGGCCGACTTCAGCAGCTTCAGCACCAGCACTTCGCTGGCTTCCCGCGACTGGTAGTCTTCGGTCAGTTCACCGACCTTATACCGCCGACCCTGGTAGGTGTATTCAAACGCCACGGCCAGCACTTCGTCGTTGCGTAGCGGGGTGATGAGCGAGATGTACCCCAGCTCGGGCTGGAGCTTGAAGTCGCGGTCGGTCAGGCGCTTGGCTCCGCGCAGAAAGTCGAAGTCAGTGCCTTTGGTCAGGCCAAAATTAGTGGTCAGGGCTTCCGTCGTCTGATCGACCTGCCGGAAGGGCGCGGTGGGATTACTGGTCAGCTTGGGATACAGGCCGTTGGCGTTGTTGTCGGCGACCGACCGGGTGTTGATCGGTTGCAGGTTGGGGTTGGCCGTATTGTACGGATTACCTTCGCCCAGGTCCTGAAAGCCGACGATATTGCGTAGTGTCTCGGTCGTGTTGGTGCGGTTGGTCACGTACACCTCCACCCGCGTCACATTGACGCCCGACGTCACCTGCGGCAGCGTTTTCAGCGACCGTTCGTAGTTGCTGCGGAAAAACTGCGACAGGAAAAAGTGCCGGTTTTCGTCGTACTGATCGGCGCGAATCTCGAACGGCCGGTTCGAGGTCCCGCCCCGAATCACGATCTCGCTCTTGCGTGACCGCTGCTGCGACGCGACGACCGTGGCGTTGAGTTTGCCGAAGCGTAACTGCGTTTTTACCCCAAACAGATTCTGCACCCCCGGAATCAGCTGACTGTTGACAGCCCAGCTGATGTTGCCCACTTCCAGCCCCTGAATGATGCTCTCGTTCTGCGGCTGAAACTGACCGGGGCTAGGCAGTTGCCCGTTCATGCCGGGCAGGGTGGGGGCAGTGGGCAGGTTGGGAACGCCCGGCAATCCGCCGGTACCCAAAGCGGGCAGGCCACCACCGGGCCGGTAGTTGACCTTCAGCGCGTTCTCGAAGTTGAACGCGGCTTTGGTGTCGAAGTTGGCCAGTATCCCCAGCCGTTCGCCGATCTTACCGTTGAAGTTGATACTGATCTGCTCATTGAACAGGAAGTTGCCGTTCCGACGCTGCCGCACCGGGATAACGGGGTTATCGATAAACTGGTAGAGGTAACCGAAGTCGAGCGTAACGAAGCCGTTGGGTTTGAAGTCGACGGTGCTGCCGCCAAACAACCGGTCGACCAGCGGGGGCAGTTCGAGTTTAGGAAACAGGCCCCGACCCGTCAGGGCGTTCTGCCCGTCGCTGCTGGCCCCGTAGTCGCGCCAGATGCTCCGCTGTACCCGATCATTCTGTAACTGGTTGTAGGTCGAAAAGGGAATCGTTTCCGAAGGGCGGAAGGGCATCCCGAACTGAGAAGGCGGCAGCACCACCCCCGGCAGCGGCTCGCCCGGTGGCAGTGTAACCGGCATCACAACAGGGGCAGTCGTACTACCTGGCGTAGAGACGCCTGGGGAGATGCCGTTTGTTTGCCCCTGTACGTTGTTTTGCATGGGTGCCCCCGACAGCGACACGCCCGAACGAACACGCTCCGATACCCCCACGCGCCCGTCGGGGCTGAGCAGGAAATCGGTCGACACGCCTTTGGGGTCGCGCAGGATGAAGGGCGACCGTGAGGGCCGATCCGAGAAGCGGGTGGCCCGGCGGTCGGGCCAGTTGACGGTTGGTCGGCGGTTGGCTGACCGCAGCGCGCGCAGGCTGTCGGTACGGTTCTGATTGACCTGTTTGACCGAGTCGGCCCGGAACTGAGCGCGACGCCGGGCATCGGCGCGGGCCGAATCCGTCAGTGCCTGCTGCCGACGGCCAGCGGCTCCCCGGCGGGCGGGGGGTGTCTGCGCCAGACCCGATCCGGTACCGATAAGCAGGCCGATCAACAACAATATCAGTCGTTTGCTACCCAGTAGCCACGTCGCCCGGTTGGGGGTGAAGCGGTTAACTGTCAAGAAATTACAAACGAAGTAGGGGTGGGTCATTGACTAAACGTGCTGATTCTGGTCAGGGCTTTGACAGGCGATGACTATCCTTAAACGGCCAAAATCGCGCCAATTGTCTAGGAAAGTGGTATATTTTTTAACCGGCTTTAAACCTTTTGGGTAGATTATTGTTGGAGCCGGTTTCCCACAAAGCTAACCGATGCGTGGGAAGAAAGAGGATAGATGTAAGAAGAAAGACAATAGATGCCCGCCCGCCTACTTTTCTTCTTACATCTATCCTCTTTCTTCTGGCTTACCTTTGCCAGTCTAACTCACAATACAACCGTACATGAAACACGCCCACTGGCTCACCGCTATTGGCCTGATGCTGACAATCGGCGCATCGGCGCAGCAGCATTCTGAACAGAACAACAGTCACTACATGGCCCCCACCGATCCGGCCGTGAAGCAAAAGTTAAGTCAGTGGCAGGACACTAAATTCGGCCTGCTCATGCACTGGGGGACGTACAGTGAACGCGGCATCGTGGAGTCGTGGTCGCTCTGCCCGGAGGACGAAGGCTGGTGCGAACGCAAAGGCCCGACGGCTGCCAATTATTTTGACTACAAAAAAGGCTACGAGGGCTTGCAGACGACGTTCAACCCGGTGAAATTCAACCCAGAGCGCTGGGCTGAAGCCGCCAAAGGGGCCGGTATGAAGTACATGATCTTCACGACCAAGCACCACGACGGCTTCTGCATGTTCGACACCAAGCAGACCGACTACAAGATCACGGACGCCAAAACGCCCTTCTCGACCAATCCCCGCAGCAACGTCACGAAGGAAATTCTGGACGCCTTCCGCAAGCAGAATTTTATGGTCGGCACGTACTTCTCCAAACCCGACTGGCACACGGATTCGTACTGGTGGCCCTACTTCCCGCCCAAAGACCGCAACGTCAACTACGACCCGAAGAAGCACTCGGAGATGTGGACCAAGTTTAAAGATTTTACCTACAACCAGATTCAGGAACTGATGACGGGCTACGGGAAAGTCGATATTCTCTGGCTCGACGGCGGCTGGGTGCGGCCCTTCAACACCATCGATACGACGATCAGCTGGCAGAAAACCATTCCGTTCGATCAGGACATCGACATGGCCCGGATTGCGGCAATGGGCCGGAAAAATCAGCCTGGTCTGCTCGTCGTCGACCGGACGGTGGAAGGCGAATTTGAGAACTACGCCACACCCGAACAGACCATCCCCGACAAGTACCTGCCTATCCCTTGGGAGTCGTGCATGACGATGGGCGATAGCTGGTCGTACATCCCAAAAGAAAACTTCAAACCCGCCCGTAAGCTGATTCAGATACTGGTCGATATCGTCGCCAAAAACGGTAATCTGCTGCTCAACGTCGCTCCCGGCCCCGATGGCGAGTGGCACGAAGAAGCTTATACGCGGCTGAAAGAAATCGGCAACTGGATGACTGTCAACGGTGAGTCGATTTACGGTACCAAGCCGATGGCACCTTACCGGCAGGGGCAGTGGGCGTTCACATCGGGCAACGGCGCGTCGTACGTGTCGTACCTGCCTACTGACGCCGAAACGATGCTCCCCGCCAAACTGACGCTGCCCAAATCGGCCAAAACGATCACGATTTTAGGGGTGAAGCAGCCCTTGAAAACGACAAAAACGGCTGATGGCGTCAGCGTTGTCATTCCCGAAAAAGTCCGGCAGCAGCTGGCCAAACAACCCGTCTGGGTATTCAAACTGGTGTAATGTGCAATGTAGCCCAGACCGGCCACCGCGTGGCGGCCACCGCGTGGCGGCCACCGCGTGGGTCCTGGTCTGGAGGCCGTCAGGCCAAAAAGCTGCCGCCACGAGTAAGTAGCCTGGCACTATGTAGCCTGGACCTCCAGGTCCGGGTGGGCGCGTAGCGACCAAATAGCTGCCGCCACGATTAATTGCCCTGACGGGCACCCGGACCTGGAGGTCCAGGCTACATAGTGCCAGGCTACTTACTCGTGAGTCGACGCGAACTCACACCATACATAAGGACTTATAAGCCGTTGATACAGAAATTTATAGACTGTATCAACGGCTTTTTTTAGCTTCGTACAGAACCAAAACACATCCTCTTATGAACTCTGTACTTTATCGGTTGGCGGTGATCGTCGGACTGGTGCTGCCCATGACCACGCAGGCGCAGCAACCGGCTCTCATCGACCGGCAACTGATCTTCGGTGACCCCGAAATTGCGGGTGCGCAGCTCTCGCCCGACGGCAAGTTCATGTCGTTTATCAAGCCTTACAAAGGCACCCGCAATATCTGGGTCAAGAAAACGACCGAACCCTTCGACGTCGCTAAACCCATGACCGCCGATACGACCCGGCCCGTTCGCGGCTATTTCTGGTCGCGCGATGGGAAATATCTGCTGTATTCGCAGGATAAAGGGGGCGACGAGAATTTTAACGTCTACGCCGTCGACCCGTCCGAGACGCTGAAGTCGGGGCAGGACGTGCCCACCGCCCGCGACCTGACGCAGCTCAAAGGTGTTCGGGTATTTATCTACAACGTCCCGAAAACCGATCCCAACGCGCTGTACATCGGCCTGAACGACCGCGACAAAGCCTGGCACGATCTGTACAAACTAAACATCGCGACCGGCGAAAAAACGCTGATCCGCAAAAACACTGACCGGATTTCAGGCTGGAATTTCGACTGGGCCGATAAGCTGCGTATGGCCAGCCGGTCGCCACAGGACGGTAGCACCGAACTCCTGCGCGTCGACGGTGATTCGCTGGTGAAGGTATATAGCAACAAGCTGGAGGAGGAGAGTTATGTGGCGGGCTTCCACAAAGACAACAAGCGGGTGTATCTGGTGAGCAATACCGGCAACCGCGACCTGACCCAACTGCTGCTGTTCGACCCGGCTACCGGCAAGGAGGAACTGGTGGAGATGGACCCGCAAAAGCGCGTCGATTTTGGAGAGCTTTCCCTGTCCGAAGTGACCCACGAGCCGATCTTCACGGCTTACGTCGACGACCGCCTGCGTCGCAGCTGGAAAGACAAATCGTACCAAAGCGACTTCGCCCTGATACAGGCCAAACTGCCCGGTGCTGATCTGTACCCGACCTCATCGACCGCCGACGAACAGTTGTGGCTAGTCTCGGCGACGAGTGCTACCGATCCCGGCGCGGTCTACCTGCTCGACCGTAAAACGAAACAGTTTACACTTCAGTACCGCCCCCGACCAAAACTGCCCATCGCTGACCTGGCTCCGATGACGGTAGTTCGTTACAAATCGTCGGACGGGCTGGAAATCCCGGCCTACCTGACACTGCCTAAAGGTGTTCCGGCGAAGAATCTGCCCGTTGTTCTATTTCCGCACGGTGGCCCCTGGGGGCGGGATGAATATGGCTACAATGCCTATCACCAGTTTCTGGCCAACCGGGGCTACGCCGTGCTGTCGCCCAACTTCCGCGCGTCGACGGGCTACGGCAAAGCATTCCTGAACGCGGGCAACAAGCAATGGGGCGACAAGATGCAGGATGACATCACATGGGGCGTGAAGTACCTCATCAGTCAGGGTATTGCCGATCCGAAACGGGTGGGGATTATGGGTGGCTCATACGGCGGCTATGCAACGCTGGCCGGGGTGACGTTTACGCCCGATCTGTACGCGGCTGCGGTGGCAATCGTAGCCCCGTCGAACCTGATTACGCTGCTCAAGTCGATCCCGCCGTACTGGGAAGCGGGTCGCAAGCAATTTTATGAGCGCATGGGCGACCCCAACACGCCCGAGGGTAAAGCCCAGCTCGAACGGCAGTCTCCGCTGAACGCAGCGAATAAGATCAAGACGCCGTTGATGGTAGTGCAGGGGGCCAACGACCCGCGCGTCAACAAAGCGGAATCCGACCAGATTGTGATCGCCCTGCGCGACCGCAACTACCCGGTGCAGTACATCTGCGCACCCGACGAAGGCCACGGTTTCGCCCGACCCGTCAACAACATGGCGATGCTGGCAGCGGCCGAGAAATTCCTGGCCGCTCAACTGGGTGGTCGCTATCAGGAGTCGATGCCCGCTGACGTGGCCAAACGCCTGACCGACATCACCGTCGACCCCAAAACGGTAACGCTGGCTAAGAAAGAAACAGCCGAGAAGAAGTAAGTTTTCGGTTTAGGGTATGTGGTGTAGTCTGGCGGGTTTGTGTAGCCTGGACGTCCACGTCCGGGTGGCCGTCAGGCCAACTACTCGTGGCGGCAGCTTTTTGGTCGCTACGCGCCCACCCGGACGTGGACCCGCGCCGGCGGACCGGTCCAGGCTACACCCACCGTAAGCTATCAGCCGAACCGTTCAAAGAAATCGGCTTCGTAGCTGGCACCGATGGGGATGGATTGGCCGGCAAGTTGAATGACTTTGTTGCGTACGGCTTCGATGCGCCGGAACGGGATGATAAACGAGCGGTGAACCCGGATGAAATCGCTGCCGGGAAGTTTCTGCTGCATCGCTTTCATGGTCATGCGGGCAACGATGGGCGGGCCGGTCTGCACGTGGATTTTCAGGTAATCGTCCAGCCCCTCGACGTATAGAATGTCGCTCAGGGCAATCTGATACAGCTTGTAGTCGGCCCGGACGTGCAGAAAGCGGTCGGGCGCAGACTCAGGACCGACCGGTCGCTGGAGTTGCCCGACCGCCTTGTCGATGGCCTGCCGGAAACGATCGAGCGTAAACGGTTTGAGCAGGTAATCGACGGCGCTCAGGTCGAAGCCCGTCACGGCGTATTCAGCGTAAGCTGTCGTAAACACAACCATAGTCCGGGTTGGCATAGCTTTGTAAAACTCGATCCCCGTCATGGCTGGCATGTTGATGTCGAGAAACAGCAGGTCGACCGGGTTGGCTTCCAGAAACTGCATGGCTTCGTCGGTACGGGTAAACGTTTGCAGCAGATCGACGGACTCGAGCATGGCGCAGAAGTGCGTGATGATGCGCAGCGCGGGCGGCTCGTCGTCGATAGCAATGGCGCGGATCATATAAGCTGGATGGTTAGGTCAACCGTAAACGTATCGGGCTGGTCGGCGATAAGAAGTGTATGGCGATCCGGGTACAGCAGGGCAAGCCGGGCGCGGGTATTCGTCAGGCCGATACCGCCCGACTCGCCCGCCGAGGTGGCCTGCCGTACTTTTCGGTTGCAAACGTGTACGTGTAGCTGGCTGGCCTGAATCGTGACCACCATGTCAATGGGTGAGTCGACGGCCGGATTGACACCGTATTTGAACGCGTTTTCAACGAATGAAATCAGCAGCAGCGGGGCAATCTGCAAACCCGCCGTTGATCCGGTCAGGGTATACGTCACCGTGGCGGTGTCGGCCAGCCGCAGCCGTTGCAGATCGATGTATTGCTCAATGTAATCAAGCTCGCGCTGGAGCGGCACCCAGTCGTTGCCCGTGTCGCGGGTGACGTAGCGCATAAACGACGACAGCTTGACCACCGCGTCGGCCGTGTGTGGCGACTGCTCGATCGCCAGCGCGTAGATGCTGTTGAGGGTGTTGAACAGAAAATGCGGGTTGATCTGTGCTTTCAGAAACGACAGTTCGGAGGCAATGCGCTCCTGCTCCGTTTGCCGCCATCGCCCACTGACCCGCAGCGACAGCGTAACAAACACACCCACCAGAAACAGAAACAGAGCCTGGTTCAGCTCAAACCCGTAGGCGGGTTTTGCCGTGTTGCCAGACGGGGGGATGGGATAAGCGGGTGAGCCTGCGCGAGGTGGTTGCCGCGCCGGCAATGCGCCCGGCGGTGGGACCATCCAGCCCGGTCGATCTGACTGCTGACGGGGCTGGTTGAACGGGGGCGGATTATCGAACAGGTCGTGTCGGTCGCGGATCGTCATAACAAACCCGATGGCTAGAAAACCAAGTAGCATCGTCCCGGTATACAGTCCGTACCGATACGAAAAGTACAGCCGGGGAATCAGGACGTAGTAGTTCAGGTACAGAAACGCCAGCATCAGCAGGTAGCCCAGCAGCGTTGTCTGCTCGTGCGGACTCGTCCCGATCAGCTTCAGCTGACCCGTCAGCCCGTGCGGGGCAAACACGTAGGGCAGTGCCAGAAACGCCAGACAAGCGAGTATGTGAATGGCGATTCGGCGGGGTAATGGAGAAACATGCATCGTTTGATAAAGCTACAAAACGGGGCTGGTGCGTAAAAATGATTGCGGCCAACAGCGGATTTGTGCCGGTTACGCCATTGTGCGCAGTCAACCGGACGGCACGTGCCGACCCGCACATTGTCGTCAAATCTTATACAATGAAGGGAGCGCGGCCTGTCGTGTTTTGCCGGCCAGTCGATGGCAAACGGGCACTGAGTATCAGTACGATGGATAGATGCCTGGGGCTGATCGGCCGAAACGGCCCCGGAACATTAAAGTATCGCCCTGACTGGCATCTTTTTTGGCGGACTTGCGTAGATTTGCACTTTACTAAGAAAGACCCCGGTAGCTATCGGCTCACCGGGTTTGCTGCAACGACTGGACGTCTAGCTTACAACCACGATTATGCAAACATCAACGTACGTTCCGTACAAAGTAAAAGACATCGCGCTGGCCGACTGGGGTCGCAAAGAGATTAAACTGGCTGAGGCCGAAATGCCGGGCCTGATGGCACTGCGGGCTGAGTACGGCCCGTCGAAGCCGCTGGCTGGTGCGCGCGTCGCCGGTTGCCTGCACATGACCATTCAGACCGCCGTGCTGATCGAAACGCTGGTCGAACTGGGTGCCGACGTTACCTGGTCGTCGTGTAATATCTTCTCGACACAGGATCACGCGGCTGCTGCCATTGCGGCTGCCGGTATTCCGGTGTACGCGTGGAAAGGCATGAACGAAGAAGAGTTCAACTGGTGCATCGAGCAGACGCTGTTTTTCGGCGAAGATCGTCAGCCGCTCAACATGATTCTCGACGATGGTGGCGACCTGACCAACATGGTATTCGACGTCTATCCCGAACTGATTCAGAATATCAAAGGGCTGTCGGAAGAAACCACGACGGGGGTTCACCGCCTGTACGAGCGGATGAAAAACGGTACGCTGCATCTGCCGTCGATCAACGTCAACGACTCGGTAACAAAGTCGAAATTCGACAACAAATACGGTTGCCGCGAATCGCTGGTCGACGCCATCCGTCGCGCTACCGACCTGATGATGGCTGGTAAAGTGGCCGTTGTTGCTGGTTATGGCGACGTAGGCAAAGGCTCGGCCGAGTCGCTGCGGGGCGTTGGCTGCCGCGTACTGGTGACGGAAATCGACCCGATCTGTGCGCTACAGGCCGCTATGGATGGCTACGAAGTGGTACCGATGGATGAGGCTGCTCCCCGCGCCAACATCTTCGTTACGGCGACTGGTAATGTCAACATCATCAAGGAGCGGCACTTCAAGGCCATGCGCGACAAGGCCGTTGTCTGTAACATCGGTCACTTCGACAACGAGATCGATATGGCTTGGTTAAACAGCGCTTACGGCAGCACCAAGAGCCAGATCAAACCGCAGGTCGACATGTACGAGATCGACGGCAAAGAGATCATCGTACTGGCTGAAGGGCGTCTGGTAAACCTGGGTTGCGCGATGGGTCACCCTTCGTTTGTCATGTCGTGTTCGTTCTCCAACCAGACGCTGGCGCAGCTTGAGCTGTGGGCCAACTCGGACAAGTACGAAAACAAAGTATATGTGCTACCGAAGCAACTCGATGAGAAAGTAGCCGCCCTTCACCTTGCTCACGTCGGTGCCAAACTGGAGCCGCTGGAGCAGGAGCAGGCCGACTACATCGGCGTATCGATGGAAGGACCGTTCAAATCAGAAATGTACCGGTACTAGACCGCTGATTTTGTCTGAACTGTGATTTGTCTGAACTGTGATTTTTGTGATTATAGGATTGCACTGATTCTGACGTAGAAAATCATAGGAATCACGGAATCACCATTAATCACAGTTCAAGACAAATCACAGCAATCAGTTAATCACAAAAATCACAGTTCAGGACTAATCACAGTTCAGAACACACAGCGCAGCTTCGGAAACGGAGCTGCGCTTTTTTGTTACATTTGTTGATAGTGAGCCCGATAGCCGTTTCGTATGCGTAGTCTGTCCATTCTGCTGCTGTTGATTGCCCGCCTGACCTGTGCGCAGACGCCTATCGATACGCTGCACTGGCAGGCCGGTCGGCGGCTTCAGCTGGCCGATTTCCACGGTCCGGCGCAACGGGGACTGGGTGGGTCTGAGTTTCACTACCAGCTTGGTTACAACATGCAGCCGCTGCTGCTGAGCCGGCAACCCGCCGTCGATGCGTACTGCCTGATGTTTCGCAACCTGTCGTGGGTGTCGGAAACGGCCCGCAACGACCGCACGCTCGATTACAATCAGGTGCTGTTCGATCTGGTCGAACTGTATACCCGTCGACTGAAAACGCAGTTGGTAGCGCTGCGCCCCGACCGGCATTTCCGGGAAAAAGCGACCCGGCTTGATTACGAAACTAACGCCGAACTGGGCCGCGAAGTAGGTCAGTTTCGGGCCGAGACGGGTGGGGGGGATGAAGTGGTTCCCCTGCGGGACTGGCAACAGCGCGTGGCCCGGCAACTGGGCGAAACGCCTGAACTACGAACCGTATACCGACAGTCGGCGGTGGGCTACGGCATCTGGATCGGGCTGACAGGGCTGCTTCCCGTCGGGGCGGCAAGGCAGTCGCTGAACGTTGCGCCCGGACTGACATACGGGCTGGATATGTCTTACCGGCAGACGATGCTGTTTGCCAGCATGGGCCTGCATCGGACCAGCCTGAAAAGTACGGTCAATCAGTCAGCGCACGTTTGGGAAAGTGGGTTGCCGGTACGGGCCGTAACGCTTGATCTGGCACTGGGGCAGGTTATCGCCGAATCGGCGAATCGTCGGCTGATTCCGTTTGTGGGGTATCGTCAACTGGTGATTACGCCACAAAACCGGTTCGACGAGCCGTATAAAGGCTATGCGATGACCTATCATTTACCGGTTGTTGGCGCACTGCTCGATCTGACGTTTGCCGACAATGTGCGCAACCGCAACCGAATCACTAATCGACGGTGGTTTGTCCGTACGCGCGTTAGCTACAGCCCACTGCTGACCAATGAAACACTAACGGGCGGCTTGCTGATGGTACAGGTTGGCGTGGGTAGTTTCGGGCGGCTGCGTCGCGTCAGCTATCAGTCGATCACCACAAATCCTTAATCGATTCCCCGCTAAAGATTGGTCGCTCTTCGCGAACTTGCGTCTTGATTTTTGTAAACACGGAGAACACAAAGACATGTTCGGTTATGCTTTCAGGGGCGCGCCCTCACTGACCGCTCCCGGACACGTGTCAAAACGCTGTGTTCTCTTTATCAGGTTAACCAATTGTCGATGAAATATATCAGTTTACTACTGCTGGGCGCCCTGGTTGCCTGCCAGCCCGGCGGGTATCATCTGGCCAACAGAACGGCGCAGCGAATCGGCGTCGACTCGATGGCGGCTCCGGCCGATAGCAGCGTGGCCCACTTTCTGCAACCCTACCGCGACGGGCTGAACCGCAGCATGAACGAAGTGCTGACCCACTCGACGGCCCGCATCGAGAAAGGGCAACCCGACGCCCCCCTCAACGATCTGCTCTGCGACGCCCTGCTGCAACAGGCCCGGCTGCGCTACGGCAAACCCATCGACATGGCGCACCTGAACTACGGCGGTATTCGTAACAACCTGCCCGATGGCGACATAACCACCGGCTCTGTTTTCGAAGTGATGCCGTTTGATAATCAGCTGGTCGTGCTGACGTTGCGGGGTGATATGCTCCAGCAGCTGCTCGATCATTTTGCCAATGGCGACAAGCTGGTGGTGGGTGGCATACGGGCCAAAGTGCATGCCGGACACGCGCACGATGTCGTGTTTACCAACGGCCGGACGCTGCAACCCACCGAGTTGTATACCGTGGCGATGAGCGATTACATCGCCGATGGGGGCGATAACGCCAGCTTTCTGAAAAGTGCCGTTCGGCGCGAAACCCTGACCTATCTGATCCGTGATGCCCTGCTCGACTATTTCCGGCAGCAGGGCAAAACCGGCCAACTTATAACACCCCGTTCCGATGGACGCATCAGCCTCGACTAGACGCGATTTTCTCAAACTGCTGGGCACGGCCGCCGTAATCGGGGCTACTACGCCCGACCTGGTGGCCGGGGTTCATAAACAGCCCGTCCGCCTGACGATTCTGCACACCAACGACGTACACAGCCGACTCGATCCGTTCCCGATGGACGGGGGGCGCAATGCGGGAAAGGGCGGGGTTGCCCGCCGGGCCACGCTGATTGAGCAGATTCGGAAGCAGGAAAAAAACGTGCTGCTGTTCGATGCGGGCGACATTTTCCAGGGCACGCCTTATTTCAACCTGTACAAAGGTGAACCCGAAATCCTGGCGATGAACCAACTGGGTTACGACGCGGGGACGCTGGGCAACCACGACTTCGACGGCGGTATCGACAACATGGTGACGCAGTTCGGTAAGGCCACGTTTCCGATGCTGATCGCCAACTATGACTTCAAAAACACGGTGATGAACGGCCGCACGAAGCCGTACACCGTGTTTGAAAAAGACGGTATACGCGTCGGCGTGTTCGGGCTGGGTATCAAACCGGAAGGACTGATTCCGAAAGATGCCTACCGCGAAACGGTCTATCTCGACCCTATCGAAACGGCCACGACCACCGCACAGCAACTTCGGCAGCAGGAGCGATGTGATTACGTTGTCTGCCTGTCGCACCTGGGCTACAAGTACGAGGGGCCGACGATTTCGGATACGGTGCTGGCCGGTAAGACGCGCAACATCGACCTGATTATCGGGGGGCATACGCATACCTTCCTCGACGCGCCCGTCGCCATCAGTAACCTCGACGGATTGCCGGTTTGGGTCAATCAGGTGGGCTTTGCCGGTATCAACCTCGGTCGGCTCGACCTTACGTTTGCACGCGGAAAAGCGGCACTTAGCGGTCAATCGCTCGAAATAAAGGCGTAGATTTGCCAAAGAGTGAAAGAGCGAATGAGTGAAAGAGTGAGGCTGAAACGGCAACTCGTTTACTTCTCGCGGTAGACTTTCGCTCTTTCACTCATTCGCTCTTTCACTCTTTATGAAATTTGGCGTTGTTGTTTTTCCCGGTTCGAACTGCGATCAGGATGCGGTCGATGCGCTGACGCTGATGGATCAGCCGGTAGTTAAGCTCTGGCACAAAGACCACGACCTCCAGGGCTGTGACTTTATCATTCTGCCCGGCGGTTTTTCCTACGGCGACTACCTCCGTACGGGAGCCGTTGCCCGCTTTTCGCCCATCATGAACGAGGTGATCGCCCACGCCAAACGGGGTGGTTACCTGATGGGTATCTGCAACGGCTTTCAGATTCTGGCCGAAGCGCGGCTGGTGCCCGGCGTCCTGCTGCGTAATACGAGCCAGAAATACGTCTGTAAAAATATCTACCTCAAACCCCAGTCGACCGACGCGCTGCTGACGGCCGGGCTCGATAAACCTGCTTACAAAATCCCCATCGCCCACGGCGACGGTCGGTACTTTGTGGATGCCGATACGCTCAACGAACTGAACGACAACGGGCAGGTACTGTTCCGCTACTGCGACGAGTTCGGGAACATTGGTGAGGACGTCCATAATCCTAACGGCAGTATCGATCACATCGCCGGTGTCTGCAACCTGGAAAAGAACGTATTCGGGATGATGCCGCACCCCGAACGGGCCGCCGACTCTATGTTGGGCAACACCGACGGACGGCTGATTCTGGAGCAATTGCTGAAGGGCGCACTGGTGTAGAACAAGCTTATCGTCAGTTGCCCAAAACGGGAACGGGTCTGCCAGGTGGCAGACCCGTTCCCGTTTTGCATTATTGGCTTTCTCAGCGAGAATGGCGTGGTATAAATAAGCTGGAAAACGCTTTTCTTGCGTACAGAATCCGGTCACGTCTGTCTACCGACACCAGCCGCATTCTAACCACCCCCGACCCGACCCATCCGCTATGAATCGTCTCATTACCTGCCTGTTGCTGGTCTGGCTTCGCTGCTCATTATGCGCGGGACAAACCGGCATCGACTGCCATACCGACGTCTCGACGCTCAGCCCCGCCACCCGGCAACTGATGCAGCACCTGAGCCGCGATACGCTCCGCAGCCGCGCCCGAATGGCCGCATCGACAAAGCTGGAGTGCCGCGTGGCCGTCGACATCGACAATAGTTTGTTCCAGCAGTTTGGCGGCAATTCCGATCAGATCCGGCAGTATGTCTACGCCACCATGAACGACGTGTCGGCGGTGTTTGAGCGGGAGATCAATGTCCGGTTGACGGTGACAGCCATCCAAATCTGGGATACGGCCGATCCGTACCGGGAAACGACCGAAAGCGCGGGTCATCTGTTTGCCCTCAACAACTGGTGGAAAGCCAACCGGCAGCAGATACCGCATGACATCGTGATTGGCTACACCGCCAAATTTGGTGGCGGGCGGGCCTATCTGGGGAGTACATACGGTGGCGTAAGCGGGGCTTATAGTGGTGTCGTAGGAGCGCAGCCGAACGACCTGAGTGTATCGGTAACGGCGCATGAAATTGGGCACCTGTTCGGCTCGCCCCACACCCACGACTGTAGCTGGCCGGGAGGGCCGATCGATCGTTGTGCGACACTCGAAGGGCCTTGCCCCGCTACCGAAGATCGTAACGATAACCGCTATCAGGTCGGATCGATCATGAGTTACTGCCAGAAGGCACTGACGTTTCATCCCTTCTGCCAGACACTGATGCGTAGCGTGGCCGAAGCCAGTCGGTTTACGCTGATGAAGGCGTTGCCTGATGCGCCGACGGTATCGACGATGCTGGAAACGATGGCTTTATCTGCACCGTGGCTAAACTGGCCGGTAACGTTGCGGACGGATACGTACCGCGTACAGCTATCGACCGACAGCACGTTTCAAACCTACCTGGCTGATACGGTGCTGACGAGCCCCCAGTGGCGACCGGCCCTGCTATCGCCGGGGACTAATTACTATTGGCGGGTGGCGGCCGCCAATGATACCGCTGGTGCCGGGCCGTGGTCAATGACCGGGCGGTTTCAGGTCCGTCCGGGCACCAGCCTGACGGCACCCGCCTTGCGATGGCCCCGGTTTGGGGAAAAGAACGACCGCGATGGCAGACTGGCGTGGGACCCCGTTGCCGGTGGTAGCACCACCTATGTAGTGCAATGGTCGGAATACCCCAATCTGGACCAGCAGAATAGTTCTTCCTACGCGACGGTTTATGGAACGGAAACAAGGATCGACAGAGTTGGTACTACCGCGAGTTCCGATGGCAACGTTTACTGGCGGGTACGGGCCGTACGCGACGGTAATGTGGGCCCTTGGTCGGAGGTGGGCCGCTTCAAACGAACCCCACTGGCTTGGTTTGTTACGCCCGGCAATCAGAACGGCTACGTAGATGCCATGCCGCTGGGCTGGGGAATCAGCCAGGAGTCGCCGGTGACGACGACGGTCGAACTGGCAAAGAAACCCGACTACAGCGGTATGGTACGGCGGCAGACGTTTGTTTATAACAGACTGGATTCGGAAAGTACGGGACTGGCTACAACCCTGCTCGATTCGTTGCAGGATGGTACGAATTACTATTATCGAATCCGGCAGACAACGCCCAACGGAACGGGGCCTTTCCGGCAGGGGAGTTTCTCGACCGGGACGCAGCGACCCGCCTGGCATTACATTAATCCGGGCAATTCGCCGATGCCGCCGAACGGTTCGGTGCGCGTGCTGCCGCAACCCGATGGTGGGTTATGGATCGCTGCCAATAGCGGAATTTACTACCGAAAGCCCGACAGGATCACCTGGCAAAGCTACACCTACGAATCCACCGGCAGGCAACTCACCGGCTTGATCAGAGATATGGCCGTCGATCGGAGTGGGGTTGTCTGGGTAGCTACTGAACGCAGTCTGTTCCGGCTGGAAAACGGTAGCTGGCAAAAAAGCAGCTATCCTTTCAGTCAGGCAACCTACATTGCATCGCTACACGTCGATTCCAAAGGAACAGTCTATGTGCTGACGGGTGGCCAGGGAACGCTGCGCTACAAAGACAAACAGTGGACGCAGTATGGGCCACCTAACTGCGCGGCTTACCTATACGTGGGTACTGTCGATGTCAATGATGTGCTGTGGACTGGCTCGGGAAATCCCAGCGAAGGCGTATATCGCTTCGACGGTCGTTTGTGGACTCAACTCAATAATGCTACGACGAATTTCCCGCTCGGCTACTTCAATCAGTTGGCGGTGGATACGAGCGGTCGGCAGCTTTGTATCGCCAACAGCCGTGAAATGGCCGTCTGGAATAATACGTCGGGCAAGTGGACCTATACCATTTTGGACAATATCGATTCGCGTGGTTCCTACATCGGTGGTGTCGCCTTCGACCGGCAGAATCGACTGAGCGTACTGACGCAGGCTAACATCTACCGGTACGACGGGCAGCGATGGAACGGTATTCCCGACGCATTTATGACCGAAACCAACGGTACCCCCCGACTGATAGTCGATGCTCATAACCGGTTTTGGTTGCCCGGTGCCAACAGCACACTGCCGGGCATCAGCATATACGACGAACGGAATATCCGTTTAAGCCAGCCGGTTCGGACCCGCTATTGCACCGGTGATTCACTGACGTTGCGGGTACTGCCTACATTCACAATGCCCGCCAGTGCTACCTACGCAGCGCAGCTCAAAATGGCCGATGGCTCCTACCGAACACTGCCCGTCCGGCATTTAGGCGATTCGATACGTGTACAACTTCCCGACGACATACCTGCCTTCGACTTTTACGCGTTGCGGCTGTTGCTGCCCGACCAGGACATTACGGGCGACCGCACCACTTCGTTTCGGGTAGGTCAGCGTCCGGCGGGGCAGATCAACGGGAATCTGACACGTAGCCTTTGCATCGGCAGTATTGTTACGCTGTCGGCCACGGCCACGGCCGGTTCGTACCAGTGGCTTCGCAATGGAGTGGCCATACTGGGCAGTACCTCACTGACGTATGCGCCGTCGCAGTCGGGTGTGTATTCGCTCTCGGTCACATCGGATGGGTGCAGTACGGTAACACCCGCCGTCAGTATGACGCTGAACGAATCGCCGGTTGCGACGGCCGTTCCGCAGAGCGCGACGCAGGTGTATGCACCTGCTACAGTTGCATTACTGGGCAGTGGGGGAGGCCGCTACCAGTGGCTCAACGGTGGGCTTGTGGTGGCCGGTGCTACAGGGGCCGTCTATCAGGCACCAGTCTCGGGCGCATACACGGTTCAGGTGACCAGTCCGGCGGGGTGTACGGCCGTATCCGCTCCGGTAGCCGTGAACGTACTGATCCCGCTGGCAACGGACGAACTACCCGACCTTGACCTGACCGTTGGCCCTAATCCCGCATCGGGCGCGGTCGATGTGCGCTATACGGCGATACGCCGGGCCGATGTGGGTCTGACACTAACCGACGCAGCCGGACGTGTCGTTCGGACGCAGACCTGGCCGGGGATGGCGGCTGGCACACATCGGCATACACTGGATATGCCCGTCAGTGCCGGAACGTACATACTGACGCTGACTATCGGCACCCGGCGGGTCAGCCGACAACTGATCCGGCAGTGAGCCAAAAAAACCGGGTCGCTATCCGGCGCAGCATTCTTATAGGAACCTGCGCCGGATAGCGACCCGGTCTGTCAGAGTAGCTATTTACTGTTTTATCAGCTTCACCGTCTGGCGTTGCTGACCACTCTGCGCCCGCAGGAACAGTACTCCCGACGACTGACGCTGTAAGTCGAAACGCTGCTCCTCGACGGCTCCGGCCTGCTCGATGTGTCGCTGCTCCAGCACGTGTCCGCTGGCGTTGAGCAGATCGAGCTGAACCGATTGCCCGTCGACACCACTGATGTCGACAATAGCCGTGTTGCCCACCGGGTTGCCTTTCACCGTCAGTTGCAGCCCCTGTCCGGCTTCCCCAGCCGCTACCCGCGCCGAGCGGCCGCAGGCGGCTTTCAAATCCCAGGTGTAGGTCACGACCTGCCCATTCTGCCGCGCCATCAGCGTAAACGGCTTGACATCGTTGGCGGTACGGGAGTCTTTGTCAACAAACTGATTCGGATTAGTCGTCCAGCCAGTGATGCCCGCGGCCTGAAACTCAACGGCTGACCCGTTGCCCCCGGTGTAGTTGAACGTAATGGCTCCCGTCGAACAGTTGTAGGTTGGAGAAACGAGTGTCAGCGCGTTCCCTGGCGGTGTGGGCGTTGGCGTAGGTGGGTTGCCGCTACAGAACGACTTGAAGTCGAAGCTGTAAGTAGCCGTCTGACCACTTTGCGTGGCCGTAATCAGAATTGTCTTGGGGTCGTTGCGTAGTCCCTGTTCGACGGTGCCGGTGTTGCTCGTAGCCGACGAGCGTGTGATGCCCGGTGCGGAGTAGGTAATGGTTGATCCATTGCCCCCGGTGCTGTTGAAGGTAATCGCCCCGGTTGAGCAATCGTAGGTTGGCTGGGTTAGTGTCAGCGTGCCGCCGGTTGTGGGTGGGGGCGTTACGACTGGGCTATCCGTAATTGTGATGCGAAACGTGGTGCTGGTACTGGGTTGGGGGGCCAATGCGTTACTAACATAAGCTGTGATTGTAACGGAGTACGTACCGGTTACCGTAGGCGTACCACCGATATAGGCCAGCTGCTGCGACTCATTGCTGCTGTCGAACAGAATCAATCCTGGCGGTAATCCGTCTGCCCGGTAATTAACAATCGGGCGGAAGCTTTTGAATGACGGGACACCGTTAAAATAGCTATTAATCGGAATTATGTTGCTGATGATCTGAACGTTGACCGGTCGGAATTGATCAGGGATCGGTTCTTTCAGTGTGGGTGTGATAATACCCAGGCAGTAGGCTTTAAAGTCGAAAACGTAGTTAGTTGAGTAGCCATTTTGGGTCGCCGTAATCGTGATTGGCTTGGGGTCGTTGCGCAGCCCCTGCTCGACAAAGCCGGTGTTGCTGGTAGCTGACTGGCGACTAACGCCCGGTGCGGAATAGGTAATGGGTGATCCGTCGCCCCCAGTGGTGATAAAGGTGATCGATCCACGGTCGCAATCGTAACTAGGCTGGGTTAGTGCCAGAGCCGTACCGGGAATTAGTTTCACTAGCCAGCCAGATACGTTATTAGCCGTATTCCCCTGTACATCGCCATCGTTTGATTGAGTTAATCCTGCCAGTAGATAGCCGCCGTCCTGAGTGCCAATTACATCACTAGTCAGATCGGCGGCAGAGCCACCCAGTATTTTAGTCCAGCGGGTCTGATTAGCTGCCCCAAAGCTAGTAATTCGAATGTCGCCCGACCGCTGGTCTATTTCGTCCAGTACCTCGAAGCTGTTGGCATTGTTACTTACGATTTTCGGAAGGGGAAACGCATTGGTTTGAATTCCCTCATTCGGATAGTTAGTGAACGTAAGATTAAAGAAAGAGGGTCTGTATATGCCCCCTGTGTTGTTCAAACCAGATTGGGTCGGGCTGATTACCAAGGTAGTAGTTCCTGACTGATCGCCTACTCTACCTGCTGTGATGAAAGCGTTTGAATCGAAAGGACTAGGAATAACATCGGAGAACTCAGTGGCAAAAGTGTACCGGTCATTCCAGATCTGATTCAGATTTTGATCCAGTTTGGTTGCCCAGCCTGTTACCGCATCCGCACCACTCGATGCGCGTCCTACGATTAGAAAGCCACCGTCGGTGGTTGAAATGATTTTATTGCCAACCGAACTGGGCCGAAATGGATTAGAGTACGGATAGCCGACATCGACTGTTTTTGTGTTCGAACTCGCTGCGTCGAATTTGTACAGCGTAGTTGCTGATCCATTACGACCATAAAGCGTGCTGCTGATTACTGCATAACCACCGTCTAAGGCTTGAATGAGGTTTTTGAATGTCTTTGTAATAATGTCTCCGCTTTGGGTGGCACCCGTGAAGGAAGTATTCCACAACACAGTACCAGTGGCATCCAGCTTAATCAGCGACCACCGCGTACGATCTTTTGCGAGCGTAACAATCGATCCATCGTTGGTTACAATTAAGTCATACACATAATTCCCTTCATAACTGGTCGGAAGTGATGCTTGCCAAAGAACCGCCCCGGTCAACTGATTTAGCCGGCTGACTGTCTGGCCGCTTCCCAAAATAATGTCTCCGTTCGGGGCTTGCTTGATAGATCCTCCGATAAGCTTCTGCCATTGAATAACCGGTGCGTTCTGTGCGGATAGGGTCTGCGTAGCGAACAGACTTAGCAGCAACAGACAAAATAGTCTTGTGTACTTGTTTTTCATGGTGTTGATTGGATTGGTTGATGTGAACTTGTCGTAAGACGCTGAAAGCTACTCAGCCGGTTGGAAGAGTAGTGTTACTTACATATGATATCTATTATATGGTAAGCCGGTGACTTAGTTGGATAAACCGGTGATCAGTATCCAGTAACTAGTTATCGTATGCCGATGGAGAAGGTGACTGAAAAGGCATAAAATAGAAAGCCCGGCCAATCAGTAAAGATCAGTCGGGTTGGGAAAGGCGAAGTAGAATGAGTACCTATAAACCGGCGATCCAGTCAGTCAATAGATCGGGGCGGGCGAAGAGAAGTAGCGTAATCAGGGCCAGCAGCACCGACAGGCCAACGGCGAAGCGGGGTAGTGGGGTAGGAGTTGGTAAATCAGCCGGGGCGGATCGGAAAAAGAGTAGAAACGGAATCCGCAGGTAGTACACCAGCGAAATCAGGGCGTTGAGCAGACCGATCGCAAACAGGGTCAGCAGCCACGGATCACCACTACGCTGATAGGCGTCGAAAAGAGCCGTAAACGATAGTAGTTTGGCGGTAAAGCCCACCGTCGGGGGTAGACCCGTCAGGGCCAGCATCACGATGAGCAGGGCGACGGCCAGTAGTGGTTGGCGACTCCCCAAGCCCGCAAACTGACTGATGGCGAGTGATTCGCTGCCCTGCGACCGGGCCAGCAGGTCGATCAGGAAAAACGCACCCAGCGACATAAAGAGGTAGGTAGCCGAATAGAACAGCACCGCGTTGAACCCCGCCGGGCTTAGGGCCACCACGCCGACCAGCAGAAACCCCGCGTGGGCAATGCTCGAGTACGCCAGTAGTCGCTTGGCGTCGGTCTGGCGCAGGGCGGTCAGGTTGCCGATCAGAATACCGGCGAGGGCCAGCACCGCCAGTGGTGTTTGCAGGGCGGTCATCGTTGCGCCCCCCGCCGAACTGTCGACCGGCAGGGCCGACACCAGCCGCAGGATTACCAGCACGGCAGCGGCTTTGGGGGCAACGGAAAAAAAGGCGGCAACAGGCACGGGCGCGGCTTCGTAGGCGTCGGGTGTCCAGACGTGGAAGGGGACGCCCGCCAGCTTGAACAGCAGCCCCGCCAGCGTCAGCAGCATCGCTACCGTCGCAACGGGTGCATCCTGCTGGGAGAGCCCCAGTCCAAAATTGTCGGCGGTCAGGTCGAGCGTGCCGGTCATGCCGTAGAGCAGCGACATTCCGTAGAGCATCACCGCCGAACTGACCGCGCCAAACAGTAGGTACTTGATACCGCCCTCCGAGGCTTTTCGATCGGCGTTGAGGGCTGTCAGGAGGTACGAGCAGATCGACACCAGTTCGATACTCAGGTAAATGCTCAGCAGGTTGACCGACAGCGTCATCAAAAACATACCGAGCGTCATCGCCAGCAGCAGCGCGTACCACTCGACGGGTAATCGATTCGCCACCGGCCGATCAGCGACGCCATACACCGACGCTTCGTAGGCTAGTACCAGTACCGCACTCAGGGCGATGACTAGCTGAAAAAAAACGGCCTGACTGTCGAGAAAGAGCAGGTGTGTAAACAGAAATCCGCGTGCGCCCAGCACCGCCGACCATACTCCCGCCACCACCACGCTACCGATGCTTAGCCCCACCAGCCACCGACGCCGACGTACTGCACTGCTCCGCAACAGCAGCAACTCCGCCAGCAGCAGTCCGCAGAACGCCACCGACAGCCACACCTCCGGTCCAAAGCCGCCGAGGCTGTTCAGAATGTCGGTAAGTTGATCGGATAGAGACAAGTCGGTTTGTGCGGTTCCCCGCCGGGATTTGTAGCCCAGACGTCCACGTCTGGTAGCCGACAGGCTAATCACACATAGGGTAGCTTTTTTCAGCCTATCGGCTACCAGACGTGGACGTCTGAGCTACATCATAACTTAAATAACTCCATCCCGTCCCGGCTGCCCGTCGTAGGGGCGAAGACTGACGGGTTTCTGGTTTTTGCGAAGTCGGATATTGAGAAATTCGACCAGCAGCGAAAAGGCAATGGCGAAATACAGGTACCCTTTCGGCACTTCGCCCACGGTCTGATTGAAGAAGGCGACTTCCGACAGGTGTGCCCCTTCGGCTACCAGCATAAAGCCGATCATAATCAGGAAGGCCAGCCCCAGCATCTGAATCGTCGGGTGTTCGTTGACGAATTTGCCAACCGGTCCGGCGAAGAACATCATGATACCGATCGACAGAATCACGGCAATCATCATAATCGTGACATTCTGCGTCAGGCCGATAGCCGTCAGGATGGAGTCGATGGAAAAGACGATGTTGGTAATGGCGATCTGCGTCACCACGTTCGAAACGGTAGCTTTGCCTTTGGTGGCGTCGGTCGTTTCTTCGTCGTTACCTTCCAGTTTGTGGTGAATTTCGGAGGTTGCCTTGTAGAGCAGAAACAAGCCCCCACCAAACAGAATCAGGCTTTGGCCCGTCAGGTCGGCTTTAAACCAGCCGGCGTCGATGTGCGTAAACGGTTTGCTGAGCGAGATAACAACCGAAATAACCGTCAGTAAGGCCAGCCGAAAGGCCATCGCCAGAATCAGCCCGATGTTACGGGCTTTGCCCTGATCCTGCGGGGCCAGCTTGTTGGCGGCAATGGAAATGAAAATGATATTGTCGATCCCCAGTACAATTTCCAGAAAGGTCAGAGTAAGCAGACTGATAATCGATTCGGCCGTAAACAGGTCGCTCATGGATAGCAGGACAACAGGTCCAGATGGTTGGCTGCAAAAGTACCGGCTGCGGGGCGGGTCTGCAACTGCCCGGCGAAGAAAGGGGTACCGGCCGGACGAAAGGCTGTTCGACGCGCCAAACGGCTGCTTTTACCCAGACAGGCAACAAAATGAGCAGGCGGAACGTATAAGAGGTTGTTTAGGACTTCGTCCAAAACGCCTTATTTTGTCATCCCTCACAGGCTTGGGATGACAAAATAGACCGTGAAATATAATCTTAAGCTACCGCGCAGAGGAATAGGGTTTCCTGCTTCGGGTAACATATTCCCTGTCTGATCCGTTACCACCTTAACCCATTACTGAAACAGCCGGTGTCAGCGCCGGACTCACTAATCGACTTTATACCAGCCGATTCACTACAGACTGAATGTCCGCCCCAAAAATACTTGTTCGTGTACTGCTCGGTTTACTGGCCCTGATCCTGCTCGTGGCGGGATTTGTCGTTTTGGTAGCCACCACCCCCTGGGGGCAGCAGTTCGTGACAAAACAGGTCAATTCCTACCTCGCCGGAAAGCTGAAATCGCCGTTTCACATTGGCCGGGTCAGCTACGAAATCCCCGATTATATTCAGCTTACCGACGTTCTGTTTATCACCCCGAAAGGCGATACGCTCATCAACGGCGGCAAGCTGCGCGTCGATCTCGATATGTGGGGCTTGCTGAACAATAAGCTGGCACTCAATCAGATCGATCTGGAAAAGGTCAATCTGAACATCAACCGTACACTTCCCGACACGACATTCAATTTCCAGTACATCATCAATGCGTTCGACACCGGCACCGCTCCCGAACCCGCTGACACGGTGTCGACGCCGATGGCCATTAACCTGACGGGTATCTCGTTGAAAGACGTTCGGATTCGCTACCACGACGATGTGGTGGGGGCCAACGTCAACGTGTATACCGACAGTCTGCGGGTCAACTTCGACAAGACAGACGTGTACAAGTCGATCTACCACCTCAAGGATGTAACGGGCAACGGTTTGAACGCGGTCGTGCGATTGTACGAAGGCTTACCCACACCACCCAGTGCGCCCTCGGCCCCCGACGATACGCTCGACATTGGTCTGGGCAAGTGGCAGCTGAACCGCACGAAGTGGGACGTCAATGTGGAAACGGCCGACTTTAAGACGACCGGCAACGTCGGGCGGCTGGCAATGGAGTCGGATTATTTTTACCTGAACGGTGAAAAAATCGGCCTTAAATCGCTCGATCTTGCCAACGGCGATATTACCGCTGCGCTGACAAAGCCAACTGCTGCCAAACCAGCATCGACAACGACATCAAGCGCATCCACGCCCGGCTGGCAGGCGAAGCTGACGAACGTTCGGTTCGCCAACAACCGCATCCGCTACAACGACGAAACGGCACCCCGGCAGGCGCGTGGCCTCGACTATAGTCACCTCGATTTGCAGAATCTGGGTATCGACGGGCGTTTCCTGGTCTACCGTGATCTGGGGGCGAAAGGGCAGCTCGTCAGCGGGCAGCTGCGCAACGGACGGTTCCGGTCGAACAGTGGTTTTTTCCTGCAAAAGCTGGAGGGCGACGTTTTATACAACGACAAAATGACGTCCATTACCCGGCTCTACGCCCAGACGCCGACCAGCCTGATCCGCGACCGGCTGGTGCTGAAATACGATTCACTGGCCCAGTTATCCGATCCGCGCTTTGCCAAACGGGTAGGCGTCAGCGTCAACCTGAAACAAAGCCGCCTGTCGGTGGCCGATGTGCTACAACTCGCTCCCTTTCTGGCCGATACCCCGCCGTTCAACAGCCCCGGCGGGGTGTTCCGTGCCAACGCCACGGCGACCGGTACGCTGGCGGCTCTGAACCTGCCCCGGCTTGAACTGGCTATGCTGTCGGGAACGCGGATCGCGGCTAGTGGTCGGCTTACCAACGTCACCGACCCCGACCGAATCGGCGTTGACCTCGCCATTCGGGAAGGCACAACCAATCTTGCCGACATAAACCGGCTGGCTCCGCCGGGCTCGATTCCGGCCTCGGTCGCCCTGCCGCCCAGTCTGCGGCTGACGGGTACGATCAAAGGGGCCCTGAACAATCTCGACCTCGATGCCAACCTGGCTACCGACTGGGGGACGGCTGCGTTCGACGGGCAACTGGCGGGCTTCGTTGCCGGTAAAAATCAGACCTACAAAGGCACCCTCAACCTGACCGATTTCGACGCGGGTAAGTGGACGAAACAAACCGGCACCGTCGGTAAAATCACCGGCCGGGCCACGGTCGATGGGCGCGGTATCGACGTCAACACGCTTAGCACGACGTTCGATCTGGCGATTCAATCCGCTGATCTGAACGGCTACGTTTACAAAAACCTCGACGCGAAAGGTAAGCTGACCAACGGCCTGCTGAATGTAACGGGCGGGCTGAAAGACCCCAACGCCAACCTGACTCTCGACATCAATACCAGCCTAAAAGGGGAGTATCCGAGTGTGGCGGGTAAAGTATCTATTGCCGAACTGAACCTGAAACCGCTCAAACTGTACAGCGATCCGCTGTCGCTCAAAGGCGATATCAACCTCGACATGACCTCGACTAATCCCGCGCGGCCTGTCGGGACGGTGTCGGCGAGCGACGCGGTGCTGACGCTCAACGGCACGCGCTACCCCGTCGATTCGCTCTACGCCAACCTGACGGCCGAGGGCAATACCAAGGGTGTGCTGGCGGTGCTGCCCGGTGCGCGGCTGCGGCTCAACGGGCAGTTTGGCTACGATCAGCTCTACGACATCGTGGCGGGAGAAATCAGCCGGTATATTGCCGCGCCCGACCTGACGTACAAGAAAGTAACGACGCCATATGACTTTACCCTCAACCTGAAAGCGTACCAGAATCCGCTGTTTCGCGCCTTCGTACCGGCCCTGACCCGGCTCGACACCGTCCGGCTGAACGCCCGGCTCGACAGTCAGGGGGGCGGTATTGCTAACGATACGACCCTCTCGGCCACGATACGAACGGGCGTCATCGTCTACGACACGACAACCATCAAAGCCAGCGATGTTACGCTGCGCGGCAACGGCAGTCAGCTGGCTGTCGCCGGAAATGTATCGGGTGTGGTCTACGATGGTATGAACATCGGCCCGACCAGCCTGACCGGTACGGCACAGAACAACCGCTTTGCCTTCGGCCTGGTCAACAAGGATTCTGTCGATCAGGCGCGGTACGGACTGGCCGGTACGCTGAGTATCGTCGATAAAAATTACCGGTTTCAGTTTGCCCGGAATGGGTTGCTGACCAATTATGAAAAGTGGACTGCCGATACCAGCGGTTTCGCCCAGTACGGCAAAGACGGCGTATTGGTAGACCGGCTACGGCTGGAAGCCGACAATCAGTCGCTGGAGGTGAGCAGCACGGAACCGTATGGCAATGCTCCGCTGCGGGTCACGACGCGGGCTGTCGAGCTGGCGAATCTGGCGCGGCTGGCGGGGCAGGATACGACGCTGGCGAGTGGTCAGCTGAACGGCACCGTCGTGGTGCGGGACTATATGTCGAATGACAGTCAGCTGGCATTTATCGGCTCGATCTACGTGGATAGCCTGCGGGTGATGCAGCAGCCTATCGGCAACCTGACGGCCCGCTTCAACAATACCGCCGACGGGAAGATAAACGTCAATACGGTGCTGAAAGGGCCCTACAACGACGCCACCGTAACCGGATTTTATAACCCGGACGATGCGAAGCAGGCCCTGAATCTGGCCATCGACCTGACCCGACTGGACGCCCGAACGATTGAAGCGTTCAGTTTTGGTCAGCTACGGCAGGCGAAAGGGCAACTGACGGGCAAGCTCGACATTGCCGGCTCGACCAGCGATCCCCGGCTCAACGGAAACGTGGCCTTCGACTCGGTGGCCTTCAACATCAAGCAGTCCAACGCGACGTATTTCATCGACAAGGAAACGATTGGCTTTGCGGGGCAGACTGTTACGCTGGACAATTTTACCCTGCGCGATACCCAGAACCGAACCCTCGACGTCGACGGAAACGTGGTGCTGAAAAACCTGCCCGACGCCACTTACAACCTGCGCGTACGAACCAGCGGTTTTCAGGTGCTGAACGCGGCCCGTAAAGACAATGACTACGCCTACGGACAGGCCGCGATCAGTGCCGATCTGCGCATTCGTGGTACCGGCACGAGTCCGGCGGTGGTGGGGAAAGTGAAGCTGGAGGAAGGCAGCAAGATTTCGGTTGTACTGCCCGACGAGTCGATTGCGGCTGAGGAAATGAACGGCATCGTGACGTTTGTCAACCCCAAAGATTCGCTGGCCCTGACCAAGTACCTGTACGCACCCAAAAAAGACAGTACACAGCGTCGGCTCTCGTTCGATAACCTCAACAACGCCAATATCTCGCTCGATCTGGAAGTCGACGAAAAATCGGAACTGACGGTGGTGGTCGATGAGTTGAACGGTGATTACCTGCGGGCCAAAGGCAATGCACAACTCAACGTGACGGTAACACCATCCGGCGACATCTCGGTATTGGGCCGTTACGACATCACGGAAGGGGAATATTCGCTGACGTACCAGGTGCTCAAACGGCAGTTTGCCATTCAAAAGGGCGGCTATATCAGCTTTACCGGCGATCCCCTCAAGGCCGACGTCAACATCACGGCGATATACAACGTTTCGACCCCGGCGGGTGACCTGATCGGTAATGAATCGACCACGGTCAACGCGACGACGGTAAAGCGAAAACTGCCCTTCGAGGTGTTGCTGACCATTTCCAACAACCTGGCCGCGCCCAAACTCGATTTCGATATTCAGCTGGAAGAAGGGCGGGGTAGCTCGAATACGGAGCTGGCGACGTCGATTGAAGCCAAGCTGAAGACGCTGCGGCAGGATCAGGCGCAGATCAACAAGCAGGTGTTTGCGCTGCTGGTACTGAACCGCTTCCTGCCCGAAAATACGTCGGATTTCTTCTCGGGTTCCGACAATGGCGGGTTGAATAATCAGGCCGAAGGTATTGCCCGGAGCAGTGTAAGCAAGCTGATTTCCGATCAGCTGGGGCGGTTGGCGTCGAACGTGCTGAAAGGCTTCGACGTCGATTTCAACCTGCTGTCGCAGACGGGCAGTACGAACACGGGCGGCACCACCAACGGCGCACGTACCGACCTGAACATCGGCCTGTCGAAGAGTTTTCTCGAAGGACGGCTGACGGTAGCGGTCGGGCGAAATTTTCTGCTCGAAAATTCAGCGAACAGTGCGACCCGAAACCCGAACGAAGTATTCGACAATGTGTCGGTAAATTACAACGTCACCCGCGATGGTCGATACGTGCTGCGTGGCTACCGGAGCAACGACTACCAGGCTATTCTGGACGGATACATCATTGAGACGGGCGTCGGTTTCATCATCACCATCGATTACAATACACTGGCCGATTTGCTCCGCCGTTCCACCGGCAAGCCCACGGCGAATTAGGTTTGTCGTTTGTGGTTTATGGTTCGTGGTTGGCTGACGCCGGAGGCACCACAAACGACAAACTACGAACTACGAACCACAAAGCAACCTACCTGCTTATGCGGATTTACCACTACCTGACTACTTACGTACACCAACTGACCGACCGGCGTGGGGCGGTGGGGCGGTGGCTGTGCTTTGGCCTGCTGCTGTCGCTGTCGGCCTGTAATATTGGGCGGCACTTACCCGCCGGTGAGAAGCTGTACGCCGGTACGGATATCAACATCAGTGCTGATTCGACGGTCACGAAAGACGAGCAGACTGTCCTCAAAACCAAACTGGCAGAACTGGCCCGGCCCCGGCCAAATTCACAGCTGTTCGGGTTTCCGTATAAAGTGGCCCTGTACTACCTGTTTGGCGAACCAAAGAAGGAACATGGTTTCCGGTCGTGGTTTCGTAACAAGTTCGGGGCCGAGCCCGTGCTGGCCAGTGCGCGGGCGATCGGGGCCAACGCGGCTGTATTCAACGGAACGCTGAAAAACGAAGGCTACCTCGAACCGTCGGTTAGCGGGGAGCTGAAAGAAGACGGGTATAAAGCACGGGGCGTGTATCAGGTCAACGTGCCGCAGCGGTTTCTGGTCGATTCGGTGGCCATAACCATCCGGCAGGAAAAGGATACCGTGCGTCGGGTAATGCAGGCCACGGCGAATCGAACGGTCATCAAAAAAGGTGATCCGTGGCGTCTGGATGCGATCAAGATCGAACGGGAGCGCATTGCCCAGGCACTCAAACAGCGCGGCTTTTATTACTTCCAGGCTGATTACATCAAAGTACTGTCGCTGAATGATACGGCCCGGCACCGCGCCAACCTGTATTTCGCCCTCGACCCGGCCATGCCCGAAGCCGCCGGGGTGCCGTACTCGATTCGCAATGTATACATCTACCCCAACTACGACCTGTCGTCGGCCCGCTCAGACACCAACCTCCGGCAAGCGTACCAGACGGATCAGAATTTTGTCGTGGTCGATTCAAGCAAGCAGTTTAGCCCTAAACTGTTTCGCGACATCGTAGCCGTGCGGCCCGGCCGACGCTACAGTTCACGGGCGCAGGATCTGACCTTGCAGCGGTTCATCAATGTCGGCGCGTTCAAGTTTGTGCGGAACCGCTTCGCGCCCGATGAGCAGGGCGATTCGGCCGTTCTCGACGTGCACTACTACCTGACGCCCTACCCGTCGAAGTCGATCAAGCTGGAACTGGATGGTACGTCGCGCTCCAACAACTTCAACGGGACGCAGGTAATCGCGAGCTGGCGCAACCGCAATACGCTGGGCCGGGCCGAACTGCTGACAATCAATGCCAACGCGGGTATCGAATTTCAGATCAACTCGGGTGAGCAGAGCGTAACCAATTACCGCTTCGGTACCGACGCGACGCTGACGTTCCCCCGGCTGGTCAGCCCGTTCCGGTTTTCGTACGATCAGCGGGCTGCGTTGCCCCGCACCAACATCACGCTCGGTTACCAGCTTATCAAACGTGGGGGGCTGTATGACCTTAACTCGTCGCAGATTACCTATGGCTATGCCTGGCGACGAAACCAGAAAATCGAGCATATTTTCCAGCCGTTCAGCATCAATTACATCTCGGTGACGAATGTCAGCCAGGCGGTTACGGATACATTGATAAGTGCTGACGTGTCGCCTATTATCAAGCGGCAGTTCAATAGTATTCTAATGAGCGATCAGCTCATCTTTAGTACGCTCTACACCTTCAACTACAACTCATCGCCCCGGTCTAACTCGCCCAATACGTTCCTGTTGACGGCCAATGTTGAACCGGCGGGTAATCTGGCGAGTCTGTTCCTGCGCAAGTCGCTGGAGAATGATCCGCTGCGGAAGGGAATCTTCAATGTTCCCTTCGCGCAGTTTATCCGGGCCGACGTCAACGCCCGGTTTTACCGCAAGCTGACGCCGACGCTGACCTGGGCCAACCGGATTTTTGCGGGCGCGGGCTTCACGTACGGCAACTCGCAGGGTTTCCAGATACCGTTTACCAAGCAGTATTTCGTGGGTGGTATCAACAGCATCCGGGCGTTCCGGCCGCGCGCCTTAGGGCCGGGCATTATCCCCCGCGACACGGTCACGACGTCTGCCCCGTTTCAGGATGGTGGGGGCGACATCAAACTGGAACTTAACACCGAATTCCGGCTTAAATTCAATAAGTATCTGGAAGGGGCGGCCTTTGTTGATGCCGGTAATATCTGGACCTACACGAATACAGCACTCTATGGCGAGGGGTCGCAGTTCACCGCTGATTTTTATAAACAACTCGCTGTTGGGGCGGGGGTAGGTATCCGGCTCGATCTGTCGTATTTCCTGATCCGACTTGATCTGGCGACACCGTTGCGTAAACCTTATGATGTCAACGGCAGCAACTGGGTTATCAAAGACTTCGACTTTGGCAGTAGTGCCTGGCGTCGGCAGAACCTGATCTTCAACATCGGTATCGGCTACCCGTTCTAGTGTAGCCCAGACCCGCCCGGCGGCCCGGTCCAGGTCTGGTAGCCGAAGGCTAATAAAGCTGCCGCCTGGAAAATAGCATATCGGTTACCAGACCTGGACCGGGCCGCCGGGCGGGTCTGGGCTACAGGTAAGCTACAAAATCGGCTGAATTACCTGCCAGACGGTGTTGGCGACGATGCGGTGGCCCGTTACGTTCGGGTGAATGCCGTCGGGCTGGTTTAGCTTCGGAATACCGCCCACGTTTTCCAGCAGGAACGGAATCAGCACCAGCTTGTTTTTGTCGGCCAATTGCTTGTATAACTCGCGAAACTCTTTCGTGTAGGCCGTGCCCATGTTGGGCGGAATCTGCATACCCGCCAGCACGATCTGTGCCTGCGGACTCTTTGCCCGGACGGTGTCGATGATGGCCTGTAAATTCTGGCGCGTGGCCGAGAGTGGTAAACCCCGTAAGCCGTCGTTGCCGCCCAGTTCGAGCACGAACACGTCGACCGGTTTGCGCAGTACCCAGCCGATCCGGCTTTTACCCCCGGCCGTTGTCTCACCGCTCAACCCGGCATTGACAACTGTATAGCCCAGCCCAACGGAATCGATTTTTTTGCCGACCAGCGCGGGAAATGCCTGCGTCGGTTCAACGCCGTACCCGGCCGTCAGGCTGTTGCCATAAAACAGAATCGTCTTTTTAGTCGACGTGGCTGCGGTTTGGGGAGCCGACGTAGTCGCGGGGGCGGTGGTTTCGGTCGCGGACCCGGTTTTCGTATCGGACGAGCCGCAGCCCGCAACCACTGACAACAGCAGCCAGCCGCTTATCAAGGAACCAGCCAATCGGGAGAACTTCATAGGGGGAATGGGGGTTGGGTTTGTATCGTTTGTCGTTCGTAGTTGGTGGTTCGTGGTTCCTCCGGCGGATGCGCTGGCGCAAGCAACTACAAACCACAAACCACCAACTACAAACCATTTGTTCAATGAGTATACTTCGCGTCGAGGATCTGACCCGCACCTATTCGAGTGGCGGGCGCGATCTGACGGTTCTGCACGGGGTCAGCTTTACGCTCGAACCCGGTGATACTTTCGCCATCGTTGGCCCGTCGGGGTCGGGAAAGACAACCCTGCTGGGTCTGTGCGCCGGGCTGGACCGTGCCACCTCGGGCAGCGTCTATCTGAACGACATCCGGCTCGATACGCTCAACGAAGATCAGCGGGCGGTCATCCGTAACCAGCATGTCGGCTTCATTTTCCAGAACTTTCAGCTGCTGCCCACGCTGACGGCGCTCGAAAACGTGATGGTGCCATTAGAATTACGTGGTGAGAAAGGAGCGAAGCAAACGGCTCAGTCGCTGCTGGACCGGGTCGGGCTGGGGCAGCGGGGCCACCATTACCCTACGCAACTCTCGGGTGGCGAACAGCAGCGCGTGTCGCTGGCCCGTGCCTTCGCCAACCGCCCCAAAATCCTGTTTGCCGACGAACCCACCGGTAACCTCGACGCCGACACCAGTGCCACCGTCATCGACCTCCTGTTTGAACTCAACCGCGAAGCCGGTACAACGCTCGTGCTCGTCACCCACGACCTTGATCTGGCCGCCAAAACCAACCGCATCATCCGCATCAAAGGCGGAACGATGATTAAAGAGTGAAAGTAGCCTGGACGTCCACGTCCGGGTGGCCGTCAGGCCAACTATGTCAGGCGGAAGCTTTATAGGTCGCTATCGCGCCCACCCGGACGTGGACGTCCAGGCTACTTTCACTCATTGACTCTTCAAAAATGAATCTCTCCTGGCTTTTCAAAATGGCGTGGCGCGACAGTCGCCGGAGCCGACAGCGGTTGCTGCTGTTTATGTCGGCCATTGTGCTGGGCATAGCCGCGCTGGTTGCCATCAACTCGTTTGGCGACAACCTGGCCCGCAGCATCGACGGACAGGCCCGCGAACTGCTCGGTGCCGACCTGACGCTGTCGTGGAACCGAACTCCCGGCAAACGGACGCAGCAACTGTTGAAAACCATCGGGCAGAACCGCGCCTACGAAGTATCGTTTCCGTCGCTGGTGTCGATTCCACGAACGGGTGGGGTGCGGCTGGCGCAGGTCAAGGGGCTGGAAGGCGGCTTTCCGTACTATGGCGAGTGGGAGGTGGAGCCGCGCTCGGCTGTCGCGTCGTTTCGCCGGGCTGGTCAGCGTGTTGCTTTAGTTGACGATGCCCTGCTGGTGCAACTCGGTGCGCAGGTCGGCGACTCGGTACGTCTGGGTGAACTGGCGTTTTTGATTGCCGGGCGCGTCGAGAAAACACCCGGTCAGGCGGCTATCGCGGCTACCGTGGCCCCGACGGTCTTTGTGCCGAATCAGTACCTGAGCAAGACTGGCCTGCTGCAACGCGGGAGCCGGGTCAACTACAAATACTACTACCAGTTCGCGCCCGGTACCGATGTAGCGCGTACAATTCGGCCCATCGAGCGTCGGCTGGAGCGGGCGGGGATCAACGTCGATACGGTCGCTGACCGCAAAAAACAGACTGGCCGGGCGTTTGGTGATCTGACCAAATACCTGAGTCTGGTCGCGTTTGTCGCCCTGCTGCTGGGTTGCGTGGGCGTGGCCAGCGCGGTGCAGTTGTACGTGAAGGAGAAAGTGGCGTCGGTCGCTATTCTGCGGACGCTGGGCGCGAGTGGTCGGCAGGCGATGCTGATTTATCTGCTGCAAACGGCTGTCATGGGGCTCATCGGTGCGACGCTGGGGGCTGTGCTGGGGTCGGTCGTGCAACTGGCCCTGCCGCAGGTCTTCGGCCGGTTTCTGCCCATCGCCGTACAGACTACCCTATCGGCCCCTGCCGTGCTGAGTGGCATTGGTACAGGGGTGCTGATCGCCGTTTTGTTTGCGTTGCTGCCGCTGCTGAGTATTCGCAAAGTGTCGCCCCTGCGGACGTTACGGTCGGCCTACGAAGCCGATACGTCAGGGCGCGACCCGCTCCGGTGGCTGGCCTACGGACTGATTCTCGCATTTATCGTCGGCTTCGCTTACTGGCAGACGCGTAACCTGATGCTGGCCGTCTGGTTTACGGCCGGGCTGGCACTGGCGTTCGGTGTGCTGACGGCCGTGGCGCTGGGCCTGATCTGGCTGGTACGGCGACTGTTTCCGGCGTCGTGGAGCTACGTCTGGCGGCAGAGTCTGGCGAATCTGTACCGGCCCAACAACCAGACGGTTATCCTCGTCACGGCGATTGGGCTGGGCGCGTTTCTGATCGCGACGCTGTACCTAACGCAGGGGCTGTTGCTGAGCCGGGTCGAACTGTCGGGCAGTGGGCAACAGCCGAATATGGTGCTGTTCGACATTCAGAATGAACAGATTGCCGGTGTGCGCGACGCCGTGCGGGCGCAGAAGCTACCCATTTTGCAGGAGGTCCCCGTCGTGACGATGCGCCTGACCGGCATCAACGGCCGCAGTGGTTCCGCTGACACCGTCCGAGTTATCGATCAGCCGCAGTCTGCCCGCGCCGACACGACGGGGCCAATCCAGGCCGGGCCGCCACCGTGGGCATTTACACGGGAGTACCGCGTTACCTACCGTGATTCGCTGATTTCGTCGGAAAAGACAGCCGCCGGTCAGGGGCCGTATCAGGCCAATGGCAACGTATACATTTCCGTCGAAAAAGATTTTCTGGGTCGACTTCGGGCGAAGATTGGCGATACGCTCGATTTCAACGTGCAGGGGTTACCCATACAGACTATCGTCGGCGGCACGCGCGAGGTCGACTGGAACCGGGTGCAGACTAATTTTCTGGTCGTATTTCCAGCAGGGGTGCTCGAACAGGCTCCGCAGTTCCGGGTGCTTATGACCCGCGTGCCCGACAACCAGACCTCGGCCCGGTTGCAGCGCGTACTGGTAAGCAAGTTTCCCAACGTATCGGCTATCGACCTCGGTTTGATCCTGAAAACGCTGGACGATATTCTGGGCCAGATTTCGTTCGTCATTCGGTTTATGGCCCTGTTCAGCATCCTGACGGGTTTGCTCGTGCTGGGTAGTTCAGTGGTGTTGAGCAAATACCAGCGGCTGCGCGAAAGCGTCTTGCTGCGGACACTGGGAGCCAGCCGGGCACAGATTCTGAAAATTACTGCGCTCGAATACGGGCTGCTGGGCCTGCTGGCGGCTCTATCGGGTATCCTGCTCTCGGTGGTCAGTACGTGGTCGCTGGCGCATTTCGTGTTCGAGGTGCCGTATCAGGTCAATTTTGTCCCGTTGCTCGTCGTGATGGCCGTCGTCACTGCATTGACGGTGCTGATTGGCGTGTTCAACAGCCGCGAGGTGCTGAGCCGCTCCCCGTTGGAGGTATTACGGGGTGAAGGGTAATTTGTCGTTATTTTCTGTCATCCCGATGTCAGGATAACAGAATATGAACTGATCGACGCTGTTAAAAACAGATCGCAACTGTGTTGTCCCCGGCAGGATGCTGCCGGGGACAACACAGTCGCTCAGTTCGCATTGCCCCTGGCGTCATAACCAAGTCAGCGCAATGCGTGTTTCAAGGGCAGAACGTTGACGAAAATCCGAGGTATGACGAAGCTAATTGCCATCGAAGAGCATTTTGTAACCCCCGACATTCAGGCCGCTTGGGCGACGTCCGCTATCGGTCAGGAAGGTACCGAACGGCTCGATCAGGGCATCATCGATGAACGGCTAAACGATCTCGGCGAGCAGCGGCTGGCGCTGATGGACGAAAGCGGTGTCGACGTGCAGGTGCTGTCGGTAACGACACCCGCGCTGCACAATCTCGAACCGGCTCAAAGCGTGATGCTGGCCCGGCAAACCAACGACCTGATCGCCAAAACCGTCGCGGAGCACCCCACTCGCTATCAGGGCTTTGCTACGCTGCCCATGCCCTCTCCCGAACACATCGCACCTGAACTGGAACGCAGCGTCAGGGAGCTGGGCCTGCTCGGCGCGATGCTTTGTGGACGTACCCGCGACAAAAATCTGGATCACCCCGATTTTCGACCGATGTTCGAAACGGCGGCAAAGCTGCGGGTACCGCTGTATATCCATCCCCAGATTCCGCAACGCGCCGTCCGGGATGTGTATTATTCGGGCTTCGGCGATCCGGTCGATACGGCGTTTGCCACGTTTGGGCTAGGCTGGCACTATGAAGCGGGGATTCAGTTTGTGCGGCTGATACTGGCGGGTGTGTTCGATCTGTACCCCAACCTGCAACTGATTCTGGGCCACTGGGGTGAGGTTGTCCTTTTCTATCTGGAGCGGCTGCAATCGCTGGAGCGGGTAACAAAACTGCAACGACCTATCACCGAGTATTTTCGGCAGAACCTCTACGTAACACCCAGCGGCATGTGGAGTCAGGACTATTTACAGCGTGCCCTTCAGATCATGGGGCCGGAACGCATTCTGTTCTCCGTCGATTACCCGTATCAGTACAAACCGGGCCGACCGGCGCGTCTGTTTTTAGAGAATACCGCCCTCACCGACGAGCAGAAAGCGTTATTTGCGCACGGCAACTGGGAGCGGATCGTCGGGTCGATTATCCGGTAGGGTCACGCCAAACACGAATTAGCGCAGATACGGTTTCACAACCGGCACCCACAGCGCGTAGCCACTGGGGTTCATGTGCAGACTGTCGGGTCGGAAAATCGACCCCAGCAGGTGGCCGCTGGCATCGTTCATGGCCGGGCGAATGTCGATAAAGCGGGCGTTTTTCTGCTTCGCCATATACGCCTTTATCAGCGCATTGGCTTCCTGCACCACGGGCCAGTATTTCCGGCGCGACGGGCTGAGTTTGATCGAAATAAAATCGAATGGCACGTTGGGTTGGTGCTGCCGCACGTAGGTAAACAGATCGACCAGCCGCTGACAGGTTTCCTGCGCCGAGTGGTCGTTGGCGATGTCGTTTTCCCCCGCGTACACCACGACCTGCTTTGGTTTGTAGGCCAGAATAACCCGGTCGGCGAAGTAGCGAACGTCGACCAGTTCGGAGCCGCCAAAGCCCCGGTTCAGTACGGGCTTTCCCGGAAAATCCTGCGCCAGCGATCCCCAGTTGACGATAGACGAACTACCCGTAAAGACGATGGGGTGGGCGGGGGGCGGTGTGGTTCGGTCCGTAGCTGCAAAGGCTGCGATGTTCGGATCGAATTTGTTCTGCCCGAAAGCAAACTGGGTGACAAACAAGAGAGTAAGCAGGGAAAAACGCATAGTTTTCAGTCAGAATGTGTAGGGACGCGAACGTCCGGTGACCACCGTGGCGCGGCCCGGCCTCGCGTCTCACCGCCGGATGGTGTTGCTGACGCGTGTAGAGACGCGTAGGATCGCATCGCTACATAAACTGTCGATCGGGTACCTGTGTTTCGCCTGACTTACCCCACCATTCGGCAGATTGACCACTTTTGTGCGGGTATCGACGCCGGTTCGTTTAGTTTTGCAGAACACCCCATCCAGGCATGACCATTCGGTTCAGCGAACTGTATACCCGTATGTTGGCTGGCTCTATCCTGCTGGCCCTGCCCGTTGTTTATTTCGCCTACAGTGGCGTCAGCCTGAATCCGCTCAATCCACACGACCACCTGATTCAGAATACGCTGGCCTATCTGTTTCTGGTGCTGTTTTCGTACGTCAACCATACTGTGTTTGTGCCGCGCTGGTTTCTCAACAAACGCTACAGGCTGTACCTGATCGTCGTGGTCAGTTGCGTGCTGGGTGCCGTGTACCTGCCTTATCGAATTGAGCAGTGGGCTTACTTCAAGCCACCCCGTCAGCCGACCGCCGGTGCCTGGTTTCGGCAGATTTTCGTGGCCGAAATGATGCTGAACGACCACGCTAATGTCTCGTCAATGCACCGGCACCCGCCCACACCGTTCGACGGGCCGATTGGCAAACACAACCACTCGCCCGGCGAGGACTCGCCCGGTCATCCGCGCATGAGCTTACCGGCGGGTACGCTGCTGCTGCCCGTCAAGCTCACCATCTTCTTCCTGCTGGGCAGCATCAGTACGCTGATCTCGATCTCGGTACAGACGGCCAGTCGGCTCCGGCAGGTCGAGAACGATCAGTTGCAGGCCGAACTGCGGCAACTCAAAGCGCAGATTCACCCGCATTTTCTGTTCAACACGCTCAACAGCATCTACGCCCTGGCGATTCGCAACGACGAACGCACGGCCGATACGGTAGTGAAGCTGTCGGCGTTTATGCGGTACAACATCCGCGATGCCCAACGCGATAAGGTGCTGCTGAGTAAAGAAATCGACTACATCGGCAACTACATCGACCTGCAAAAAGCCCGGCTGCGCGATGCCGTTACCGTCGATTATCAGCTGACTGGCAAACCAAAGCAACTGGACATTGCGCCGTTACTGCTGTTCTCATTCATCGAAAATGCGTTCAAATACGGCGTCAATCCCGAGGAAGAATCGCTGATTCAGGTGCTGATTACCATTCAGGGAAGTCGATTGAATATGGAGGTAGTCAACAACAAAGTGCAGATCAGCCAGCTGGAACCGTCGACGGGGATTGGATTACGGAACGCCCGCGACCGGCTGCGGCTGATATATCCCGATACCCACGAACTGACCATTGACGAAACGCCGACCCGGTATCACGTTACCCTCCGGCTTACGCTCGCATGATAACCGCCATCGCCCTCGACGACGAACGCCCTGCACTGGACATCATTCAGACATTCTGCGACCGCATCGACAGTATCGACCTCGTGAAAACGTTTACCCGTACGGGCGAAGCAAGGCAGTATATGGCCGCTAATCCGGTCGACCTGATTTTTCTGGACATCAACATGCCCCACGAATCGGGCCTGTCGTTTTCGCAGTCGGTACCCCCGCAGACGCTGGTAATCTTTACGACCGCCTATAGCGAATTTGCGGTTGAAAGCTACGAGCGTGAGGCTGTCGATTACCTGCTGAAACCGGTTTCGTTCGAGCGGTTTGCCAAAAGCGTGCAGCGTGCGCAGACCCGCTGGCAGGCCATGCAACCGGCCACTGACAAGGCCGAAGCCGCCCACTTATACGTCCGCGTCGATTACGGACTGGTCAGGATTATGGTGGCCGACATTCAGTACATCGAAGGGCTGGACAACTACCTGAAAATACATAGGCTGACGGATAAGCCGGTGGTGGTTCGCCTGACGATGAAGGCCATACTGGATAAATTACCGGTGGGTCAGTTCGTCCGGGTGCATCGCTCGTACATCGTGGCATTCGACAAAATTCAGGGGGTGCGCAACAAAATGGTATTGATGGACGAGGTCGAAGTGCCGATTGGCAGCAGCTACGAAACCGAGTTCTTCGCCCGCTTCGGCAACTGATCCTGTTGGTTCATACGAATGATGTCCCGTTCGTCAGTGCATCAATGGGTGTTTTTGTGATCCCGCCTGTCGTCAGGATCACAAAAACGGGTTCTTTGGGAATATGCCCATGTGGTAAATAACCCGTTCGCCACAACTTTTTGGGTCTCTACCCCACTTGTTTCTCCGCCATGTAACGCTGGCAGGCCGGTCAGCGTACTTTGTGTAAACTAACAAAACCAACGCTCTGAAAATCAGAGTATGTCTGTATGATGAAACAACTTATTCTGACTGCCTGCCTGCTGGTGCTGGGACTCGGCGGAATCCACCTGCTCGAAGCCTGCAAATCGACCGATGTCGCTGCCAGTGGCACGACCACGACGCCGGGCAGCTCTACTACGGCCACCTCGGGCAGTTCAACCACGCTGACAACTAATTCCAGCACGGTAACGACGGCACTGGCTGCTACGGCCACCACGACGACCTGCACGTCGACGGGGGTGGCGCAGGTCGTTTGCCTGGCCGAAGCGTTCAAAGCGACCCTGAGCAGTACGCAACTGGCAACGACGCAGCTGACCTACACCAAAGCCAACGCCCAGAAATGGTCGAACCTGCCTGCCGGTCTGTCGGCCCGAAATGGCATTAGTCTGGGTGCGCTCAGTGCGACGCAACTGGCCGCGTTCCGTAATCTGATGGTGGCCGTATTAGCCCTGAACACGACCAACGAAGGCTACGACGAGATGATCGGCAATCTGGTCGCCGACGATTACCTGAACACCATCGGGGGCGGGTCTGATTACGGTGCCGGTAACTACTACATTTCGTTTTTGGGGACGCCCAGTGCAACGGGCCTGTGGGCGATTCTGTTTACGGGTCACCACTACACCCAGCCCTACACCTTCAACGCCGGGGCCGTTACCGGGGTGACGCCCGCCTTCCGGGGTACCGAACCACAGGCTGCCGTTACCGCCGGTAGCCGGACCTATCAGGCCTTCGAGCAGGAACGGGTTGCCTTCGCTACTATGCTGACCGGCCTGAGTAGTGCCGAGCAAACAACGGCCAAACTATCAGGGTCTTACAACGATCTGGTGCTTGGGCCGGGGCAGGACGGCAAGTTTCCGTCGGCAAAATCGGGCATACAGGTAAGTGCGTTGAGCAGCGACAAACAGGCGCTGGTTTTGGCAGCCATTAAGCTGTACGTCAACGATATGAACGCCAGTACAGCCGCCACGATTCTGACCAAATATACCAACGAACTGGCCAGCACCTATGTCGCCTACTCGGGCAATACGAGCATGACGGCGTCGGGCGACTACGTACGGATCGACGGGCCGAGTGTCTGGATCGAGTTTTCGTATCAGGGTGGCGTCATCATCCGCAACACGCCCCACTCGCACTCGGTCTGGCGCGACCGGTCTGGCGATTACGGCGGTAACTAACCGCCCTACGGAATGAAAAACTGGTTGAACCACCCCACCCTGGATCCCTCCCCGTCAGGGAGAGACTTGACTTGTCGAATGTTTAAGTCCCTCCCTGACGGGGAGGGATGTAGGGTGGGGTGGCTCGGGTCGGTCAGGTGGCCGACGGCGTTTTTCCTGCTCCTCCTGCTGGCGGGGTGGGCGCGTGAAGCACTGGCCCACCCCATGCCCAATTCGGTGGTGCTGCTCAACGTCCACGCCAACCGCATCGACGCTGAGCTTCAGATCCCGCTGGTCGAACTCCAGTCGGCCTGGGGGCATGCCGTCAACGATTCGTCGGCAGGGCTGGTAGCGCGGCTGGGGCCACAGCTGCGGGCGTATCTCAAAAGTCACATCCGCCCGCAAAGCCCCGACGGTCGGTTCTGGACTGTGTCGGTGGGGGAGCTGGTGGCGCACGAAACGCAGAACCCCATTGTGGGGGTATACCGCGAACTGACAGCACAGGTGCAGCTGCTTCCACCCGCCGGGGAAGACGTCCGGCAGTTTACGTTTTACTACGACGCAGTGCTGCATCAGGTCCGGACACACAAAATTCTGGTGTCGGTGCGGCAGGACTGGGAACGCGGTCAACTGACCGATGCCGACCCGGCGCAGGTGGGCGAAATCAGCCTCGACATCGTCAACGACCGGGTGCCGCCCCTGCGGGTCAATCTGGCGTCGGGCCCCGGCGGGCCGGGCAGTAGCTGGACGGGCTTCACGTCGATGGTGAGGCTCGGTACGCAGCATATCGCCGAAGGCACCGACCATCTCCTGTTTTTGCTGGTCCTGCTGCTGCCCGCTCCGCTGCTGGTAGCTGGTGGCCGGTGGGGTACGTTCGGTGGGGCAAAGCGGGGGCTGGTTCGACTGGTGCAGATCGTGACGGCCTTTACCGTGGGCCATTCATTGACGCTGCTACTGGGAGCATTGGGCTGGGTTCGGTTGCCGGGTCAGCCGGTCGAAATTCTGATTGCCGTATCGATTCTGGTATCGGCTATCCACGCGATGCGACCGTTGTTTCCGGGCCGCGAAGCCTGGGTAGCGGCTGGTTTCGGCCTGATTCATGGGCTGGCCTTTGCCAGTACGCTGGCAAACCTGCAACTCGACGCGGGACCGATGGCGCTGAGTATTCTGGGTTTTAACCTCGGTATCGAACTGATGCAGCTGCTCGTGATCGGGCTGACGATTCCGTGGCTGATGCTGTTGAGCCGTGCCCCGGCCTATGCGTACGTGCGGGCTGGTGGAGCGGTGCTGGCTGGGGTGGCCGCTGTTGCCTGGATCGTGGAGCGACTGACCGAACAGCCCAACGCTATTACGCAACTGCTTGACGCCGAGCGTACCCGCGCTGTCTGGCTGCTGGTGGGACTGGCTCTGCTGGCGATCTGGACTACCTGGAAGGCCAACCGGGCAACCTCGACAACAGTCAGTAACTGACAATAGGCAGCATCATTGACAATGATTCGGATGCGCTGGTTGTCAGGGCAAACACTCATTTTGGTCTTATCTTCGTGCATCGTTCACGCGGATTGAAAAACGCCCTTTCCGCTATGGTTGTACAAATGACAAGGAAAGCGTGAAGACTGTGTTACTCACTGGTCACCTCCGGACCAAGACCTTCTACGACCATGAATGGCTGTACCGGAGCACTACCCGATCTATGTTGCTGCCCGTGCTGCTATGGATGCTGGCGCAGACAGCCGGACTGGCGCAGTCGTCCGGGCGGGCGGGTTGGCACGGGCAGGTGGAGGTAGGTGGATGGGCGGCTTCGGGGAGCGTGATGCCGTTCTGGTTGCGGGCCAATCAGTGGGGGACAGTGCCGCTGACAACGCCTGCCGGTACACTCCGGGCCGGTTTCTGGAAACCCTACGCCCAGCCCGACACGGCTAAAGCAGCCCGCCCGCGCCGGTTCGACTGGTCGGTGGGGGTGCAGGTAGTGGGCAACGGGGCTGCGGAAAGCCGGGTACTGCTGCCGGAACTCTACGGTAAGGTACGCTGGAAAGCGCTGGAACTGTCGGTGGGGCGCTGGCGGCAACTGACCGGACTGGGTGACTCCACGCTGTCATCGGGGTTTATCAACGGGTCGGGCAACGCGATCCCGATTCCGAAGGTACAACTGGCCACACTGGGCTATGTGCCGCTGGGCTTCACCAAACGCTTTGTGGCCATCAACGCGGGCTTCGTCCACGGCTGGTTTACGGGTGCGTATATTCAGGGGTCGTATCTGCACCAGAAATACGTGTACCTGCGGCTGGGCAAACCAGCCAGCCGGTTCAAGGGCTATCTGGGTATCAACCACGAAGTACAGTGGGCCGGGCAGGCCGATTACCTGATCGGGTCGACAGCGGCCGTGGATGGCAAGCTGCCCTCCCGGTTCAAGTACTATCCGGCGGTGGTACTGGGTACGCGGCCCAGCGACGTGCAAACGAGCGACTACTCCAGTTTCGACGGCACGTACTGGTTCGGGAATGGGCTGGGCAGTCAGGATTTCGGTGTTGAACTGACCGCGCAGACGGGAACCTGGTTGCTCTACCATCAACATATTTACGAGGACCTGTCGGGCCTTTTATGGGTCAATGCACCAGACGGGCTGACGGGACTTAGCTGGCATCGTAAGCAGGGCGCAGGCCAGGGCTGGATCAACCGGCTTGTCGTGGAATTTTTAAGTACGATGAGTCAGAGCGGCTCCATTTTCGACCTGACATCCAATTACCAGGGACGGGATAACTATTTCAATCACACGCAGTACCGGGAAGGGTGGTCGTATCTGGGCCGTACCATCGGTACCCCCTTTATTGGTCCGCAGCGCGAGTTACAGCCATCGGTTCAGGGCGCACAGTTCTTTCCGAACAATCGGGTGAAAATGATCTATGCAGGGGCTGAAGGCCAACTGGGGCACGCCATCGACTGGACGCTCCGGCTTTCGTTCAGCCAGAATTACGGTACATACAACGATCCTTATGATCCTCCTGCCGACCAGTTTTCGGCACTGGTGAGCGCCCGATGGCGATTGCCCCGGCTGGCCGGTACGCAGCTAACGGCTTCACTAGCCACGGATCAGGGGCACCTTTTACCCAACACGATCGGCGGCTTTATCGGCCTGCGCAAACAATGGTAATCAGTAGAATTTGTCCCCGACAGCAGGATGCTGTCGGAGCCGATAGGCTAAACAGCAGGAACCCGTTAGCCGCTATCGCGGCTCCGACAGCAGGATGCTGCCGGAGACAATCTTGTCGCTCGATACACGCAGTATACTAACTATGTATTTTAAAAAACTACGCTTTACACTACTCCTCAGTCTGCTGACCAGTCAACTGGCCTTCGCGCACCTCGGTACGCTGACCGGTACGGTTATCGATGCCCAGACCCGCCTGCCGCTGCGAAGCGTCACGGTCCGGCTGGTCGGTACGGGGAAGATCGCCCTGACTGATGATCTGGGCCGGTACCGCTTCGACCGGCTGGCACCGATGCTGTACAAAATCGAGTTTTCGCATGTCGGCTACGCATCCGTCGTGCAGGAAACGGCCGTGGGCGACGATCAGACCGCCCATATCCAGACCAGCCTGATCGCGGCCCCGGTCAACCTGAGCGCCGTAACGGTATCGTCGCTCCGGCCAGCCGATCAGCAGCTTATCAGCAGTATCGACATCAAGCTGCGGCCCATCGTAAACTCACAGGAAATTCTGCGGCTGGTGCCGGGACTGTTTATCGGGCAGCACGCGGGGGGGGGTAAGGCCGAGCAGCTGTTTCTGCGCGGTTTCGACCTCGACCACGGCACCGACATTCGCCTGAGCGTTGACGGAATGCCGGTTAATATGGTGTCGCACGCCCACGGGCAGGGGTACGCCGATCTGCACTTCGTGATTCCCGAACTGGTCGAGGGGGTCGATTTCAAGAAAGGGCCGTACACCACCGATCAGGGCAATCTGGCCACGGCGGGCTGGGCCAACATGCGCACCCGCACCACGCTCGACCGCTCGTTTGTCAAGCTGGAAGCTGGGCAGTTCAACACCTACCGGGCCGTGGCCGGTATCGACCTGCTGGGTGCGGGAGCCAGACAAAAAAGCCAGTCGGCCTACGTGGGTGGGGAGTACTCGTACAGCGATTCGTATTTTGACAATCCACAGCGGTTCAGGCGGGTCAACGTGCTGGGCAAGTACCATAGCCATATCGGCCAAAACACCAACCTGACATTGACGGCATCGACGTTCTGGAGCAAGTGGAATCACTCCGGGCAGATTCCTGACCGGGCCGTTGAATCGGGCCTGACTGACTGGTTTGGCTCCATCGACCCGACGGAAGGGGGCGAAACCAGCCGCACCAATCTGAACGCGCAACTGACCACCGTTACGCCAAAGAACCACATCATCAAAAATCAGTTTTTCTACAGCAACTACAATTTCGAGCTGTATTCCAACTTCACGTTCTTTCTGAACGACACCATCAACGGCGATCAGATTCGGCAGAAAGAAGGCCGCAACCTGTTCGGCTACAACGGTAGCTATACGACGCAAGCGACCATTGGCCGCACGAGCTGGACTACCACGCTGGGCGCACAGTACCGACAGGACATCACACAGGGTACGGAACTCTCGCACACCAAAGACCGCACGATTACGCTGGAACGGCTGCAATACGGTAATGTCAACGAAATCAACGCGGCCCTATATGCCGATGAGGCTGTCGCCCTGTCGAGTCGATTTACGGTCAACGCCGGGGTGCGGGTCGACTATTTCCGATCGCAGTACGAGGATTTACTGGCAACCCCGGCCACGACGAAGCGCGTGACGCAGGCGATTGTGTCGCCCAAACTGAATCTGTATTACACCGTCAACCCCACGTTGCAACTGTACCTGAACACCGGTAAGGGCTTTCACTCCAACGACGCGCGGGTGGTGACGGCGCAGAACGGACGGCAGATTCTGCCGGGTGGCTATGGCTCCGACTTGGGCATTATCGTCAAGCCGTTTCCCCGGTTGCTGGTCAATGCGGCTGCGTGGTATCTGTATCTGCAACAGGAGTTTGTCTACGTCGGTGATGAGGGGGTAGTCGAACCCAGCGGCCGGTCGCGCCGGATGGGCCTGGACCTGTCGGCGCGGTACCAGCTAACCAACTGGGCGGGCGGTTCCAACCTCTTTGCCGACCTCGATCTGAACACAGCCAATCCCCGTTCGCTGGATGCCGAAGCGGGCCATACGTACCTGCCGCTGGCTCCCGTTTTCACGTCAACGGGGGGGCTGTCGCTACAGGCACAGCATGGGTTCAGCGGGTCGTTGCGCTACCGGTATATGGCCGACCGACCCGCCAACGACGATAATACGGTGGTGGCAAAGGGCTATTTCGTAACCGACTTACAGGCCAACTATAACCGAAAGAACTATACGCTGGGCCTGACCGTGCAGAACCTGCTCAACACGCGCTGGAAAGAAACCCAGTTCGATACCGAGAGTCGGCTGAAAGGCGAAGCGGAACCCGTCAGTGAGATTCACTTCACGCCCGGCACGCCCTTCTTCGCCCGGCTGAGCCTGACGTATTTCTGGTAGCAACCATGATCTTAAAACGTAACCAACCAACTCCGCCCCATGATTAGCTATACTGTTTCTCCCACGCTGGGACTCCTGCTGCTGTCCCTGCTGTTCGCCGATCAGCCGGCGGTTCCGACGCCCGCGCCGGTTGCTGTTACTACCAGTGTTGACTGTGATCTGGTCAAAGGAACTGAGCAGATCGTCTGTCTGGCTAATGCCTTCAGGCAGACACTCTCCGCCGACCAGCAGACCACTGTTCAGCGGCTGTACTCGAAAGCCGACGCGGCCAGATGGTCGAATTTTCCTGAATTTTCCGAACGGCCCCGGCGGGTAGGCATCCAGCTTGGCACCCTCAGCGAGAACCAGCTCAGGGCAGCAAAAGCCCTGCTGGCAGTTGCTCTGGCCAGAAATGTACCCAACGAAGGGGTCGACGAGCTGGAAGGTAATCTGGCCGCCGACGACTACCTCGGTAAGCTCATCGGCAAGACCGGTACGTTCAACATGGGTAATTATTACCTGGCGTTTCTGGGTACGCCCAGCACCAGTGGCCTGTGGGAATTGCAGTTTGGGGGGCACCATTTTGCCTTCGCCAACACCTACAACGGTGGCAAACTGGTGGGCGTAACGCCCTCATTCCGGGGAGTAGAACCTATTGCGCCGGTCACAGTCGGCGGGCACACCTATCAATCGATGGAGCAGGAGCGGGCGGCCTTCGCCGGGTTGCTCGGTAGCCTGACCGGCGAACAGCAAAACACGGCCCGCCTGTCGGGGTCGTTCCGCGACGTGCTGCTCGGACCCGGCCAGGATGGAGTGTTTCCAGCTACAAAGCAGGGACTGAAAGCCAGTGAACTGACGGCCACTCAGAAAAAGCAATTGCTCGAAGCGATCAAACGATACGTCAACGATCTGGACCCGGCCACGGTAGCCGACGTCCTGGCCACCTATACCCGCGATCTCGACAATACGTACGTCGCTTTTGCGGGTAGCGGCACCATGAGTCAGGGCGGTGATTACGTCCGGATCGATGGCCCCCGTGTCTGGATAGAATATTCCGGGCAAACCAGCCGCGATATTCCCGGTACAGTGCATCCGCATTCGGTCTGGCGCGACCGGCAAACCGACTATGGTGGAAACTAATCACTCGAACCAATGAACCGACTACATAACGTACAATTCCTGGCCGTTCTGTTTCTGCTACTGACCAGCGTCGGCTACGCGCAACCCGCCCCCCAGCGGCTCCTCAAACACGTGGTGATGATGACGTTTAAAGCAGGTGCTCCGGCCAGCGGTATCCGGGAAGTCGATGAGTCATTTAAGAATCTGGCCCGGACACTGCCCATGGTGAAAGGCTATGAATGGGGCCCTGCACTGCCACAGGAGCAGGCCAAAACCACCACGCACGTATACGTCTTCAGCTTTGCGTCCGAAAAAGACCTCGCCGACTACGCCCAATCGCCGGAACACCAGCGGCATATCAAGGTCGGTGCCGATATTACCGAACGTGTACAGGCCGTGCAGTACTGGGTCGACAAATAAAGGTCAGATAAACGGCACGACGCTTTCCAGCCCCATCCCGCGCGACCCTTTGACGAGGAAGTGCGTATCCGTCGTGGGATGATCCATCAGCCAGTTGTGCAGGGAAAATTTGTCGGGGAAGTAGTACGCCGTCGGTAGTGAAGGCAGTGCGTATTTCATGTCTTTACCGGCCAGCATTACCAGGTCGAACTTGCCGTCGGCGATGAGTTTGCCGAGGGCCGCGTGTTCGGCTTCGCTCTCGTCGCCCAGTTCGTACATATCGCCCAGAATCACCACTTTGCGTTTGGCGGGGGTGGCGGCAAACTGCCGGATCGCAGCCGCCATCGAACTGGGGTTGGCGTTGTACGCGTCGAGCAAAACGGTATTGCTGTCTTTCTGAACGACCTGCGAACGGTTGTTGGTCGGATTGTAATCGGCAATGGCCCGGTTTGCCTCCTCGACCGTCACGCCGAACTGATGCCCGACGGCCATAGCCGCCAGCATATTGTCGAAATTATATTGGCCCGGCAGGTGCGTCACCGTTTCGCCCGTGCTGTCGCGGTAGATCACGGGCGATTCGCTCAGTAAATCAATCGATGAGTTGGCTGGCTCGTCGGCGGGGTAGAAAATGACCTGCGCGAAGGTGTCTTCCGAACGGGTAGTTTTGAGTCGTTCGCGGTACATCGCCATCAGCACTTTGTCGCGCGAATGGATAAACACCGTGCCGCCCGTCCGGACCAGGTAATCATACAGTTCGCCCTTACCCTTGCGGACACCCTCGATACCGCCGAAGCCTTCCAGATGCGCCTTGCCGACGTTGGTTAGCAGGCCGTGCGTGGGCTGGGCGATGGTGCAGAGCAGCTCGATTTCGCGCTGATGATTGGCCCCCATCTCGACCACCGCCATCTCGTAGGCCGGTGCATCGCCATCGGTACGGATCGATAAAATCGTCAGTGGTACGCCGATGTGATTGTTCAGATTACCAACCGTGGCGTAGGTGCGGAAGCGGGTCGACAGTACGGCCGCGATCAGTTCTTTCGTGGTCGTCTTGCCGTTCGACCCCGACAGGCCGATGACCGGTATCGTCAGGGTCCGGCGGTGGTGCCGGGCCAGATCCTGCAACGCCAGTAAGCTATCGTCCACCAACAGGCAGCGTGGGTTCCGGTCGGCCACGGTCGGGTCGTCGACAAGGGCGTACTTGGCCCCGGCTGTCAGCGCCCGTTCGGCAAACTGGTTACCATCGAATGAGTCTCCTTTGAGGGCTACGAACAGCGAATCGGGGGTAATTCGGCGCGTATCGGTCGAAACGCCGGTGCATTCCAGAAATTTATCGTACAGGGCGGGGGTTGATACCATGTCGGGTAGACGTAAACGGGCTTGTTCTTCGTTTTTCTCGTGGATACAATAGGCCATCGGGGGCCGGGGCGTATCGAATGAATAATCAAAAGTAAATGAAAAAGCTGTGTACGCTCTGGTTGACGCTGATTCCGTGGTTTGGCTACGGTCAGTCGGCGTCGGCTCCCTTCGGTTTTCAGTACAGTCAGCAACCCACCGTCAGCATCGACGGGCGGGCGTTGCTCAACCCCTGGGCGGGGGGGCTCAATGCCATGCAGTTTGCCACCCTGCGCCTGAACGACGACGCCCGCGACGACCTGCTCGTGTATGACCGGACAAGCCGGAAGGTAAGTACGTTTGTGGCCATCGACAATCCGACGGGCAGCGGCACGGCCTGGCAGTATGCTCCGGCTTACGAACGGCTGTTGCCCGCGCTGTCGGGCTGGGTCATTGCGGTCGACTATGACGGCGACGGTAAAAAAGATCTGTTTTCGCTGGTCGACGGCAACGTGCGGGTATACCACAACGAATCGCAGACGGGCAAAGTGGCGTTCAGTGTGGCCGTCAATGAACTGATGACGCAGGGGTTTGCCGGTCGGCAGATTCTGTACGTGTCGCCCGCCGACCTGCCCGCTATACTGGACTACGACGACGACGGCGACATCGACATTCTCACCTTCGACCCAACCGGCAACCTGATTGCGTACCAGCAGAATATGAGCGTCGAACGGACGGGGAAAACGAGCGGCCTCGACTTCAAACGGCCCGACTGCTTTTACTGGGGCCATTTTCTGAAAGAATTCTGCAACGACTTTGTGTTTGGTATCAACTGCGACGGTACGCAGACGGGTAAATCGGTACCACTCCGACCCGCCACCGGCTCGGCCCGCCCCCTGCACAGTGGCAACACGCTGGCGGTGATGGATACCGACGGCGACGGTAAAAAAGACCTTTTGTTCGGCGCCGTCAGCTGCGCTGGTATCGCCCGGTTGATCAATGTCGCGACCAACGACAGTGCCGCCCGCTTTACCCGGTTCGACACCTTGTTTCCGGCGAAAAACCCGGTGCTGTTTCCCGCCTTCGCCGGGGTATACCTGGAAGATATCGACGGCGATGGTGTCCGCGATTTGCTGGCATCGCCCTTCGTCGATCAGAACGACAACGACCTCTATGATTTCCGGGCGTCGGGTTGGTACTACAAAAATGCCGGTACCAACGCGAAACCCGATTTTCAGCTGAAGCAGAAAGATTTTCTGCAAAGTGAGATGGTCGACCTAGGCGAGAACGCGGTCCCGGCCCTAGCTGACCTCGACGGCGACGGCGATATGGATTTGCTGATCGGCTATGCCGGATCGCAGACTAGCAAAGGCTACCGGGCGGGTATCTGGCAGTTCGAAAACAAGGGTACACTGCAAAATCCGGCCTTCTCGCTGGTCACGACCGATTACCTGAGTCTGGCGCAGTCGCTGACACTCGTCAATACGATGCCCAACTTCGCCGATGTCGACGGCAACGGTAGTCTGGATCTGATCGTGACGGGAACCGGGGCAAGTAGTCTGGAAATCAGGTTGTTTATCAATAGTGCAGTCAAAGGCGCACCTGTGCAGTACAGTCTGCCAACGGCTATCCGCTGGCCCAACCCCGATCTGATGCAGGTGGGCGAACGGCTGCTGGTTGCGGATCTCGACCGCGACGGAAAAGCCGACGTGCTGCTGGGCAAGAACAATGGCCTGATTCATTACTTCCGCAACACCGGCACGGCCACCGCGCCGGTATTCCAGCTACAGAATCAGAACTTCGGCAACCTGCCCACGACCTTTTACACCGGTGCTTCCTCGCTGGTACTAGCCGATCTGAACGGCGATCAGAAGAATGAGTTCATCACCACATCGGGTGATGGCCAGACAAAGCTGTACCAGTTTCCCGACCAGCTGACCGGTTCGCTGACCCTGCTCGATAGCCTGCCCGCGCTGGGCCTGCCGGGGCAGAAACTGGCCGCTGCTGCCGCCGACCTCGACGGCGACGGTCTGCCCGATCTGATGCTGGGTACCGGCGCGGGTGGGTTACGCTATTTGAAGAACACGTCGCAAAAGATAATCATTACCGGCTTGCCCACCGAAACAACCGGCCCCTGGGCATTCCCCAACCCCACCGACCGCTACCTGACCGTTCGCGCGCCCCACGACGGGCAGGTTGACCTACTATCGCTGTCGGGGCAAACGGCATTGGCTGGGCAGACCGTCAAAGGGAATACCGAACAGATGCTTGATCTGGGTAGTCTGGCCGACGGTACGTACCTGCTCCGTCTGACCGCCCCCGGCAAAGCCACGCAGGTCGAGAAAGTGGTGATCTGGAAGTAGGCGAAAACTCTTTGCGGCATGGGCGGTTAAACAGCACATAAACCACGAAACGGTATGCAGACCAATCATCAGAACGAAGAGGAAGACAATGGCGTCGCTTACACCGGACTGGGTGTGAACAACGAGCCCGACAACATGAACCCCGGCGATGAGGAAGCGTCGGATACGCTGCTCTATACCGACACCGTGACGGCGCAGCACGCCACCGATGAAGTGTCGAACGGAGCAGATGGCGATGAACTCCCCGAAGACCTGCTCGACGAAGACCTGTCGGACGATGAACTCGATGAGGAAATAACCGAACTGGCCGAGGAAGAAGACGAAGGTAACGAGCGGTACTAACCGGCTAAACTAAAACGAGCCGCGTAACCAGGTCTGGTTACGCGGCTCGTTTTAGTTTAGCCGAAAAATGGCCCAGCCAGCATCCTGTTGGTTGACATAATGTGCCACTGACCCGCCCCGACTATAAAACCCTGCGCCAATTATGTAAACCCGGCGGGAAACGGAGCGTCCCGGCTTTGGTGTTGTATGCGTAGTGGACGCGAAACAGCCCGGTGGGGTGTTCGGAAGCGACCGCTGTGACCACATGAATACAATCACGAAACCCGCTTTGGCGGTTCGGAAAACATACCCGGTACTGGAAATGAGTTGCGCGGCCTGCGCCGTGAGCGTTGAGTCGATGCTGAAGCACACGGCGGGCGTGGTCGACGCCGGGGTCAACTACGCCAATCAGACCGCCTGGGTGCAGTACGACCCCCGGCAGGCCACACCCGATTCGCTACAAAAAGCCGTGCAGTCGATTGGGTACGATCTGGTTATCGACGCGGAAGACCCCCAGAAAGTACAGGACGACGCCCGGCAACAGCATTACGCCGACCTGAAACAGCGCACCGTCCGGGCTGTGGCGCTGACCGTGCCGGTACTGATGCTGGGTATGGTCGGCATGGACTGGCCCTACGCCAATTACATCATGCTCGTGCTGTCGGCTCCGGTGGTGTTCTGGCTGGGTCGGTCGTACTTCGTCAACGCGTGGCGGCAGGCCCGGCACGGCATGGCCAACATGGATACGCT